>WLWD01005866.1_pt1 | contig 446251 bp, 383 predicted proteins | sample 6712731 | NCBI WGS metagenome assembly WLWD01 (sample SAMN12718690, study PRJNA576275) | sponge metagenome | isolation source: marine sponge | host: Mycale hentscheli | place: New Zealand: South Island, Marlborough, Capsize Point | collected 2014-11-01
CCCTAAGGAGTCACGACTCCTTGAGCGTCTGCATCACAGTGGAAACTAGAAATTAGATATCAGTGACCAAAAGCTGGTAACAGAATGGCAGCTGAAATAATTAAGATAAACTATACACAACTACCAGACCAGTACCCTGACCTGACAACTACCAGACCAGTACCCTGACCTGACAACTATTTCCTCACACATGTACACACATACTTCAAAGTTTCACAATCTGCGATTCTTAAGAGCTCCAATTAGTGAAGTGAATGTACTAGCCCAGACCATAGGGAGTACTTAATTAGAGCACAAGAAGCAAACAGCCAATCAGCGGGTAGGGTAGGGGCAAGTAAGGAATGCTGGATGCATGAGACTAAGCAAGAAGCAAGCCACCAAGGTGTGGCCGTGGCGAATGCAAGAAGCAGAATGGTTTTAAAAAAATCCTGTGCAAGGGCCAAAAAATATGTGAGTGGCCGTGATCGGGAGCGAGAGGTAGGCTAATAGTGTGGTTAGAGCAAGGCACATTGAGGGGGGGGGGGGGGGACCAATAACGGTAGGAGAGAAGACAAACAAGTAGTAGTAACAGGGCAAGTAAAGGTTGGCGGGGGAGCCACGAATGGAAGCCAACCCCCCCCCCCCCCCCCCCCCCAAAAAAAAGTAGAGTACTGAAGGAGCCAGTAAGGCGTGCAGCAGTACACAACAGGCAGATGGCAAGAGGCGTTAGCAAGTTAACAAGAATACACAAGTTGTCAGGAATGCAGGTGGGGCAGAGCACAGGTCAACAAATAAGGTGCGAAGCCGAGCACAGAGTGTGAAACTCAAGAGGCGGGCTAATTAGCTAGTTAACAGGAACGCAGGGGGGGCGACGGGACTAGGTCGCAAGCTTGCAGGAGAGCAGGTGGGGCAGAGCACGGGTCAATCTCAGACAGGCATGAAACAGAGCAAGAAAGCTGAACGCAAGCGGCAGGATGAGCAAGAAAGTAAAGAGTGAGCAGGGGGGCAGCGGGGCATGATATAGCAGGGCGTGGCTGGGATCCATCATGTTGTTATGGCTCTGGTATATGTGCTGACAGGTGGCACGGCAAGTCTCCCGGGCAGCGGGAAAATGGGGCTGGAGTACTTGAAGCAGAAGAAGCAAGAGCGGGAGCATGTGGCATGGATAGCAGCGGCGGATTGGGGCTGGAGGCGATATTGCTAGGAACAGACAGTGGCACGAATGCTAGGTGCCAAATGGTATGCGTGGGCACGGGGCTTCCTCCAATCCCCAGAAGGATAGTGGAGAAGATCCAAAACCACGAATTCGTAGAGTTCACGGAGCTACCCACTGACGAGACTCCGATTCGTGGCTGAAGTAAAGCGGGCTCTTAACAAAGCGGGCGTGGACGACAAGCTGTATTCCGGGCACAGCTTCAGGAGGGGAGCATCCACATGGCAGCAAAGCGAGGCATGGAAGACTCGGTCATCAAGATGCTGGGCAGATGGAAGAGCTCAGCGTTCCAGCTGTACGTTCGCACGCCGAGAGCGCAACTGGCTGCGATCTCAAAGACGCTATCGGACGGCGGAGAGCGGCTGGCCGACGCAGGGCCACCGAGCTAGGATTAGTCAATAGCAGGACAGGACAGACAGCCGCTGCAAATCAGGACATTAGCGGAGGTGGGACAGCAATGTTATGTCATGCAAGAGTGATAGCAGGGTGTGCATTACCGTAATGTTGGGTTGTACTATGGTGCAAACAATGATTATATTGAACAAAATTGAGCAATAATAGTAGGAGAATCGTAATTTGAGTATTGCCAACCTAAGCTAGTAGGGTGGGCCGGTAGTAATAAGGATAACGTTTGGAGGGTGGAGGTTATTATTCACCGAGCATGCACGAATAAGAATTAATTGGCCTGGCAGGGGCGGGGGGGGGGGGGGGGGGGGGGGGGGGGCTCCAAACCGAACCTCCTAGCGGCTCGGCGGCAGGCCTGGCCCGGCAGCTGACCGGGCAGCAGGCCCGATCCGGCACCTCAGGGCACAACAGCAAGCAAGGTTCCAAGCAAACTACATGCCAAGCAACCAACATGCAAGACAGCAGTACATACACAGGTGCGCGATGTTATTTGACTAAAATATTATGTGCTTGGACAATCTATCAGTGATTGCTTACAAACCGTATTCACACAATTTATTGCGGCTTCTAGACAATGCCCCCATTCAGAAGCACCGTGCTGTAGTCACATGTGGAGGGCGGACTCCAGCATAGCTGGATCTACACTTGTGTCAATGAGCATGCATTCATTGACTACATGCACACATTGTTTCCTCAGTTGTCTCCTCCATGTCTCATTGCCTGGCTTCCCTATCTATCACTGCTATTCCTGACTGTCAGGTGTACAATTCACACACACACACACACACACACAGTATGTACCACTCATACATGCAGCAGCACCAATAACATTCAAAACTTGGTATTTCTACCAAAATGATACAATGCCTCCTAATTGAATGTGTTTTTTAATATTGTATAAACTAGTTATGTATAAAAAAAACCCAAAAAAAAACAACACCATGGATACAACTTTCAGTTGTTACTGTTGATATACAGATAAGTTACACAAAATAGATACCAGTACTGTGTAAACTTTCACAAAAAGAAGAGAGTTGTGTGTCTTATTGTTAGTTGCGAGTCCATCTAATTGGGGGGGGGGGTTAGAATAGGTCAAACACCAAATATTTATGGTGTAACCCAATTAGTTGTTGAAGGGGAGGAGAGCATTCGGCTGTAAGATAAAGATAGGCCATGTTTTTATGTCAGGGAAGCAGTTGGGTGTTTTGGACAATAGGCCAGATGTTTGATAGTAGAGAGACTCCTTTCAACAGTTCAGTTTCAATGATGTAGTAATAATAGCAGGCATTATGTTTGACACAACGTGAAAGTACAGTCTTTAAAATGCACTCAATCCTCTTTAAGGTGGACATGTCAGTCAGACAGCTAGAACCCAGAGGACAACCTCGCCAGGTAGCTATACGCCATCGGCTGAGAGCAAGCACTCATCGCATGCTTCATCAACCTTTGTCAAGGTTCATGTCAACACTATGGGGTGGGGAAAGGTTTCTATTTATAGCCTATACAATGACATCGACACTACATGCTCCAAGGGTTATGGGGGTGGGGGGGAAGGTTTCTATTTATAGCCTATACGATGACATCGACACTACATGCTCCAAGGGGGAAACTTATAGTATGGGTGTGTAAGGATGTTTGCACTTATGTATTTGCTCAGCTACTACTGTATGTTGAGGCTTAAGGTTTCTCTCCAGAGAGCGGTGAAGGACAGTCACACAAACACACACACAATCTGTTGCAGTCATGACTTCTACAGACAGTATAGAATTACTAGTGAAGACACCACGAGCATTGACACAAGAATAGTGCCAGGATCAATCAATGGTACCTGTGACTCCATTTCAAATAAAACTCTTTCTAAATAGACATCTCTAGTGAAAGAGGTGTTTGTTTGTTTTCCCCAGCATTTCCTAATAAATGTGAACTCTTGAAAGCCATGCATATCACTGATGACTCCCATTCTAGTAAATCACACAAAATGAACTAAGTCTTTTTTTAAATTCAGTTCAAAGACAATGTAGTCATCCACTGGCCAGCCAGCACACATTCCACAAACTACAGGACATATTCAAATTAAGAGCTACAGGCAGACATTTCTTAGCTACAGCAAGTCAAGTGTCTGGTACTAAGGCACCTGGAAGAAAGCGAGAGGATGGATTGTGTACTTGGTTTAGACTGACATCTTTGTTTGCGTTCAACTCTTATGTGTGTTCCGTTTTACTTGATATTGCACGGATATTGTACAAACAACAGATAATAGCAATTCCTCACAAAACTTTGTCTTGTCAGATTGAAACTGTTGCAAAACAGTACTATCATTCCTGTCTGGCAGAGTGTGCAGTGTGGCCCATTCTCCTAATTCTAATTTTCTCCTAATTCTAATTTTCTCCTAATAAGGTCACATAATATTTCATTAACTTCCCCTTGTACATGAATATAGCTCCACTTAGAGGCACCACCATTATCTCTTCCCTGCAGCTTTGAAATGCATCCCAACCAAATACACATATTGACTTGTTAGAAAACAGGATAATGTGATATATAATACTTATTACATGAGTCACGAGTGTGATATGGCAAAATATTTTTCATGAGCAGGCTGATTTATTTTCATGAGCCAGAGGCGAGTGAAAATAAAACCTGAGAGTGAAATATCTTGCCATATCACACTGCCTGAGTGTAATAAGTGGTTTGTTCTACTCTAGATTTCTTCGCTGCAGTAGTTTGTACTAAGACCTTATTTCACAGTTAACCCAGTTGGGTAGGCACCACTAGAGGAAAGTAGCTGTAAAAACCTGGAAAAGTGGTGGCATGGCCGGTTGCTATAATTACTAGGGTAATGAGCTTGCCCAATACAGCATGCAATACAATCGTGAAACACATTCACGTACCTAAAAATATCATTGTGAAGATATCTAGGGTGGAATATATACAATATATTTGCTGCATTAAGGATATAAGGCCTCGTGCTGTAGTGTCCTCGCTGTGCTCAGAGGTACTGGAGGCCAAGGATTCCTAAATGTTGCACGATATCCGAATCTAACTGTTTTAGAATGTAAAAACTTATTAAAGAAACAAATTTAAAAAAACTTCATGCCAGTAAAGCCTAGAAAGTAGCAACAAGCATCCGATTTACTCAGTTTCTAATTGTCGCAGAGCATGAATCTACTTGAATAGATTCACGTGAAGAACCAATCAGATTGCTCGCATGTGACTAGCTACGTTCTACATAATACACTGGAGTTAGTCAATCTATTGATTGCAGAAAGTAGTTTTGTTCACAAGGTTGGCTACCAAAATGATAATAAATTATTTTCTATACATATATACTAGCTGGTGGGGGGTGTTTGTTTGTGAGGTCAATCGGGAAGTGTCAACCATACCTCGTACAAGAGTCCGTCTCCAGAGCCAATGACTATGCCATCCACAGCACTCATGTCCATTGTCTGTATCATTTCATGGGCATGGTTCTGGTGACCTAACACACACACACACATGCACACACACACACACACACACATGCACACACACACACACACACACACACATGCACACACACACACACACACACACACATACATGGAGGTCAAGCTCAGCACAAACACTGTAATGTGACCGATCCAGGACCACACAGTGTGATCATCCTTATCAACATAATGCTGTTTAGTAAGAAATAATACAACTATATTTTTATAACACCTCAAGTAAGCAACTTGGAAATGGTCAGCTGAGCCATATTCGAGACAGTGTCCAAACAACCACACTTTGCAGAAAATGTGAAGCACTCTTAAAGCTTTTTTGAGAATGGAGGACACCGGAGGTCAGCCGGAGCTGAAGCTTGTTCACATTATGCTGCCAAAAAGTTAACGTGTAATGTAAGACTTCTGAGTTTGGAACGAGGTTTTTTTCCTAAACCAGCGCACATGTCACATTTAAGTTTTGATTAATAATATTGGCTGTTGAAATGTGAAAATTTGCTATTATCACATTTAAGCTCATGCACATGCACAGACATGAACAGACACATGTACAGACACATGTACAATTAATGCCACATGTACAATACATGTGTACATCCACTAATGCCACACACCCACACATCAGTACATGCTTATCCGTACTTGTACGTGTGTGCATTTACTCACTGGTGACTTTGACCTCGTAGTTCATCTCCGCCAGATCAAACATTGGTTTGACGTGAGTATAGAAGCTAGCCTCTCCACGCTGCAAACCAGCCATGGGGTTAATGAACACAACCAAGTTCCTGGTGGATCTAGGAGTCTCCTCCAATGACCCATCCATATCTAATTCAAGACAACCACTATAAATACACACATACATACATACATACATACATACATAGATATTCTCTTACAACCGCTAGCAGTTATGCCTGGCAGAGCCAGGATGCCTGTGCCTAAGCAGGCACTGTGACCCATGCAAGCAAAGCTCCTGGAGCCGGGCTAGGAACTCGCAGGAGAACATACATACATACATACATACATATATATACATACATACATATTATATGCATACATACATATATACATATATACATACATACATACAAACATATATACACATGAACATACAGCCAGTACAAACACCTTATCTACTCCATTCCTTAACTCCAAAATGCTCAAATATTGCTAGTACATGAGGTTGTGTGTGTGTGTGTCTCTCTCTCTCTCCTTTCATTGGCAACATCACATCACCATTTTGCCCATTCCGTAAAAATAATTTCTGTTTCCTACATAAAAAGTTAGTAGTGCAATCAAAATGCCACACCTAGCGACTTTATTTCTATGTGTTCACATGACTGAGTCCACAAAGAAGAGAGTTACTAAAGAGTGTGTATGACTGACTACCAGCTTCAGTGTCACCTACCCAGTAAAGGTTTCCCCTTGAATAGCCTGAGGCTAAATTGATACCTGCAGTGAATGGAGTTGAACAATAGGAGATCGTGTGACTGGTAGCGCAGTGTGGGGGACACACTATCACTTTCAGATGTGAAGACATTTCTTAGTAAATCGCAGCTAGTGTGTGCGCACTTTCAATAACAAGATGTTTTCTATCCTGTGTACTGAAAGAACAGTCACCAGCTGTAGATTAGTCCCCCCAGCTCGCCAAGAAACAAGCAGCACTAACGTAATGGAGAAGACAAAAAAAGCTTCTTGTAATATGGGTAACCAACTGTAGGTGGAGGTTGCTAAGCGCCCCCCGCCGACCCCCCATAAGGAAATGGGGACTTAATAAAAAAAAAAAATGAGTGCTTAACAGCGAGTTATAACTTAAAACTAAGGCAGAGCACCAATCAGCATTTGATGAGAAGCACAGAGTGCTTAATAAAAGAGAAAAAATGGATGCTTAACAAAAAAGGCCTTAGCAAAGAGGGGGACCGCTTAACAACTTGCGTCTAAGGTATTTAAAAGGTCCTGCTATGTCACAGTCTCACATTTGCCCATTGGCTGTCTTTGCACTGACTGTGCCAGAGTGCTAGTGAGTTGATGAGCAATCTCGAGTTCCAGCTCTGGTAACAGCAAATCTTTTGTTTGTGTGTATGGATGGATGGCCCCGGATTGGCACGAGGTTATCTGCATGAATTCTGGCTAAATTTGATCATCTAGTCACCTGTAATATATCGAAAACTAACTAAGATAAGCTAAGTTAGGGTGCAAAAGGTATTTCTTGCCAACGCCATTTTCTGACATGACACAGTTCACTCATCAAGCTGCTATTTTCCTCATAGCAGTCCATCAGTTATTCAATACTAACACATTTTCATGTGTGCACCAAAGAGCAGTTGAACCATCACAGTATTGAAGCACAAACATTAAAAAAAAAAAAAACATTAAAAACAACAACAAAAACAACAGATAACAGAAAGTGCTAATGGCAGTTGTTATTGTTTTTTGTATACTATAAATTTTTATGCCAGGGATTATTTTACATGTAGGATGGATTATTATTTACTGAAAGTCGACAGATACCGGAATATACAACTTATCACGAACTGAAAAACCACACGCACACACTCTGGCAAAGAGTTTGGGTTGTTTTAAAGCTGTGAATTGGAAAAGAAGTCCATACACAATGACCACTAGTGTAGCTAACATTTACTTCTTCCACACATGAAGATGCTCTTGTAACACAAGCATGTGATACACGTATGCACATACACTCACATACGCACGCATAACTCCCTTATTCAACAGGATTGTTTGCTCAGTGTGTCAAAGGCCACTTGACCAGCTGGTGGGCTGGAGGGTAAGTCTAACCTGAACTCCCAGTTACAGACAATTAGTTTGAGGAAACCAGCCTGCACGTCCAACACTTAGAAAGGTATTTGCTGGCAAGTGACAACTACATTCCTAGCACAGTACATTGGTGCTGGGAGAAACGAAGCATTCTGTCACCAACACGTTCCTTCTCTAATCACTTACAATCCTAAAACGCAGCTACAATGCTTGTGGAAGTAACCAAGCATGCAAGTGGAATCTACTTTAACGTGCGAATTTCAGCTGTCAGCTCTTTTTTTTCTCTCTCCAAAGTATACACAATTATAGCAAGTTGTGTTAATCTAATCACAGAAAGTACTTCCTTTCTTGAAGTTCTAATGACATGTTGATGAAGATGGAAATAAAGTGACTAAACATCTCATATATATATATCTGTATATTATATATATACTATATATATGTAATAGTTAACCATGCATTTGAGGAATTATCGCTGATAACCGTCTCAATCCCAAGGGTGAAGCCTTAGTGAGAGGGCGGTTATCTAGTAATAATTCCAACAGTTGCCCCATGGTTAAACTATTTTATACCACAGTTACCATTGCAAACTTTCCAAATTATCGTTGATAAACCGTCGCAGTGCAAGTGCACGCAACAAGGGGAAGTATACAACAACAGTGTGAAATTTACCAGGCAATAACATTTAAACCCATGGCTGTTACTGCTGCTCTATGGTCTAAGAATAGTGTTCTCTTGGACTTCACTTCAGTTCTCAGAGCACAACTCCATCTCTCTCTTCTCTTTCACTGTCACTTCTCTACCACTAAAGACTCTCACTTTAAACCAACTCTATTCTCTAATTACCTGACCTCTTCTCATTCTTCATTCTATATATATTCCTTTTATTTTCTCCCATACTTAGGTCCCAAAATGTGCTATCCAAAATAAGAACTATTGAAACAGAATCGTTAACCTTTAAAACTACTTCAACATAATTTCTTCAACATATACATGTATGTTCTCCCAATTCTTTCCTCTCCCTCACCATTGCTGTTGGGTTCCCTGCCACTCTGCTGAAAAGTATTCCTGACAGCAACATCTGCCTGGTTCAAAATCCGCTGCTTCCACGTAGAGGCTGTTTCAAAGTTCTCTTTGAATGTCTTCTGCCTGTCAAACAATATGGAGATGTCAGCCAGTCTGCGGATTTTCTTCTTTGAGAATTTCTTGGTGAAGATCGGGAACATGTGGATGTCCACCTGGCATGCTCGGCCGTCACTAAGTAAAGGGTTAGGACAGATGTGGACTCCAAGAAGATCCTCCAATAAAATGTCACACTTCTAATTTGACAGAAAAAATTAGAGAATATAAATTGAATCTTATAAATGCCATATTGACTAAGAGATATGTTTCATTTATTATATATAGTATACTACTAACACTAGCTAAGTGGAAAATGTAACTCAGGAGAAAATAGTAATAAATCCAACCTTTCGTGTGTGTGTGTGTGTGTGTGTGTGTGTGTGTGTGTGTGTGCGTCTGTCTGTGTATGTGTGTATGTGTGCCTTTCCTCATGAAACAGCAATGGTCCAGGTGGGACTTTGGGTGCCCACACCGCTTGCAGTGAGAAAAAGTCCCTGCTTCAGGAGCTTTGCTTGCACTGCTCACAGTGCCTGCTTTGTGCACTGGCAACCTGGCTCTGCCAGGTGTGCGCGACCGCCTAGTCAGGCCCGTAGCCAGAAGTTCGCAATAGGGGGTTCATATTTTGAAGACGCAAAATGCCACACCTACTTTTGTTTCCTCGTTAATTCTTCTACAATATAAAAAACCAACCAAAATATAACTGCACTAAAACTTAAAATTGTGTTCTATGTATTCTACTTCAAATCTATAAGTTCATTAAACGCTGTTGATATTCGAGAGAAAAGCGTATTATTCTTGAGTAACAGCGCAACATTAATGTACTACAAGTTATTTCATAGTACGGCGTGTAAACTGCCCGTTCAAAATGTATTGGAAAAATCGCTATAACTAGCACGGGACAAAGCGAAATTCCACGGTAGCTTAAGTGAAATAATAAGGGTAAGTGCGCAAGCATGCAGCTCTAGCCTTGGAAATGTACAGTTGTAGTTTCTAGTTGGAGACAACCTCATTCTTTAGTGCAGAAGCTCTACCGATATTAAACAGAATTTTTTCAACAGATTAGGAGGAGCCATCGGTTGAAAGCAAAGTTCAAGATAGATAGTGACTGCACTACACATAGTAGCCACACTGTAAATGATTTTTAGCTTACAGTAGTCTCATGCAGTTTTTATTATTAGCGTGTGATGGCACAGGAAACCTTGCTATTTGGGATTAATAGCACGAACAATGCGATAAATAACACGAACACGAGGCAAATCGGAGTGCAGCTTTACGAGCGCTACTAATCCCGAATAGCACAGGTTGCTCGTGCTATCACTTGCTAATAGTAGGACAGCTTTTTTTTAATCATTTGCAGTGTAGCTACACTATAATATAGTGCACACACTATCTTTGTATGTATTTCAGGTTTAACTTTCTCAGATGCTTCCCGATGGCTCCCCTTCTAATATGTTGAAAAAAATTCCGTTGCTCGTGCTATTAATATCGAATAGCACGCTTACCCTGCTATTACTCGTACTAATTAATAAGTGTATTACATTACACTTTAATAGATGTAGCTAGCGCAGCAAGCTTTACTCATGCCAAAGTGAGAGCGAAATTTGTAGCCAAGGAGCTGAATGTTTATTCGGTCACTCAGACTCAGACTAGGCCGTCCATATACAGAGTATGAAGTACATATAAACAGCAGAGAATTCAATCGCAGGTTCAGCACTATTTAACAGATGATGATATTCCAGACGCTATATGTGGGGTGTGGCTACTTCCAGTCACTCTAAAGGGGGGTTCGATCGAATTTGTGTGTGTGATGTGTCAACAATAGTACACTGCAACTAAACATACTAGCAGAGAAATGGTGGTAACCAGAATAAAAATGGCAAAACACTTAGCACAATTTACCTACACTTGTAGGATTTAAACAGTCTGAGCAAACAAACCACTTGAAGTTGGTTGTAATGTGAATACCACTAAATACCAATAATAAATACCATAAAATTACCCACAACAGTCAATACCTGGTCTCCGTCCTGCACCTCGTAGAAGACAGTGGTACCCGTCAGATGGAGCACAGCATGCACCCATCCCGCGCCACTGCTAGAAAAAGGATTCGAAGAGCTTCTCGACCTAGCAGTGGTGTAAGGAATGCTAGCGCCAGCGGTGCTGGATCTTTTCCGGCCAGGCTTGGGCACGGAAACTGCTACGCTGCCAGTCTCGAGACTACTCATAATCACATTCGGAATCACTCACCGATGGTCTACTACAATCTTTTATAGCTCGTCCTTTTCCCTACAATGTTCTAATTAACAGGACTACAAATATTTTAATTAGCTATAGCCAGACGAAGACTAACAAGTCGCACGCGCCTTTCTATGATTTTTCATACAAATTTTTATGTCCGTTGTTTGGGTGGAAGAGAGTCATCTGAATACCTTCATGATAAATGAGCTGGACTAGTTTGTAATTGCTGATTTCAGGTATACAGATACGTTGTGATGTGCCAGGATGTCCACTAGTCTCGCAAGCCAGACCTATCACATCTTCACTATCACTATGTACCAATACTAAATAACAGTGATATAATAATAATTATAATAATAATAGTAATAATAATAATAATAATAATAATAATAATTTATCATCATAATGTTAGCATTGAATTTATTTGTTAGGACTGCCAAGCAAGTGGAAGACCTTGTCCCTGAAGCAAGTTATCCACGACCAACTTTCAAGTAGATTTTTGAAAGGGCAAGACCTACTAGCAGTTATGGGGGTCATGGACAAAGCACCGATCAACAGGTTGCTGTACCACATGTCTTCCCATTTCAGTAGACTTAGTAAGGGCTGTAAGGCTTCACATATTCTATAACAATCCAGACCCTCTGTATACAACCTGTCTTGCCTTCAATACATGTCCTAGCTAGTTTCAATTACCCTGAACTAGACAGAATAACTGAACTATTAGATAAAAGTGATTCAAGTTGGATATCACAGTAAGCAACTATGATGATTGATAATTAGATGTAAAACAAAAATAAAAAATTAAGAATGAATTGATAATAGCAATCATGACAACATAATATAAACAATAAAATGCTAGTATTCGACGAACATCGCCGAAGATCGACGACAGCATGAATGTATAATACTGAGCATGACAGATAAAATTTTAAACTGAGCATGACAGTTAAATTATGTAGAAGTCATTGCTGAGGCGTTGAAGCCTGAATACTATTATGCTAAAGAGAATCTTAAATTCCAAATGTGCTACATAGCTACATGTATTAATGAGTTAAATAATAGCTGATAATTTATTGATGATTGCATTTTTAAATATTTTATGCACTATCTAATATGTGAATTATTAAAATGAGTCATGAGTGTCATCTTGTCTTATGGAATTGTTGATTCTACTGTGCTTGAATACCATTACTACTACAAGGTATATATTCACTGTAGAGAAGGGTAATCTAGTGTTTAGTATTTGTAAATCTAGAATGAGGTTATTTATAGTCTAAAACTAAATTAATTTTAGGTTGAAAAAACTTTTTAGTTATATAACTAAAATTCTTTCAATAACTAGCTAAACTGTAACCTTAACAATATAATTATATGATCACTGTCATATCGTACTGAATATTATAACCAAACTAGAACTAAAATTGTCATCAGTATATTCAAATAACAAAAACTAAAATTACAATATGTAATTTAGAAAAAAAAAAACATAACTAAAACTACACCTCAAGTCGGTTAGTTAAAAAACAAACTAAAATAAAATACTAGCTATATTTTTTTTGTATAAAACTCTAACTAAAAACTAAAATAAACCAAAACAAATAACAACATATAGAAATATAAAAACCGTTTTAAGTTTCTTTTAGGAAATGACATACATATTTTTGACATCTTATGATATAATGTTTTTGAAAGCCTGCTTCATTACACACACACACACACACAATATCCTGCAACCTAAAATAATTGAGTTGCCATTTCCTCCTATTATAATTCAAATTGTTCTCAGGTAACATAATTTATAACAAGATTAAATAAGTATGTATAAAAATATTGGTGTGAGAATAATGAGTTTATGATAAGGGATATACAGTGATGACGCTATGCCTCAGGTTTACGCCTCCTTCTGGTCATGACAACTGCCATGTGAGGATGCACCTGCCCTTGAATGGGCCCATACTTCTCAATTCTCTCTCCATCTAGCGTCATTATCCCATTGCCATCTTCATTCAGGGGTTCAATCCGAAAAGCTTTAGCGTCAATCAATTTCACTTCTTCTATATCAATGTGTTTGCCAGTTTCTGAATCTGTGAACATCTTTAAAGTGCCAAATCTGGAAATGGACCCATCAACCCACAGTAGTCTCATCTTGCCCGACCCCATCTGAAAGTGAGGGTCGCCAATCACAGTGCGTGACAGTGTGGGAATCATCAATGCAGCAACAGTAAGGAAATCCTGTTCAATGGTCTTCCACGTATCAGGCAGCTCTTCGTTCAGCGGCACCAGAAGGTCAGCCTTTGGTCCACACTCCACATTGGCTTCAGTCTTCCTAATAAACAAACTTTGGTCAGGACAAATGCCGTTTGCAACCCCATCGATTGATTCTCCATTATACTCAGTAGACCCATCTTGGCTCAGGGAAACAGAGGAGCCATTATTTTCACTGGAATCATTGTCGAAAACATTTTCTTTTAAGCTTTCCATTTTGCCACCAATACTTGACAGAGATGATTCTGGGCCAATGCTTGAAAGAGACAACTCTGGATCATTCTCAGAACTTAAATCCAGTGGTTCTGACTCCAGTACTTCTGACTCGACTGGCACAGCTTCAGGTTCTCCTGTGGAGGACTCCGGGACAAGATAGCTTAGACGACCTCTGTATACCTTTTTTTTCCTGATACAGTTTAAAGCTCCTGAATACAAGTAAAAAAAAAAAAAAAAAAAATAATAATAATAATAAACAAATAAAATAAAAATAGAATGCATTTCTTTAAATAAAATAGCTTCACACACTAAATGGGACAATGTGATGGGTGCCTTACGTGTTTATAGAGTTCAGAAGGCAATGGGAACAAAACAAAAAAAAGGGGGGGGGGGGAGGAGTGAAGACAATTTTTTTGCTTGGCAGAATAGCAAATCACACTGTGTTAGTAAGATCATGGTAGAACACAAAAGCCTATATCAATCAACCTCTTACAATACAAGGTTGCTTCTTTCAATAAACACTACTATAGCACAATTATGATATACTGAACACTGACCAAGAGTGAAGCGAGCTTCTCCAATCTTGCGCATGGTCTCAGATTCAATGTCTACATCAGCAATTAGGCCCCAACAAGCCAACAATAACATGTAGCAGCTTTTGCCATCTGAGGCCTGTATGCTAGCCATGTCCATGGAGGAAAACCCACCACGTATTATCTGAAAGGCAGCAGTCTCCAAACTGAACTCTTCCCTACAAATATAAAGCCATTACATAATAACACAACTACTTGTCCACTGCTCTATTTTTACTGGAATGCATTCCTCACACTTGTAACTTGTAATTCCGCTGCCGTCCTACGGTCACACGGTATTCCTCACCACACACACACACACACACACACACACACACACACACACACACACACACACACACACACACACACACACACACACACACTAATTTACTGAGATTCATAAAGTGTGGCAGCTGCCAAGGCATTGCCAGAGCCAGTGGGAAGCATTCCAAAAGGTATTTTGATGATTTTTTTCCAGTCTGGCCGTTCCATAATACCATTGATCACCTAGAAGAAGGAAAGAACACAAAACGGTCAACCTATAGAGAAGTACTATAATGTAGAATAAACTACCTCATATAAAAGTCCATCTCCTGAAGATATAATGATAGCATCATATTTTGACAGCTCCATGTCCTTCACCATCTCTTGGGCATAGTTTTGATATTCTAAATAAAGAAAAACAGCAAAGTAAAGCTTATATTATATCAGAAAACTTGAGGACAATAATAACATGAGAAATCATTTTTGTTGGTTAGTTCAAGAGATTTACAGACTGAAAGTCTTAAAAAGATCAATCCCTTCTCAAGGTTTAATAAACTAGTGGATTCCTTGAGCACAAATGGTGAGCAAGCTAGCCTAGTTATAATATATAGAATAAAATTAATGATATTAATTGGTGAACGAGCGAAGCGAGTGAGACACTATCAGGGGTAACACAATTGAAAATCGGGAATATTTGTTTGTTTATATATGTCATTTTGTACTTTGACCCTCACATTTTTGTGTTTGCTTCGTGGTCTAGTCCTTCCCATACCTCCACTAAACAGATAAACAGAATCTTTTGGTTTAGCGATCCCGTATCATTCAAGGAAATTAATTATTTACCCATTCATATTAGGTGTTTCTGAATGCCACAAGACACACTTAGGTCTTAAAAACTGCAGTAATTCTTCAGAACTTCTTGTTTTTTCAAGTCGTAAAAATGTTATGGCGTTATTACGGTATTCTTTACCAGACATAATTTTTTAAAACTCGGTCTTTTTGTAGTAGCTGTGAGTGCTTGTTGTTTAAAGATACTGGTAATTCAGATAGACATATACTAGTGATGAGCTTGAGCACAAATGGCGAGCGAGCCTAAAAACTACAATATTGTTATACGGTAAAGGGGTATAAATGCCATAGTAACCACTCGCCGCAAATGTTAAAAAACAACAACATACAACAGCCAAACAATACACATTATTTAAACTTGTGTGATATCTTTAACTAAGTAGAAGTTGTAACTCACAATACTTTCACACGACTGAACATACTGACACAAGACTTACCTTCGTGGTTAGTCTAGTGGACAATAAATTTTCAAGTAAATACTGTTGCGTACAACTTATAACCATGACAAAGAGCGCATTGAATTACCACCGCCACTAACTCGAATAGAAATGGAACTCTGGTAGGTTTTCAAGTTTTAACTGCACCCTCAAAATAATTCAAAACAATAAACAATTCAATTTCTAGGATGATACGGGTAATGATTGATAAACCAGAGGATTCTGTTTAGTGAAGTTTGGGACGAGGTCGACCACCGAACTAACACAAAAGCGCCAGGGTCAAAGTACAAAAATGACATGCGTACATCCAAACACATATATAAACAAATATCCCTGATTTTCAATTGAGTTACCCCTGATAGTGTCTCGCTCGCTTCGCTCGCCAATTAAAAACTATAAAAAATACCAGTATTCAGGAAATGAAGAAAGTGGTTTGTTAGCTAAAGTATAAAATGGTCACAATGGCTACGTACTTGGCTATAGTTTTAGAAATAGACTGATAGATTCTTTTGAAATGTTTGGTTTGTGCACAGGCTCGCTCGCCCTTTGTGCTCAAGCACACCACTAGTTATTTTTGCACGCACACACAACATAAACAATGAAACCTCAATTACCCAGACCTCAATCATTCAATGCTTGGACTATCCAAAAGGTAAATCGATGCACATGTGCTAGATAAGAAGCCAATATTGGTTGGGGAATAAGATATCGATTTTAGGAGAAGTTGGTGCCCAGCCTTTGACTTGTAGCATAAAATCAGCAGGCAGAACAAGCCTGATTTAAACAGATGGCCCTTTAGGTCTCCTATGGAGTGAGAATAAAGTAACAAACTCTACTTTTTCGATATCTGTAGTAATAATTAAGCTTTGATGTGATTATAATATAACCTTGTGATCCAATGCATTGAGGTCTGAGTAGCAAATTTTTGGTGATGTCAGAACAATATTGTAGTTTGTTTGTTTTTTCTGATCAGGACTATCCCACTCAAACCACATACACACAAAAGAACAACAACAATAATAACAACAATAATAAATTAAATAAAGAAAATAATATATAAAGGACAAGAGGGGGATAAAAAGAGTTGAGATGGGTTGACGGGTGTGTGAATAAAAAAAAAGTAAGTACTCAACCAAGTGGTGTAACAGTATTCCTAATTTGTAAGTTAGTACATCAGTCGCCACTGTGTGGCAGGGTACTTGCTGGTCAAAAATTCTGTGGTATGTCATACATGCTTCAGTTATGTTGTAGCTACTTTCGTCAAAAGTAGAGTTTGAAACTATGGATTCTGAACAATAAGAACTTTCTACTTCACTGTACCTATCATTCGTGCAACTAATTTCACCTTTTCATAGGCATACAGTGACTGATAAGTAGCACTCTTTTGAGCTGGACAAATACTAATAATGAGTAAAAAATTGTTAAAAAAAAAGAGGAATGGACCGTATTACAGCTACACTGAGTTAGGCACAAAAAGCAACAGCAACCACAACTCTTATCCGAAAATTTACCCTATTAAACCAGTTCTATGAGGCCACTCTACTCTTTTTTTTCAGTTTCACCTACAACTCTAGAAAGCAAAAGAAAATATTCTCATGACAATTATATAATTTTACTACACATAAAAGTTCTATAGATCACATGATGTACTGTTTAGTACACTTGTACCTGCACAATTCTCACCACATAGCCCCAATACTATGTTCACCCTGAACCATCAACCACACTGTGGTGTGTATATATATGTGTGTGTGTTATGTGTGTGTTATGTATGTGTGTGTTATGTATGTGTGTGCATGTGTATGTGTGTGTGTATTATGTGTGTGTGTGTGTGTGTGTTATGTGTGTGTGTGTTATGTGTGTGTGTGCGTGTGTGTTTGTTATGCGTGTGTGTGTGTGTTACGTGTGTGATTAAGTGAAACTATCCTTCTGTTAGCGCAAGGTACCCAGGTGATTTCTGGATTCCTATTCTATTGTATTAGCTTGTCATCCCAGGGCAACAAACTCAGTAATATCATATGGTTCCACGCATGAGTGTATGTGTGTATGTACGTGTTATGTTAAATTATTCCAATACTCTTGGAATTGACTATTTTCATCTTCCACTAAATCCACAGCCACCCATAATTATAGTGTAATTAGGATTGTCTCTAGTCAGTGATGCAGTCTCTGATAGGCATCATACCAGGTAAGCCTAGCCCTAGTCCTAGTGGTAAGTGGCAACAAAGTAAACTCAGAAATATTTCTTGGACGTACAGTATAACATTCAGTGCAGCGAAACATGCACATGTGGCCTATCCACTACACGGGTATTCTTTCACAAACTTTAATAACAAATATACTATCTCAAGCAAGTAAACTTACACAGACACAGCTGCGATCAATACAAACTGATACAGCTGCTGTTGTTGTTTTCTCCGTATGTTTAAAAAAAAAGCATGAAGTAATAAATAATCAATATATTTCACACACTAAACGAGTTGCACAACTAGTGGAGTGCTCCAGTACCAATGGCAAGTGAGCTAGCCACACTATACGTCCATCACTTACAAACATGTCTATATAATGAACTAAAGAAAGCTTTGGTGGAAGAAAAAGCTTAGTATAAATTGCACATGAACAGATGCATTTGTATACCGAAAGAGATATAACCAATCTGCATAGAGTATATTTTAAGATTCATGCACAAAATCAGGTGTATTCGAACTATTTTTATATTGCTTGATAAAGGTCACAGTTTCTGTATCTGGTATTTCTGACATTCATAGTACAGACACAGCCAGCCCATGGATGCAAATATTATGAACACAGTTCAATAGAGAGCCATTGTGGCCAGGAAGCCATGAATGCAATTGAAGAAACTACCTTTCAGTTAAGTTATAGCAATATATAAAAATTGCCACGTGGGTGTCACCCCCCCCCCCCCCCCCCCCCCCCCCCCCCCCCACACACACACACACACACAAATGATGAAGAAATTTGACATCATTAAAGTCGTGGATACACATTAAATTAAAATGTTTTGGGAACAAGACAAACCTGCTTGTCAAAAACATCAGAAATACCAGGAAGAACATGCTGTCACTACAGTTGACATATTGTCAGGGTGATTTCTTATAACAAAAATTGATCAATTCAACCAAGAAACTAGTTAGTGAGTAGAAAAAGCTCTAAGAATTTCAACAGTGAATTGGACAAGCATTTGTGGTCAAATCCTGCAGCTGCAGCACACAATTGGCCACATTTAGACCCTGTACTTAGTTTGAGGTGCTCACTTACTTGTTATTATAACCGTGCATTTGATGTCCGCCAGCTCAAACATGGGCTTAACATAAGTGTTGTAACGACTCTCTCCCTTTCTTGAACCTGCCATAGGGTTCAGGAGAACCAGAAAATTTCTTGGTGTCAAAACATTCTCATCATCTGTAATAAGAGGACAAAATTAAATTAAAAAATTAAAGCAATAGCTAGACTGCTGTTGAAATTATTGTCAATTCAAAAAATGCACTACTCATTCAAATATGTATGTACGTATTACTTTCTTTTTTTTGTTACAGTATCTTTTTATGAAAAGTAAATAAACATTTGGAAATGGTTAAAATAAAATCAGAAAATGTTACAGATAATATATGATCAGCTCACCATTATCGGAATCTTTCATCACATCAGAACTAACAAATATTTCCCTAGAAGCTTTGTTGGCTTGTATTAGAATTTTCTTCTTCCATAAAGCAGCTTCATCTTCGTTTTCCTTTTGAGTCTCTTTTCTGTCAAACAATACCGTCAAAGACACAAGCCTGCGAACCTTCTTCTTGGCCCACAGCTTGGTAATTTGTGGGTAAAGATGAATCGCGAGCTCACATGTCTTACCTCCCTTAGCAGCCTCATACTGGACTCCCACCAGATCCTCCAAAAGCATTTCACATACCTGGATGGATATAACGTGTGTTAACTCTAAATGTGTTGAATATCAATGTGTTAATCAAAATGCATTGGCAAATGGTTACACACACGTTGCCACAGCAGTTAGTATGTCAGAATTAAGGATTGCACAGAGGATTTCAGAATGTAAAAAAAGTGTGCGAAGTATCCAATAAATATGTAAATTCAATATGTACAAAAGCCTCTTCAATAGCAGTTATGACAGGAAAATAAACATACATTACAAAATGTAATGATGTAATGATGTAATGATACAATTCATGTTCTCCCCCCCTCCTTCCTCTCCGTCTTATTGACATCAAGTAATGTCACAAATCTGTAGACACATTGTAGCCAATACAGAAGACATACCATGAAACCAGGGTCAAAATAATAATAATAGCACACAGTTGCAGTACTCACACAACAGATTGATAGCCATTCATCTAAGCATCTAAGCACAGCATGTATCCAAAAAATATATTAAAAAAATTATAGCCTCATTTTCACACAGTGTGGTGGTGTTAGAGATATCTCCTCACTCCGTTCAGCCCATTCAGACCTATAAATCAACCCATTCTAGCAAAATTAAGTTCCTTCAGTCCATAGGCAGCAATACGCAGCCAGCAAAGTTCAACTTAAATACTATATTCCAACTAAGACAGCCCTATCTTAATTGGCTCCAGTCAACCCAGCCCCACCCTAGCTTAATGGAGTATGCTGTAAGTTACTGGTTCAGCCACCCTGGATACTACTTAGCATACTCTACACAACTCAGCCCAGCTCCATTCAGGCAGCTTCTATAGCCCAGCAAAGACTGGTGTGCCAGTGAAATCTTTATCAGATCATCCAGGTCACAGTTCATGCAACGTAAGCCTTTAGCCGGAATGATCCATCAAACAGTGTTAACTCCATAAGATTTTTTCACATTAGCAAGTATTTCTAATAAAATGATTAGAGCTGAATGTTTTCTCACCTGTCCCTGAGTCTTTAGCCTGTAACAGAGAGTAGTATTGGTTAGATACAACTCTGCCGGAGTCCAGTAGTTACCACCTGTCCCAATACTACCTAGACTGTTCCTACTGCTGGAACTTCTGGATCTACCACTGGAGAAAAGCCTGATCTTTCCATCACTAGAAGTTCTACTCCTAGAAGGCAGTGGGACAGATACTATAGTTGAATGGAGAATAACGTTTGGAATGTTGATTCCAATATTGTAGCTACCCCTCTCTGCCTCTTCGGGTGGTGGGTCAGCCGGAGCGGCAACGGAGCGTTCCATAATATTTGGAGTGGCCATTACTTTCGATCTAGCCCGGTGCATTCGCTAGACAATTCTATAGAGCTTACAGTAAAGAATCAGTTCAATCAGTTCTTGTTATTCCGGCTAGATTCGTGTGTACAGTAGTGGCATGCCAACAGGCGCCACACGGTAATAATTCCCGTCAACACTTCACGCCCGCGCCACACAACGGAATACATTTCAGGGGGCTGGGCTGAAATGGTAAGAATAACCACAAAGGTAGCAATTAGTTGGGCGGAGCCCGACCTCCTCTGAAGGGAGAGGTCGGGTAACAAGCCTATACCCCGGGTTTGTTCCCTGCTGCAACATACGTTGCAGTCCAATCAGATTGAAGTGTGGTTAAATGCTAAGGAAATTAGCTGACTCAGCAGAACAAACCCGGGGTATCCCGACCTCTCCCCAGCAGAGGTCGGGCTCCGCCCAACTAGGTAGCAATAGGTAATTCGTGCACAATGGTACTGATGACACCTAATTTATTAGAGCTACAGCTTCTAAATGTAAAGGTTGGTTAAAAATATTCTCATCTAAAGAAAAAATAACTTAATAGATAATGCAAATGGAGTGGCTAAAGCCAAGTTGCACATAAATGATTATTTATTAAATAATTAATCAGATGATCAAATTTAAGAGTAATAAAATTTGCACTATCAATACATATGACACAAAAATAAATTTATTTCCTTTTCCTGCTCATAACAACGGCCAGGCATGGATGAAGTTGTGCCTGTAGTGGACCTGTTTCCACTCTCTCTCCATCCACAGTCATTATACCAGCATTATGCTCAGGTTCAATCCTAAAGGCCTTGGCTTTGATAAGGCTAACTTCTTCCATCTCCATGTGCTTACCAGTCTTGGTATTTATCAACAACTTCAGAGCATTCCATTTTGACGTAGAGCCTCTAACGCACACTAGGTGGATATTTCCGGAGCCCACCTGGAAATTGGAGTCTCCAAAACAGCTTTGGGACATGAATGGAACCATGAGAGGAGTAATACTCAGGAATTGTTCCCCCTCAAATGTCTTCCAAGTGTCCGGAACCTCACAGTCAAGAGGCGCTAACAGATTTGTAGGAGGCCCCGGAAAAGAAGGCTTTGTAATAACATGTTTTTCTTCAGCACAAGAGCTGGATATATCTCTCACTATTGAAAGGCATTGACTGAGATCTGATGCTGTATTGCCACTTGTATCATCATGTCCAATTGCGGCAGGCGCTTCTAAAGGACTAAAGGAACATTCAACTGGACTGTGACTATTCACTTGCTGTGGTTCATGATGCCCATTTGCACTGACCAATGAGCTGTCTTGATTTGCCACGTCTGTCTGTCCAGTACTAACTGTCGGGATGACGGGAGATGAAATTTTCCTCTGAGCTGATCCTTCCAGGTCATCATCACAAGGGAGATAGCTCAGTTTACCCCTGTAGACTCGTTTTCTTAGTACAGCTATAAGTGTCCCTGCAATAAACCAATATTTAAAAAAAAAATTGACGTAAGCTGGTTCGTTCATTAAAACATTTGAACAACTTACATAAGGTAAATCTTGCTTCTCCTAGTCTCCTCATACTTTCTGACTCGATATCGATATCAGCCATGATCCCCCAGTTGCCCAAAAGAGTCATGTAACATTGCTTGCTATCTATAGTCTGTACAGTCGCCACATCCATGGGAGTAAATCCTCCTCGAATTATTTGAAATGCAGCAGCCTCAAGGCTGAACTCCTCTCTGGTGAACAAAAACAACCACAGCAAAGTAAGTCTTAATGTTTAAATAAGTAACCACAGAACTTGTTATCTTACCCAGCTTCATAGAGCGTGGAGGCTGCAAGTGCATTGCCCGTGCCAGTGGGCAGCATCCCAAGTGGAATTTTGATGGCTTCTTCCCAGTCTGGTCTCTTCATGAATCCATTAATTACCTATATCAAAATAAAGTAAGTAACATTGTTTAGAAGGAAAAATTACACATACACGTGTACTCCATAGGAAAAAAAAAAAGGAAAAATATATGTGTGAACAATCAGTGTTTTGATAGTTATATTCACAAAAGAAATTGAGCTTATTATTTTGAAGTATCTATTTTGATGTTTTGTCATCGTCATTTTTTAAGATTTGAAGTCGTGAATTATAGAATAAATAAATGACATGAACTTTCATGGACATATGCTAAGATGATATATATATATATATGCGCTCACACACATGCCATAATTACCTCATAGAGAAGCCCGTCTCCAGACGATATTACAATTCCATCATAAGTGGACAAGTTGAGCTCTTGGACTAGATCATGGGCATGGTTTGGATGTTCTACATTCACACAAGAAATATCTCAGTGTTTGCATTCAATGAATACATAGTGTATTAGAGAGTGTGGTAGCACTCTCTATTTAGGGATGACCACCCCTTTCCCATAGGGGTAATGCAAAATTCACTTCATATTACATCTGGTTTCAGTCAACAATAACAATAATAAAAAGAAATGATTGATTGTCTTTTGGAGTCTCTAATGATGCTATTTCTAATCCATAGAGTGCAAAAAACAACAACAACAAAAGTTAAAAAAAAAAAAAAAAAATTGACTTTCTCCATAATCATCAACTTCTTCTCCTTGAACCAGCCTAGAGGAAAACTGGAAGCAGTTCTGGGGCTACAAATAGCATAAATTGGTAGAGCTTTTCCAACGTAGGTCCAAAATCCTTCTGTTTTCTTCCTTACGTGACTCTAACGTACAGTTGTTTAATGAAAAAGGATCCTAGCCTTTCAAGTTTTGACGCCATATTGAGCAGTTCACATGCTGCTGAACAAGTGCCACACCTTTTTCATCAATGCTGATGTGTCCATTGGTAGTGCAGGGAGAAAAAAAAGAGTAGTGTAAATTGCTACGTCTTCTTTGTGACGGTCATTGGAGAAAACAGTAAATGCTTGGCGTAGATCATTTCAGAACTAATCCTTTAGTAACTAGTGATGTGCTTGAGCACAAATGGCGAGCGAGCCTAAAGACTATACTTCTAACACTGAAGCTACTGAAAATAAGGTCCAGTTTTTAAATTTAGCATACAGGGTAAAGGGATTTCAGTGCCATAGTAACAACTCTCTGCAACTGCTTGAATTGAAGGAAAGAAACAACAACAAAACAATACACGTTATTTAAAAGTTTTATTTGTGATATTCTTTAGCTAAGTAGTGGTTGTAACACACAATGCTTTGACACAACTGGACATGCACCTACACAGACTTACCTTCGTGGTAGTCTAGTGGACAATGTATTTTCAAGTAAATACTGTTGCGCACGGCTTATAACCATGACAAAGAACGCATTGACTTACCACCGCCACTAACTCGAATAGAAATGGAAGTCCCTTAAGTTTTCAAGTTTTAACTGCACCCACAAAAGAATTCAAAACGGTAAACAATTCAATTTCTAGGGTGATACGGGTACTGATCGATATACCAGAGGATTCTGTTTAGTGCAATTTGGGACGGGGTCGACCACGTAACTAACACAAAAACGCGAGGGTCAAAGTACAAAATGACATACATACGTCCATACATATATACAAACATCCCCGATTTTTTCATTTTTACCCCTGTAAGTGTCTCGCTCGCTACGCTCGCTCGCCAATTAACCCTCAACACACATGCACGAGAGTGTTATAGTAGTTGTCCTGTCTGTTTGTCTGTCTGCCTGTCTGTCATGCTCTGATTTTGGAGATTACTGACAATTAACCATTGATTTAGGTATGAACTTACTCAGGACGAAGATTTAGGACCTTTTATTGTGCTACTTTTTTTATTTCGGGCTAATTGTTGAGAAACGGGGAGCTTTCAGCTCTGCGTAGGTACCAGCTTTTATGGGTAACGCCCCCTAGCATCACATCATAATCACGTGAGCAAATAATTTCTTGCAGCCAGCGGTGTAGTTTGCTTTATGCTCAGGGAGTTGAAAGAAGTGAAGTTTCACATTGCAAATGTATACCAGTGAGTATTTCGGCTTGTTTAGCTTCTTCTCTTATGAAGGCAGCTTTTCCGTATACAACCATTTTCATTGCTAGAGCTATATTTATGCCTCATTAAATCCCTGACAGATTGCTTGTTCTTTTGGAAGACTATTAGCTAAGTAGTGTTCAATAATGCTGAGGGTTCACACCTTTGGTGCTTCATTGCTTTAGAAGCTGTCGTAGATAAAGCACTTGTTGATCGTTTTGGACAAGCGGTGGGAAACTATTGTAAAAACAACAACAACATTTTGTAATTGTTAAAACATTTTTAGGGTTGCTCTAAAAAGTATGGAAACAAGGAATTTTAAAGCCAAGTGTCAATTTGAAAGACGAGCATTATAAAACTCTGCCTAAATAAAGAAATAAAAAAAACAAAAAAATTAAAAAAAAAACAACACTTAAAACAAATTTTTGATTTCTCGAAAAAGTTGGGGATCAAGAAAGACAAAAGTCAAACCGAGTTTAACAAATTTCAGAACTTTTGAAGTTGACAAATGGTAAGGCAGTGATTTAGGAAAAATTTTTTTTATAACGAGCATATATATATATAATTAGTTTAATGCAAGGAATTTATTAAACCATATATCATAAACCAAATTCGAAACATAAATATTCATTAGCAGAAATAACTGAAATAAATATACCAATAGGCATGTTGACGTGAAAATGAAGTGTCATATTGGCAATATTTGAGATACGGAGTGAATAAAGAATAGCATATTTCAACATTAAGTTGAATATTTAAATTGTGAAAAAAAATGTTTTTAACATAACCATGATGTAAAGCTACCATTCAGATTTATTTAAATGGGACTAATGCTTAATAATTTCCAGAATTAGCTAAAACAAAGCAAACAAATCTTCAGTGCTAATTGGCTTTCAGTGACAGATATTTACTTAGTATTGGCCAAAAGATGTATCACTATTACTTTCAGTTTCAAAAAGTGTTCGTGGTGTATTCCCTTTCTGCATTTTACCATATGTATTATGTGTGACAAGGCATTCATGTGCAATATATTATGGCTTACCAGTAATCTGAACGGTATAGTTTATCTCAGCCAAATCAAACATAGGTCTGACAACTCTATTGAATTTCTGCTCTCCTTTCTGATCACCAGCAAAAGGATTCAACAACACCAATAGATTCCTATGCTTCCGTTCAGATTCTTTTGTCTCTGGAAGACATGAATTCATACATTGTAATGTAAGTAATTGCATGCACCATTGTCTACCATATTGTTGTAGCAAAACAGTCGTCCCACCCAAGTTAGTTAAAAAAAACCCACTGTTTAGCCATAGTGCCAAAGTATATTCACAATTTACAGCCAATTTTACCACCTTTAAAATAACATCGAACCTATGTGTACTTAAACATTTGAGTATTGAACAAATGAATACAAGTCTTTATAATTCATATTTGATATCTGGAGTGATTAATACACGATTTAATTCATGGTTGGACTTCTTACTTAGGTGGCACAAATTCAGTAAATAATAAAAACAATTCAATACTAAATAAATGATTACAGAAAGTCACAAGTACACATGTTTATTGAATGTTTGATACAACAATCTTCTTTCATTTGTACTGTTACAAGAAATATACTTTATAGCTAATACTTAATCTAATATTATTTAACTCACCATTAATACTTGAGCTGCCGCCAGTATTCACAAATGTCTGAGATATGACAGTCTGTGTATGAAGTAAAATTTTATTTTTCCACAAGGAGGCTTCTTTAAAGTTGTCAGACCCTATTTCACTATTACCAAACACAAGAGAAAGGTGACTTTGTTTGCGTCTGTATCTTTTCCCATGTCTAGAGATGAGAGGAAAGTAATGAACAGTCAGTTTGCTGGCTTTGCTCGGCAGTAGTAGTTCTTCAACTTTTACTCCAATCACATCTTCAAGATAGATCTCGCACTTCTACAAGATATAGCAAGATTACAACACACTTGCTCATTCACTCAGAAGCCTTGTATTTTATAAGTCTCTCGGCTTGATGCAGTTTTACCAAAATAGGAAAACATTTCCACAATTGCTGACTTAACTCGGGAAATGAGGTCATATAGTAGTAACAAGTCATGAACAGGGTAAAATTTATAATCAGGACATTCTTGTATTTCATAGAATGAGAGATCATAAAAACATGATAGAAAAAACTACAAGAATGCACATTTGGTAAAATGGCCATGTTGTCATAGCCTTTACATATTATACATTCATTTGTGAGTCAAGAGGTTATATATCTTACGTGGGTTAGCTAGATGGCTTACAAGCTGTGATTCCATTTCATAGTGCAGAGTTCTGTCTGTCAGGTAGAGCTTAGCAGTAGAATTCACACGTGTTTCCATCACAGAATCCCCAGCAGCAACGTCCACTTCGATTTCAGCCATTGCACTGACCACCCGAAGTCACCACACACCACTTCTAAATCACCTCTAAAGGAAAGAGGCGTAGCTCAAACGTGTACAAAAACATGCTCCAAAATCGTGCCAGTTGACCGCGCGGGCTAAGATAAGTAACTGCGCGCGTGTTTAAGTTTGTGCTAAGAAGGTACTCTTCCACTTGACCGACAATTTCCACCTCGGGAAAAGTCACTCGAGCAATGAATCTCGCCAGTAACCTCCCAGTCTTTATTTTACCCACAATATTAGCATCTGGATTGGCTTTGTGGTATAGGTATCATTATATAAAGAAAAAAAAGGAAAATGAAGTTTTAAAATCTGAGAAGCCATCCTATAGAGTTCTATTTTTTCCAGATGAAGCCACTGCACGGTCATTAACCGAAGGTTCCAGCACGGGAATTCACGAAGGTAGCCTATCTATTTTAATGAGAACTCTCCAAAATGCTACAAAGTCAATAGATGTCTGTATGTTTACATTCTCGTGCAAGGAGTTGGGAAAACTTCTGATTAGTGCACACCAAAATGGAATCGAGGTGCGGGTCGTCACAGACAAGGAGCAAGTTTCTGCCAGTGGCTCTCAGGTAGAAAGATTAAGAAGAGCAGGGATTCAAGTTCGACATGACTATGCATCTTACTTTATGCACCACAAGTTCGCTGTTGTTGACCAAACAATTCTTGTGAGTGGGTCTTTAAATTGGACCCTTCAGGGAATCTGTGGGAACCAAGAAAATGTGGTTATTCTGAATGTTCCAGAAGTGGTGGAACCATTTGCAACACATTTTGATAGATTGTGGATCATGTTTGATCCAGAGCAACAGAATCAATAAAGGAAGTACCCCCTTCTCCTTTTTCCCCTCTTGTATAAACTTGTTTCTCATTATTGTAGAATTTGGTATATCAAGATATTTTTTAAAGCCTTTAGTTTCATGCACTGAAGTTCACTTCACAGAACATCATAGTATTCTGAATTGAATACTGCACACCTCTCCTTTCTGATGTTTCATTTTACATGGAGTGTCTGAGAGTGAACTAATTAAAGTCTGGTACCAAATTGTAGTTGCATGTAGCCAGACCCTTTTACCAAACCACTTTCAGTAAAGGGTCTGGCTACGCAAAACTACCCAAATTGTTCTCAGTTAAAAGGTTCTACAATAGTAAATTCTTGTTGACCTTTTACTTGCAACTACTGCATGTCTATTCTACAGCAGATCAAATTTAAGGCGTGAAGTAAAGCAAGTGCACGATTTATATTATGCATATTATATGGAGTACAAATTCTGTGCACCAACACAAATACAGATGACAATGTGAAGAAGAAAAAAATTTTGAAAAAGATATGAAGGGGAAAAAAACAGTTAATAACTTTATAATACGGATTATTGAGGTGCAAACTTCTGCGCTTGCTGCCGTACTCTCTTCTCATATTCTGCTCTGTTTTGACTACAATAAAAGAAAATCAAGAGTAATCACATAATTCAACTAGAAAAATTCTGCAAGTTTTTTTTTTTTTTTTTTTTTTTTTTAAAATACCCATTCTGGTTTCTGACACCAAAGGAAGACATCAAATAAAGTAATTTGAATCACTAGAAGAATTAGCCAATAACTTTCATAGCACAATGTGATATCTATCACTTTACATTGCTTCGAGTCTTCTTCAGTGAAAAAACCAACAAACAAACAAAAAACCAACAAACAAACAAAAAACCAACAACAAAACAAACACCTTATTTGAAAGGAGAATGACAAGATTAAATTCATTCACATTTATGTAATCTAAATAATATCGCTCTATTCAGTATACAAGTAAATATGAATCTACAGAATTTTTTTTTGTATTACATTGAGTTAATGATGCTCACCAGTAAATAGTGTAGGCTTCTGCTTGAGCTGGATCTCTGATGTTAGGATCATTGAGGAGGTCCTGAATCCCTAGTAGTATCTGACACAAAAGGAGAAATAAATATGTACACATAACAGTAACATACTCCCTCGCAGTATCGACGGACACTGACATCAGGTACCCATAGCAATGAATTCTACTCTCCACAACATAATATGCCAAGTCAATACTAAATGGTCAATTAAGCTATATATTTTGCTGTTGTTGTGTTCTCTATCTCATAAAGTCACTGCGTCCTATTTCATAATTCCACCCCCAAGCATGGCAGCCTGCATACCTGCTTGATAGTGACGGCTGGTCTCCAGTCCTTGTCTTCATCAAGTAGCGACAGACAAACGGTACCCGATGGATACACATTAGGATGGAAGATGGGAGGGTCAAATTTGCCTACAAATGATAAATAAAATTAAAAAAAAAAAATAAAAAAAAAAAAATAATAAAAAGACAATTGTCAATCTCAATTTAATATTCGCAGTGCTGTGTAAAATATATTCCTATTGGAAACTAATATTAAAGAAGTTGAACTGCATGTAAATCATTGATATCAACTCATACATACATACATACATACACGGGGTGTCATACAGGATTTCTTTTGCTGGGAGTGGGAAACACAGCAGCACTTAACCACACCCATTTTAAAACCCACACTACTTTGATGACATGCCTATATGCAAGCGTATATTTCACACTGATCAGTGTTTGGTCACATGCCTGACTATTCAAAGAATTCAGCTATTGTACTATATAAACTTCCAAAAGAAAAAATCCTGTATGAAACCCTGATGCAGTCTGTTGAAATAAAGAAAACTACAAGCCAACCGGATGCCAGAGACTGACTCACAATCATCACAGAATCTATCACTCTTCTTTCCAACAGTGAGACTAGATCCCTCAACTCAACCTCACAGACTTCAATGACTGCAACTGGGCATGTTGAGCTATCATCACAGATCAACTCCACAAATAGGCACAACTAAACCTGCATGCTTGATCACAGAGCACCGCACCACACGTGGTATGTATGTCGGTTGGTATTGCAACAAGAACTATCTCAAGTTTGCACACACACACACACACACAAATGTAAATGGGGAATCCCCTACAAATGGCATGGCCAGGCTTAGTCACGATGACATGACACAAACTGAAGGGACCTTCCCTGACTATTACATAGCTTTCAGCTCAAGCCAAATCTAGCCACACCCCCACATGATTGATGTCAGGTGAATTGTGCCCCAATCCCTTACTAATTACAACTAATTATACATCAGGCAAAGAAGAACGTTTCCATTCTTTTATTCAGATATTTTAATAACAACTCATTCTTGAGAGGAAACAGTATAAATGTATAAATTGTGCAATGCTTGAAATGTACTAAACTCTTATTGAGGGACCATGACATAACGAAGGAAATACCCGTACACACTTTAAAGAATACATTTTGAACAACATGTGCCAAAAATGCACAAATAAATTTGTAGCACATGACATACAAACTCAGACTGACTCACAAATAGATGCACACCCACTAAATACATGTCCGGCACTATAACACACTTTCCCTCACAATATTTACAATTCTCAGGAACCACAACACAAACATTTTCAACTTACATTTTGGTGGTGAAGTTGGATAATCATCTTTAAAAAGCATTTTTAGTTTGAACAAGCCTCCCTCCCAAGGTGTCTATAAGTAAAAAAAAAAAATCTATGATTCGTAGTACAATAATAATGTAAGAACTTACTCCTTTCTTTCCAGGAATTGCTACATGCACACACACACACACACACACACACAATAAAAACAGGAGTAAATTAATCCAAAGATTCACCCTAAAATGACATACATAATCCAATCGTCCATAATTCAGTTATCAAAAGCACTTGAACTACAGCATTTATGAACAACATGACATTCCATTGAGTAGGTGTTTCAAACACCTCAACCAATTATAAGTACTACAAGCAAATAACAGACAGCAGAAGATGAAACTCACCACATTCCCAATTTACTAGATTTAAACTTCCATCTCCATTTTTTGAAGGCCTTGCAACAAAACCCTATTAACAAGAACTGAGCGACCCAGTCTGGTGTAAATCTTTAACATTAAACTTACAAACGGGTGGTCCCTTCTCCACGCTTTCCTTTCTTCACCCAATCTAGATATTGCTATACCAGACATGCTGGTAGCATGTGTGACTGGGAACTTTCACACGACTAGATACAAAAAAAATAACTGAACTAACAGTTCCAAGGGCGACTACCAAGCCTACCTCAACCGGCCGAGACTAGTCAAGCTTTCCAGGAATAATGCGTACGAAAGACATACGAGAGGAGCTTAGACTACGCCTCTGATAGCAATTTATAGTTTCAAGTTATTTTACGCTAAATTGGAGTAACACGCGGCTACATTTATAATTTTAACGACCACTACCATATTGGTACGTGTATAACTATACTGAAAGGATCTTGTAAAAAAAAAAAAATAATAAATAAATAAAAATAATAACAAATGAAGACACTTAAAATTTCAGGAGAGTCTTTTCTCTGTCCTTGCCAGTTCGAATTCTTGACAAAGTGTTAGCAAAGTCTCTGTTGCGATTGAACAACCTAGGATCACTGTGAAATTCTTCCAGTGAATACGTAGAAGGCAGGAATCCTTCAATACATATGAACTAGTAATTAGAAAGTGAGAGGCACAAATTTTAACCTACCAAAACCACGAGCTCTTTTGATTTCCTTTGCAATGGCTATCTGCTTTTTCATACATACTTCTGCAAAAAAAAAGAAAAAAGTTTGAACTCAAGCACATAGTTATACAAGTGGACCTAAAGCCAACTATATATACTAACTGGTAATAGCTCGTGGAAGAATGCACCCAGTCTGTTGCGACGTGAACTGCGAAAGCAGTCGATAATTCTAAAAACGATAAACATGGATTCACAATAATCAGTGGTAACAATGCGATACCCACCTTATATGAAACTTTAATATCTTGTGAGCAAAGGCAATTCTCAGGACACTGGCTGATGCCTGGAAGACGATCCATGTTCTTTTCAGTTGTATTCTACATAAAAAAATTATGCCCACACAAATAATAAAGGCAGAAGGACGACGAAGGAATATGGCTGTTTAAAATACGTGCCTGTACGTCTACCTGACTCTAGCACACAACCTCACAGACATAACTGCTCCAGCAGAATTTTAGAATATCTTACTTTTTCAATATACGGTGGAATCCGAATTCTAGTCCCCATAAGTCGAGGCCTTAACACCATCCAGGTACTAGACCAGGAACTTCCACGCCATTTACACAGCGACGCCATTGCGGCTACGTAGCTCAGTGGAAAAAAAGCTTCACAATTTGACTAGATGACGATCTTTACATACTATATCTTGTTCCTTGTTCAGCAGTAAGACGATCATTACCAATTTTCACAAATTTCATTGCACTAAAAAGAAAGTAAATTATCTCTAGAAATATGAAAAACTGCATGACACTGCTCTAATTAAGCTAATTATTTTTCTTAGTTCTGAGGTTCTTTTCATTCTTTTGAGCCTTCTTTCCAAGAAATTCAGTAATTTCCTTTGAAATCGTTTCATGCTCTCTACAAAAACACCGATAAATAAACAGAACAAGGCAGCATTATGTTAACTATGCTTACTTCCTATCCCCATAGGTACACTGAGAAGTGAGGGCTAGAGTCATGCCAGAGAAGAGCAGCAGAACAACCTATTACACATACATCCCACATTTATCACTTCACATGACGTTCCACTTCAATATGCTTACCACATAACCAGTAATAGGTGGCACTTTCTGTGTCTCCACGGAAACAGCCACAACATCTTCAAGTTCGACCACAACTATATAAAATCAGAGTTCACAGGTGATACAAACAACCCATGCAACATTGTAAGGCAACCATGATAAGACAAACGTTAATACAAGGTGGAGAACACCTAAAAAAACACAAACTAGCCCCCACCCAATCAAAAAACAAACAATCAACAACAACAACAAACAAAAAAACAGCAAGTGATGATTTAAAATTTTTTTCTAGATAATCATACATACTTATTCTCCGATAACCAAGGATCCACTTTTCCAAAAATCTTGCTCCCATAATCGAGGCAGTCTTCTTAGACTTATCAAATATCACTTCCTGGATACAAAGAGAGAGCAGCAAGAAAGAGAGAGAGAGAGAGAGAAGAGAGAGAAGAGAATAAAGAAGGAGAGAGGAAAAGAGAGAGTGAGTCTTACATTATGTCATCCAATATTGTGAGTTCTCACCTCATACTTCTCTGTGGTAATGTAGCAGAAATATGATCCAATCACGTAGCAGAAAATTCTCACATAGAAGTAGGCTATTTATCAAAACAACAGGTAGTCAGGGTTATGAAATTTAACATGCACTAAAAGGAGTCTGTGGTATGTTCATGGACACTTAAGTTTAATCCATAATACAATTATGGATGATAATAAAATATTGCAATAATATGTATAATTAAGTCGAGATTTTTTTTCCTTTTATCATCAAAGTAGTAAAACAAAAAATAACTGCTTGGACATTTTTGTATAACTTACGTGACTGGCTTGATAAGTAGATCAGACCACTCCACAATCCTGCAACAAATCACCATTAACACATCTCTCTATTTCTCGTTTCTTCTTATACTTGCCTATTAATACAGCCAATGACCGCCACGTAGGAGACCTCTTGTAATGAAGAATGCAAGCATCTTTAGAAATCTTTCCCAAGTAGTGTGAACTACTCAGAACTGACAAAGCTCGAATCACTATAGCGGACATGGCAGATTAGTCCACTTCAATCCTTTCCAGTTTCTATTGACAACCCTGATTTATTATGTCAGGTAAAAGATCATCAAGTAGCCCTAAAATAGGTATTAATCGCTATCATCAAAGAGCCCTAAAATAGGTAATAATCGCCACACTTGTAAACTCTACGTAGTGATTCCGTTAGTGTGACGATCTTTCGCCATCCATTTATTCAAATAATTCAATAATTATTAATAAATAAAATGAAATGAATGAGAAAAGGTTATGAATTTGCAACATTTTTCTGTGGCTCCAGCTCATTGACATTGCTGTTTGGTCCTTCAGCAGATTGTTTAGCTAGCAATGCTTCTTTAGGCAAGAACCTATGACCTGGAACAACGCAAAAAACAGCAAAAGCTCAAATATGCCATATTTTGTTGGGTTTTTTTTTTTTTTACTTACTTGGACATCCCACTTTTTCTTGTTTACACTTGGCCTTGCAGCAGGTCCTACACATGTTGTGAACACATTTCTGACCCTAAAGCAAAAACAAACAAAACAACAAAAACAACAACAACAAAAAATAAACAAAAAACAATTACAATCATGATATGATGATGTACCTTTCAATAGAATTCTACCACAGAATTGCTAAGCAATTCTACCGTTTTATACAAGATACTATAAGGAGTACAAGGAGTAGCTAATGGAAATGTGGAGAACCGAATACACATGAATGTTCTAAAGTAACCAGCTCTGGGCTTTTTATTTTATTTTATTTTATGGAGATTAAATACTGCAGTAACTACTCACTGCTTAGTTTCTCTCTTGTGCTTAGAATTAAGGTCTTTCTCTACCAGGACATACTCACTAGCACAACTTGACAAGCAACTGAAATATCCTGCAACTGTTGTAGGCATCCCAGAATATATTTAGTTTAACAAACTGGACCAGTTATTGTTTGCTAGCCATACCTGAAAATTCTTGTTTGATTATGGAAATTGTCAATTACACATCTAAATAAATGATCAGTCTAATACATGCATGAATCTCTTTTCAATGCAAATGTAGATTGTAATATATCTGGTAAGAGGTTTTTGTGCCATGTGAAGTAAAGATTTAAATAATTATAATCATCATCATTATATTGTTTTACAAACCTTAGGGTTTCCTTGACAACTCTCACATGAGAACCATCTCTTTTCTGAAAACAAACAAAAAAAGTACAAGCCAAAAAATAATCTTTATGAAGCCAAATCTAATTATTGCATCATTAGTATTCTTATTATAGACATGCACTACTCAAAAACTGCTGGATATCAATAATACAACAAACAGCAACAACAAAATAATCCAGAAATAGCAAACAAACAACAACTGAACCTCACTGCATTCACACACACGACTGACTCTTAGGAGGAGGCTGCATAGCTTTATTCACTGCTTCTCTCTTCTTCCTGGCCAGTCTTTCTTCATCGGCCAGTTCTTTAGCCTTCTTGGCAGACTCATCCTCCCCCTCCACCACCTCCATCTTCTGGGCTCCTCCCCCTCCTCCAGGCATATGAACGCCTCGACTGCAAACCCCACACAACCCCATTCACATTAAACCAAACCCAAACTATTATAGAGCAGCAGCTTTTTGAAAGTCTGCCCAGATGGGAATGAACTTATTGGATTCATTTGTTGCTAACTGGAAGCATTGCAATACAACAATGTTCAAGTCAATCACTTGTCCTGAAATAGTATTAAGGAAGACCATAGTCAGTAGATAAAACTTACGATCATCTGATATACAGCAGCTTTTTCAAATAAAGCATCGTATTAGTATATTGATAGGCTTAGATATTAATACTGAGAAATAACCAATTTCCTTTATTACCACAACCACCATTACTACTACTACTATTGCTACTACTACATTTTTACAACTACAACTATGAAGAAGTCACACCCACTATACATGACTCACTTGGGTCTGATGTACGGCTGGCATCTCCAAAACGGTATAGTACCTCGCTCATATTTGGCTGACAATTCTTCTTCAGAAAGTCTTGCCTAATTGGAAAAGAAATAAATAAACAAATAAAATAATAAGACAACATTTCATTTAACAAGTCCAATTATTGTACAAATATGAACCTTACCAATAATTGTTGCTTTAGATCTGCTGCAATAGCCTCCAAATCCTCCAGTGATTTGGCGGACCCAGCTCTAGCCCTGAAGCTATGGTACTCAGGCTGCTTCATACTGCAGTACAACAACATACATATCTGACAAACTCTTTTATCAACCACTGCATGAAGCTAATACAATCTAAAATTACGCTCTAATTATGAGGGTGAGAATCAACAAATAGAGAAAAAATAATAAAGTATCATCACATTTAAGTGAGAAAGTTTCAATCTAATAATAAAGTAGTGTTCTATGTTTACATACACATGTAGCCAGAGTTTGAAGAAATGACCTCTCATGGACGATGTCGCACAGGGATACTGCCGCGCCAAAGATAGATATTCGTCCACTATTTCCCAGCACGGAGGCTGCTCCCCCAGAAAGAGACAAGGATTGTATAACTGACACTCTACAATGAGAAGATGAGGGAACAAGAAGGCATAGACGGAGCAAGAGAGTCACCAAACCATCCACCATCCAAACTACGCCATTACTTATCTGCTTCCCCTCCTCATCTCTTCCCCAACCCACCAGCAGACATGATTCCTTCCACTCCAGTGGCCTCAAGACATCTCTCAACATCCTCCAAATATTGAATGTTACCGTTGGCAAACACTGGAATGCTGACACTGTCCCTGGAAAATAAATAAATAAAAGAGTCTAATACATACACACACACACACACACACGCAGGGGCAGGGGAGGGGTATATTTGCACTGCTTATACACAAACACCGAAACTTCAACTCACTGAGTTCAAAATACAGTATTAAGTTCTAAGGCATATGTGTGGTGCCTCTTTTGTTTATTTTGTCTTTTTAGAAGTTGGAAACAGTTAAAAAAATAAGATGCAGATCTATAACTCACTTGATGGCTTTAATATGGTCCCAACTGGCCAGTCCCGTCCTCTCACCACGCTGCTCCCTTGTCCTTCCGTGCACCGTCAGTAACTGACGAATCCAAATGTGAAATTAAATGAAACATGAGCACACTGAGATCACTAGTCTGTACCTTGCAACCAGCCTTCTCCAGCATCTTGGCATAACCAACTGTCTTCTCGATGTCTTCGAATACTCTAATTTTGCAGGTGACAGGCACTGACAACTCTTTGTCCAGGAGACTCACTGTCCATATGCAGTCACATCACAAAAGTTTACTAGTTTTTCCATCACCACAATGTACGCTGATGTTATAGTTGATGGAATCTATTCCGCTTTATTTAAATTTTACTAAAACAACCAACAAAGACTCTCACCATTTATGCATTATTGTGCTACACGATCACAATTATTCCAATAGTCAACGAGGAACAGTGTATTCTTTGTAACTGACAAAAACAAAACAAATACCCTGACACCTCCCTCTATATCACATATACCCCGACACCTCCCTCTATATCACTTTATAAACATACAATACCCCGACACCTCCCTCTACATCACTTTATAAGCATATACCCCGACACCTCGCTCTATATCACTTTATAAACATATACCCCGACACCTCCCTCTATATCTTCATAAACCTAATCTCAATTAGATTTTTTGAAAGTTTGTTAATTTTCATAAATTGGACCGCTTTATTAATGCACAGTGAAAGCCTCAAAGATTCATGATAGACATGATAATCTCCATGGATATCAAAACCCTGCCATTTCTTTCAGAACCATTCTGCCAGTCTTTGCAAGATTTCAAAGTTACTGAGGCTTAAAAAAACAACACAAAACAAGTCTCATATTTCTGATTTCCTAGGTTTAGCATTCAGATGTGTAACTAAAAATTATTCAATCAATCTATAATAAATAAAATTATTTTCATCCAATACGTACCCATAGATTCCAGCAACTCCCATTCATCTTGAAGAAATGCTCCATAGTGACCTAAAAGGGGAGAGGGTGGGGGTGGAGGGAGGGGGAAGCAACAAAAAAACAAACAAACAATATTTTTCATCATTGGGTAATTGAATGATCTGACCTTTCTTGGCAATGGCCTGAGGGCATCCCAGATTGATGTCAACAGCATCACAAAACTGAGCCACATGCTTAGCTGCCTTCAGCAATATTTCTGGGTTATTGGCACAAAACTGGGGAAAAATTCAGCATAAAGAGTGGAAATAAGAATGTAGGCGTTGACATGACAACGATGGATAATGCTATTAGGTTCACTGCAGCTAACCAGCTCCCATATAAAAATTAACTGGTAGGATTGATGCATTCCCACCTCTTAATGCTATACCTGTACAATCAGAGGCCTGTCCTGTTCACATGTTGTGAAGTGATCTTCTCTGTACCTCTTTTGCTCGAAGTTGGCAGCGTGGAACATCGGCGTGTAGCACAGCTGAGCTCCGTACTTACGACTGAGCATTCTCCAGGGCAGTTCAGATTGATCCACCATTGGCGCCACTACGTGCCTAGCTTTGTGAAGGACATTAGTCCAGAATTCAAATCCTGCATTGTTAGCCGCCATCATGTAGTCTTCATAATTATGTCATGGATCAAGTGTGGCAGAAATAGTAGGTAAAAGGTCGTTAAAAGTGCAGTTTGTACTGACTGAAGCTGGAAGCTATAAGGTAAAGAGACGTCAAATTCAATATTATTAGCCACGTGTTCTTCAGAAGGCGAAAGGCGATATGGACGATAGCGACTGTGACGAAGCTGTTGTGGAGACTCTTCAGATAAATACAGAAGTTTGTTCATTCAAAAAATTCCACAATCTTTTACAGAACCCAGATTCAATTGCTTCAGGTCTCTTACTCTTGTTTTTCTCAACCTCACGTGTATGAGAACTTCTCTTCCCCTTACAATCTTTACAGGTGTAACTTATTTTCTGAACAGGGTGACGAAAGAAGGAGAGCTGGACTTAATTTGGGAGTATGTCACAAGGTATCCCGCCTGTGAGCACCTGCTGGTGCCTCTCTCATGGGATAAAGACAAGAAGACCTATGACGTGGTGAGTGGAAGTGAGACGATGAGCTATGGTGTCATTCACTTGAGTTAGTAGGTAGGGTAGACTAATAAGTCGAATACTACCTGATGCCAGAGTTTATAAAAGCCTTTGCATCCTTGAAAGAGCTGGTCATAACTGTGACTAGTCTGGCCCTTTACCGAACTGCTATGCTGGGAATGGGTGTGCCGCTCATATATTGTGGCAGTCAATTACCATTGGCAAATTACCGGGAATAGCCCTCCTCAACCACAAATAGAAATTCCTGTACGTGTCAGCCACCCTTTCAACGCTAGGTTTAGCAATCATGGCTGATTTGCGGTAGAAATTCAGGTATAAAGGAGGTGGGACACTCACCACTTCCACATTCCTCCAGAACAAATTTGGTATGGCCATGTCCCCAGACCCTCCACGTGCGCTACATGGGTCTGACTCCGCCAGACTAATCTATGACATTGTTGATGTTGGTGGTTATTCTTTTGTCTTAATTAGAGAAGTATTAATTAGACAGGAAACAGATGAATGTAGTTGTGTGCATTCCATAGCAATGCAGGATGAAGTGGGTGGGATGTGTGTTCTACAAAAGAAAGTGACAGTGATACTGTTCCATGTGAAGCTACTGAGTGTCAACCACTCACTCCTCTGTTGTGTTGCAGCTGTTGGTCTTGTTGTGGGCACTCACTGAACCAATCCTCTGTTGTGTTGTGTTCTGTTGGTCTTGTTGCGGGCACTCACTGAACCACTCCTCTGTTGTGTTCTGTTGGTCTTGTTGTGGGCACTCACTGAACCACTCCTGTTGTGTTGTAGTTGTTGGTTGTGTTGCGGGCACTCACTGCTGTTCTTCTCTACACATCATCCCCTCATGAAGACGCTTCGAGGGCCCGGTTGCTGACAGAAGTGGGGGAGAAGGTTGTGACGACGATCCTGGCAGACCACACGAGTTCCCTTTACCATTGCCTGCGCACCGTCGTTCCATCAAAGTTGATAGGAGCGTGCCTGCGTTTCCTGGCTGCCATGGTGATGCAGGGGGTGGAGTCAGCCAAGAAACTGCAGTCTACGTTTAACTTCGCTTACAAACCTCTTACTATCTTTGTCAACAAGAGTGCACCGATTGCTGTAGGTTTGTGTTGGTGGTGATTTCATTAGGAGATCATTTAAGAGTGGAATATCTTAATACATTTATCTGTAGGGAGAAGCAGAGTCCTTAAGAGAACTTTTGATAGATTTTGCTCTGTCTTTTTTGAGACTAGGTGATTCAGATGTCACTTCTGCTTTGCTGGAGTTCAAAGGTAACGATGCTGAGAACTTGGAGTTGTGTTGTCTTTATAGTCTGTGTGTGTAATTAGGGTTTTTGTCTTCATTTTTTAGTCTCCTTCCCAAAGATGAACCCAAGACTATCTGTCAATTTCTGACAGTTATACATGAACAGGTGTGCTATTTATTTATTTATTTACTCCAGTGTGTGTTGCCAAATTTTAACAAATACCGGAAAAGTTATGATAAAATATTGGCACCCAACTTTTGAAACACTTCTTATTTCTGTTGTTTTCAAACTACACTTTGCTTTATATGTTTCAATAAAGGTTCTACTGAGTTCTGAGGTCAGCAAAAAGATCAAGTCTTTATTCTTCAATCAGTTTGTACTCAGACAGATTGGCATGCTTCTCAGCTACCCCAGGGAGTGTGGTGTGCCCTCTAGTCACAGTGTTGAGCCAGAGTGGTGTGCCCATGTGCAGGAGATGGCCTGTGAGATGTTAAAGCAGCTGGCGTGTGACTCTAAGCTAGGAATACTGTATCTACCCAAGGAACAACTTGGTGGTTTGGAAAAGTAATTACTTGTTGGGAAATTATGTATTTGATAAAAGCTTTTGTAGCATTCTTGGCAATGAAATAGAAATGTGGCACTATTATATCTTCTTGTAGATTCTGGTAATTAGCCAAGGGAACGGTATAATATGCTCCTATACATTTTAGTAAAAGCTACCTATCTTTATAATATAGTAATCTTGGGTTGTTATTAGTTTTTGTTGTTTTTTCCCTCCCTCTTCATGTCTCAAATATTTCATTATTGTTCAGAACTAACAACCCAGTGTTGCTTCATCTGCTGCTTTTCCTCTCCAACTGTCTGCATGAACCAGTCAACTATAACTTGCTGCTTGACATTGTCAGCAAAGGCGGGGACCTTCTGCTGCCATTTGTGAAGTCTTTGACCTTCTCCTTGGAGCCACAGCCTACATCCAAGTGGGTCAGAGAGGTGTCTTTCTTGACTCAAGTGAGTGAACTTCTTCCATTCCAATCCTTGGTAATGTGTGATGCTTTTTTTTTGGTTTTATTTGTTTGTTTTTGTTATCTTTGTCAAGATGTATCAAAGTTATCCCAGTCTGGACAGTTTGCTAGACACTCAGACAGCCAATCAGCCAGATATTGGGCTTGTGGGTGTGGCTGTTGCATGGACAGCCCCACCCATCGTGACAAGACTTCATTACAACCAAGGGCTCCAGGTAAAGAATGATGTTCATAGATGCGTGGTTATTTGACTGGGTGAGGACAGGAAGAGGTGATGATGAGAGATTTTGTAATATGACAGTATGGGTTTTTGTGACAACCCTTACCAGATGATTGTTGTCATAGTTACTCTGAACCTGCTTTAGAGATATTTGCTTATCAGTTCTATAATATTTTAGCGACAGGCAATCCACTTATCTTTCATTTGTATGGTAGCATTCTCTGCCGTTAGTCCAGTTGTCTACTCTTAATCTAATGAATGTGGTATTGGCCAGGACTTTCCCAGTACTTACAAAGTGGGGGCCTATCAGAAAGAACTGCCAAACCAGTAAGTTTTTGTTTTGTTTGTTTGTTTTTGTGTTGTTTTTTTGTTTTGTTGTTGTTGTTTGTTGTAGGAGTTAAATTAATCTTTTGTATTGAATAAGTTAATTGTGTCATGTTTTAATGCATAGTTGTTTGGTTTTTTGCTTTCTTTAGTAACATCCTTCCTTCTGCGTTACGCTGACAAGGTCCTGAAGAGCCTGCCTGATATCAGGACATTAGTGTCGCTATGGCGCTCGCTGGTGGGAAAGAAGAAACGCGTGATTTCACCTAATAGGGATGATCTTATGGAAGGACTTGTAGCGGAGGATAGGATGAGAAATGCTGGTGGGTACAATCATCAAAGAGTTAAAAACAATGTTAATTTGGATGTGGTAAAGGGTTGTGATGAGTTCAGTATTTCTGGCACCAGAGAGAGCTCCTGTGGATATCGTTTTGATGTCTGTGCCCTCGTGAGTGGTTTATTGTCATAGTTACTCTGAACCCTGTTTTTATTTACTTGTTTGTTTTCTGGGATGAACCAGCTAGCTATAATGTGCAAGTTGTCTTGGCCAAGCATTTTTAATTCTGTATTGTTAAGAGAGAGACAGTACATCTAACGTACACATTTGTGGTTGTAATGTGAATGTCTGTGTTTAGATTTAGAAGATGGTGAAGATTTACTTGCTGGGGTTTGCAAGGTTCTTGCTGCCTACCAGAAACTTTGTCCTGACATATTCCTTCAGGTCAACTTCAATCCGGCCAAGCTCCTGGCTCCATTTCGATCTGAGCATGCTCATTGCAGCCAGGAGGTGCTGGAACCTACTCTGGACTTGGTAGAGAACGGTTATTATGCTGGCATGGAATTGGTAAGAAGGTTGCACCGTGCAGTGGATTGGTTGGTAAGGTGGTGACATGGGTATTGTAGCACTAGGTAAGGTGATGACATGGGTATTGTAGCACTAGGTAAGGTGGTGACATAAGTTGATTGGTAAGCCAATACTGTACAGAGTTGTCCTGGTATAGAGCTTCCCACTCACGTATGGAAATGATTGCTGCTCTCTAATAGTAACTTGTTCTGGAGAAGAAAAAAAAAGAAATAAAAAAAATTGGAGCAATGCAGCTGAAAAGTGTAACAGTTATGCCTGTTTGATGTGTAACATAGCTGATGAGAATTAGTGAGGTATTGTGTCAGAACGATGAAGAGGGAGGGCTAGTGCCAAGGTAACGGGGAGAGGGGGGTAGTTGAAGAGGGAGGGGCTAGTGCCAAGGTAACGGGGAGCTAGTGTTGCTGTGACAGGATGTGTTAATGATAGTGTGGCAGTTGTGGAAAAAAATTTTTTACAATTTTAATTTCTTGGTAGACCACAGAAGAAATGGCGGACCTTCTGAGGCTGCTAGTTCAACTAGATGAGGACTTGAGACCTGCAGTTTCACAGTGCATCAGGAGAGTAAGTAGTTGGTGTGGGTGAGTCTGTGATAATGATGTGTTTGTTCCATTGCATGGGAGGGTTTTGTTGTTGCTCAAACTTTCAATCTAATGATTCAGTGGGTGTGTCCAGTGTCACTGTTCATTGTCTTAGGGGGCGATAAAAAATCCTGTGGAATGGCCTATCAAAATTGGGATTAAAAATTATTCTGGAAGTTTCTCTGCAAGAATTTCTTGCTGTGGTGGAATACTCGACTAGCCATGGTGTTTGAAGTTACATGACTGGTAAACCAATGGAACCCTATGCCCCCCATCTTCCTGATACCGTCACAAATGCATACTTTTGCTTAGCATAAATCATTATTTAATTGGTTGAATTGGAAGACCTGGTTGAATGTAGCATCAGAGCCGTGGCTAGGAACAAAGGACTCCATTCACACAAAGTCACAAATATTAACTACAGTTATGAGGGCTTCTTGGTTGTTGTTTTGTTCTTGTTTTTTTTTTTTGTGTTTTGTGTGTGGTTTTTTTTTTGTTTTTTTAATTTTTTTTATACATGTAAAAGGTAACTAAATCTTTAAAAATGCTATTGAACATTAATTAGGACATCCTCCTCTCTTATCACTTGTATCAATCTCCTTGTTTCATTGCTGTTATGGCATGTGTTTGTTTACTTGTGTATTAGATTGTATTGAGAAGTTTCCCATCTGCTGGCTCTGAGGTAGATCTCTTCTTGACCACATTCCTCACCTTTTGCTCCGATCAGTCGAACAAGACTTTAGAGTTAGTGGATTATTTGGCATCAGTTCTCTCAGAGTTGTTGCAGGACAGTCTTTACAAAGGGAAGGACGCCATGGAGGCACTGAGAGACTCCAGCAGCTCTGGAGAAGGGAGACTGACCGTGGAAGAAGTTTTAAGTACGTGTATACCAAGACAAGGATTTTTATCAGTGCGGCCGTGAGTGTCTTTAAGTACATTATAACAATGATGAGTGGTTTTACTACTAAATACTCTGTCTCATTACATTACTGGTTATTATTTCTGCAGAACTCGGAATTTGTTAGTCTAGAATCTAATATTGTAATGATGAATGTGAAGCATGGTGAAAGTCATGAATTGTAAATAATAGCTTAATGTTTAAAGGAATTTCTTCTCTCCCTCCCCAAATCTCTAGACTTGCCTGATAGCCAGTTATTTGACATATTAGAGGAAAATGATGATGGAAGGAATGAGTTGTGTGAAGCAGAGGAAGACGTGCTCGTGGAATCTGATTCCATTCAAGAAGAGAGGTTTTTACACACTCTGATTACTTGCTTATCTATAGCTTGCGACAACAGAAGAAACGGTATTTCTACTTTGTTTGTTTATAGCCACTGGAAGCATGTGTGGGTTAATTGTTGTATGTGTTTGTTTAGCCTCTCTTTGCTTGTTTCTGTTGTCCTTTGTTCTCCACTGCCGGAAGTTGGGCAGTTCTACAGCACCTCCTCCGAACGATGTCTTCAAGACCATGCTCGTGTGTGCTCCATCTTTGTCTCTCTTTGTTGTTCACCAACTCCTTGAAGCTCACTCAGGCAGAGGTACTTGTGTTGCCAGTAAGCTTGTGCCCAGCCACTCCGTTTCTAAGAGCGAACAGGGTGTATATTTGAGAGAAACGACGACGAATGTTATGAGACACGCTCACTCTATCCTTAGCGAGATGGTTAGTATGTCGTTTGTATTTATTGCTCGTTTGATTTTTGAAACAAATTATGTAACTAATTGTGTAACAATGGGAAGGTGCGTGGGTGTACAGTTTTATTAGTGTTTTGTACAAACCAAGCATCCCTCTTCCCTGCCGCCTCCAGGCCAACATCACGTTTAGTTACGCCCAGGACAAACAGAAGTGTTTAGTGTGATTATCCTGTGTTTGTGTTATTTATTATTTGTTATTCAGACCAGCCAACAGCACCAATCTCTTCATCTTATGAGTCTTCTGGAACCAAAACATTGGAACCAGCTTGTGCACTCTATTCTCAAGTAAGTTATTTCAATTGCAAACTTCTGTCCCACATTTAGGAGCTTGTACCCACGAGTAACAGTTAGCTATGAACATACAGTCTCTAGATTTTTTTTTTCTTTGAGGTGCCGTAAATTTACAGCATTGTTTGTCTCCATATTAACTGGCCTTGGGGAAGGTTTCTATATTAGCTAACTTTAAAACCTTCACTAGTTCTGTACAAACACATGATACAAAAAATTTTTTAGCTAAAATAGTTTTTTTTTGTGTTGTTGTTTTTCCTCCAAGGAAGCATTTTGCTTGTTGTGTGTTTTTTTTACCTTGAATTCCATCTTGGCCTCTGCCCTATCCTTTTTGGATTATTATTACTAACCCTCTGCACACATGCACAAGATAGTTATAGTAGTTGACTTGTCTGTTTGTCACACTCTGATTTTGGAGATTACTGACAATTAACTGTTGATTTAGGTATGAACTTACTCAGACCTTATTGAATTTTGGGCTGATTTTTTTTTTTTTGTTTTGTTTTTTTTTTGTTGAAAAAGCGAAATTTTCAGCTCCATGTAGGTACTAGCTGTGGCTATTGTCACACCGTATATAATTTCTTGCAGCTGAGTTGGTTTGCTTTTAATGCTGCTGGGAAGTTAACAGAGTTGCTGGAAGTGGATGTTCGTGTTGAAAATAAATACCAGTGAGTGTCTCTGGCTTGTTTAGCTTCTTCTCTTATATGAAGACATCATTTACTATGTACCATTTTCATTGCTTGAGCTATATTGATGCGTAATTGGAATAGCCAATAAGTTAGTACTCCTTGTTAACTGATTGACGCGTACATGCGGCTAAATTGGAAAAATCGATAACCGTGGAGGACGTAAAAATGCGTCTTCACGCCCACTTCGCCCTACAGCTTTGTGAAGTCAAGGAAGCCACCAATCACAATTGCAGACGATTCTATATTGTTGTAAGTGTATTTTAGGCTTATAAAATACATAGACTGCCATACGAAAATGTTGAGTAAATTTTGTCACAACAATAAGACTTCTTTCTGATAAAGTATAAACTGAAAATAATATTTCATAATAATATAATAGAGGTACACAGAATAATTTTTAGAAACCAATATTACTTTAGCTATAACTGCTCATGATATGACAAGTAGAAAGCTATCTTGGCAAGTGGAACACTGGCACTTCAGCATCCTAGTGATGAAGACAATATTCTTGACCTGGCACAGCATGGCCGTGACAAGGATGGCAGTAACTCTGGTGGTAGTGACGAGGAGTTTGATGACAGCAAGAATGACTTCAGTGCTGATGGGTGTAGTGACTGTAGTGCTACTAGATGGTCAAGGACTCTTAACGGAATTGATGATTCTGAAAGGTAGCAATTTCTACAGGAATTTCAACCACATTCTTTATAGCAATAAGCAAAAATAAATATTGTTATATAACAGTCTGCAGGGAGCTCTCTGACATATACTTCTATTATGCTATGACCAGTTGCACTTGATAGTAAGATCACCAACTATTCTGTCAACAATGCAGCCTACCAGCACATCAAAAGTAAAGATACCTTGGAGTACCAAACAGAATACACTCAAATGTTCTATCATTTATTTGTGATGTACCTGTTTTCATACACAAAAGCTATAAAAAGCTTCTCTGTTCACAAAATTTATAACAGACTGCTCAGTTCAAAATAAACCACACCCTAAATGAATATCAACAAATTCTTCCTGAATGTAAGACAGATGTGTGCAAAAACACTTTCTCTTACCTCTATGATCCAGTAGCAAACTGCTTCAGCCATGAAACCATACTTCCAACCTTACTAGTGTGCTTACTAAGAGCCTCAGTGTGATGCCATAAAAGTTTTTTCCAAACGGTGCGAGTACTTTGTTATTTTAAGTCGGGAACAGCTCCTTAGCGTCGAATTTATGCTTTCCCAATAGCCTAGAGCGTACTCCATCGTTTGATAATACTGTCCCCGAGGCAATCTTCAACCGTTCGTCTTCTTTCTCTCGTTTAGTGTCACCCTCCCACTAAGCAATCAATCTTCTATGTCTCGTGTGCGCCCGTGACCGCATTACTTAGGCGCAATTAAAAAAATTTATTTGTGTGCAATCGGTTAAGCACTCGCATAGTTTCACTCTCAGCTACCATTTTATTCAGAACTGTCACTGGTCAGATAGTATTGTCTTGCAGGATAATTCTAGTTAGCTGTAATTGAATACGTTATATCAGCCCACTTATCGCACCATTAGTGAAGGTGAAATGATGGAAGTGTGTCGTCAATTTGTGGATGCCTCATTGCATGCTGTACATGTTAGCTTTACCTTTTAGCACGTATTGTTCGGGTCCACCTACAACTGCCTCCTCCAACCGCCAGAACTGAGTGCAGTACACACTTCATGAACGGAACTTATTTCATTTTGTTTGTATACGTATGCGTTTTTGTGTAGCGCATGCTCAGTTTTTTCCCTGTGTTATGACTCGTGCTTGATTTTTGTTCAGTCGTTGCTACTGTCAGTTTTTGAGTGCTTGTTCAAGTTATATCTGTATTCTTATCCCTGATTAAAGACTTTGAAATTGTTTCTTGTGTTTGCGTGTTGCCCACTACTGACTGACTGGGCTGGTCCTTCGCCTGCTATAACTCGGAGCTCAGGGATTTATACCCCCTGTTCACTTATCTATACATATAATTTATAATATTTACTACACGAGTTAGCACACGATATGGGGAGATATTTCAAGGGTATGTTTAAGTATTGTCACATGCTACCCTGGATGTCTCTAAATGTGCTAAGGACTGTAATAGAAATGAAGCAATTTCAGAAGGAACACACAAGCTACAACGTGTATAAATATATTTATTGTACAGAAGAGTTTTCCTTGAGCATTTCCGCGTCACGCGAGTGCTCAATATTCTCCCACATTGAGCGTTGCATAATGAATGTTCCAATGCGCCTGTGCGTAGTTCTGGACAACTTAATTTAAAATGTATGGTGCAGTTACCTCTGAATGACAAAGGCTTGAAGCATAACTTTTTTACTGTTCTGGAAAATATCCAATGCATAATACACAATTTTATTACACTTGTCGTACAGTACGGGATGACATTTCACTCTCACCCTTGTATTCTCACTCGGCTTCACTCAGCCCTGTTTGAAGTTTTAATTAGCTTTAATTAGTTGTAATTGGCTTTAATTAGTTGCATTAGGTTTAGTTTAGTCTAGTTCTTTTAGCGGGAATGATAATATGTCTGTAGTGACTGAAGTTTGCTTATCACGCCATGTTTCACATGTGCAGGTTCAGAATTTCTCTTGTAATTGACCTTTGGGTTATGTCAGTCACCTTAGTAGTCAGAAAAGGTCACTTAGCCAACTCAAGTATTAGTTAAAATGCAAGACTATAAGCAATGTACCCACAGCCACACATGTGTATTATAAGCAATGTACCCACAGCCACACATGTGTATTATAAGCAATGTACCCACAGCCACACATGTGTTGGGGACACTGGTTGTGCACTGTCGAGTATTCCCCCCACAATGTTCTGAGGAGTTCGGAGGCTTCTTTGGTCTCACATGGATGTGCTCACTGTGTAGTCATTCATTGACATCCCAGAATGCCTGTGGGCGTGTCTTGTAACAGTCTCATAGGATAGTCAACTGTAAAAGATCATGATGGAACTGACTGTGTAGGACTGACTGTTAGAGTTAGCACTTTGCCTGCGTCTCCCGCTGAAACAGTCGGTCATAGCTGGCTCACTTGTAGCCCTTGCACGTCTGTCTGTCTGTCAGGTTCACAATAAGTGTTTGGTACTCTGAGAACTCCAGGTATTTCTATGGGTATTGTAATGACCGCCATCTCCCACACTCCTTCCACCCACTGCTACATATTCAATGTGGGTGAAAGCCTGGTGCTGTCTGAGTGTGGAACCAGAATGTAGATTGCAAGGACATGTAGCTACCAATGAGTGGAGGCTTGGGGGTTTGCCAAGCTTATTTTTCCTTCAGATGTTTGTTGAAATCTACTTGTATAATATGGACCTGTCATAGGGTAAACTAGTATTTTCTTTGTAAATTAGTATTTTCTTTCTTTCCAGGAGGCCTTGGAAGTTACTTCCATTGTAATTAGTCTTTTCTTGATGGCTTCTGGGCTGGTTTAGGGTCAGCAGGATGTTCTGTAATACACATTATTTCAGCCCTAGTCACTTACACAGTGAATTAATCATTTCACTAGCATCCTGCTTAACTTTTTTTTTCTTCCAGGGCTATTTTGAACTATAATTAAGCTCATGTGGATGCCTCTCTATTTTAAATATGTTTAATGTTTGGGTTAAGGAAGGCTTTATTGGCTGGAAGTCTCATGTGTTTGTATAGCTGGCATAGTTTCTGGTGTGGCTTCTCACTAAATTTAAAAAAACCATTAATCACATCACCAGCATTTATTGTTTTTTGTAGTTAGGATATGCTATGATCTATTTGTGAGCTTGAAATATGCCAAATTGGCAAGAGTGAGGTCCAATAAATTACGTCATGTGAGGGATTGAGACGAGCTGTCATGATTATGCTCTGTGATCTGCTCTAAATGTTTTTATCAGTAATAGTTTCATAGATCTTTGTATATTGTTTGTGAAATGTCTGTCATATGGTTACTGTCTTTTAGTGATCCCTGGACGGCTAGCGAAATGCTTGAAAGTTCTGGGCTGAATTGACTATGTGAAAGTGCTGTGCTTATCGACAGCTATTACTGTTGTTGTGTTTGTAGCCTGTACTTAGCTGTGTAATCCTAGGTGCAGACCATCTTGTGATGTGATTCTCGTTGCCTGTATGGCAATGTATGATTTGATGAGGTGACTGTGGCCTGTTTTAGTTAATTAAGCTTTATTAGCATACCAGGTATAGTGGGTCTTGCCAGTGAGTTTGAAGAAGGTGATCCTAATGTAATTATCACCATGGAGGAGTTTAGGAATTGTCTATGATCATGTTTCATGGCTTCACTGCACGTCTTCTTAGTCTTTACTTAGCCTGTACCGGGCACATGGGGTGATTTGGAGAAGCGGTTGAGGTTATTGACTTGCCTGTGGTGAATCCAATGAAGATGGTCATATATGCTTCCCTGGTGAGGGGAAAATGTTACAACAAATTGGCGTGAACCCTAAGGACTTAATTACTAGACAGTAAAATTATTATTGGGTGCAGCTTGCTGTAGTTCTGATGGGTTTATATAATGAGCATAGCAGGGGAAAACCCCATAGATTGTCCACCAATTAAATAGTGGTGTCATCTTGTGTATTCCTCCAGAGCTACAGAGTTATGGTGATAACTGGTTCTAATAGCCACTGGCTAGAGACCAAGTGCCCTGAAGCATGTCTTCTAAATATGTGGAGGCTAGCTGTAGTCACACGAGACTTCAAACTACAAAACCTGCAGAGATAGGTTTTCAGAATGGAATTGTCGGAACAGATTATACTTATGATGGGCAGTTAATCTTGCCATTCCATACGGGAGCCCGTGCATCCGGTGCCCTGGAGGGAACAAGCAAGTGGTCATCACTCAGTCTAATTTATTGTTTACCTTGCTCAACGCCACCCACTGTCCCAGCATGGCCTACTGCATTCCATGGGGAGGGAAGTGGTCATCTTGTGTTCGTTCTGCTGAGGCCTTAGGCTGATTGCCACTTTACCTTGGATTGTTTGTACACCTAATATCTCGTAGCGTGCCATGTGTAACGGGTTCAACTACATATGGCATGTTGTTGAGTCTTCCGGGTAAAGTTTAGACGGAAACTATATCCTTTGTTTTAAACTGAGCTCTATAGATGGTAATTATCACATTCTGTACGAGTCAGGTGATATACTAGTGCTTTTTTAAAACATGATATTCAGAACTCGTCTGCTTTTAATAGTTGTTGTCATTGAAGTATCATAACATTAGTGATGTATTGCCTTGTTTGTTTGTTTGTTTGTTGTTGTAGTCATTCGTTGTTTGTTTTGTTACTGTTATACCAGCAGCAGGGCTTCATACAGAGAAGGGGGCTGGAATTTCCCCTTCCTCCTCCTCCCCCCCCAAAGAAATCTGAACTGAATTTTTAATTATAATTATTAATGGTAACTCAGAGCAAAATTCTTTGTTAAAAAAATGTAAATCAAAGCACAATTCTTTATGTATTTGTTTATGAAAATCTCTAGAACTTCATCAAAGTTTACAGCCGAAAACTCAGGACCCTCAATGGCAATTCCCATGAGCCGACCAAGGTTTTGGCCTGTGATACTGTTGCGTATATGGATTTTAATGAGCTTCATATAGCTGGAAGATCTTTCAACTGAAGCTGCCTAGGTAGAAATAGGAGTAAAGTCCCCAGAAATATATCCTGTATGAAGGCCTGAGTATTATCCCTGGCATGTTTGTGGCGAAAAATTTTCTTCGTTGGCAATACTACCATAAGGAAGTTATTCAGTCTTAGTTTCCTCGTAATTGAACACTCAAAACTAATTCGTAATGGTTCCATTTTGGGCTCTGCTGCAAATAATCAGCAGTTACTATGTGGTAGCTAAGAAGTAAACTAACTGCCCAACAACAGAGACTGTACTAATTTTGTTTTTGTTATGACAAAACTACCAGAAAGTCGTGGGGGACGAGAGGGAAGTTTTGTTAGTTATTATTAGCGAACGTTGCTGTGTCAGTGATGTTGAGTGCACACTTGTTGGTGCTGATGATGTAATGATATTAACTCAGCACTTGTGCTATATTTAACTTCATGCACATATTTCTCCCGGCTATGGATGGTAATTTTTTGTATCTGAGTTAATCTTTTTCGTTTACATAGTTATAATGTGGAGTAGTGCTGAAGGTTGGTATAATGTGGAGTAGTGCTGAAGGTTGGTATAATGTGGAGTAATGCTGAAGGTTGGTATAATGTGGAGTAGTGCTGAAGGTTGGTATAATGTGGAATAGTGCTGAAGGTTGGTATAATGTGGAATAGTGCTGAAGGTTGGTATAATGTGGAGTAGTGCTGAATGTGGTATAATGTGGAGTAGTGCTGAGGTTGGTATAAATGTGAGTAGTGCTGAATGTTTGTATAATGTGGAATATGGCTGAGGTTGGTATAATGTGGATATTTGCTGAAAGGTTTGTATAATGTTGGAATAGTGCTGAAGGTTGGTATAATGTGGAATAGTGCTGAAGGTTGGTATAATGTGGAGTAGTGCTGAAGGTTGGTATAATGTGGAATAGTGCTGAAGGTTGGTATAATGTGGAATAGTGCTGAAGGTTGGTATAATGTGGAGTAGTGCTGAAGGTTGGTATAATGTGGAGTAGTGCTGAAGGTTGGTATAATGTGGAGTAGTGCTGAAGGTTGGTATAATGTGGAGTAGTGCTGAAGGTTGGTATAATGTGGAGTAGTGCTGAAGGTTGGTATAATGTGGAATAGTGCTGAAGGTTGGTATAATGTGGAATAGTGCTGAAGGTTGGTATAATGTGGAATAGTGCTGAAGGTTGGTATAACGTGGAATAGTGCTGAAGGTTGGTATAACGTGGAGTAGTGCTGAAGGTTGGTATAATGTGGAGTAGTGCTGAAGGTTGGTATAATGTGGAGTAGTGCTGAAGGTTGGTATAATGTGGAGTAGTGCTGAAGGTTGGTATAATGTGGAGTAGTGCTGAAGGTTGGTATAATGTGGAATAGTGCTGAAGGTTGGTATAATGTGGAATAGTGCTGAAGGTTGGTATAATGTGGAATAGTGCTGAAGGTTGGTATAACGTGGAATAGTGCTGAAGGTTGGTATAATGTGGAGTAGTGCTGAAGGTTGGTATAATGTGGAGTAGTGCTGAAGGTTGGTATAATGTGGAGTAGTGCTGAAGGTTGGTATAATGTGGAATAGTGCTGAAGGTTGGTATAATGTGGAATAGTGCTGAAGGTTGGTATAACGTGGAATAGTGCTGAAGGTTGGTATAACGTGGAGTAGTGCTGAAGGTTGGTATAATGTGGAGTAGTGCTGAAGGTTGGTATAATGTGGAGTAGTGCTGAAGGTTGGTATAATGTGGAGTAGTGCTGAAGGTTGGTATAATGTGGAGTAGTGCTGAAGGTTGGTATAATGTGGAATAGTGCTGAAGGTTGGTATAATGTGGAATAGTGCTGAAGGTTGGTATAATGTGGAATAGTGCTGAAGGTTGGTATAATGTGGAATAGTGCTGAAGGTTGGTATAATGTGGAATAGTGCTGAAGGTTGGTATAATGTGGAATAGTGCTGAAGGTTGGTATAATGTGGAGTAGTGCTGAAGGTTGGTATAATGTGGAATAGTGCTGAAGGTTGGTATAATGTGGAATAGTGCTGAAGGTTGGTATAGTGCTCTGCTTCTCTGATGATCCATACCAGATTACACTGAGAGTTGCTGCTTTGTGAAGTGCCTTAGTTAGTAGTGGGTAAGAATTTGCACCATTGAGCCTAAAAAAAATAATTATATATATATATTATATATACAATATTTATGCCAATAAATAGAAATGATTCATTCAATTCCACAGTCTACTTAGTTTTGCTATTTTTCAGGGATTTCATTGGAGACGCTGATGCCCTTCATTTCCTGTCAGCATTCTTACCTCTAGTATACAGTACGTCAAGCGAAGTAGGCAAAGATAGTGATGAAGCAGTGAAAGGGGGAGGAGAGTCCATTAGACCACTGGGGATGCTCTATGAGATGGTATGGTCACACTCAGAATTCCTGGAGGTCATGGCATCTGCTAACAAAGGTAGGGGGGATAATATATAAAGCCAAGGTAGTGATCCTCTTTAGTGTTTGCATAATATTTTGTACGATGTTTCTTTTCTGTATTTGTACAGAGGCTCTTGTTAAACTGCTGGTTTGTATTGCTGACCTTGACCCATCTGTGTGCCATGGTAATGCTTCTCATCACATTGTGTTTCTTGGAGCCTATTCTACCACAAGAAGCCTGGCAGGTAAGACCAAGTTGTGCGCATGTACCTTGGGGTCTTTAACGTGTTTTCTCTTTCAGATAGGGGCATTCTTTACTTGATGTTTCTTTATGAACAAAGTGGCGTACCAGCAGGAAATCTTAGGCAAGTAGAAGTTGTTGTTTAGACAGAGAGCTAGTTACTGATCTTGTGACTTCTTCATTGCTGTAGTCCATTTTATTGGGGTCCAGCTGCATTGGAGCAACATCAGTTGCAGCAAAAAGGTGGTGTCTGGAGATCGGGAGACACTTTTGATCGTGTTCTACGGCAACTTGACACACCCACTCTTCTTGAGTCAAGTAGCAGCTTTTGTCCAACTCACCCACTGCAGGTTGTGCATGTGTGTGTGCTACATTCTCTGCTGTTACTTTTTCTTTTTTCTTTTTCTTCCTCCTCTCCTTGTAGCCTTCCAATCCTTTTTTAAAGCCTGAGGATGAAGTAGTGGTGTGTAACACTGACTATCTCTATGACTTGTCCTTCCTTTTGCCCCTATTAAGCCACTCCTTGGAAGAAGGTTAGTGGTCACTTGAAGTAATTAGCTTGGTGATCTAGTCATCTGCATATTCCTTGTGTCCAGACTTGGTTTATCTTAGAGTTGTGTTTCTGTAGGCATGACAGTTGATTGCCGTCGGTTTGTGTGGAGTGGTTGCCTTGGTTACGTGATAGTGTGCCTCTCTTCCCTCCTATCCAATGTGCGAGAAGCTGCTTGTCATGTACTCACTAGGTTCAAGGTTCATTTAGAGGCGAGCAAGTTCAGGGAGAAAGCCCAGGTAGGTAGCCGTTACTTTCTTTAGTGAACATTATTTTTTATCATTGCTCCCTCTGGTTTTAGATTTCTCTTCTTTGTGATGTTCTACAAAATACCATTTTGGACTTCAATGCTTTCGTACCGTCTGTTCATACTTCACTTATGGCGAAAGCCTCTCGTCTTTTCCTCCAAGCAGGTGATTTCTTAATTTATTTGTTTAGTTGTTTAATTTTACTACAGTGAATGTATTTTCTTGTTATTCTGTTTTCATTTAGATCATCCTGTTTATTTTGTGGTGTCTAACTTTATGGTGTATAAGCCATCTTTGAACTTACGAGAAATTCCACTTCTCAGCACCATGCTGCACAGCTCCAGCACAAATGTAAGTTACTGATCCTAGTGATAATCTACTGTTTTTTGTTTCTTCTGTTTTGTTTAGGCAGGTGTTGAGAGAGAGTGGCTTTTGAAGGTGCTTGTTGATGGTCTGAAATGTGACAAAGATTTTGTTTTGTACAAGAAACACAAAGTGCTTTCGCACCTGACAGTTCTGGCTAACTCAGGGCTGCTGAATCGAAGGGCCAGAGTGAGTGGTAGTTACAGGTGTTGAAATAAATTTGTAATATGTTTTTAATTTTTGTGATGTAGGAATTACTTTCGTCATGTCCATTACAACTGCCACAGTATCACTGACTCCGGTTTATTTTTTGTATTTATTATTGTTTTTTCCTTGATTTCATGTTCATGGTACTTGTTTATTGCGTATGTATTATTTATTTAGAAAGTAAAGACATTTCTGCATAGTAACTTGTTACAATGTTCTTGCATCTAAATGACCTGTTTTGCGCGCGAACGAGAGCGGGTTTGATTACTTCCTTTAGGGGTGAACATTGTTATTTGTTTGTTTTTTGTGGTCAAGTACGAGACAATAACAGGGCTACTGTTTTTAGGTCCCTATAATTAAGGGCCTTCAGGACCCTAAAACAGTAGTTAATGACTGCGCACAATTGGAGGTACTCTACATAGAAGCCCTTCCCTGAAGGACCTAAGAGATTTATAATCCCTCTGCCACAATACAAAAACAACACCAGCTAATGTTCTAAAATGATTTTAATGAGTTGCATTATCGTGTTGTGTATTAATGAAAAATATTTGAATACAATTATTTTAAAAAGTTGCATTGTTAAAATTAGCGTTGTGTTGTGTGAGCACGAACTGTAGGAGCTCATGGACGATGTGGTGTCGCTGTGCCGAGTTCCATTCCTGATGTGTTTACATTCCATCCTTGATTTGTTGCCTGCGCACTGAGACCGAGGAGTTTGTTCGTGCTGCAATTTTAGAAAGTTTCTTGCTTTCTCTGACATCTCGCACCTCTCATCTGATTTATTGTCAAATACGAATTGTTTGGGATAAGTCCAGATTGCATCCAATAGTAGCACCAACTTCCAGTTGTGCACAGCTCTCCACCACTGGGAGACCTGTACTCTGTACTTGATATCACATATTTTATCGACCCACCAGTCAAACCAAAGCAGCCTCAGAAAGGCTATGAGGAAATACTGTAATGGTCCAAGTGTTACCTTCTGGTGGCTACGCATAGTTTCAATGGACTTGTCCAGTTTAGCAGAGTCATTCAGCTGGTATGTTGCCCCATTATAAGGTGCAAAATACGACACTAGCCACTTGCGTGGACTCTTTTTGAAGAGTCACCCGTAATCTGGATAGAACCCGGCAATCCTTGCGATATCGTCAATGTAAGTGAAGCCTTCGACCAGACCAGATATTCTCTGTGACGAATTCTTAAAGTGATTGGTCCAAAAAGCATCATCCTTCTTGGTTTCCTCTTGTCTTTCTTGCAAGGGTTTGAGCAAGATATTTCCAATGAACACTTTAGCCGCCCACCTCGCTTGCAACTCACTTATTCCGACAAGTGAGCCCACAATTGGACGCACCAACCCGACAAATGCAATAGTGGGGTCTTCTACGTCAAACACCATTTCATAGCGTTGCCTGATTGGTACTTGGTATTCTTTGGGCAGGTATGGAAACACCTCATCGTATCCAGTTGACATGATTATGATATCAAAGTCCTCCTTTGATCCATCTTTGAAATACAGTGGAACCTCTCTACAAAGGGACTCCGAAGAACAACCTGACTCTTAACAACAGCCAGCGTAAATGGACCACAGTGATCTACTACAATAAAAAATAAACTCTGAAAGCAGCCAAACTCTCTACAAGGGTCAAAAGACTTGACCCCAAGCATGGCCTTTGTAGAGAGGTTCCACTGTATACCTCCCTTCCTTCATTTTTTAGCACTTGCCCTTTCGGAACCACTGACTTGTAATCAACCAGATCCAGCACTTTGCCATTTTTATTAACGAAAAACTTGAAAAAAACTAGCTTTGTTTTTCCACTCTGGAATACCATGTCCCTGGTAGGCTAATAAAGACCCATTAGTTGTCCACTTGCAAACCCAAGCAAGCCCTGGCTTTCCTTTATGATAGGGAGCAAACAGCTTCATCATTCGACTGGATGCTTTGTCCAAGGCTTGTGGCTGCCCCCATGGTACAATTTTAGAATAGCGACGAAAAAAGTGCTGGCCTCGTGGAATACTCCAGTAAATGGAGTGAGCATGTCTATGCCAGTTAGTGCATATATCGCTAGCCGTTTCTCCACCGCCTATCAGCAAAAGACGTTTCCCTTTGAGTTCTTCCAGAGGATACTTGATTTGATGTGCATGGAATACAGGACCCGTGAAGCCTTTGAGTACTGTTTTCTCGAGCTCACGGTTAGGTTCATTGATCAACCCAGTGGCTACTATCAGGAACTTGCTCTTGTACTTGTATCCATTGGAACAAGTTATAGTCCATCTCTCTGTTGAGAACTTGTCATCTTTGCCGGCTCTCTCCACCTCCTGCACGTCAGCATTTAATCGAATGTGTGGCAAGAGTTTGAACTCCTTTGCATAGTTTTGCAGATACTCCAGAACATCTATGTGATGGGGAAACATTCCTATGTCCTTGGGCTTGGGTAGTCAGACATTTCAGTGACTGTTGATGATGGTGCATTGAGTGGATCTCATCACTGTTGGGATGTTTGGGTCATCATCATATCGCCAAACACCTCCAAAGTTGTTCCTTTTTTCAAGGACAACCACAGAGAGACCTTTTCCAGCATGTACTTGCAGCTGACCAGTCCAGACCATCCTCCTCCTATGACAACTACATAACATATGATAGATAGGAAGTGTCCAATTTCTTTCCGCAAAAAAAAAATTGATTACGCCTATATACATCCCCACGCACTCAATTTGTGAATATTATGTTATTGGGTGGCGTCACGTCCTACGGCATAAAGAGACTTCTTGTTGAACGAGCGAGCTAGCGCCTGAGCTCTTCGGGTGTTGTGCGAGCTGGAGTGAAAACTTCTTTGCAGGACTCTCGTGAGGTTAGTTGTACGTAGCTTTTGTGATGTAAAACTAGCTCATTTTTGAAGCCGTGGGAAACGGCGTGTAAAAAACTGAGGGTAGATATTTTGCCTGAATTGTTTCTAAATGCTACTAAACATTTCTTAGAAAACATTTGCATGTCTAGAGGTATTTTTGCAAATATACTTTCCTTCCAAGAATCTGTTAGTATGAGGTCAATTTCAAAACTTGACATTCATGTCTTCATTTTAATGCAAATTTGTCAGAAGAGCCTTCAAATACCTTAGCTTAGTTATGAGAGATTCAAAAAAATGTTTACTAAATATTATGGTAGCTAAGATTGTAGGATAGCAAGATTAAAAAAGGCATGCAGCTGGTAACTAAGCATTTCTGTGTAATTTGTCACCTTCTACAAATTACTATTACTTCTGGAAAGCAGTGGAAGGAGTTAGCTAAATCTAAGAACTGATTCAAAGTTCTTTTTTTTCTTCCAAATTATAGCACTAAATTTTTTAGTACCAGGTAAACTAAATGCCCACAGCTTCAGGCCCAATTAACATTAACTTGCACAAATGTGAGTGGGTGGCTGTATTCAGCAAAGCAATTGAACTAGAAATCGAGAAAACATAAATTGAATTTCCACTTCCGGTATAAATAACGTTTCCGTATACTTAACGGCGTACTCCGCATACGCAATTAAATCGTACAGCCGCTTTAACGGCGACTAACGAAGTTTGCGTAGAGTTCTTTTTAGCTTTCAAAGCGTCTCACGGCCTGTCTTGTCGGAATTCTTGGCTACTCTATTCGCTGTAGCGGTAAACTTTCAGTCAGAGGTAAGCTGTAGAGTGCATGCAATAGTCTCAAAGCTATGCCGTTTTTTAGCTGCTTCTTTGAAACTCCGCCCATCCCCCGTTTATTAATTGTACTTCGAGAACGAGAGAGAATAAAAAGTAGCTTGTCTTTCCACGGCACGCTTGGGGTCTTATGGAAAGTAAGTTGCAATCACTGTTAAGTTTGCAGTAAGAACACATGTGTACTGTTAAGTTGTTTCAGTGTTATTGTTGCTATTACTCAAATACACTTTAATGTAGTTATTTTGTCAGATATTATAACAATTTAATATATGAATTGAAACTTAATAGCTATATCATTACTGACAACAGAATTATATGGGGCAAGAGGGAAAGAAAAAATTTAAAAAACAACAACAGAGAATAAGAGCTCTAGAAAAGATAAATGGGAACTTCAGTGACTGTATTATGGACAATACCCTATAGCATGCTAGTCACTAGCTACCAATAGTGGGGAAGAAATTAAAAGTTAAGTGAATTACTACTTAGTGCAAGTACAAAAATAATCACTGAAATGGCCGGCTATTTTTATTTAAGTATTGGATTTGAAAGTTCCTTTATATGAAAATCACCACTTCCTTTTTAGGCTAAGGAAAACAAATGGAAGTAAAACTATTGATAAAAGCATTATAATATTAGTCCTGCTAGTGTTGTCTGAATGGGGCCCCAAATAGCATGGTGGCTATCATGCTTCACATGTCGCCCTGATGATAAAAAAATGCCATCTGCATGAGATGTCACTTCTGTTGGTCATGACCTTACCACTGCCAGGTGTCAAGATGCCGCATAGAAGGCTTCATAGTCATGGTGATTCTAATAATCCTATCTCAAACTAATTAATGTATAGCTATAAAAGCCACACATTCCACTTGGCTTTAGTGCATGGCCAATTAACAACTATCCCCCCACAAGATTGGGCTAGAGCAGCATTGGGGAACCTGTTCTTCACCAATTAGTACCTTTAACCATAGTTAGGGCTAAATTCACCATTTCAGTAGTAGGATGTTTTTAACACTTGTATCACACTCTTGGTAAGGCCAGTTTACAGCATATTGTCCATGACTGACATCATGATAAGAAATAAATATGTAATTATGAGACATACGTATATAAGTTTTCTAACTTTACCTATGATAACCTCTTGTTTTTCATAGCAACATGAAGAAAGGGTGGTCTGAAAGTGAAACAATAATTCATAGCACTAAAGTGCATGTTAGAGTTATGGCAACTTGATGACATCATTTATATAAAAAAAAACTTGAAGTAAAAATGTTTATTTTGTAACATACTAAATGTAGTTAGAAGTATGCATTCGGCTTTGGTGTTGTTCAGAAGCTAAAGGGTTATTAATAATTACCTTAAAATAGAATCTCTCTTATGATGGGTGCCTTACTGAGAGTCCCTTTGAAAATGCTCATAGCATTTGAAATAATGTTGTTGCTTTTTTACTAATGTAGCTTTAATTAGGTCTGTTTAAAAATAGGTACTTCTAAATTAGCATGTTTCAACTTTATCACATTCTGAATGCAAGTTTAGGAATACTGCCAATGACAAACCAAACTACTGGAGGTTTTGTATTATAAATAGGTGCTATCATCAGTATCATTCAAATGCCTCAATGAGCTTCATGTTTTGTCTACACTAGTGAACTATAACAAAACTATATCCACACCTCATTAAACTGAGACAGATCACTGTACCATACTTATCATGTTTCACCTGATCTCCCAAGTTGATGGCACAATTGCGTTGGCAAATGTATGTAACAGTCTAAGAAATGTTTGGTATGCAAATAGATTGAAGATAATCTATCAACTTGAGGCGTCCACCACTTTAACTTTGCAACTGTATTGACCTTGTAATCTAACATATTGCAGACCTATCTTAAATTTATAAGCACCGCTTGTGAGAATGTCACCAATACCTGAACTTTGGACTCTGAACTTTGTACTTACGTCATAGTTATTCTTTATTGTGTTGTAACACCTCGTTGTGATAGTTGTTTGTATAATAACTAATCGTCTGCTATACTTACCTCGCTAGCTTAGCTCCGTAAGTAGCCTAGTCCACCGTACCTAGTTGGCGGTCACTTCCTCCCCTGTCGGGATCGTACATGGCGCTGCGAACAGTTAGCTGAACTACTTATTTGACGATTCCTGCTCTTTAATTGGAACTCATTAGACTAATCTTCATGGCGGCTTACGTCTTCCGTACAAGCGATCTTCCTAAACTGGACCTAGATACTGATAGAGGTACAGACTTTCAAGCCTGGCATCATCAATGGATGGCTTACTGCTCGCTCTCTGGTCTAGCCGATGAGCCAGCCCCTAAACAAGTACAGGCCCTCCAGCTTTGCTTTTCACGGGAAACGTTAAATGTTGTGGAAAACCTCGGACTGACAACAGTGGAAAAACAAGATCAGGCAAAGATTATTGCAGCCCTTAAACAGCATGTAGAAGGCCTGGTCAATGAAACAGTGGAACGTCGTAACTTCCGACGAAGAACACAACAGAATTGTTGCCTTGCGTGAGTTGGCCAAGACATGCAACTTCTGTAGTAATGAATGCATACAAAAAGCAATACGCGACCAGATCATCGAAGGATTACAAGACGGGGAATTTATTCAGGAGCTCTTACAGGCCAGAGATCTGTCCTTGGATCAATCGATCATCAAATGTCGTAGTCTTGAGGCAGCCAAACGATCAAGACAAGACATTGAAGGGTCACTGCAAGTAAGCGTTATTCGCTCGAGGACTCATGTAGTTCGCTCTGGTGACTCTGGCATTTGTTTTGGTTGCGGGCAGGCATTTGTTTTGGTTGCGGGCAGGCATTTCATGCTGGCGGAAGAATAAAATGCCCTGTATTCAACCAGATGTGCCGAACGTGTGGTAAAATGGGGCATTCCAGTAGAGTGTGCCGCCAAAAACAGCCGATTAAGCAAGCCCAACATGGTGCTACCCCCCAAACTAATGCTTTATCTAGTGGATTCCCTCTCTTACAGCTCTCGATGCTAAATAAGGGAAAGATCGCTCCTGCTCCACTTGTTGCAATGCATCGCCTCGGACCGTGGTGAAGCCCATATTGATGTCCTCCCAGACTCAGGGGCGGACATTTGTGCTGCAGGTCCTAAGTTCGTGGCAGCACTTGGGGAGCACATGGACAACCTTGCCCAGTCAAACATTACACCTCGAGCTGTTAATGGTACCATTCTCCAGCCACTTGGCATGGTCCCAGATGTCAAGTTTACGTCCCACGGTAGATCTACCACAGATGATGTACATATTTACGAATCAGTGGCTGGTGCACTCGTGTCATGGAAGACTGCAAAAGGATTAGGTATCCTGGGTGAAACTTACCCGCACCCTACAACCTCCATCCGGGTTTGCCATCCCTCCAGACCTCCCATTCCCACGGCAGAACAGCTCATGTCAGAATTCCCTACTGTTTTTGATGGTTAGATTCGTTTAATGCCAGGAGAAAAGTTTCATATCTCATTAACAGATGATGCAAGACCTTTCTGCGTTACTACACCAAGAACCATTCCCTTTGCATACCGTGATAAGCTGAAGCAGGAAGTTGATCTTCTTGTAAATCAAGGAATTATCACACCCATCACAGAGTCGACGGAATGGTGTGCTCCAATAGTTGTAGCACCAAAGAAAGATAGTGATCGCATACGCATGTGCGTGCACTTGTCTAAGCTCAACAAGTTTGTCCGTCGGGAGCGTTATCCCTCCATACCACCGGCTGAGGCAGTAGCAGACACAGGAATCCAAGGCCAAGTACTTCACTGTATTTGATGCTTTAAAGGGATACCATCAATGTCCTCTAGATGAAGCGAGCCAGAAGCTGACAACGTTCATCACACCTTTAGGACGATTCATGTTTCTACATGCACCTTATGGTATCTGCTCCATTAGTGAGCATTACAATAGAAGGATGGATGAAGCATTTGAAGGACTTTCATAAGATTGTGGATGATGTGGTTGCCTTTGATAGTGACCCGCATGATCACATTCATCATGTTCGACGACTACTCCAATGCTGTCAGGAGAAAAGCATATCACTCAACCGAGAGAAGTTCAAGTTCTGCCAAACTGAGATTCAGTTTGCTGGCTTCAAGCTTACATCAGAGGGCTACTCAGTAAGTTCGGAAATCACAGATGCAATTGCTAAATTCCCTTCACCTAGTAGTCGAACAGACCTTCATTCTTTCTGCGGTCTAGTCAATCAGCTCGCTTCTAGCACAAATGAAATCGCCACGGCTTTGGCCCCCCTTCGTCCGCTGCTCAGCTCTCGAAACGACTTTGTGTGGTCTCCAGTACATGAAGATTCCTTCAAGAAAGCAAAACGACTTCTTATTTCAGCACCGACACTTGCATATTTTGATCCCAATAAGGAAACTCGCCTACATACAGATGCCAGCACCATAGGCCTTGGATTCGTCCTACAAAAGTCAGCAGAGCCTGAGGCAGAATGGAAAATTGTTCAAGATTTCTTAGTGACGTGGAAGGTAGATACGCAGTAGTGGAACTTGAGTGTTTAGCGGTGGTGTGGGGCATCAACAAATGCTCTTTGTTCTTGTCAGGTCTGCCTCACTTCACGGTTGTCACAGATCATAGTCCCTTAATTCCGATCCTCAACACCCATCGGCTGGATGAGATAGAAAATCCACGACTGCAGCGACTCCGTACCCACATTTTATCTTTCCATTTTACTGCACAGTGGCTGAAAGGGACGAAGAATGAAGCAGCAGATGCTCTCTCGCGGCATCCATATAACTTACCCGAGGATGAAGACAACTTAGCAGAGGTGGAAGTGGATGTGTTTGCATCAGCTACATAGCACCTTCAATTTCCCAAATACAAATGCCGCACTGACACTGCAAGAACAAGATAATCCCAGAATTCAGGAGGTGCGGGAATATGCCGCAAAGGATGACGTTTATCAAAGCCTGAAGCACGTGATATTCAATGGATTTTCTAACCAGAGAGACCAGATGCCACACCCGTTGAGAAAATTTTCTGGGGAGTCAAGGACAATTTGACAATTGAAGATGATCTCATAGTTTACGGCTGCCGCCTTCTCATTCCCAAGAGCCTCAGATCCACTATGCTAAGCCGCCTTCACGAAGCACATCAAGATGTATCACGATCAAAGGCCCGTGCTCATCTCACTATGTATTGGTCTGGCATAGATCAGGACATCGAAAACTTTGTTGCAGGTTGCCGTCACTGTCAAAATCATCTACCATCGAATGGAAAGGAAACTATGATACTGAAACCTGTACCAAGCCGGCCCTTCCAGCACATTGCAGCAGACTTTGCGGCTTATGGAGGAAAGCAATTTCTTATCATAGTAGATTGCAAAACTGATTGGCCTGATGTTGAGATGGGTCATGATACCACAGCTAAGAAATTAGCTGAAGCCTTAAGGGATCAGTTTTTTCGCACAGCTGTCCCTGATTTTCTCTGGTTAGACGGTGGTCCCCAATTTACTTCTAAGTACATGGCAGACTTTCTCAAAAGTTGGGGAGTGACACACAACGTATCTTCTCCACATTACCCCCAAAGTAATGGGAAGGCTGAAGCAACAGTCAAGTCAATGAAGAAACTCATTTCGTCTGCCTGGACTGGTCGTTCAGTCAACTGGAACTTTCTGTTACGTTCCTTGTTACAATACCGCAATACTCCATGCAGGAAGGACAGTCTTTCTCCAGCTCAAAAGCTATTTGGACATCCTGTTCAGGATACACTACCAGCCCATCGAAGATCATTTGATCCAGAATGGCAGAAGCCTACTTCGGGCATTGAGGACACTACTTCACCCACACATACGAAGATGGATTGCGTACAACCAGCATGCACATGACCTCTCCGAGATACATGTTGGCAATCACATAGCATTACAGAACCCCATTTCTAAGCTGTGGGACGTCTACGGAGTCATTACTGCAATAGGGCCATGTCGAAGATACTTTATCAGGACCCAAAATGGCAGTGTGTTGGTGAGAAACAGATGATTGCTACGTAAGAGAGTACCCATTTCTGTTTCTGGTCCAGGTCCTGCACCAACGGTAGAACATGCTGGCTCTTCAGTTATGCCTACCTCACCTGCTAGCACCTCGGCAAACCCTCATCCGCCTATGCAATCTGGTCTTCGCAAATCGACACGAAATAAGAGTCGTCCCAATTACTTGGTTGAAGACCCCACATGGCTACTCAGCTCCTCTAGTCACTAACAGAGGAGCTTGGTGGGGAGGTGTGATGAGACTGGAGGAGCTTTAAATTCCTTTTTAACTTAAAACAAATAGTATTATTTTACTAGTAGGTACAAATTTATGCAAGATTCTTGCTGTATTGTAGAATTTCAAGAATTATGGACAAGGAGAACATTGTCAGTGATGAAATAGATGTCGTGATCATTGGAGCAGGCTGGTCTGGCCTGGTCTCATGCAAGCACATGCTGGAAGAAGGACTGTCTGCAGTCGTTGTGGAGAAGCGCGGCAATATCGGAGGGATATGGCTGTACAATGAGAATCCAGACATCCCTACAGTGATGCGATCCACTCAGGCGTCTTCTTCTTCCACAATGCTTGAAATTTCCGATTATCCCATGCCCGAGGACATGGGAATGTTTCCTCACCACACAGATATCCTGAAGTACTTGAACGACTATGCTGACAAGTTCCAACTCCACTCTCACATTCAGCTGAATTGCACAGTTGAGAAAGTGGACAAAATTGAAGAAGAGCAGAAGACATCTCTGGAAAAGACATCGGGACAGTGGGAAACAAAATGCTCTAATGGAAAAACATACACAAGCAAATTTTTGGTAGTGGCTACAGGAACATCACAAGTTCCTAACAGGGAACTTGAAAACACTCTCTTTAAAAAATATACTGGCCCAATTTACCATTCCTCTCAGGTAAAGTTCCCACTAAAAGAATACCAAGGGAAGCGACTGCTAATTGTCGGTGGAGGAGAGACTGGCAGTGACTTGTGCCTTGATTGGTTTGGGCATGCTGAGTCCATCCACTGGAGCATTCCAAGAGGACAGCACTTCTTTAGAAAATACGCAAAAGTGGTTCCCTGGGGTCACTCACTAGCCCTGGACAAAGCCTCCAGCAGGATGATGAGGATTGTCTCTCCCTACATTCAAGGAAAGCCGGGACTATCTTGGCTTTGCAAGTGGACCACAAATGGATCCCTCCTTGCATATCAAGGGCATGGTATTCCAGAGTGGAGGAATAATTCTGGGTTCTTCAAATTCTTCATCAACAAGAATGGGAGAGTATTGGACCTTGTAGACTACAAAAAATTGATACCAAAAGGTGGCATTGAGAGTTGCTATGGCAATAAGGTCAAATTTGCTGATGGCACAGAACAAGAGTTTGATCTTGTCATTATGTCTACAGGATACAAAGTAGAGTACCCATATCTTCCTCGACTCTATTCTGATGTCAGCCTCAAAAAGCGCTACAAACTGCTCTTCGATGTGGAGGACCCAACTATTTGTTTCGTTGGACTTGTTCGTCCAATTGTTGGGTCTCTAGTGACAATTGCTGAACTTCAGGCCAGATGGATGGCCAAGGTTTTCGCAAACAGAGTTTCCCTCAAGCCTCTTGAGGAAAGAAGAAAGGAAACAATGGAAGACAGTGCTTTCTGGAATGAGTACTTTAAGAATTCTTCCCAGAGACTTGAAGGCCTGGTGGAGCTGTTCACCTATACAGACAGTATTGCCCAGCATGCTGGAGTCTACCCAGACTATTGGTCACTATTTAAAAAGAGCCCGTCTAAGTGGATGACAGCATTCTTTGCTCCTTACAGTGCTGCCACTTTTAGACTGAATGAAAAAGAGCACCTGGATAGATCCATTCAAACAATGCACAGCCATCTCAAGCACATTCGAGTGCATCACCACTACCTGGTCTACATTTTCATGAGGCTACTTTGGATAGATTGGTTGATTGGAAAACTTGGTTACATCAAGTACCGCATCCAAGTCTCTTGGTGGTGGCCCAATATACGCGATCTGAAGATAATACGAGTGGCTAATGCAATCTGGACTTCTCCAAAGTACATACTCTTTGATCAGAACTCGAATGAAAGAGAGGAAATGTCAGAAAATGCAAGAAAATACATGATGCAACACTAACTTCATGAAGCCTGCAGGACATAAATATTCAACTCTGCTTATCTATTTATTTTTTTATTGTCATTGTAGCTAGTTCGTTTTAAAGTTTTTTGTTTTTTTTAATGATCAAAGTCAATTTCTGTTTGGATAGATACCTTTACAACTTATCATTATAGTATTAACACTTTTCTCAAAGTAATAATAGAAATTTTGGTTACTTTAACCCTGACATTTCATTTATATACAAAAAGGAATCTCAGATCAGTAAGTGCAAGTGTTACTCAGCATGTCATGAAAAGACATCCTGGCCAGGCCATGTAATCCACATGTAAGGCTATGTGTTGTGCCATGGTCAGATATTATGTTCCAGTTTAGAAAGGTCAATCTCAATACAACATTTGTAGTCTAGTACAGCTCAAGCAGATACTATAGCTATGTGCTGTTAAAATAAGTAATATCCTATAATGACAAAAATATAATGGAAATAATATGCAAGTTTATATTTCCTTGACATCATTATCCAAACATATAACACTGAGTGGAATAACAATATTTAGAATTACCCTCCAACACTTCAAATCTATATACAAAAGCTTAAAATTTATTCAATTTATTTGTTGTTTTTATGTTTCACGAAAGAAAGGCATCATAGAGCCCAAAATTTACTTAGCATAAGATTGTTATATTGTCTTTATGAACTTATAACATTGGGTGGCCGCTGATCTCTTCAACTTGAAACGGTATTACAATAAGCCATTTCATCCCAAATAAATGGTGCAGTATCATCTTTAAAAGTCCTTCAATCTTTACAACCTGTACTAAATAAAACTTTTTATGTCTCATTATGTTGTATACTCAGCAAAAGTAAATTTGTTCAATTCATTCAGCTACAGTTCACCTTTTTGCTATGATTACTTGGTGCTGGTGTGAGGTAGCAATATAACTTTGGACCCACCCACCCACCCAGGCGGGTCAGTGGCAATTCAGTGGTAATTGCTCTCCATTACCAGAGAGTCCCTCCAGTTCAAATCATATTCACCTGGTGTCATCTTCCCAAACTACACATTGATGGTCTCAGCTGATGTGAGACCATGGTCTTGAGTCCTATGGGTTAGCTGTATGACCTCGGACCCCACTCCCATGTGTGGCCTTGAAAGTGAGAGACTCATGCAGTGGCAAGTCAGTGGCAATTAGAGGTTATTGTTGCTCTGCATCACCGGAGTCTCCCAACTATAATGGCAGTTTTCTTACCAAGGGTATGGCTGTACAGGGAAAATGAGGATTATGACATGACTAAATAGCAATACTGAGGTTACCCCTGGACCACTTACTGCTGACTACAATCCACTGACAGATGGGTACAGCCTTCGAGGAAACTAGGACTGATGAATCTGAATCCCATATATATTCCGTTGTCTTTGTAATAGTTATTGGGTGAGGGCAGAGTGCCCTAGGGAAATGCCCTGGTATCAATGTGTATGGCAGTTTGCTTTAGTAATATTTATTCAGTGAAAGGCAGGGTACCCTGGATAAAACGTCTGAGAATTGAGCCTGAGTGTGAGAATAGTCACTGCATGTTCTAGTCATAGTAATAAATATACACTGGACAATAATGATGTCATGGCAGTCTCAATCTCTAAATCACCAGAGCAAGCTGGCAAACTCTAGATGTGGTTAAGTACACGTTCTAGTGCATATTGCCTGCTCCCATACTGCCACAATACATTGATTCCCCACTCTAATTCTAACTGGAGCCTCCTGCTCTCACTGAAGGTATACATTGCGCACGTATAATATTGCTGCTGCCAACTGCATCAATGATGGGTTTAGCTAGCAAAAACCGTTTGATATTTACAACATACATCTAGAATGCAAGAATAATAGGATTGTAATTGCCCCAGTAAGTTTAACTCTGTTTTACAAGAAAATGATGATAAACCAGCTAAAGATTCAGGTAGATAAACTACTACTATTTTTATTGTCATTGTTTTTTTTCTTCTGTTGCTCAGGGGATATGACAGGGAGTTTGTAATTACTCCATTAAGAGATTGGAGAACAGTGACTGGTAAAGCCGGGGGTGGTCTCTTTAGTAACATTCAATGTTGATTAGTCCTACATAACGTCCTCAGTGGGCCATGGGTTTGATGTCTGTTGTGAAAGGAATGATTAAGTCAACAAAGTCTTGTTATGCAAACAGTTTTTGAGGAGATTGAAGACCTGGAGCCAAAACTCAACATCCAGTAAACATCTAAATGTTGTTGCTAACCATTAGATAGCTGTCCTAACGCAACTTCTCTGATTATGTCACTGACACTGCTTCATGTCAGATGGGAGAGGTTAACTATTTACCTCCATTTCCCTGATTGATAAGGTTTAAATATCACCCCGAACCTGCTGATGTGCACCCTAGTTTCCTGGCTGGTTTTCAACTGGGCCTATCACTCCACTTCCTTCACTAGGCATTCCTCAACCACTGACAGGTTATCATCTGCTGACTTCATATAACTTGTCCTAATGAATTTTGAATGAATTTGACCTTTTTTATACTCAAAGCTGGATACAAAATACCTGGGTGATACCTCATAGTAGGTATTGAACAAACCTATATGCATCAGGGTGCAGCTTCAAGGCCTCCTATATTTCTGCTATGAACAGAGTGCTCACACTACCCCACTGTCTCAACATCACCTGCTTTCACACTGGTCCCTTTCCTCGAACTTGAGCAGTTTTGTGTACATGTAACCTCTTATTCCCCCACCCAAAAAAATTCTATGGTAAGAGTCATTAAGACCTTACACTCCCCTCACAGGAGATCGCTACGGCATTGTGGGAGCTCTTGAAACACTTGCAACTGCGGCTGGGAGCTAATAGAAGCGGGTACAATGGCGTTTACACAAAAATGCGTAACTTGCGCTGTGAAGCACCCTCGCGCCTTACGCAGAAACGCTTAATTCGGCGATAGTCGGTTAATAAAACAAGCTACTTTTTAAAGGGCAGCTGCTATTAATTATAATAATATATATAATTCTATTATATACATGTATATAAATATATATTATTATATGCATATTATATTAATGCATTTATTATGTACTGAACAGGATCTAATATACCTGTAGCTACATAGGAAATGCATTAAAGTAAATAAGACATGGCTTAAGGCAACATTTTCCAATATCATGTGTGTTCAGAGTTATCATGGTGGGTTATTACATCCTCCCAGGTTATACAAGTGTATATTGTGCATAACTTTATTCCTTACAAGGATAGTATCATAAGGAGGAAAATCAGATCAATTAGGTGTCTCCAACTTCTCCCACATTAAATCACTGTACAAAAGTATTTGCTGCAAAGTATCTAGAAAGGCTTCAGAATGTGGATTTTCATTCCAGATAATTTGTGATTATTATACCCCAAATAATAGCAGGACAATTTTGAGCACTAGCTAGGTAATGGTTTCACTACAAATGGTCACTGAAGTGATTTGGGGTTTCACTATGAATCAGATTATCAACCTTGCTAAGTTTTGGATGTGCATTACCGGCACCTTCAGTGCTAATTGCCAATAAATATATTTTTCCAGGACCAGGACCCCTGGTACTAATAAACACTTCTAGGTATACCACCCAACATTCCTACAGTTACTACTATAGAGTGTAATACAGTACTAAGATCAAACAAGAAACAGTGTTGTCCAAATATCCAAACATGCCAGATGTAGGATTTAAGTTGTTTTGAAACACTTTGGCTGTATTTTGGTTAAGCTGCATCTGTTACAAGTGAATTTATTGTTTCACAGATGATCATGACGTCTGAAGTGTACCATAACTGTAAGAATTTGTTTTGGTATTTGTGTTAAAGATAATATATGTGACCAGTTTTGGGAAAGTCCGCCTAAACACGGAAAACAATTTTTTTCAGTATCTCCGGGTAAAGCCTTATGGGTCGATTTTTTTCAAAAAAAAATTTTTTCATGGCAGAAATGGATAGACACCAGTTAGCTCTTGCTTATGACGCAGTTGTAAGCTCCGGTGCTATGAGGCTAGAAACACTAGCCGGTTGGACTCATGTACCATAACTGTAAGAAATTATTGGCGGGCTTTTCACTAACAGCGGGAAAACTTACTTTTTTGTAGCTGAATTCTCTAAGTTTTGTCTCCTGCATCTTCCACCATTAAAATTAAAACAAATAAGGTGTTGGTACAAAACCACTTAAAGACAGTACAATTAGAGGATGATTCTCTCAACACTTTTGACCTCTGTGGGACACACTAAGATTTTGCTCATGAGCACATGCCATCTGAGTTGCCTCAATAATTACATGACACATTTCCTTGCATTATAGGATCATGCTACATTCTTCAGTTGCATTCTCACCTCACGTTGCCCTCACAGGAATTTAAACATTTGTTATTGTAATGGCCACTCTTTTATTGCGACTATAAGACAAATTGGGTAGTAAGTCACTAAGACAAATTGGGTAGTAAGTCACTGCTATTAAGATTCCATCAGCATTCTGCAATGTTAATGGTCCAGTCTGCCTCACTGCACATGCATAGCTCCTCAGCAATAGATGAATATGATTTGTCGATTCAAATTCCATGCCTTTCCTGGAGAGAATAAATATAGTCATGAATTTATACATTTATGTTATATATATATATAGTACTTATTACATGAGTCAGAGTGTGATATGGAGAAATATTTCAAGAGCAGGCTAATATATTTTCATGATCTTTTCCTGATTGTAAAGAAGGTTATCATTATGTTATAAGGTATAAACTTAACCAACAGAGGAGCAAAGGATTAAAAAAAGGACAATATTTATGCTTGTACTGGAATATTATACACCTTGAATTTTACCTTTCCTCATAAGCCTGTCACAAATTAAATGACTTTTGAAATTAAATCTTTTACACTGTTTCACACCAACTCTTACCTTCTTTAGGTACCACACCCACTATGCAATCTGAAGATGGTGGTGTGTCAAGAACTGATGCAGTTATCATTGGAGGAGGCTGGTCTGGGATTCTCTCTCTCAAGTGCATGATGGAAGAAGGGCTCTCTGCAGTCTTGCTAGAGAAACGTGACACCATTGGTGGCATCTGGCAGTACAGTGACGACCCCAATATCCCGACAGTGATGATGTCCACTCAGTGCACCTCCTCCTCCACTGTTACTGAGTTATCCGACTACCCAATGCCTGAGGAAATAGGCACGTTCCCCCATCACACTGACATCATGGAGTACATGAAGAACTATGCGCGAGACTTCCAGCTCTTACCACACATACGCCTCAATACTGAAGTTCAGCAAGTGGTGAGGTCAGAGAGTGCAAGCCAAGATCTGCTGGCGTCAGATGATGAGTCAGCACAAAGATGGACCGTCACATGCACTAATGGCAGAGTCTATAAGGGCAGATTCTTGGTCGTTGCGACAGGCATAGTTCAAATCCCAAACCGAGAGCTGGAAAAGACGGTGCTCAAAGGGTTCACAGGCCCTATTCACCATGCCTGTGAAATCAAGAGCTTCTTGAATAAGTACAAAGGAAAGAGACTGTTGCTGGTAGGAGGGGGTGAGACTGCCAGCGACATCTGCCTGGACTGGCACCAACATTTAGAATACATCTACTGGAGTATTCCAAGAGGACAGCACTTTTTCAGGAAATTTGCCAAGGTTTCCCCATGGGGTAAGCCGCAGCCACTCGACAAAGCATCCAGCAGAATGATAAAGCTGGTGGCACCATACATCAAATGCAAACCTGGGCTTGCATGGGTATGCAAGTGGACTTCTAATGGCTCACTCCTTGCATATCAAGGCCATGGAATTCCAGAGTGGAAGAATGATGCCCATTTTTTCAAGTTCTTCATCAACAAAAATGGCAAGATTTTGGATCTGGTGGATTACAAAACTCTTGTTCCGAAAGCTGGGATACTAAAGTGTGAAGGCAAGAAAGTACTCTTCAATGATGGCACAGAGCAAGAGTTTGATTTCGTCATCACATCCACAGGATACCATGCTGATAATCACTTTCTCCCCACCAAATACACAGACATCAAAGTTCAGCAGAGATATAAAATGATTTTTGATGTAAATGATCCAACAATTGCTTTCATTGGACTTGCTCGACCTATTGTAGGCTCAATTATAATGATTTCTGAAATCCAGACACGGTGCATGGCCAAGATTTATTCGGGCAAAGTCAAATTACCGCCTCTTGAAGAAAGAGTAGCACAAACGATGCAAGACAGTAACTTTTGGTCAGACTACTTCAAGGACAGTTCGCAAAGAATCGAGGGTTTAATTGAGGCTTATACATATGGAGACAGCGTTCTCAAGCTGGGTAAAATGTATCCCAACTTCTGGTCACTTTTCAAAAAGAGTCCCAGAAAATGGTTTGTGGCCTATTTTTCACCTTACAATGCAGCAACGCATAGACTGAATGAAGAAGAAAAGTTGGAAAAATCGATTCAAACCATGGAACGACACAGGACAAAGACTCTCAGCATTCTTCAGTACTTATTGATGGCATTTATGAGGCTGATCTTTTTTGACTGGTGGATCGATATTCTCAGCGAAATGAAATATCGGATCCAAATATCACCCTGGTGGCACAGAATTCGAGACTGGAGACTAATTCGTGCAGCAAACTACGTGTGGATTTGGCCAAAGAGATTTTTGTTCAACCCAAAAGAGCATCACAATGCTGATGTGTATGAAATGTCTGCCCAGGCGAGATCTCTGATGGACAGTCACAATAGACATCACTCTAGTTGATAGTAATCAATACTATATCAACCATTCTCCCAAAAGTAACTTAATACATTTTGTTTTGTTTTAATCATCATAAAAGACAATTGAAAATCTCTTTTAGCGCCCCAAGATGGCTCGAAAATACTTCACAGTTATACTTCTGTTGCAGTGTGCTAACAGATCATGCGAAGTTTATATCTAAGGGTTTTCTGGGGTGTAAAAGTCAAGCTGGCATTAGTTGTTTGTTGTTGTTGTTGTTATAATTGGAGCTAATTTATTTACTCGATACACTATTTTGGTGTAATTAATTAATCATGATATAAATACAACATAGGCATTTAGATTTTGCGAGTTTGCCATAGTTCGCACTTGCACTTCCATATGCTCTTGTGATGACATTGATATTTTTGAACCTGTATTATGGCATATTTCAATATTATACAGTATTTGTTGAGGCATGCAGATACAGTATAGTAGTAGTAGAGCAGATTTGTGCAACAATCGTGCATTTTGTGATAGAAGCATGAAACTTGGTACACATGTTATACATTATAAAAAGCATTTTGAGTCATAGGACCGTTTCCAATTTGACCTTTAATACCTCTAGATGTTTGTTTTTTCTTTCATATAATGGAATTGACAACCATATACCCTTAAAGATGCCACGCACAATTTGTTGAGGTGGATGTGCCAGCTAGTACTCAATAACACCCACACTTGACATATCAAAATCTGTTGTAGTAAGACATAGCAAAAGTTGCTCTTTGCTGATTTGACTTCATTTAATAATCTGATTGGATCATACAGAGGGCCATATTAGGGTTTAAGTTGTCCATTTTTATGAACATTTGTCATTCACTCCTTGTATCAGTCTATCTGCCTCAGATATTAGTCCAGTAAGATCTATGATAGCTTTGCAACTGAAATTTTAAAATGTAAAAGTTCGGCATGAGAACAAGTCACCCCTAGCTATATCATAAAAAGCTTTGAGAAGTTTTTTCTGAATCCCTGAATAACATTGACAATGCTATATATTTGAGTATAGCTACAGTTTCTCCATTGATGTTACTATATTACCTATCAGCAAAGCAGGTAAAGATTGTTGTAACTTCTGGTTTACTTTGGACAATACTTCCTATTATATGTTGCTTTGAAATGAGAGCAGATATCATGGCAACATGATGGTAATATTTTTTTCCTATCAGTTTCAGTGCTGTCTATTTCAGCTTTAATCTTCTAGGCTACCTTTTCAACTGGCATCACTTCAGTATCATCAGGAATTGCATGGAATAGTTTATTGCTCTATATTTGATGCTACTAGTGATAAATATCGGAGAAGATAAGGTGATGATATCCCGTTTAAAAAGTTCCTTCCACTTTTTATCATTCTCCAGGTAAACTCACATTCTCCTGCACTCACATCTTCAATTATTTTCCTATTGAACAGCAGAATCGAAAGCAACATCATTGAGCATGGCATACATAGCATCAGGAACCCTGGTAGCTAGGCCTTGATGAATTATTCTGGAATAATAATAGGTAACCAAAAGAATTGACAAAATTTACACAATTGTTGCGCAACTCTCTGATGCAACTGATCCAAATCCAGTGTTACACCAGCTTCTAGTAGTTTCAAGCAAATTTTGATGAGAATAGTGATGTGTTTATAAGACCTCAAGCCTACTCTACTAACTTTAAAGCAGTTCAATCTTACCATTGAAGGTACATGAGATCAAACCTGTGGCTGCTGATCTTGAAACATTACATGCATTGAAATGGAGAAGTTGTTAAGGTTGTGAAGTCAGAACTACATACAAGTGTGTGGGTGGTAGCCTCTGAGGATTTGTTCTGATAATAATTTATTCAACAATTGTAAAGTTGCATGAGATTAATTATCCTTACTAACTAGTCCATTAATCTTATGTGGAGTTAGACTGACACACTTTATCTTCACAACAACAAGGGCCATATCTTTTCAGCTGTCGTATTACAATTATTGTTAAACTTTAGAATAGTTATACTGTTTGATAGTGCAAGTGTTTTTCTCTGGTAGTACTAATTGTAGCTACTGCCAATTCCAAGAGCTCTGCTTCTAAGAAAATAATAAAGGGGTTTTCAAAAGAATAATAGGTCGTCTAAAAAGAATAATAGGTCGTCTAAAAAGAATAATAGGTAAATGTTTTAAGAAATACAAGGGAAGGAGAAGAAAAAAAGAATAGGTAAATGTTTTAAGAAATACAAGGGAAGGAGAAGAAAAAAAGATTAGAAAATGCCGTCTATGGAAGAGGGGAGGGTTGGAAATCTGTGCAGCCATGGCAATTTGGCCAAAGAGCTGTTTTGAGGTAGTGTTGAAGGTAGAGTAAGCAGATCAGAATCTGTCGTTTATGGCGCAGCTTATAGCCTTAAGGCCACCCAGAGTCTCAGCCTAGAGGGACAAAATCAGTCTCAGAGGAACAGCAGGCTGAGAGGCTGGAGGCCAATTTGCGTTGGACACCAACCTCAAGGGTGTAGCCAGGAGTGAAAGAAGCCTCAGCTAAGACACAATCAGATCCTGCAGGGGACTGATTACATGGACGTACAAGGCTGCAGGAAGCCCGCTTCGTCACACTGGTAAAAGGATATAAGCTTGTGGTGCACTGGGCTGCAGAAAAGACAAATCGTGGATGGTGTTATGGTGAGAGACTCGATCACATTTGCCCCTTCAGGTTTTATTAGTACAGTTAGAAGGGAACATAATACCAAGATATTACAGTAAGTGTGTGGGTTTCTTTAAGGAACCTTGGCCGGTCCCATATAAACAAAAGTGTATAAATTTCTATACAAATTTTTATGTCTGGACAATCAACCAGATATTGTTGTTGTTTTTGGAGTCATGAGTCATGCCTCGTCAATGTCTGCTGAGAGGGACTGTTGATGAAGCGGGATGCCTATGTCCTCAAGACATCGTCAGTTGGGACGGCAAGAAGCTGAGGCGAGGGCGGTTACTGTGGCGCAGGTATAGTGGAGAGGCTGGGGGGGGGGGGTGACTGCCAATGATATCTTTGACTGGGGATCGGGAGGATAACCTGGAGGCAAGAAGGCAGCAGGGGCATGCAGAGGCACTGCAGAGATTGAGGCTGCCTTGATTACTGGGAAGACTCGCCTTCAGCCAGGACCAGTCCGGCACTGGATCTCCCACAATTGACTCGAGAGTATGTCTGAGAATGAAAACAACTTTGGGTAGGGCAAGGCATGAGTGGAAAAGAGTGGTTTCAAGTTCGGAATCTCCCATGTCCAGTAGTAATACATTCAAGGAACCCTTCAGTTTATCAAGTCTTGAATGAAAGACTCTTCCTCACAAAAGTCAGGGGTTTGATTGAGCTGCCCAGAAGTGTGAATTCATGGTGAGTGATGGGTATGTCAGTTGGCACAGGGGAATGAGAGATGTCGATGTCCTTTGGTGTGTACAGGGAGGACTTGCTCCTGTTGAGGTGAACCCAAAGATGGACTGACAGTTTCGATGATGGCAAGGGCAGCAGCAAGGATGTCGGGAGGGCCCATTAGAGTGCCACCAAGGTACCAAACATTGAGGGCAAGATTGGGCACAGAAGACTTAATCCTTCCAGGAGAGGTTGGAGGGTTAGGGTGAACCCTAAAGGACCCAGGGGATCACCCCACAGCAGCTGCTGATGGAATCTTCTCCCATGAATAGGATTATCAATATGGACTCTAAATTTAAGCAACACTGTTCCCTGGTTGCCCTGGGGAATCTTTTCAGATCCTAGAAGTTGGCAGTAACTGGGCTATCACCAACTTGTCCCTGACAACTGGGGGTGATTGCAGTAATTAATAAATATGTCTGACGCTAGTAGCGCGGTTCGGTAAAGGAATTGACTACGCCCAGACTATAGCTGACCACGTGGTCAGGCTTCATTGCCCTTCGCTGCTAGTTCTGGGGTGTACTCCAGACCCTTGGCACCTACTACCAATTGGACCACGAGCCCTTACTACTCCTACACTAGTCAAAGTAACTCATCCGAGGCAAACTGAACAGCGACATTCGTAGCCGCCATTTTTTGTAGTTAGTCCACATTTAATTTTTGCAAGAATGAATTTGAAATTTGCAATTTCACTGACTTTCTGAGACCTGACTGCACGGTATGGCGTATAGCTACTCCACTACTGAATTTAGTGAAAGTAAAATTGCAATTTTAGACTTTCTCATTGCTGACAAAAACCAGCTAGTAATGTAGATAAGCTGACTATATGAAAATATTTTCGGGCCAAAATTAAAACTATATACCGTTCTTTGACGCAATTTTGACCAAAAAAGCCCAGTATTCTGCCGGACTTGGGGAAAATTGACAAATGAAAACTAAACTTGTGCGTGTGCCACACCCCTCGATAGCGCTGGCGCAAAGAAGAGTGTTGTTACAGCTTCCTTCCACTAGAAAAAGTGATTGTCATGTCTCTCCCGCATAAACTACTTCAGATGTTGCTATTTAAGAGAAGGTATATTGAACGAACGAGCGAGCACCTGGAATCTAGGAGTGTCCCACAGGCTCAGTCTACTACTCTGAAAGTGAAAGTGTGGAGTCTTTGCAGTACTGCCCTTGGCTGGTCAGTTAAAACTTGTTCGTTTACTAAGCTACAGAAAACACCTTGTAAAAGAATGGCATTGCTTACTATTCTTTAGCAACAGATTATTTTCTCAGATGGCTTTTCGCAATTTAGTTTCTTTTCCTAAAACCTGTTGGAGTTTAGAAAAAAAAACATTGTTGTTAAATTTATGTCCATAATTCATGTCTTCATTTTAACAATGCAATCACCATGCTTGAAAAATTTAATAATTGTATTAGATCATAGCTAAGTCTATGTTTTCAGTTTGTATTTATTAACTATTTTACCATTACAATATTGTGCATCTTATTATAGCTTATTTAAAATGTTTAAGTTTTTCCTGACACATTTCTGTCCTAGAAGCCATACTGTGTAATTTATCACCTTCTACCAATTATGTGATAGTTGGTTCTAGAAAGCGGTGGAATGAGTTAAAATAAGGAAAAGTAATCTAACACCTAGAAAACGAATTCAGGATTTCTGTCTTGTGAATACAGCTAACTTTACTAATAAATCATGAATGCCCCACAGCTGGCACAATACGACCCCCTCCTTACAAATAACTTACACAAATGTCCAATTATAAGGTAGTTAGTTGTTATTGGAGTTATGATAGGAAGTGATAATAGAAAGGAACCTTACCTGTAGCAGAGGAAGGCATATTTATGAAGGTATGTTACACTCACTGTTGAGCTTTTATAAATAAATAAAAGTATCATTAGAAAGAGAGAGAGCAAGAAGAAACAAAAGAGAAAAGTGAATAAAAGTTTGGCAAAAATTGTTGGTTTGCTTATATTAGTTCCTTCAAACTAAATAAAATCCTCACTTGTTTAGTCAGGAATAACATAAATCAGAAGAAAAAAATCCACATAGCTAGTACACGCTAAATGTGGTCTGAAACTGCATCATGCTTCCATAGCATGTCAGTTTTGATGAAAATAATAACAATAGTCATGACAACTTACACAATACTAGCTGTGACATTGAGAAATAGTAAGATTATGATTAACCTTGAGTATGTACAGGAGGGTTGTGTACACACTGGTACAATTTGTCTCATCAATGCGGCTATCCTCTGGAGATGTGAACTCATTGTAGATATCTCCAATTTTAACTCGACTGTGTGTGAACTTTCTCTTACCATGTACACTAAATCAAAACCTAACAGAGACATTTAGTCCCACTACAAACAAACATTCCTCATTCATAGTTTCAGTGCTTGGACATCAATTGGTAGCTACTGCATAATACTACCTGTGGCAGGAATTTTGGGCCACTAGATGGGACTGGAGGAGCTTTTCCTTTTTAACTTAAAACAAATAGTATTAATTTATTAGTAGGTACAAATTTATGCATGATTCTTGCTGTATTGTAGAATTTCAAGAATTATGGACAAGGAGAACATTGTCAGTGATGAAATAGATGTCGTGATCATTGGAGCAGGCTGGTCTGGCCTGGTCTCATGCAAGCACATGCTGGAAGAAGGACTGTCTGCAGTCGTTGTGGAGAAGCGCGGCAATATCGGAGGGATATGGCTGTACAATGAGAATCCAGACATCCCTACAGTGATGCGATCCACTCAGGCGTCTTCTTCTTCCACAATGCTTGAAATTTCCGATTATCCCATGCCCGAGGACATGGGAATGTTTCCTCACCACACAGATATCCTGAAGTACTTGAACGACTATGCTGACAAGTTCCAACTCCACTCTCACATTCAGCTGAATTGCACAGTTGAGAAAGTGGACAAAATTGAAGAAGAGCAGAAGACATCTCTGGAAAAGACATCGGGACAGTGGGAAACAAAATGCTCTAATGGAAAAACATACACAAGCAAATTTTTGGTAGTGGCTACAGGAACATCACAAGTTCCCAACAGGGAACTTGAAAACACTCTCTTTAAAAATTATACCAGTCCAATTTACCATTCCTCTCAGGTAAAGTTCCCACTAAAAGAATACCAAGGGAAGCGACTGCTAATTGTCGGTGGAGGAGAGACTGGCAGTGACTTGTGCCTTGATTGGTTTGGGCATGCTGAGTCCATCCACTGGAGCATTCCAAGAGGACAGCACTTCTTTAGAAAATACGCAAAAGTAGTTCCCTGGGGTCACTCACTAGCCCTGGACAAAGCCTCCAGCAGGATGATGAGGATTGTCTCTCCCTACATTCAAGGAAAGCCGGGACTATCTTGGCTTTGCAAGTGGACCACAAATGGATCCCTCCTTGCATATCAAGGGCATGGTATTCCAGAGTGGAGGAATAATTCTGGGTTCTTCAAATTCTTCATCAACAAGAATGGGAGAGTATTGGACCTTGTAGACTACAAAAAATTGATACCAAAAGGTGGCATTGAGAGTTGCTGTGGCAATAAGGTCAAATTTGCTGATGGCACAGAACAAGAGTTTGACCTTGTCATTATGTCTACAGGATACAAAGTAGAGTACCCATATCTTCCTCGACTCTATTCTGATGTCAGCCTCAAAAAGCGCTACAAACTGCTCTTCGATGTGGAGGACCCAACTATTTGTTTTGTTGGACTTGTTCGTCCAATTGTTGGGTCTCTAGTGACAATTGCTGAACTTCAGGCCAGATGGATGGCCAAGGTTTTCGCAAACAGAGTTTCCCTCAAGTCCCTTGAGGAAAGAAGAAAGGAAACAATGGAAGACAGCGCTTTCTGGAATGAGTACTTTAAGAATTCGTCCCAGAGACTTGAAGGCCTGGTGGAGCTGTTCACCTACACAGACAGTATTGCCCAGTATGCTGGAGTCTACCCAGACTATTGGTCACTATTTAAAAAGAGCCCGTCTAAGTGGATGACAGCATTCTTTGCTCCTTACAGTGCTGCCACTTTTAGACTGAATGAAAAAGAGCACCTGGATAGATCCATTCAAACAATGCACAGCCATCTCAAGCACATTCGAGTGCATCACCACTACCTGGTCTACATTTTCATGAGGCTACTTTGGATTGATTGGTGGATTGGAAAACTTGGTTACATCAAGTACCGCATTCAAGTCTCTTGGTGGTGGCCCAAGATACGCGATCTGAAGATAATACGAGTGGCTAATGCAATCTGGACTTCTCCAAAGTACATACTCTTTGATCAGAACTCGAATGAAAGAGAGGAAATGTCAGAAAATGCAAGAAAATACATGATGCAACACTAACTTCATGAAGCCCGCAGGACATAAATATTCAACTCTGCTTATCTATATATTTTTTTTTTTATTGTCATTGTAGCTAGTTCGTTTTAAAGTTTGTCGTTGTTTTTTAAAATGATCAAAGTCAATTTCTGTTTGGATAGATACCTTTACAACTTATCATTATAGTATAAACACTTTTCTCAATCAACCAGTAATAATAGAAATTTTGGTTACTTTAACCCTGACATTTCATTTATATACAAAAAGGAATCTCAGATCAGTAAGTGCAAGTGTTACTCAGCATGTCATGAAAAGACATCCTGGCCAGGCCATGTAATCCACATGTAAGGCTATGTGTTGTGCCATGGTCAGATATTATGTTCCAGTTTAGAAAGGTCAATCTCAATACAACATTTGTAGTCTAGTACAGCTCAAGCAGATACTATAGCTATGTGCTGTTAAAATAAGTAATATCCTATAATGACAAAAATATAATGGAAATAATATGCAAGTTTATATTTCCTTGACATCATTATCCAAACATATAACACTGAGTGGAATAACAATATTTAGAATTACCCTCTAACACTTCAAATCTATATACAAAAGCTTAAAATCTATTCAATTTATTTGTTGTTTTTATGTTTCACGAAAGAAAGGCATCATAGAGCCCAAAATTTACTTAGCATAAGATTGTTATATTGTCTTTATGAACTTATAACATTGGGTGGCCGCTGATCTCTTCAACTTGAAACGGTATTACAATAAGCCATTTCATCCCAAATAAATGGTGCAGTATCATCTTTAAAAGTCCTTCAATCTTTACAACCTGTAGTAAATAAAACTTTTTATGTCTCTTTATGTTGTATACTCAGCAAAAGTAAATTTGTTCAATTCATTCAGCTACAGTTCACCTTTTTGCTATGATTACTTGGTGCTGGTGTGAGGTAGCAATATAGTGTGGGCTACACCTTTGTTAACTAAGCGTACTACATTTAACTACAATTAGCCATCACCTGGTGTCATCTTCCTAAACTACACATTGATGGTCTCAGCTGATGTGAGACCATGGTCGTGAGTCTTATGGGTAAGCTCTATGACCTCGGACCCACTCCCATGTGTGGCCTTGAAAGTGAGAGACTCATGCAGTGGCAAGTCAGTGGCAATTAGAGGTTATCGTTGCTCTGCATCACCGGAGTCTCCCAAAAGGCCACAGGAGGTGGCCTGCATCCCCAAGGCTATAATGGCAGTTCTCTTACCAAGGGTATGGCTGTACAGGGAAAATGAGGATTATGACATGACTAAATAGCAATACTGAGGTTACCCCTGGACCACTTACTGCTGACTATAATCCACTGACAGATGGGTACAGCCTTCGAGGAAACTATATTCCGTTGTCTGAACTGCTTTCACAGGTACTCAACATGACAATGTGCCACAGGAGGTGGCCAACAATTAAGTACCTCGCACCCTTTTCATACTTAAGTCAAGTGAGGGCAAGAGCCCTGACAGTCACTATTGAGTGATGAGCAGTGGTTGGTAGTAGCCATCCTGTGTGAGGAGAGTGCACTGGTAGAGGTTAATAGATGAGGAACAGCATGGCTTTGTAATAGTTATTGGGTGAGGGCAGAGTGCCCTAGGGAAATGCCCTGGTGTATGGCAGTTTGCTTCAGTAATATTTATTCAGTGAAAGGCAGGGTACCCTGGATTAAACATCTGAGAATTGAGCCTGAGTGTGAGAATAGTCACTGCATGTTCTAGTCATAGTAATAAATATACACTGGACAATAATGATGTCATGGCAGTCTCAATCTCTAAATCACCAGAGCAAGCTGGCAAACTCTAGATGTGGTTAAGTACAGGTTCTAGTGCATATTGCCTGCTCCCATACTGCCACAATACATTGATTCCCCACTCTAATTCTAACTGGAGCCTCCTGCTCTCACTGAAGGTATACATTGCGCACGTATAATATTGCTGCTGCCAACTGCATCAATGATGGGTTTAGCTAGCAAAAACTGTTAGATATTTACAACATACATCTAGAATGCAAGAATAATAGTTTTGTAATTGCCCCAGTAAGTTTAACTCGTGTTTTACAAGAAAATGATGATAAACCAGCTTAAAGATTCAGGTAGATAAACTACTACTATTTTTATTGTCATTTTTTTTTCTTCTTCTGTTGCTCAGGGGATATGACAGGGAGTTTGTAATTACTCCATTAAGAGATTGGAGAACAGTGACTGGTAAAGCCGGGGGTGGTCTCTTTAGTGACATTCAATGTTGATTAGTCCTACATAACGTCCTCAGTGGGCCATGGGTTTGATGTCTGTTGTGAAAGGAATGATTAAGTCAACAGTCTTGTTATGCAAATAGTTTTTGAGGAGATTGAAGACCTGGAGCCAACTCAACATCCAGTAAACATCTAAATGTTGTTGCTAACCATTATAGCTGTCCTAACGCAACTTCTCTGATTATGTCACTGACACTTCTTCATGTCAGATGGGAGAGGTTAACTATTTACCTCCATTTCCCTGATTGATAAGGTTTAAATATCACCCCGAACCTGCTGATGTGCACCCTAGTTTCCTGGCTGGTTTTCAACTGGGCCTATCACTCCACTTCCTTCACTAGGCATTCCTCAACCACTGACAGGTTATCATCTGCTGACTTCATATAACGTGTCTGTGGGCTGGCTCAGGAGAGTTTTCACTCGGCTCAGACTAGCTTGCACCTGATGACAGCAAAGTAGTTGCTGCCACCAGAATCAAGGTCCTCTCTATCTACCCCGGCGAACCGTTCACCAACCCACAGGTTAGGTTAAGAATAGATTTAAATTACTTTACGAAAGAGAAAATGCACACACAATGAATTAAGTGACATGAACCAAGACTGAACTGATGGGAATGAACAAGAGTCTATATAGACACACCAAGCCCCACCTATGACTTGCAAAAAATACTTACAAGCATGCAAACACCAACAATCCATTAACACTTACAAACATACAACCCAGTAATTCTATACACACCCATGACCACACAACACGCTTTCGTTCTTGCGCAACTGTTCTATCCTTTTTATGTGGGTATGCCCACAGTGTCCTAATGAATTTTGAATGAATTTGACCCCTTTTATACTTAAAGCTGATACAAAACCCCTGGGTGATACCTCATAGTAGGTATTGAACAAACCTATATGCATCAGGGTGCAGCTTCAGGGCCTTCTCCTATATTTCTGCTATGAACAGAGTGCTCACACTACCCCACTGTCTCAACATCATCTGCTTTCACACTGGTCCCTTTCCTCGAACTTGAGCAGTTTGGTGTACATGTAACCTCTTATTCCCCCACCTGTGTAAACAATTGCATAAATATCCTCCTACCATTCTCATTTCACAAAAACATATTTAAAAAACATTCCCAGCATGATCCTACTAGACCTTTATGATGGCCTAACACAACGCAATGGTATTGTTATCACTTAACGATTGTCTTATTATGGTTCATCAGGACAGATACAGTGTCAGCCCAATATTATCAACTATTGCCATTACATGTATCTGTATATATTTTTTCATCTTTACACTCCTGACATCTCACATTGTTTTCTTTTGATCTCATTTGTTCAGGTATAATGTGAGAGCCCACTTATGGCTCTGCTTCAGTTGTTACCAAAGCACTTTGAGCGGATGCGCTCATACTGGCAGATTAATATAGCCTGCAAATCCTGTCATTCTAATTGAAACAGGCTCCACACCTCCTTAGCTGCTGTCTTCTCTTCTTCTATCAGTCTCTCTGCTCTTATACAATCACTGGATGCCCAGGATTGATTTAGAGTAAACTTTTCCTGGGCGTGGCCTGAGAATTCTATAAATGTGGTGAGGTAGAACAACTGGTTCAGCCATGAAAAGTCAACCTTCTGATGTGCAATTAGAATACAGTATCATGTAGCAGCCAACCTCTACCTATGCTCTGCAATGATTAATGCCAGCAAATCTTTCAGTTTTTGTGGATACTGTGTGTTTTCACCAACACTGCATATACTGAGAAGCACTGCTGTCACCTCAAGTTCCCACCTGTTAAGAGAGAGGGCCGACTTGTCTTCCCCATTAGCCTTCTTTACTCTGGCTCCATGTTGTAGCATAACAATTCCGCCATGTCCACAAACTCCCTATGCATAATCTTCCTCACCAGCTTGGACTCAGCTGGGATCACCAGTAGTGCCTCTCTTAGCACAAACGAACCAGCCTTTGCCGGCTTGTCCTCTACTCCACCCTTGTCTGTGTTGCTGGATTCCCAATCCTTCGACTACTCGACAGAAGCATTCAGCGGTCCCCCCCTAAAGGTGAACCATCCTCGCCTCCTCTGGATTAAGTAATGCCCCAAAACTTTCACCTGTAAAATAAATCAAAGTAACATCATGTGTAAATAAGACTTAATATAGGCCCCCTGCCTTGTTCCCTCCTTCAAGCTGGTATGTGTTCTTGTTGGATTTATTTTCTGGCCTCTTTACCAGTTGAGTCTTAATCACTCTGTAGATAAAGTACTATAATGGTAAACAAGAGTCAGGATATGGAATTCAAAATGGATACCACCATGACACTTATCCCTTTCAGTGCTTACAATGCAGACCTAGATGCAGCTCTAGAAAATTAGCGGTCAGTCAGCAACCACTTGAAGTAATTGGCCAATTCTCAGCTAGACATATTTGTAGTTAAGTAGTCTTGAGATGGCCTACCAGTAATCCAAGGAGTAATTTCTTGAGTTGTTTTCAGGACGAAGCACCAAGCTGAATAAGTGATGCTAAACATTTGCAGCGACTTCTCCCAGAAGAATGGATCTACCATTGTATCCAATGGTTAAGAAGTAATAACGTGGTTGAAAGATCTTGGAGTAATTGCAAAGGTATCAAATAGTGTGTTGACATAGAAGAAGCATTTGATCAATCTCTTAAACAGGATCTGTGAGAATGTGCTTGCTCTATAGCCTTATTCTATCTTAATGCACTGTGTTAGCAGATGCTTCCAGCAACCAATTAGAAGCTGTTTTTTGTTTGTTTGTTTTCGACAAAACAACCAAACAAGAAGTTCTACCAGTAGCATTATTTGATTGGCTTATATTTTGAGCTGCAAACTGACCACAAACTTCTAGTTGCTCTGCTGGGATCAAAGAATATAGATAAGCTACCAGTCGGTCAGCATATCCAACAATATAGAATGTATTTAATTATGCCTTGATACATGTCCCAGGTAAACTACTGCTGACTCTCTATCTCATTTGCCCAATGTGAGGGTAGAAAATGCTACCATTATAAATAAATGCTGAAATAATTACGGAATTAGCTACATGACCTCTTGAGCAATGCTAAACTTTTGATATTTTTTAGAATGCTGGCATGTTCACAGTAGTTGCTGAGTAGCATTTTCTTTTGGGAATTCAAATAAGACGTTGCCTGCAATTCATTAGCGATAGCTGGAATAGGTTGGGAGGGGGGGGGGGGGGGAATAATAAAGCTGGCACATAAAGAATGCCAGCATATATAGAGCGGTTTCATTTGACGTCACTAATCACATGACTGTTTTCGACCGCCATTTTGGTGTACAACTCGCAGTTTTTAATGATGGTTCTTTGCGTTGTTATTAGTTGCTCTAGTCGTTCAGGTCGGGATAAGGGTGTATCTTTCTTCAGAATTCCAACTGTAGTCACTACTAGAGGTTCTGTAGAAAGAGAGCTGACGCAAAAGCGCAGGGATGGCTATTTGGCTGCTATTTCAAGGGGCGATCTCACCGAGAAAATTATGAAGAATGACAGGATATGCTCTAAACACTTTGTACTGGGTAAACCTGCGTATCTGTACGACACAACTAGTACTGACTGGCTACCTACACTAAATCTTGGCCATTCCAAATGCTCCAGTAAGCGTAGTTCGACTGCAGAAGCAAGGTATGAGAGGGCAAAGCGAAGGAAGACTATAGCCACTGAAGCTGCCCAGTCATTACCTGAATGCAGTGGACAGGAGGTCAATGAGGATGAACAGGAGGTCAATGAGGATGAACAGGAGGATGAGCAGGTACAACTAGATGTTGCTGTGCAAGCTACTTGTTCTACTTTAGATACTGGGATCCAAACAGTGTTGAAGTGTGAGGATATGGTGAGATGTGAGAGTGTTGTTCTTCAACTTAAAAGTCCACAAATGTTTACAGAAGACTACTTTTCCTCTAAAGATGATGCTTTTATTAAATTTTATACTGGGCTTCCTAACTTCTATGTCCTTAAAGTTGTTTTTGACTTTGTTGCACCACCTATTTCAAGAATTCACAAACTAAACAGCTTCCAAGAGTTTCTGGTGGTTATGATGAAGCTAAGGCTAAATTGTTTTCGTGAAGATTTGGCATATCGGTTTGAGGTATCTGCTTCTACAATATCTCGTATATTGCACCGATGGATTCCCCATATGGATGGTAGATTAAGTAAACTTATTGTTTGGCCAGATCGTGATAGTTTGCAGAAGACTATGCCTCTATGCTTTCATGAATCCTTCGGCAATAAAGTGGCTGTGATTATTGACTGCTTTGAGATATTTATTGAACGTCCATCAAATCTTCAAGCCCGCACTGCCACATGGTCATCGTATAAGCATCACAACACGGCTAAAGTACTGCTTTGTTGTACACCACAGGGTGTCATCAGTTATGTTTCTGTGACTTGGGGAGGGCGTGTTAGTGACAAGTATCTGACCGAGCACTGTGGAATGCTGAACAATCTAATTCCAGGAGATGTAGTTCTTGCAGACAGAGGTTTTGACATATCAGACTCTGAAGGAGCCATGCAGGCAAGCTTGAGTATTCCAGCTTTCACTAAAGGGAAGTCACAGTTAAGTGCTTTAGAAATAGAAGAAACTAGAACTATTGCTAATGTTAGAATACATATTGAACGAGTTATTGGGAACGTGCGGCAGAAGTATACTATTTTAAAGGGTACACTCCCTATTGATTATGTTACTGCCAGAGATGGTTGTGCACCAATAATAGACAGTGTGGTTCGTATTAGCTGTGCATTGACTAATTTGTGTAACTCTGTCGTTCCATTCGAATGATCATATGTATCATGTTTGATTTTTTTTTGTTTTGTTTTTGCTGACACAATAGTCTAATAATGTTATAATAATGCAATGTTTTAAATTACGTTAATGATGTGACAAATTTGTGCTAAAGAGTTTTTCTTTTTTTCCGTGATTTTGAAAACTCTGGTAGTCTTCGGCATTCTGGACAATACCATTTACCACGTGGAGCACTGGCGATTTTCAAACATTTTATATGGAACCACTTTAATTTACATGCAGCATTGTCACATCCAATCATTGCTCCTTCGTCTGGCCCATGACAGTAGCAGTATTCCGAACTGTTGCTGGTATTCTTAACTTCCTCATCATGCTGATTTTGAACATTAGGAGTAATTGGTCTGGTGTACCATTTACCGATCAACTCAGGCAAAACACAAGTACGATAAAAGGTTTCAGCTTTAGACACACAATCATTCCAAAAAATAAGGTTCTTACATCACAAAGAAACAACTGCGTTTGAACTTGGTAATAGTATGCATGATTAGTATCCAAGCAAATCTCACCAAAAAATTTTTTCAGGCAAAATTTTTTGTCGTCCATGGCAAGTTGAATACTATCACCTTTATGACAGAAAGGGCACTTAATTTCTACAACTCCACGACCACAGCAGTTACAACTAACTTACCATCTGGTGTAGCACCCATATGACCCCATCGAGGATTAATAATCAGGCCAGAATCTAGAAGAATAAAATTGTGATGTTTCTTTTTAATATAATCTATATAGTGCTTTCGGGCTGCTTTTTCATGGGTACAACCCCAAGTGGTGGCTTTAGATTTAAAACGAAATTCGTCAGGATAGCAAATACTTTTAATTAAAGCTTGAGAAGGATTAGAATAATCTGTATGGCATACAGCCTTCATGCGTGATGCAGTTATCCTTCCAGCACGATACTTAAACCATAATTTCGATTGAAACTGAGAAACAGTAGCTTTTTCTATGGCTAACGATTCACTCTCAGTAACAAAAATTTCTACTTCTGTACAGACCTGAAGCAAATCAGTATAGCTCAGACTTTCATATTCTGGCTTACTAAGTGCAGTTAAGGGAGGAGGAAAATCAGGAGAATTGGATACAGGAACATACTTATCAGTATAAGGATTGATTAAAGACAAAATAGCGGGCTTGCTTTCACTCTTACTGAGGCGCTCATAGAAGCAGTCCATTTCCTCACAGGAAGGAATTTTTTTCCTTTTAACCTCAACTGTCTCCAGTGTAGAACTGGTCTCACCCACATTGCTAATCATATCATCCAATTTTCGTTTCTTACTTGCAGCAGAAGTAAAATCAATATCTGCTATTGGAAGATACTGCACATTAGCAGAAAAGGAGGGCAAAATCCACTTACATGATTGCTGAGTGCACGTTTCCTTCCCTTGTATGCGAAAAAGTGCTTCCAAATAAAACAATACTGCAGCCACATGTGTGCAGACTTCTCCCAATCCTGCCATACAATTACAGTGTCCACAACAGATTTCACCAGTTTTATCAATAATAATCCAGCAGGCTAATGGGGTTGCAGAAAACTTTTGAGAATGCCTCACCTAACCAAATGAACTTAATAATAATAATGAATAACAAAATTGAATAATATAACTTACTCTGCCTTTCACAATATACTTGCTTTTATCTGCTACATCCCAAACCTTCACTTCCTTGATCCATCCACTTGTAAACTGATTATATGCTTCAAGGGATTTCCTGGCTTTAAATTGTTTTGAAGTCAAATAGCTAGTTTGCAGCACGAGGTATGCAACTAGGTCGCAAGCTTCTACTGGAGGAACCAAATCAACTGGCTCACCTAGTGGAGAGGTAAACGGGTCCAAACCACCAATAAGTTCCAATTTTGACCGATATCTGTCCTGTGCATTTTCTGGAAGCCCTTCAAGATAAGTCTGCGGTTTGGAGCTGGCCATGCTTCTTACAGTCAACTAAGCCTGTACACCAAGATGGCCGATCAGCGCGCGCGTGAATGGAATGCTCATTAATGCTCACGTGATGAAAACGCTCTACTTCCAAACATTTATCCTAATTAATGCTTATACTTGTATCATGACTGTCATAATAGAGACAAAACTATTGCCCATAAGTGGGTAAAAAAAAGTATTGCTAAAAAAGCCAACCATGTAGCGCGAACTGCGCAGTTCCGCGCTAATTTGTTCGCCAGATAATAGACGCACTTATTTTTACGCGCATTTGATTCCCCAGGGGGTGGGTTTGTTGTTTTAGTATGAGAAATTAATGGGCGTTTCTAGAGAGCGTAGACTTTAGCGTACACAGCCTACAGCTGGCGGCGCTCGTGGTTAGTTTGCAGTTCTCGGGTTAGTTCGCAGTTCTCGGGTACTGTGCTGGGCGGTTGTAGCGTTGAAGTGCGGTCTTCTACTGTCGGTAAGCTTATTGTCTCTCTCTCTATATGTATATATTTTAATTCCTTCGTGTGACCATCACCCTAGTTGTGTAGTACAAAGTGTATGGCTCCTTTAAAAACTAGTGTAAGTAAAGTATAGCTGGATTCCCTTACTCCTGCTATTCTCGTATCTTCAACCAGATTCAATACAGTTCAGGAAAAATTGCTATAACTCTGTGAAATAGCACGGAACAAAGTGAAATGCCATGGTAGCTTAAGTGAAATAATAAGGGTAAGTGCGCAAGCATGCAGCTCTAGCCTTGGAAATGTACAGTTCAAGTAGTTTCTAGTTGGACACGTCATTCTTTAGTGCAGAAGCTCTACCCGTATTAGACGGAATTTTGTCAACAGGTGAGGAGGAGCCATGGGTTAAAAGCAAAGTTTCAGAGAAATTTTATCCTGAAGTACAGATATAGTGACTGCATTATACAGTGTAGCCACACTGTAAATGATTTTTAGCTTACACAGTAGTCTCATGCAGTTTTTAAAAAAGCTGGCCTAGTATTAATGTGTGATAACACGGTAACGGTGTTATTCGAGATTAATAGCATGAACAACATGATTAAAATATGAGGAAAAATGGGAGTGCTATTTCAATAGCCTTACGAGTGCTATTGATCCCTAATAGCACAGGTTACCTGTGCTATCACTTGCTAATAGTAGGCCAGCTATTTTTTTAATCATTTGCAGTGTTGCTACACTATATAGTGCACTCACTATCTGACAACTTTATATCATATTAATTGATAACATTTTTGTCTATTAGTTATATGCATTAACTTTGATTTTCTTTATACACAAACAGTGCTACAATTTCAATCTAAAAAAATTTCTATGGTAAGAGTCATTAAGACCTTGCCTCCCTTACACTTCCCTCACAGGAAATCGCTACGGCGTTGTGGGAGCTCTTGAAACACTTGCGACTGCGGCTGGTAGCTAATAGAAGCGGGTACAATGGCGGTTACGCAAAAATGCGTAACCTGCGCTGTGAAGCACCCTCGTGCCTTACGCAGAAACGCGTAATTCGGCGATAATCGGAAACCAAGCTACTTTTTAAAGGGCAGCTGCTATTAATTATAATAATATATATAATTCTATTATATACATGTATATAAAATATATATTATTATATGCATATTATATTAATACATTTATTATGTACTGAACAGGATCTAATATACCTGTAGCTACATAGGAAATGCATTAAAGTAAATAAGACATGGCTTAAGGCAACATTTTCCAATATCACGTGTGTTCAGAGTTATCATGGTGGGTTATTACATCCTCCCAGGTTATACAAGTGTATATTGTGCATAACTTTATTCCTTACAAGGATAGTATCATAAGGAGGAAAATCAGATCAATTAGGTGTCTCCAACATCTCCCACATTAAATCACTGTACAAAAGAATTTGCTGCAAAGTATCTTGAAAGGCTTCAGAATATGTATTTGCATTCCAGATAATTTGTGATTATTATACCCCAAATAATAGCAGAACAATTTTGAGCACTAGCTAGGTAATGGTTTCACTACAAACGGTCACTGAAGTGATTTGGGGTTTCACTATGAATCAGATTATCAACCTTGCTAAGTTTTGGATGTGCATTACCGGCACCCTCAGTGCTAATTGCCAATAAATATATTTTTCCAGGACCAGGATCCCTGGTACTAATAAACACTTCTAGGTATACCACCCAACATTCCTACAGTTACTACTATAGAGTGTAATACAGTACTAAGATCAAACAAGAAACAGTGTTGTCCAAATATCCAAACATGCCAGATGTAGGATTTAAGTTGTTTTGAAACGCTTTGGCTGTATTTTGGTTAAGCTGCATCTGTTACAAGTGAATTTATTGTTTCACAGATGATCATGACGTCTGAAGTGTACCATAACTGTAAGAATCTGTTCTGGTATTTGTGTTAAAGATAATATATGTGACCGGTTTTGGGAAAATCCGCCTAAATGCGGCAAACAATTATTTTCAGTATCTCCGGGTAAAGCCTTATGGGTCGATTTTTTTCAAATTTTTTTTATGGCAGAAATGGATAGACACCAGTTAGCTCTTGCTTATGACGCAGTTGTAAGCTCTGGTGAGCTCTAGAACTCATGCTATGAGGCTAGAAACTCTAGCCGGTTGGACTCGTGTACGTTTTCACTAACAGCAGGAAAACTTACTTTTTTGTAGCTGAATTCTCTAAGTTTTGTCTCGTGCATCTTCCACCATTAAAATTGAAACAAATAAGGTGCTGGTACAAAACCACTTAAAAAAAGTACAATTAGAGGATGATTCTCTTAACACTTTTGACCTCTGTGGGACACACTAAGATTTTGCTCATGAGCACATGCCATCTGAGTTGCCTCAATAATTACATGACACATTTCCTTGCATTTTAGGATCATGCTACATTCTTCAGTTGCATTCTCACCTCACGTAGCCCTCACAGGAATTTAAACATTTGTTATTGTAATGGCCACTCTTTTATTGCGACTATAAGACAAATTGGGTAGTAAGTCACTAAGACAAATTGTGTAGTAAGTCACTGCTATTAAGATTCCATCAGCATTCTGCAATGTTAATGGTCCAGTCTGCCTCACTGCACATGCATAGCTCCTCAGCAATAGATGAATATGATTTGTCGATTCAAATTCCATGCCTTTCCTGGAGAGAATAAATATAGTCATGAATTTATACATTTATGTTATATATATATATATATATATATTATATATATATAGTACTTATTACATGAGTCAGAGTGTGATATGGAGAAATATTTCAAGAGCAGGCTAATATATTTTCATGATCTTTTCCTGATTGTAAAGAAGGTTATCATTATGTTATAAGGTATAAACTTAACCAACAGAGGAGCAAAGGATTAAAAAAAGGACAATATTTATGCTTGTACTGGAATATTATACACCTTGAATTTTACCTTTCCTCATAAGCCTGTCACAAATTAAATGACTTTTGAAATTAAATCTTTTACACTGTTTCACACCAACTCTTACCTTCTTTAGGTACCACACCCACTATGCAATCTGAAGATGGTGGTGTGTCAAGAACTGATGCAGTTATCATTGGAGGAGGCTGGTCTGGGATTCTCTCTCTCAAGTGCATGATGGAAGAAGGGCTCTCTGCAGTCTTGCTAGAGAAACGTGACACCATTGGTGGCATCTGGCAGTACAGTGACGACCCCAATATCCCGACAGTGATGATGTCCACTCAGTGCACCTCCTCCTCCACTGTTACTGAGTTATCCGACTACCCAATGCCTGAGGAAATAGGCACGTTCCCCCATCACACTGACATCATGGAGTACATGAAGAACTATGCGCGAGACTTCCAGCTCTTACCACACATACGCCTCAATACTGAAGTTCAGCAAGTGGTGAGGTCAGAGAGTGCAAGCCAAGATCTGCTGGCATCAGATGACGAGTCAGCACAAAGATGGACCGTCACATGCACTAATGGCAGAGTCTATAAGGGCAGATTCTTGGTCGTTGCGACAGGCGTAGTTCAAATCCCAAACCGAGAGCTGGAAAAGACGGTGCTCAAAGGGTTCACAGGCCCTCTTCACCATGCCTGTGAAATCAAGAGCTTGTTGAATAAGTACAAAGGAAAGAGACTGTTGCTGGTAGGAGGGGGTGAGACTGCCAGCGACATCTGCCTGGACTGGCACCAACATTTAGAATACATCTACTGGAGTATTCCAAGAGGACAGCACTTTTTCAGGAAATTTGCCAAGGTTTCCCCATGGGGTAAGCCGCAGCCACTCGACAAAGCATCCAGCAGAATGATAAAGCTGGTGGCACCATACATCAAATGCAAGCCTGGGCTTGCATGGGTATGCAAGTGGACTTCTAATGGCTCACTCCTTGCATATCAAGGCCATGGAATTCCAGAGTGGAAGAATGATGCCCATTTTTTCAAGTTCTTCATCAACAAAAATGGCAAGATTTTGGATCTGGTGGATTACAAGACTCTAGTTCCGAAAGCTGGGATACTAAAGTGTGAAGGCAAGAAAGTACTCTTCAATGATGGCACAGAGCAAAAGTTTGATTTCGTCATCACATCCACAGGATACCATGCTGATAATCACTTTCTCCCCACCAAATACACAGACGTCAAAGTTCAGCAGAGATATAAAATGATTTTTGATGTAGATGATCCAACAATTGCTTTCATTGGACTTGCTCGACCTATTGTAGGCTCAATTATAATGATTTCTGAAATCCAGACACGATGCATGGCCAAGATTTATTCGGGCAAAGTCAAATTACCGCCTCTTGAGGAAAGAGTAGCACAAACGATGCAAGACAGTAACTATTGGTCAGACTACTTCAAGGACAGTTCGCAAAGAATCGAGGGTTTAATTGAGGCTTATACATATGGAGACAGCGTTCTCAAGCTGGGTAAAATATATCCCAACTTCTGGTCACTTTTCAAAAGGAGTCCCAGAAAATGGTTTGTGGCCTATTTTTCACCTTACAATGCAGCAACGCATAGACTGAATGAAGAAGACAAGTTAGAAAAATCGATTCAAACCATGGAACGACACAGGACAAAGACTCTCGGCATTCTTCAGTACTTATTGATGGCATTTATGAGGCTGATCTTTTTTGACTGGTGGATCGATACTCTCAGCGAAATGAAATATCGGATCCAAATATCACCCTGGTGGCACAGAATTCGAGACTGGAGACTAATTCGTGCAGCAAACTACGTGTGGATTTGGCCAAAGAGATTTCTGTTCAACCCAAAAGAGTATCACAATGCTGATGTGTATGAAATGTCTGCCCAGGCGACATCTCTGATGGACAGTCACAATAGACATCACTCTAGTTGATAGTAATCAATGCTATATCAATCATTCTCCCAAAAGTAACTTAATACATTTTGTTTTGTTTTAATCATCATAAAAGACAATTGAAAATCTCTTTTAGCTCACCAAGATGGCTCGAAAATACTTCACAGTTATACTTCTGTTGCAGTGTGCTAACAGATCATGCGAAGTTTATATCTAAGGGTTTTCTGGGGTGTAAACGTCAAGTTCTGGCATTAGTTGTTTATTGTTGTTGTTTTAATTGGAGTTAATTTATTTACTCAATAAACTATTTTGGTGTAATTAATTAATCATGATATAAATACAACATAGTCATTTTGATTTTGTGAGTTTGCCATAGTTCGCACTTGCACTTCCATATGCTCTTGTGATGACATTGATATTTTTGAACCTGTATTATGGCATATTTCAATATTATACAGTATTTGTTGAGGCATGCAGATACAGTATAGTAGTAGAGCAGATTTGTGCAACAATCGTGCATTTTGTGATAGAAGCATGAAACTTGGTACACATGTTATACATTATAAAAAGCATTTTTTGAGTCATAGAACCGTTTCCAATTTGACCTTTAATACCTCTAGATGTTTTGTTTTTTCTTTCATATAATGGAATTGACAACCATATACCCTTAAAGATGCCACACACAATTTGTTGAGGTGGATGTGCCGGCTAGTACTCAATAACACCCACACTTGACATATCAAAATCTGTTGTAGTAAGACATAGAAAAAGTTGCTCTTTGCTGATTTGACTTCATTTAATAATCTGATTGGATCATACAGAGGGCCATATTAGGTGTTTAAGTTGTCCATTTTTATGAACATTTGTCATTCACTCCTTGTATCAGTCTATCTGCCTCAGATATTAGTCCAGTAAGATCTATGATAGCTTTGCAGCTGAATTTTTGAAATGTAAAAATTCGGCATGAGAACAAGTTACCCCTAGCGATATCATAAAAAGCTTTGAGAAGTTTTTCTGAATCCCTGAATGACATTGACAATGCTATTTGAGTAGCTACAGTTTCTCCATTGATGTTACTATATTACCTATCAGCAAAGCAGGTAAAGATTGTTGTAACTTCTGGTTTACTTTGGACAATACTTCCTATTATATGTTGCTTTGAAAATGAGAGCAGATATCATGGCAACATGATGGTAATCAATATCACAAAAATAATGTTGAAATGCAATCAAAAAATAATACAGAACCAACTTGCTGTAACTGATAAGGCTATCATTACTAAACTGTAGCTAGCTATATAGCTATGTGTGTATGTTTCCTGTGTTAGGCGAACACGTATTGTACTATTGATAAAGCTTTGCTAATAATGAATTTATTTCCTCTAAGTCATGCTATAGATTAATTATGCCCAAGAGATTAGTGGTGGCAATGCTTTTGAAGAAGGTAGACAAATTTTTAGATAACTACATGATTACCAAAGCAGTAACTAGCCAGAAATTATTGATTAAAAAACCAAACAAAGAGTATATTGAATTCCAATAAGTGGATTGGACCCATGCTATGGGTCTTATTGAGCTATCTAAGTTAAATTACTTTCCATCTAGAAAACCCAACGTCAAATTATTTAACCATGGTGCATTGCCGTTCCTTGCTTGTTTTAGTTCAATTGCGCGTTTGACGATCTTTACCAATGCTAACTTACTCTGCCTAGCCGCATGTGGCCTCTAGGGACTAGCGGCTGCAATGAAGCCTGACCACGTGGTCAGCTATAGTCTGGGCTTAGTGAATTCCTTTACCAAACCGCGCTACTAGCGTCAGACATATTCATTACAATCATCCCCAGTCAGGGACAAGTTGGTGATAGCCCAGTTACTGCCAACTTCTAGGATTTGAAAAGAATCCCCAGGGCAGCCAGGGAACAGTGTTGTTTAAATTTAGAGTCCATATTGAAAATCCTCTTCATGGGAGAAGATTCCATCAGCAGCTGCTGTGGGGTGATCCCCTGGGTCCTTTAGGGTTCACCCTAACCCTCCAACCTCTCCTGGAAGGATTAAGTCTTCTGTGCCCAATCTTGCCCTCAATGTTTGGTACCTTATTGGCACTCTAATGGGCCCTCCCGACATCCTTGCTGCTGCCCTTGCCATCATCGAAACTGTCAGTCCATCTTTGGGTTCACCTCAACAGGAGCAAGTCCTCCCTGTACACACCAAAGGACATCAACATCTCTCATTCCCCTGTGCCAACTGACATACCCATCACTCACCATGAATTCACATTCCTGGGCAGCTCAATCAAACCCCTGACTTTTGTGAGGAAGAGTCTTTCATTCAAGACTTGATAAACTAAAGGGTTCCTTGAATGTATTACTACTGGACTGAAGGCGAGCCTTCCCAGATCAAGGCAGCCTCAATCTCTGCATGCCCCTGCTACCTTTCTTGCCTCCAGGTTATCCTCCCGATCCCCAGTCGAAGATGTCATTGGCCGTCACCCTCCCCCCCAGCCTCTCGACTATACCTGCGCCACAGTAACCGCCCTCGCCTCAGCTTCTTGCCGTCCCAACTGACAATGTCTTGAGGACATAGGCATCCCGCTTCATCAGCAGTCCCTCTCAGCATGTTTCCTTCTAACTGTACTAATAAAATATGAAGGGGAAAATGTGATCGAGTCTCTCACCATAACACCATCCACGATTTGTCTTTTCTGCAGCCCAGTACACCACAAGCTGATATCCTTTTACCAGTGTGATGAATCAGGCTTCCTGCAGCCTTGTATGTCCATGTAATCAGTCCCCTGCAGGATCTGATTGTGTCTTAGCTGAGGCTTCTTTCACTCCTGGCTACACCCTTGAGGTTGGTGTCCAACGCAAATTGGCCTCCAGCCTCTCAGCCTGCTGTTCCTCTGAGACTGATTTTGTCCCTCTAGGCTGAGACTCTGGGTGGCCTTAAGGCTATAAGCCGTGCCATAAACGACAGATTCTGATCTGCTTACTCTACCTTCACCACTACCTCAAAACAGCTCTTCGGCCGAATTGCCATGGCCCTATGGAGAGGGAATACCAGTCTGTGGCTGCACAGATTTCCAACCCTCCCCTCTTCCATAGACGGCATTTTCTAATCTTTTTTTCTTCTCCTTCCCTTGTATTTCTTAAAACATTTACCTATTATTCTTTTTAGACGACCTATTATTCTTTTGAAAACCCCTTTATTATTTTCTTAGAAGCAGAGCTCTTGGAATTGGCAGTAGCTACAATTAATACTTCCAGAGAAAAATACTTGCACTATCAAAGCTATAACTATTCTAAAGTTTAACAATAATTGTAATACGACAGCTGAAAAGATATGGTCCTTGTTGTTGTGAAGATAAAGTGTGTCAGTCTAACTCCACATAAGATTAATGGACTAGTTAGTAAGGATAATTAATCTCATGCAACTTTACAATTGTTGAATAAATTATTATCAGAACAAATCCTCAGAGGCTACCACCCACACACTTGTATGTAGTTCTGACTTCACAACCTTAACAACTTCTCCATTTCAATGCATGTAATGTTTCAAGATCAGCAGCCACAGGTTTGATCTCATGTACCTTCAATGGTAAGATTGAACTGCTTTAAAGTTAGTAGAGTAGGCTTGAGGTCTTATCAACACATCACTATTCTCATCAAAATTTGCTTGAAACTACTAGAAGCTGGTGTAACACTGGATTTGGATCAGTTGCATCAGAGAGTTGCGCAACAATTGTGTAAATTTTGTCAATTCTTTTGGTTACCTATTATTATTCCAGAATAATTTATCAAGGCCTAGCTACCAGGGTTCCTGATGCTATGTATGCCATGCTCAATGATGTTCCTTTCGATTCTGCTGTTCAATAGGAAAATAATTTAAGTATGTGAGTGCAGGAGAATGTGAGTTTACCTGGAGAATGATAAAAAGTGGAAGGAAATTTTTAAACAGGATATCATCACCATATCTTCTCCGATATTTATCACTAGTAGCATCAAATATAGAGCAATAAACTATTCCATGCAATTCCTGATGATACTGAAGTGATACCAGTTGAAAAGGTAGCCTAAGATTAAAGCTGAAATAGACAGCACTGAAACTGATAGGAAAAAAATATTACATAGCTTGCTTAACTAATTCCACAAAAGTGTAAAAATTCATTTCAATTTTAGGCTAAATGAAATATTACAGCAAAAACTCAGTGAAGTCATCAAAAAATTAGCAGCAACATATATAATTTTCTTCATCCAAGGTTTCAGCAGAGACACCGTTCTAGTGCACCCACAATGAACATAGTTAATACACGCTTACAGAAAACTTCTTGTGATGTTCTCTCCAATAATACATATCAAAAGGAATTAATGTCACACATCATCATGAAAAAATCACCAATTGTTAATATGAAGGTTAGATTAAAACAAAATACATTTATCTCAAAACAGTTACAGCAATGAATACAAATCCTATCATGTGAAGTAGCCTGCAATTCAATATAAAGTTTGGATACTCCTGTTTTAAGGTTGTTTTGGCAAACCATACATGTCACTATTATTAAAAAATTGTAGACGAGCAGGTTTAACATCATATATTGACATGTCTGCTTCACCATTACTTCACATTTCGAGCATATTATATTGCCTTCATACTATCACATAGGAAAAGCCCACTACAATGAGTAACTAAATAAATTGATTTATCTTACTCTGATGGTAGCTTTTTCACAAGGTAATAAAAAAAAGTAAAAAAGTTGTGACCATGAAATTGGTCTCCAGGTAAGAGTGATATATGAATTGCTGCATATAAATAAAAGAAATGAATGTACTGACTACAAATTGTCTCAATTTAGTTTCCATGAAAAAGGTTGAAAATGGCCACCATGAATAACTCATTTTCTAGCACTGTAAAAATATCTATTAATCGATGGCTGCAATCATACACTTCCTGTAAGACTAATTATGCTCATTTACATATACTTTAAACTTGCTATTAGCTATAGCTTTAGCTACCTTCTTTTCTGGCAATTAGTGAAGACTTCCCAAGCCGGCAAATGCCTCTCTACTAACTTATAATACCAGGAGGAAAACGTAACATATTTCAGTGCAGCTCAATCCCACAACGCGAGCCACATCGCCACAGCAAATCGACCACTTACCATGACCACGCCTATCCACCACTTACCGCGAGTGACGATGTTTACCTATGCTAACTTACTCTCCTTAGTCGCTTCCCTAGAGGCCTAACCACCTTCGCTGCTAGTTCTGGGGTGTATTACAGCCCCTTGGCACCTACTACCAATTGGATCACGAGCCCTTACTACTCCTACACTAGTCAAAGTAACTCTTCGGAGGCAAAGTGAACAGCGACATTCCGCCATTTTTTTGTAGTTAGTCCAAATTTAATTTTTGCAAGAATGAAATTGAAATTTGCAATTTCACTGACTTTCTGAGACCTGATTGCACGGTATGGCGTATAGCTACTCCGCTACTGAATTTAGTGAAAGTAAAATTGCAATTTTAGACTTCCTCATTGCTGACAAAAACCAGCAAGTAATGTAGATAAGCTGACTATATGAAAATATTTTCGGGCCAAAATTAAAACTATAATACCGTCCTTTGACTCAATTTTGACCAAAAAAGCCCAGTATTCTGCCGGTGTAGCAGCGAAATCGTTCCGCCGCGGATTCATTCCGCCGGAACGATTACGCTAGCGTGGACGTTCCCGGTCGGAACGTATTCGCGTCCGCGGAATCGTTCCTACCCCGCGAATTCGTTCCGACCCGTGCCTTCAACTAGTACACGTGTATGACTACTGTTTGAACAACTTGGCCAAAGAGCTATGGCTACTGGGAACCCAGTAAGCTATGATGAAGTTTTTCTGTACCTGAGCAAGACTTGTAAGTACTCACCAGGCTGTGGTGAAAGCAGAAAAAGAGCGATCAGAAAATTTTCTCAAAATATCACCAAGAGGGATGGAGTTCTATTCTATACGAACAGAAAATGGATTGTAGACTCCAATATGCAGCAGCAAATAATGAAGTCACTTCATAGTGATTCGGGTGGAGGTTGCCATTTTGGAAGAGACAAGACTAGAGAGAAAATTGTGAAAAGATATTATTGGCACTGCATATATCAAGATATAGATTGCTTTCTAAATACTTGTGAACAGTGCCAAAAGGTATGTCACATGAATTTTTTTATTTTTTATTGTTGATTTTATGTTGTTGTTTTTTGTTTTTTTCTTGTTTGTCTGTTGTTGCTGCTGTTGTTGTTGTTGTTGTTGTTTGTGTGTGTGTGTTTGTTTTTCTTATTTGATAGACAAATCCCAACTTTAAGAAGACCTTTTCAACCCTGAAGCCTATTCCTATTTCGAATATTTGGGATAGAATAGGAATAGATTTAATTGGCCCAGTTTCCTGTTCAAAAAATGGAAACAGGTTATTATTTTCTATTTTTAATGGATTATTATTATATATACAAAAACCTTTTTTTTTCCCCAGATATATTCTTACATGCATGGATTATTACTCCAAGTGGGCTGAAGCCACATCACTACCCACTAAGGAAAGTTCTGGTGTTGCAAAATTCTTGTATTCTTTGATTTGTAGACATGGTGTACCAAAGAAAGTACAAACGGACCAGGGAAGAGAATTCGTTAATTTCCTAAATGGTCACCTATTCAAACTTACAGGAATTAAGCATGTCATATCATTGGCATACCACCCACAAACAAATGGTTTAATCGAAAGATTTAATCAAACGTTACAGAGGTCACTATTGAAAATGGTTGAGCAAAACGTAGATGAGTGGGATAATTATCTTGATTCAGTTCTATTTGCCTATAGAACAAGCAAGCAGGCCTCTACAAAATTTTCTCCCTTTGTTTTGCTCTACGGTCGAGAACCAAGGCTTCCTGTGGATCTACTTACTGAAGAAAATAACGTTTGTGATAAGAAATTTACTACATTATCTAGTAATACTAATTTTCTTTATACAGGAAAAAGGAAACAAGAGTGGACATGATAATTCAGACAATATCACCGTAGATGATGAGGTATAATAAATTTACTGTGTCGGATAAAAGGCAAATGCTAGGCTATTAAGCTATTATCATTAAAGAATATTGTAAGTCAAGATATTTAAAGTTGATACATATATGTGGCCAGTGTGAAAAAGAATAGGTGGCAAATAAAGGTGTTAATTAGTTTTGATTGTTCACGTTGAGCCTGCTCCTTATGACCTTGAGAGAGAGGGAAAAAAATGAATGACTGTCAAGAGCTAAAATTAAAACTAGGGAAGATGATGTAAATTTTAAGATTTTGGGCTCGTAAAAAAAAGTACAGAGGCTATTACTTTAAATGGTCATCATCACTAGTAATGTGAAGTATGTTTTAATGATTGCAGGAAGCCTCTTTGGATGATGAAGTTAAAAAAATGATGCAATTGCGTAATCAGCTAGATGTTCAGGTAAAGAGCAATGTACAAGCAGCACAGAAGAAGCAAAAGCAGCATTATGATAGACGTCATCAAGGAGATTCATTTAAGGTTGGCCAAAAGGTTTTAGTAAAAAATATGAAGAAGCTGTCTAAGAAGGGTGACAAGATGGTATCAAATTGGTTTGGTCCTTATGAAGTGGCGGAGTGTATTGGCACTAACACATACTTCTTGAAGAAAAAACATAGTCAGGATTGCTTAAAAATGGCATACAGCAGTACACGATTAAAAATCTTCAATGAACGAGGTAATGTGTCTATTATTTGATTTGATATTTAATATTAACTGATCCTATTCCATATCTATGAGTTAGAGACAGATTTAGTTTCAGTTTCATCAGAAGCTAGTCCTGCTCCAACAGAAGCTAGTCCCACTCCGCAAAATCATTGTCAGTCAGATGTGAGAAGCTTTCCACTTCTTTACTCTTGTTCTAATGAGGTCAGCTATCAGCTAATATAGAAGTAGCTACAGTATTCTCTACTGTATACTATATAAAATTGTATTCAGAAATTGATGGCTACATTGGCTGAACAGTTGACTGATGATAGTCTTCTTCGTTTGTGGAAAACTGGTGCCGATTTTAGGATACATTCATCTGAAAGTGATGATTTTACTGAGGTAATTTGTCTAACAATATGACACATAATAAGTTCACTTTGCCTAATTCTTAAGGTTGAAGATAGCACAACTGGAAACGAATATGGTTTGAGCAAAGATTTAGATGTTATGCTTTGGATAGTACATAGAAATCATCATGGTAAGCCTCCATTAAAGGTTCTGACTGATTTTGTCATAATTGATGAAGAACTCCACAAGGAATTTGACTCCTTCAAAACATCAGTTGTACCAAAAGGCACTAGTTTCTTCGAAGTTAATGAGTTGCTGAGTTTGTATTGCTCCAAATCATCAACAAAGTTTTCAATTATATCAAAGTTTGGATATATTTATGTCAAGTTATCAGGAGCAGAAGTTGATTCACTAATTGATTCGATGCACAATATGAATTTACAGTATAGGACGAAAGGTGAACAATTTCTTGCTGATCAAATAAAACTTGTATTACAAACCAAAAAAGGTTAGTCAGCCATTTTACACATTGGGTTAAGCTATGTATTATGAGCTACAGTTATCCTAGGTACTAAGCGAACATTAGCCCATGAGTCTGTAAGTGCAAAGAAAAAACACAGAAGTGAGAATGAATGTAATATCAAGTGAGTAATACATTATATTTGGCTACAACAAAATGTAAACATTAGTGTTTTTAGGGATTCAAGGATGAATGTGGCATCTCATAAACTGTTCAAGGAAATTAATCAAAGAGGGCATGGTTCAAAGTAAGTTATGTAAATAGCTTAATCTATGCTTTAAAATGTTAGTGAATCATAACTGTTTTATAGGGTGAGAATGGAGAGATCTCACTGTTGGTGACTATCCCACAAATAACACAAATAATGTGTATGACTGGATATCAGACTTGTGCTTAACTACATATGATAAAAATATCCTACTTGATTCAAATGAGTGGGTTTGTGATACAATTGTTGATGCAGCCCAGACACTTTTAAAGAAGCAATTCCCCCAAATACAAAGCCTTCAAAGTGTTACTTTGGGTTTATTTATGAAGTTTAGGATTCCTACTGGAGAATTTTTGCAGGTTATCCATTGCAATAACCATTGGTTCACTATATCTACCATTGGAATCGATAAAGCTCCAATTGTAAAAGTTTATGATAGTGTTTACAGTTCCATTGAATCCATGGGAGTAGCTCAAATTGCTTGTCTTCTCCATACCTCAGAGGATTCGTTTGAAGTCAGAATCATCAATGTGCAAAAACAGGTAGCTATTTCATAGGCATTGCAATTTGTAACTGTAATGTACTGGATTCTGTCATTCCTTAGCTATTTATTGAGTATTCATTAATATTTGTGATTTATTTCATATGAACAGCAGCTCTACATAACACATTTAACCTGCATGTCATTGATTTTGGGTTAAGTATGTTATTCTTAGATTGTATGCTTATAATAAATATGCTATTGCTATTAAAAGAATTTATAACACATGACATGACAATAACGTAATGCATACTATTTTTCAGGTGGGAAGTGATGATTGTGGACTCTTTGCCATTGCATATGCCACTGCAGAAGCACATGGAAGAGACCCAGCAGATTGTAATTTTAAACAAGCTGGAATGAGGCAACATTTGTATGAATGTTTTTGTAATGGAAAGTTAACACCATTTCCAGAGAGGAATATTAGATCACAACATAGTGGTTTGCTATCAAAAGACAATATTACAGTGCACTGCTACTGTAGGATGCCAGAAATTGAGGAAATTCCTATGATTGAGTGCAGTGTTTGTCTGAAGTGGTTTCATGTGGCATGTTGCAGTAACTCCTTACACGATGAACACTTAAATGACCCTGAAAAGACTTGGCTTGTCAGTTGTGTAGCACCAAGTGACACTTCATTGCTTCAATTTGATTACCTGTGTATTTTAAATTGTAATTTCATTTCTGCATTTCATGTTTCACTTTTTATATACATGTAATTTTCAATGGGTATGGGTGGTCAATAACTTGTAGTTATGGTTAGGCTAGTGAAGTGTTGTTTTGAAATGGCAATTTAACTTTTAGAATCCATTTTCCTTTTGGACATTTTATTCTATAATATGAAGCTAACAAGAATAGCATTAGAAGCCCAGTTAGTTTTATGTTGTGACGTTCTTTTCAACCAAATGGGGACACATATTCATCAACTACAACCAGAATTATTATTTTAAATTTGGCTGGGAAAATAATTTTGAACTACTTTCATAGGTCATTGCTCTTACCTTACCACTTTTATTCAGTGCTGGATAACAGTTCCCCCCTCCCACACTATCACTGTGTGTATCAACTAGCTACTTTATTTTTTTTACTTGAGAAATTAGAGTCAGTTATATTGTATCCAGAGTTTCTTTATAGAGTGATTAGACAATGCTGCATGTTTTGACAGAAAAGAAATGGCGAGCTAGGGTCTGACTACATGGGTTTGATGAAAGTTGTAGAGCTCATATAGCTATTAATTACGGTTTTAATTTTCATTACACCTATAGCTAAGGTCAAAGGTCAAAGTAACTAAATAAAAGACATGAGCTACCATAGGTTGCTGTTTTTTTTTGCTTCAATCCGCAGTGTTTACTTAGAAAGACGTTATGTGCAGAACGGCTGACCTTCACCTTTGACCTCAAGCTACAATTTTGCGCACGCGCTTGTTGGCCAGAGCCGTTTGTTGTTCACCTTCAACCTTTTCAGTAGTTGTCCTCCTTGACCCTATCATGAGGGAGGTGGTGGCGGCCGGCTGCAGCTACGTACATAGCGAGGTATGACTGCAGCACTTCATTTAATGTAATTGTTTCCACTAAGAGGGATTAAACTGCCAATATAGCTTTAAGTATAATCTTTTGCTTTTACTAATTTGGAATAAAAGAGATCAGGGAGGGGTGTGGTTAAGGTGAAAAACAAAGTGTTTATTTCCTTGGCTGCAAGAACATTGGACATGGTATGGGCTAGGGCTAGGACTAGGGAAGTGCCTTGCCATATTTCCAAGCAATGTTCCCCTCTCCCACCAAGCCATATATAGTTTGAACTCATCTTTTCTGCTGATTTATTGCTGAAAGAGGTGGTTTAACATTGAGATTGTTGTGACATTACTCAAAAAGAAAAAGAAAAAAAAAAGAGATAGTCTGTGAACAAGAATACTGCATGATTAAGGAAGAACATAGGGTGTGTGATTTGTTAGTCTAAATTGAGGTGTGTACAATCAATATGGGTCTCAGGGATTCTTGGAAGTGTTTCTGAGAGTTGGCCAGAGATAGATATTAAGCTGTCGTAGTGACAGTCATTAGTGTGGAGTAGTTCTACATGATGTGGTAGATGAAAGTCTTCGGCTTCTGTATCAATCTCTGGACACAACTGATATTTTCAATTACTTGTAGGCCTCAGAGGATGTAGCACTTCCCACGCACACTGATTCCCCTTCACTATGTATATAGAGATCTGAAAATAAGTAGCTGCAGCCAACCGCTCCACATGAGTTCTTCATATGCCTGGCCGATGCAATTTTTTGATGTGAGAATTCATATCAGGTGCATTTATTGTAGTTAAAAGGGGAGAAAAAATAGATGCATTCAGATTCTCAAATCTCACTAGCAGAGATCGAACTTCAAAGTCCCTCTTGGGTGAGCCAAATAGTTGGTGTGATAGGGCATGAAACATGCAGTTTCCATCAGCCAAAACCTTGAATATCATTCGACCTTCACCATTTAAGAAAGTAGTTAGAGGGTCTAAATGCTGAGGAAAAAAAGTAATTCATCCTAATATATTACTTACAATTTATTAAGTTTAACTTACCAACACTTCATCCTTTGTAACAACTTGTAGTACCTAATATATTTGTGATGAGTGATTGAGTTAATTGATCAAAACTGAAACCTGTCGATCAGGTCTGTACTGTATGCCTATGTGTATAACTAAAGAAGCTGTTGTTGTTTTTCTAGAATTGAATCGCTATGGATGTTCATGTTGTAACATACCTTATGCTGACACTTTCGATGAATACAAGCTTTTTTCTTGATGCCTGGTCCACCATTTCGTGGCATATCAATGCAAAATATGCACTGTCCGCAATTGGGGGACTTGCAACCATCACATTGTCCACATCTTCCACTAGGTTTAGAATAATGAGATTATGATTTGTCATTTAGAAAAACTAATTCTTCGGCTAACCTCTTGTATTAATGTTTTTCTTCACCACACTAACTTCATCCATCTCTGTCGGCATAGTATTAGACTTGGTCATACATACCCCTAGCTACCTCTTGTGGTGCTACAACTGACTGTAAACAAGACGTCCGAAACTGCCATGTTAGTATATATTATTTTAACAAACAATACCTTTTGGTTAGCGTTTGATGAACCGACTTGAATAGATTCCAAAAGTTTCAGTTTCTTCGTGGGGTCAGCTTGCCTAGTACAGTATATATTAAATTTCATGATTACATTTATTCAGTGTAATAAATAGACATTTTACTTCAATACGTTCTTTCTTTTTCTACCGCTTTTCTGTGTAGTTGGATAAAATGAGTGGAGCTGCTTTTGATGTCGCTGACTCGGACCAACTGCGAAAGATGGCTCAAGAGGTGTCAACTTTTGATTTGTGGAGTTACCCGACACAGCAGAATTGATGGCCTGGTAAGTGTTCTCCAACATGTTGGTAATAAGGGAAGTATTGGCTCCAACAGTTCTATGTTGCTGATGATAATGCATCTCCAATACTTGAGTGTAATGTCTGACACTTGGCTAGCTTGTTGTGGTCACCTGACAAAAGGTTGTGTTTAATATACGCGCAAAAATATATCTGTAAATCAAGTATTGAATTATTGTATTTAGAAGACACTATTAATATACACAAGTGAACAGTAAGTTAAATGAAATAAGAGGCCTAGTTTATATAAAGCTCAGTTTTTATTGGTCCTGGAAGAATGAAAAGTTCTTGCTGCTTTCTCACCGGAAATATTGAGAAGTTTAAACTTTCATTTCCACTCGATACAGTTACAGTTGGGAGATATTTTTGCGATACTAAACTCATAAAAACTAAATTACTATACTGGCACCAGCTAACGGAACATGTTCCAGAGTTGGGGTTGAATACTCCAAAAGTATTTAATTGCAATTGCCAATATTGCCCTCTTTTCAAATACAATGGCAAATACAAACACTTGATTTCAGAAGTGTTACAAATATTTTGAAAATACAAAAGAGCTATACATGTACTTGGGTAAATCATGCAGACTATTTGGTGTCATGCACACACACATACACACACATGTACACACACATACACACTCATGTACACACACATACACACACAGTGGCCTCCCATGCAATATCCTAACTATAATATATTTTCCTTTCCGCCAGGAGTCAAAGCAGTAATTTTTTGAGAGACTTCTCCATCTTTTCCTCTCTCCTCTATTTTTTGCAATTATGTATTTCAAATTATGCAATTGTAACTTTTGCTAGTATTACTCATTGCAAATACATGAGATTGAGTCAAATACCAATCCACTGCAATTGCAGCAATAAATGTATTTAATTGCAATTAAATACAAGTGCAGTGTAATTGACCTCAACTCTGATGTAGATAATTTTAATGATCAGAATGTTAGTCCTTTTGTAAAGGCCAGTATAACCTGTTATATCCCCCAAGTGAAAATTCTGTGTCCCAAAAAATTGCCAATTTAATTACTGAGGAACCATACAAAAAGGCAACACTAATGCAAGATCCTGTGATTGTTTTGTTGGAATATGTCTAATATTTCAGCTAAAATTTATTTCCATTGGTCTAGCTTCCATAGCAATCCCCATTAACTTTGCCAAGTTCTGATCTGTCAGTATGCAATGCATCTTTGTGTAATGTAAATATTGTAGAGAAAACCACATTGTTAGTTTCAGTGCTCTGTTAAATAAAGTCTTTTGCTTACACTTAGGCTTAATGGTAGATTTTTTTCATTAGGATTCATAAGTTTTAAGAAAATTGTTCTTGTGATATGAAATAAAGCCAGCTTGCTTATCATTTGTGCTGAAGCACACCACTTAGTAATCAACTTATAAAATGATTTACAATAGTTACCCAAGTACATGTATAGCTCTTTTGTATTTTCAAAATATTGTGTATGTTCATACGTGTGTTAGATACTGTGTTGTGGATACGTCTGTACACATGTTAATAAAACACTTGCAGTCCAACTTAGTATAGTATGTATCTGTGTAAGTAGTATCGATCTCCCCAACTCTTTTGTGGTCTTAGTTCCTTATTCCCAAGTCATCATTTCTTACTGTTATCTGTGGGACTTTTCTGAGAGTAGGTGGCGACAATCACTTCACTGTCTCGATCATCAGGTCCTACATGTGTGACCACTAAGTTAACATTTCATAGTGAGACTTACACTACTACTTACTGTCTTCACAATGGACTGTTGGAATTATTTCTCCTGGATCTCCCATTGAATACTGCCATGCACGTAATCCATGAATATGCTTGCAGATGTGGTCATTAGCGTAATCAGCACATTCACACGTGTACATATGTCTGCATAGAGAATGGCAGTCTAAGTATGGGCACTTCAGATGGCATGTGTCGAGAGAGCAGGACTCTTGTAATATGGTTATGTCGTAGCACACGCTGTGGTTGCTCTGTGAAACACATTTCCATTTTGATTTTGATCCCTACATTCACAAATATAATTGTACAAATGTACACTACCGAAGGTTTGTATGCACATAGTTCAAACCTTGAAGTCATTAGGATCTATCTTGATCCCATGTTGATGTCTCTCTTTCTCTCTGGCCACTTTCTTGTTGTACTTCCACATCAATTCTTTTGTTTGTTGGTTAAAGAATGTGTGCAGCTCATATTTCATCAAAATGTGAATGAGACCATCAACTCTTTTGTTGACTTTGCCATTCATGAAGTTAGGATTGTTCTTGAGCTGGTTGTGGAAGCTAAAAAAATAATATTAGAATTCCACCATGTGTTACTGCAAACATACCTTTCAATATGCATGTTTGTGTCTACGTCAGAATGATCGAATTTCCTGTAGCACATTGCCCATTTTTCTGAAATAACATGTATGTACATAAATTCCGGCATGAAGTGATGAAAAGTAGGCTTATATGTTTAACTTACCCGTGCGAGGGGTGTAATACTCCTCAAAATATTTATGAAAGGCTGGTTCTGAGATTTTGTAATTCTCAGAAAAATTCAGTAAAATCTTTTCAAATCTATCCATATTTTGCTCATTCAGCATGATATGTAAAACTTGGTACATTTCTATTTTTCTGGCTGAATCCTTCACAAGACGATGGAGATTTGTCCTCCAGCTTCTACAAACATAGCATTATAGGTAATCAGTAAATAAAGTTATTCTTGCCCCTCATCTTAACATGTGCATAAGTAGGGGAATTTATTGGGCGAGTGAAACGAGCTATTAACAAGTATGTCTTGATTGAGATTTGGTATATATGTGTGTGTATGTGTACATGCCCTAAGTTCAACTTGGCCGCAAGAAGAAACAAAAAATCAATTATCAAGTTCACTTCATTGCTTACAGATGAGCAGGATTTACCTCAAGTTTGTTTTGCCACTATATAAAACTTTAATGCAAATTATCTCTCATAAGTCCTACTTAGTGCTTTTTAAGGGTGAGTGAGCAATATCCAGACTCCTTCACCTACTGCCCATATGAATATGTGGATGTCATTGGACAGCAAAACCAGAACACTCAGTTGTAACTGTTGAAAATATTTTTTTGTCAACCATTCATTTCAAGTTCATAGATCTAATTATGCCGTATAATATAAGGAAGCTTTTGTGGTTAAAGGGAGGGGGCAACTCTGTTTGCGGGGGAATTCCACTTAGGGGGACAGTACCAGTGTTTCCCCCTTTCTGTATCAAACATTGCACTTGTTGGAATTTATTTTCTATTGACGGTGGTAAGTATAATGTGCTGTTTGTCATAGCTTTAGTTCATTATGTATTATTGATATTAACTTCTACGTGGTTTTTATAGGATTTTCAAGTGTATGGTAACTCTGCATGTGTGAAAGGTTATGCGAATGTATCTACATTGCACCCCTTTTACATGTAAATTGAATTTCCTTATGTGGCTTTACTTCTGCTCATTTCATCAAGGCCAGTTTGCTTGCCTTAGTGCTTTAAACACATTACTATTATCGATTATGTGGCAAGGGGAGTGAACATTCTCTTAGGGGACAGCTTTGTTGTTTAGGAGGGAGACAAAAGTCTGGGGAGGGAAATTCCAGTTCCTCCCCCCCCCCCCCCCCCCCCCCCCCCCCCCCCCCAAATGCCCTTTTTTGTATCGAACACTGGGCATACTTGCAGTGAATGAAGGGGAGATTGATGTGATACACTTTTATGGGACTTATAATTGAGTTTTGCTTGAGCTATGTATATTGTAGGTTCTAGCTTACTGGTCTATGTGCCCCTTGCACAAGAGGTGATTCACTTCTCCTCCATACACAATCTGAATAGCTGACCATCCAGTGTTGTCTGGTAATAGCAACATAGTTAACATGTTATACACTAAAATTACAGTTTAAAGTACCGTCATCAGTCATAGCTGTACTGATAGTGGTAGAAGGGGACCGAGCTTGCACTGTCTTTAAAAAGCAAGTCAAGGCTGTCGTGTCTTCTCTGTCAGAAATAAGCCAGGCAACTGGAGTTCCTGGTAAAAAATGTATGTATACATAGTATGCATATAAGTAGTAATAATAATAATAATAATAATAATAATAATAATAATAATAATAATAATAATAATATATAATAATAATAATAATAATAATATACAATAATAATAATAATAATAATAATAATTTAATAATATTAATAATAATAGCAGTAATAAATGTAAAGAGTTCTAGCAACAATCAATAGCAACTTACCTTCTCCATATTCATCAATCACCATGAGCGTTATTAATTTGAAATCATATACATTAGTTTTGTGGGTGGAGTCAATACAGACCACTGTGGATGCATATTGCTCATACATTTTTTGTTGGAATTTGGTTTGAATTGCAAGAAGGAACCGATCTTTAGAAGCTGATACATCAGGATCAACAACACCTTGTGGCTTATATATTAAGATCGGATTATAGTCTTCACTTTGAAGCTCTTTAATGAGAATATTCACAGATTCTGCATCATCAGCATGTCGTGATGTGTTCCACTTCAGTTTGTTTCTCTTGTTATAGCAATCCTGTTTTGATATTAAATGCTTCCTCTTAACAGATTGATGGAATCCTTTTCTTTCAGATCTATGGCCGGTTAGACTTCGTATATCTACACATTCAGTTAGAATCTTAAAAATTTCATTATAGTAACTGATGGACATGTCTCTAATATGTCAGGAATTCAAAAATATTATTAAATGTGTATTTTCTGTCAAATAATATACTATGGTGACCAAAAAAATGTCTTAATTTGTGTTATTATTATGCCACTTTAAGGCCGTATTCATCCCTAAAATGGTCGGTCTCCCCTGAATTCCACTATTACTAGTGGTGCGCTCGAATAGCGCTAATACATGGCGAGCGAGCAGACTCTTTTTACAGAATAATAGGACAGAAATTACATCTAACTGTAGTGTACAGTGTAACCCTTTCCATTCTCAGTTAGCATCAGAGAATCTAAAGTCTCTGATCCCAGACTAAACTAACAGAACTACCTGAATAAACTTCGAAAGCAGTGGCAAAGAAGCGCAGCTTGACAAAGACTTCACAATTGTTTCAAGAAGAGAGTAGCTGTAAACGTTTTGGTTGAAACAAAGTTGCGTCTGCAGCAGGATTCTCCGTGCTCGTTAATTGAAAAATACTGAAACTGTGAACGCTTTACCTAACTTACGTAATTAGAAGCGCGGGCGAAAACAGAGGTCTCACGTACCCCATAAACAGATAAATAAATAAATATAGCGAAATCTCGATTGAGTTACCCCTGATAGTGTCTCGCTCGCTTCGCTCGCTCGCCAATTAGTTATTTGCTGCATTTAAAATGGTCCCTTCAACTTTCCATACAGTTAATTTTACCCTCTACCACCGTAAAATTTAGAACACCCATATAAGTGGGTGGGACCTCCCAGGAATACCCATGGACAGTTGCCGGCAAAACTGGACAATATGCCACTAACACAAGCGGCAACACCAGATAGTGATATGTACTGTACGCAGTACCAGATAGTGATATGTACTGTACACAACACCAGATAGTGATATGTACTGTACGCAGTACCAGATAGTGATATGTACTGTACGCAGTACCAGATAGTGATATGTACTGTACGCAGTACCAGATAGTGATATGTACTGTACACAGTACCAGATAGTGATATGTACTGTACGCAGTACCAGATAGTGATATGTACTGTACACAACACCAGATAGTGATATGTACTGTACACAACACCAGATAGTGATATGTACTGTACGCAGTACCAGATAGTGATATGTACTGTACGCAGTACCAGATAGTGATATGTACTGTACGCAGTACCAGATAGTGATATGTACTGTACACAACACCAGATAGTGATATGTACTGTACACAACACCAGATAGTGATATGTACTGTACGCAGTACCAGATAGTGATATGTACTGTACACAACACCAGATAGTGATATGTACTGTACGCAGTACCAGATAGTGATATGTACTGTACGCAGTACCAGATAGTGATATGTACTGTACGCAGTACCAGATAGTGATATGTACTGTACGCAGTACCAGATAGTGATATGTACTGTACACAACACCAGATAGTGATATGTACTGTACGCAGTACCAGATAGTGATATGTACTGTACGCAGTACCAGATAGTGATATGTACTGTACGCAGTACCAGATAGTGATATGTACTGTATGCAGTACCAGATAGTGATATGTACTGTATGCAGTACCAGATAGTGATATGTACTGTACACAACACCAGATAGTGATATGTACTGTACACAACACCAGATAGTGATATGTACTGTACGCAGTACCAGATAGTGATATGTACTGTACACAACACCAGATAGTGATATGTACTGTACGCAGTACCAGATAGTGATATGTACTGTACACAACACCAGATAGTGATATGTACTGTACGCAGTACCAGATAGTGATTTACCTGTGTTATAAATGTTATAAAAGTTATTCTGCTCAATCTTATAGTGTTTGTATGCTTGTTTGCATTCTGTTTCCCAATTGCTATTGTCATCAACAAGGTCTTTACCTTCCATTATTCTCTCTACAGATATCCCTTGCTGCAACTTGGCAGAAATCTCCACTTGAGTTGATTTTGGCAAAGGTATATTCTTGGCTTCATCTTCAGTTGCCAGTGAGTGATTAGTATGTGTGGAGATGTACACTACATGGACACTGTCATCACTGTTGTGGGTTGCATAAATCCTAGAAATGCATGATCTGTTCATCTTTCTAGAAGGTTTTTTATTTCCTTGACCTCTCTGTTTATCAGACTTTCTTGTGTTCCCAATGTTCTGCCGTGGTTTCCCATCTCGACAGCAAGTATAATAGTAACGATATCCTGTAGTTGGATAAAAGTAATACAAATATCAACTCCGTCAGCAGGGTTTCATACAGGATCTTTTTCTTGGGGGGGAGGGGGGGGAAGAGTTTAGGAAGGAGGGAGGTGGTACATGTTTGTTTGACCGCACCCACTTTTGCTGAAACTGCACCCATTTGATTAAAAATCATCTCAGGTCTAGAATTAGTGACATCAATCTCGGAAGACTAATGCGTATTGCAATTGAAGAACCTCAATTAACTGAAGTGAACTTTCACCAAATATTATGATATATACAAACAACAAAATCACAGAATAACCTTATAAATCATAACCACAGAGTACCATTAAGTAGTAAATATTATTAATTTATTTCATGAAATTCTGGGGGGGGGGGGAATCCCAGGGCGCCCCTACCTCTGTACAAAACCCTGATTTAGCCATTACCCTTCTCAATTTCATTCTTTTTGAAAGCTCTTTTCCCTGTACATAGTACGTAATATGTATTAGTAGTTTCCTCCTCATTATTCTGCCAGGTTTCAAAATCCGTGTAAGATGCAGTCCAATTCCGTCAAGCCTAATATAGAACAAAGCCAATGAATGAACTGTGTGTCAGACAGGAATTGATGACTATACTATTTTCAAGAAATAATTTTTACATGTGTATGTAGTTTTCAGGTCTCTGGGTGTGTGTGTATTTATGTGAAAGTAGTAGTGATATATAGTACTTATTACAAGAGTCAGAGTGTGATATGGCGAAATATTTCACAAGCAGGATAATTTCTTTTCATGAGCCAGAGGAGGAGCGAAAATAAAGCCTGAGAGTGAAATATCTAGCCATCACTCTGGCTAGTGTAATAAGTGGTTTATTCCACACTAGATATCTTCACTACCCTAGTTAGTACTAGAGGATGGGTAACTCACAGAGCAAGTTGGTTGTAGGGGCTACCCCCCCCCCCCCCCCCCCCCCCCCCCCCCCCCCCCCCCCCCCCCCCCCCCAAGCAGATATTTTAGCACTACAACGACAACATAGCAATGTGAAATATCATGGTGGTGAGTTATTTCACAGGTCGTGTACCTAAAGATATCATTGTGAAGATATCTAGGGTGGAATAAAAGTATTTATTGCACAAGAAACTCAAATTATTTACTATGTTATTCACACATGAGCAGTACATAATTATTTTAATATTCATTGGCATACCACCGTAGCCAGGGGGAGTTCGAGGAGTTAGGTGGAAACCTCCCTTTAGAGTGACCGGAAGTAAATATTTTAGCCACACCCCACATTTAACTTCTGGAATATCATCATCTGTTAGATCGTGCTGAACCTGCGATTGAATTATCTGCTGTTACCCTATATGTACTTTATACTCTGTATATGGACGGCCTAGTCTGAGTCTGAGTGACCTAATATACATTCAGCTCCTCGGCTATAAAATTTCGCTCTCACATCGGCATGAGTAAAGCTTGCTACGCTAGCTACATCTGTATTAAAGTGTAACATAATGCACTTATTAATTAGTACGAGTAATAGCTTGGGTAAGCGTGCTATTCGATATTAATAGCACAAGCAACGGAATTTTTTCAACATAGAAGGGGAGCCATCGGGAAGCATCTGAGAAAGTTAAACCTGAAATACATACAAAGATAGTGTGTGCACTATCTAGTGTAGCTACACTGCAAATGATTTTTTAAAAAAAGCTGTCCTACTATTAGCAAGTGATAGCACGAGCAACCTGTGCTATTAGGGATCAGTAGCGCTCGTAAAGCTATTGAAATAGAACTCCGATTTGCCTCGTGTTGTTTTAATCGCGTTGTTTGTGCTATTAATCCCGAATAGCAAGGTTACCCGTGCCATCACACGCTAATACTAGGCCAGCTTTATAAAAACTGCATGAGACTACTGTAAGCTAAAAATCATTTACAGTGTGGCTACTATGTATAGTGCAGTCACTATCTCTGTACTTCAGGATAAACTTTATCTTGAACTTTGCTATCAACCGATGGCGCCTCCTAATCTGTTGAAAAAATTCCGTTTAATACCGGTACAGCTTCTGCGCTAAAGATTGACGTTGTCTCCAACTAGAAACTACAACTGTACATTTCTAAGGCTAGAGCTGCATGTTTGCTCACTTACCCTTACTATTTCACTTAAACTACCGTGGCATTTCACTTTGTCCCGTGCTATTTCACTTAGTTATAATGATTTTTCCAATACATTTTGAACGGGCAGTTTACACGCCGTGCTATTAAACTAGTGATGTGCTTGAGCACAAATGGCGAGCGAGCCTAAAGACTATACTATTTTTATATGAATGATTTTGACTTCTAACACTGAAGCTACTGAAAATAAGGTCCAGTTTTTAAATTTAGCATACACGGTAAAGGGATTTCAGTGCCATAGTAACAACTCTCTGCAACTGCTTGAATTGAAGGAAAACAACAACAACAAAATAATACACGTTATTTAAAAGTTTTCTTTGTGATATTCTTTAGCTAAGTAGTGGTTGTAACACACAATGCTTTGACACAACTGGACATGCACCTACACAGACTTACCTTCGCGGTAGTCTAGTGGACAATGTATTTTCAAGTAAATACTGTTACGCACGGCTTATAACCATGACAAAGAGCGCATTGACTTACCACCGCCACTAACTCGAATAGAAATGGAAGTCCTCCCTAAGTTTTCAAGTTTTAACTGCACCCGCAAAAGAATTCAAAACGGGTAAACAATTCAATTTCTAGGGTGATACGGGTACTGATCGATAAACCAGAGGATTCTGTTTAGTGCAATTTGGGACGGGGTCGACCACATAACTAACACAAAAAAGCGAGGGTCAAAGTACCAAATGACATCGTCCGTCCAACATATCACAAATAAACTAGTGGTGTGCTTGAGCACAAATGGGAGCGAGCCTGCTAGTCTAGCGTAACATTAAAATGTTTACATTTTTAGCTCCTCATGCAAACACTATAATAGCAGTAATGACATTGATTCAGAAAACAATACAAAACACTCTATTACCGGATTAATGGTAACTTTTGTAGTATCAAACATCAACACATTCTGATAAATATCAAGCACCAGTAACTTTTGAACAAGCTCTCATCTACGATAAAAAATAAACCAGTGTTATTATTTGTAATTTTAGCCAACAAATATGGAATTACTACTTACATCATTCTTGAGTATTGATAACTTCTGTAGTATCAAATTGAAGTTACTTTGACCATTCTTGACAACAAGCTCTCACCTACAAAAACAAAAGATAATCAATTTTAGCACACAAATACAAAATTACTTTTTTACCTCATTTTCTTGAGCAGTTGTAACTTTTGTAGTACTAAATTTGAGCCAATCTGACTATTTGAATTTACCAGTCACTGTTGACTAGCTCTTAGCTACAAAAAAAAAAGGCCAGAGTTAATTTTGCATATTTAGCTAACAAATATGGAATTGCGTACTTATCTCAGCTTCCCTCGAGAAGTAGTAGTTCCATAGCATTAATACTACGGCATTCTGACTACCAACGGCTCTTGACAACCAACAACCGGCACTCCGTATCCACCCATACCATAAAACGGCGAAGTTTTGAAATTAAGTCTGGAAAAGGGTCTTCAATGCCATAGTAACCTGTCGAATCAACTTTTTGTGTCTTGAAAACAAGCGTTTTAGCAGGAATTTTCTCATACTTTGGAGCTTAAGTATAAAGTAAAACTTGCTTAATGCTGTAGTTTCAGAATAAACTGGGGTCAAGCCTAAAAAGCCGTGTTTTTTTAAGAAAAAACGTTCCCCGCGCGCGCGTTTAAAGGGCATACGTACAATCCATACATACATACCTACTATATATATAACATATACCCGATTTTGCATTATCCACCCCTAATACTGTCTCGCTCGCTTCGCTCGCTCGCCAATAAATAAATAAACATCCCCGATTTTCGATTGTGTTACCCCTGTAAGTGTCTCGCTAGCTACGCTCGCTCGCCAATAACTTGTAGTACAAAATGGCATACTAGTGATGTGCTTGAGCACAAATGGCGAGCGAGCCTAAAGACTATACTATTTTTATATGAATGATTTTGACTTCTAACACTGAAGCTACTGAAAATAAGGTCCAGTTTTAAATTTCGCATACAGGGTAAAGGGATTTCAGTGCCATAGTAACAACTCTCTGCAACTGCTTGAATTGAAGGAAAAAAACAACAATAAAACAATATACGTTATTTAAAAGTTTTCTTTGTGATATTATTTAGCTAAGTAGCTAGTGGTTGTAACACACAATGCCTTGACACAACTGGAGATGCACCTACACAGACTTACCTTCGCGGTAGTCTAGTGGACAATCAAGTAAATACTGTTGCGCACGGCTTATAACCATGACAAAGAACGCATTGACTTACCACCGCCACTAACTCGAATAGAAATGGAAAGTCCTTTAAGTTTTCTAGTTTTAACTGCACCCGCAAAAGAATTCAAAACGGTAAATAATTCAATTTCTAGGGTGATACGGGTACTGATCGATAAACCAGAGGATCCTGTTTAGTGCAATTTGGGACGGGGTCGACCACATAACTAACACAAAAACGCGAGGGTCAAAGTACAAAATGACATACGTACGTCCAAACATATATACAAACTAGTGGTGTGCTTGAGCACAAATGGCGAGCGAGCTGATAGCTAGGAAAAACATAAATGTACTATTTTACGTGATGCATGCAACACTATAATAGCAGTTATGAATTTGATGTCAGCAAACAAATACAAAATCACTCTCTTCTGATTAATGGTAACTTTTGTAGTATCAAACATCAACCATTCTGATAATCTCAATCACCAGTAACTCTTGAACAAGCTCTCAGCTACGATAAAAAAATAAACCAGTGTTATTATTTGTAATTTTAGCCAACAAATACGGAATTACTACTTACCTCATTCTTGAGTATTGATAACTTCTGTAGTATCAAATTGAAGTTACTTTGACCATCTGAATTACCTTGAATTCTTGACAACAAGCTCTCACCTACAAAAACAAAAGACAATCAATTTTAGCACACAAATACAAATTTACTTTCTTACCTCATTTTCTTGAGCAGTGGTAGCTTTTGTAGTACCAAATTTGAGCCAATCTGACTATTTGAATTTACCAGTCACTGTTGACTAGCTCTTAGCTACAAAAAAGAAAGGCCAGAGTTAATTTTGCATATTTAGCTAACAAATATGGAATTGCGTACTTATCTCAGTTTCCCTCGAGAAGTAGTAGCTTCCATAGCATTAATACTACGGCATTCTGACTACCAACAGCTCTTGACAACCAACAACCGGTACTTCGTATCCCCCATAAAACGGCGAAGTTTTGAAATTAAGTCTGGAAAAGGGTCTTCAATGCCATAGTAACCTGTGGAATCAACTTTTTGTGTCTTGAAAACAAGCGTTTTAGCAGGAATTTTCTCATACTTTGGAGCTTAAGTATAAAGTAAGGTCTGCTTAATGCTGTAGTTTCAGAATAAACTGGAGTCAAGCCTAAATAGCCGTGTTTTTAGGAGAAAAACGTTCTACGCGCGCGTTTAAAGAAGATACGTACCATCCATACATACATACATATATACTAGTGGTGTGCTTGAGCACAAATGGCGAGCGAGCCTGATGTTAGGTAACATAAAACTAAGTATTGTTACTATGTTTTAGCTTAGTTCATGCAAACACTATAATAGCAGTTATGACCTTTTATTTCAGCAATCAAATACAAAATCACTCTCTTACCTGATCAATGGTAACTTTTGTAGTATTAAACATCACCATTCTGATAATCTCAATCACCAGCAACTCTTGAACAAGCTCTCAGCTACGATAAAAAAATAAACCGGTGTTATTATTTGTAATTTTAGCCAACAATAATATGGAATTACTACTTGCATCATTCTTGAGTATTGATAACTTCTGATTGAAGTTACTTTGACCATCTGAATTACCTTGAATTCTTGACAACAAGCTCTCACCTACAAAAACAAAAACAATCAATTTTAGCACACAAATACAAAATTATTTTCTTACCTCATTTTCTTGAGCAGTGGTAACTTTTGTAGTACCAAATTTGAGCCAATCTGACTATTTGAATTTACCAGTCACTGTTGACAAGCTCTTAGCTACAAAACAGAAAGGCCAGAGTTAATTTTGCATATATAGCTAACAATATGGAATTACATACTTACCTCAGCTTCCCTCGAGAAGTAGTAGCTTCCTTAGCATTAATACTAAGGCATTCTGACTACCAACAGCTCTTGACAACCAACAACCGGCACTCCGTATCCCCCCCATAAAACGGCGAAGTTTTGAAATTAAGTCTGGAAAAGGGTCTTCAATGCCATAGTAACCGGTCGAATCAACTTTTCGTTTCTTGAAAAGCAAGCATTTTCGCAGGAATTTTCTCACACTTTGGAGGTTAAGTATAAAGTAAGGCTTTCTTAATCCTCTAGTTTCAGAATAAATTGGGGTCAAGCCTAAAAAGCCGTGTTTTTTGGAGAAAAACGTTCCCCGCGCGCGCGTTTAAGGGGCATACGTACCATCCCACATACATATATACCTATAACATATACCCGATTTTGCATTATCCACCCCTAATACTGTCTCGCTCGCTACGCTCGCTCGCCAATAACATATACCCGATTTTGCATTATCCACCCCTAATACTGTCTCGCTCGCTTCGCTCGCTCGCCAATAAACATCCCCGATTTTTTCATTTTTACCCCTGTAAGTGTCTCGCTCGCTACGCTCGCTCGCCAATTAATGTTGCGCTGTTACTCGCAAATAATACCGCTTTTCTCTCGAATATCAACAGTGTTTAATGAACTATAGATTTGAAGTTGAATAGATAGAACAAATTTTAAGTTTTAGTGCAGTTATCTTTTGGTTGGTATTTTAATATTGTAGAAGAATTAACGAGGAAACTAAAGTAGGTGTGGCTTTTTGCATCTTCAAAATCCGAATCCCCCATTGCGAACTTCTGGCTACGGGCCTTATTGGATACCCTAGAATATCACTCATCTGATTGGTCTGACTGATATAACGAAATGCCTGCAAGCAAATCTTAGTTGGCCGCTATGTGCAAGTATGAATAAAAACTTCTGATGAGGGTCTCATTGCGTCTGGTTTCCTTAGGTAGAACCACATATACAATAGAATGTTAGTTATCTGAACACGGTAGGTGTTCAGATAACTGAACACCATAGAAAATGTAGAACAGAATGAAGGGATATGGCCAAGCAATTCTTTCATGTCTGCACGTGTTACTATTAGATTATTGGTGTTCAGTTAACTGAAGTGTTCGGATAACTGACATCCTACTGTATTATGTATATGTACGTACTAATTCATGTGTGCATTAGTGTATATTGCCATTAAGCTCTCATCATTAGTATCTTTTTCTATCACATCCTTGCATTCACCATGTATTTTGTAGCTTTCTAATTAAGCATTCTTATTACCAGAGTTATTACCAAGGTCTGTATCATGTTCAGATGAGCAGTGTGATGTCAAGTGTGGCACTGTAGTAACAACAACATTGCATTCCTGAAAGGGACACTGTACCCTTGGTAACTTGTCCTGTTGTGATACTTTCCCTTCCTTGTTACAGGTTGGCGCTACCAGTGTGTGCAGGGAATTGCCATGGATACGTTTCCAGTGCCGGTTCAATCCTTGTTTGAAGGAAAACGTACTAGAGCATTGAGGGCAACTAAACTTGTCACTGACACTGTCATCATCCACTTCCTCTAGACTTTCTTCATACTGAAAGAATACAGTATTTATTATATTAATAAAATGTTTATTTATTGTTTTGTCAATAGCATTGGAATATGTTCGTACAAGCTTACAACAAGCGGAGTGTATTTTCTGAACCAAGTTGAGCAAATAACATAGTAATGTACTAGAACTTACCTCAGTAAGAGACTTCGTAGTGCTTCCTAGCGCCATTATTTCCCAAGGTGAAAGCCTAGCTAGCTAGAACACAACTCACTGGAAAATCACTCAATGCTGTCATTCAAGTGAGCCAATAACTCAATAGAAGGCTAACTTGCAAATAGTCTGTGTGTACAGAGAAGGATGGGGGGGGGGGATAATTTTTTGTGTATTTATTATTTGGTTGTCACCCTTAATTATCTGAATTAGGTGCTAACAGCTTCAATTTGTTCTTTTTTTTCCTTCTTTTTCTTCTTTCTTTTTAACTTGGGTGAGAGTCCCAACTTCATGCCTGCACATCTGGTGCAGGAATAATCAGTTGCTGTTTTTATTTTTTGTTTTGTTCTTGTTAGCAAATCTTAAATTTGTATATTATATTTGCATTTTTTAGAATTTTTCCACAGTTTATGTGAATTTATATAAAAACTTGGTGTGTGTGGGGTGGGGGGGGGGGGGTGGGGGGGGGGGGGGGGGGGGGGGGAGGAGGAGGTGTTAGAAACATCTAGTATATTCTAAATATTGCATGAAACATTTGCCTCCACTTTTTGGAAACAGTTTCAGGGACCACAAAAGTCAAAACCAAACAGTAACTTCTTCTTTTTATGTCTGGATAAGCAAGCCTAAGTACCTTAAGGAAAGCAAGCTTTGATGGCCCTCAGCTCCAGGAAAAGTCTACTGCTGCAGGTTGAAAATAATGTGAAGGAAAAATGCTGCACGACGCGCGCGATCAGCCCCGCATGATCAGCCCCGCCCCGCATGATCAGCCCAGTTGGCAGGGTTTCATCTAGGAATTTTTTCTTGGGGGGGAAGTTAGGACTGCCGGCCACTGCGAGGGGGAAGGTGTGGGAGGGGGATGTGCCCCCTCCTGTGGAGCGTGAAGCCAAAAATACTTCCAATTTTAAGAACTTTTACAACACTATAAGAGCCTGTCAATTAATGTGTCCATGCTTGACAAGTTGTGGTCACCAAGCTACAAGCTGTGAAGACAGCTGGAGGATGAAAGGTCACTATGCACTGTGTGCAGTGTGCACTAAATAGCAGAGCAGCATGAAGAGGTTTTTGATTCCTCAAGAGCCAGGCAACAGTGCTGGTGCGAATGAAAGTCAGCCAAGTACTTCCAAACGACCACGTCAAATGAGTGAAGGAGGAGGCCCTACTGTAGCTGAGAAAATGAAGATGTACAAGAAAAACCTGAAGTTTAACCCTAAGTGGAAGGATAAATGGTGTTGGATCGACTATTTACCAAATGATGGCATGTACTGTTCAATCTGTAAGAGATTTGGTAAGCCTCCACCATCTGCGCGTGGAGCATGGGTATCTAAGCCAGTTGCTAATTGGGTTAAAGCAACTGAACTCTTGAGGCAACATGAAAGATCAGAATGGCATTTGGCAGCTGTAGAGGTAAAGGCTTTGGCTAGTGTTGCTCAAACTTCGGGGTATGTTTGATGGCATAATTCAACTTCAAATTGACAATGGAATTGAGCAATTAGAATCACACAAGCAATCCTCTCCTTCCAATGCTACCTACCTTTCAAAATTTAGTACAGCTGAATTTTTGAAGAGCATTAGTTTTCATATAGAAGATAACATACTTGTTCGCTTCAAGAGCAGCCAATTTTACTCTATCATGGCAGATGAAAGCACTGATATCTCTTCAAAGGAGGAATTGGCCATTTGTGGTAGGTGGCTAGAAGATGGTAAAGCTGTGGAGGGTTTTCTAGGTCTGGTTCACGTACATGAAGTTAATGCTGAAGCTCTTACCAAGTACTTGCTTGCATTTCTCCATGACAAAGGCATTTCCCTTCAAAAAATTCGTGGTTTGGGCTTTGATGGAACAAATACTATGTCAGGTGAGAGGAGTGGAGTGCAGAAACGTATGAGATCTCTTGTTCCTAGTGCTCTCTATATTCATTGTCATTGTCATAAGCTCCAGTTAGCTGCAGTTTACTCAGCAAATGAACACAATGAAGTGAAACGAGTCTTAGGTACCCTTCTTACTATGTGGAAATGCTTCCATTATTCGCCAAAGAAAGCCGAAAAGTTGGCTGAAATTGAGGCAGTGTTGAATACACCTGAAATAAAGGTTACCAAGCCCAGTGATACACGATGGTTAGCCAGAGAACGTTGTGTCCGTGCTGTCCGACAAGTGCTTCCTGCTTTGGTTAAAACTTTCAAAGAAATACATGCTGAAAGTGGCGATGCCGAAGCATATGGTCTCTCTGTGCTCTTGTGTACCTACACGTTTGTTGCATGCTTATACATGCTCTGTGATGTTCTCCATACAGTAGCCAAACTACAGGGAGGTCTTCAATCCAAGGATCTTGATCTTTCAGTTGTACCAGTGATGGTGCAAACCACTACTGGCAGATTAAGGTTAGGGTATACTATTCCACCCACTCAACAGAGTATGCTGTGAATATCATTATGTGGCAAGTCACACTTGTAGTGGCTATAAACTGGTGGTTTTTGACACCCACCACGTGGTTCCTGCATATGAATGACACCATATTATTAATGACACCATATTATTAATGACATTATTTGTCAGTAACAAAATGGCATTGGACATGTTTATTAAATATTGTAATACCAAGAAAATGAAAGTAATTGATTATTGAGAATTATAATGAATTCTATGCAATGTTCAGTTTATAGGCTCTCTAATTCCCCCAGAATGATGTCTTGGGCATGCCAATTCTGGTAAAAGAGCATTGAAGTAAAAATCCTGAAGCTTTTGCAGGTTTTTCTTTTCCCATAATAAGTCTCTGTATACTCGTTCTACATGAATATCAGCATCTGTTCTGACTACAAAATCACACCACTGCCGTTGAGTACAATACAGTTGTGCCTGAATTTGGTGGTAGTAATCGTGGTTCCTCTTTAATTTAATTTCATTGTTTTTGTTTTGCAGGCAAAAAGATGGTTTCTCAGCTGCTTCCTTCATAGTGAGACTGCGTACACTGTAGGGGTTTTTTATTTCTAGCAAGCCAAGTGGATGTGCCTCTTCACTGGTATCTGTAACTAGTCCATCTGGTGTTGCTGCAAGCCAAGGATGATCGAGTGATATGAAAAGGCCACAGTCATCAATAGATAAGCCAGGATGATGCTGTAATTGGTGCAACCTGTATTCTTCCTTAGCTCGATATTCTAATACTTGGCCATAGTGGGTGGCTGCATTCCCTTTAAACTTTCTATAGAGCAAATTCTCCACTTTCGTAGCTCTCTTCGTTGTACTTCTCATCTTTATTATGCCTCCAACTATAGAAGCTGTCAGTCTCTTCCTTCGTTCAGCAATCCACATATCACTGTCAGTCTGGCCTCTGGTCTGTTCTTGTATATGGCTAATTTTCCCACTTGTCACTTGCACTTTTGTCTTGAAAAAACTCATTTTTAATGCCTCCAAATGCTCTGGAGACACATCGTCATGACAATCACCTGGTGAAACCCCATCATCATGTCTTGTATAGGCTCTCCTGCCCTTGCTGGACTCTTTCTTCTGAGTAACTTTTTTCATTCGTCGTCGTTTTTTTACACTCTCTTTTGCTTTTCTCTCCTTTTCACTGCTAGCTTTTATAGCAGATCGTTGGGATGTATTCTTGAAAATCTTTGTTGGAGAAGTATTTGTCATTTGCTTCCAAGCCACAGGTCCCCACTCCTTACCCATGTTATGTTGCAACCCGGCTCCCATGCAACGGTGCTCCCATGAGCCAGATTGTGACCGGTTTATAACTTTCCCCCCATCAAACTTTGTGCGTACGTGCATCCATGACTCAGCCAGGTTTGTAGTCACATTGTCAATCAGTTGCTCAGCTTTGACAACCAGTCTGCTCAAAATAACCTGGATGTCATGATACATATTCGGGTTGATCTCAGTCGCAGTCAATTCTCCTTCAGGTACTTCCTCTTCTGCAACATAGTCAGACACAGTTTCCCTCCACAATCTTTCCTGATCTAAAGATAATAATGCAATATAAGCCAGCATTTATAATATAGTACACCGTACAGTTGAAAAACGGATATTAGAAAAATCATGCACTAAATTTGCACAAACTTCATGTGGTTAATTATTTCCAAAGCTTCTATGTGATACTTGAATTTAAAAAAAAAAAAAAAATCCACAGCATAAATTTTATTACAATAATTTTATTGTTTAAATATTTGCCAATTTCAATAATTTCTAGCTATGATTAGTCAGAAAATAAGAAATTTAGCTAAAATTATTAGGAGGAAAAGGACTATAACTACAGGTTAATCCTGGATTATGTACCTTGATTCAATACCAGTATTAGTGCATTCCACTATATATTATTTCATTACCATACAAGTTGTGATTATGCAAAAAAATTTTTTTCCTTCTTCAAATAATATATGGCTAATAGTTTACACTCTTAATCTATCATACGTACCATATCATAAATACACACTTGTACAAATAGAACTTACATGCAAGTTCATCCTCTTCCGGTTCTACCTCTTCTTCTAGATGAGACTGTGTTGCTGGTTCGTGAAGTGGATGATTCTCCAACACAACAGGCCTGCCTTTCGCAGTAGAACAAAAATCAGGACTACATCGCTGGTGATTGCCGAAACAGTGATTTGGCCCATTCTGAAGATCCTTTTTTAAGAGCTTCACACTATTCTTTCTGTCTGGCTCCTTGCTTCGCATTTTGATGGCACAGCGAGCTGCACTTACAAGCCTTCTTCTCATCTTTTCTGTTAGACCACCACTTCCCTTGTATCTTGGGTTCTCACTAACCAATTTCTCTAAAGAGCTTCTGTAGCACTTGCACACATGGTTAGCGCTAGAGTTGCACCGATAATCGGATCGGCTATCGGTATAGCACCGATATGCCAGAAAAATATCGGTATCGGCATCGATTTCAAACGAGCCGATTCGTTCCCGATATGCGTTCGGTCACGTGCACATTAGTGACGTGATCATTGTCACATTTGGTCTCGTCAAACTAACTCGAAACTCTTTTCCGTGTGGTTCAGTTTTTAAAGCCAGCTATGGCTACTCCGAGTGCGAGTGGTTCCCGAAAGAAGTCAGCGCTGTGGCTGTTTTTTTCCTTAGCTGACGACACCAAGTACGCTATTTGCAATAATTGCAAGCTAAAAGTGTCACGTGGCGGAGCTACAACTAAAAGTTTCAACACCACCAACTTAATAAGCCATCTGAAGAGTCGACATCCAGAGGAATTTAAGAAGTACGAAGAGAAGAAGAGAGTGGAATTGGAAGGGAAACAGCCAGTGCCAGCTCCAACGACGAAGCAAATAACTCTTTTTGAGAGCCAAGACCGTGTCAACAAGTGGGATGTGAATGATCCTAGAGCCAAGGTAATTCACAGGAAAATTGCTGAAATGGTGGCATTGGACAATCAACCATTCTCGATTGTTGAAGACAGTGGTTTTAAAGCTCTCTTACAAGCTCTGGAACCAAGGTATAGCTTGCCAAGCAGACGTTACATAACTGAAACAGTCATCCCTACAATTACCGAGGAGATAAGGATTAAAGTGAAGGTAGAGCTTGCACAAGTAAAGTATCTAAGTTTCACAACAGATATTTGGACTACAGATATTAGTAGTAATTCTCTGCTTAGCTTAACAGCACACTGGTTAACTGATTCATTTGAAAGGAAGTCAGCAGTACTGCATGCACAATCATTTCCTGGGTCTCATACTGGAGAAAACATTGCGAACATGTTTGAAACCATGTTCAAGGAATGGTCTATTGAAAAGGAACAAGTTCATCTGATTGTTCGGGATAATGCAGCCAATATGGTCAAGGCTATGAAGGATGGAGGATATGCTGACTTGGGTTGCTTTGCCCACACACTCCAGCTAATAGTTCATGAAGGTGTATTATCACAACGGTTGGTTAAAGATACAGTTGCTGTCTGCCGCAAAATTGTTGGCCATTTTAAACATTCACCATTGGCTTATTCCAAACTGAAACAAATACAACAGAGTCTCAGCCTTCCAGTTCATCATCTCAAGCAGGATGAACCAACAAGGTGGAATTCCACTTTGTACATGCTGATGAGTGTGCAGGAACAGAAAATGGCGTTAGGTGCATATTGTAGTGATCATGGCCACAGTATTTCACAGTTAACGGCTAATCAGTTAGACATTGTTAACAAGGCTATTGTTGTGCTCAATCCAATTGAAGAGATAACGAAATCTATATCAACTGAACAGGCTTCTGCTTCGCTGATAATTCCTTTTATTAGGGCTTTACGCAAGACTTTGGAAAATCATGAAAATGATCAAGGTGTACAAACCATGAAACAACACATGTTGTCAGCCCTAAATAGAAGGTTTGCAGATGTTGAAAGCAATAGTTCTTTGGTATTAGCAACAATTCTCGATTGTCGCTTCAAAGATAAGTTCTTCAGTGGATCAATTGAAAAATTAAGAGCTCGGAAGGTACTGGAGGAGAAAGTTGACAGATGCACTGAGCAAGAAAGTGAAGTCAGGGAGCCATCTCCTAAACGTCAAAAGACAACTGTCCTTAAATGTTTTTCTGACATTCTTGAAGAAGCTGGAGTTGTTGACACTGACAGCACAGACAAGAGCAAGGTGGACAAATATCTCTCTGAACCATTGGTTTCGTTTCATAAGAATAATTCATTTTCCTGGTGGAATGATAATCGAAATAGATTTCCACATCTAGCCAACCTGGCCAGGCAGTATCTTTCTGCTCCTCCCACGTCCGTGCCATCTGAGAGGCTTTTTTCTGGAGCAGGAGAAATATATGACGATAAAAGAAACCGCCTTGCCCCTGAAAGAGCAGAAACTCTTCTTTTTATAAAGAACAATTTCAGTTTTCTGTCATCCTAAATAATGTTTATTGTTTTGTTTAATTTCTTTGTCATAATTATGCTTTGACTAAAATTAATTAAATATCGGATCAGTTATCGGTATCGGCAGATGTCTGCCATTAATATCGGTATATCGGAATATCGGCTTATTCCAATATCGGTGCAACTCTAGTTAGCGCACTCCATCTTCCTAATACAATGGCCCCAACCAGGAACCTGTTGGATAAGGGAGGGGTATACTGAGCTATCACCATCTCCAATCACTGTGGTATACCGGACACCATGTACCTTCTCTGCTACAAGAAATCCCTCTACAATTGCATCTGTCTCCATTTCCGATGACGATGCCTCCCAATTCTTGAAACAGCGGTGTTTGTCTTTTGGGATATCTTGAGCACAAGCTGAGCAAAACTTGTTGCGTACACCCACATGAAGTAACTTGCCAGTGGCCTTTCCTACAATAATGGCAACACCTGAATTAGCATTGTAGGAATGCTTATGGCTTCTTTTACTCCACCCCCCATCTACAATCACAGTGATTGCAGGGACTCCCTCATGGTAAGAACCAGCCTGCTCAGCTAACTTCTTCTCTTCTCTGCCTGCCTCTAACATAGACTCCATCAGCTTTTCCTTCCACCAGTCACCTATGCTACGCTCAGTTTGGATAAAGGTCGCCTTGCTCATCACTGGCACTCCTAATACACTCATAGCTTCCTCAAGATGGCTATGCCCACTACCTGTTACCATCTGCCCCCAAACTGCTGCCAAATTGCATTCCCATCTTGCATGCTTGCAAGGACCTTTCACTTTGGAAGACGTCTCCAGAGTGATTGTGTGCGAGCACTTGGAACATTTTCCAGAAAAAATGGACGCTAAACCGTGTCTAACTTCACCACTCAAAGTGACTGAACCATCACAGTTAGATGCATGCTGACTTAGCTCCTTTGTGTACTGTTGGAGCTTGTCAAGGTTTATAATTCTTGAGCCACCCAATGCAACATCACCCTTGTTTTCTGTTCTGTCTCCTACCTCAGAGTTCTCAGGCTGCTGAATGGAATTATTTACCCCTGGGCTACTCCTGAACTTGTGTGGCTTCCTCTTCCTAAACACACGTCTGTGTGTGTTCCTGTGGTGCCTTTTATTCTTGCTATTTCCCATCACTCTACCAGCTTATCAGATCGGCAACGTGGAGGATCCTCATTACCCGGGGAAATCCACTGACTCACAGTGGTTGCGTGGGCGATTCCCGCGTATTCTCCAACTAGCAGATGGTTTGAATGGCTGACCAACTTCTGCGTCATTTTTTTCATACTTCCTGAGGAGACCAGACCGTAAATTTGGAATTATCTTATTAAAAGAAGTCAAGGGGCGGTACTGAGGTAAAGTTTTCCAAGAAAAAGTATATTGGAGAGCAGGGATGGACCAAAGTCAGCCCCTTTGAAGGGAAAAGTGTGGTTAGCCTGACTGTTCAGGTGTATTTATCTGATTCTTGGAACTGATTACTGCAATATTTTGCTATCTGGACCTGCAATAGGTATAGTTCTTCTAAGAAAAAATAAGAAGAGTGAATTTTATCAGAAATTGTGGAGTAAAACTGACGCAGCATCTGGTAGCTAAAGGGTGGAAAATTCTGCTCCTAAATTGAAAATTTAGAGCTAACAATTGAAATTCTAGAAAGCTTTGAACATTTTTTATAGTTTGTACTTATGATTTTGTTGTCATTGACTTTAAAAGTGAAGAAATGAAGGGAAAGAGCAACTCATTAATATTCATGAGGTAACCCTTTACCCTAACCTTAAGGGAGTTGAAAGATAATCCCAGTTCTAGTACTTGGTTCAAAGACCACTCCCTGGTATTTTCAGACCCAGCACAGCTAGGAGAACTTGATATTGAGATTACAGAGTTTGATAAGGAAACCTTCATTCAGACTGTATATAAACCTTATATTCAGAGTGTTATTGACCATATAACATCCAGAATGAGATCATCTGATGTATTTTCAGCATATTCTATATTCAACCCTCGTCATTTGCCAGAAGAAGAAAAAAATTTATCTACGTATGGGTCAGAAGAGTTAGAACTTCTAACTAACTACTATGGAAAGCCTCAAACCGTGTCTTTTCAGTGCACTACTGGCACTTCAGTACCTGATGTTAATCCAGAGCAAACAGAGGCTGAATGGAAAATATTTCGACGAATGATGTTCACAAAGTTCAAGAACAGCACAGCTAAAGAAGTAATCAATGCTCTTGTATCTAATACTACTCTTGGCTCTGCTTTTCCCAACCTTGTCACATTAGCCACAATAGTTTCAATCCTGCCAGTGACTACAGCAACAGTTGAGAGGAGTTTCAGCAACATGAAATTAGTCAAAACGAGGTTGAGGAATCAGCTTAGTGACAACACTCTAGATCAGGCCATGAGAGTCTGTATTGAGGGACCAGAAAGACTAAGCAATGAAAGCTTGGAGGCTATTATAGATCACTGGAAGCAGCAAAAAACACGCAGATTACTTGTGTAATCATTATTTAATGTTGGCTATCGTAATAATATTATTAATTTTTGCAACTAATCTTGGGGGGGAAGTTGGGTTCATTTGGGGGGGAAGTTGACCAGTTTGGGGGGGAAGCTTCCACTGCGCCCCCCCCCTTAGATGAAACCCTGGTTGGCGTCTGCCATGCGCAGGCTAGGTTCAAAAGGCATTTAAGAGTGGCCGCTGTAAAGGTCAAAGGTGAGGGTCAGCCGTTCTGCACATAACGTCGTCCGTTTACTTAGCCCGAACGTATTCGCTGAAATCGCGAAATTCCGGAACGTTTACGCTAGCGTAATTGGAACGCCGGCGGGGCAATGCATCGCTGTGGCTCCACCGTCTCCCCACCATACCCCCCTCCCTGGACGGTGTAGCCTGAACTTTTTGTATATTTATTGTCTTTTTCCTTTTTCTTTTCAACGCCGGAACGAATTCGCTGGGGAAAATTGGCAAATGAAAACTAAACTTGTGCGTGTGCCACACCCCTCGATAGCGCTGGCGCAAAGAAAAGTATTGTCACAGCTTCCTTCCGCTAGAAAAAGTGGCCGTGTCTCTCCTATATAAACTACTTCAGATGTTGCTATTTAAGAGAAGGTATCTTGAACGAGCGAGCGAGCACTGAAATCTAGGAGTGTCCCACAGGCTCAGTCTATTACTCTGAAAGTGAAAGTGTGGAGTCTTTGCAGGACTGCCCTTGGCTGGTCAGTTAGACGTAACTTTTGTGTATTAAAACTTGTTTGTAAAATAATGGCATTGCTTAAACTATTCTTTAGCAACAGATTATTTTCTCAGATGGCTTTTCGCAATTTAGTTTCTTTTCCTAACTGTTGGAGTTCAGAAAAAAAACAACATCATTGTTAAATTTATGTCCATAATTCATGTCTTCATTTTAACAATGCAATCACCATGCTTGAATAATTGAATAATTTTATTAGATCGTAGCTAGCTAAGCCTATGTTTTCAGTTAACTATTTTACCATTACAATATTGTGCATCTTATAAAGCTTATTTAAAATGTTTAAGTTTTTCGTGACACATTTCTGTCCTAGAAGCCATACTGTGTAATTTATCACCTTCTACCAATTATGTGATAGTTGGTTCTAGAAAGCGGTGGAATGAGTTAAAATAAGGAAAAGTAATCTAACACCTAGAAAACGAATTCAGGATTTCTGTCTTGTGAATACAGCTAACTTTACTAATAAATCATGAATGCCCACAGCTGGCACAATACGACCCCCTCCTTACAAATAACTTACACAAATGTCCAATTATAAGGTAGTTAGTTGTTATTGGAGTTATGATAGGAAGTGATAATAGAAAGGAACCTTACCTGTAGCAGAGGAAGGCATATTTATGAAGGTATGTTACAATCACTGTTGAGCTTTTATAAATAAAAAAAGTATCATTAGCTAGAAAGAGAGAGAGCAAGAAGAAACAAAAGAGAAAAGTGAATAAAAGTTTGGCAAAAATTGTTGGTTTACTTTTATAAGTTCCTTCATACTAAATAAAATCCTCACTTGTTTAGTCAGGAATAACACAAATCAGGAGAAAAAAAATCCATATAGCTAGTACACCTCCAAGTACAACTGCATCATACTTCCTAAATAGCATGTCAGTTTTGATGAAAATAATAACAATAGTCATGACAACTTACACAATACTAGCCTTTGTGGCATTGAGAAATAGTAAGAATATTATAATTAACCTTGAGTATGTACAGGAGGGTTGTGTACACACTGGTACAATTTGTCTCATCAATGTGGCTATCCTCTGGAGATGTGAACTCATTGTAGATATCTCCAATTTTAACTCGACTGTGTGTGAACTTTCTCTTAACTTTACCACCGTGTACACTAAAGTCAAAATCTAACAGAGACATTTAGTCCCACTACAAACAAAACATTTCTCATTCATAGTTTCAGTGCTTGGACATCAATTGGTAGCTACTGCATAATGCTACCTGTGGCAGGAATTTTGGGCCACTAGATGGGACTGGAGGAGCTTTAAATTCCTTTTTAACTTAAAACAAATAGTATTATTTTACTAGTAGGTACAAATTTATGCATGATTCTTGCTGTATTGTAGAATTTCAAGAATTATGGACAAGGAGAACATTGTCAGTGATGAAATAGATGTCGTGATCATTGGAGCAGGCTGGTCTGGCCTGGTCTCATGCAAGCACATGCTGGAAGAAGGACTGTCTGCAGTCGTTGTGGAGAAGCGTGGCAATATCGGAGGGATATGGCTGTACGATGAGAATCCAGACATCCCTACAGTGATGCGATCCACTCAGGTGTCTTCTTCCTCTACGATGCTTGAAATGTCTGATTATCCCATGCCTGAGGACATGGGGATGTTTCCTCACCACACAGATATCCTGAAGTACTTGAACGACTATGCTGACAAGTTCCAACTCCACTCTCACATTCAGCTGAATTGCACAGTTGAGAAAGTGGACAAAATTGAAGAAGAGCAGAAGACATCTCTGGAAAAGATATCTGAACAGTGGGAAACAAAATGCTCTAATGGAAAAACGTACACAAGCAAATTCTTGGTAGTGGCTACAGGAATATCACAAGTTCCCAACAGGGAACTTGAAAACACTCTCTTTAAAAAATATACTGGCCCAATTTACCATTCCTCTCAGGTAAAGTTCCCACTAAAAGAATACCAAGGGAAGCGACTGCTAATTGTCGGTGGAGGAGAGACTGGCAGTGACTTGTGCCTTGATTGGTTTGGGTATGCTAAGTCCATCCACTGGAGCATTCCAAGAGGACAGCACTTCTTTAGAAAGTACGCAAAAGTGGTTCCTTGGGGTCACTCACTAGCCCTGGACAAAGCCTCCAGCAGGATGATGAGAATTGTCTCTCCCTACACTCGAGGAAAGCCGGGACTATCTTGGCTTTGCAAGTGGACCACAAATGGATCCCTCCTTGCATATCAAGGGCATGGTATTCCAGAGTGGAAGAATGACTCCCGGCTCTTCAAATTTTTCATTAACAAGAATGGGAGAGTATTGGACCTTGTAGACTACAAAAAATTGATACCAAAAGGTGGCGTTGAGAGTTGTCATGAGAAGGTGGTCAAATTTGCTGATGGCTCAGAACAAGAGTTTGATCTTGTCATTATGTCTACAGGATACAAGATGGAATACCCATATCTCCCTCAACTGTATTCTGATGTCAGCATTAGAAAGCGCTACAAACTTCTTTTTAATGTAGAAGACCCAACTATTTGTTTTGTTGGACTTGTTCGTCCAATTGTTGGGTCGATAGTGACAATTGCTGACCTTCAGGCCAGATGGATGGCCAAGGTATTCGCGAACAAAGTCCCTCTTAAACCCCATGAGAAAAGAAGAAAGGAAACGATGGAAGACAATGCTTTCTGGAATGAGTACTTTAAGCATTCTTCCCAGAGAATTGAAGGCCTGGTGGAGCTGTTCACCTACACAGACAGTATTGCCCAGCATGCTGGAGTCTACCCAGACTATTGGTCACTATTTAAAAAGAGCCCGTCTAAGTGGATGACAGCATTCTTTGCTCCTTACAATGCTGCCACATTTAGGCTGAATGAAAAAGAGCACCTGGATAGATCCATTCAAACAATGCACAGCCATCTCAAGCACATTCGAGTGCATCACCACTACCTGGTCTACATTTTCATGAGGCTACTTTGGATAGATTGGTGGATTGGAAAACTTGGTTACATCAAGTACCGCATCCAAGTCTCCTGGTGGTGGCCCAAGATATGCGATCTGAAGATAATACGAGTGGCTAATGCAATCTGGACTTCTCCAAAGTACATACTCTTTGATCAGAACTCGAATGAAAGAGAGGAAATGTCAGAAAATGCAAGAAACTACATGATGCAACACTAACTTCACAAAGTCTGCTGAACACATATTCAACTTTGCTTATCTAGCTATACATTAACTGTTTGTCGTTGCAGCTACGTAGTTTGCTTTCGTTGTAGAAAAAAGAAAAAGAAAAAGACAATAAATATACAAAGAGTTCAGGCTACACCGTCCAGGGAGGGGGGTATGGTGGGGAGACGGTGGAGCCACAGCGATGCATTGCCCCGCCATAAAGCAACTGCCACGCGGCCAAACAGGTGACTGGTAGTTGGGGTGGAGTCAGATGTGCCGCAGCGATTCTTGATGGCCCTGCTGATGTTGGTGATGGTGGGATGGTGTCCTCAGCCAGCCCACCTAGTGTCTCAGCCACCAGAGGGACGAAGTCAGTCCCGGAAGAGCGGCATGCTGAGGATGCGGCCCTGGAAATACTTAGGACCCACAAGTTGTATCGACTAAACTGTTACTAAAATACACTTGTGAACTGTATAGGAATATAGACAAATGGAGTATATTTCTCACCATCGCTCAGGCTGCCCAAACACCTGGCCATGCCCTCCAAGTTGGTGTGCAGAGGAAGCTTGCAGCCAACCTCATCGAAGCGTAATTTTCAACGCGCGGCAGTCTAAATCGGTAGAGGTCGTCAAATTCATTGGTAAAAAAATATATTATATCGTAAGTAGTCTTGCGTAGCCAAACCCTTTACCGAACCGCTACAAGAGTCTGGCGTCGCCTACCCTTTACCTTCCCTATATTGGTGGGAAAGCTCTAGTAGTCTGGTAGCAACGACTTATGCGAATGACATCACAGGTTTAGTGCATTATCATTAACGCGTAGGCTAAAATCAATCGCGAGTCAAATATTTCGTTGCAAATAAACATTTTGTTGGACTGTCTCGTTGCGACTGTGGTATTTCAATAATGCAGAACACTTGGGTAGGAGTTGGTCATATACAAGTGACACACTCTGGAAACAAGCACTCTTTCCGTACCCTGTAGTGAGAGCTACAAAAACATCTCTTTTAAAATTCCCTTTCACGTGCTCTGACTTTACGCACGAAACTATAACTTCCGCTCTTCATCACTTGACTTTCCATAGCAAACGACGCAGAATAAACTGGGGGCGCATTGAATATGTGGTTGGGGAATGCGATTAACGATTCTGCAATCTGATTGGAGCGCCACTATTTTGGTGCCGGTGTCACGGTGATTTGGTTCTCCGAGATGATACCCTGGGTACCAAATCACTGGGGATTTGATACCCAAGGGTACCAAGTCTTCAGGGCTAACAAAGGTGTCACGGTGATTTGGTACTATTCTCGGGGATATGGTACCCCGTGTACCAAATCACCAGGGCTAACAATGGTGTTACAGGGATATGGTACCCCCGAATATATGGCCGTGCTCCAGTCCTGACAGTGCAGGTCGGTAGCTAGCTAGCTAGCTAGCCAAACAATTAAGGGGTGGTTCTTGAAACTGTCACCAAAAAAAAAAAAAATATATATATATATACACCTAGCTATATATAGGCTGAGTGGAGATTAATATATAGGATATCTATTTCTGAACAAACTGGAGAGCTAGTCCTTACAATCACAAGTATAAAGTTGATATTCAGATATTTCTGGGTGGACCCTGATATGATAGCTAGTTGCTTGTTTCAAATATGGCCAGAAAGTAGTTAATGGTAACTTGAAAAGCAGTAATAATTTGAGGTGGTTATTAAATGAGCCTGTCGGCAATACTTGAGACTAACACTCTAAACTTAACAAACATATTTTTAGGCTCTATATGTAAAAATGGAGTTAGAAAAAAAGAAAAAATTACTCTTTATAGCTAGCTACTAATTAGCTTCTATTGACAATTTTTTCTTATACACTGATAAAATACAATCACAAATGTACTGTCTATGTAGATGTTCAATATGATGATATTTAACATTTTATGATTCTGAGTTTCTTTCTGCAATGAGATTGTTCAGAATAAGTGACTTGAGGGAATGAAGATAGTTGGCCATCTTCAAAGCACTTTGACACATTTCTGAAGCACAAAAATTTATTGCTGATGGTTCATCACCCAAAGCGATATGATATGCAAAGGCAATGCTGAATAATCCGCAGTCAATACCATTGAGTGCTGTTGCACAGGCATTTCATTGACCCTTAAATGACGTTTATTAACAGCTACTTCATAAATCTGCTTCAGTTGCAACATCAAAGAACGTGTCAGTTTAGTATCAACACAGCTATCATAGAGATTCACTTCTCCACCAATATAAGCAGAAGTGACCCAATGTGCTTGACCAGTAAAACGGATTTGGATAGATACTGCATAAGAAAAGTAACAATAATTACACAGCTATATACACACACACACAACACACACACACACACACACACACACACACATACATAGCTATATATAAACCTATCCTCATTGGATATACTACAGAATCCATAATTCTGGCAAAGAATTGTAGGTTGTAATCCACAAACACTAGGAAACTGCTTCTTCAATAGCTTGAGTGCAGCATATATGTGCTTATCACTAAGTATGGAATTCATAGAAATTCTATCACTGTCATACAGATCCAAGTTTTGCACCAATGTACCTATAAAGTACAATTTTGCAAAAATAGTTCATTATACTAATTGATAAAGAAATGAGTGACACAGTAGATCCTTGAGATTTGCTTTCCTGCTAATATATTATACTCTCAACCTTTCAACATAGCTAATAGGTTATGAAGCAGCATAACTTTCATTATTATCAAGCGTTTCAAAGTCAAGTACAGAAAAAAATTTTTTTGAAAAACCAGAAACATAGCTATCAGTCTAAACTGCTTGGGTGCTCAGTGATCATTAATTCTAGCTATGACATAGCTAATAATTTAACCACACAAATCAAAATTACAAGAAAATATAGGGGGAAATGAAGGAGAAGAGATAAAAATAGATATTGTACCTTTTTGTTCTCTACATCTTTTGAACTAGCTGCTGAACTCCTTGATACTTCACAAATGCCCCTGTTTCTTGGAAAATCATGGGCCCAATGGACATAAATTTTGTATGTAATTCTCTAACCCATTTGCAAACATCATCGAGTTGAGGACCAGTAAGCAGGATATAACAGTAAGCAGGATATAATTCTTGCCATAGAGTAAATGAGTGGGCACTGACAATTTACTATGAGAAAGCCACATCTGCAACTATTCAATTGGTGGAAGTAGTAGACTAGAAGTTGCATCAAACTTTGCTAGCTCACTCTGTTTAAAAGTATCCAATTCATTTTGAACGTCATTAGATACTAGTACAAAATCATCAATAATTTTTGGAGAGGATGTGACCACCACTTGGATCTTGATGGCATTCCTAACAATCAAAAATAGCATGTCATTGTTAATGAACAATATTTTGGTGTAAACCTGATAGTGGTAGAGCCACATCTCACCTGAAATACACGCAACCATTCCTTGCTATCAGATAGTGCCAGCCTATACCCCCCTGACTTTTTGTAAAATAGCTGTTCGTCTAACACTTCAAAATCACTAGCTCTCTTCTTGAAATTTTCTCTTCATATTTTGTGTCACATTTTTAGGATACTGGGTTCCATTACAGAGCAAAAAAACTTTGTAGCTCTCTGCAATGTCTGCATTCCAATGTGAATTGGAGGTAACAACTTCTGACTGTTTTAAGGCTTCCATCGCTGAAGTGATTTGGTAAAAGGTCGAATGTTGCGCAGCCATGCAAAATAATGCGGTGATATGGTACTCCCAGGGTATCAAATCTCTGGTGATTTGGTACCCCGGGTATCATATCCCTGGGAGTACCAAATCACCGTGACACCGGCACAAGTCGTTGATAACTAGAGCTACCAGACCCTTTCCTTCCTCCCCACCCACCAATATAGGCAAGGGAAAGGGTCGACGACTATCTGGCTACACGACGAGACTACGTCTTATGGTAAGTGAGCTAATTTAGCTTCAAAGATATCTATAGTGGTTTGTTTCATGCCACAGCAACTAATCACTTCACACTGCCGCGTTAGCGATCTCAAGAAATGGACTATACTACTATAGTAATAAGTTTCTGTAACCCTCTAACTCAATGTAATTACATGTTGAGACTGTGTTGTCTACAAATTCAACTTGCTTGTAAATGTTTCATTATGATCTTGCATCTTCCTTATTATACTGAGTATCATTTTTAAGTATAAAGTCGACGACCTGTACCTCTATCATAATGTTGCGCGAGCGTAATTAAACTACCGCACCCGCGCGCTCACCCACATTGGCGTAGCATAAAAAGCGAAGTGTGCCAGCGAGTCATAAGAAAATTGACTTGCAACAACAAAAATGATAACCTCTGAGCAGATTGCTGAAAGCACAGATGTAGTTGTCATAGGAGGAGGATGGTCTGGACTGGTCAGCTGCAAGTACATACTGGAAGAAGGTCTCTCTGTGGTTGTCCTTGAAAAAAGGAACAACTTTGGAGGTGTTTGGAGATATGATGATGACCCAAACATCCCAACAGTGATGAGATCCACTCAATGCACCTCATCATCAACAGTCACTGAAATGTCTGACTACCCAATGCCTAAGGACATAGGAATGTTTCCCCATCATATAGATGTTCTGGAGTATCTGCAAAACTATGCAAAGGAGTTCAAACTCTTGCCACACATTCGATTAAATGCTGACGTGCAGGAGGTGGAGAGAGCCGGCAAAGATGACAAGTTCTCAACAGAGAGATGGACTATAACTTGTTCCAATGGATACAAGTACAAGAGCAAGTTCCTGATAGTAGCCACTGGATTGGTCAATGAACCTAACCGTGAGCTCGAGAAAACAGTACTCAAAGGCTTCACGGGTCCTGTATTCCATGCACATCAAATCAAGTATCCTCTGGAAGAATTCAAAGGGAAACGTCTTTTGCTGATAGGCGGTGGAGAAACGGCTAGCGATATATGCACTGACTGGCATAGACATGCTCACTCCATTTACTGGAGTATTCCACGAGGCCAGCACTTTTTTCGTCGCTATTCTAAAATTGTACCATGGGGGCAGCCACAAGCCTTGGACAAAGCATCCAGTCGAATGATGAAGCTGCTTGCTCCCTATCATAAAGGAAAGCCAGGGCTTGCTTGGGTTTGCAAGTGGACAACTAATGGGTCTTTATTAGCCTACCAGGGACATGGTGTTCCAGAGTGGAAAAACAAGGCTAGTTTTTTCAAGTTTTTCGTTAATAAAAATGGCAAAGTGCTGGATCTGGTTGATTACAAGTCAGTGGTTCCGAAAGGGCAAGTGCTAAAAAATGAAGGAAGGGAGGTATATTTCAAAGATGGATCAAAGGAGGACTTTGATATCATAATCATGTCAACTGGATACGATGAGGTGTTTCCATACCTGCCCAAAGAATACCAAGTACCAATCAGGCAACGCTATAAAATGGTGTTTGACGTAGAAGACCCCACTATTGCATTTGTCGGGTTGGTGCGTCCAATTGTGGGCTCACTTGTCGGAATAAGCGAGTTGCAAGCGAGGTGGGCGGCTAAAGTGTTCATTGGAAATATCTTGCTCAAACCCTTGCAAGAAAGACAAGAGGAAACCAAGAAGGATGATGCTTTTTGGACCAATCACTTTAAGAATTCGTCACAGAGAATATCTGGTCTGGTCGAAGGCTTCACTTACACTGACGATATCGCAAGGATTGCCGGGTTCTATCCAGATTACTGGTCACTCTTCAAAAAGAGTCCACGCAAGTGGCTAGTGTCGTATTTTGCACCTTATAATGGGGCAACATACCAGCTGAATGACTCTGCTAAACTGGACAAGTCCATTGAAACCATGCGTAGCCACCAGAAGGTAACACTTGGACCTGTACAGTATTTCCTCATAGCCTTTCTGAGGCTGCTTTGGTTTGACTGGTGGGTCGATAAAATCTGTGATATCAAGTACAGAATACAGGTCTCCCAGTGGTGGAGAGCTGTGCACAACTGGAAGTTGGTGCTACTGTTGGATGCAATCTGGACTTATCCCAAACAATTCGTATTTGACAATAAATCAGATGAGAGGTGTGAGATGTCAGAGAAAGCAAGAAACTTTCTAAAATTGCAGCACGAACAAACTCCTCGGTCTCAGTGCGCAGATCAGGAATGGAACTCGGCACAACGACACCACAAGTGAACACCAACATCGTCCATGAGCTCCTACAGTTCGTGCTCACACAACACAACGCTAATTTTAACGATGCAACTTTTTAAAATCATTGTATTCAAATATTTTTCATTAATACACAACACAATAATGCAACTCTTTAAAATCGTTTTAGAACATGGCTGGTGTAGTTTTTGTATTGTGGCAGAGGGATTTTAAATCTCTTATGTCCTTCAGGGCAGGGGTTCTATGTAGAGTACCTCCAATTGTGTTGTTAGGAACTGTTGCTAAGTTCTAAATTAGTTAGGCGCTGCGCAGTCATTAACTACTGTTTTTAGAGTCCCGAAGGCCCTTGATTATAGGGACCCTACAATCAAGGGACCTAAAAACAGTAGTTTCCTCTGAATCAGCACCTAACTATTATGTATTCAATATCCTATTCTCACATTCAGACAAAACTAAACAAAATATAATATATATATGTATTGCAATGAATTTCTACTCAACTAATCACTAATTTACTGTACAATCTCAGAACTTGACAATTCAGCCTCATTAACATTCAAATAATAGGACATTAAAAAAAGTGACCCACTCCACACATCCAACCAAAGAAAAATAAAAATGCTGTTTATTCGTTAATTTAAGAGGTCTTGCTATGTATATATTCGCATTCTTCACTGACAAGCTGCATCTCTTCCTCCTCCTCATACTCATCTTCCTCCTCACCAGCAGAGTCTAATAAACCATACAACAACAGCAATAAGTATCCAGTCCTAAAATACTATCACTACAAATCACCCACCGCAACACCAGACAACCAATGTTTCTATGATAATTTCAGTTTTTGTCAACCCTGTTTCTAACCTAAAGGTGTCTTGCATTTCTGCTTGAGCTCTTTCTCCTTCTTCTTGCGGTAATCCCTATATGTCTCCATGGCTCGGCGACGCTTTTCTATCAATTCCTACACACAAAAATCATATCAGCACACACGATATATATGCACCAAAAGGTTTGAAAATACCTTAGAAGCCTTGCTCTTGATGGTTTTGTCCCTCTGCTCAAACATGTGATGGTACTTTTTGTAGTCCTTCTTGATAGCCTGTCATAAACAACAACTCCAATAAGTATGTAGTACTGCACCCCCCCCCCCCCCCCATAAAAACAAACAAAAATCAGAACACACAGGACAACAGATATATTTGTTGACGAACTGCTCAAGTGGTGTAAAAAATGCCTCCTCAATATTAAAATCAACAAATAACATCCACCATTATAACCCTGATTAATCAAATTATTACAAACTGACATCATTATTACATCCAAGCTCAAATGTGCCTCACTTCAAGGAACTAGTGCCTGCGTAGTGTTCCTAGATACTCCTGCCTTATTCTTACCTTGATGTTCTGCTCAGTGAGAAGTGTCTGTGGACGAGGGCGCCATAGGAACTCACAGAACTTCTCCATATAGGTAGGGTTCCGATACAAAGGTTTTCCTTGGAAAGACCAAACATAAAACCCAGCGTCCGACTGAAACAAAGTGAATAAATAAATCCCAGAGTATAATCTATTATTACTAAATGGCGTACCTTCAACAGTACAAGTAATATATCCTACATTATTGTTTTCACGTCAGAAGTGCAATTGAAAGTATACTATATATAGTGTTAATGACCATATTATCTAAACCATTCTTTAAACCTGCTCATACCTTTTGGTTCCAAATGCTGACAGAGGTAACCACGTAGCGACCAGTGGGGTCCCACTTGAGGTCAGTGGCTGCAGTATGCTCAGCAGCGTTCATCACAGACATATCACCAGTGTCGTAGAACTCCAGCTGACCATCCATCCTGTACACATGCACACACAAACACACACACACACATCCTGATAACTATTAAACTTCATGGTCCTTGAAAAAGTTATCTGCATTCACCAACAAGCATAATTAGTAACTTCCATGATCCTGCAAACAACTTGAGTCTTAAAGAAGTGCAGACCACAACATATCAGTCCCACCACACAAGGCCCTAGATTAGCCAGAGGAGGTAAAAAACTGATAATGTATTTATTGTACGTTGGATATTTTCCTCAAGGATTTCTGCATGATGCAATTTCCGATATTTCCCCATATTGAACACTCCGGTAGCTCTGGGCAACATATTTTAGATGTACGGTGAAGTTACCTCAGAAGGTCGAGGCTTTTAATCACAACCATTTACTGTTAATGAAAAATATCCAATATCCAATAAACAATAAGGGGACGACATTTCACTCTAACGCTTGTATCTTTATTTGCCTTCAACTTGTGAAAACACTTACATATGCTCTTGAAACATCTCCCCATATTGTACGCTGACTCATGCAGTTAGCATTATCAGTGTTAGAAGATCAAATGTCTATACAGTAACAAGTAATTTGGCAATCAGTTATGTAAACGTCTTTGTAGAGACACAGTCCAGGATATCACAGTCATGGTATTGTATGGTGGTGGTTGCTCAACCTTGCCCGTTCTGCTGGTTTAGAGTGCAGACTAACAATAGCATTGCTGGGTGGACTTACAAGGGAGAAGTGTTATGGCAGTAGCTAGTAACTATGACTAAATGCAGTCACATAAGACTAGTGATACATATACGTATATCAGGACGACCAATGATCTGTGCTGGTTATCTAGCCTCCCAGCTCACTGGGCCAGGTCTAAGTTATTGCAAGGAACTAATGTCATTCATAAATTCATTTTTAACTACTACGTTAGTACTTGAAGTTTAATTTATCTAGATGGTTTTGATCCCATAGGATCTTCATCAGTTGGACAATGAAAACAACTGAAACTGATTATTATGTTCATACTACATTAAGTTAAGATTAAGTTCACTTATGCCCATTCAATTGATATTTATCGCCTATTATAGTGAAAATAGTATGTACAGCTAATCTGCATTTAGAACAACAATAATAATAAAGGGAAAGGAGGACAGAATAACTAATTATAGCAGCTGCGACCTTGTTTTAACTTACCCTTTGAGTCCAGCCAGCACAACAAATTGACCACCAGGAGACCAAAATATTGTGTTAGAATTCCTCCTTTCAAATGTGTCTAAAAAAATAAAACATTTATTTCATTATACTCATCACATACTAAAGGAGAGAAAAGAAAAACAAAAACAAATACTAAATAGCTGATAACAAATTCACACAATTCCATTAAGGGTGGCCGCACATAGCAACGCACACCGCCTGTAGATCCGGACATTAATTTATTCCCCGCCAATACCCCACCATTCGATAATACGCGAGCAGAAACAATCGCGCAGTAGTAGCAGAAGTATAATTTGCGAAGTTGTGGTGTTTTAATTTAGCTTCTTGTTGTCTCATATTCGTTTATAGCAACTCTCCATACGTCGTCTGAGCTCACGCGGCAAGGTGCACCAGGCTGCCTCTCCTCCAGTAGCCGTTCTCCGGACTCTGCACACCTGAACTCAAGCGGATGGATCCACCAGGCTCGATTTCTGCGGAGCGAAGACTTCCCAAGATGCGCAGATCTAATACCTTCACCTCTGGCTATCTCCAATAAACTGCTCTCTCTTCTGACTCTCTTGTTATTGTTCTATTGATGTTTGTTTACTCTTGATATAGGCGGGCTCTTTTTGGAACCAATACAAACTAATTGAGAAAAAAAATTGCTCGCGTACTCGTAGTACGAGATATGGGGGTAGGGCTATTTCTTAAGAATTGCGAGTGGAATTAAAGTTCCAAATTTTGTAACAGTTTTTCTTGGAATCTAATAATGAGAACGACATAAAAATTTTACACACGGGTAAACCAAAAAAAAATGAACTGCACCACGTAGAGAATTTTTCAATATCTTATAAATAGAAAAAATTGCGAATAAATCATAAAGTAATATTGAAATGGAGAATAACTCTTTGTCTTGCAGTAGAGTATCGGCTCGGCTAGTAGTGCACCAAATTGCGGAGCTCCAACTTACCGCACCGCTCCAAAAAACTGCTACAAAGTTTTATAACCAGGCCCCGATATTTCTTCCAGATTCGCTCTAAAATTAGTGAGCGGCTCCTTCGGCAGGTACTTTGTCCTTGTGTAGTAGTGGAGAAGCCCCTGTAAGTATACAATAGTAGTAATCGTGCATAGCAACCATCAACAAAAAATTGCGTAGGCGGTGTGCGGCCACCCTTAAAGTACTTCATCAGAATGCACACTTGACAATTATTAGTTAGGACAAAATTAACTAAGGAACCACTCCCTTCAATAGAGTGTGGGTGAGCACTGGACCTACAAGCCATAGCTAAGTAGACACATTCTGTACCAACACAAGATCCTCAAGAGGGATCCATTCTTCAATTCACATAACTGAACTAATAAGCATATCTTTCAAATGTTTTGGTCCCAAAAACGTTTCATAAACTTGTCGTGCATAACTGGAAAAGAAGGTATAAAAACAAAGAAAACAACAACAACAACATATGACAGAAACACACTAGACCCACAGAGTAGTAAAGGATGAAGGAGTGAAGTCTACTGTTTGTATGTACATAATAGAACCATACAAAAAAGAGGACTAAATGTCACATTTCATCAGAGAGAGAGAGAGGCTAGAACTCTAAGTACCACCAAAAGCACTCGCTATGGGGACATCCTTGAGCTAATCAGTCAGCTTACCTATCTTCACAAGTTTGTTCCCTTTGTCTTTGATGGCATAGAAGCTGGCCGATATTCTAGTGGGAGGCTCGCCATGGATGACACAGAACTTGGAGCCATGAGGCTCCAGGGAGAACGCCTGTACAGGCTCTGCGATCCATCACACACACACACACACAATCAGTTTCAGTTGCACTGGGATGCCAATCTCACCTTTGATCTCAATGGTGTCAACTGGGATGTCTGGTTCGCGCATGTGGAAAATCTCAAAGCTACAACATTCTTGCTGCATGAACAAACACATAGTCAGACTGGCAATAAGAACCGGTCCACATTCCATTCCACAATGGATGACATTTCCCCCACCAGTCTCACCCACTAACACTTCATTCTTACTATTCCCGGAAACTACACTAGCAACTCAGAACCCAACAAGAAGCTGGGAGGTGGGAAGGAGGAAATGACGCCATGAGGGCAACACAAACAAACAGCAGCATAGTTCTCAAACTAAACACACACACACACACACATACCCATATACACACCAGCTTTTTAACCCCTCACACATGCATGCACACACACCTTCTTAGTAATGAAGTGGTCCACCTTCACACACAGGTAATTTCCTTGCTTGTGCCACTGCAGCCTACACTACAGGACAGATAGTGACACAATGAACAGCAGATACTTCAAATGAAGGGAATAATAATAATAATAATAATAGCAAATCGTGTTCCATCCTAACAGCCAATATTATGCTAATTAAAACTTAACCTGACATTTCAACTTCTTGCCCAAGTCCTCCTATTCAGGGGCGAACTAGAGAACTTCAGCAAGGAGTCGAAACTTCAGGTCAAGTTTTAATTAATATAATATTGGCTGTTAGAACGAGAAAATTTGCTATATTAATCATTTCAACCGAGAACGACCTGAATTATATAATAATAGTATACTTTATTAGGGAGTTCTCTGGTGACATCACATAATTAATAATTGTTCTTATATCAACGTTTTTAATACATAATGATAGTAACGATGTTTCAACAGTCATACTGCTGTCCTCATCAGGTTACAAAAATTAGAGAATTTGAATGAATTTTCCCCCCTTCAAATTCACTAATTTTTCCCCCTTCAAATTCATTAATTTTTGTAACCTGATGGCAAAACGTTGTTACTATCATTATGCATTTTAAAAACGTTGATAAAGAGAACAATTATTTATAACAGTATAATGTTCCTGCAGCCCAAGCTTTCTATTCTAAAAGAAACTATTTCTTTATTATTTTGTTATTATTGTGATGATTATCCTGCAAAAGAAACATCCGATACTACGTACACACTTGGAAACTATGTACAGAAATAATTCATAAAAATTGAAGAAAATTGGCACCTATAAATTTCTTATACCACACATAGCTACAAGAGAAAAAAATCCTGCTTAAGGTTAAGTTTTAACCACCATACAAGAAAAAACTTTTTTTTTCAATTTTTTGACCTTGTATTTTTATATTTTTTTCTGTAGGTTGAAGCTTTCTGAAGCTGTGTCCAAAGTTTCAGATCAATTGGACATTTCTTTATTTATTTATAATTTTTTTTAGTCATCCCTACTTACAGTACTCGCACCGCCCGGGAAGAATCCAATCCTTATGTTTTACCGTTACCGTTGTGTAGCGCGTCTTCGCCATTCCTCGTTTACAACTATGGCTCATTATAGTTTAAAATAAAGCACACAGGAAGAGCTATTTAACCACATAAACTGCACTTCAATTGGGGAAAGTGTGAGTGACTGCACACGCGGAGCAGTACTTACTTTTTGAATGAACTTCGCGCGAGTGTTGTATAGTTTCTCCTAAATTTCCAGTCCTACCTGGCGTTATGGGAGGCGAAAACGGAGCTAGAAAGCATCCCCGAAGCTTTTACAGAACCCTGTTTCGAAGGAAGGCTACAGGAGAGTCCAACATTTGGACTGGAGGACCCCCACCTTCGGTTAGTAAGCTAAAATTAATGGTGGCTCATTAGGGTTTTTAGGGGGCGCTCTACTACTGTATTGCGTCGTAGAAGTAGCGAATCCTTTCCTGAACTTCCAAACAGTACTTCAGGAACTGTCAGAATAGGCAAGCTTAAGTATGATTTGCTTTATTGGGCAGTTTAGTGGTGTTTTTAGAGCTGCTTCATCACTAACCTGGGCATTCCCTGACAGTTTCAGAGAACAACAGTGAAAGGCAAGGGTTAGTTTCTTGTGTATCTACAGTAGCCAATGGTTCCACCATACAGTTTCACAAAGGGAGCTATTGAAGGTACTACTTATGCACCAGAGTTGCTCTTAGAAGATGAAAATTTAGTACTAAATGTGTCGAAAAGAAGCGCAAACTAAGTGTCAACGATAAGTCAGGTTGTCTTTTTGAGGCAATGATGAGACACAAGATCCTTTAAATTGAGCTTAATACTATATACAGTAGCTTCTACATTCATGTGTATCTGTTTATTTCAGCTCTTGTGTAGGGACCTGTGTTTACAATGTAACTTGTGCTTTATTTTCTTCTGTTACAGGCATTATCAGCTGGAATAACTTGTGTTGTGGTTTTCTGGAATTATCTCAAGAGTGAAACAGTCAATCTTAATTTGCTCTCACTATTATTTTACAGAAACCTTTTTATATCATCTGAAAGCTCTTTTTCTACTCTTGAAAGTGAACTATCAACTTTTTTTCTTTTTTAATGTTTTGGTTGAGTTATTCATGTTTTTTCGAATTTTCATCAAAAACAGCCATTTTTTTTTACAAAAAAATAAATAAATAAAAATATTTAGAAAAATTTGGTAGTACACTTTGTAAACAAGATATTAAAGAATGTGTGTGAAGTTTGAAGTAGGAGGGGTTTAGTTTCGCAGGGGTGGGTAAGGGTTTTCTTGACGTTGACGCCTTAGAATTTTGGTGGGTGTGGTTTTCTGCCAATATTTTAGCTCATCTTTGAAGAGCTTCAGATGGGTAATATTTTGAGTTTTAAAGTGAAAAAAAATGCATGTATAGTAAAGTTATGACAAAAAATATAAAACCACAATTTTATGGTGATGGCCCCCCCTTAAGGCTAAATTTTTTATATTATATTGCAGATGACATTATCACCTTGAACTTAACACCTGCCAGCTGCAATCCATACCTCTTTCACTTCGTGTCGACTCTTAGTGCAGATCTCTTTCCGAGATGGCACCTCAATGATGATGATCTTAGCAGGGATGGACTCCCGTGCAGGCACCCAATATGCTATCAAGTTGTCTGTAGGTGACCAAGAGAAATCCCTAATTGATTAAACCAACAAAAATATAATGAATAAAGACCTACAGAAGATGTTGAAATAAAATTAACCAACCCTTACTTTAAACAATTGCTATTGCTTAAAAAATAACTTGGTAAAGAATGGTTTTTATAAAAAGTACATAAAAAGGGGCACTTTAACAGCTTCAGTTAAAAAAAAATTAAACAGCACACATTTTCACTCACCTGATCCCCTTGGCTACAATAGACTTCTTGTCTAGCAAAATAAACGACTGCAAAAGACAGAACAACAAAATAACACTAAACTAAATGGCAACAGATACCTAATTATTATGAAGAGATATCATAAAAAACAATGCAAGCTCAACATTCTTAGGACAAGCATCTTTTGAGCTGATCAATTGCAGACATCCAGTACCTCTAGTGGAAAACTCATCAGAATGGGATTTCACATACTCAAAAAAACAAAAAAACAAAACAAAAAACAACAACAAAAACAACAAACAAAAAACAACAACAACCAATAATATAACCACTGGAACCATAATACACACATGAACATTGTATCAACATGTAATATGCATTGCTAGTGACACACAAAATATGTGTGCGAGTGTGTGATAAGTTCTTGGGAAAGGTACAATTTTGCATTTTAATTGTTTTGTAAGATCTTATCATACTAAAAGTTCCTAATTCCTATAGTCACTATTCAAATCCCACCAATCACCCTTTTAAACAATCACTTCTTGTTTAAAATCAGAGACAGAGAGAGAGATGTTTGTATGTAGTAAAGTTATTGTCTGCGCTTGGCAAATAACATTACAGGTTGGAAAGAACCAGTTGTCTTTGTCCCCATCAGGACAGGACTGTTATATTAGGTCATACAAGTTTATAGTATCAAGTAAATTAAATTTCATCTTAATTATCAAGTTCTTTAGGTGAGAAAGTTTCAATCTAACTTTCATCTTGTGCAAGTTTTGCTTCAAAGCACCATCTAAAAAAATATTGGGCTCGACTCACAATGAGAATAGAGTATGTGTAGCCGGGTCATAACAAACCACACCCAGTACTGAATCACAGTGCTCTGTATTTTCTGATCTGTGCAAGCAACAGTCTGTATGGAGCTAGTGGAGATCACTAACAGAGGCTAATAGGGGGACTGTATCACACACGCACATTAGACAGTGGCTTGTGGGTGCTCAGTATCAACAAGGCCAGAAAAGCAAGGGGAAGAAACAACTTGGTAAGCGGTGGGATTTTGTGCTTGTACAAATAGGAGCACAGGAGAGAGCTATAGTATGTCCAAGTTGAGTTGGCGCGGTAATAACTGTTAATAACTTTTGAATGAAAGTAGCTATGCTTCCGGGGTTTGTACCATCCGAAAGCTCGTGCCGAAGCGGTCCAGAAAATTCCCTTTAAAAACTTCAGAGCCGGCAGGAAAGTGCAGTTTTAAAACTCAATAGGAAAGTCTATGGGAATAAATAAAACCACACGTTTCCCGCGCGACACGCGGCGGCGGGATTTAGTCACGTGCTCAAACCGGGCCAACCACGTGCGCAGTACCACAGACCGCTAAACCGCAGATGGAGGAGTTATGCTATGTATTTATTTCTCGTTGTCTGTTCAATGTACGCTTACTTTGTTATATTTTTATATTATTATTTTTTGTATCCTATTTAAAAGAAAAAACTCGTTGTAATGTGTTTTTTTTTAAATGTGGCGTGTAGGGTAGAAAGTGGGCTATAAAACCCTTTCCAACTTCAATTTCTTGTAATTAAGCATGTAAGTGCAAATGATAAAAGGTGCAATTACATAGGAAAACTGGACAAAATTAAAGATAAATTTAATAAGAAGAACTAGCGACTGCTCCATGTCCTACTGTTATGTCCACTCTTGTTGCATATGCTGCAGACTCTAGGTTTCTTCACTGATGGAACAGTTAGACTACTAATGTCTGCAAACCTACAAACCTACAATCCATTTCGGGACCATGTGTAGTGCGAGGGCTGAAAACTTCACCTTCATCAACAATTGAAGGTGTACTTGCTCGACTTGCAATCTTGGGGATAGTTGGCTCTGGACAAGTCAAGTCCTGGTCATCAAGTGGACAGAAGGGTCGAATTTTTTCAAAAAGGTACCATTGCCGCTCTGATGATAAACCCTTTGGGACAACTTTGGATGGAAGAGTTAGAGGATTTGGTGTCCAAGTTCTCTTCAGCAGTTCCTTTTTGCTCTCTGTTGTGTCCCATTGATTGATCATAGACCACGCCAGGTTCTGCAGATGTAAAGCGAAAGTGATGGTATTTCTTTATTCTGATCAGCTTCTTCATATGAGGCACCAAAAAGTCAGCCCAGTTAAATATAGGGACAATACTGGTGGAATCTTCTGCGGTGACAAGTTGAGCAAAATTACAAGAAGCAGAATCGTTGACAACACGTGACAAGTCCTTGAGGTTCCCAACCTTAGTTCTTCGGTAAAGCGTTTAAACAAGCCGAAGCACTAATCTGGAGCAAACTTTGTGTGTCCAACTACTAAAAAACTCAAGGTAATTTTACTATGTCTGCCAGTCATAACCCTCCACGCCAAATACTGGATCATTGTGTTGTTTTATTTTGCCCGGTACAATTGTCTGCGTGTAGGTACACTTCTTTCTCACCAAGACCGTGGTGTTCAAAAAAATAATGGAGTTGGCTGATGACTGTATTTGATCCTTTGCCACAATCACCAGCCTCGTCAGCAAGAAAGTTGACTTGCCGTGGGATTGCTTCACAATTCACTCCAAAAATGCTACACTTTCTGGGTGTGAGAAAATAAGTGGTTCCAAGTTGCATGGGGTCAGAAGGAAAATGTATTTGTTGCTGCATAATCAAAGGAATAGTGCACTTTACTATTGTTCGAATTACATGGAATGCATGAATGTAATGGAGTGGGTGTAAAATTGCTGCGTTTGTAAAAAAACCTGTGACTTCCTTCTCACTTTCTTTACAGATAGTCCTGTAATGAGACCTTTCTATCTGGACTATGCGAAGATGCTCCAGTGCTTCCTCAATTCTGGCAGATTTGATGCTGTCTGACGAGTTAGCAGCAAGCATAATGCTATTACCATTCTGTTGACTTTTCCAGCACAAATCTGTCATTGGTTTCATGATCATGATGCAAGGAAGCTGTGTCTTCCATAGTCGGCAAAAGGTAGTGTAAGCAATGACACATGTTTTTGCCTGTTCTGCTGTTTCTTTGTAAATGTTCCAAATTTTTCTTTTGGAGGTGCTCGATGGGAGAAGTTTGATATCTGTGCGAGAGTAACCCGGTACACGACCAGGAAGAAGCAGAGCATGTTTCTCACAGTAATCGAGTAGAAAGAGGATAACATCTTGCACTTGTTCCAAAGTGAGTGCATTCGGAGGCATTCATTTTATGCTTCCATGAATACTGGTGCTATACCATTCTTTTTTTTATATATAGATTTTGTGATGTTTTTTTTTAGTCTTTAAGCACCGACTACATGAAGAAACCGGAATGTTTCTACACAAATCGGCCGTCCCTGGTAAACAAAATGGATATACTGATGTTTACGATTGTGATGACTTGTATGATGAATGTCTGTTGTCGTACATCCAGCAGTGTTGGTACAAGCTAACAGTTGCCCCATGATGACCAAATCAAGCTCTGAATGGGTAAGTTCCATGCAAGAGAGCCGCATATCATTAACATAGTCTTTAGTAAACTGAAACGAACATGACTTGCTTTTCCATTTTGTGCAGGAGCATCCAGTGGTCATGAATTGGTCCACCTTCTGATCTTCATTAGTATCTCTGAGCCTCAACTCCAGAGAAATTCTGAGTCAGGTATGCGTGCAGTAGCTTGTAAAACCAAAATTTCAGTGTCATTCTCCTCCCCATTAGAATTCTCCCTTCTGGTAAGAGGTCACACTACTCACCAGCTGCTGCTAGGCACTAGATCTCACACGTACCAGGCAAGAGTCACTCTACTTGCCAGGCAGCCCCTGCTAGAAGGCTACCCACTACCATTGCTTTAAAAAGAGGGACCAGATATGCAGGCAGCAGTTGGGTGGGTAGCGAGACTCCTACCAGATCTGCTGTACCTAGCAGTGGTTGGTAAAGTGCATCGTGGTATGCGTATTTGGTTCACTTGTGCCTGGGGTGAAGTGATGTTGTCGGGGTTACACTAATCCAGTATAGGCGAGCAAGTGGTGTGACCCTTGTCTGCCGCGTGTGCTCAGCTATCTCATTGCCATATCCCGTGGGTACAGATAAGCAGGGTGTCCCTTATCTCGTGCAGGGGGCGTGAGGTAGTGGTATCACTTTAGCTGTTGATTGGCAGCAGTTAGTGCTTCTAATTGAATATGTGGTGTGTACCGCATCTTTAGGACCAAGGCTCGGGGAGTTTGATGCGGGTCGTGTGAGGGACCTCAGCCTGCCCACAATGGCAGAGAACCTGGTATCGCCAGGAGGAGCAGGTTCAGAACCGGGAAAAGCCATTGGGGCACCCCCTGAGTCTCCCGCAGGGAAGTTTCAGCTGGGCGAGACCCTGCCTGTGGTCCCAGCTAGGATAGTCCGCCGTATCCTAAAGGGGGACTTCGTCGACATGGCCGAGTTGTCGGAGGAGAACCTGGAGGTGGAACTTCGGCGCTCTCTGGACGGCGAGGACACCAAACCACTGCCGGCGCACAAACTTAGCCCGGTGACAGACCTGCTGGGATGGGCGAGGGCCTTCTGCCACTTCGCCGGAATTGTTGTCCGTACCCACCCCAGTAAGGCCGTGGATCTGTGGGCGTACCTGGCCATAGTCCTGTCGGGGGGCGACAAGGGTGACTGGTGTTGGGCGTACGATTCACGCTTCCGCCAACAGGTTCCATCCCTGGAGAAGGCCGAGTTCGGGCGCCTAGACCAGGCGCTTTACACAAGATGCCTCTTGTCTGCTGGGCCCGGGGGAGCTCTTAGGTCTGTCCAGGGGCCTTCTGACAGCGGACCCACACCTCGGCCGAAGAGAAGGCGTGAGGTAGCGTGCTTCGCCTGGAATGACGGCAGACCATGTGCCGTTATCCCGTGTCGCTTCCAGCACATCTGCTCCCGTTGTGGTGGTGAGCACAGGAAAGCGGCATGCCCTCCCATGGAAGAAGGGAAGGGAAAGACATCCAACATATAAACTGCCCAGCGTCTGGGGCCTCTTCAGTTGAACTGTCGCAGCTGTGACTGTTGTTTATGTTTTGATTGTCACTTATTCTTTTTTTTGTTTTTTTTGTTGTTTTTTTTGTTTTTTTTGTTGTTTTTTTTGTTTCAGGCTCAGCATTCTATGCTTTGATGATTCACATATGTTTTGACCATTGTTAATGCTAGCAGGGTAGGGTTTGGACAGGCGGGGCAGTTTATGGAGGGCATAACTAGTCGACTGGTGGAGGTAGGGGACGGGTAGCTAGGCTGGGTGTTTGGGGGGCGGTGGGGGGTTAGTGCTAGCACTTTGTAGTAGGATAATGGGTAGGGTGTGAAGGTTCTCGCATGCTGGCCGTGTCAGTATGCGAGGGTATGTTTGTCCTGAGGGCGTTCCAGGGCATTGCTCACTGTTCACGATGGATGGCTGGGCCTCCTCTTTAGTAGGGTATGCAAAGACTGTGTGGTCTTTCTCCCACGCCCTGTTATTGTGTCTTTTGCCGTTTAGGGGTACCATCGTGTTCGTACTCCTACACAGCGGATCTGTTGATGCTGGCTAGCAGAACGGCATCTAGTCCCCTCCCAGCAGTGGATGGTTGGAGCCATATTCAGTGCCCCATGGTGCCAGAGCTGTGGGAGGAGTGCTTGGCGATCCATCCAGACAGGGCCTATGTCGAATTTCTGGTGCAAGGCCTCCGTGAGGGTTTCCGTATAGGATTTCGCCATGGCTCAGCATCATGCCATAGTGCAGCCAGCATCATGCCATAGTGCAGCCAGCAACATGCAATCGGCCGATGTGCACCCAGAGGTGATTAGAGATTTTCTGGCGTCAGAATTGTCGGCAGGTCGAGTGCTGGGTCCTGTGGACTCCGACACTGCTAGGTGTGTGCAAGTGAACCGGTTTGGTCTGGTCCCCAAAGGGCACCAACCGGGCAAGTGGCGCCTCATTGTAGATCTGTCGTTCCCGAAGGGCCACAGCGTGAATGATGGTATTGAGCCCGAGTTGTGCAGTCTGCATTATACATCTGTGGATGAAGCCTGCAAAAGGGTGATAGCAAGGGGTCGAGGCACCATGCTGGCGAAGTTTGATGTGGAGGGTGCCTTTCGAACTGTCCCCGTCCACCCGGGCGACAGGCGATTGCTTGGCATGAGCTGGGAAGGACAAGTGTACGTAGACAAGGTCCTCCCCTTTGGCCTCAGATCAGCTCCAAAGCTGTACAATGCCGTGGCAGATGCACTACTGTGGATCCTGGTGAACCACGATGAGGTGGATGGCCTCCACTACTTGGACGATTTTCTTCTCTTTGGTGAACCAGAGTCAAGACAGGGTGAGAGGGCCCTACAATTGGCCTTGGCTCGCTGTGCCATGTTGGGGGTGCCAGTAGCCTCTCGGAAGACTGAGGGTCCCAGTACGACCCTCACCTTTCTGGGGCTCGAGTTGGACACACTGTCCATGACCGTGCGGCTGCCCCCTACCAAATTGGAGCGACTGCATCGTGAGATCCGGCGGTGGGAAGGCATGAAATCCTGCTCTAAGAGAGAGCTACTGTCCATTATCGGCCAGCTGCAGCACGCATGCTGTGCTATCAGACCTGGGAGGTCATTTTTGCGCCGTATGATCGAGCTATCCAAGTGTGTCAGAGAGCTCCACCATCGGGTACGGCTCAATGCAGGTTTTCGTTCAGACCTCAGATGGTGGGGCTGCTTTTTGCCGATCTGGAACGGCTCGTGCCCTATGGCAACCCTATGCCGAGGGCCACCCCAGGTGGCATTGACCTCTGATGCCTCTGGCTCTTGGGGCTGTGGTGCCTTCACTTCTGGGGGGAAGTGGTTCCAGAAGTGGTTCCAGCTGCGGTTCCAGCTGCGGTTCCCCGAGTGTGGAGTGACTTGCACATCACAGTGAAGGAGCTGTTGCCCATAGTACTTGGTGTCGCGATATGGGGCAACGAGTGGAAGGGCCTCACAGTGTCCTGTTTCTGCGATAACGCTGCGGTGGTGGCTATCGTGAACTCCGGCAGGAGCAAGATGGACAGGGCCATGCACTTGGTGAGGTGCTTGTCCTTCTTCCTAGCTAGGTGGAGTGTGTCATTAGTGTGCAGGCACATTCCAGGGTCCCAGAATGGGGCAGCAGATGCGTTATCACGTGATGACCTCCCTTCCTTTCAGAGACTTGTAGCACGGGCGGACAAGGAAGGCGCATCTCTACCAGACAACCTGCTGCAGTGTCTGGTGTTCGGAACCCCGGACTGGACGAGGGTGGACTGGATAGCCTTGTTCGGGCGTTCTTTGTGAAGGGCCTCGCCCAGTCAACTCACAGGGTTTATTCCAGTGGTCAGAAACGATTCTTGGGCTTTTGTGGCTCAGCTGGTTTGCTTGCTGTGCCGGCCAGTGAAGATGTCCTATGCAAGTTTGTTGCCAAGATGGCCAGTGAGGGACTTAGACACAGGACTATTAAGTCCTACATGGCTGGGATTAGACACTTCCACATCGAAGAGGGGCTCGAGGACCCTTTTCTGCCAGCCCGACCACGTCTTCACTATGTGTTGAGAGGTGTGAAGAGGTCACAGGGTGAAGAGGGGGGCGGCTGTCGAGAGCGCCTCCCAATCACCCCACCGCTACTGCACCGCATTAAGGCAGTCTGGGAGTGTCAGGCGAGTGATCACGACACCGTCATGTTGTGGGCGGCATGCTGCCTGGCCTTTTTCGGCTTCCTTCGGGCTGGGGAATTCACCGTTCCGGGGGACACTGGGTATGATCATTCCACCCATCTGTCCTGGGGTGACCTAGCAGTAGATGACCCTGTTAGCCCGGGCCTTCTCAGTGTCCATCTCAAGGCTTCCAAGACTGACCCTTTCAGGAAGAGCGTCACCCTGTTTATTGGCAAAGTGCCGTCGGAGCTGTGCCCAGTATCCGCCATGCTGGCGTATTTGCTGGTGCGTGGCAAGCAATCCGGGCCCCTGTTCAGATTCCAGGATGGTAAACCCCTAACTCGGCAAAGATTTGTGCTGGCTGTGCGGGGGGCATTAATTAAAGCTGGAGTCCAAGCCGATCGCTACGCCAGCCACAGCTTTCGCATTGGAGCTGCTACGACCGCCGCTGCCAGGGGGTTGGAGGACTCCATCATCAAGACGCTCGGTCGGTGGAAGAGCCTGGCATACGTCAAAATCCCGAGACAGCAGCTGGCTAACTACTCCGTCATGTTGTGTTAGCATGTGTATGTGTGCGTGCGATATATTCGCTGTTGGTGTGTGTCAACTCCATGTGGTTGTCCTGTTCATCGTATTAAGTCACGTTGTATTGTGTCAATATTCCTATTAGCACATGCTGGTTGGGGGCGGGGTTTCTTCCGGCCACCCATGCCAAACTACTCAGCACATGTTGCTGCGGACTAGGAAGGAATATCCAGGAAGACCAAAGGTGAGTGGGTAGGAAAGGGTAATTAGGGGGTAATTAGGGAGTAACGGTGCCACCCACCCCAGGTGCAAGGCCACACGAAGGAGGGGCGGGTGGGCCGGGGGGTCGTCGAGTAGGATGGGAGCCGCAGGATTAAGGGGCGCCACTTGGCCCTTTAATAACAAGCTTAGCCTCTCAAATTTTGTGTCAGTGTAGCCAGAAGGTAGAAGTATCCAATGAGCCACAAAAAAAAAAAAAAAAATTTGAAATTTTTTTTTACTCCAGTGTAACAAGGCCTGTACTGTACAATTTTGATTTTACGTAATTGGTCCCTTTTCCCAAGTCCTGTCACATGTCAATTTTTTTTTTTTGTACAATAAAAAAATTGAAATTTAACAAGTACACTCAAACCTCTCTTATCCGGACAGTCTGGGACCAAGGGGTGTCCGTAACTAAGAAATGTCCGTTACTCAGAAATACTTAATTTATTCGGTGATGAACCGTGTGTACAATTAATTATTTGATATTTGAATTAGTATATTACTTAAAATTAACAAAAATACCTGTAAATACATGAATCAATTAATTTATAATATGAAGTGATTTTAGTTTGCTTCATAGATTTCAAGCGACGCTGAGCTGCATCGTCTCTCCAACTTTTTACCAGCATAAGATATGCAGGGTGTGTGTTGCCTTTGGACTCCAACCACTCCAAAGCAGTATCGAAAGCAGCACAAGCTTGCGATGGAGTAACTGCATTTGAAGAAGCTTCATCTTCATTTTCGGACTCATTCTTCTCTCTCTTGCAACACATCTTCTACAGTTTCTTCATCGTTCATGTCCAAATATCATTCACTGTAGATTTTGGAACACCAACCTGTCCAGACACTGCCTCACTGACTTCCCTTTCTTAACTTCTGATATTATCTCCAGCTTCTATCTAGAATTAAAACGCTACGCTTGCGTTTAGTTACCGCGACCTTGCCTTCACCACCGCTGGTCGTTGAGTTCTTAGAAGAACTAGCAGCCCCACTGCCTTCAAAGAGTTTTGAGAAGAACTAGCAGCGACACCGCTGGTCAACGAATTCTGAGAAGAACTAGCTGTAGACGCACTAACTGCCTGTTGATTTCCCTGCTCCATCTCTGCACACAATGCTACGATCGATTACACTCGAAGTGCCACCCGCGACTACACTGACGATCCGTACACAGTCAATAATTTTAGTTTGTGTCCAGTAGACAGAGGTGTCTGTAACTTAGACGAACGGATAAGAGAGGTTCAAGTGTAGATAGAAAATATAGTAAAATCATAAATAAAATGATATGATTGATTCAGTGTGAAGGACAAAGTAATACTGGAATGTGTGTGGCCATAGCTAAAGGTGTAGGTGATGTACTGGATTCTTCACATTACTGTTGAGTACTTCAGAAGTTTGTCACACCAAGAAAGTAAGAATAGAGTTTAAATACACGCTTAAGCACACAACAATCAGACTTACTTGAGGCATTCAGCCGCGGTCCTGCGGTTCTTTTCCTCGAAGATTTGTGCTACATTAGTTGCTCCGGATCACCCTCCGCAACCTTCAGCCAGTTTTAGCGCACATCTAGAAGCTCGTATAAACGCTAAACTACGAGTGATCAGTTATAACCGGGCATATATTGAATACAGCCACAGAAGAAACTGCTGTAGCTTCTTTTTCATTTCAACTAGTAAACTTACTGTAACAATGCGCACCTTAGACCTGCCCCGTTTTTAGTGTGGGCGTCAATGTTTTCGCGCGTTTGAGCTACTACAGTCATGTAACCTTAATTGGTTTCCGGTTTCACCAAGTGCATTCCTCTTTTGCCACATTTGAGGTCGCGCAACTCAACGTGGACATACTATAGCGACAAAGGGAACACCTCAGGGACATTGGAGTCTGAAGCAAAGGCCAGAAAAAAGGGGGAAAAATAACTTAGAAAGTGGTGGGATTTCATGCTTGTACGAATAGGAGCACAGGAGAGATAGCACAGCAGACAGCTAGAGACAAAGGGAACACATAAGGGACATTGGAGTCCAAAGCAATTAGCCGCCAGATAGTGAGGGAGATTCTGCCGGAAACACCAGGCTTCTGGACACAGAAGGAGATTCCAGAAGGACTGAAGTCAGCAAGGCCTGAGGAGTCCGCAGGAAGGGTGCAGACCAGTGACAAAAGTTAAAGCATCTCGTGGGCCCTCAGCAAGGCCACAACAATCTGACAGAGGTTGCGTAGAGGGTGTAAAATTTGTAGCATGGCTGCACAGGAGAAAGCTGTCAAGTGGCACAGCTAAAGAGCTACCTGACAGCAGCATGGCATGCCCAGATAAAACTTGGGGATGGATCATCATCTAGGGCATGAAGAGAAGCACATCTACAATGGCACGGATTACCAACAGAAATTCTACAGGGAATGCGGCAAATCTGGCTACACCCAGTACCGGAGGATGCGTCAATGCTGTGGGAGGCCTGCACAATGTGCTTCTTCAGGTTCCTGCGCTTGAAAAAAGTGGTGATCCCAGCAGAAGGGAAGTTTTACCCACTTTGGCTTGTAGTGTAAATATATGAATTTCTATCACACAATTAGAGCCTGACATACAAATTATACATCGAGTATCAGCTAAAATTAGATATACCTTAACACCCAGCCTTAACTTCACTACCTAGGCATTTTACAATACTAAAACCCTTTTCAGTCAAAGCCATCTACAGAGTCAAGAATTTTCATATAACACCTCAATTAGTTGTTGACATGGTAAAGATCATCACCGGAGTGCCTACTTACTGGTACTTCGTAGATACTGAGTAGATTCTCACTCATTCGAGCCACATACGTGGAATCTGGACTCCATCTAAATGGCACACACAACAATGAACTCTATTTCTACCCAACAACGACTTGTTTACTTGAGCATGGGCCAGTCATCACCAACACCTCTGCGAAACGTTCTCTTTCTTTGGCCAGTCTTGACATCCCACACGTAAATATTCTGCGGGTTGTTGGGGTCTTCCACTTGAGTGCTGAAGGTGGTCAAATATCTGCGCACACACACCACAATCGAAACCATCACATCTTGACTACGCTTACTTATACACACATGCTCACTCGCTCTCTCTGTAATGACTGGATATAGGAAATATTTTAGTTCTCTGGCCCCCCCTGAAAATGGTCTAGACCCCATTGAAAAGTATTATAACATTCACTGTCACATTTGCCAAAAACAATTTTTTTTTATCACTTTCATAGAAATGAGAAACTCCCTGAAATTCAAAAATGTTGATTTGACCTATTAAGTTTGTTCTAAAAAATGACCTGAAACCCCTCACCTCTCACACGGAGAGAAGTCGATATTCTGAGCTCTGGGATGCTCAAATTTACGTATGCGTGAGAAAGTAGATGTCCCCCACAAGGCTACCCCTGGAGTGTGAAGAGTGGCCAGGTAGGAACCCAATGGAGACCAACATACATACTTCTCTGTCCACCGCTGTAACATATACACACAGTATTCTCCATCTGAATAATCATGATTTCCTAAAAATAACTATTCCCTGTCTTTATACTTCACACATAGACACTAATGGCTTTAGTAAAGAGGCTCAGACAAGGCTGAAACAAATGACATCATAGAGACTTGTTATCCCTAAGATCTCCAAGGTAATACAATGTCCTCACTGCCTCTAGAATGTCTTCAGCTCTAATTAGATTTAAGTTAGCACATGTACATGCTTAAATTCTGTTTTCAAATATTATACATGCTTAATTACAGACTGAGGTGATAAGGTAACATTTTTAGAGGTCCCTGGATATCCATTACACACAAAATAAAGTACCTTATATAAAGTGGTCACAGGTGCATGGAACTTGCAATGATTGATAGCTTGGAGGAGAAGAGTGACACAAAAATAAGGAAGGAATATGAAAGATTAAAAAATGCCTCAGACACAGTATCATTAAACAGAGAGTAACTCTAGGTTATTTGGGGGGGGGGGGGGGGGGGGGGGGACTGACTTTAAAAGGCTTTGCTGAGACTCCTGTGCCTACTGGGGCAAAAAAATATACTTGCAGCTGGCAACTAATTTAGCATCACTCAGCGGCTCTTAGAAAGCTTTTCACTATGTTTGAAGTGTATTTCCTTTCCATGGCTGAAGCTTTCTTCTACTGGATGAAAAAGATAAGAGAAACTGTCACTGCACACAACTGCTTTATATTTAAGAGAGAATTGGTTTATATGATTTATTCGTTGTCGGTTTTGTGAACAGAGCAGTCTATGAAAAATAGGTACAGGTATAAAAATAGGATGAGGTGTGAAGGTGTTGCTACCTTTGTTGCGCAATTAGACTGTATTGTTGTTGTGGGAGACAGAATAGTGAGGGAGGTTGATGTAACTATAATGTGCAACTGGCTCTACGGCATCATTTGAATCTAATATCAGAGGGCTTGCTTCAGTCTTATCTGTAATAGAATCAAGCGGTTCCCTCCTGTAGTAAGCCAAATCCGACCCCGGATGCTCATTAAAAGTTTCCACTGTAACTTTAGAGGTACTGAGGCGAGGAGTTCATACTTCACTTAAACTTCTAGAGGCCATAGCGTTCCGCGAGGGGCCACATAAACAAGATAACAATTTTCTCAAAGCACCACTTCAAACGCAGTACAACAGTTACAGAGTTAGGGTTTTCCAAGACACCTGTAGTCTGCCCATTTTAGATATAGAAATAAGGTAATGAGACCACGAGTGTCCTGCCAAGTAAGTCCTGGTACCGTGTGAGAGGCTCAGACAAGGCTGAAATGTTTAGCATCATAGAGACACACATCCCTAAGATCTCCAAGGTAACAAAATGTCATCACAGCCTCAACTTAACAGGTACTGAGGCGAGGAGTTCATACTTCACTTAAACTTCTAGAGGCCATAGCGTTCCGCGAGGGGCAACACAAACAAGATAACAATTTTCTCAAAGCACCACTTCAAACGCAGTACAACAGTTACAGAGTTAGGGTTTTCCAAGACACCTGTAGTCTGCCCATTTTAGATATAGAAATAAGGTAATGAGACCACGAGTGTCCTGCCAAGTAAGTCCTGGTACCGTGTGAGAGGCTCAGACAAGGCTGAAATATTTAGCATCATAGAGACACACATCCCTAAGATCTCCAAGGTAACAAAATGTCATCACAGCCTCAACTTAACAGTACTGACATAATGAACTTAAAAAAAGGAAAAAGAAAGGATGGACTGAGGTCAATTTTCAGTGGCAACACCGTGAATAATTCTTCGTAAAACCAATAATTTGGTAAAAACTGTAAACATCTTCAACTACTAACTGATTCGAAACACAACAGAGGAAAACTACTCTACATAAAGATGGCTTCCCGCTAGCATTTAGGTCTGCTCCAAGACTAGCTTGCTTTTCAAAGCCGCAACTCAACTAATGGTTGACACGTTCATTACTTTGCTATTTTATCAAGACACTTTATACCAACTTACGTAATTAGTGGAGTGGGCGAAAAAGGGTCACAAAATACCATAGAAATAAGCAAAAATTAAATAAACGACACGGAATTGCAATTGTGTAACCCCTGTCTCTCTCGCTCGCCAGTTATAAGAAAGTGATGTACCACTGCTACAGCAGAACCTCTACACATCCCCTCCCCTCCACTCCCTACCAATATAGTGATGTCATAATGTTCACTAGAGACAATGAGAGGCTCAGACAAGGCTGAAGTAAACAACATCACAGAAACACATTGTCTCTAAGATCTCCAAGGTAACAAATGTCATCATAGCCTCGTTAAATAACACTATGGTGTTACTTTTGGTCTATAGAAGAAATACGACATAGAAAAAAATTAATTAACTAAACAACTCAACATACAAACAACACAACAATAAAACACTAGTTGACCTCAAGTTGAAGATGTACAGACCCCTTATATTTGGGCGAGCGAAGTGAGACTCTCACTAACAAGTATCAATTGAGATTTGGTGTATATATATATATATACATATGGAAAAGTTCAAAGAGGTCAATGCGTGTCCACCACCAGAGGCTACTTAAAAACGTAAACATTAACATGGGTGCAAGAAATTCAGGAGAAAAGACTTTGCAATAATTCTAGGAAAAGAAAAGAAAAAAACGGCAAAGAGCTACAGAGACAGAATGGGAGAGGCGCTCGCAGTTAGGTCTTCTAAAGTTAGCCAAGTTCATTTATATTTTAGCGGCGGTGGTAAGTTAACTTAGTCAATGTGCTATTCCTCATAGCTATACGTCTTATGTAACGGATTTGTTTACTGAAAATCCAAAAGTCCAATAACTCAGGTCTTGTGCTGGTATATTCACTAAACAAGTATGTATAAAAGTGTTGTGTGTTGCTAATGAATAGGAATGAACTAAACAAAAACTTTAAAATATAAATTTCAGTCAGATCAGCTCGCTCGCTATTTGTGCTGAAGCATGTCACTAGTTATTGGCACCATTTTGTTTTATTTCTGCCTAACACATCCACAGACTACCAACCCTTACCTCCCTCTCTTGGACTATCTTTAGTTCCTGAGGAGTGCAGTGAGCAATGGCCACTTGGGAGCCTTGGCTGTACAACACTGAAGCCTGGTCATAGCAGTTATCATCTAACAGCCAGGACCTGAGGTCACCCTTTACCACACACAAGAAAAGCAGATGACTTCTCTCTTTATTATATAGACACACTCTACATCTCTATAACATATTCTACATACTATACAATCATACTTAGTCACTGATTCAGAATAAAACTTAATCAACAAAATCCTGGCAAATATCTGCTCATTGCTTGCCAATTAACATCCTAGCCAGAAAAACACACACACACACACACTGCGGCTCAGGATCTAATAAATATCACTAAGATAATTCTTACTGAAAGAGTAGCTAGCAATATAGTGAATCCTCTATGTTGGGTAATTCAGTATTATAGTAAGAGAGACTGATTCTTTTACTCATTAATACACTATGTCATACATCACAGTCACTCGACACAATGCCAGCATGCACACACATATACACACATTCTACTCACTATCTCCTTGAATGGGACCTTCTCTGGAGCCTGCCAATCCTCCGGTATGTTGGCATACCTGCAGCACACACATACACGTACATCAATCCATCTTGCAGGGACATCTTTTTCTAACTCACTTCTCAAAATCATCAAAGAAATTGACATTGAATATGTGGTTCTTGTCCAGCCTGTACCCATTGCCAGTTTTAACCGCATTAGTAGCTTCATCTGGAGTAGAGAATTCCAAGAAAAAATACCTACAAACACAAACAATATCGGGTTTTTTTAATCCGCTCATACTTGCAATCTTAATTAATTCAATTGCGCATTAATAGGGGGGAAACCCTAGTTACTCACTCACCCCTTGAAGTTTCCCTCATCATCCACGGGGTAGTCCTGGGAAACGATGGACCCAAATCGACCAAACACCTTGTTAAGCACACCTTGCAGCTTGGCCATCCTGTCCGGGCCCACCTTGGGAGCATTATCCACAACAATGATGTTGGCATAGCTAGTATCTTCTACAGGCTTCTGCTTCAGAAACTCACCAAGTAGTTCTGTCCAAGTTCAAAGATACCACACCAAGATACATTAAATAGCAACAATAATAACTCGAGCGAGTTCAGCATATATAGAACACTTTTTAGGTGACTGGTGTACACACCTGTACAACAGCATTGGGAGTCCTTTGAATGAATGGAATCAGTGTCCCCTCTTCCCCCCCCCCCCCCCCTCTCCCTCCCTTTCACACTCATGAAGGTTACAAGGTTACATAGTCATCTTGTTCTGACCGAGCGTCCTTCTGTAATGCACCTCACAACTCCCACATGCACATGAGATGGTTACAGTACTCATTTTGTCTAAACGTCTGTCAAAGACAAAATCTCAAAAAAAAAAAATAAATAAAATAAAATAAAAGTTACTGAGTAACTCAACATTAACATGCCAGAATTTTTGTTCGTTTCCTTGTTGCAACAAAATTATGCCATAATTTAAATTTGATGGTGGCTGGCAATGCTAGTTAACAGACTCCATCACTGCCTGAACCTGTACATGCAAACTATCCACTGGTAAAGGGACGTTAGTACCACATTTAGCTGGATACCTGATACACCATGCTAGATGACCCATTTGATTCAAGTTGTAAAAAGGATTTTTAGCTAGTTACTACACCAATCGTGGTGACGTAAAATGTAAATTTGTTGGTGTTGTAATAAAAAAAAAATCCCGCCACAGTTACACTATTAGAAGTAGAGTGCACGGGATAATAAATGCTGTAATTGTTCTACCGCTCATTCATACCTTCATCAGATATATTGTCTGCGTAGCCTTCGGGGTCATCAAATTCAGAGTCTGACTCCTCATTATCGGAAGCCAAGCTTTGGTCTTCCTCTCCCGAGTTATCCTCTTCCACTTCAATCTCCTCCCCGTCAGACATCTTTTTAGCAACGTGGTTTCAACGAGCTTAGAGCATGCGCAGATATAACTTGTAGAGCAGCAACGCGAAATGCATTACGTGCGATTGGAAGAAAAAGGGGTGGGGCTGGATGTAATTGTAGTGGGTGGGGCTGCTAGCAACTAGCGTTTGGTTCGCAAAATAGCGGGTGGGGCTGCTAGTGGGATCGAAATCGGGCGGGGTGAGCCTGAAAGCTGCTATGAATAGCATTCTTCAACTAAGATCATCCGTGTAAAATTTGTAAACAGCTTCAGAACGAAGGTAAAAATGCAGAGAGTACCAGAGGAAGCTGCTGAAGTCAGGGAGAGAGAGAAGCTGCTGGAAACACACCGGTTGACTGCCACTACATCTAGAGTAAGGATAAGAGTCATCTTCATTTCTATACTTTCAAAATAATTGACATTCTCTGTAGAATGCAGAAGAATTTATGGAAGATATGAAGTCTCTAGCTAAGGCTGCCAAGCAATACCACAAAGCTTTGACAGGTTAGAATTATTTATTATGAGAAGGCAACAATTTCTACTACAATAATAAATATACTTGAGTATTAGAAAACTAACTCAATGAAAGAGTTTCATGACATTTACTCTAATTTTATGTAGCTATGGTGAAAGCTGGTGATCATTTTTATGGACTAATGGAAACTCTTGGGGCTAAAGCTGCCAACTTGCCTGGCTCTGTTAGAACATTAGGTAAGTTAACTTGCTGTAAAAGCCATGTTTTTAGCAACACTCTGACTTGATTGTTATACTTATATGCTCTAGGCTCCAGTATGGTAGATGCAGTGGCATCGTATCATGCTACCAAGGAGAGTCAAGATGACTGGGTAAGACAAACTGAATTAACAGAATTTTACAACATCTCTGTTATGTTTTATTTTCTGCCAGATTAATTCCCTAAACTCGGCCTTCATTGTCCCCATAGAAAAGAAAGTAAAGGATGAAAAGTTGAACTTGAAGGTGAGGTTGTTTTGTTGTAGTTGTTTTTATTGTTGTTTAAGTCAGTTAAATTTTTTGATGCAATGCCTACTCAATATTTACTCTAATATTGAATTTATTTTTATTCTTTTAGAGAAAGCACGATTTGTACAGGGCAAACAATGTCAGAAGGACACAAGTGAGTTATTTCCCTAATAATAATGATTGCTAAATATTAATTACCATTTTAATTACATACAGAAAATGAAAAAATCCTATAAAAATCTGAAGAAAGCGAGCAAGAAGAAAAATCCCACTAGGGAAAATTTAGACAAAATAATGCAGGTGAGTGTGACTGGAATGGGTGGTTTTCCGCCAACTAACAGTGGAGGCAACAAAGTGTTTGTTGCTGCCACCAGAATCTGCTTGTCACAGAAGATTAGGTCTAGCTAGCTATTGGCCTCTTAAGGCACAGTTAGATAGCACCAGGTTGTCTGAGGTTAACTTATTAAAAACCCAATGAATGCAGACTAACTCCCTGGACATGTGCAAAGCCATAATATAGAAAACTGTGCACGTGCCCAGTATCATGATGTGCATGACATAGAAATCAAATCACTAAGCAGCCAAACGCTGTTACTGGTAACATTACATGGAAACATAGCCAGGGAACACCAATCAAGGCCACTCCACCAATTAAGTAATTAAGTTGATTAAACAGTTCTCGACTCCTTGTGAGAGGAGTTTGATGAGGGTGAGGGACTTCTCTCACAGTGAGCACAGTGTCAATAATAAAACAAAAACTGATAATAATATTTCTATTAATGATTTCTCTCATCCTCGTGCTTTCTATTTGTAGCTGAATCAAGTATATGAAGAGGACAAAGATATGCTTCATTCACATAGAGTGGAGGGTCTGAGACAGGTAAGCATTACCATAGTTTAGTAAAATCAGGAATCTTATTTTTTGTTTATTTATTTATTTTTGATTTGTAGGCTTTATTGGATGAAAGGAAACTCTACTGTTTCTGTCTCAATCGTTTTTGCTCATTTGTACAAAGCCAAGTCAGCTACAACTCCAAGGTAATAATAATAAGTAAGAATTTTAATATCCATTTCTCATCTAATTTGCTTCTTTTTACCCCCCCCCCCCCTTTTTTTTTTCATTTTGGCAAAGCCCCATTGAACCAATTCTGGCCACTCAGCCATTTGTTAGTAGACCAGTAGCCAGCCCATTTATACTGTGACTAAGTATGAAATATTACAGCAATGTTTGGAAGTATTGGTCGTACTTAAAACTATAAGTCTAATTCAATAGTATATAACAATTAAATGAAAATACAGTCCACATAGAAAGTAGATATTGTGACTACTTCTTGCCGCTTACACTGAAGGGTTTGAACCATGTGTGCTTCATTTTGAACGTGCCCGCAATGCTAGTAAAAATCTTTTTATTTTTTTCAACTGCAGGCACATGATGAGTTTTCTTCTCATGTCATTGACTGGCAAACAGCTTGTACATCTCCCAATGAGCTGCCACCAGAAAGTACTGCACTGCTATCTGTAAGTTTCTATAACACATTTTATTATGTATTAAGCCATAATGATAATAGAGAGAAAGTAGTATTTAGTAGGGTTGTAAATTGGCATAAGAAAAGATATAAAATTTCATGGACATGACACTTTGAGTGTTTTTTTTTCCTTCTTTTCTTGTCAGTTGAGAGTAAAGCTGTAGCTGGTTATCAGTATTTTTAATTTGAAAGAAGTTGTGGTCCATTGCATTTAATCCTCATATTGCAGCCACTGCTTTTGTTTGAATGAGCTTCAAAAATTATACTAAAATGTGTCATAGCACAGAGATAATCGTATAGAGCAAGAACATTTGAATTTGAAAGTATTAAAGTATAGCTATTCTTCACCTTACCCAATTTTATGCAGGATCCTCGGTCAACGAGAGCCTTTCCTCCTGCCAGCTCAAACAGAAATGATGTCATGCGCCAAGGTAACTCTATGCTTGCTGATGTGCTAAACTCTTCCAACAGACCTCAGCCACGTAGAGAGAGGTAAATAATATTAATAATAATAATAATAATAATAATAATAATAATAATAATAATAATATGCACCTCTGCAATAATAGTAGTTTATTTTTTAAATTATAGTGTGTCTAGTTAAAGGCATTTGCCTTGAAGTGCATAATGATCTGGCTGCTTATATATCATGTGTAATCTTTTTCACGCAGTATGCACTGCAATCGTATCAGAGAAAATTGTTATAGTGGTTTTCAATCATCAGTTATGATAATCCACCATTGACAACACCTTACCAAATTCTGATCAATCCACGCTCACTGATCAGAGTTATTGTAATTTACTACTACTGTGACTAGTACTATTAAATAGCGATGATCTGATATTTGTCTTGTTTTCTAGCTGCCGCGTGCGAGCTATGTACCCGCATCAGAGTACAGATGGAGCAGACCAACTTCAGTTCAATCCAGTGAGTAGGCACAAAGTGAAATTGCTTTATCAATAAGAGTGCTGCTGGATCCAACTGATGCAGTAATTGTCCAAATGATGTTTTCTTAGATGTCTATGTAAGACTCATCATTGCTTTGTTCAACTAGCTAACACTGATAGGTAGATAGCTAGTAGACTATAATTTAACCAGTTTAATTGACCCCGTTGAAACTGGCTTTGGTTTAGGGAGATCTCATAGATGCTATTGACGAGGAACAAGATGGCTGGCAGTATGGGGTCAACACAAGGACTGGCAGGTGAGCCACACCTCTAAAACAATAGCTCAGCACTATCATAAAAATGTAACTAAATATTGCAATAATCTCATCTCCTGCAGGAAAGGGTGGTTTCCAGTGCACTATGTTAAGACTATATGGCCACCACAGCAGAGTCCGTGAGTTCATAGAGTGGCACGAGTTGAAGTGCTATAGCTTGTATAGATATGTAAGTAGCTATTTCATAGCTTGTGGAGCATGTCTAAGGCCTACATGACAATCAGTCACTAGAGCTTTCCTGATTATTAATTTTGATCGGCTATGATGCATTTACGTTTACCTGCCATCTTCTTAACACAAGTAATTATGCAGGCTTACTGTTTTATTGACTTCAGCTCAAATGGCAAGCGAGCTAGCCTAGCTAATATTTTAAACAATTCCATATCATCGAATCATCAATAGATAGCTTATTACTTGCATAATGAGTGAAAAAATGTTGTCTGGGAGTACATGCTGAGTAAGCCATCAGATGACTTCTATAGTTGACTTCTGAAGTTGAGGGCTATTTGTTTTAACAGCACATTGAAGTCAGGTAATCACATTTTAATGGCGCATTGAAGAGAAGTAGTGTCATCTTTTAGCAGTATAGGTACAAAAAAAGAAAGTGAAATCCAACTTACCGACAATTGACCTATTTACACAGTGTCTCACTTCACTTTGCTCACTCAATTTAATTGGAAATTGGTATCTCTTGTTTTAATATGATTATTATAGATTAATATACACCAAAAATACTCACAAATTACATGACGAGGTTTCAGAACCCAAACGGACTACTGCTACATGTCAATGAATGATTGCCACCGCGTGCCATACACCAGCACAGCAAGCTCAAAAACTGTTCTATAAATGCAATAAGAATAAAAATGACTGAGGACAATTTAGATCTAATAAACAAAGACAAAAACAAGGCAACAACATGTGCTCTGCTTTTTGCACCAAAACATTATGATAATAAGTAATACAAAACTGATTGACTAGTCCATTGATTCAATGTTTAATTGACCCCGGAGTTGGACTTTGGCAAATAGTTGAAACGTTGGGTTAAGTTTTAATTAAACATATATTGGCTGGTAAAATGAAGAAAAAATGCTTATGTCAGCTGAGAATGGCTGAATCAATTCTAAATTTGTTTCAGTCCACATTGTACTTTATATTCCTCTAATAATAGGAACTGCATAATCCTATTGTCTTTATGTGTTTTCCATATGTACTCTAATATACATACATTACTCCATCCTCTAATCTTTGTACATATAGCCAAGTGCGACCATCATCAGGATCTGCTAATTCCCTCCAGAGGCGGGAAGGCTCCATGAATTCCCTCCCAAGGAGGGACAGTTCCCTGGCAGGTTCTCCCTTACAGATGGGGTCGTCCACTACAGAGAGGGAGTATTTGCAGCAGCAGCACCAGCAGCAAGGTGGCTCTGGCAGTCGGCGCTCCAGCATGACCTCTGTGGCCATGTCCCACAGATCTTGACCACACCCCATTTCTTTTTAAAAAAGAATGGGTAGTTTTATTTTTTTAATTATTAAATAACAAGTACTATTAAACTAATTAAATAACTTCTTCACACTTATATTTAATGTTATTTTTCACAGTGTATTTAAGTTTTTATATTACAAATGAATACATGTTTAAAACAACCTTTAAAAATAAATATTTTTTGCTTTTAATACCTGTTGCAGTTAAAACTGTGCATGCATTTTGTGGTCTTATGAAAGAAATTAAAAAAAAGTTCATTTTGATGATGCTTGAAATGACTCCCTCAGTGCAGTGTTATAAAAATAGAGGATTAAAATTATTTTAAAAGTTTTGTTAAATATTAGTGAGATCCACAAATCTCTTCAGCTGTTCTTGCATGTGCTGAAAGGTAGACCTCATCCCTAGCTTCAATAGACCTGTAAGAATACACACACAAACACACTTGGCTTGGCAATGATCAAATACAATGGTTAAGTCAATCTTTGATATGGCATTAGCCCCCCACCCCGTCATTATAATTTTAATTAAAGGCTCAACCTAATTGCCTGTGGAATTGTATATGCTATTGAAGTTTCAGTGAGCAAGCAGCAATGAGTTTTCCAATTACAACTTTGTGTCAGCAGTTAGTGCTTATCTCCCAGAATTCTAGAAGTTTCTGTGGAAGCCTATTAAGATATGTAACTCCAACTGTAAAACATTTGCTTAATTAGCAAATGAACTTAATAGCAACTCTCGTATCACTAACGGTTCAAACATACCTGAATTATACGCTCCTTTCAGCATCCGATGAAGGGCACCATATAGAGCCACTCTGACTATGATGACAGCACGTGTGTACACCATGCCATCTGACGGAAGAAACATAATTATTAATTAATGTACTAATTCACTTTCGTTTAGTGAGTAATTTTAGCTCATAGTTTATTTATTCACCTGGTCCAGGGAAAGGTGTGAGAAGCAGTCCTGATGTTTCCACATTGATTCTCCTGGAGTCCTGTAAACAAGAGACAAACATTTTTTGCTGAAAGCCATTAGCTCTGCTGCCCCTGTGTATGGTACCAATTTGCCTGTAGCCTAAATTTTAACAAAGTTGGCTTTTTATTGTGTCAAAAAGCTCACAACATCCACATCCTTCCATGCATAACTAAAAAAAGATTTCACTAACAAAAACAACAAAAGCTCCAGAAATTGAAACTGCATTGCAAAGACAAACACAATTACTAATCATCCATCAAGTCCCCTGAGACTACCATCATCAACAAACTGCAGCTGCAAACACATGTCATCAAAGAACTGTTTACCTTGGACTCTGGAGGAGCCTGAGGGTGGTCCACAGAAAACATCACCATCCCTGGCCATACATGAAAATAAGAAGAAAAAAAAAGTTTCATTTGTGTATTATAAAATAATTAATAGTGGCAAGGAAACTTCCCCTCCCTCACTTTTGTTACAAACATGCAAAGGTTACCCATTTGTTCAGTTTGTCATAAAATTTTGAAGACTGACACCTCATAAGATGAAATTGTTAAAAGCTTTTAGTAGAGGAAAAATTTTTTTTTCAGTATTGAAGAAACAGTACAGTTACATGTATTTAGCAACCTGTAAGTATGAAGGAAGGGGTGGGGGGGGGGGGGGGGGGGGGGGGGGGGGGGGGGTTCCAAAGGGCATGTGTTTATTTAAAGGTATTCACTTCTTTAGATAGTGCCCCAAAATTATGGGGGAGGGGTGTGTGGTCCCAGAGCCTCACCTCCCTTCCCTATGCCACCAATATTATAGACAACAGTGTTATTAACCCTCAGCCTGCATGCGGCGTGAGGGCTACAGTAGTCTCTTTGTCCTTCGTTCTTTTTCCATGTACGGGGAGAATTGATATGCATAGTAGTAGGTGGCCAAATGAAGCCACTCCATTGCTATGTAAGGGCTTTAGGAAACAAAACAATATTCTGCTGAGTGGCTTACCACAAGAGCTGTCCTTAGTGATGTACTGGGGCACCCACATCTTCAAGGCCACCACGTCACGGGCAGAGACTCGAGGAAGAGGGAGAAGAAACTGGTTAAAGATCACTGTTGCCGTAGGCTCCTCTGAATAATGATAACATAAAATTATGATCACACTTCCTACTTTTTACAAATACAATCTACAGTGACAAACAAAAGTAGATTCACCTTCAATTTCATCCAGTATTGTTTCATTTCTGAAGAAGTAATCGAGCTGCAGGAAAGAAAAAATTCAATACAAATTTCCAATGACTTTCCCACAGAAAAACTACAATATTCATATTATTGTGACACTATGACTGTGGCAAAAATGAAACAATGTGACTAGTTTTAGGAAAGCAGCAAAAAAAGGTGATAATCTCCAAATTTTCCTCTGTTCACTTATCGAGTGGAAATATTATACTGTCAATGTATGTACTAATAATTGAATTATTGATTGCTCCGGTGAACTGGTTACCACTGAAAAGTTCGTCAATGTAATCACAATTTAAAAAGATTTTCTCCAAATCAGTCGATGGATCGTTCATTCAATGACTATATTATTTCAAGTCCATGTGAAACTCGACAATGCCATCCTCTCACCTTGCCTCCCTCTTTTGTGCTTATTTTCAAGAAGTTGTAAACGGTGTCCGGGTCTGACTCCAGCACACCTTCCACCTTCATCATCGCATAGCCACGCCTATTCGTACCGAACTTGCACCGTGCCACTGTCACTCCGTCCTTGGTCTCCGGTTTCACCCACTTCATAGTTCTGTTCAAGATGCAGAGTTCACGCCAATGCTGCCACAAACAACAACAACAACAACAAAGCAAAATGTAATGGGCAACAAAGAGACTGATTGATCAGTAAACAACATGACCATCACTGGTGCCACACCCACCACAGTTGCAACAAAAAGTTAACAAAACAAACAATTACGAGGAAAAACGTTTAGTAGCTATCACAATCACCTCCATGCGCCACGACTGGTTGAAGTAGAGGCGAATTCTTGCACTTGGACTTAAACTGCTGTCTGGACACTCAAACTCAGACTGCCGCTTTCCACCTGCCCCGCCCACTGCTCCTTTCTGACCATCCTCATCATCATCGCTAAGATCCATATCAGCACATAGTTCCTCGTCTGTCAACTCCTCTCGCACCAACCTGTAGGAAGGGGAGGGGGGGGGGGGGCGAAGCAGCACATAACAATTTATACTATTATAATTAAACACAACTATATATTTCAAACAATAATTTCCTGAGCTCAGTTTATTAAAGGTAATGTGTCAACACATTAATTCCCAATATAACTGCACTTTTATGTTCACTTAGCAGTTGTTGAACAACTGAGTTAGATGGAATATTTTGCACCGTTGGGTGCGTGTGTGTGTGTGTGTGCTTAATGTTTGTCCTACTACATGCTACTTCTGTTCCCTGACTAGAAAACTAACACGCACAATTGCCTTAGATTCACATGACTAAACTGCTTCCGGTTCAGTACTAAATGCATTCCTCATTTACCATGCTTGCGGTCTTGCTAACTCAACTTGGACAGACTATAGTGCAAGGTCATAGCTTACGATTCATTCACAGCATAAGCAGCTGCTCCGTGATCACCGCCGCCTGACAGATCAAACGGTTTGGAACCTGGTAAGTCTGGCTGGCGTCCACCAGATTCCTTGGCTTTCTCTGGCGTGGTGCTTTGCCTGGAGAGTTTCGGTCGTCCCTTTAGGGTGTAATGACTGGTCACTGTCTGGCGTCTCCTCTGAGCTTCTTCTGGCACACCCTGAATGGCAGCGTCTATGACGGTCATCCATTCCTGCGTTGCCAACATGCTACCTGCATGTATAAATGTCAACAAGGGAAAGAAAATATACCAACACGTTGTGTACACATACACATACACCTTGACCACACAGACACACACACACATACACCTACCACTCCATACTCATGTGTCATATGTACATCTGTACAATACACAGGCAAGGATCAGCAGCTCTGACTGTCCTTGCAAATTCTCTACAGTCTGATTCAAGCATTTCAGTGATCAGATATCTTTGCAAAGACTCAGTAGGGCTTTGATTAAAAGTAACATATGCAGACCTATTTTACTTAAAAAAAAATTCACTAGCTAGTAAAATTAATGTGAATTCCAATATAGCAATTTCAAAGTCTTTTCATGTACTAATAGAGAATATTGGGTGATCGGGTTTGCATAGAAAAAAATCTTCAGTTAATTAAAGTTCAAAGAAACTTCACTCTGAGATAGCTACTCCCATTCACTCACCGCATGAGATGTAGTATGTTCTAGTGGCTCCATCATCTACCAGAGGACCTACTGCAAAACAGTTGGGATAGGGCTTCTCGTGTGATTCCAGCTGCCTCGTACAGTCTGAGCATGCCCATAATACATTTTTAAAAATTGGCAGTAATCATTTCAATATGTATTTTACATATTTGTAAGGCAAATGAACACACCAACCAAAAAAAAATGACATTGTCTCCAACTAGAAGCTATTCCAACTGTACGTTTCCAAGGCTAAAGCTGCACACATGCACACTTACCTGTACTATTTCACTTTAGCTACTGTGGTATTTCACTTAGTTATGTGCTATTTCTCTTTCCCCGTGCGATTTCAATTGAACAGTGATTTGTCCCATACATTTTTGAATGAGCAATTTACTATTTTGATATGTACTTCAAAATGTCAGTCATTATACTTCATAATAAACAACAGTCTCAAGTTTTACAATTGTCCGATAGACAAAAGGACTTGCTCTCCTTGGGAAGACCAAGAATATGCCCAGAAACATCTACAGTGTATTAATAAATAACACACTTACATGTTACATCTAATGAAACAGCTCCTGCCGGATTTCTGTCATTAACACCTCTAAATATAAGGTAAAAAAAGATTTTAAAAAAATAGAGCTTGTTTAATACTAACAGTTTAGGTTAGTTCTTTAAATAAATTACTCTTCTTCATGTCTACACTATGCAAAATATCTTTTATTACTTACTTGTAAAAAGGAAAAAATGCAAATGTAGGATCAAATGCATATCACACTTGTGTAATCATGTCACTAAATGTGATAAGGTTATTTTTGACAGAATGTAAAATGGTTCACACCTGTGCACAATTACATTAGCTACCAGTGCAGATGGGACAGGTAGCTTGTACTCTCACTATTCTGTAGCTTCTACATTTTTGCTGCAGTGTGCACAGCTATGAGCATATGTCCTCATATATATTTATTGATATGACACTAGCCTAGTTGGAAAAACTGCGACAAAATATATTCTATTTAATAAGATAAACCAGAAAATTAGAATCAGTGCAATTTGAATAAACATGAACACTCATACTACCAAGTGCTGTAGACTGTGAAGGTAATTGAATTAACAGGCAATAGATTCAGCAGAGTCTGTAAGCATGACATTGATAGGCTGCTAGCTGGCTATTTAGCTAAATATATTATTATACCTGTAATATTCCAGCTTGACAATTCTACCTTTCTGGACAAGCTTAAACCATCTTCTCCTCCAGTTTGTTCTTCCAAAGAATGAGTTGCCACTTTCTTTAGTGCACCAACCCTCATGTAGGACGACAACTAAAGGAGGATGGGGAAAAGGTGATAGTGATAATAATAGCTCATCTTAAAGAAGTGGGAGGGGCATTTGCAGCACCTACCGGGACCAATAGGGACGGGTAGCGAGGTGGTACTAGCAGCTTTTCTTTTAGCCATTGCCACAGATCGTATACTACTGAAGCTGCAGCAAGAGGGAGTAACGAAGCCTGGCAAGTTCCTCCTGCAGGCAGTATGACCACGCCCATCCCACAATGGTGCGCATTATTCACTAAAAAAACCCCAATGCGGTCATACGTGTACACAAATCTCTACCCTTACTTCCCGTCACTTTGCCATTTCTCTTTGTAGTAGTTAGACACTAAGCGATATTCTGTGATCAGTTTTTTTGAAAATGTCGAGAACAGTTACTTTAGTTAAAGGGAAGAACAATATGATAGGGATTAGTATTGGAGGGGGAGCTCCAATGTGTCCAGTACTGTATGTGGTTCAGGTAAGTAGCTAGATTTAACTAATTTTGTAAAGGTAATTTTTGTAAAGAATTCGGCAGCATATAAAACATGTCTACATTAACTTGGACATATTCACGAAGATTGAAAGTTACTATGTGTGATTGACTGACAGCAATGGCTTTAGCCATTTGTGGGAAGCAAGCAATGATTCTAGCTATAGCAAGTTTTGGGAATATTCATGGTATGTGAACATTGCTGAAAGAAATTGACACGAGGAAATAACTTAATTAGCTAACTGGTTGTTTTTTTAAAATTTTGTTATTGTTCAGGAATGAGGCATTGAAGTTTTCGAATGTATTTTTGGTTTACAAATTTTCGTATTGGCTAATCACCAGTATCTTGTTAGATAAAGCCATATGATGATTTTCTTGTGTGTTAACGATCCTTGTAGGTATTCCATCGGACACCAGCTTATGAAGACGGCTCCTTATGCCCTGGAGATGAACTTGTCACCGTCAATGGAGTCACACTGAGAGGGTTGTCAAGGAAACAGGCTGCTGACATCATTCAAGGAGAAAAAGTAAGTTGGTTGGTGTAGACATTATGTGTGAATTTTATTATGGGTTAATCAACTTGCTTTGTAGGGCCAAATTAATATCACCTTCAATAGGCTGGAGCCACCTAAGGGCAAGACCGTGGATATCTGTAAGTTGAACACACAGTTGGTGCTGAGCCTATGACATTATCCTATTCTTTTCAGCCATCAAGAAAGTGAAGCACCGCTTAGTAGAAAAGATGAATGAGAACACCGCAGATTCTCTTGGATTGAGCAGGGCAGTGCTGGTGAATGGTAAGTGGATGGGTGGGTTGATGTGGGATGGTGGCTTGAGTGTGGAGTGAAGTTGTTGTTGGGTTTTGTGTTAGTTGCACATTGGTGTGCCATCTCAGTGTTTGTGGGCTGAGAACTGTGGGCAGGTTTAAAACTTTGAGTGGGTAAGTGGTGGTCTTGTGGTGATAAGTTGGTTGGTGGTATTGCAACTTACGGCAGAGCTGAGCAAATCAACCGAAAAGGAAAAGAAAGGTGATGTTAGATGTTATTACTATAATTAGTACTATACTCAATCCCCTCTTATCGGGCACCTTGGGACCTGAGGGTTCAGAAATGCCCATTAATCAGGGAAGGACATAGTTTTCTACAAATACACGTTAAACCAACCTTTTTCTGATAAAGTTTCAGGCTTTTTTTTTTTTAGCTTAGCACAGTTGTCTTTTGCTTGCAATCCTCAATAGGCTTCTCTTCAACTCTCTGGAACTAAAAAAAAACCGGCTTGCGTTACCATGATTGGTGATGGTCACCAAATTACCGAACTCGCGCGGTAAGAATTGATTAATTGAGTGTCTAACTGGTGCCCGTTAAAGCAGCATCCGGATCAGAGGGGATTGAGTGTACTAGATGATGATGACGACGATGATGATGATGATGATGATGATGATTATTATGATTAGTTAGTTGTTAGTTATAGTCAGTCTTGCAGTCCCTCGTGCATGTTATTACATGTTCATGTATTATGGTGTAGACAAACTTGTTAAGAAGGTAGAGAATTTGGAGAAGAATGCTAAAGTGTATGGAGGTGAGAGAGTGGGTTGTACTGTAAAGTGCACAACATGCAAGCAATATTTTTTTCATTTCAGGAATAGCGCAGCGTGCCCGAGTGTTTCTGATAGGGATTAAGAAATTGGCCGAAGCTCACAGATGTATGTGACTTTTTTTGTTGTTTTGTTTGTGTTTGTTAAATGTGTTCAATTTATGTGCTGTTTACTTATTTATTTATCCCTCTAGCATTTGGTCAGGTGTTTTGTAATATTGGTGTGTATGAGACTCAGAAAAGTGCTAGCATGGCCTTCACCAACTTTGGTAATGCACACATGTAAGTTTGGTGTTTGTGTATGGTTCTTATTTCGTTGTTAGTAGATCCGTATTTGTCGTATTTCTGTTTGTAGTGCTATGGCGGAGGAAGGGGTGAAGTTTATTAAGTGTGTTGGACCAGTAAGTTGGTAGCTTAAGAAAGTATAGTTAGTGAGTAAGCACAAGGTGAAACTTTTATAATCAAGAAACAGAAGAGGGTTACACTGTAGCCCTGCTTAATATACCAAAAAAAAAAAAAAAAAAAAAAGTAGCAGGGTGCCAAAGTGTTTCGCCCACAAGACTAAACACTACCAGTTTTTAAACCACTTTACATCTTTCTTATACTTCTTTTTTTTACTACGCCATGTATTTCTTGCAACTTTTTTTTTACTAATACCAGAATTGCTTCAGTTAAAGGAGGCTACACATAGCAGATGCACATGTACGAAACATGTAGAATTGGTTTCAAATAATTACCTGGCTAAATTTAATTTTTACAAAAAGTATTAATACTTGACCCATTTTGCTTGGGAATTTTGTAGTGTGAGTAAAGTATTGAAAGCATTCTGAATATTCATCTATGCCACTATATTTGATAACTTCAATGAAGTCCTAGTTATTCGTCTGTTTTTATCTCTATATTGATTTTGTCACATACGTGTGACGTTTACATTCAAACTAACAAAAAGCTCTGTTGTTGAGGGTTGTTTTTTTTTTAAATTTTTTTTTCTTTTCTTGTCACTTAGATGCTGAGAGATCTGTACACATTCCTGGAGAAGGCTGTTCCTGACACCAAGCTGACTCTGAAGAAGTATTCTGATGCCAAGTTTGAATTTTTGGTGAGATTGAATGTGCTTATCTATTTTTCTGGAACAATGATTTCATTTTTTTCTTTAGGCATATTGTCTGAAAGTAAAAGAAATGGATGATGAAGAATATGAAGCAGCGGTAGGTGTGACTGAGACCTATTCAATACTCAGTTTCATTTGCTTTGAGTAGTTATACTTTTATAATTAATTGTAGCAGCTTTGCTTCCTTCAAATTCACAAGCTAGCAAGCTGACCTCTTTCCTTTATTATGATCTGTCAAGTCAAGTTTAAGTGCTGTTGATCAAGCCCTAAAAGAAGCTGTGAATGGAAGGCAGTCAAAATAGTGCTGTGTGTGAATAGTCATAACAGTTTTTTTGTTTTTTTGTTTTTTTTCAGAATTATGGCCAGCCTCTCAATAGAGTGCTTACTGGAAACTTTGAATACCGCATGTTTTTACGCTGCAGACATGCAGCTAAATTACGATTTGTCAAGTTAAGATCTGATGTTCTGGTGAAGTTGCAGTTATTGGATAACAAAAGAGGTATGTATAAATTGATAAACTAAAAAAAATTATGTATTGAACAGATTAGTTATATTTTGTGACAATTTATAAAGCGTTTACTACAACTGGAAGGCAACTGTAGGGGATATAGCTCAGCGGTAGAGCGCTCGCTTTGCATGCGAGAGGCCTCGGGTTCGAACCCCGATATCTCCACATTTTTTTTTTGTGGTTCAAACATTTTTTATCTTTTTTTTTCTTTCTTTTTTCTTCTATTATTTATTAATTTTTTTTTGTGGTTCAAACATTTTTTATCTTTTTTTTTCTTTCTTTTTTCTTCTTCTGTTATTTATTAATTTTTTTTTTTGTGGTTCAAACATTTTTTATCTTTTTTTTTTCTTTCTTTTATCCTCTGTTATTTATTTAATTTTTTTTTTTTTGTGGCTGGAACAGCCTCAATTGACAAATAAGAACCTCAATTGTGTGTTGTATAATAAGTTTGGTCTTATAAATTTAGTGCAGCTATGCTCTCTTCACAAGAAAAAACATTACATTTATTTTGCCATAATTTTAATTTTGTGATAAAATAAGGGTATATTAGCTTTAAAGTACTTCAGTGTGAATTTGTGTGTTCATTGTTCCAGTTCAAGATGTTGCCTTTCAGCTGGAGAGGTTGGTTGCAGGTATGTATGTGTATTATCGCCAATCCTATCGCAACCTGAAGCCTACTGCCATCTTCCCCATTGAAGTCGAACTGAGTATTTTGCAAGACTCAAAGAGAAGCCCATCTGTTGAGGAATCTCCGGTTCCTCCGTCAATCAGTCCAAGCTCCTCTTCCAACAAAGGAAACCAGGAGAATTCAACAACAGGTCACAGCTCTCCTTTGCCTTCAATAGACAGTCTTCTATTGGACTTGGGTTTGGATGACAACCATATGACTAGTAGCCAGCAGTAAACATCACTAATCACTGAATCAATTGCCCTCATTCACACAGTACAGGCACACTTCTTTTATTTTTAATTTTATTCTCTTTTCAGTCATTAAAAAAAACAAAAAACTTTGTGTGTGTGCGCGGGGATTTTCCACCACCTTCTTTGAACAAGGTGCACAATGCGGTTGCATCGAGGAAACTGAAAGCAAGAGCTGAGAATTTAGCGTTAAATACTATAACACCTTGAGAATAAATTGGGGGAGAACGTTGGTTTCAGCAACAAGTTAAGAGAAGTTTATTCCCAAGAGTTGTGTATGGCATGGTGGAAGTACACCTTCAATAAGTATGTAGTTAAAAATGACTGCCACAGTCATCCATCATATTTAATATAAAACTATTCTGTATAGTTTTACTGACTACTTTTTATATCCTTGAAACAACCCTTTTAGACAATTTAAAAACAACAACTTCCCATCACTTGTCTATTTATTCTCTCTTCCTCACCTACACAATGTACTCTATTCTAGTGCAAGGGAGCAAAAAAAAAAAAAAAAAAAAAAAGGTAAAAAAGCTATGGAGATATCGGGGTTCGAACCCGAGGCCTCTCGCATGCAAAGCGAGCGCTCTACCGCTGAGCTATATCCCCACCGTCGACCTCATCTCGTAAGTTTAGAGTAAGATAAAATTCAGCCAAAAAGTGATAAACGTCCCAAACGGACGGATTTTAATCTAAATCCCACCTGAAATATTTCTCCAGAGGGAGTATAAATAATGTAACAAAAACACTTAATTTGCCATTATTATTTCATTATTAAAAATCATACCAGGTGCTCATTAATGGATGACTGACCACAAGAACATAGCCCAATTCTTACAGAACCCAAATGGACTACTGCTACACGACAATGAATGATTGCCACCGCGTGCCATACACCAGCACAGCAAGCTCAAAAACTGTTCTATAAATGCAATAAGAATGAAAGTGACTGAGGAATTGAAAAGAACATGAGTATTATAGCCAGAGAGGAAGACAAGGTGGACTGGAACCATCACGAGGAACTAGTGGACTGCATGTGCACTGGGAGGCTTATCATCATCTTCTTCTGTCTGCTGGTGTGCACCACTTGGAGAAGTCTCGACACGCTCGTGTTGACCGGTGGGGGACTTCTCAGAGGCAACTGTGGCATACGTGCGATTGGATTGCTGGCTAACTAAACCAGCGGCTACCTAAAGATAGAGAGGAGCAGCAAAGAATGCAATGCAGGATAGGCAACAGATAATGCGATCTTCTTTGTGTGTGTGTGTGTGTGTGATAATTTCTTTAACTTACTTGTGGTGCTGTGTCATTGGTCTGCTGGAGGGAGTTTTGTGAAGGCAAAAATTCACCTGGTCTCGATAAAAGCCTGAACTCCTTAGTGATCCTACATTCTCCCCCGTCCCGGGGGTCAATGTTCCCAATGAAAAAATCTCCCTCAGATGTGGCAACCAGAATGCGATGAACACTATCAATACTGCAAGCCCAACATTGATATAACCATCAGTACTCTAGGTCATGCAGCACATGCATGAACTCACCTTGTCACTGCACAGACACTCCTCAACCCTAGATTTAATAACAACAACAATATTCAACAAAATAAAATTCAAAGGAACAATGATCATAACTATCTCCACCTCAATAAGAACTGGAAGAATTATGGCTGTTATGTGCAGTAGTCTAAGCTATACACAAACTTATACTATGAATTCATCTGGTGAAAGCAAGAAAAAGGAGTTATTATCTATTAATGCCTCACAGCAATAGTCTTGGAAAATAATATTACATAGCATTCAAATAAATTGGGTAATAGTTGAGATAGGCTAGGATAAATAGCTACAGAGTAGAGAGTAAAAAGAAATAGTAGAATCGAAGTATCCTCTCGTTTCACTGACAAATCTACAATTGAATCACAATACACTCTACTGTACCCGACTTCGGCAGCTTGAACTGAGCAAATGCTCTGTTCTGAGTGAAGGCATCTGTAACCTGAAGGGAAAAAAAATAGAGAGAAAAAAATTCACCAGGTGCAATGTTTAAAAGAGTGCATAGTCAGAACCTGCGAAGGGAGCATGCTTGCTGGAGTTGCCAAAGCCTTGCTGAAGTAACTCATCCATCCTTGATGCTCATCTGCGGATCTATAGCAGTTATTCATTAAAAAAAGAAGAAGAAATAAAAGAAAAGATAAAGAATGCCTTACAAAGCTCTAAATGGGAGCTATGTACTTAAAAGAAACTGGGACTCTCACCTGCTTTGTATTAATAAATATGCACTTTGTATTATAGTTTTCATTCAATGCCTTCCCAGTCTATGCCCACTTATAGCTATGGTTTTCCCAATCCCGTGTTGGTAACAGAGTTTGTTCAAGACAATCAAGTTTTAAAGACCAAAGTCAACACATATCTCTTACTTCTCCTGAGGAGGCTCCACCAATCTGAAGATGTGGACAGTCTCTGTGCTACTGGATGACACCAGATAGAGATCGTCAGTACTGAAGGACAGGCTGCTGATCTGGATGAATCTACACATAAAACTACCTATCAACACACTCCACAGCAGACACAAGATCTCATTCACCTCTTCATGCCTCTCCTGAATTCTAGCAGCTTCTCCCCAGCAGGGACACTGAACACACGAATAACTGTCCCCTGCAACACGGATATTTGTAAAGCTAGTACTACATCATGAGTAACTATTCATTGTATAATTTATGCTATTCATGGCATGGTAGAAATTTGTTGGTGCACATACTTAATATCATGCATGTATCACACAGTATTTCTGACAGTTGTATGCTCATTGTTAATGTGGAAAAGGCACACAAAATTATACAAAAAAAATAAAATAAAACAAACTAACAACAGCAAAAAACAAAAAAACAAAAAAACAAACAAAACAAAAACAAACAACAACCCAAAATAAGGTGACAACAAAACAAAAACAGCAGAAAACAACTGACAACGGACAAGCAAAAAAAAAAAGGTCTGATTGATTAAGTGAATGAGGTTACATAACATTTAGTTACCAAGCCAAACCCTACTAGACTGTACCATTTACTTATCGAGAGTGTCAGAGCAAGCAGAGATGGCTCATCCGCCACAACAAACATGTGAATATTACAAGTTCAAAGTTAGTTGTGTGAGAACCGACCTAGATGGTATTTTGTGCAATTCTTTAACCATACTCCAAAGACAGCATGCCATACATGTGCACACTGACTACTAGAGAATAGTACTGGAAAAATGTTACTATTTTTTTGTTTTGTTTTTCTAGCAGCCGCTCCTTTCAAACACATCAGATCAACTACACTGTCCACCATTGGGTCAACCTATTGTATATCACAGCTCGAACAAAAATAACCACTTCTGAGTCACCAGTAGATTAGTTGCTCAAAAATTTCAATGCCACACCAACACGTATATGTGCATGTTTTTAGGGGTATTGTGACTTTTGTGATAGAAGCATGAAATTTTGCATGCTGATAGCCAACAACCTGAAGATGATTTTAGGTTATTGGGACATCTCTGATTTGACCTTTTTTGACCTTTAGGTGCTAATTAGTATGCCGTAATTACTACAATTGTAGTAATTTTTGAATTATTAAATTAAATAGTGCCACGTTAGGTATCATATGAAAGCTCATATTAAGGGTGCCCTGCCACCGGAAACCAAGGCGCGTAACCGCAAATTGATTGTTTTTGCTATGTCTTTATATTTCTTTTTCTGTGTACTGTGGGCTTACTTTGTTGTTACAGATGGAATGAGCACCAATAAAGGACTCCAGCAAGCCAAATTTGAAGAATGAAGACCCGCCTGGGACGGCGATACAGCTCTGCACACCTGCTACTATTTGGTGTTATTTCGAAGCGGCCGAAGGAACTAGAGTGCTCATTTTTTTTCCAGAGGTAGCTAGTGGGCTTCTTCGCAACATTACAGAGCCATATTTCTAATATCTATATTCTTTTTTTGTAAATAGTAAAATTTTCGTGCCGTTTTACTCCTGCGTTATTCTAAAAAAATCTCTCTGTAACTTTATTCTAAGGGGGGTATGCTGCTTGTGCGCAAAATTTGGATTCAATTCAATGATACAATTCCACGAAATATCGATTTATATTTTCAAGTTGACTACTGATTCGCTATTTTACCCAGCCCCCCTTGACGTTGAGCTCCGCGAACGCGCAATTTAATGGTAAGAGTAATCAATTGACTTGTGGAAACTCTAAAAAGAGCCCATTTGTAAACAAAAATAAGAAATACAATAATGAGCCGTGAGATGGCCGTTGTAACTTTGGAAAAGGTTAGTCCCCGGAGCAGAAGTGACGGCGTATTCCCAATGTTGCTTGGAGTTGGTTGCTCATTAGTGAGAGCGGGGTAGTTCAGCACAAATGTCAGACTTGTAGGTGATAGGGCTGAAGAATATAGCGGTAGCAATCTCGACAGAAAGAACTGAAGTGATGATGACGGAGTCTATACGCAGCCAAGTCTGAATACAAGGTTGGTGGAATAGTAGGAGCTGGTACCAGTCAGGATGGAGTTGGTCACCGTTGAGACAGAGTTTTAAGCTGCTCCAATGGCTTCACAAGTACAACCTCATTCCGTACCCTGAAAGTATAATAGAAGGATGTTATTTGAGTTGACTGTTTCAGACTAGTACACTACAGTTATACAGAGGTTTATACAGAGGTATAGCTCGGGACCCATTTGTCCTCCTGCTTCGCGGTAACCGGTAGATTTTTTTGGCGCCAAAGTTAATTGATCCGCGTAGAAATTCAGAGCTGGCCTCGCGTGAATAGATTGCATGCAGGGGTTGGGTTACGGGCGGTTCTGCGGTATTATACTGAATGATTAAACGACCACAGGTCCCGGTGGCAGGGCACCCTTAAGAGGAATAATATAAAATTTGAATCAAAGTTATATCTATTTTCAATCAAAAGTTATGGTCGTTTCAGCAACTGTTAAGTGCTATACACATAGTATTGTGCACAGTAAAACTTGTCATAGCCAACTTGCTTTACGCAAAATGTGAAATCACTGACCGGAGTTATAGAAGATATGGGAAATCCTTTCACTGAGGACAGTAATGATCTTCTTGTGCTCTCAGATGTAGCAGAGAGGCCAACGCATTACGGGAAATGGAGCAACAGTAACTAAACACTTGGATAGCAGCTGCAATTAACACCTGTATAATATATTACTGCCCAGTCTGTCAGGTGACCCGAGCACATGGTAGCTATGTAGTTTTCCATGAAGGGGAAAGAACAACTCTAGACTGAGGTAAGTATAGATAACTTTTGTATCTTCCTTTAAGCTCATGTTGCAATGATAGGAACAATGGATAAACCACACACAGTAGTTTGTCAAGAACTACAGCTTCAGTCATCACAGATGTATCTCACCACTGACTGGAGCAAGTGTGCCCTGTGCCAAGAACATTCAACAGAAGTGCTTCACTGTCAAGCAGATTCTAAGCGTAACTCTCAGGGGGCAGGATACACCACAATGGCTGGTTTGTTGGAAGGATTTGATAAGATTTCTTGTTTGCCCAGAAAAATGAACTTAGCTTGATTTGATGAAGGTGAAGGCATTGAAGCTACCCTGCGCAGGCAAAAAGCGAAGTGGAACGATTCCTGCAGGCTGGAATACAATAAAACCCAATTACTTCGTTCTGAGAGAAAGAAAAGATCAGCTAATCAGACAGAAGAGGCAGAGAAATCAAAGAAATTGACCCGGCTGAGCACAGGAAAGGCAAGCTCAATCAGTGACAGTACATGTTTCTTTTGTGCCAAGCCAGCTACCTCAAGTAAGGCACTGTGCAAGGCATCGCTCAACCAGTGCACAAGGTTCTCTTCATGGAACTGGAATTTCCATATTCCAACATCCCAACAGTGACTGTCTCGGGACTCCTCAACCTGCTTTGATTCCAATTAGCAATTCTGATGGCCTCAACAAGAAGTTGGCATGTTTACCAGAGGCTGCTTGGGAATCTCTTGGATGTTGTTGTACTAGTCATTTCATCAGCTCAGCGGTTGGGAATATCTGAACTCTGGATTGCATTCGGAACAGGGAAGCACTTCAGGTTCCTTCCAATACATGAGCTAGCTGATACTCTTGGTCCTCAAAAGTGTATTGCCTTGCCCTTCTTTCATTCACTGACAGGATGTGACACAGTGTCTTTCTTTGGAGGAAAAAGCAAAAAGACTGCATGGAATACTTGGAAGTCCTATGATTCAGTCATTCCTGCATTTTGTGCATTAGCTAATACTCCAAGTGTACAGTGCATAGAGCAATGGCTACCTCTTCTGGAGCGATCTGTAGTCTTACTCTACGACTGCACGAGCAGTCTTGAGCATGTGAATGATTCCAGAAAAGAACTATTCACAAAGAAGGGTAGAGCAATTGACCGACTACCACCTACCCAAGCTGCTCTTATTCAGCACATCAAAAGGGCAGCGTATCAGGCTGGTCACTGCTGGCCCCAAGTGATGATTGCTGCCCCAGAAATGCCATCTCCAGTAGACTGGGGGTGGAAAAAGAAAAACCAAGGATGTGGATGGGAAGCACTCTGGACTTCTCTACCAGAAGCCACAGAAGCATGTAGGGAGCTAATTCGTTGTGGATGCAAGAAAGAATGCAAGGGACGCTGCAAATGCCAAAAAGCAGCACTTCAATGCACCGCACTTTGTAACTGTGGAGGACAATGCAGTGACTAACTTTTTCATTTTCAATATTATCACGAACAAAACCATTATTCTTGATAGTATGCTCCCTCTACAACACATATCAATATGAATTTAGGAAGAAACTGGTTAACTACTACCATGTTCAGCCTTCCTAAACAATTAATGCACAATAGCTGCAGGGCTATTTATATTATACCACATTGTAGTAAATAGTATTATTTCAAAAGGTCATACCTTCTGATTAGAAACAGGTATGTCTTTGATTCAAAGTTTATTTTACTCCTCTTAATGTAAGCTTTCGTTTGATACTAAACTTGATATGGTTAAATTAAACGATTCAAAAATTACTGTAGACGTATAAAATTTGGCGCATTAATTAGCACCCAAAGGTCAGAAAAGGTCAAATCATGGATGTCCCTATAGCTTAAAATCATCTGTAGGGCTTTCCCTATTAGCATGCAAAATTTCATGCTTCTATCACAAAAGGCACAATTTTTTCACATATCTGCTGTACTATATATAAACATCGAGTCTATTATTACACATGTTTAGAAGTTTGCAGACTCAGGAAAAAGCAGTACACTGTGGTATTGTCTATCCATTCCATTCTTATTGTGTAATTCGGTGGATTCGTAGGCAACAACACTTGCTTCCTAATTTATCAGGGCACTTTAGCACTAACTTAACCCCAACTGAGTGTAGGAAACATTTTTATAACTTTATACAGTAATATGCCCAAAAAGTATGGAAACTAACAGCCAATGAAACCCACATTGCTTCACTTACAAACCAAACAACAACAAAAAAGAAACCAAAGAGAAACAAAAACTTTAGACTATATAGCCACAACACTTTAGACAAAGTGTGTATTTTCACATTTAATTGCCAACCATTCATGAATATATTCAGTTGTCTCCGTCCATTAATATACGCATGTATGCCTCATGGTCAGAATGACACCTTGTGACAGCATCTGGTTGGAGAGGAAAGAACTGGGGCAAAACATAAGGGTTTTTTTCTTCTTACTATTAGGTGTAAACAACCGGGAGAAGATTATAAAGTCTTGGTGGTACATCCCATGGGATTTAACTGCATTTATTGTGACTATCAATGAATTGCAGAAACCTGCTTGATACACTGAAGCTTGACAACCCAAATACAACTCACTGTGTTTGAGGCAGAAGCCAATCTATTGCCAGAGTAACTGAATGCCAGAGCAGCAAGAGGAGAGTCATGAGCAGGAATGGCCGCCACAGCCTTCAGATTAATGGCATCAAACACCTGGATCTCTCCATTCTACAACAAATAAACACACTTGTAATAGTGACACTTGTAATAGTGACACTTGTACATATTCTTTGAGGTAGAATAAAACTTTTTTAGACCAATTTATGATGTAATGAATGTCCCGTAATCATCACCATTATTACAATAAGAACTATAATAATGATAATAGCAAATTTTCTATTTCTAACAGCCAATATTATGTTAATAAACTTAACACCATTTTTCATTCTTGGCTGAACGGTCTTACATATACTAAACCATAATAATGATTGCTGCTATGCTACTGAAAAGAAATTTGCTTCAATCCCTCTCCCCAAATGAACCAAACTACTAACAACATGCTAGTTAACTAACTTGATTGCTTCCAGGGTATGCTATGTAGCCACCATCATTATCCACTGACAGAGCACACAAACCTACACACACAAACACCATACACAAACAATATAAACAATACGAACTAACAACAATAGCTGCTGTCAACACTTCGTGTGACCAGATAACTACAAGAAAGTAATTCACTCACCAGAAGGATTCTTAGGGGTATCTCTGATAGTATGCATCACCTGGACACACACACACACACACACACACATGCACACACACACACACACACAACTGAGCATGAGTACAATTGACAATCATACTACTTATTCATGCAGATGTGGTAGGTCATTCGTCACAATGTTAACAGTGTGGAGGAACATGCTATGTTGTTTCTGCCAAGCAAATTTAATAGACGCTCAACAACTTCTCATTAATTTATGCCGCAGTTGAGATAGACACTATACCATTCGTACATGTTGCAGTTGAGATCATTTTTAGCATAACATCACAACACAGACGTCAGGAGCACCATATCAACTGCCAAAATACCATACTCCATGGCCCATATGTTGCTGTGACATAGTACTTACAGAAACAGTACTACTAAAACAAGAGCATCAGTAGTTTATAAAAAAATAAAATAAAAAAAAGCTGCGGTTAACGCTTATCTTTGAATGTTTGTCCACCTGAAAATATTTTTACTACGAGGCTCTGAGACTCAGAATATATAAACTAGAAGGTGAACAATCTGTGCACTCCATTTATACTTCATGACAGCTCAGTGACCCATCAGAAATTGAGCTTAAGATTGCAGTATTAAAACTGTCAATTGGAATTTTTAGCTCTTGTCCATACTGTATGGGCTAAGATACTTTCCCCCTGCATATCGGGGAATAGCTTTGTCTCCATTTGCTTTTAAAATTCATCACTTGCTGAATGTCTTCACAGCAAATATCAAAATATTCAAATTTTCTCCATTTCTCTTCTCAAGAATTTGCCAGTGAAAGGATTAATGATGCTCTTTTTCAGCACTGGTAACGTGTACCTTCAATGCCATCACATGCATAATCATCACTTCAGCTACAGCAAAAAAAAATTGCTCTCACTCCTTTTCCACAATATTGTACACACCAGTTCAGTGCAGTCAGTACAAAGTCCACCAATTGACAGCCAAAATATGACGCCACTTCCGAAATTTAATGGGACAAACAGACAAAGTAGAACAATTACCCTCTCAGAGATTAAATACCTCTCCTCCTACCCTATGTGTGTAAGTGTGCACACATTACCTTCATGTCCCTAATGTTGTGGATGTACAAGTTCTGTCTCAGTACCACAATCAGTCTCTATACAACATATAAACAATTAATATAATAGTACACAGATATAGTACCACACATGCCATCCAGCATAGTGTCAATGCACATGTGATTTTAGAAGTTGCACTTTTGCATATTTTTGTGTGTGTGTGTGTGTGTGTGTGTGTGTGTGCATTTGAGATAGGAAGATAACCCGTTTCGTTCCAAGTATTAAGCATGAAAGGCACCGTACTACTATGACTGACAAAAATTAGATCATTTTTATTCTCACCCCACTGTACTAGCAGCTATTATGTGTGTACTGGCAGTGAGCGTGTGAATTATTGGGAAAGACCTGTAGCATACATGCATCCTCCTCCCCCTCCCCTTCCGTACTCACACACCCACACTACTGATACGAAACCAGGTTGGTTGAGGTTGGAGGTGACCAATGAGGTTCTCATGTGAATGCTGTAAACATATGCTGACATTGTCCGGGAAACAGTGCAACAAGCCCCATGTCTTAACTCCCAGCCATGTTTCAGACATTACTTACCTGTCTGTTCAGCTTGACTGAGAGAATGGTATCTGGATAACTGTACGTGCATATCTCCGAATTTTTCTATATAAGAAAACAATATTAATGAATTAAACTAACATGTAGTCCCATGCCAGAATGCCCTCTGAGTGGATAAAGACTCAACAAATATGTTCCGTTAAAACCCTTTAATGGAGTGTTAATGAATCAGAAAAAAAACTAAACCAGACCATCCCATAGATTAAGTGAAACAAACTAAAATGCGGCCAGTGCAGCATGCCTGCTGAAAAAAACTCAACAAGGTTTGACTGACACTTTGAAAGAGACTGTGTTTTTCTTCTTTCTTGCACAGTATTTACCTTGAAATGGCAGACTCGAAGCTTGCGAGGATTTGATAGTTCAACCAAAGCCACAAGGCTACTTGAAAAAAGTCTCTCAACAATACACACTTCAGTTCCTTCTACAGTAACAAATTGTTATTTTAAATTAAGAAGCTGTTCATGAAAGAAGAGATCCACTAACCTTTTTCAAAGCTGGGCTCCAGTTGCTCCAGGGTATTAAGGGGATAGAGCTTGTAGCCTGACTTAAGACCTACTGATAAAGAACTGAAGACAAAAAAAACTAATTAATGCATATTGAGGCAATAATATCGGTAGTTAATTACGTTGCATCTTGGTTGAAATTGATGAAAAGGAGATCGCTAGAGAAGTCACCACTTTCGGGAGGCAAATTCATGCTGGATCGAGTAGACTGCAGCCAAGTTCTACACCGTTTTTCACAAGCGGAACATAGGAGGGGACGACACTTTAGTGAGCCAGTAAACAAACTCTTTACAGAACAATTTTTTAGATGCGCAATAAATGAAAATTTTAGCACGTGATCATCATCTGACAAATAGCTGCTGCAGTAAAGTCACACCCACTAGGCAACAAACTATTTATAAGTCGTAATAAAATTACGTAGCTAAAATCTGTCTAAAAATAGTCCAACTCTCCTATTTAAACCCTATCGACCTCAACCTGAACCAGTCAGCAGAAAGCACTCCATCAGCACTCATCTGATCTGGCGAGGCGCAAACCTCACTCCTAGCAATGGAGAACGGGGAGATTGTGTCGTGCGCTCTTGGGAAAGTTTAACCCCTCCACTAACGCTTACTTCGCTTACTTCGTACCTATCTGAGGGAGCCATTGCGGCTCTTTTGGGTGTCACACCGCTCTGGTACTCTTCCTTGCTGCAGCGGCCACGCAATTACTGGGGTGACCCAGTGCTAAGTGGCAGGCTTGGAAGTAGTCCGGGGCACCCAGATCATCTGTCCTTTAGCAAAGGGTGGGTGGTCTGGGTAATTTTGTCATGGTGAAGAAATTTTGGAGTTGAAGTAAAGAAGCGCGTTAGTGGTAGGGATAAACCTGCTCCAAGTTCTGTGCTACACTCTCTAACCCCGTCCTCCATTGTATTTGACGCATTCAACACTCAGGCCTAGCCTGTGAAATCGAAGCAGATCTTCAGTCTCTTTTCCAACACAAACTACCTTTCCTTTACAGTAAGTAAAAAGGTTGTCAAAATGAAGATTGCCCCATAAGCGAGTTCGGGCACTTCAATGCACACATGCTGCACCCAGCTTAGTGAGTTCCCCCCACCACTTCAGAGAACAAATGGTTTGTGCTTTGCACTATACAGGCAACACCTTATACTTTAGCATTAAGAACAGAGTCAAAAAACTGATTATGTTAAAAGCACATACCAAAAGATAAAGCATAGATTGAAGGGAGCAAGTCCCTAACACATGAACATTGAAAGTGATGTGTACTAACTTATAACCATAGAGCCATGACCATAATAAATAGACATTATTTTCGCACCAGCAACATGATAATGTTCATGGCTGCTACTGATGCTATAAAAGATATACAGGACAAAATAAGAAATCTTGGTGAATATTTTGAAGTGTTTCTAGTTCGAGGATGATTGCAACAGTGTAGAAAGTGCTGCCACAAAAGATAGCCCTTACTTGCTACTCAGTAACTTCAGTACCTTGCCTATGGCCACAGTTTTACCTGCAATATGAAGAAACAATAGCACATAGTGAAAGAAATAATTAAAGGTACTGTTACTGACAGAGATGACATAATTCCCCTTCCCACATAATAAATAAATGCTCGATCAAATGCCACTCTCAATTAGTACCTTCCTCACTTACCTAGTGAAAAGTAAATAGTCACCGTTATTTTTTAAAACAATAGCTGTACTATGCAACTGCTAAAACAATTACTTGTCCATGTGATCATTCCCTTTTCTAATACATGCTTGAACAGTGGTGGTCTGCTATATAGCAGCCATGGTGTCTGAACAGTAGGGCATTTTTAGAACCAACTTGAAAGGGGTCAAATCTACATTTTTGAAATTTCAGGGGGCTTCTAATATAAATGAAATAGATGGGGAAAAAAAAAAATTCCCTGCACATGAAACATAATCATGACTAGAGATCTCAAAATATTTGCCATTTCCATTCAGGTACCACACCAGTCATTAACTTCTCTTGTTTACAGGTACCTGTGAACTACATGTACCCAAAGACAAGAGTTGTTACCTTCATCTCTCAGGGTGAAGCGAGCCATTTGAGGGAAGTCCTTGAAAGTCTCCAGGCAGATGATGCCGTTGGTCTGCAGAGTGGCTATGACAACCTGGTCCTGCTTCACAAACCTGGGGTTGCGGGCAATACACTTGCCTGTCTTGCGGTCTATGAGTGCCTTCAGAGCCTACACAAGCACACACACACAGTCGAATCGGTTGCAGCTCTGACCATAGCAGGAAGTTGGCTAAAAGACTAATGCCAGGTGTTGGTTAAATAGATTAGGTCTAATACTAGAATAAGATGCAATAAACTACACTTTATAGCACAGTTTGAATCAATATCCTGAGCACTAGTGTAATTAAATGTATATCCAGGTAGTAGTAGTTATGTTATTGCTTTCTCACCAATATCTGGACTTCCTCTACAACAGTATGGATGTGCAGTACTGCAGTGTAGCCAGCACAGATGATGGACTTGTACTCTAACACTACTATCTGTGCGTCAAACACCTGACCCATACTACATGGGGACGAGGGATCACATAACACAAAACCTGCAGAAATATCCTAACAAACACAAACAACAAATGAAACACACAAACACACATACAAAACACTCTATGGGGACACCATAAACTCAGAATTGAAAAATAAAAGTAAACTTAATACGTATAAGTGGGTGTGGTAAGGCTTTGCTATACAAATGGATTTACTTACCTCTTCCTCAACTCCCTTCAGCCGCAGCTTCACATTATCTCCAGCATAAGCTGCAAACACTTCCTCCTCTACCCTAATCACCTGTAGCACCTCTACATTCACCTACACACACATACATACATATACACACATTCATACATTTCGCACACATGTGCGTTCATATACACACATTCACAAAGACCTACTTCAACCATTCAATGTTACCTTGTTGGGCATGAGTAGTAGGGATGTGTTTTTCACGACGGCTCCGGACTCTATCTTGCCCATAACCAGAGTACCCATGTCCTACACATGCCATCATGCGCACACACACACACACACACACACACACACCAAATGGGAATAAAATACGACCTCTTATCATTCACTAATGTAGAGCCTCAGTACCTTGTGCTTGTCTGCAATGGGCATCCTCAAGATGCCATTGTCCTCCCTGACAATAGGAGGCAAGTCGTCCAAATAAGTGATGAATGGCGGACCTCTACAACAACCAAAACAATTTAAGTCAACTGTCACCTGAAACATGACCATTTAGTGGCACATTCCTATTGTCTGATTAGGTGGACCTGTATGGCAACTACACTTGCTTCCTAGTTTATCAGGAGAGCTTAGCACTAAAAAGCCGAAAAGGTGTGGGAAGCACATCTATAACATAATTAGTAGTTTCAAAAAGCCAGGAAACCACAATTCAATGAAACCCACATAGCTTTACCCTCAAAGAAGGAAGAGGTAAAAAAAGAAAAGAAAAAAAAAACTCAAGGAAGCAACAAGTTTTAACAAGTGGTTATATTCCCAGCCTTGTATAACTTCATATGTACAAACAAATTGGCATTCTCTTACTTGTACCACGGGCAGTCCGGAGAAGAATTCTTGAGGTTGGCACCAGTGAGGCCAGAGACAGGAATGAAGAATAAGTCTAACCATGAACACACCCACACACAATAACAGAGAATTAGTTCGTGTTCTGATCACATAGCCATCATGAATGGCCACTATCTTGATGAAATAAGCGGAATGAGAAAAAAAATATGCCAGAAAGTTACCAGAACATGCGAACAACTGATAATGTAAGCCGCAAGCCACCAAACTTCTGTGGATACAAATTTGTATGATATGCACCCAGCAAGAGACAGCTTCTAAAACTAATACTAAACATTTACTTCTGAAACAATCTACGCCAAGCATTTTCTGTATTCTCCAATGGCCACAACGAAGGACATAACAATTTACCCTACTCTTTTTTTTTTTAGGTGGATGGAACCCATAATATATATATACACATGTTTACGTTTTGTTTGTTAGTTTGTTTTTGTTTTTAAATGCTCGTTGATAAATATGATGTGAATGTTGAAAAGTGGGCAGTCGAGACACAACTTTCAGAACTTTTGAAGTTGACTAGTTCTGAAGTTGATAAAATGGCAAGGCAGTGATTTAGGGGCATAGAATCACCATTCTCAATTTGGGCAAGTTTTATAAAGCTTATCTTTCGAATTAACACTTTGGCATTAAAATTCCTTGTTTCCATAGAGCAACCCAAAAAATTGTTTTCAACATTTATGAAATATTGTTATTTTTTACACACACACACACACACACATAATAGATATGCCTCCATTGAAGAAACCAAAATATCCATTAAACCATTAACCATAAAAGTCCACTCACCAGTCTTGGGATTGAAGCCAACTTTTCGGAGGAATGGCGTAAGTTTAACCTTGCATTCTTCAAACCTGTCCTCCAGCCACTCCACAGTGGGGTCGTCCATCTTGTTCACCAGGACTATGAGGTGTTTCACACCTGCTGTCTTGGCCAGCATGGCGTGCTCTCGCGTCTGGCCCTTCCTCTCGAAGCCGGTCTCAAACTCTCCCTTCCTGGCAGATATCACTAGCACTCCGATATCAGCCTGGGCTGCCCCTCCAATCATGTTAGGGACAAAACCAGCATGGCCCGGTGCGTCTAGAATAGTGAAGCGCTTCTTGGTAGTCTCAAAGGCTGCCCTGCCCACCTCTACTGTTTTGCCCTAATCATACAGAATCAGCAATGATTTATTAAGTGAGTGAAAAAAAAACAAGACGTGAAAATTCCCCCCCCACAAATTCAAGAACTGGTAAATGTAGTTCAGACCTGTAACTCTTATCAAAACAAAGCAACTTCCCCCTATAGACATCTCAAAAACAAATGGCTACCAAATACTGTATACACTAGATCAACTGCTGCAGTTACTACATGTATTCTTTAAGTTATCTGTGTACTGAGGCCACCATTCAAGAGTGGCGTTTAGATTGGAAATGGTTGTTCAATTATCGGTTATAGCAGAAAATTTACTGGAGTTTTGAGTAAAAAAAAATTTTTTTTTTTTTTTAAAACTCTCCATGCAGTACTTGATTTATGGTTCAAGGTGGAAATTATTTACACTGTCGTAAAGTGAGTAGAGAGGCTAATACTATTAGAGAGTGGTGTCTGGTCAACCATATACAGTATATTACATTTGCCAAGTGTTGTATATAAATTTCTACAATGGGTAGATAAGGAGTACCTTAATTAGTTCCAGTATGTTTGTTACCTTGTCTCTCTCTTCCTGATTGGTGTCCAGTGCCCATGACAGGTACCACGTCTCTCTATTCTTCTCTTTAGCTTCCCTTTCATATTTCTCCAGAGTCCGTTTGTCCACCTGGCCAGTCAGGAACCTGACACACATACAACACATAGACCATAATCGAACCCTGACATGTACCACATATAGAACCATAATCAAGCCATGTCGCCACTTTGAATCACTATAAAACCCTAGTCCAGACTTGACACACATGGACCATTTATGGGACCAGTATGTAAATACTGTCTACTTACATGGTTTATTATTAGTATCGATGATTAAGCGTAAAAAACAACAACAACAACAAAAAAAAAACATACTCGTAAACTCTGAGAATTATTTCCGTTATGGATTATGAGTTAAAAGTTATGGTGGATTAAAGGGTCACATATGGAACCACACTCTAGGCCTGATAGAGACTACAAAAAGTCTAGTCCTGTCACATATATGAAACATGCACATAGCACTACGAGACAAAACACATAAACTTAACCCATACTCCACATCACCTCAATGTGTATACAAATAAATACTACAATAGTGCTACTACATCTGCAATTCTTGACCATAAGTACAGCCTTCACAACAGTGATAGTGTATGACTTACATAATATGGCCGCCAATGGTGGACTTGCCAGCATCTACACACATACAAAAGAGAAGCAAAACATTTCACATTTCTTCATTACAATCCCCGCCCCTTAAAAAAAGCTACTCTATAAATCACTAGACACAAGGTGTGCTAAACAAAAGGAGAAAAAAAAACTTACCAACATGTCCGATAAAAATCACGTTTAGATTTTCCTTCTCATCTTTATCTTTAGGAGGAACGACCACAGATTGGGAACTTTTCGAAGAACCCCCTTCAGCCTTAGAGCTTTTGGAGAGATTGGGAGAAGGGTTCTTTTTGCTGCTGCTGCTGCCACCACCACCACCATTTTCATGGAGAGTAGCAGCTGGTGGCTGGGCAGTGCTAGAAGATGTGGATGAAGGGGGAGTGGTAGGCTTGCTCTGGACAGTGGCCTTCTCAGCACTTTTAGTAGTAGCTGCAGTTGGTTCTTTCACTACGCAATTTTGGGCACCGGTTGCCAATTTGCTGGGCTGTTGCTCCGATGATGGCAACTCATCTGACTTATCACCTACATTTGTGCCCTCATCGCCAGCCATCTGCTCCCACGAGTCTACTGGATCATCTGCTGACTTATGCTGGGGTTGGCCCGACGATGACGAATGGGCTGGGCTAAGATCAGCTTTAGGATTGGTGTGTGGGTTAGTGCTGGGCACGGAAGGCGGGTGTGATTGCTGTGGGCGGGTCTGTTGTCCAGGCGGGGCCTGGGCATACCTATGTTGCTGCTGATGCTGCTGATGCTGCGGTTGGTAGTGGGAATGAGAGGGTCCCGGTCCTGTGCTGTAACCTGGGTGATGGTGACCACCACCCATGGATGGATGGTAGTCTACACAATAGAAAAAACAGATATTTCATTAGGATTATTCACTTGGTAAGGGAAGAGAGGGTCGGGGCATACGGAGAAAAACAACAACAACAAAAAAAAACAAAAAAAACCACTTAATTTTTAAAATACCAAACTTAACTTTGGTGATGTGTTGTCTAGCAACCTCTGAGAGGTCACTGATTATAAAATTAGAAACATGAACTTAACTTCTTTCAGAGTGACCTGCTGTACTTCAATAGCTTTACATGAAAATGAAGCTTTCGTGTCCTTTAAGAAACTCACCAAGAGTCTCACTTTCTGGCAGTTTACCAAGAGATTCTAAAAGCAAATGTATATAATGGTATCTTCTCTGATACAATTAAGTAAGGACAAAATTTTAATTTGGGTCAAAAAAAAAAGAAAAAAAAAAAGGAGAACCCAATTTAACCGATTACACGCGAATAAAAATTTTAATTGCGCCTTACGTAATGCGGTCACGGGCGCACGCGAGACACAGAGGATTGATTGCATGGTAGGAGGGTGACACTAAGCGAGAGAAAGAAGACGAAAGTTTGAAGATTGCCTCGGGGACAGTATTATCAAACGATAGAGTACGCTCTAGGCTATTGGGAAAGCATAAATTCGACACTCAGTAGCTGTTCCCACTTAAAAATAACAAAGTACTCGCACCGTTTGGCAAAAACTTTTATGGCATCACACTGAGGCTCTTAGTAAGCAAAGCATGGTTTCATGGCTGAAGCAGTTTGCTACTCGATCATAGAGGTAAGAGAAAGTGTTTTTGCACACATCTGTCTTACATTCAGGAAGAATTTGTTGATATCTATTTAGGGTGTGGTTTATTTTGAACTGAGCAGTTTGTTATAAATTTTGTGAACAGAGAAGCTTTTTATGGCTTTTGTGTATGAAAACAGGTACATCACAAATAAATGATAGAATATTTGAGTGTATTCAGTTTGGTACTCCAAGGAGTCTTAACTTTTGATGTGCTGGTAGGCTGCATTGTTGACAGAATAGTTGGTGATCTTACTATCAAGTGCAACTGGTCATAGCATAATAGAAGTATATGTCAGAGGGCTCCCTGCAGTCTCACCTGTTGTATAACAATATTTATTTTTACTTATTGCTATAAAGAATGTGGTAATTCCTGTAGAAATCGCTACTTTTCAGAATCATCAATTCCGTTCTCTCGTCAGAGTCCTTGACCATCTAGTAACTACTGCAGTCACTACACCCATCAGTACTGAAGTCATTCTTGCTGTCATCAAACTCCTCGTCACTACCACCAGAGTTACTGCCATCCTTGTCACGGCCATGCTGTGCCAGGTCAAGAATATTGTCTTCATCACTAGGATGCTGAAGTACCAGTGTTCCACTAGCCAAGATAGCTTTCTACTTGTCATATCATGAGCAGTTATAGCTAAAGTAATATTGGTTTCTAAAAAATTATTCTGTGTACCTTTATTATATTATGAAATACATTTTCAATTTATACTTTATCAGAAAGAAGTCTTATTGTTGTGACAAAATTTACTCAACATTTTCTTATGGCAGTCTATGTATTATATAAGCCTAAAATATACTTACAACAATATAGAATCGTCTGCAATTGTGATTGGTGGCTTCCTTGACTCCACAAGGCCGTAGGGCGAAATGGACGCGAAGACGCATTTTCGCGTCCTCCGCGGTTATCGATTTTTCTCAATTGACTCGTATTTGCATCTTCCGCGATTAATCGGTTAACAGCACACATGGCTGAATGGTTATAAAATAGTCGCTCAAAAGAAAAAAATAGAGAACTGGTCAGCACACTTGACATAAGAAACTTTTGATGTATCACAGGTTTATGATGTGCAGTTAGAAGTCTAAATGCTTTCATATGTGACCATGCACAAGAAAATTGGGCACAAGGGCCCACCAAAAAAAATCCCCCCCCCCCCCCCCCCCTTATACCATTACACCACCGTCGGCATCCAGTGAGCTATCCAAATTTTATAGCCGTAGCTTCAACTGTTGCTGACTTAACCTAACCATTTCAATTGACGAGCTGAATCCATCTTGAGAAGTAAATTAATCTTTTTTGTTATGTTTACACGCACCACGTTGTGCCCCATTTTACTGTGTGTGGTCACATATTGAACAACAAAGGAGATGAATTCCATTGTTGCTTAGGACGTTAGATAGGAGAGAAATTGAGCTTTTTGTTGTTGTTGTTTTAACCCCCCCCCCCCCCCCCCCCCCCCCCCCCCCCCCTGTGACTGTGGGGTGTTAAGGGTGCTGCGACAACGCCCACGCACATATTCACAATAATTGGATTTTGGTTGCTAGGGATTACTAACTTTTTATTGGTGTTTGTAGAGCTCCAACTAAGGGTGGATCCTAAAGAGTACTGCTAATGGACTAACTAAATAAAAAGAACGGGCCTTGAGAGCCTGTTTCGTTCAAGTTACGAGCTCCTCAGCCTCAAGTATATAATCCACAACTCCTCCGCGGGTGCCGTCGCTGACGAGCCCATTCTTCGTCTACTGCTACATTTGTTGATTGTCTTCAAAACCTTCGTTGTACTTTTTCTCAATTCTGCTTTGTTTTGTCTAGTTGACTGTGCTGATTTGATCCTCGCGGCAGCGCGCCCGAATTTTTTTCTTTCAGAAAAAATTGCAACGAACATTTAGTAGCTAAGGTCATAGTCAGCCTGTGTACGAAATTTGGAGTCATTTCTACTCGTAGTTTCTGAGAAGAAACACAAAATAGACTCCAGGACTAAAAATTAGTCCACGCGATCTTTGGCAGAGACTTGATTACTTTCAAACCACACCCACAACAGATTCAATTAATTCCCGCGGGAAAGTGAGTTCCAGGTGCTCTCTAACTTTCGGGCGCCTACCGGTAGCAAACCAGTTATCTGGCCGCCTTTCCTTCTCGATGATAAGCCCTACTGAAACGAGTGTGAGGAAATTATTGTAGTCTAGTTAATAGTGTTTTTCTCGGCATGGTCAGGTAAGGGAAGCCTTGCTAGCTAGATGCATATTCAGTGTGTGTATGTACCTATAATAGATTAGTGAACCATTTTTGCTGCTGGAAAACTCTACAGTTTCAGTTTGTGTACAGTTTTCTGTACTTAGCTATTCACTTCATTTGTTTATTCATCCTTACTTAGCTAGCTACATCACAAAATATTCATCTATATTTAGCTGGCTATTTCAAAATATTTTTTTATATAAAATAAGTATCATTATTATTATATACATTCAAAAAAATTATCGCTGGTCATCACAATACTGTAAAATAAAAAAATCATGAGTGATATATCAGGAAGAAGTTTTGCACAAGAATAAAAAATTAAAATAATGGAGTCATTAGTGAGGTATTATTTACCTGTCAAAGCTTGGAGACAATCTGGGAGCCAGTGTCGGCTCTAGGGAGAAACAATACTGATAAAGTAAGCCAAGAAATACAATATCAAACAGCTGCGCTCTTTACAACTTATAGTGGGGGCGGGGCCTCGGTTAATTTTATCAATTGGTAGGCGGGAAGCTTTGAATTACCCGCGCAAGCTAAGTTAGCGGTTGTTTTTACTATTGCGAGCATGGCGGATTTTTGTGGTTATTTGTGGTGGGTGCGCGCGCGTTGCTATGTCGCAGCACCCTTAAGAGTAACGTAAGTCAAACTTACAGTGGCAAAATGAGTTCAATCTGACTATCAATGAAATAACGTGTTAAGAACTCCTAGGTGTTAATACAAGGTGGGAAATTTTAATTACACACCTTTGCTGCTAGAAACCTTACATATGCAATGTCCCATTAAAGTTTACATTGTGCTAAGAGCATGAGGTTTCAAATAACTTCTCAATACTGAGTGGCATAGTAAAATACATTAGTGCTAGACAATAGTAATCCAAATGGACCCACTAGTAGCCGAGTAGAGATTATCTTTATCCTTGTTCGCACGCACTCTCGAGTAGTGTGTGCCACTTACACGCCTTGAACTACACCACTACTCTAGCTAACCATAGCAATTCCGATTTACGAAATGTCAATATATAAATGTGTCCCCATAATGCTCTCTATTATACCTCAACAACAATTAGCTCCACCCTATAGCCGTAAGAGATGGCGCACCTAGCTCACTAATAATAATAATAGTTTGGTCTACTGGGTAATGGGGCTTGATAGTTTTCGAGAAAAAAGAAAAAAAAGAAAAAAGGGTACTATCCAAGAGCCTTTGAGCCCAGCTATAACATCACCCTCATCAAAACTAAATGTTCAGAGTCCACTGACATTGCTAGCATCCAACTCCTGCTAATGTGATCAGATTTGAGGGCATGTAATCAATGAATATTAGCAACACCTGCAGCAACTACACTATCCGGATGCTTACTGCTTACCATATACTATTGTATTTGCTAGACCTGAAAGTGTATTGGTGCTTATCAATAATATAAATGGTATATTAAAAGTACCAAACAACTTGAGTTCTAGTAAAGAGTTGCCAAACCAGTACTCTTTTGGCTGACAGTACATAATATTCTAAAATCTAGTGGATAAGTAGCTAAACAAGAGTAAACCCCTGGTATTACAAACAATATACTTCATTCTAGATTACCTCTTGGGTTGTAAGGCAACCCTCTTCCTCCGTGCTGTTGAGCAGGCATACTGCCATATCCCCCAGGCGGTCCTGTAACCACAACCATAACTCAACATGAGATAAACATAAACATTGATTCCCACCTAATTATACATTTACTGTAGTGATATTCATATATAGTCCACAGAGTTTGATTTGACTCAAAATCTATTGGTGTCAAATTCAATTTACTACAAACAATATAGTCCATATTAAAGCATTGCCAAGACTTCTACAGCAGTTTATATTACACCACAACATTGAGATAAATCACTAAGAATACAAGCCGTATATTGCACCACAATGTTGCAATACATACATTGGATCATATGACAAATACAAACCTCGTGGATGCATCCCAGGGTGCATACCCATATGACCAGGATTGTACCTTCCACCTCCTACCACAACACACACAGACAGTCTTCAAACAGAAAGCCAATAAGATACATCTATGTGCATATTCTGGCGTCCCTTACCCTGCATGTTGTAACCACCACCACCTCCTCCACCGTAGGGCATATATCCAGGAGGAGGAGGATGGTTCCCGCCAGGCATCGGCACAAACGCTGCCGCCCCGGCGTTAGGGACAAATGGCTGAGCTCCAATGTTCAAGTTCATAAGCTGAGAGTGAAAAGCGTTCCCCCCGGGAGGGGGGTTGTGATCCGACATCCCCACCAGAAAGAGTGAACTAGTTTTTGGGAACACCTGCAATAATTTAACACAATAAACTGACGACGACCAGCGACTAGTCCGTCAACGCGACAGAGCCTCCGTCCGTACCGTACAAGTTAAAACCATGTGATAGCTGTGACAAATTTAAGATCGTCACAACCGCAGGTCGGATCCGTCAGCAGACTATCACGTGCATTCTACTGGTGTATCGATCAACTGTGTGCTGTTGAGATTGCAGTCGCCTTGCTTGCGCGGAGAAAGGTGTAAGAGGTCAGACGGCTGCGGCTTAAGACTATGATTTTTCAGAGACGCTAGTATAAACACTGTCCTAGGTATAAAAAAACGTGAATTTTCTCTTTCTTTTGCAAAACGCGATAGAGTTAGACATTGGGTGTGCTTTAATTAAAAATACTTCGTTTGGCGTTATTGATATTGTTTAGTCAGTAAGCGAGCGAAGTCGGAGTTATGGCCGAAGGGAGAGAGCAGTCGTACCTTTCGCCCCTGGAAGAACAAATACTTCAGGACGCTGACTGTGAAGAGGATTTAGATTTGCAGCTCCTCCGAGAAAGAGAGGCTGCCACTCAGAGACTTTGGGCTGGGTTTCAAGATTCTGCCACAGCAGTGGCCCATTTATTCAGAGGCAAGTTATCACATGAGAAAGTGGAATGCTTTTTTTCATTTATTTGTATGTGTACAGATTGTCAGCAGCAAGCTGGCTTAGCTGCTTGGGTTCCATTTCATGAAAGTGCCAGTGCAGTCACTGCTCTTTACAGAGGTACATATTAATCTTCGTTTCCATTTGAGTTAGTGTAAGGTGTGTGGAGTTTATAACTGTCTACAAATTGTGATGAGAAGTGATCTCGATGGTTTTACGTATATGTTTATTATTCTAAGTGTGTTATGTTTAGTATTTTTAGGTTGATTTTTCCCCTTGTGATCTATAATTGTCCAAGAAATTATGGAATGTGTTTTTGACAGGAGTAGGGGAGCGAGTGATTGAATATCTGATTATTTATGATGTGGCCAATTGAGAATTTATGTCAATGCTGATTGTTTAGAAGTTTTTCATTGCCCTGGCTGAATTCTACAACACTCAGCTTGTTTCAAGATATAGATATAATGCTCTTGATGTGTTTGATTCTAATTGTTTGATGTTAGCTTTGTCGCTGTTAGAGACCAGTCTCCAGACAGTTCTGTCAATAATCCATTTATTTAGCCTCAATTTGGGTTGCTCGTTGAGAACATGGTTTTGGGTGGGTCACTAATTTTTATTAATGTACGGTTCTCTTGTAAACATTTTGTGCCACACACAAGTTGTGTTTATATGCATATGTACAAGGAGCCAGTAATTTATTAAGGAAGGGTGCTTTGTTGAGCATTATTTAGAAAATGAAACTAAAGGGATTGATAAAATATCCAGGATGGTTGGAGGGCTTGGTTTTGTGTTGTGCCAGTGCAACCAGTTCCTTACCTGAAGGTAGCCAGGAAGTGTAAAGTTTGCATGAGGTTACCTGTAGGAAGTTACACAACCCTCATCAAGGTGTGCAGGCTATGACAGCGGTATAAGTGAAGGTGAGATTTGCATTTCAAGCATCAATGTTGAAGTTTGTATTGTAAAGATAGACTTTTAGTTAACTCTTCGAAGGCAGTCTGTCTCTATAGTGACGCTCATTCAATTTCCAGTGCTTTATACACATTCAGGGGGTTTACTTAGGAATCAATTTAAGAGGGGGCGAGATTGAGCTTGTGCTACCTCAAGGGGGTCACAACTGTCATACATAACTAAAATGAGGAAGGAAATGGGCTTCAATTACCAAGACGATAATTAGAGCCGCATTAAGCTATTGCATTCACCTAATTATTCACTTTTTAACTTTGCTTTTCGCTTATGAAATTTGAAGAACATTTTAAAGAGGGGGGGGTGACTTCAAGGGGGCAAGCGCCCCCTGGCCCTCCCCTAAATGAACCCCTGCATTTACCATCTAACTTGTCTCCATCTAACTTTTATACGTGGTGAGTAGCCAAGAATAAACGGTTGGAACTTCGTTTTAACCCTTGGTTGAAAAGTGGGCTCCTCAGTTATTTAGTAGTGGTAATTTTATTGCATGGTGAGTAGAGTTCTGTGACTTTCATAAGTGCACTGCTTATGTGTATACATGTATATAGTGTAAATATTAATATATGAATGACTTAGCTATTTAGTTGGGCTTACTAATTACGTTTCTGTATGTTTCTGTATCCAGGTGCGTCTGATGTGTGCAAGCAGTGTATGGATTCAGGAGCAAGGTATGGCCACAGGAAGAGAACAAAGGAACTTGTGGCATGGGCAAAGAAAAAGAAGAAGCACATTCGTCGTGATGAACTCCTTGCTTTCCTGATGGACAAACCCTATCAACAGCAGCAGCAGTTGATTCCTCCCACGTCACTTGGTAATCAGACGTCCAATGATGATGTCACTGAAGCATCACCAACTTCGTACCAGAAGCTCCTCCCAACACCACCTGGGTTCATCCAGGGACATCAGAGCCCGATTTCTTCTCCGCGAAGACGAAGTTTAGCTGATAGTGATTTGTACACTTTTAGTGGGAAGGACGGTACTGGAACCGGACGCAAAAGAACAGCCAACAGTGGTAGTGGAACCAGCTTTTTTGATTTCAACATTATTGGCCCTGATTCCAAACGAATACGGCTATGATTTTTGCTGTATTTTGTACATGTTGAAATTGTTATAGCAGGGACTAGGTTAGCAGTCAAGAAAAACTTTGAAAGCTCATTGAATGTATTTAAAGTTTAATTTGTTGTGGAGTTGTTGGCATAGATCAGATTCAAATCATCTTGTGTATCAGTGATTATGCTGTTGTTTTGTTTTTACATCATCCAGCAGAGTATGAATGTAGTAATTAATGAATTCTATTAAAGGCCACGCCTCTCTGCTTTAGAAACTCGAGTGTCAACCGCCTTTCTTGGGAGACGGTTGTAAAGTCGGAACGAGAGTGGGCGGAGGTACAGGTCTGGCATGGACGCTTACTCAGTCCACCAGGCAGCTAAGGAAGGCCATCTTCCTTGGCTGAAGAAAGCGTCTAAGCGTGATATTAACAGAGGAGATAAAGATGGATGGACGGCCGTACACTGGTGCGCCTGGAATGGCAGTGCTACACCTTTGCAGGTCATTCTAGACAAAGGGTAAGATCAGCCACACCTCCATAGACTGCGTAATTGCAACTCCCATTCAAAATTTAATCTTGTGCATTTAGCTAGAGCCTTCAATTCTTCTAGGAGAGCTTCTTACAGTTGTTATAGTGTGAATTAAACTCTATTTTTATTATTTCAGGGGGGATGTACACAAAACTGACTACAAAGGCAACACTCCTCTGCATATTGCTGCAGCATATGGTAACCTAAGTGCAGTGGAACTCTTTATAGTCAATGGGACTAATGTGTTTGCCCTGGATGATTTTGGTCGGACTGCTGCTAGGGTTGCTGCATTTTACCAGAAAGTGGATTGCTGCAGATTTTTAGACACACTTACAATCAAGTGGCAGGTTCAAAATCCTGAAGGTGTCCAGAAGCTTCAGATCAAAGCCATGAAAGAGCTGAAGAAGCGTATCAAGAAACAAGACGAACGTGATTCCAGGCCAGTTTCACTGAATTATGAGCACTCCACAGCTCCAGTAGGTGGACTTGCAGTCATGCAGAAACAACAGCAACTGGAGCACCAACGACCTGCTAGTTCTACAGATGATGCTCTACGCCAAAACTTTGAGCTGAGGTCATCAACTGAATCTTCACAAAACTCCGAGAGGAAAAATTCTGCTTCCAATGGGAGTGGCCTGGGTGCTCTACCTGGTAGACAGGCAGGTCCACTCATTAACAATTTGTCTCGTCTTCCACTCAAAATAGAACCTGTTGATGACCCAAGACACTCTATGATGCACCCAATGCACAGCTCTTCTGAACCCCAGCTTCTCGGAAGTTCTGAACTGCCAGAGTTAAAAATGACAGCAGGTCATCCTACAGCCACAAAAAACGAATCAACACTGGCTACTTTCTTGCATTCCCTCGACCTTGTTGACTGCATTCAAGTGCTCCACAGGGAAAAACTTGATCTAGAAGCTCTCAGCTTATGCACTGAAGAGGACCTTATCAGTATAGGTCTGTCTCTAGGACATCGAAAAAAGTTGCTTCGTGGTATTGCAAGGAGAAAAACACTTCTGGCTGGAGGTGGTCAACTTACAGACACAGAATTTTGAAACTCGGCACAGCACAGGCGAAACTGTTTGAGTTATGTCCTACATAAGACATCACAATTTCCATTTACATTGCAAAACTACATAGGTAGAGATGAGCAAGCACCATTATTGTTAACATGTCTATAATAGTCCAAATGATATACCATTAACTGCAACTAATTTGGTTTATCACTTTTTCTTTTAATTTTAGTCAGAACAATGATGCACTATGTTCAGGAAAGAAGTGGTACACAACAATTGCAACACAAAAACACAAAAAAGTGAGATTGATGCACAGAGAGCATTTGTCTTTCTTTTGGAAAACAAATAAAATAAACAAATAAACAAAAATTGCCTTCCCTCTGTATAAATAAGATATGAATGCCAGCTGGTTCAATGTGTACTTCAATTATGTATCTTAATCGCTTTCTCTAAAACATATCGCGTCCTTTTTGGAGCTTTGTTGATATGATCTATCCCTAGAAGTGGTATCCCCATACGTGGAAATTGGATTCCTATGAAATATACCGATGAGTTGTAAAAAAGTACTTCGAAAAATAATGATGCTAATTTCCTCAAATTTCTCTCATCAAACTTACCTTTGCTAGGATCAAGAAGAAACTGCGAGAAATTCAGAGCATCTCCTTCTGCATTATTAAACATATGAAAAAGTGATGACTCGGATATAGCATTGCTATTAAACACACACACCTTCGAAATAATGAGGTGGCGCCACAGCCTCAAGTACAGCAAATTTCCACTGTAGACAAAAGAGAATAATATTTATATCAATCAACACTACTGTCACACCAAAGCTTCACATTCACATTTGTTGATGTTGTAAACCTCGAAATTACAAGGAAGTTTTATGAGGTAAATAAATGTGGCTTCCAAGAATATAAGTGTAATTTATTAGTCAGTAACAATATTTTATTGGCATTTTTAACTATTTGGAAAAATATCAGGGTACAGCATTGCTGTGAAATAGCTGCCTAAAAGAGCCTTCAGTGAGCATGCTCATGAGAGTTAGATATTTTATCTGTCAGTAAAAATGGCTGTTAGGAGAAAACATGAAAAGGATACAATACGTTATGTTAAATAGAATGATAGTGAGCAGTCAATCTGTTTAACTCCAAGACAAAAAAGTCTGTTCAGTACCTTTTCAAATTCGCTGTCACTGACATCCAACAGAGAATGTATCTTTTCTGCTATTGATGAAAGGCTTTCGCCCTATGTGGAATTTAAAATATTAATAAACTTACAATTATAACAACAAATTAAATTTAACACAAAAACTCACATCAAAAATTTTAATCAAAAAAGGAACTCCAAACAGATTGTGCATTGCCTAAAACATGTCATTACAGAACAATTCTCATAGTCAAACTAACAAATTGACAAACTAGGTACATACCTTTTGGAAATGGCACACTGGTATTAATGCTTCATTAGGTTTCAGATCCATTTCTTCTTGCCTAATTTCCTAAGAAAAAGTAAAAAAAAAAAAAAAACACAAGGAAGATTATTGGGAAAAAAAGAAGAAAAAAAAGAAGCAAAGTATATCTTAGAAGAACAAATAGTGTCCCTTATTCAGAGCAGATAATGTCCTTACTCTTATACATATATATAAAATACATACCTCTATCCTATATACTCTCTGAACAAACAAGTCGCTGACTGGCTTCTCCGGTGGAAACACCTCCACAATGCGGTTTGTCATCACCTCTACTAATCTATAACAGTGGGTAAGTAAGCCACAGAAAACTGAGTTTAATAAAAAAAAAAAAAATAAAATTTTAAAAAAATTAAGAAGTTAAATACATTCCTAAGAAAAATTAGGTTAACTCTGCGTCACTTTATGTACCTGAGAGATTGGGTGCTATCTTCTCCTAGTGTAACCTAATGACAACAAAAGACATCACATGATACCTCACATCAGTTTGGGATGTGTACTCACTTGTTTTATTGCCTCATCAAGTATATCCTGTACTGTGCCATTCTTGTCAACATAGAGACTGAGCTCTTTCTAAATACACACATGCACATACATACACACTACAATTGAATCTTACCACACCATGAAATGAACATTTTCTCTGTTAAGCATAAACAACAACAAAGAAACAATAAGTTGTCTAAATACAACATATAAATATAAAACCCTAACCAACTAACAACTCCAGTTTTCGGAATTGAATTAGAATAAGAACCAGCTTTAAATAGTAATAATAATATGAGTTATCACAAATGTAATATTGTTGCTAATCGCTCTCACCTCCTCTCTGAGTTTTTTATTTACAAAAATGCACCGTAGCCATTTTTTGTTTTCGAATTCTTCTACAGGTATTGGAAGCTACAGCCAAAAAAATTACAATAATTGTTTGTCATCTACTGTTTTATCTGAAGTCTATGCTGTATGCTGCACATACCACTTGATATGCAAGAGTAGGTGGATTATCCATTTGAGTTTTTGCACCTAATCTCACAAAATCTCGTATGCATCCATCAACAGTAGAGCGAATGGGAAGTTGAGAGAAGTTTCTTTGAGTAGTACTACTAAAGTGTTGATACCAAACATTTATAGTATCAGTGAAAAAATAGATGTAAACTTACAGATGTGGTCTGGAAAACTGCAGCATTTTGTAGTTTGCACCTAAATGTTGAGCAACTGCTGTAGCCATCTGCAAAATAAACAAGTGACACACAATACCATTAACATTAAAACTAAGACACATCAACACTTCAAACAGCTGGATTCCGTGGTGTAGTGGTTATCACGTCAGTCTAACACACTGAAGGTCCCCGGTTCGAAACCGGGCGGAATCAGATTTTTTTTTTTTAACCCTCTTTTTTTTTTTTTTCTCGCTGTTTTTTTTCTCCTCCTGATGATGTTTCCCTCGATGCCTTTTTTTTCCCCCTCACTGTTTCTTTCCCCCTCATTCTGCTCACTTTTTTTTCTTTCCCCTCACTGTTTTTTTCTTTCTTTTTCACATGATGTTTTTTCCCCTTGCTGTTCCCCCCACCCCTCCTGGAAACTAGCAATTCAAGCCATTCGGCTAACCAAGTAAAAAATTCCCTCTTGGTTTTCATAAAATCTACCTGTCTGTCTCTAATAAAATAATGTTATCTGGTAGATATTCATAGTTGTTTCCTTTTTAACTACTTCTTTTCCCTGCCTTTCTTTACATCCCTTTTTCCCTGTCTTTCTTTACATCCCTTTTTCCCTGTCTTTCTTTACATCCCTTTTTCCCTGCCTTTCTTTACATCCTTTTTCCCTGCCTTTCTTTACATCCCTTTTTCCCTGCCTTTCTTTACATCCCTTTTTCCCTGCCTTTCTTTACATCCCTTTTTCCCTGCCTTTCTTTACATCCCTTTTTCCCTGCCTTTCTTTACATCCCTTATAGTTGAATAAACATACTTGTTTCTATAGTCTTTCTACCCCCTCTCTCCTAACTATGTATCAGATAACATATTATTTTAGTGCCTTCAGCGTCATACCTCATTATATGTCATTCTTTGGCTCAGAGTGAGAGTGAATCCAGGGTCTGAGCCTGAGGTCCTGTCATAGAATGAAATCTCACATCTGTTGTACAACTCCCTGCATACAGTGCACTTCACTTAAAGAGTAGAATTTTGAAATACAAAAAAAAAACCCTGCAATTTCCATAAGTCCATACATACCATTATAATCCTGTCATAGCTACAATAATTATATATTGGGGTGGTTTAAGCAATAAAAAAGGGGAGTGGCAAGTGGTGGAAAGTAGAAACTTTAAAAAGCGAGCCACATTCAAATTTTCATGACTGCTTAATTCTTACTTCTCCCACTGTGCTAGTTATTATTTCTACATGACAAATATTTTTATCCCGTAAAAACAAAACAAAACAAAACCAAAAAAACAAAAAACAAAACAAAAACAAACAAACAAAAAACAACAACAGCCTTTAGTCATATAAACAGTAACATACCAATAGTAACATACTATGCCCAGCAAATCTCAACTCTCCTTTAACTGGTCACATCTAAACAGTAATTTTTACCTGAAGTACTCATCGACCGTGGGCACAGAGTATTTTTCAAATTGGAGATCTGCCCTCTGGTAGCATATGATGTCTCCATCTCTAAGATCTTCCACCTAAGTAAAGACAAAGCATTGTATCACTTCTTTGTTGAAATACATACATCAAGCATGAAGTATATTAATATTGCATATACAGTAGGACTTCAGTTATCCAAACATGCTGGGACCAAGAGGTGTTCGGATAATTAAAATGTTCTGATAACTGAACCGTATTAACACTAATGAAGGGGCATGGTCAATCTATTCCTCGTGTCTGCACATGCTACAGTTAGATTTTGGGTGCTCAGTTAACTGAAGTGTTTAGATAATTGAAGTTCGGATAACTGACATTCTACTGTGATATAGTCATTCAGAGTAACTCAACAATGTATTTCATGTAGATTTGTACAAAGATGTACTCTCCTCAATTAATCAAAAATGAATTGAACTCGTGTGTATAGTTTAATTGGATCGGCTTATCGGTACAGCCAGATATTCTTCTACATTTTTACCGATTGGTAAGATATATATATAATATTCTGATTATTTCTCAACTATTTTGTTGACAAAAGTTTGACTTATAAAACCCATGAAGCACCAACGGTGTGAACCCTCAGCGTTACTATACACTAGCTAGCCATTACAAAGACTAAAAGAATAATTTATTTGGAGTAGTATCAATATGAATATGCCGATATGTATGTTCGCACATGTCGATATATAAAGCTTGAGCAAGTCGATGTGCAACTCGTACAATGAAAAGGCTGTTAAAATTTCATCTGCTGGAAATACAAGCTTTTATCTATGTAACATTAATGTGAATGTACGTGTATTGGTGTGGTCAATCTCACACCTACAATGTATAGGACATTCAGACCACTTACATTACACAACTGTACATTAGGGTCGACCCTCTCCACTAGACTTGGTTTTACTTCCTAAATTCACACATGTATATACATATAAATAATAATAATTACAGACAAACCTCGAATTAAAGGGTACCCGTAATTATCTTCTGATTGTATTTTACTACACATAAACATATAACTCCATTCTTTAATTCACCAATGATATCAGCCACAAAGGGGGTGGGTCCGAGGTCATACCGCTGCCTCACTCAAAGAGCATGCGTACACATGACCACAGGCTCACATCTGCTCAGACTGCCAATGAGTAGTTTAGGAAGAAGATGACACCAGGTAACCATACCAATAAGGCAAATTGTAGTTAAATATTATTTCTAAAGCATTAGTACACTTATCCTACCAGCAGCTAAAATTCTCGAGTTTCCACACTTCAAGCATCCATATACAGTTGAGTAATTATTTGTAAACTAGCAAGTGCCCTGCCACACAGTGGCACTTTATGCACAAACTTTTGCGAATTAGGAATGGAGTAGCATAAGGTATTTTTGGTTTAGTTACATCAGTCTGCTAAATTTCACACTTACTTGTCTTGACCTGCATGTATACACACACACACACACACACACGCACACCACTGTTGTTGTCGATACCAATGACACTTCAACCCAGCTCAGCTTTATTCACACCCTCATACCAGTAGTTATTACTGACTATGTTCTACCAACCCGTCCCTGCTCGTGAATTATTAATGAATATACACACTGTAGTTGTCCTCATCGCCGTCAGTCATGTAGATATTTTTAAGAGCCTGTCTACTGTCTAGTGATGCAGGTGTCTTGCAACTGTATCCAGAAAGTGCTGGATATAGTACACTAACAAGCTAACATATTAGTGAAATGTATGAATGATTATACGGAATATAATGATAGTGAATAATATCAATAATAATAGTATTAATTTTCATACTTACTTCATACATGATGAGAGGGACGAAGTTTGGTAGACCAGCCCACTCTCTCAGCTGTGGAATCAAGTTGGCTGTATGCACACACAAACAAACAAACAAAAAACTCCATTAATCTGAACTGAAGCTCCTCAACCAACCAGCACTTCTTACCCAGTTTGTTGACAATGAACTCCACATAGTGACCCATATAAGAGATGATTCCAGTAGCAGGGTCGTAGTACTTAAAGAACAGAAGCACTTGACCTTGACAGGCATAGCAAAATAAACATAAAGCTCTGCTTCCATGGAAGCATCTCAGTATCTACCTCTGTAATAGAAACTTACTTTGCTCATCATAAGGATCAAATGCCTTCAGTCGACTGTCTGAAAACAAGCACACCCAGTAAAGACATCTGTATAATGTCTGATCGCAATATACTTACCTGCTGGAAGAGTCTCTACAAATACTCGCCACGGCTGCTTGCAGTCCGCATGTTGAAACACCTGAAGGATATGCCACAAACAATACAAACTCATACCACAATCATTTGTAATGGACATGATTGGGTATCAGGACATAACCAACCCCTTCTTGTAATAGCTGCCACATGTACTGTGGTCATGAGTTGGGATAGACCATGGAACACTAACCATAAGTTGTTGTGCACTGTCAACATTATCCAACAGATTCATCTCAGGGAAGGATTATTTTTTTAAAGTTACCAACACCATAACTATATAACTCTAATTAGAATCTGATATATTCCACGAATGAATTCATACAATAAACTGTTAATGTGCAATTAAAAGTCACTGGTATTCTTTAATTATTAGTACCATTGGTACGTTCAAACAGTCCAGTCAGATTATTCAATTATACTTCATACCCACCTCCTAGGAGGTGAACAAGTGAACCGGCCAATAAAAATTTAATTTTTTATGCAATTCCTATAGCCTAGAACAGTGGTACAAGTTGGTTGCACCACTCCGCTTGGTTGTACAGGATTTACACTACTCTCCTCGGGCCCTCAGCCCTTGGTCGCATAAATCCTGTACCAACCTCCACCTCACAATGTAAACTACACAAATAGCTCTATTCACTCTACACACTCAAGAAACACTTACTGTTCTAGACTCATCTTTCTCGATATAACTAGGCCGGCAAGTGAAGTTGTTCCTCTTCTCAAATGGCCACAGACGAATGTGACCCAGGGGGTAACCCTAGTAACCAAACACCCAAACAAATCACAAAACAATGACTAGATTTATAAACACAACAACTGCACTAGTAATAGAATTACATACTACACCTTACCAGACTCGATGCTAGGAATTGGCGAAACTGTGACAACGTCTGACTCTTCAATATTCTGAAAGACCTAGAAGGTACAAGAAATACTACAATAACTAGTGGTATGCTTGAGCACAGATGCCGAGCGAGCCTCCAGAGTTAGGTTACATAAAACTACAGTACTATTTTGTGATTAATTTTAACTTCTAACACTACAGTTACTTAAAAAAATAAATAAATAAATAAAAAAAATAGAGTTTTTATATATTCGGTAAAGGTGTTTCAATGCCATAGTCATCACTTGCAGCAACTGTTAGACTTAACAAAAAGTATTTCTAAGGAATTACTACACAGGTTTGAAGACATGCTTACTGCTGTAGTAGCCAAAAAAGCTGTGTAAAGACAGCTAATATATTTAGCTGTAACCACACACACACTTGTTCATTGGACATACCAACAGAAGACTTGGCTTCGTGGTTAGACTATTGGACAATGGATTTTCAAGTAACAACATCGTTACTAAGGCGTGTAACTGATGTAAATAGAACATTAACTTGCCACTGCCACTAATTCGAATATGAAATGAACTCTGGTAAGTTTGTAAGTTTTAACTACACCCACAAAAGAATTCAAAGCAGTGAACAATTCAATTTTCTTGGATGATACGGATAATGATCGATAAACCAGAGGATTCTGTTTAGTGAAGTTTGGGATGGGGTTGACCAACAAGCTAACAAAAAAAATGCGAGGGTCAAAGAACAAATGACATACGTATGTCCAACAATATATAACTAACAAATACCCCCAACTTTCAATTGTGTTACCCCTGATAGTGTCTCATTCACTCACTCACCCACTTATTACTATTTGAAATTACCAAATCATTAAATTCGATACATCAAATTACCACAATGATCCACAGAGAATACCACAAGCTTACTTGGGCTTCATGTCATCAAAGTCCACAAGGTCCGATCCCTGATGGCCTTGGAAGTCATCCTCTAGGAATACATCCACACTCATGTAGAGATGAGCCTCATTGCGCTCCTTACGCCGCATCAACTCCAGCTCCCTGCACAATAATTCATTATAATTCTGTCGTAACTAAAAATGCCATAATCTGATTCTCATAGCAGAGGGGAAGGAAGAGTGAGGGGGGGGGGGGGGGGGACATAAAAAATTGCATGTATTAATAATAATGTTACCAAGAATAGTGTATTTATGTGACCCTATTTAAACTTTAAAATATGGGCTATATACTTAACACTAAAACTAGCCATCAGCTGTTATTTTCACCTCACCTTGCCTTGTATTCTAACTGCACACTGGCTTGTATCATCTCCTACACTTCACTTGCACCCTTGGCTGTTTGTTGTTCCCCCCCCCCCCCCCCCCCCCCCCCCCCCCCCCCCCAATTAAACCCACCCATCAGCTCACATGAAGTTTCCAATGCCCTCAGTTACCTGGTTCATAATATTATAACGAAATTACTTTTGAAAGCGAGCGCCTGCTGTCGGCAATAATTATTAATTGTATGATGGACATTGGAATTATCAAAAGCTATCTGCTACACCATTAGTTAAACATGCATAGCTCCAGCAGTAAGTATTCCACACTGCTGATATTCTAACAGACAGCTTGATCGCCACACATAAATGTGGTAATATTCATCCATTATTATCACACACACCACACACACATACCCTGAGCTACTGCCAGGGGGGAAGGAGGGGGGGGGGGGGGGGAGTTGCACTACTCCGTGGCTCATTCCTTGCCAACTAACTCCATTAACTACCTACTTACTTCTCCTGTGCAAATCGAGTGATGAGAGAATTGCCGACATCTTTGTCCGTGACGTCCAGCAGCACATCTCCCATGGAGCTCTCCCTCACATATACCAACATGTAGGCATTCGTACAGTTCCTGACTCCCAACGTGTCCTGCCACGGTCACACAACAAAAATAGAAGTGTAATGTACTGACCAGGAACCTAACGCTCCCAAGTGGGACCTCTACTATTACTTACTTCACTACCTCCAAAGTTTTGGTCAATGGCTTCCTTGGCAGAACACTATATAAAATAATTAACAGTGTCAGAGTTTTCCCAAAAATTAGTATTGCTAGTACTCACAGTAGATACGACGTCATCATCAAATTTCAGCCACTATAAAAACAAACAAAGTAGTCAAGACAGATAGACTACAATCAAGTTTCTCTACCTATCAGAAAAATCAGCAATATTATTGGTTAATTTGTTACGTATGCCTGACATAATATCCAGGCATCAGATTAAAACATAGGAAATACAGTCAGCACTAAAGAACTTTCTGATGTCAATTTGTCACATGAACTTTTTAAAATGTAAGATTTAAAAAAAGCAGAAGACAATGTTATAAAAGCAATGAAGCAAGTGAAAAACTTGGTGTGTAACATTTTCATCAGAATCTATTTTAATGTCTTCGAATAAACAATAAAAACAGAGTCTATAAAGTGGCAAATGTCATGTACACCAAACACCGTACCACCCAATATCACAACGTGCTGATGTGCTGACCTTTCCTTTGCCATTGGGGTTGATATAGACCACATAGTGACCCCCATAGTTGTCTCCGCTGTGAACTAGGACCGCCAGCAGAGAGTAGTTGGCTGGTGTGGCCTCGCGATCCTTCAAAAAGTCATCTAGTGATAGATTAGCTGGGAACATGTACCTATAGGGAATCAGAGTGACTTCTAAACTATACAAAGAAAAACAACCGATGTATACCCCATACAGTGGGAGATTGTTACAAAAAAAAGAAAGAAAAAAAGGAAAAACATTTCCCTACTTCCTCAGAAAGGGTGTTACTACATGCAGTCTCATTCTATTACATACTTTACCTGTCATTGATCTTGATATTGGCATCAGTGATAGGGTCATACTGGAAACGCATAAGGTGCAAATGTAGAACTGGAGGCAAACTCAAAAACACCACACCTTTCTTGGCCTCCTGTAATGATATATCATGAACAATGTCAGAGACAACCACATGATAAAGTGAAATATTATGCCGCTGCTGTTTAGTGAAGTGGGTGTGGTTACCTGTAGGCCGTGTTCTCCAGCGTCATACTTGTTTTCTCCATCCATAGACTCAACGCACACGTAATCTTTGAATGATTCATACACTACAGAATAACCACACAAAAAACAACAATGACAACAACAACAAAGTAATAACAACAAATGCAATAATCCACAGTAAAACCAAGCTGAAAACAACAACAGTTAACGACCACTTCACTCTACACTGCACTTCCTTTGGTAGATATAAGGCAGATAAGGAGTCGGCAGTTAATATACAAATATTAAGGGTGCCCTGCCACCGGGACCTGTGGTCGTTTAATCACTCAGTATAATACCGCAGAACCGCCCGTAACCCAACCCTCGCATGCAATCTATTCACGCGTGGCCAGCTCTCAATTTCTACGCGGATCAATTAACTTTGGCGCCAAATTACCGCGAAGCAGGAGGACAAACGGGTCCCGAGCTATAACTTTATAACTGTAGTGTACTAGTCTGAAACAGTCACCTCAGTCACCTCAAATAACATCCTTCTATTATACTTTCAGGGTACGGAGTGAGTCTGTACTTGTGAAGCCATTGGAGCAGCTTAAAACTCTGTCTCAACGGTGACCAACTCCATCCTGACTGGTACCAGCTCCTACTATTCCACCAACCTTGTATTCAGACTTGGCTGCGTATAGACTCCGTCATCATCACTTCAGTTCTTTCTGTCGGGATTGCTACCGCTATATTCTTCAGCCATATCACCTACAAGTCTGACATTTGTGCTGAACTACCCCGCTCTCACTAATGAGCAACCAACTCCAAGCAACATTGGGAATACGCCGTCACTTCTGCTCCGGGACTAACCTTTTGCAAAGTTACAACGGCCATCTCACGGCTCATTGTTGTATTTCTTATTTTTGTTTACAAATGGGCTCTTTTTAGAGCTACCACAAGTCAATTGATTATGCTCTTACCAATAAATTGCGCGCTCGCGGAGCTCAACGTTATGGGGGGCGGGGTAAAATAGCGAATCAGTAGTGAACTTGAAAATATAAATTGATATTTCGTGGAATTCTATCATTGAATTGAATCCAAATTTTGCGCACAAGCAGCATACCCCCCTTAGAATAAAGTTACAGAGAGATTTTTTTAGAATAACGCAGGAGTAAAACGGCACGAAAATTTTACTATTTACAAAAAAAGAATATAGATATTAGAAATATGGCTCTGTAATGTTGCGAAGAAGCCCGCTAGCTACCTCTGCAAAAAAAATGAGCACGCTAGTTCCTTCGGCCGCTTCGAAATAACACCGAATAGTAGCCGGTGTGCAGAGCTGTATCACCGTCCCAGACGGGTCTTCATTCTTCAAATTTGGCTTGCTGGAGTCCTCTATTGGTGCTCATTCCATCTGTAACAACAAAGTAAGCCCACAGTACACAGAAAAAGAAATATAAAGACATAGCAAAAACAGTCAATTTGCGGTTACGGGCCTCGGTTTCCGGTGGCAGGGCACCCTTAAAAAAAACAAAAAAAACACTGCCTACTTTAAAACCCACAGTTGACAGAATTGCAACCCTCACACACACATACACACACAACACACATCTTGTCACATACTTCAGCTTCAACAGCTACGAAGTGAAGGCCAGTATGAAGCTGTACATTTAAAGAGACACAAAGAGATAAGGGTGCTGTCACATGTTAAACTTCCCCAAGTTATTTTATTTCTGTACACCAGCAAATTCTACTAGGAGAGAGCATCTAGCAAGAATAAAGACTGGAAGTCAGTTGCACTCAAGGAATGGTCCTGTTACCATTTCGGACTTCGCTGCAATACTGAACGGCTACCACTGAAGTTTAGAAGCCATATTATTTTCTTACCCTTGCGTGTATGCCATAACGATGAGTTTTTGTTGAATTCTATTTTAGTTTTCTATTTACTCACCTTACCATGTGAACTGTTGGCAATTATTTCTGTAAAATTCCTAATATTTCATCATTATAGGGTCAACCCCTAGTGGCCCAAGTCTTGGCAAAGTTTGAACCAACGTCGTTCTCCCATCCTAGAGCAATACACGAGAATAGATTCTAGATCCTTAATTTTCGTGCGCAAGGATTTTTAATGATAAATTGAATTGACTTTGTCCCACCCTATCCGCACGCACGCAGTGGTAAGTGAAGCACAGCTGCATTTCACGGGCACTAATTTGTTGCCAATTAGGGCATGACGTTGTAGTAGATAGTGTATGACTGACTATTCAACTGGAGTGCACTACTAAAGGCGTGCCGGCACCATCAATTATTCTGGATGAAACCCAAGTTACAATTAACGCATTGCATATGTAGTTCTTCTTATGAGTCAAAGAACATCAATAACCTCAGTCCAGACCTAAAGCAACTTTCAGGTTTCTCTTCTGTTCACAGGGAAATATCCAATTCACTGTATAAAGTTGTCATTGTGACACAAATTTGAGGTTAGTAACTAAACGTTAACAAAAAGGCAGCTATTTGTTACTTCCATCCAATAACACACTTACTACCCCCCCCCCCCTCCCTTACCATCCTTCTTGTCCTTGATGTTGAGTTGGATGTCACAGAAGGTCTCCACTCTTGTAGACTCATACTCCACATGCTTGCATCGTATGAAAGATTCCATTTTTCCCTCAAAGAGAGCAGATATTGTCCCCTACACCAACACAAGTTTATCACGAGTGTGTGTACATGAAACTAGTGAGCTTCACAAGTACAATTCAAACAAATTATAAGCACTAATAATAGCACTTTTTCTCAGTTTAGCAATTAAAACTGAGAGAAAAAAAGCAAGCTATTATTATAATATTTCAGCCAAGACTGAAATTATAAACACTAAGTAAAAACCTCAATTATCCCAACCTCAGCAGAAAGTTCACTGCTAATGATCATGGTATGACAAAGTATAATTTCATCATAAATAAATTGAACAAAGTTTTAATTCTACAGTTGTTCGTATTAAAAAGTTCCACAGTACCACACACCCAGATATCATTGTTTCACGCGAAGTCTTCCTTCTCCATTAAATTCCTGACAACTTGCACCAAACACGCCCACTTTTACACACTACACTTACTTCAACAACTGTACCCTTCATCTTGTTCTCGATGTTGTCTAGCAACTACAAAATCAAATACGTAGTAAAGGCAAAATAGAAGTAATAAATGAGCCTATCACAAAGTTGCCATTGTGGTATCTCTGTATGTATACTGCACCTAAAATTGAATAAATAAATTATTACACAACTCACCACTCGTGATAACTCTTGGACATCATGCTGCATGAAGATATCCATAGTATCCCACCTGTACAAAATATGACATAGATAAAGATATTATATAGAATTCTAAAGACGCTTTTTAAACGAGAACACTCAGACCCACAGCTTAGAGGCAAATATTAATCCAGCGATACTACACCACCGTTACTCCGCCACGTCATTTCTAACCAAATCTCTTCTATGACAATTATGGTGTCTGTGAAACATGTAACTATGCGGGCTGCCATGCCATCATTCACGTCACATCCAATGATATTTATATGGGGAAAAGGAGGTCAATACCATTTTGAATATAATAGCAGCTCTAACCGCTTACCCAAAGGATTTAGTCAGCTTGCGAGTCCCTACTGGCTTGTCACTAGAAGAAACAATTACAGTAACAAGTAAGATTAGCAAGCAATATATATATATGATAGTACACAAACAATAACCTTTTTGTAAACGAACAGATAGATTATCACACTTTTAAGCCAAAAGTAAACAGTCTTTAATTCTGACTAGAGTGTTCACTATTCCCTGTAGTGGAAAAAAATTTTTAAAGCATGTTTTAGTTCGTACAAAATTAAAAAAATTTTTTTTTAATAACTATGTACAAAAGTGTGCAAATCTCATGTTTTATTTTATTCCAATTTCACAAACCAATGAAATGACTAAAAATTGCTTTTAGAAACTTCAAAAAAACAAAAACAAATAACATCACACACTGAACCTTACGTACTGGAGACTCAGCATATCACACCTTACTACACCGGTGAAATACAGATGGCAAGTCAACCAGATTTTTTTTTTAATTTCTCACTTAGTACCTCCTCATTACATAATTTTTATCTTTCCAGTACAATACACTTAAAAAAGCTTAAGAATAGCAATTTATTATTTCCTCGATATGTTTACCAATTCACAAGTGTGTGAGTGTAATAAACTAAACTAGTAGCTACTGTGATACATTACTTGCACTCTATACCTCCCTCTACAGTACGTGTGAGTTTCACCTGTGCTGTAGTTCATAGAAGAGCCTCTGCAGAGCTAGAGGAACACTCTTAATAGGGTCATCATTTTCAGTGGGCATCTTATAGACAGCCTGAACGAAATAAAACAAACATAACAAGTAAACATAAACTAAATAGTGATATGTTTAGTTGTTGTACTAGGTGCACATGCCCAGCAACTGTAGTATCACATGTGGATGGTTACAAAAGAAAAATGGAGAGGATTAATGTATCTGGTAAAGGGTTTCTCATAATAAACCATTTAAGCATGAAATGACTTCTAGAGTATTTTATCACGGGTTCATTTAGGGGGGCCAGGGGGTGCTGGCCCCTCCTTAAAGTCACTTTGCCCCCTTGAAATATTCTTAAAATTTTGTAAGCAAAAAGTTAAGTTAAAAAGTGAATAGTGGAGGTGATTGCAAATGCTTAAATCATAATTTCATATCTGCTCTAATTAAGGTGTTTGTAATGGAAGCCCATATCCTCTTCTATCTTAATATGTATGAAAGTTGTGACCCCCCCCCCCCTCCCTTTAGATAGCACAAGCTCAATTTTTCCCCCTCTTGAAATAATTCCTAAACAGAACCCTGATTTATGTTGCCTGTTCTCAACATCTATCACAGTCTAACATAAAATGAAGGCATTTGTACTGCATGGTTGTGATAGATAACACACTTCCTATTTAATTATGTTGCTTTTTTCTGTTTGTTTGCTTTCAAATGCTTTGGTGGAGGTAGTTCTAAGAAAACCATCAATGGTCAATACAGCACTGCAAGGCAAGTGAAGCAATTAAGGTAACTGATTTCATCATGATGATGAATTGATGCTCTACCATCTTCAAACTTGTATCAAACATAAGCAAGTCTCTCTCTCATCATGTATATATTTAATGGATCAGTCACAGTAAAACCTACATGAATGCAAAATTTATTTGATGACACACTTGTTCAGTCCTACAGAAATTATTGATGCTCATCTGTGTATATTATATGTCCTGTACCTTCCCTCATTACCTCACAGTGTAAATTAGGATTACTAGAACTTGTCTAACTAATAATAATATAGTATGGGTTAGCCTATATATCTCTCTCTCTCTCTTAGAAAAGGAACTATGTAACCTATGTGTGTATGTGTGTGCACATGTGTTTTTACCTGGCGGAGTTTGTTGGTGCAGTATAATGTCTGGAGCAAGGAGTTCATATAGCAGGTCGCACCTTGGTTCTTTAGCCCCACAAACCCAGTGTACTTGCGCGAGTCCCAGCTACAGCAAAAAAAAAAAAAAAAAAAAAAAAAAAAAAAAAAGGTTAACAATAAACAATATAATAATAATGTACATGTTAACTTACTTAATTCCATGAGGAGCATCAGCCACTATGTCCACATGCACTATGATTGAATTTTCCCTCACATACCCCTTGGATTCATCAAATAATTCCTACATTGAAATATCACTAATAAACTTAATATTACTAATAGTAGCTATATATTTTGCATGGGAAAAAATTGGATCTTTATGAAAAGCTTAAACTATTAAGTAGTCGTAGTAAGAATAATAGCAATAATAACAATAATAGTAAACAATAGGAATAAGAATAATAGTAGTTATAATAACAACTATGATGACAATCCTCATTACAAGTTGATGGACTTCTAGTATCCAACGTGATCAGAGGAAAATTCACCAAATCCTGGACTTTAGCCAACAATTTCTTACCTTCCATGTCATGAAATTACTAAAGCCCCAATCATTTTCCCGAGCACAGAAGCAGTGATAAATCTCGCGAGAATGGTCAGAACTTCCCTCGTCCTGGCTCATCAGCTTGATGACGGCCCGAGCTGCCACGTTCCAACTCCTTCACGCCAGTACCAATGGCACAACAACAAAAACAAACCAAAAAAACAAACAAAACTGATGCATTACAGCACTATCAACATGTGAACGGTGGAGCTTACGGTGATTCAGGCGCTTTTGGGTTGCATTGTACAAATATGCCAATTGATTTTATCCTCTGACCGTCAGTTGTGGCGGACTCTCGTGGCATCACCAGCAATCTCCTGCCAATTACATAACAATAAGAATATATCATTTTCAGTTTCAAAAATTTATTCTATCCACTTCAAATCAAATACACTATGGCAAACATTTTATTAGCTAGCCATTGTATTATTATTGGGAAGTAGCTTCTCCGGGTACAAACAGGTGATTACGTTCAGCATCATTTCAACTATCTAGGACTAAATAATGAATTCATTTTTCGCTCATTAAATATCTTTGTTTACAGCACTCAAATATAATGTTATTAAGTGTAATCCTTGCTTTTGGTATAACAGTAGTAGTAGTAATAATAATTATTATTATTATAATTATTTATATTTCCAAATGCATAATACTTGACTATTTACCATGGCAAATCTCTGACGAAAATAGGAGGACTCAGTAGCTTCTCACTAAGTTCACTTAGGCATGAAATTCTACACTTAAGCGTTCCTTCAGAGCAAGTCGGGTCATGATTGCCTTCACCATCCTCCATGTCCTGGTCTTGCTCCACAAAACCGTCTTCATTCCCTAGCAGAATTCGTGGCTGGTTACAATTTGGCGATCCCTCCTCACTGCCTCGCTTGGGACTGTTCATTTGGGGGGAGAGAGTGTCCCTGTCACCTGAAATATAGTATAATAGCCTTGAAGAATGTTGTTAATGAGTGTAATCAATTGATTATTACAGTGTTGTTGCAATTATCCATTATAACTGCAAAAAAATTGACACCACTCCTCCAGACTTCCAATAAAAGCCCACCACTGATTCACCCACAGAGCAGTTCTTTTCACCCAGCAACTGCTATTTTGAACTGACTGGGACCAGGCGACATCGTCGCTCGAGGCTGCAATAGCCGGTGCTCGGTGGTGTTCGCGAACACCGACCGACCGACCGACGGTTGATGTTATTAAGCGCTCCGCTCGCAAAAAGAAGATCAGCAGTGGACTTACGTTCTGGACTCATTTCGGTCTCCATGTCCTCTACATCATCGACTTCCTCTGAAGCCATTGCTCTCCTCACAAATGCCTTCCTCAGTCCTCTATGCAGCTCAGCTTCGGCTTGACCACCCGCAGAAGTAGGAGACACGCGTGGAGAAAATCTCCGTCCCAACCTCCCTACCAAAGATAACTGGCGAGTCCGTCCGGCTTGATCTTGGCGGCTCCCCGGAGTAGCGCTTGCTACAACCTTCTTCTTACTAACTACTACACCTATTTTTGTATGCTTCGAACTTTTCCCACTCACTCTGCTATACTCTACTCACATTTCAATATTTTCGCAGTAAATGCAGCGCGCGCATTGGGGAAAGGTAGAGGTCGTCAAAGAATCTCATACATACCAACACACAAACAAACCCAGAAGACAAAATATACTGTGCATGATATGACTTCCTTCAGGATAGAAATATGATATATTAGTAGTGTTAAGTTAGTCTCAGAAATAGAGCTTTTAACAGCCTTGCTTCATAAGTGACAGTGTTCATTCCTTCAGTGAAATCATCTATTTGAGTGTTAGTCCCAACCACTGTAGTAATGTTTTTTCCATAACCTATAACAATACCGCAGATAATATATTTACACAAACTCAGTTGCTTTAACTTACTTTCACATTGTTCTAAAAACTGAACAATTTCTGATGCAGTTGTGTCTTTTAATACGATCATATGTTTAGCCTACAAAACAATTATACATTACATTGAAAGATTAAAAAAGGAGATTAGATAAATTATATGTATACTTACCATATTTTCAATAAGAGAACACATACATCTCTTTGCATAAAACCATGTGTCTGTTCCAAGCTGCAATGTTAACAATATCATTTAATAAGCTCTATCATAAGTTAGTAGATAATTACTTTTTTGTTGTAAGGTTCTAAACTCTTCAAGACTCTAGTTATTCCAAATTCATAGTTTCCCTTGGCACAGTACAACGTACTAAAGAGAAAAGACATGAAAGTTAAACTGTAAGACAAGTGGATATGTAGTGAATGTTCTCACCCAATGACCAAGTTCACAATGCAGGAGTGGTATTGTTTCTTATCTGGTTCATGATAAGACAGATCTTCCTGTACCACATTACACAAACAAAATTATTACAGTTCATAACATCAAAAGTAGATTAAGAAAACAAAAAAACAAAAAGCTTGCCTCTTCTTTTTCAATTTTCTTCATTATTTCTTCAGCCTATAAATGACAAAATACACTAAAAGCTTTACTTCAATGATATTCTAGTTCATGGAGTGTTCAAGTTTATTTACTTATTCCAAATCATATATCTAGGTACTTAAATTCTATGTTATTTAGAAAAGTCCTTCACTTTCAGCATTAAATCAAAAGCTTGCCTTTTCTGTATGTCCTGTCATAATATGGGAGACACATAGGTTGGCCAAGATAATAGCACTGATACCTGTCAACTAACCAGAAAGAGGACAATTTAACATTTAATGAGAGCTTTTGAAATTAAACATTACATGGTCGTGATGTTTCTTCACAATTTTCTCATAGAATCCAGAAGCCTCTTTAAATTTAGTTTCCTATGCAATCAAAAACACTACAATATAACATCAATCACACAATATAATGAAGTTAAATTAGCTAAATGAATGAATGTATAGCTGTGACTTTTTGAAATTGACCCAAGTGTTTTGTCTACTTATGAATACTATACATTAACCAAGCAAGAATGGCAAATAATGAACTATTTGTCTATTGAGGACAGCAAAATGACTAATGCTATGGGGAAAAACAAAATCAAATTGAAGCCACTTTGATATACCCATTAAAATCATATTACATTATCTGTCAATAGAATTTAAAAATTAATGCTACCACATGAACATGGCATGCTCACACCTGCATGAATAGAACATGTGCTACATTGAGTTTCCATGCATCATTGTCACTGGAAAACTCGATGCTTTTCCTGAACAGTTTCTCTACCATGGTGTAATTTTCTAGGTCCCAGTAGATCTTGGATTGTGCCATCAACACTGGGATGAAACTGTAGAACATTACATCATCCAAACTTAGATATAGCTAACATCACAAACCTTCCTACTAAACTCATCCATACCGTTCTAAATAATGATCAAACTCTTCAACAGCTTTCTTAAGACTCTCTTCATCATTGTTTTTACGGCTTTCTTGCACCATCTTTGTAACTTTGCGAAGTTTTTCTGTTTGAGAAGAAGCGATGGCATCCAGTTTGAAAAAAGCCTGCATGTCAAGCTAGTTTAAGTAGTGACTAATAATACCAATAGATTTCCAAACCTCTTCTGGAGATGTAGTTTGGGTTATTTTGGCATCAATGAATTCATGGATATAATGGGAAAGGTGTTTGTATGTTAGGTGTGAGTTCTCTGCCAGAACATCAGCAGCCAAATCGTAATACTGTGAAACATTAACAATAAAATAATATAGTATAGTAGTAGTAGTTGTTGTTGTCAGTGTAAAAGTATATTATTATAAACAATTCATTATTTTGCAAGTGCCATGGTCTGCTATATATAGGAGTGAGTTCTATACCTCAAATTTTAAGTAAAGTAGAAGCAAATTTGCAAACGCTTCCTTAGGGCAGGCTGGTTGCTGCAATAAAAACTGGAGCTTTTCAAATCCTTCTGTTGGCTTCTCATCCATATTCATGAGGGCTTGGTTGTGAAGAGTGACTGGGTCCAGTTCCTCTTCGCTTCTAGGAGGCATATCTGTCAATGCTTCCTGAGCTGCTTCATCTAGATGATGGCATAATGAGTTGAGGTCACAATGATGATGTTGATGATGATGATGATGATGATGATGTTGATGATGATGATGATGATGATGATGATGACGAAGCTAGATAGTGATGATGTACAATGCCCATAATAGTGACTAAGCTTAAAATCAAATTATTAATTCATCTTATACAAATGACCCTCACAGTTTTTTAGTCTATATTCGATGGCTGCTTTTAAGTTAAATATTTCAACCAGGGCAGTTTCTTGAAGAACCTGGAAATTTAATAAAATGATGAAATAGTGTTTAGTATATTTATTTTCTCTTCTTACTAAAGTATTTCCAACACTTCGTATGTCCACACCTTCTGTCTGCATTCCAACACTCAGCTCTAAATAATGACAAGGAAGATAGAATTCTTTATTATTAACTCTGTTGTGAAAGGAACTTCCTCTGTTATCTTACCTGGATGATCCTTAATGCCTCTCTCAATGACTTCAGTAATGTACTTCAGAGCAGCTGCGTACTCCTTCATACAGTAGTGGCACAGAGCTATGCAATAACAAATATCTGCCTTGTAGCCTATCACTTGAAGGCAGGTATTGAACTTAGCACATGCTTCACTATATCGCTCCTCCTTTATAATAAATTAAATATCGCAATGGCTCAAAGTTAAAACACATTTATAGTGTGCTTGTAACCTTGTATAGAATGCAGCCCATGTTGAATTCTGTATCTGGGTCTTCTTCAGAACAATCATCCAGAAGCATCTAAAGTGAATTCATTGCTAATAGCATTTAATTATTGCTCACATAGATGGCCTACTTTTGCATTGGGAAGGTCATCTTCTGCATAACGGATAGCTGCTTGAAGTTTCTTAATCTAAAACATCCAAGAAAATACGATGGGAACGTTAACAAAGTGTTGTTAGGGATGGTACACTATAACCTTGTGATGATGCTGCGAGTTCTCATCTATCTGGCAAGCTGATTTCATTGCCTCTGGGTATGCATTAGCTCTGTATAAGGACTATTGAAAGACTATGTATAATAACAACAACCAAAGAACAAACAAACAAGAAATTGCATTTAGTGAACACACCTGTGCATGATATACTTTATATTCCTCTTTTTCTGGAACAAGTTGAACCAGTTCACCATAACTATGAGTAAAATAAATTAGTAAAATAAGAAAACTTTTAATATAATTCTGAAGCAGCGGGGGCGTCACAAGAGATCAAATCAATTGGGCCATGGCCTGATTAATATTTTAAGGCTGTCTCTCAAAATTAAACTATTTCAACTTTGACTATTGATCTTCCTTTATTGAAGAGGCATGAATTAAAAAAACAACAACAAAACATAATGGATTTGGCCAAATTATAGTTTCCCGTCCACCCATGCCTGAAAAATTGATGCGGGAGGAAGGCTTATTAGTATTATGTACTACTATGAATATCATTATTTTAATTTATTAAATGGGATTTCTTTTCAGCAACAAATGAACAAATTATTTTTTCTGAGTACGTGTAACTGGGAATTTCATTAATCCTTACAACGTCAAAGAGAAAAACCTTCTAATATCCTCTTCAATTTTTAAATTGTTCTTTACAAAAGTTTCTCATAGCAAGTACCATAAACACTAGCATTCAGTCACAAGCATATACAGTCCCAAGGTGTGCAATAAAGAGAGAACAGAAGCTAAAACTCTTTATTTTTAAAAATACCATGTGACCACATTCAAAATAACTAATACAATTTTTATGAAATAATATAAAAAATACTATTTTGAGGCGACCAGACAATTAAGATGTGGGCGGTGGATGGGAAACTAAAGTACCAGTTGGGGTGGCTATTTGAACATTTCTCACAGGTTATCTTTCAATACTATTTATTCAATAGTTAACAGCATTATATGCATAAAGTATACTCCTATATACCTATGAGTGTGTAAGTGTGTGAGAGGCTAAAAAGGGTGTCAAGGGTCTAAAGGGTAATGCATATGATAATTGCATTTATACTCACCATGTAGCAGCGGATTCATAGTTCTGTAGTCTGTAGTAACAGAATCCAAGAAGAGAAAGTGCTGCTCGACACTGCAACAAAATGATTTAATAAACCTCTTCTATTTAGCTAAGAACTCAATACCCACTACCTTTGGATGGCTTTGAAGCTCGGTATTGAGTACCTGAACGCACTCCAAGTACTTTTGTTCCTTGATCTACAATTTAAGTATATTGGTTAACTTACAGTAACCCTAATTTTAACGCACCATTTTGTACAGCGTCAATGTATACTGCCCGTCAGGAATAGCCATCCTCAACCCAGCCATTTTGTCCCGGCCGCTTTTCGGTTCTTCAGGCGCTGTGTAACTATAGCAACGGGACGTCGATTATTACCAATTTGAAATCAGCTGTTGGGTAAAGAGTCTTCACAACTATACGGCGATCGCGATCTTGGGTTTGGTGCATATGGCTTCCACGAAGCTGTGGGAAAAAGTGTTCCGTTTATGCGAAAGGAGGGGGTTTGTTCTAAAACATGGCTCTGAGGTATCCTTTGGTCCTCTTGGCGTGGAAATGAAACGAAATTTGCTCAATGAGTGGTCAGTTATTTTGCATGCTGCTAAGCATTAGTAGTCTCAAGATGAAATAGCTGCTGGTGATGAGTCATTCTGTTATTTAGGTGGATGAATGTGGTTACATCATCTGGAAATATGTATCCAGTGTGCAGTCCAAAGCACAATTTCAGTTCGGAGATGGCAAGTTTTTTTGTTTTTGTTTTTTTTAAATAGCCTGATTGATATTTCTGTATGCAGTGTGTGATAAATTTTATGTAATGACATTTTTGTTAGTAGCACAAAATCCTTCCAGTTTATGAATTAAACATATTTAGAGTATTATCCTGGTTACTTTTTTTTTGCAATCGTTTAATGAATGGCCGTGCCATATCTGATATATAACAGAATGGGGGTAAATTATTCTTGTGTATACATAGTTTGTAGAGTCACAAAGAGTTTAGGGAGGAGTTTCGTATTTAGTATCTCTCCTCTAGTGGATTGGTATAGCAGTGAGGTGAATTAGTGCACTACAAATTTGATTCTAGGCTCCATGTGTTATTCTTTCTCTGAATCCCATTTCTCTCTTATTTTCTTTCTTTCCTGTTACTAAAATGTGTTCAGATGTCCTCGTCGAGTGATAGTAGTGACAGTGCAGGGCTGAGTGGACACTTGTTGAGTTCAGGTGAGTTAGATTCTCTTTGTACTCTTAAATACTGGGACTTTTATTTATCTATTTACAATAGTAAAATGTTTTCAAGGCTTTCTAATGACAGTAGACAGAAATTGTACTGAACATGCGAACATGAGCAGTTTGATGTTGCTATACATTTCTCAGAGTAACAACACTAGTGGCTACTTCAGCAGCTGAGGGTTTCTAACTCCATGCACCTTGAAAAAATCAGTCCATTTTCCCTGTGGCAGCTTGCTAGTCTCCATCGACCTATATAGTCTTTTTTTCCCCTCATTAGCCTGGCTGTGTGCACATTATTGTTGTCATGTTTCCGCTAACTTCTATCATCTGCAATTGCCTGTATTTTTTCTGCTCACACTACAGCTCCTCAAAGCAACTCCAGGCCTATTGAATTTTTTATAGGGAATTATTTGGTTTAAAGGTAAAAAAAAGTATTATAGTGTTGCATAAATTGAAGCTTGCGCTGAGCTACTTACTCACTGTATTGGGACCATTGCTATAGCTGAACTAGTAACTACATGAATAAATAGTACAAGCAGCCGGAAGTCATTCACAGTAATGATTGTGTGTGTGACTAGATGCTTGCAATGCTGTGGTGAACCAGATGGAGCCTGCTCTACCTTACGGCCTAGCAGAAGTGGGTAAGCATGGTGATGAAAACTGTGCAGGGCCCTGAGATTTCAGACAGTGATATTTGTGGTGACTGTGTACACATAATAGTAAGAGTTATAGAGAGGTGGGTGGGGGGGGTAGACTTATTTTATAGGTTTATCAAGATTGTGGCAATGATATGTATGTTATGAAGGAAAAGTTCTTGGGAAGAAATCGGCTGCTGACAGGTAAGAGAAGCTAGCATTCATTACACAGTATGCTGTAATTACACTACAGTACTAGGTTAAATTGTATATGCGTATGCAGTGTGACAGAATCTGAAGTTGGAGCAATGAAGTTCATATGTAGCAAAGAAAAGCTCAAGCACTTTTACAATAGTTGGTGTAGACGCCGTCTTCTATGGTGGGAAAAGGTGTACTTGTGTGTATATGCATGTGTGTGTGCATTTATTAAAGTTACGTACATTCAATATCCTTTGCATGTCAGCTTTCGAATAATTCCAGAAATTTTGAAAAAAAGAAGAAATCTGAGCATTGCCAAGTTATTCAGGTATGGTATATTGACACGTTACATACATATGGACATACATAAACTCATATATACTAGTATGTAAGCTTGACTAACCATGTCTCTGTACTTTGTGGACTCAGTTCACGAGTCCAGATGGAAGTGACAGAGTTCTTGAGGAATGGCTGTGGAGTGACAGAGACTCGTTGTTCACCCAACACTCATCTGTTTCTATATCAACTCTGATAGATGAAGGTATGATCCCTGGTCCCATTGTCAGAGTAGGCATCCTTTCTGCAGGATTTTCAGTTGTTTTGATGCGTGTTATACTGTCCATAGGAGCATTGGTGCACATGCAGTGGTCATTTTTGCTTTACTGTATTGAACCAAGCATCTTAGATCTTTAATTTTAATTTTTTGTTGTTGTGGTGTCTTGTACCACTGATGATGCAACTACAACATAAAGACTGGTTGCTATTTCTGATTGGCCTGTGAATGAAATGAACGAGACAGTATTACATATATATGTGGTCCCTTAATGCATTATGGTGCCTTTCCCTTGAAGTATACAATTATTGTTCGTTAAAAAAAAAAAAAAAAAAAAAAAAGAATTTTTATTTGAAGGAGTGGTGACAGCAGTGATAACCCTTTACCAGAATTAATTTCGAACAGCTTCAGTAGTGACCGAGAGCTTAATTTAATAAGAGTTGCCCTGTTTTCAGCACCATCAGCCTACCAGTGTTCATTGCTTCCTTGGGAAGGGAAAAAAAGACAACAAAAAAACAAAGACAAGCAAACAAAGAAAAAATTATGGAGTTCATGCTCTCTTGCTGATGTTTGGTTGAATCAAATGGCTTTGTTAAAACTTACTCTTTCATAATTCAGAACCACTTTAGATAGAAGCAAATAGTTTGGTTGGCTCTCATATTTTGAATCGAATGTGTGCTATCCTTAATAGATCTTATCTTAGCTAACAATGAAAATATGATAGGCTGTGCAGAAGAGCATTTGTTTAAAGTTTGAGATCAGTATCTTTCTGTGCTGCAGCTGCACTCGCATTTCTGTGTGACTCGTACAGGGAAGACGTGGACCCTGAAGAGGATTCCTACAAGGTGAGCTGGAAACTATGATGTATGCAATGCCCAGTATGACAATCCACACTATCATCAGATGTTACAGTTGCACTTCTCCCTGGCTCCGTACAAAGTGGTTGTATTGTCAGAAGAAACTGGCAGTGATGACAACCACAGAATTGACATGGTAAACCCAACAGTTGTCAATTATAGTGAAGATTTTGCCCGTTATTGAATACACAATTTCCTTGATGTTTATAGTATGCAAGGAAGCTGGCAGAGGAGCTGCGTCTGGCTGGTTACTCCACAGCACAGTCCCTAGCCACCTTCACTGTGGATGAGGAACTCCTGGTGTAATTACATACAACTGGTAGTCCTTTTATTGCAGTCAACTACCAGTGGTGTTTGTATTTTCTACAGGCATGATGAACTTGGGACAGTGTGTCGTGTGCTGGTCAACAGCCATAGTTTACAGGACGGCCTGATCAAGGTGGTGGAGAGAGACACATCCATTAGAGTGAGTGCTGTGCTGACGGGTTTTGGTTAAATTCCATACTGTGGCTTTGTTTTAATAGGAGTTACTGAAGGAAACGGAGCTTTTAGACTATCTCCTGTTCAGACACAAATGGACCGGCTCTTAAATAGCCAATGAATTATCTTTTTGCTGCTGCTCCTCTTAATTTTAAAACTTTTACATTGTGTATTAAATTATTTAAATATTAGAATTGTGCTAATGTTGAAAAAAGAAAAAAGAAAAAAAGCTTGAAGGAATAAAAATAAAATCAAAGGAAACATAAGCGAGTTCATTTTCCTTTTTTGAAATTCTTGGCTACTTTTTGACCTTTCTTGAACTTGGGTGCTCTGACTTGAGATTTCTTCCCTCCACTGCCCATCTTGGAACGCTTTACTCTTTTAGCAGTCTTGGTGTCACCTGAAGAGCTGACATTACCTCTTCCTCGTCTTATATATTAACACACACACACACAGAGTTGTTTACATGGTGCTTGAGTAAAATGAGCCCATAAAGTAAAAAAGAAAAGAAAAAAGATACACACAACTACAGAAGAACAGTAGTCTCTTTCTGTTCTATTTTCACCTGCAAATTTACAGGTCACCACGTTTCATGGTAGGATAGATTTGGGTAGCTCTATGTGTCAGTAATCACATCTAAATGGGCCATTATACAATTCATGCTTTCTAATCCTAGAGGTTAACTCAATGATATAATGTATATAGACTACCATGTCATCCTCCCACCAATTCACCTCTCCTCTGCTGCTATGTGGGCATTTGTAGCTTTCTTAACATCCAACATTGGTTTCTTCTTCCCCAATTTCTCCAAAATGTCCAAGTTCCTCTTCTTCTCTGCAGCAAAGTTACCAGCCACTGGGTCAAACTACAAAACACAGGAACAATATAGAACAATTGGTTGTGGGTCAATCAGACTAACACTATCACTTTTAGATCCTAATACATGCAAATATGAACCACTTGAGAAGTGCCAATTAAAATGGACTCAATTCACAATTGAAAACATTTCTGACTGGCTTACATTTCTCTTCTTAGTCCTCCTGGCAGTCGGTTCCTTGGGCTATAAATACATGCACACGTAAATATTAAGCAAAAAATAATAATAAAACAAAAACAATACTCATATGTACACATAAAGATGACGACGTACCAAAGACGGAGTAAATTTCCCCACAGATGCTGTTGCCTTCTTGGCCATACCCATAGCATGTGTGAGCTGATGCTTCTTGAGATCTTTGGTCCCAGGAGGAGGGAGGGAGGCTACATAATGAAACAACAAGTACACATTGCACAACTATCCTGAATATATCAGAGACAGCACTAGAATTTAACAAGTGGACCTTTTCTAAATAGTAGGCGTTTTGTATGAAAATAATCAATTACTCTATTATTCCATGCTCTAATTTATTTTCAACTTGCAAGTACCCCGCCACACAGTGCCACTATGTGTACTCACTCTACAAATAAGGAATGCAGTAGCATAAGGTATTTTTATATTTGTTATTACCTCTACCACTACATCAATCTTGTTTTTCCCCCGCTCACTTATGTATGAAAGAATACGCACACCACTGTCGCTGATACAGATGATGTTTTACCAACCTGACTCAGTGGTAATAAACTTTATCTCACTTTTCTTGACCCATGTATTCTATGTCATATGTGACCGGTTTGGGGAAAATCGGCCTAAACGTAGCAAACAATTTTTTTCTGCATCCCCGGGTAAAGCCTTATGGGTCGATTTTTTTCGGAAAAAAAAAATTATGGCAGAAATGGATAGACACCAGTTAGCTCTAGCTTATGACGCAGTTGTAAGCTCTGGCGTGCTCTAGAACTCACACTAGGAGGCTGGAAACACTAGCTGGTTGGACTCGTGTACGGAGAGTTGCTAAGAAATTATTGGTGGGCTTTTCACTAACAACAGCGGGGGAAAAACTGTAGCTAACTCATTCACTTACTATTCTACATAATTCACGTACTCACACAATTCTCGCCATCATAGTTTCTTAAGGAGCCCTGCATTAAGCCTTTTAGACTTCTTTCAATCCGCCTGTAACCGGTTTATTCCATATAGTGTCCCGGAGACACGCAGTAATAGTATACGGACACAAGGCACGCCCCCTGACCTTAGCAACGCCTTTACCCGGCGTTTTTTCGAAATCAGCAATAATAAGTTTAGCAAAAATACTGAAGTGTTGTAGTGCGTAGGGCGAAGACGGCTTGTGCTACAGCTTCCAAATTAGGAGGACGGCATCCCAAGGCCCTGTGCAGCCTACTGGTAGAATAAATTAGAAAACTATAGATGCCGCGTTTAGGCCGATTTTCCCAAAACCGGTCACATATGTCATTGGTACTGATGATACTTTGAAACCGTATTATTATAAGGATACAGTATTACCAAGCACTTTTTAACAGAGAGAGAATAGACTACTCCAGGCTATCCTATTTGAAAATAACTTTTTCCCACTCTTTACTCTCACCTTTGACTCTTCCTCCTTTCATTTCCTTGGACAAGTTTTTGAGTCTTTGGTACTCATTCTTAGCCACAGACTCATCCTTCACCTTTCTTTTCTTCTCAAACTGGTCCTCGAAAGGATCTACACACACACACAGAGTAAAGTACACAGTAGTAACCAGGAGAAAACTCGCTGGCTAACCTGCATTCTCAGGCACTTCCAAGCACCAGTCATCCTGAGGGTCATTGATGCGCTTGTACCCCCACCTGGGCTTCCATTCCTGACGCACACACACAGAATATTCTTATATATATCATGTATTAAATCAACATAAAGTAGCCTGCCTCCAAATAAAGTACACCCAAAATATTCATATTTGGGGCCATACCTGAGACTTCTCATCAAACACCATTCGTGATCTTTTGACTTTCTTGATTCCCTTTGACTTGGCAAACAACTCCCACCTGGTAGAAGCCTTAGGCTGTGGGATCTGCAAACAATAACAAAAACTGTAATTTTACTAGCACTTCAAACTGTATAATGACCTACCGGTTTCTCCCTGGGCAACACTGTCACACAAGATGGCAACTGTTAAAAATGTGGTTAGTATTATCGATATTCAAATGCATAAGAAAAGGACTTGCCTCAGCTAACACAAAGCCTTCCTCCTTGCTGACAGGGAGCTGCCACAGATGAAAATTACAATAAAATTTCACTGCACATTCAGTGTATAATCGATACATCCCCGCCTCACCTCTACACGAACTTAGCGTGTTTTACTTCACTTCCCTTCCCTATGAAGTTGCACAAGTTGTCTTTACATCCTATTCTCTGACCCAACTATCCTCCTTCAGTGAAACTCACCTCCCACATTTGGTTGAGTAGTAGCTGGGTACCATCTCTAGCTCTCTCTCTCAAATACTCTTCCCTGGAAATTCTAGAGAGGAGTTAGCAAACAGATTACTCTGCTATAGTGTATAAACAAGCATTCACATTGAAGCTGGCAGGAGCATGCTTAGGAACAATATACCGAAATGAGTAAATGCAGACCCATACCCAATTAAAAATCTTGAGCTGCTACCATGAGACCATTACCACAAATTTTCAAAGCTTATTGTGCATTGTACAAGACCATGAAAAATCGAGGATCAGTAATAAAGCGTAATCTCATTATTATTAAACTTTCTACTAATCGAATGATTAATATTAAAATTACAGCAATGATCACTATAAGGCTACATCACATTACGTCTCACGCATACCTCAACGCTTCTTCATCCAAGGGATTCAAATCTGTAGCCAGCAAATTTCCGAGGTCATACTGTAAATCTACTTCTTTGGATACTTCTGTAGTTTTGTATTCCGAAGAACAAGCCTTTAGTATAGAGTCCACATCCATAATTTCTTGCTTTACTTTATCCCACGTGGGAGGCGGGGCAAGTGGTGGGGAGTTTTTGACATAGCATATACTTCCAGGTGTCACGTGAATGAATTACTTGACCTTTGGCCCCTTGGCATTAAAAAACTGGGTCGAAACTTGAGAGTTAGTAAGTTAGAGTTAGTAAGTTAGTGTGGTTCCCTATAGTCCAAAATGCTGAAACCCAAAGCCTTAACGAAAGTTTTGGAACAAGCTAATACTGGAGGGATTCAGTGCACACTGTAAGAATTGTTATGAAATGGCATAATTGTCTCAAACTATCATCACTCTTCTTTCAGTCTACTAAATTCTGAAGGATCTCTAATGGCGTTTTCGGGTCGAAGTGATAAGAAGGAGACCATTACAGCCGCCATATCTGCCAATATCTGGATGTCCAATGAGAAGGTTGCCAAAGGGACATGGCCTGATGAGATCTTGAACTACATGGTCTTGGACTGCTCGGTAAGAGAAGAAATCAGTAGAGTCCATATTTTAGCATTGAATAAAAAGATTAGTTTCGTGGCATTTAGCATTTACTGTGATGCTCTCACTAAACTGATTGTTGTACGTAATTAGGAGTATTTGAACACATGCTTTATTTATTGAGTTGCTGGGATTATACTAAACTGTGTGTGTAGGAAGGTAAGGTTGCTATTCGTCGTGTGGCATCTCTACTCTTGTGTATATATGCTGGAGAAAATGTGGGACTTGGATTGCTCAAGGCCAAGGTAAAGGGTCATTCAGTTTTTAACATTGATTACTTACACCATAAAGAAATTAATACTTTTATGAAATAATTTTAGAGTGATACACTGGCAACCCATCTAGAAGGACCTCTCTCTCAGATCGCTACATCCAGCAGCAGTAGCTAACACTGTATTGCCACTCCCTCCTCTCGCAGTGTGTGTATGTATGTGCACTTAATAATATTGAACTACTTTTTTTTTTATGTCCTGGACCAGCAGAACATCACCAGACCTCTCTCTCACTAAATGCACCCACCTTTATGTGTAATTTTGTGATAATTAAATTATGGTATATTATGAGACTTGTCAGCTTCTGCCAACACCGGATTCATTCATAGTTATTGTAAAACAAGTTAGATACTTGAAAAACAAACCAACAATAACAACATTACAATAACAAAACAACAACAATAATTCTTTTTGAAAATTTGAATAAAAGACGTCATTGAAAGGTGTGAAATGTCACACAGTCTGTCAGTTTTGTTTGCCTAAGAAAGTTGGGGAAAGTTAGCCACTTCTCCCATTTCCACGACCTCCACACCGTTCTGTTGGAAGCTGACACGATACTTCATACGCACCTTGCTCTACAAAACAATAACAACAACACCCTCTTCACATGCAAATCCCTGCTGCAGTATATCTAACCTACATGTAGCTCACCTTGGTTGGGTTGGCTAGTAACATAATCTGTGAAATGCTGGAGGGAGGCATGACTGGGTTGTAGGCCCCCAACTCCATACCTGTGGGGGGTTGCAGCTTCACTCTCATCACCTGCACACACACACACACACACAGACACAGACATGAATGTAGGATAGCATGTATGCACATGCATGGCTGGCAACAAGCTGACCTTGGGGACGGCAGCTTGGAACTGGAAGTTGGTGACTGGTACTGGACTGGTACTGATGACTGAAATGACTACAATACTGATACCAGGCCCAGGAATATTCTGCATCAATAAAATATAAATAATAATAATGATTACTGCCAACTACAGTATTGGTTACTTAACAAATAAAGTGGCTTGCTGATAGACAAACCACCCTAGCCCTACAAGGCAAAATATAAGTCTTTCTCGCTACACTATAATATTATTATCGTGATCGTATTTGTAGCAAAAGATTGAATAGGTGCTGTAACTAAGGTAAGATTATGGTAACAACAATACCAATTAACCCACATTATTCAATTCCTTGTCACTGCCTCAATTTTTCTCTTCAATAAAAAAACAATGAAACTTGCTACTGTACACACACACACACACACACACCTTCTTGGGCTTAGTAAAAGCAGCCAACAAGTCCACAGCAATAGCATGGTCCGGAGCAGTATTGGGAGTGGGAGGATCCTCCTAACAAGCACAACAACTCATATTCAAAAAATGGAAGTAAATGTCAGGCAGCAAGCACATTGCCATGACCCCGCCCACTTGTGACATTCCCGCTGACCTTGGCAAAGTGGAAAGTGACAGCCACATTGTTCTTGGACACCACAGGAAGAGACGGCAGAGGACCTGCACGCACCAGAACAAATCACAATCTGTGTGTCCTGGGCCAGGTGTAAGTTAATACTGAACTATCATAATCATTGTGTGTTATTTAAAAGCTTCAGAATGAAATGAAAAGTTCCCCATCATTACGAATGTCAATACCCAGTAATATCTCACCCGGCTGAATGGATTCGAGGGGAACGAAGGCTTCATCTAGAACACTCAGTGGGTCTACTGCAGGTTGCTGTTGCATTCCAGCACCAAACACTCCAGCTCCAGCCCCCATTCCAGACCCAGCAACACCAGGGGTCGATCCCATTCCCATTCCAGAAATGGCCTGCTGCTGGGAAGGAGAAGGCATGGAAACTAAAGGAGGCCGGCTCCCAGAAGAAGACAGCGATGTGAAAGGAGATGAGGAGTTAAAAGCTGCAGGAGAACTGCTGATTAAAGGGGCGCTCATGAGTATCCCCGATGGCTGCTGCGGAGACATAAGAGGTGCGAACGGCTGCCCAGTGGAAGGCATACTTGGAGGCTGCGATGCTGATATTCCGAACCCCCCAGCATTGTTCACACCTTGAGGTGGAAACTGAAGTCACAGAGTAAACATAACATGAAATGTAATAATAATGCAAGTATGAGTAACACTCCACTTACCATTCCTAAGTTACTACCAGTTGGCGTACCCAAATCTAGAGAGAGAAAAAATATCAAGTGTGAATAACAGCAATAGTAGTAGTAGTAGTAGTAGTAGTAGTAGTAATAACAATTCTTACTATTGCTTTGGAGTGTAGAGGAATGAAGCTATTAAGCTATCATGATCAGGACTTTAACTACAACTTTATCTACACCTTACCTAATGCACCTAAGTCATCCAACAGTGAGCTAATGCCAGTGCTTGAAGATAAATCTGCTCCACCTGAAGCACTGTTCCCGCCCACTGCGCCACTGATAGGGGTGGGGTCAAAATTTAAGTCCGCTAGATCAATCAGAGCACTCGCCTCTTCGTTCCTTCCTGAAACCACCCTGTCTGACGTCGCAGTGGCTTGACCCTCAGAACTAGATGCCACAGTGCTAGTTGCCGGGGTAGCTGTGGCAGAAGCCGCAGCTCCTTCTTGTCCCTCTGAGGTGCTAGAGGAAGCTGTTGTGCCATTCAAACCATTGGACACAGTGGGTGTGGCTTCAGAGGTCGTTGCCGGCTTGCCTATCTTGGCGGTGTAGAGGTCCATCACTCGGAGGACGCTGTCGTTGGTCTGCAATATGTCTGTCATCCCTTCTTCATTCTGTTTCAGTTCACTGGCCATACGGAACAGATTGGGGCGGAGCTTCTCAATGGACTTGTACAGTTCCTACAGGATATTATGTTATTAAATAATTAAATATGTTGAGGCCAATGGTCTCTAAGAGAATACACAGCCAATGTAAACTATTGATCTGGAGAATGATCGGGGAGGAGGAGGGTATCATTAACATGATAATATACCCTGCTCCCTCCTCCCCCCCCCAACACGTACATATCACACACACACACACACACACGGACATAATCACACCCACTAGTCTACGTACATCGATAAGCTGTCTCTCGGTGTCTCCAGACGTGTCTTTCCAATGAGACAAGAGCTCGTTGAGCAGCTTCACGTTATTCTGAATGAGTTCCACATCCTCCAGTCTCTGCTGCAGCTTCTGCATCCTCTTCTCGTCTCTCCTCACCATATCTCTGATCAGACGATTGGCAGCACGCAAGTCTTCTGCATTCTTACTGGCCAGCAACTTCTGCAAAATCTACAGCATACGCAGAAAAACAAACAACAACGTAGGACAGGATAAGAAGAATCTGTTATACCAGAATGAAACTAATACTGCTATCAATAAATGGCGTACAACTGGTACATTCAGAGTCACGGGCATCATTGATAAAATCACAGACTTCCCCAATACATACTGTACACTTGTAAAGGAGAATTCCTGTTAGTACCACCAGTCACTCATAAGTCACTTTCCTCTGTCCCAATACTGCCATCTCAATGAATCTGCACATAACCCAATACATTACTAATCCAGTAGCAATGTCCTGCAGTATCCTCAGTTAAGTACTGTATTTGCTCCACACAGTCTGCATGTTGCCTGCTAGTAGTTGCAAGCTACTAGAGCACCAGATGTAGCAAGTTACTCGAACCATTTCACGAAATGATGAACAAAAGTCCAGTACTCAAGATCTAATTGTCTCATTTTCTCCAACTCGGCACTAAAAGATATTTTCTCATCTCCTTCATGGCTGTTGTTGAGGCCGGCAGCTCCATCGTTGTCTTACGCTGTTCAGGGTGAGGTTAAGACTGAAAAGGGCAAAGTATGTATTGTGTGGCCTATTCAACATGCAAAGTAAATGATGAAATTTGAAGCAATAGCAAGGGCGATGACTGTAAAGGAAGTTGACAAAGCCATTTCGACCAAGTGGAGCCATATTGAGCTTAAGCAGTTTTCTTTGTACATTAACATGGAGAAGCAATTGTATTGTTTAGGAAACTTACAATGGATTAAATAAAAAACAACATGGGAGGAAAAGAACGACATTCACTGCTAGAAAATAAAACTCTGCCATCAACCCTTAACATTTTTTCATTTTGACTTCGTCACATAAATTGCATTGCTTTGAAAAAAAGTTTTTTAAGCACCACAAGATCTAACCGACTGTGTCAGTATTTTACTCTCATTGCCCCTCCTAAATTCTAAGAAAGTTTTTTCACCTCCTAAATTTGTTTTCTGTAAACAACTCAGCAAGTGTGGCTTAGATCTTACAAAACTGGCCATGTGGTCAGCTTCATTGTGGTATAGAACTGCTGAAATACATAGAACAAAGGAAGATGAAGAAAAGGGAAACAACCAAATTACAGCAACAACTTGTGATGAACTAGACAAGATAGATTGCCTAAACCACACTACTAGTTTAGACCTCTGTTAGGCAAGTTGTCTACAGTGCATAGTGACAGTAGCCATTGTCCTGACTGGAGACTCAATGCCTTCATCCTATCAACACAGCACATGCTACAGTACTGATTGCATCCTTCCAGGAAAATGAGATACCTGCTGTGACTTCACACACTTACACATTACAACTGCTGAACATCTACTCTCTCTCTCTCTCACACACACACACACACATACACACACACCTATACACAAGTACTCTTATAAATGATGGGTTGGATGTATTCTTACTGGGACAGATTGACAGCCTCAGTAAAGAGGTGTGAAGTTGGTGTTGCCAAATCACACTTGTGTTAGCAATGTAAAGTTGGGTCGAAGACAAAACAAGTGAACTATTTCCACTATATTTAAACTTCAAATTTATGAGTTTTGGAGTAACGAGGCTGTCATAAATTAAAGGCAACAGAACAGGTGGATGAAATGAGAGACTTGGGTTCAACTCCCTGCATCAACACTTCATTACTCAGCATTTTATCACAGTTCTGTTGCTTCCTTCACCTTTCATTATAGTCTTCGAGGAATATTGTCTTTGTTTATCACTAACTCCTGTATCTGTCTACCATATTCAACTTGGATGTTTGCAAGAAAGATTGCCTTTCAATTTTTCCATTATACCTTACCCCCATTGTACTATAGTATCAAAATATTTAAATAATCAAATAGTGATTGTAACCATTACTAGTGAATCACCTTCACATTCTTAATTTAGTTTTGGCTAATTACATTCCTTAGTCACCAAGAACGTGGATGTGTTAACTCAACCTGGACAGACTATATAAAATGCGATGGGTTTTGGGAAAATTCATCTAAATGTGGCATCTGATTTCACCCCCCCCCCCCCCCAATCTAAGTAAGTTGGATGGGGGTGGTGTTCTTTAAATTTGGAAGCTGTAGCACAGGCCAGCTTTGCCCTACAAACTATAAAGATTCACAGTTTTTGTTCAATTTATGTCGACTTCGAGAAAATGCCATGTAAAAGAGTTGTGAAGGCATGGGGGGAGTATCCTGTATTCCATACTCTACTAGTGGTGTGCTTGAGCACAGATGGCGAGCCTCCTGAGTTAGGCTACTTTAAACTAAGTACTGTTGTATCTAACACTCCAGCTACTAAAAATGGTCGAGCTTTTAAACGCGACCGTTTTTTAATAGCAAGTTTAAAAACTCGACCATTTTTAGTAGCTGGAGTGTTAAAATGGATGATACGGGTAAAGATCGATAAGCCAAAATATTCTGTTTAGTGGAGTATGGGACGAGGTCGACCTCCTAGCAAACACGAAAATGTGAGGGTCAAGTACAAAATGACATACGCACGTCCGCACATGTATATAAACAAACATTATCCCTGATTTTCAATTGTGTTACCCCTGAGAGTGTCTCGCTTGCTTCGCTCGCTCGCCAAATATCATGTGTCTCCACAACACTACGTACAAACAAATTCGGCTGCTGACAAATGAAAGAAGTTAACTGGGCTTCATTTAGGCCTCTTCAAGAAACTATGCTCGAGTTGCGCGAGTACAAAGATTATGTGGACAAGCAAGTGCTACTAGAATAGTTAGATTCATATAGCATTTTCCAATGGCAAATGAATAGCACGCCAAATGTTTTCTTAGCAATGATTCATGCACAAGCCTAACTGGCAATATTCTTAGCCACATATCTCGAGCACTAGTGCTCACCAGAGCTTACAACTGTGTCGTAACCTAGAAGAAGCCTTCATTCCAGTCACTCTTGTACATCATTATGCCAATAATTAATAACAGCCCCCCCCCCCCCCCCCCCCCCCATCCAAAGAAAGAAACAGTCTCCCAAAAGAGACTCACCTGAGACTGCTTCGGATCTTCCATGAGAGCTACTTTAGGCTTGACATGTTCTGGCATCGTCAGAGTACGATCAGGATCCACTGTCTCGTCAAATATCAGACCTGTCAGTCATACACAAGTCACTAATGCACACATACCAGCTTATCAGCTAAACTAATTGCAACATGGAACTATAGCCCAGTCCATAACAATATTAGTGCAATATTAAATACCAAATTATACCAATCAGAATGCACCTGTGTGAGCACACATGCACACAAACCTTCTCTCTTGAGCATGAGGTAAGCCTCGTTGATCTTGGGCTCCTGTGGTAGTCCAACTTTCCAGCTGTACAGCATACTTTTAATACGCTCCTTCACAGCTGGTGATGTGGTGTCACCAAGATACTAAAAAATATTATAATATTAAAATGAATTATAATTATTATAATGAAAAAATAGCCAGAAAGAAAGAAAGAAAACAAAAACAAAACACAAAACAACAACAACACCTCCACAGACAGTCATGATCACTTTCATAGTGTGTAGCGTTATTTCATTCAGCCAGTGACTAGGCCACAAGTTCTACACTCTGCTGTTACATTGTAGTGAGACCATTGTGTCATGTCATCATAATAGATTAACCGATTACGCGCGAACAAAAATTTTAATTGCGCCTTACGTAATGCGGTCACGGGCGCACGCGAGACACAAAGGATTGATTGCTTGGTGGGAGGGTGACACTAAGCGTGAGAAAGAAGACGAACGTTTGAAGATTGCCTCGGGGACAGTATTATCGAACGATAGAGTACGCTCTAGGCTATTGGGAAAGCATAAATTCGACGCTAAGGAGCTGTTCCCGACTGAAAAATAACAAAGTACTCGCACCGTTTGGCAAAAACTTTTATGGCATCACACTGAAGCTCTTAGTAAGCACACTAGTAAGGTTGGAAGTATGGTTTCATGGCTGAAGCAGTTTGCTACTTGATCATAGAGGTAAGAGAAAGTGCTTTTGCACGCATCTGTCTTACATTCAGGAAGAATTTGTTGATATTTATTTAGGGTGTGTTTTATTTTGAACTGAGCAATCTGTTATAAATTTTGTGAACAGAGAAGCTTTTTATGGCTTTTGTGCATGAAAACAGGTACATCACAAATAAATGATAGAATATTAGTGTATTCAGTTTGGTACTCCAAGGTGTCTTTACTTTTGATGTGCTGGTAGGCTGCATTGTTGACAGAATAGTTAGTGATCTTACTATCAAGTGCAACTGGTCATAGCATAATAGAAGTATATGTCAGAGGGATCCCTGCAGTCTCACCTGTTGTATAACAATATTAATTTTTACTTATTGTTATAAAGAATGTGGTTAAATTTCCTGTAGAAATCGCTACCTTTCAGAATCATCAATTCCATTCTCTCGTCAGAGTCCTTGACCATCTAGCAACTACTGCAGTCACTACACCCATCAGTACTGAAGTCATTCTTGCTGTCATCTAACTCCTCGTCACTACCATCAGAGTTACTGCCATCCTTGTCACTGCCATGCTGTGCCAGGTCAAGAATAACGTCTTCATCACTAGGATGCTGAAGTGCCAGTGTTCCACTTGCCAAGATAGCTTTCTACTTGTTTTATCATGAGCAGTTATAGCTAAAGTAATATTGGTTCCTAAAAAATTATTCTGTTACCTTTATTATTTTATGAAATATATTTTCAATTTATACTTTATCAGAAAGAAGTCTTATTGTTGTGACAAAATTTACTCCACATTTTCTTATGGCAGTCTATGTATTTTATAAGCCTAAAATATACTTACAACAATATAGAATCGTCTGCAATTGTGATCGGTGGCGTCCTTGACTCCACAAAGCTGTAGGGCGAAATGGACGCGAAGACGCATTTTTGACGCATATTTGCGTCCACCGCGGTTATCGATTTTTCTTAATTGACGCATATTTGCGTCATTCGCGTGTAATCGGTTAATGCCCAATTACTTCATCATAGTAATCCATTAGTGAGAAACTATTAGAGTGTGATTTACCACTACTTGATCACTTTCAATTTCTACTTTTAACTGTGGAGCAAAGTTTAAGAAATGATGGGCACTGTACAGCAATTGACTAGAAATTGCCACTCTAGCATCCTTGCATTCAATCACACCTTGAGGACTGGCAGGAAGTTTGGAAGTGATTCCTCACTTCTGTATCACAAATCACATTAGGGAGACACCGACTTGAGATTGTTGAGACTCAAGTGTCTCAATAATGCAACAGCATACAGTAGAGGCAGAGCTACACAAGATGACACTCCCATGGCCTCAGACTCACACACACACACACACATCCCTGTCACATGTGACTAATGGCTATTGAGTCCATTTTAACATGATAAATGTAACTTTTCAATATCAACATTTTGTTGTTGTTTTTATTATTATTATTATAAGGTTGAGTTCGGAATAAATCAAGTTGTATCTTGTGCTAATTAACTGTGAGCATTATTATTCAAGATATTTTACACTGTACAATAAGTATAAGATACATGCACTCATTCTCCCATAGCATGTTCTGAGCCTAATTAACCACACTTCAGCATACGCCTATTAACCTCCACAACTATGCCACTCTAAAACTCTGTTGATTTATGATTACTGTCAAAATAATTTTAAAATTCTACTCAGTTAACTTGATGATTATTTCTTTCCTCTTTCCTCCGCCTCATCCCTCCTTTATCCTCACCTTAGGAGACAGCATCCTGATGAGTTCGTTCAGGAACTTGAACTTGCCCAGCTCCTGGTGGAATTTCTGACCACAGTTCTTCACACATGCCTCCAGCAGCTGCAAAATTGTAGTAATGACATTCTATTAATAGAAACTTCACAACAATGAGTGAGTTATCAGGTACAATGCACCCATAGCATTGCTACTGTATAAATCCTTCACTATTCATGCACAACACTTTCTATTGGTCTCATTGACCGAGTATGACTGAGTGAATGGAATACTAACCCCCTCCCCGCCAAAAAGCCCTTCAATCATGCTGGGGAAAGGAAACAATAACAACAAACACCAAAGCAAACCACAGCATGGATTAAGTACAAGCCATGCCACAAGTAAAACAAAGCTGAATTATGCAAGAGATTAACCTACTTGCTGATCTCAACTTGCTTCCAAGTAAAACAAAGGTGAATTATGCAAGAGATTAACCTACTTGCTGATCTCAACTTGCTTCCAAGTAAAACAAAGGTGAATTATGCAAGAGATTAACCTACTTGCTGATCTCAACTTGCTTCCAAGTAAAACAAAGGTGAATTATGCAAGAGATTAACCTACTTGCTGATCTCAACTTGCTTCCTACCTCAATTCCTTTGATACCGCTACATTACACTTTTCTCTTCCTGCTCACTGCTTTACTACATCATTCTCTTCCTTCATTCCCTCCCCTCTTTTTCAGCCTACCCTTTCCCACCTCCACCTAATCCAAAGAGACTCACTGTGAGGGCCAGTAGAGCCACCTTATCGTTGTCACTCCTGATCTTGGGGACTACCATCTTCAACGCTGTTTGAGACCTACAACACGTAAATATATCAGATACCATAACAGCAATAGGGGGATAGCAAAAGGAAATTAGGAAGTACAGGAAACGAGAAATTAGTGTTACAAGCGATGTCTACAATGAAAAGCACTCCGTTGTTTCACTCGAACTACATTTATAACATTCACTTTACAGCAATTCATTAGTAGTAGCTTATGCCACTGAGCATGTGCTAACACGCCCACACAACATTGAGTTTACTGGACACGATACTTGAATATAATATATACATATAAGCTCTCACTAATTCTCATGCAGTACTACACTTGAATTAGTTGGCCTCATGGGTCGAGCCGGTTCCATGCCAACTCACACCATCCATCACACACAGGTGCTATTAGTACTTTCGCTACTCACCCTTGCAAGTCGGCATTGACGCCATCGCAGAATGCCATGATGAACTCCCAGTCTTCATAGGTGTTCCTGGGGTTGGTGGCCTTCTCTGCAGTATGTTAAATAATACCAGTTTAGAACTACTAGTGTGTAAGCAAGTGTAGCCATTCCATTGGCAAAACCCTCAGTACCCATCCCAGCTGGCTCTATACAGAGCCAAGCAACTAGCTGACATAACGACATACAAACAAGTGCACAGAGACAGAGCGCTCGGACACTAAAACATGCACAGTACCCTTTACCCAGAAGTGATTCCAAAGAGTCGTCCATTGTACCAGCTGAGCCTCTCTAATTCCGTCGTCAGCGGTCCTAGTTGTTTAGCAACCCTTCCAGATCCCCCGCACCGGCTTCGTAGGACCTACGAATGGCAACAGTACAAGATTGATGCTTCTCTAGGTATATGTTATTTACAATAGAGGACCAAACTGATCACGTGAAGGAGATGCGATGATGCGCTTTAATTAGAGTATTCAGTGTCTCGTATCTTCTCTCTGACTCTCCTTTTTAATTTAACAGTTGTCAAAAAATGAGATAGAATAAATGCGGTATGCAAAGAAACCAACCAAGGTAAAATGATACTCTCATCATGTCGCAAAAAACAAAGGTGTTTTTTTTTTTTTAATTGTGCAGAGGAAGCGGTGGCTACAATGATTGGACAAATCAACATAGAGGTATTTCGTATATTATTTGAGAGTATTCATTAGAATTATTACTTAACTAGTGCATATTAAATTAAGGTGTGGTGGTATTGTTGATTACATATTTAGTTATACCCTTTACCTAACCTATCCTCTAAACTGCATACCTTATTTGTGTTGTAGTGGAATGTACATGTATTAATATGATTCCATCACTGTATAGAGAGATGTTCTAGTATAGGGTCTTCACGTTCTGATGCACAGCGAAGAAGCCTGCTTGATTATTTATTTTCACATCCACCTACCATCTACATAGGCCCTGAGATATTTTCACATATTGCAAAAATATAAAGTAATATTAGTTGCAGCAGTTTTTTAAAGTTTTTTAATTTCATCGTAATGGTGCATCTGTGACGTGACTTATCACGTGTAGGTAGACCCATTACCAGATACACAACCTGCCATAACATACATGTATGTTATATTATGTTATGTTATTCTTTGCTGAAAGTATGCCTCATTGGTAGCCATTGCTCATCTCTTTATCTATTTACTTGTCTCTGTATGAAATGGTAGCAAATATTGGGAGCAAAATTTAAAATCACTACTAACAAATTTATATCTCATTTGAAGATTATGATTCACTTGTACATTGTAAGTCCTACTAAAGCAGATTCATTGCAATCTTCCATTCTTTCCAGACATGACACCTCCCAGAGGGAGTGGCCTGCCACAACAGGGCCGCACTCACCCCATGGCAGCAGGAAGTGGTGTTCCTCTTCTGGCCACGCCCCAAATCCCTCCTCAAGCTTCAGCTCATTTGATTGGTGGCAACAGGTCTCTGATGGGAATGATGCCCGTTTATAATTCTCCTCTGGTTTCCTCGGCGACGTCTCTGCAATCACATCCCCAGGCTCAGGGAGGTGTGGTTTTGCATGCGGGAGGATCTGGTATTATTCCTAGCAACAGTTCCAAGGTAGGTAGTATTAGAGGTGGGGTGCAGCAGGGTGCTCAGAAGTCGATGCTCCCCAGCCACGGCTCTGCTGCTTCGGCCGTGAAAGTCGGCAGTTCATCATCACAGACACACCCACCTCCTCCTGTGCCACCACAGTTAGACATTTGGGATCTGGCTTGTGGCACGGTCTCACTAGCTGATGTAGCTCCATCCATTTGGAGGTTGGGTGTGTCTGGTTCAGCCATCTTTATACTCAAAAAGGTGGAGAGGTGAGCGTGAGCAGAGAGAGAGAGAGAGAGCCAAGTCAGTGAGTGAGTGAGTGAATGAATTTGTCTAACATTCCAGGTATATGTAATTCTGACATTTTCGGGTGTTTAAAAAGAACTGTCTGACTGTGTTAAAAATTATTTGGATTTACTTTGCGAGATGACTAATAGCCTTAGATTGGTATTTGTGAGATGACTAATAGCCTTAGATTGGTATTTGTGAGATGACTAATAGCCTTAGATTGGTATTTGTGAGATGACTAATAGCCTTAGATTGGTATTTGTGAGATGACTAATAGCCTTAGATTGGTATCAGTTTGTTCCATCCATCGCTGGCTTTAGGCAAGTTGTAATAGCTCCATTAGACTAGTGAGAGAGGTGTGTGATGGACTTGTGCAATACATTAAATAGTAATTCTCTAACCTCCTTTCTCTTCCAGCTTCCTCAAGTCTCGTGTGGAAATTGGCAAGAAAGATCTCATCCAAGAAAAGCTGAAGCAACTCGTCAACATTTTTATCTTCCATCAGAGTTTTGATTCAGTGGGCCCGCCTCCAGATAGCCAGGGTGCCCCCTGTAGTTCCATGGAGGAGTTGAAGTTGATTGTGGCCATGCATAATAAGCTGGAGGAGCAGACTGATGCAGGGTTGAGATATGGTCTGTTTGACGCCATCTTTGGGGGGATCGTGGAGGTTAGTGGTGAAAGAAGAAGTGAAATATGGAGTGGTGGAGTGGAAATTATATTATGTGCAGGGTTTTATGTAGGAAGTGTTGCTATGGGGATTGGGAAGGGGAGCCGGGGAACTTTATTTGATTTTTGAGAACCATTGGCATTGGGGACAGGATTTCGTGGGTGGGGTGGGGCTGGGATTTTTCCTGTATTAATTTAGAAGTGAATGTTAGAATAATAATGATAACAATAGGACAATGATTAAATTGTTCTAATTGGTTTACTGTAAGATAATTTATAGAGTGACACACATATTCTTCTCTCTGAATACGCTAAGAATTTCATTAAAGTAAAAATAAAAAAATTAATATCTTTATTTGTGGTCCCTCAATTACAAATTTGACTTTCATTTCATGTACTTGGATTGGTCAGTACGAGGTTCTAATTTACAAACAGTGACCTCCATTCTCAGATATGGCTATGAAACACATTATCAAAGTGAAGTTAGGTTTGTTTGTTTTTAACTCGGAGCTTTTTTTCCCCTCCATTGTTCTCAACGTTAGTCCTCATATGTGTTTGTAATAATATGTTTGTAATAATATGTGGTGGTAATAAGACGGACAAAATTATTAGGCAGTTATTGATTAGCGCAAGATGAGTTCACAGATTACAAGCTAACAATCGCTAGTGAAGACTTACCACATACATATTTCATGTCTGTCTTTACTCCTCTAAACCAATGGGAATTGAACTTTGACTCACAGTGTCAGCTGAAGTAAAGCAAGGTATTTGTAGTCACATGATAAGGATGTGGGTTTGAGATGTGTCACTCCTTGTGCAAAGCTGTACGGCTTGAATTTGACTTGCTATTCTTCTGGAAAATGAGGTTGATTTATAAACAGTCAAGTCCTCTTGTTAAATGTCTTACAATACTGAAAGAGTTGCAGTCTTCAAGATTTTCAGCAGACAAGCTAGCAGGCAGGCAGGCACGATGTGACCTCACACATGTGTGTGCGTAGGTGGTAATAGTGAAACTTTTATGGGCAGAAGTATACGATCATAATATGATACAGTCATTGTCAACTAAAATAATAATTTAATATTGGAGGGTATCCCATAGCTTCTGCTGTGTGTATGAAATACTGGTTTGATTGTGGTGTGTGTGTGTGTGTAGGCTCATGGTGTTAAATTTGATCTTCTTTGCAAGTTGGTGTCTTTATGCGTTAGTCTGGAAAGTAAGGGACTCCTGTTCAGTGTGGCTGTGTGGATGAGTGTAAGTGTGACTATGTGTTCACTCAGGACTTCATTACAAGTGGGATGAACTAGTTTGTTAGAAGCGGGAGGTGTGGCACTAGTCAAGTTTGGAATAGTCTCTGCTTGGATTGAAATGTTTTATTTGAATGGGGTAATGTGGGAGAGGGTAGGGAGGTATTGTGTTGGGTATATTTAGGAGCTTCCTAGATTTTTCTAAGTGGTCCAGACACACCTCCATCTATCAGATTAAAATTAAGAAGGTAAAGGTACAGAAGGTGTTGTTGTTGTTGTGATTGTTTTATTAGAAGTTGATTTGACTATTTTCTACTTGAACGTTTTCTCCACTGAAGTATTGTATACTCTCAGTTTGCTATTGTTGCAATATGGCTCTCCAGTGGGTTGTTGCTTTTGTCAAAACACACAACTGTGACCACAGGCACACGGGGAATGTATTCAGGAAGAAGCTAGCCGATATTATTCCTTGTCAGCATGCAAACATTCTGGTCTCACTTCCACGTGCCACAGGCATCTGTGCTTTGAAAGAATTGTGATTTTATTTTATTTATTACCACACCCTCGAGTTTGAGGGTGTGGTCTGAGTGCGAGGGTATGGATCAACCATAATATCCAAAGCCAACAGGCATTTACTAATTTACTGAGGTGTTCAAAAGTCACTAGATTTAAAAAGTGGTAATTACATACTATGGGAGAAAATGTATTAGGTGGGTAATAATAAGAATAAGAATAATAAATAATAATTATATTCTTTATTATTATTATTATTATTATCATTATTTTATTTTAATACAACTTTAGGAGCACAGTCAAGGCTCAGTGGGTGTGGCAGGCTACTTGTTCCAGGAGTTTTGTGAGTTGCTGCCAGATGCCAGTGCTCCTCTCTCCCAATTGGCCAGCCACTCCCCACACCTGGCTTATCAGCTGACCTCAGCGGTCACCTTCCTTTACCCATTTCATCTTTGTGAGTTTTATTACTTGGAGGTGTGTCCAGAGTAGATGCTGCAGTGTTCTGAGATGAAGTTAAACTCAAATGGGGGGATTGAGTTGTGTTGAGGGGGTGGGGGAGGAGCTTTACTATCCTATGGATTAGTACGCTTTTTCGGTCAACAAAAATAAATAAAGGAAGAGAAAATGGATTTACTTTCCTGATAAGCTTGACTTGGTTCAAAGTAGTAAGTTAATAATAGTAGCAATAATAATAATTATTATTATCGAGCAAGCGAAGCGAGCGAGATACTGTTATGGGTGGACAATTGAAAATCAGGTATATGTTATGTTATATGTGTGTGTGTGTGTGTGTGTGTGTGTCTGTATGTGTGTGTCTGTGTGTGTGTATGGATGGTGTGTATGCCCTTTAAACGCACATGGGTACCGTTTTTTGTTGTTGTTGTTTGTTTGTTTTTTCCTTCTAAAAACACATCTTTTTAAGGCTTGACACCAGTTTCTTGGGATACTACAGCATTAAGCTAGTCTTACTTTAACCTTAGACTCCAAATTGTGAGACAATTCCTGCAAAACACTTGTTTTTCAAGTTACAAAAAGTTGCTGCTACTGGTTACTATGATATTGAAAACCCTTTACCAGACATTATTTTCAAAACTTCGCCGTTTTGGGGGGGGGGGGGGGGGGGGGGGCTGCAAAGTGCCACTTGTAGGTTGTCAAGAGCCAGTCAGAAATGGCATAAATTTGATACTACAAAAGTTACCACTACTCAATAAATGAGGTAAGAAAGTAATTTAGCATTTGTTTGCTAAAATTAATGTTATATAATAAAATCCACTTTTGTCATCATGATGAATAAAAATAGAAACTCCTTCCGTTAAAATACATCACATAACAATAATTGTAATTTTATGTAACCTAACCAGCAGGCTCGCTAGATATTTCACTCTCATATATAATTATTTTATTTTATTTTTATTTTTTTTCACTCCATTTCTTGCAGTGGGCAACCAGCCTCATGGAGTAGATCCTTTGAATCTCCAGCCTTCACTCTGCATACTGGCTATTATTTCTGACTGGGTGGAGACATCGCCTGACTTCCTTTATGCCACATCCAAGCACTTTGAAACCACCAGAAGTAAATTCCCATTACTGCATTCCACTTCCACCACGCAGCAATCCTCATTGCTTCTCCCCATCACTGGAATCATTCAGTGGTGCATCTTGTCACCACTGGTCAAATGCCGGGCTAAGAAATCTAATGGGAACACAAGCACAATGATCAACACTGAGGCACATTGCCAATATCAAACAGCTAGCATTATAGACTCAACCAAACTGCCCTCGCCTGATGATCACGCTTCCTATCAGGAGAAAGTGGCCAGACTACACGCAAACCTTCTCTCCGCCCTCCTCTCCTCTAACCACACAACTTCTTCTTCCTCTCCATCTACCTTCTCTTCTCTTTCTAGCGATGACGTGGCCATTTTGGTCGCCAATCTGCTGGCCTTTAGTCAAAAGCAGGGATTGATGGTTGGGGGAGGGGAGTCTAAGAAACCCAAGGGTGGAGCCTCAGCTGGCAGTAAGATAGTGGTAAAGCAGGAGGCAGATGAAGGCATGTCTGTAAGCCACATTTTGGAGCAGAGTGTTGAGAGGTTTGCTCAGTTCCTACAGATCAGCTTGTCCACTGAAGTGCTTCAGCTAAAACCTGGTAAGACATATTACTGCATTCCATGGATACAATAAATTTGTCTGCTGTAATTTATTTAATATTCCCTTTACCTTCTCCTCCCAATCTAAATCCTTTGCTCCTACCAATTAGAGGACCTGACTTACATTGCATCTACTCTTCCTAAGAATCGGCTGCTGGAAGTGGTCATCACTCATTGCACACAGCAACTGAAATCATCCCAGCAAGCCAATCACAAAGGACATTCCAAATAATCTCTCCCCCTCTCTTTTATTTGTATCAATTTCTGTGTATTTGTGCAACAATTCTTTATGTTACTTATTCCTTATCTAGGAGTTATGCAGACTGGTTAGGTAAAGGGTTACGTTTTAACGGTACTGCGCATTAAGTAGTGCGCATAGTCTTTTTCCACCTTGTAGTCTTCTTGCAAGTTCCATAGGGTATCTATGCAAGTTCACAATTAATTTAAGCAGTTTTTTTAAATGGAGCCTAAACCGTTATTTACCGTGAACAAAAGCCAACGTAAACGGAAGGAGGACTCAGAGAAAGCGGCTAGCCGTTCCGCAATGAATATTACCCCTCGGAAGACGGCTGCTTACGCGTGGAATCCGAAACCTGAGGATATTCCTGCACCATTCACTGAAGAAGAATTAAAGTACCTTGAAGCCTTAAAGAAAGGAATAAAAAAGCCAGCGAAACCCGCTAAAGTTCCTCGTGAGACTGAGGAAGATAAGATAGCCAGGGCATATGCTAAACTGGAGTCCAACTCTTTCTTTTTCTCTTAATGTTCTCTTTGATTCTCAGTTAGCACTGTCTCTTAGTTCCAATCTACAGCTGTTGTTTCATACAAAGATGTTGATGGTTTGTGGAGATCAGTAATACTACACTGGATATAATATTTACATGTATATTTATATGTACCACGTTCTAAATGTATATTAACTAGAAGTGTGGTGAGAACAAATACGTTCCTTATTTTAGGTGCCAAAATAATTTGGTGTAAAATACATTCTTCCTGAGCATGCGCCAACCTGCCATGTTATTAAAGTAAGCACTATAATTGCCCAATCAGGCCCAACTACAAGGCAACCTATTATCTACTGGCTACGTGAGTAAAATTTATAACCAATTTATAACTGGTAGAATCACCTGACTACTTTTACTTAGTCTCTCTTCATGTTTTTTCTTTCTTTCTTTTTTTCCCCTTTATGTAACAACAACAACAATAATGATGATAATAATCACATGACTACTTTTAGTAACTTAAACTGTCTCTCTTCATGTTTTTCTTACTAAAAAAAACAAAAAACAACAACAACAAACAATATAGTTATTTGGGTAAGAAGAGACTAGATAAAAAAGCAAAAGAACAACTCACTATAAATTATAAATTGGAAATAAAAACAGTGAAATCTGAAAAATTCCAGTTGCATAACCAATTTTGACAAATTATGGTCTTTATTATTCCACCCTAGATATCTTCACAATGATATTTTTAGGTACTGAACCACGGATCTCTCGATATCTCAAGGTGTTAGGTGTTGGTGTTAGGTGTTATCTCGTGGCTGTACTGACAAGCTCATTACTGGAGTAGTTATAGCAGCTGGGCCTGGCCACAAGTTTCCTGGGTTTTTACAGCTACCTTTACTCTAGTGGGGGAGCCTACCCAGCCAGCCTGGTTAGAGCAGCTGCTATAATATCAGCTGGGGGTTGTGGGAGCCCCTAGTCTAACTTTACACTTAGGTGAAGGTATCTAGTGTGGAATAAACTACTTATTACACTAGTCAGAGTGATATGGCTAGATATTTCACTATATTACACTCTGACTCATGTAATAAGTACTATATACAGTTTGGAGATTGAACCAGTATTGCTGAGGTTAGCATACTATGTATGGATGTAATGTATGTATATATAAATTTACAGTGAATGTGTAATCCAACTCTTTCTTTTTCTCTTAATGTTCTTCTTCATTCTCTACTGCTATGTGGATCTGGCTCCACCAGACTAATTCTCAGTTAACACCGACTTTTAGTTCCAATCTACAGCTGTTGTTTCATACAAAGGTGTTGATGGTTTGTGGATCAGTAATACTACACTGGATATAATATTTACATGTATATTTATATGTACCATGTTCTAAATGTATATTAACTAGAAGTGTGGTGAGAACAAATCAAATTATTTTTTTAGGTGTGAGGACAAGTGCTCTTTCTGAGCATGTGCAGCCAGGGAGCTAGAAAATGGCACAGATGCAAGGCTCAGTGGTACACAGTTGCAGCTAACACCCCTCATTACAATAGCCCTGGGACAGCTAACCATGCTGGAAGGTGGAGCCTGGTCAAGTTGAGCTGTATTGTACAATCTTAAGAAACTGGAGGATTTCACATTTTCCAACCAGGCAAAGGTGTGAGCTTTTGACACTTCTCCAGAGAGAGTTGGCCAACAACCCCACTGGCTAATTTCTCTGTGGTGTTTGGTACCACCAAGTAGTTCACCCAAAACCATTAAATATATACCATTAATCAAAATTTCAAACAATCTCAAAACATAAAGCATGAAAGTAAAAAAATGCAATGATGACAAAACAAAACAATCGTACAATACAGAGTAAACCAAAACTGGCGCAGCAGCTTTATAAGTAAATGCAAACAATTCATACAACAGCATAAACAACAATAATAACAACAACAACAAAAAACACACATACACAACAAAGCAGCAGCTAGTAATGGGAGAAAGCGAGAAAAAATAGCAAGGAAGTTTGCGGCAAAATTAACAAAAGATGGTAGTAGCCCATATGATGATGGATGACAAGCCAGAGAGATGTGATGGGGGAAAAATGAAGCAGTGTTTCACTCTAAAAGTTCCACACAGTAATTGTGTGATCATGTCACATGATCAACCACAATCAGTATCAATCACTCGGGAACAACAACACCACGCAGCAAACTCTATTCATTTCCTCTAAAAAGTTCTAAATTATAAATTTTTGTAGTTTGATTTTCTGGCTTGAGATTTAATTTTGCCCACGGTCACTTTGCTTTATTTTCTCTTGATTCTTTGTCCATGTTCATACACAAGTTCATGAGGATGTGTTCATCACACCCAGGGTGTCCAGCCTTCGTACAGCTGACACAAATTGTCCAAGCTAATGGCTTCGTCTATTACAGACTTGACCTATTCAAATACACAGGCAAATAAACTTGAAAGGGAAGTCATAGAAAAAAAAATAAAAAAAATTGGCCCTCTCTTTCTCTCTCACCTGGTCAGACACTCCCAGCCGATAGCTGGAGTCAAAGTCTCTTCCATCTAGCTTTGCCTTCACTCTCCTCCAAACGCTAACAGCATACGAGTTCTGTTCTTGCAAGGCTAAGGATAGACAAAAGTTAGTAAGTGTAACTCGGTAACAAAATTAATCTTTGGGGCCAGTATTCACAGACCCACACGAACAACCACTGTAACAGGCACAATGTAATCATTCAGTATTATTCGAGGAAGGGTATAAAATGAGCTCAAAATGACCAGGTTTTTACGATGTATATTGAGACTGTCCAATAGATTCTGTTGCTCCCTCCCTCCCTATAAACTCCGTTACTTTCTTCCTTACCTTTACCAGTTCTCTTGTCTCTCACAATGCCTTGATTGGTACGATAAACTACACAGAGAAAACAAAAATAACCAAATGTCAACGTAGGATTCAAAGTTGGAAGGAACTCTGGACTCACTGCTCTTAGACTGCTGCTGCTGGTTGGACTGTTGCTCTCCTCCGTCGGCAGATCCTGGCTGATGGCCCGAAGGCATCTGACTGGCGATGCTGGCTGATGAGGCGCTGGGGCGCATTACTAAGGACAACCCCCCCCAAATAATATAACGACGATGACTACTACTACTACTACTACTAATGTTACTACAAATACTACTGTTACTACAAATACCACTACTACTATTAGTGTACTTCAACAACAAATACTACTACTACTACTATTACAGGCAGTATCTTACAACTGTCCAGGATAGGTGGAGGGTTCCACTTGAGGTTGGCGCAGGACTGCCCCTGGAACAGCTGGTCCGTGAATGAGAGGAGTTGACCCAGCAAACTACACATCAACACACATGTGCAGAGGAGGAGACGAAAGGAAAAGGAAAAATTGAAATGATTCTGCCAAACAAGAGCGAAGCCCACAAGCGACAACAACAGTAATCTCTTCACCCATTGTCTATCCTGTCCCCCAACAGTTATCTCTCTGCCCCTTTCCTCCCAGCCTGTCCCTCTTCTCTTTGTTCCAAAGCCTCTAATTACCTCCCCCCTCCTCCTTCCCAACCCATAAACCAAGATCCTTCGTCTCTTTATCCATAAATTGTCCCTGTTGGTTCTTCTATTATAAGAAGCATGACAAAGCTTATCTCCACACCGATGTGAGCACTGTGCAAGAGTGCATTACACTGACCTCTTGGCTAGGACGCTCAAATTCTCTGCAGCAATCTTCATGTGGGCAAAGTCTTCCGGGTGGAACCTGGTTGTCAGAGTGGACTTTGCACCCAGTGACAGATCTGAAGCTATTCACATATTTGGGGGGGGGGGGGGAAAAAAATCAGTAAATTTTATGAAACGGGTAACAATACTTGATGTCATCTATTCTGATTTATTTCTCTGCTAACCAACCACAAATACATCCTAGCTACTGGAAATATAACAATACAAAAAACAAACAAACAACTTCCAGTGTTTCTACTTACCAATGAGTTCCTGAGCTGACTGAATGAAGCTGCGAACTTCTTCACCAAACTTGTTCTGCAGGTTGATGAAGCCTCGAGGGCCTGGCTGGATTTGGCCCATTGGAGGGGGTTCTTCCAACTACACACACACACACACACACACGCACACTGATGCGAAAAGCAACAACAACTAACCAAACACAGTTATTCACAAACTATCTCATGTTTCAGTATAGCCTTCATTTAAACAATCAAAGGGTAGAACAGAAGAGTTTAATTGCTCCACTCCCTCCTCCCCTCCCTCCCTCTCCCTCCACCTATCCCTCCTCCCACCCCTCCCCTCCCTCCACTCACTCTGGCTAATGCCGTCAGATGTTGCCACACCTCAACCATGAGCTTGCGGTGGGCGCGGTTCAACCCTCTCAGCTTCTCAAGCTCCGAGAGGACCATTTCCTTGTACTTGGTGAGCTTGCTGCTATCATTTCTCTTCTCGTTGAAGAGTCGTGTGCGTTCATTGGCGATCTCTTCCTGCCTGCCCTTCATCCATTCTAGCGTGATGGGTGCCCCGTCCTCGGGCAAATCAATCTGAGGGAGGAGATCTGAGATCTGGAACAGCTGCTCCTGACACTGCTTCAGCTTCACTGCCACTTCAGCACATCTGGTGTGTGTATGCGTGCGTGCGTGTGTGTGCATGCGTGTGTGTGTGTGTGAGAGAGTATGATTATATGTGTAACAGTTGCAGCAATTTAATTAAAATACAATGCTTTCAAGCCAGCACGTTTTGATACTCAAACACTTCAATGGACCCAAAACAACACCACACCCACACAACACCACACCCACATAACAACGTGTGGCGTGGCTTACCTGTGCAGGAGCACCAATGTATCCTTGTCACTGTCCATCTTGTGCGGGACTCGCGTGTGGGAAGACTCCAAATGGACGACTGCCTCACAGAAACCAAAGATCTTCTGGTAAAGCTCCTCCTCCTGTTGGATGATCTGCTTCCTTCGATTGATGGCCCTTTCAAACTCGTCTATGACGGCATTGTGGGCGGGGTTAGCCCCAGCGGCCCACTGCAGACGTTGTGAAATTCGGAACTGTTGGCTGTTGATCTTGTCCAGTACAGAGGTCAGGTTAGAGGACACGGTGTTCCCAAGAACCTGCAATGACAGAGTGGTAAGGAAAGATCACCAACAAGTAGTGTGCTGCAACTAACAGCAAGCGAGTGAGCTGAGCTTTATCTAAGGATTAGGGAGTTACGAATTGAACACGTATAGTATCATTTAAACATTAACTATTTGTATTAAGCTAGGAAGAGAGCTCACCATGAGCTACAGCACAATATAAAAACAAAACAAACAAACAAAACACTCTCCCCGAATATTCTTAAAGCTCAAGTGCAGTGTATAGCAACAGCACCACATTGAAGTCAAAGAAAGTGCATTCCCATTTAAACTCCGTCTAAATTTCACGTAATATATCACGTATAATATTATATATGCATACTGTTTTGTACACGCTTAATTTTTGCTGCGCTCAAACAATAGGAAAACATTCCTTTAATTAAAAGCGATGAAGACCAACAACTTTGACAACCCTTTACCATACCAACTACCCATCCCTTCTTTTTCTTTATAACACATGCAATTATACTTTGCCTCCTTCCCAGTAATTGAAACAGACACAAATGCACCCTAAAAATTATCACAAATTATCACGCACCCTCAGGGAGCCAAAACCTTATACCAACCTAATAAACAGGTTACCTTTCTGATGCCTGCAAGAGTGGTAGCTTTCTGTGAGTCAGCAGTGTTCAATACTTCCTCATGAAGCCACTGGTAAACAACAACAACAACAACAACAATCATGTACAAGATGAGACTCATTCTATCAAGTTGTGTGATCTCTCACCTGGAACCTTGCTACGATATTCCTGGTCCTCTGAAGACTTAGTTTACTGTTGTCCAAGTTAGTCATTACTCTCCTACAAACCACACCCACAATGGACGTAAATGAGAGAATGTACTAAAACAGCGTCACTAAGTTTAGAACAACTTGCAAAATGAAATGTTAAAGCTATAGATCCAATTGCTGTAATTCTTTTTGAAGCTAGCAAAATGGCAAGTTAAAGAAACAACAACAACAACAACAACAACAACACTAGCTAGCGTAGCAATGATAAATGGATTATTAATACTCATTGCACCAAGCCCTTAATGGCAAGTTAGGCATGCAAATAAAAACAAAAACAAAAAAACAAAAAAAAAAAGGGAAAAAAGAGAGGGAAAAAACAACAACAACAACAAAAACAACAACAAAACAAACAAATAAAAATTAACCAATGAAAGAACTAGCAGTAATGTATAAATAGATTACTGACTGGAGTTCACTTTACCTGATTCTGTCGCTATCCCTCCATGCCACATCGTGCTGGGAGAAGAGTGTCCTCGCGTGCTGAATGATGTGCATAGGCAAAGCCACCTGGTAATGGTCGTTGGCCAACTTGCACACCTCCTCAATGGGCGTGGCACTGGCGCTAGTGGTGACCTTGCGAGGGAGGTCTATCTTGAGATACTCGGTAATGGTGGACACGAGGAAGCAGGAGAGGGAGAAGGAAGGCTGGCCGAGCACGTTGCAGATCAGGGTCTCAGCGATGTAGCGACGGACGGGGAGGCCGAACGACAACTCTGTGGGGACATGGAGGGGTGTGGTCTTGCGGCTTGGAGTGGTAGGGGGTGTGGAGTGTGAAGCTGCTGTAGCTGTGGATACATAGTGGGAGTAGAAAACATCATAGGATAATACTATGGGTGTTTCAACACTGACCCAGCAAGCTTATCATCACCATCCATCCCTCCCCATCTCATCAATTTTTTTTCACTCTAAATTTCCTTTCATGCTAATGCCACAAGCAACAGTGTGGCAGCTTCACAATAATCATCTAGTGGATTTAAAGGCTAATCATGTGCACCAACTTTTGTATGCAAGCACTAACAACTTTATTGCAAGCAAAACCAATTTCCAGATCATACACATGTAATAGAACAACATGCCAGGTCTCTAACTTATGCATGGTCTCCACCTTAACCACACTTACAGGTTAGGCTACACCTTACCAGGTATTTATGGACTAATTATCCAAATATATACAGTCATGAAAAATAAATTTACACTTAAAATCTACTCCCTGCCCCCCACCCACCCACACACACACACACACACACACACACACCTACCATCAGTATTCTTAACATCCAGCTTGAAGGCACGTAACAAGCTACGACACTCCATGCAAAACTCGACGATGGCCTGCACCTTCCGCACGAACAGCAGGTCATCGACTAGAAAGCTCCTGGAGGTAGCCTGCATGAGTGAGGCAGTCTGTTTGACCAGGTCCACATTGTCCCAGTAGTCAGGGATGTTCACATTCTCCATGACATCCAGCAACTTGAGGGTGGCTAGCTCCGTCTTCTGGAACAACCCATACATGCTGTTCATGATCACCTGGGCAGGACTCATCTTTACATCTGGATGAGGAAGAGGGTGAATGGGAAAAAAAGATAGTAAGAGAGAGGGAAAAAAAAAAGAAGAAAAAAAAAAAAAAAAAAAAAGAAAAAAAAAAAAAAAAGAAGAAAAAAAAAGACATAACATTGGCAAATAGTGCAGACATACTATACTTTCAATCTTGATGATCCTTTCCCACCACAACAAATGAGTTGACAGTCACATTATTTCAATTATTTTATTAATGTAAAATGTTCTTGTCATGATTCCCATCTTGATCTCTAGCATCACTTTCATTGTCAGAGCATATGTTGAGTGCAAGCTATTTATACATGGACGATGCCATGAAGATACTATTTTACAAGCTGGAACAATGGGGAGCTCTTCCCAGCAACTCTTTCATTCCTTACAGCGGCTATAAGAAAGCCTTGCTCTTATCCTGTTCTCCTCTCCCCTTCACTTACCTCTGGCAGCTCCAGGCTGAGGCTGGGCGTTGAGCAGAGCTGAGAACTTGTTCCTCAGTTCCTCCACGGCTGCAGTCATGCTCAGGCTAGCCGGCATCAGCTGCACACCCACACACACACACACACACACCACAACCAAACCACACTTTAAACAAATCTTTCACAATACTGTAACACACATCAGACGTAGATGAAGGGAAAGGAGGGGAGGAGAGAAGGGAGGAGAGGAGAGGAGAGGAGAGAAGAGAAGAGAGAGGAACTTTGGTATTAAACATTGGTCAAGAACCAATGCATAAACTCCTTTGAGTGAGAAAATTAAAGGAAATTTCAAATAAGATTGGGGGCAGCAGCTTTGATAAAAGGTTCTGCGATAGTCTTTCTAGAGGCTCCGAGTATGCCAATATATCTCCTCAGAAATAACACAAGAAGATATTAATTAATTCATTAATTAATACTGCACACCTTTAATGAGAAATCTTTGAGACCATCCGCCAACTGTGACAGAGCTTGCAAGATGGGCGTGTCGGGGTAGGAGGAGAGAGAGAGAGACGCCACTGTGTCGAACATCTCTAGAGTCGTGTCCTCTTCTGACATCACGTAATTCACTGCCTCGGGAAGAACAAGACTCTGGAACTTGTTGAACAGATCCTAGCAACACACAAAAACAAAAACACAAATCAATTAATTGTAGGCATCCACTGAGAGTGCTTCAATAAAGATCTTGAATGAAACAACTTGTCTTTATCTTGGGATCACCCATCAAGGATATACCTGAGTAGCCATTACCAGAGTTTGACCTTGCTGTGAAAAAGTATACCACACTTTTACCCACCAGTTCCCTGTCACACCCCCTCACCCAACCTGCACCACCATTAAACTCTCTCCCCATTTCCACCGTATTCCCACCTCCGCCCCCTCTCCCTCCCTCCCTCCCTCACCTGCATGCTGCTGTAGACTTCATGCACGGAGTTGACGGCAGTGATGGTGGCCACCAGGACTCCGCCTTGCTGTATGTCCAGCCCCATGTACTTGAGACACATCTCCAGCAACGAGATCATCTGAGACACGTTGCCACTCATGGTGCACAGCTCATCCAGGAACCAGTCTCCATCCTTGGATGTCAGCTCACTCAAACGATCACGAGCAGCTGTTGAGAGGGCACGACACACATGGAGAAACACAAATTTGTGATATTTTCAGTTCTCAGCTAATGACACATTTATTGATCAATAATTTCTACACGCCTAAATTGACAGACTGACAGATGCATGAGGAATGTGGCTCATGCGTCACGGCAGTCATTCTCGGCTGAAATAATTATAATAATAGCAAATTTTTCTCGTCCTAACAGCCAAATTGTTAAGTTTCAATTAATAATATTGGCTGTTAGAACGAGAAAAATGTGCTATTAATAATAATAATAATAATAATAATAAAACAAGCCACACAGTAAGCCAAACTTCCCCCTCCCTCACCTTGTGCGGTGTGCTCCATAAAGAGCCACCTTCTACTCAGTGGGCACAGTGCCACTATGATAAAGCAAGCCAGAGAGAGGGGCCCGTGCTGAGGGTTCTCCTGACAGAATATCTCCAGTTGCTCACTGGCTTCCTCAACTGCAATGTCCAACTTGTTCTTGTCCAGAGAAGCCAGCTGCTTGGATCTCTCAAATATCTGGCAGAGGAGGAAGACAATAGGCCAACAAAGTTCATACATGGACCATGTCTTAACACAACTGTGCACACAGTAACGTGGCTTGATGTGGCAGTACTAAATGTATTACCGGAACCTGAAGAGTGAAACATTTGGATGACCAAATGCTGGCTTAAAGTTGAAATTAGACCCCAGAAGGCGAACATCAAACCTTGTCCAAAGTAAATTAAGATGCGCACGTCTTAATTTACTTTGGACAATTCGTTACCGCCACTAGAACTATCAAGAGGTTGGACTACCGTGACTACGGGTATAGGTGAAGGACAGATGTATGACCTCGGGCTAGAGCAAACTAGGACAGAATCAGCCGTTACAAAAATTAACCTCACCTTTAAAATAGCAAATAGGGTGCTACTCTCTTTGTGTGCTGCTCTAGGTATGGTTGCATGGTGCCATAGATATGGTTACCATGGTAACCATATAATTACTCTTCTGACCTCTAACCCCATGGAATGGTGAACACACTACCTGATAGTTCCTGGACTGACTGTACACTCTTCCTAGCCATTGTGCCATGCCCTGCCCACTTACCCACACTCTATACCTTGGAAGGGTCCCCCTCCCCCCATTTATCTACATGCTCCCTACCCATCCATGCCCCAGTGCCTGTGACCACCTTACCTTGGAGTATCGGATGTGTACCTCCTGGGCCGACTTCCTGAACTTGCTGTCCACTCCTTTCACCAGATTCTCAGAGTAACAAGAACTGGCACTCAGCCTTCTCTCAAACTCCTCCCCCACCTTCAGCAGCCTAATCAAATACACAAAGTTATTGATTGCTGGTTTGACCAGTCTGACGAGAATCGCCGACGCTAATTATCAAACTCACTGTTCAGCAGTCGGGTCTGGGCCTTCCAGGATGGGTTCTATACACACCTCCCACAGGTAGCTACGAGACTGCTTCAAATAGTCAGAGTGAAACTGAAACACACAAACAAATATCAGTCAACAACAAAATAAGTATTAAACTCGAGGGCCTTCTGGTCATACACTCGCTACAAACTCAACTGCTCATGTCTTCCCACTAGAATGTCACATACACATGCATGCACGAGACATGTGCACAGCATAACACACTGTCCCAAGTACAGTAGGACTTCACTTAGCCGAACGTGGTGGGACTGAGAGGTGTTAAGATAACTGAACTGTCAGATAACTCAACACCATAGGAAATGTATTATAAAACACTGATGAAGGGGCATGGTCAAGCAAATTCTTTGTGTCTGCACGTGCTACTACTATATTTTGGGGGTTAGGTTAACTGACGTGTTTGGATAATTGAACTTCGGATAATTGAATTTCTACTGTACATGCATGCACCAAGTCCTGCCTGCCTCATGAACTTATAGAACATGCAACCACCTGAGATGTTATGTTCCTATATTGATGTAGCGCCTCGAGGGCGTTGATGAGGAGTTCCCTCCTCCGCTGCAGCAGCTCTATCAGCTCATGCTCCAACTGGTCACACTACAGACACACAAACAACACAAATCACACGAGAACAAGGTGACTCTGGATCACAGGAAAGGGCGAGAAAACCATGTATGTATGCATGTATGTTATGGGCGAGTGAGACACTTACAGGGGTAACACAATTGAAAATTGGGGATGTTTGTTATCGAGCGAGCGAGATACTATTAGGGGTAGTTAATGCAAAATTGGGTATATGTTATATAATATATATATATATGTGTGTGTATGGATGGTACGTATGCCCCTTAAACACGTGCGCGGGGAACTTTTTTCTCCTAAAAACTCGGCTTTTTAGGCTTGACCCCAGTTTATTCTGAAACGACAGCATTAAACAAGCCTTACTTTAAACTTAAGCTCCAAAGTAAGAGAACATTCCGGCGAAAACTCTTGTTTTTCAAGACACAAAAAGTTGTTGAGATCGGTTACTATGGCATTGAAGACCCTTTTCCAAACATAATTTCAAAACTTCACCGTTTTAGGGGGGATACAGAGTGCCGCTTGTTTGTTGTCAAGAGCCATTGGTAGTCAGAATGCCGTAGTATTAATGCTAAGGAAGCTACTACTACTCCAGTGAAGCTGAGGTAAGTACGTAATTCCATATTTGTTAGCTATATATGCAAAAATAACCCTGGCCTTTTTTTTTGGTAGTTAAGAGCTTGTTGTCAAAGGTGACTGGTAAATTCAAATAGTCAGAATGGCTTAAATTTGATACTACGGAAGAAAAAAAAAGCTAGGAGCCTGCTCATAGCAGCATATGTGAAGAATCTCGCTTCACTTTAAAGGAATGATGTTTGTATGCCATGAACATATATTATTTGTTCTCATGTTCACCCTTTATATAGTGTGTTGACCAGTCTCTACTCGTGCCCAGTAGGTCATTCTTTTTATGTTTCACTCTGGGAGCACAAAGTATTTAGTCATTTCCTTCTTTTTAGTCTTCATTGTAGTTCAGGCTGGACACTGTTCCTTTCAGTAACCTTGTCAATTGGGGCTACCAGTATGAGGGTTGGAGGGGGTCATCAAGGTAGGATGAAGTTGTTATGAAGAATTGGTGGCAGTATACCTTTGAAGAAGGCCAGATTGTGTAGCAGGTCCAGAACTCTGAACTCCACAGATTGTGGGGAGAGGCACAACAGAGCAGTTGTAATTGGACTTCTCTTTCCTCCCACAGCATACTGAACTACTCAAACCAACCACAGACCACTCCCTCATACCACAGGACAGAACGAGCAGCAAGAACCCCCATGCTACAGTAGTACTGAACTACTCAAACCAACCACCCAAAGAACGGAGAGCTAGTAGGTATAGGGTCGACAGAAGTACACAACAACTTTAAATTGCCTAGTAGCGGCGCCAAGTACGTAGAAAAACCACAAAGAAAAACCACGCTGAAAAAGCAGGGCTGTTAAACTACAGGTTGCTGTTGTACATGTACCAACTGGCAGCTGACACTGCAGGGCTAGAGGTGAGAGGAGGGGTAATTTGTTTGCTGGGCAAAAAAATTCTGAGAAGGGTATAGTGGGGACCCTGTAAGAATGGGTGGCCAATTTTACAGCCAGCTAGAACACAAGTATAATATAATATTGACCTACTAAACTTCCCTAATGAGCTAGGCATAGTCAAATTGCCATATTGAAACAATAGTGTAGACAAGTATTACAGACAACACACACCCATGAGATATGTGACATTGCTCCTGGCTTCCAGGATGCTGGCAACTCCGCAACATAGATGTACTTCCACCAGTGAAAGAACCACTCCAATGCACCACTTCACTTGCATTCCATCAGCAAAAGGTAATAGTGATTCATCTCGAGTCATATGTTAGACAATTTTCAACTTTATATAGCAATTCTTGATGCATGAAAAACTAATATGTTCCACATGACCGTGTGTGTGTGTGTGTGTGTGTGTGCTCGCGCTGGTTCAGGAGCAGACGAGGCCTAGCTGTTCACAAATGTGGCGCAGGTAACCAGCCTCAAGAGCTAGTGATAGTGCCGAGGAAGTGTGGCGTGGAGAGTGCCAGAGGAAGTTCAGGAGACCCGGAGACTTGAAGAGACATAAATGTAGAGGAGAGAGGGAGAAACTAGTGCACGAACAGAAGGGAGCCATCCAATACAGCAAGTGTGGAAGATGGTTAAGAAGCAGGGGCAGGCGACCTTGCCGTACACTAATGCAAAACTACCAGAGAGTATAGTTAATGCCAGAATGATGACTTATTTGCCACCCTCTCATATATCTTGGAGGACCACGTGACCAATCATTGGTAGGACTAAGGTGTGTGTGTGTGTGTGTGTGTATGTGTGTGCTGTGTTGTGTGTGCTGTGTTGTGTGTGTGTGTGTGTGTGTGTGTGTGTGTGTGTGTCACTCACTGTTTCCACAGCCTGGCTCAGTCCATTGGCACTCAGGAAGTCCACAGCAGGCTCGTGGCCAGGAGGACCTGAACAAAACCAGACAATGATGGATACAACAGAGTTTAGATACCTACTACCAGCCATCCCTTACCTAATTCCAGTGGCTTGTGCATGGTGGTAATGAGAGCTCCCAGCTCCATGCGGTGAATATCTTTGAAGGAGGCCTTGTACCTCATATTCCAATCTCTGGCATCTGAGTACTGATCCTTGATGTCACTGAACAGACGCTTGTGTTCTGCCGACATGCGACTCTGTTCTGACAGCCTGGGACACACACCAAAAGCAACACCTCAACCGACAGTTTTAAATTGTGCAGTGTGATATTAGTAAGAATAATGAACTAAATTAAAGTGGCACTTTATGTACTAATTTACAACCCCTGGGGCAACTTTTGTATTAAATAACTTATGTATACAAATGGTAACACAATTACCATCTGCCCTGTATGGTGCCCTCTGCCCTATATGGTACTCTCTGCCCTGTATGGTACCCTCTGCCCTGTATGGCACCCTCTGCCCTGTATGGTACCCTCTGCCCTGTATGGTACCCTCTGCCCTGTATGGTACCCTCTGCCCTGTACGGCACCCTCTGCCCTGTACGGCACCCGCTAGCAAGTACAGTACCACCACTGCCAAGTATTGTTATCCAGTATTCTGTAATGGTACTCTGCCAGGTTGGCTAGACGTGCCAATATTACAATTTTGCCACGTTGACTGGGGCTCTAAATGACAAGTGCCAATTTTACAACTTTTTGCCACGTTGACTGGGGCTCTAAATGAGAGGTGGTAACTTAACAACTTTTTGCCACGTTGACTGGGGCTCTAAATGAGAGGTGGTAACTTTACAACTTTCCGCCGCCTTCACTAATGTGGCACCATTAACACACATTTACAGTCTAACTTCAAGTGTAAAATTGTCACCACTTATTCGCTTAAGTGCAAAAAAAGTCATAAGTGGTTTTTTTTTTGGCTTAGTGGAAAAAAAAAAGAGGATAATTTGTTTGCTTTGTGTCAAAAAATTAATGTAGATGACATTTTCCATTACACACATACAAACAGAAGTTGGAGGTTTGCCATGGAAGTGTCCTTCCAGAGTGGACATAGATGATGCCACACATTAGCAACGCAGTAATCTTGAAGATGCTGGCATGGAATCGACATTTATCACTACACCTTCAATACAGGAAGCAGGAAATAAAACAAATCAAGCAGGAAATGACTGTTGGCTCCACCCACTAAAGTGAGTTAATTTAACCTATTATAAACTGTGATTTTTTTTTGTTCGTCAAGAACAGGAAAAAATTATGATGTCCAAGACTTCCAAACGTCCAGGAAGGTATGAAATAACTTGAATATAGGGGCTTTAAAAATATACACAGGGATATTGTTAGTGTTTAATGACATCTTTTGCCTTACAGTTACTTTGTCAAACCAAGTGGTAGTCAACTGGAGAGCAAGCCACAAAACAAGCGAGAAAATTTATTGGTCGGGAAGGGGAATGGCAGCACCAGGGCACCCTACCCCAGCGGCACCAGGGCACCCAATCCCAGTGGCACCAGGGCACCCTACCCCAGCGGCACCAGGGCACCCAATCCCAGTGGCACCAGGGCACCCTACCCCAGCGGCACCAGGGCACCCAATCCTAGCAGCACCAGGGCACCCAATCCCAGCAGCACCAGGGCACCCAATCCCAGCGGCACCAGGGCACCCAATCCCAGCGGCACCAGGGCACCCAATCCCAGCGGCACCAGGGCACCCAATCCCAGCGGCACCAGGGCACCCAATCCCAGTAACACCAGGGGACCCTACCCTAATGGGACCAGGGCACCCAATCCCAGCGGTACAAGAGCACCTAACCCCAGCAGCACAAGGGTACCTTACTCTAGCAGCATGAGGGCACCCTACCCCACTGGCACAAGAGCACCATATCCTAGCAGAGCGAGTATGCCTCACACCAGCAGCACCAGAGACTACAAAACACCACCAGGAGCAAAGACAGCTTCAAACGCTGCCCAATCCCTAGGGAATCAAACGAGACCTAAACCAGCCAGTAAGCAGAAAACCGACCCAAATACTGCTAGCCCATGTGACGATTATGTCCCAGGTAAAATAACAACAATTAATTACAACAACAATATAGGATTCCTAACCATAACTGATTTCCAACCCAAAAGCCTTTCAGAAATTGAATTCATGTTAGAAGCTGGAAGTTCTTATTTTACTACTGACTCTGAAGCAGACACTCTGTCAGAAACCGGATCCGAAGCAACGAGCATCACAAACACTGATTCTGCAACCAACACAGAAACTGATTCCGATACCAACACGGAAACTGATTCCGAAACCAACACAGAAACTGATGAAGACTACACAGAAACTTATTCTACACCAGAACCCAAACCAGAATCAGGTTGTGAAGCAGAAACCTACACGAAAGCTTTTTCAGCAGCAAAGCCCAGCACCAAAGATTCCACGAAAACCAATTCTACAGCAAGAAAAGTGGCAGGAGAGCCGACAGATGCCAATTCCACTAGCATCCCTGCATTTACCAATGAAAGTGCCAACATTAGTCTCCCTGCATTTACCAATGAAAGTGCCAAAGGTAGTCGCCCTGCATTTACCAATGAAAGTGCCAACATTAGTCTCCCTGCATTTACCAATGAAAGTGCCAAAGGTAGTCGCCCTGCATTTACCAATGAAAGTGCCAACATTAGTCTCCCTGCATTTACCAATGAAAGTGCCAAAGGTAGTCGCCCTGCATTTACCAATGAAAGTGCCAACATTAGTCTCCCTGAACTTACCAATGAAAGTGCCAAAGCTAGTCTCCCTGTATTTACCAATGAAAGTGCCAAAGCTAGTCTCCCTGTATTTACCAATGAAAGTACCAAAACTAGTCTCCCTGCACTTACCAATGAAAGTGCCAACAAACCAAAACCAAAACGTGCAGCAACACTACCTCAAGATCTAACACTCAAACCCTCTCCTAGCAAGCTCTTCGACTGCAAGAAAGAAGAGTCCTTGGACACACTTCTCACTTCCACCAAAAAACCTCTAACTGCCAAGAAAAGCAGCAGTAGAACTCAAAGCTGCCCTCATTTCGAGAAGACCACTACTGAGGAAACTGCTTCTGCCACCAAGAACTCCAAAGCTGACGGTGCATGTGCTTCCAAGCCTTCTGCCAGCCTCACAAGGAAGCTAACCAGGAAAATAAACTCCAAGGCGCTGCTCATGTACACCCTGGAGACGGAATTCAGGAAGATGAAGATCAGACAACAGAACATGCCAAAGAGGAAGCCCCTGCCACTTAGCGATGACGATATCGAGTACAGGAAGTTGATGGAGTTCTCCAAGAGGGAAAATTCTTTCTTCTTTATTGACAGCATCCATGATCATCATTGAAGATACAGTTACTGTCAGCCATTACGCACAAACTGAACTTATCACACAAGTAGTGACGCTAATAGCACGCATAGTTTGAACTGAGATAGTGTCTTTGATAAATTACTTTAAATAATAATAAGTCAAATTAATTGACAAGCCAGTGAAGCGAGACACTATCAGGAGTGTATAAATTTGAGCAAATCAAGATAATTTGCACTTTACTCGCTTGCAAACTAATCCCACAAGCATCACTACTAACTAGAACAAATTAATGAAGGTTAAAAAAAGACAGGAGAGAACTATTTAATAGAGACCCAACCCCCTATGCACATACACACACACACACATCCTTACTTGTCCTGCATGGCAATGAGTGGGTGGTTTGGTGTACTTAGAGCATCTTTGAGAATCTCAGCCTGGTTGTCCAGTCGACTCATGGCGTCCTGGTACGAGGTAAGCTTCTCCCCGGTCTTGGCTATCTCATCAAAATAGAGCTCAAGTGAGAGCAGTACCGAGCAGAGGCTCTCACGGTTCTTCTGCCAGTACGGCCCTGACTCAGAGAGGCGTGTAACCAGCAGTCCTGAGGCCACCTCGCGCTCCATCTCCTTGCGAGAGAGTCGACCGGCTTGGTCCTTGGAGGTGCTGACGGCCAGAGGGAAAGCTGCATCCTCGCTCTGGGTCCAGTCTATGAGAGGGTCGTACACAAATGCCTCCAGCAGAGTGAGTAGAGTCTCACGCCCTCGACGAAGGATGCGTAAGATGTCTTCACATGAGACTCTGAACAAACCCTGATGGAAGAGTGAATGGAATTATACACGGTGCCATTGTGTTTCACATGGTGGACAGTAAGACACAGTTAATTTCTATTCCTGGTGAGTCATACCACTAACCCAAGCCCATCCACCACCTCTACTTAACATGCAAGCTCCCCCCCCCCCACACACACTTGATTTTTAGATACTACCCCTTACCTACCTTTACTTCTGTTCAGCGAGAATGCCTAAGTACCACCCTTTACCTATTTCAAGCACCTACTTCTGATGTAAATACCACCACTTACATACTTCTGATCAGTAGTGTATTGCCCCTTACCTACTTCTGAGCATCACCCTTTACCTACCTCTACTCCAGTGAGCCCTAATGCACTTGCGATGTTCTGCGTCATCCTGAAAGGCACTCTCTCTGGCACCCTCAAGCTCTGCCCTTTCTCAAAACACACGTTATAATCCACATGCACCACTTGACCTGTAGAGAAGTCAACCAGAAGGTTGTCAAGGTGACGGTCACCAAGGCCGATGATGTAGCCGATCATGCACATGACAGCAGTGGAGCGGCAGTAGGTCTGAGTAGCTGACCACCATTCAGATGCACAGGACGATGAACACCACAACTCCCTAAACACACACACGACACAACACAACGTTACATGCAAATAAAATAAATAAAAATATTCAAGAAGCAAACAAACAAAAAGACATCAATCATGCTTCATTGGACATTTCATTTTGGAAAGAGCAAACTAGGCTGACAATCTGCTTTAAGTCCAATAGTAAACAACCATTTGGGTTACAGATCAACTATCTTGTTGGAATTTTAGCACCAGTATTGCCTAGAACAACACTTTTTAGTCGGCACACATTAATAGCTGTATCGTATCTAGGCTGAAACCAATAAATCAAAACAAAATGCAGCATTCTGTATCCATGTTAAAGAAAACCATGCATGCACACAACCCCCCCCCCCCCCCCCCCCCCCAACTGTTTCGTTGCTACTTTAACCAGTACACTAATACACGTGTCTCACTTGGCTAGGAGGTCAGAGGGTGTCTCTGCCATGAGCTCCTGGATGACCCGGAGTTGGATGTGGTGAGGCCAGTCCTTGCGAGGAGTCTGTTCAGAGAGTCCATTCTCCTTGAGCAGAGGAATGATCTTAGAGTAGAACAGTTCATTGGGCTTCATCACTTGGATTGGTATAGGCATTGTCTGCTGGCCCTCCGCCTAGTGGGGGTGGGAGGGGCAACGGAAAGGATGACGACAAGAGGTAAGAGAAAGTAAAGATATAATATATATATATATATATATATATATTACTCATTTGATACAGGAGAATATCACGAGTCTGTTGGCTTAGTATTTACACGAGTGCTGCAGGCATGCATAAATACAGCCAATCAGACGAATGATATTCTGTAGTATCCAGTTAATAATACATTTATTATGTACTGCTCATGTGTGAATACCATAGTAACGAGTTTCTTGTGCAATAAAAGCTTGTATAACCTGGGGGGAACGTAATAACCAAACCTGATAACCATGAATACAGGATATATGGGTCAATATTTCCTAAAGCCATACCCTGTCACTACCTGAAAACTCTATGTTAAAGGATTAGTAACGTAACAAATACATGTATGTATAAAGCTGACCTGTTCAAGGGCCCTGGCATAAGCCTCTCTCTGCTGCCATCTCTTGTAGATGCCAAACAGCGGAGTGACAGAGTCCACCCACTGAATGAGGCCCGACCTAGCACCCAGGGGGATAACCGCATAGTCCTTGGCAAGGTACAGCTGCGTGTGATGTCTGAAGTGTAACACACACACACACACACACACACACACACACACACACAAACAAACAAACTGTGACATAACACTGGAGATTTAGATGTATTTCTCTCTTTATTGTCCCCACATCCAAACCCATCATCGGCTCAGCCAATTATCTAATACATTCTAAGCATACAACTTGGAACTCAATGGACTTACTACCCTTCAGTACTCAGCTGGCCCAATAAGACATTCACCCATCTTCTTCCCTTCTCTCTGTCTGTCTGTTGTCTGTCCGTCTGTCTGTCTGTCCATCTGTCTGTCCATCTGTCTGTCTGTCTGTCTGTCAGTCTGTCAGTCTGTCTGTCTGTCTGTCTGTCTGTCTGTCTGTCTGTCCCCTTGCTCACTTGTGTGCTCTGCAGAACATGTTGTTAATGATGGCCATGAATTGCATAATCCTCTCGTCAAGATGGAGATCTTCCAGGCCTTTGAACAAGTACGTATGCTTGCGGCCATCACTGCCGATCATGGATATCTTCTTGGGCTTTGTCTTGGTAGGTAGGACAGACACTTCCAACTGGAAGGATTCCAAAGTCACAGGCTGGAAAGAAAGAGGGAAAAAATTCAACATTTAAAAAAATAAAGCAAACATACAAAACAACAACAACAAACAACAACAAAAAACACCAAGTAAATAATAACCTGGTACTTAAAAAAAAAAAAGCTATCCAGCTGCATCTGTTACCACCCACACTGCCTGGCTATCCTAAGGTTGAATACTGGTAGTAGAACTTCAATGTTATCGCAGAACGACACGACACGACATGGTACATTATCTAAAAGTCATTTGTACTTTACCAACCAACTCCGTCTATAAAAGTATCACAATAATTAGACCACACCCACCTCATCTCCCTGGTTGTGTCCAGGCATGGAGATGCAGGAGGAGGTGATGGCAGCCAGGTGAGGGCTGATCTCATTGAGACTCAGAGCTGTCTGCATTCTCTTCTGAGCTCGATGCATCAACATCTGCTGGAACTAAATATCCACAAACAATAATACACATTTAAAAAATAAAAGGGAAAAGTATTCCTTTGAATTTAACATGGATCATTGAAGACTCATCAGAGGTGAAATGTCTGGAAGTTGCAGACTAATACCACACGACTAATTTAAGTTAAACTTTTAAATTTATTTATATATTGAAGGTGTAGCAATAATGGAATTATAAGACATAATACATACTATTAAAACGCTAACTAACTATCTACCATCTGCAAAGATTTAGCCTAGTTCTCTACCTTTCAATATTTGCTAATAACTGCCAGACCCCGCTTTTTATTTTCCCTTTCAAAACTAGGCATTCCCTTTACCCAAAACTAGACCCCACCTCTTCAAGTGCCTAATTCTTCGTTTTCTTAACCGAGCCCCTTCCTTTAATAAATCCACAATATCTGCCCCTCCTCCTTTCTGACTTACCACAAAGACGTCCATTCATCTCATTTCACACCCACTCTGTCATTTCCTTACCTAATCCTCTTTCCCTTCCTCTAACTCCTCCCTTATATCCTACACCCAACAGCTGTGTGTGTGTGTGTGCGTGCGTACCTCTTTGAAAGGTTCCCACACTGTCTGGGGGTTGGAGCTGATTGGATTGCGGAGTCTCTGCAGGGCGGAGTTGATGATCTCCCCGTACATGCCCTGGAAGTTACGCTCGTTGGGCGTCTCCGCGGGTTGACTGGTAATGAAGGCCAAGTGGTCCAACACCCACAGCAACTGCACATGCACAAGCACACAACAGTAAACTCAAATATTCAGGTAGGACAACAAGTGAAGGTTGAGAGTTCCATTTCATACATATATGTGCGCGTGCGTGTGTAGGTGTGACCTAGCCCGTGTGTCATGTGGGTGTGGTCCCCATGTGGGTGTGGTTCTCACAGGTTTCATGGTTGCCATGTACTTCTCCCTCATAATGGCCTCCTTCTCTTTGTTGTTGAGATGAGGGATGGACAGGGTCCTCTTGGTCTCCTGGTCTATCTGTAGCAGACGCCTGCACACAAGTCACAGAACAACACATGCCACACAATCTAACACAGCAAACAACAACACTCTGCATATGTACACATAAAATGGGCCAAACAACATACAATGTGAGAAGTATTCCCCTCTCAACTCTCAACATGTTCTTTTACATGGCTCTATTCATTAAATGCCCAACCACAAGAAAATGTTGCATTCTCCCTCCCTCCCTCCCTCCCTCCCCAAATTGGTGAGAAAGTGTGCCATAGAAGTGAACCTGTACTGATCTGTATTTCATCAAACCATGCACATAGCATATCAATATGTCATCCACATTAGCTACAAGACCTCAGAGCCACTGTGTATTTCATTAGCTGAGCCATAGTCAATGATGATGCTTTACCAACCAAGTCAATGACGATGCTTTACCAACCAAGTACATGATGATGCTTTAACAACCAGTTGGTAAAGCATCATCATAAACTAGTTTGGTAAAGCATCATCATGGACTAGGTTGGTAAAGCGATATCACTGACTGAATAGGTAAAGCATCATCACATTAATTTAGTCTACAATCATGGATAGAAGGACAGAGACAAAGAAGCAGGAAGTGATAGACAAATGAGGAGAAGGAAATCCACAAGATAAAAGAAAGAGATGAAGAGAGAAAAGGGGTCAACTAAGAAAGAACACAGGAGAGGGAAAATGATGCAACTCAACTAAGTGGGAGAGGATAAGAAGGGATACAAATACCTTATGCTACTGCATTCTTAATCAAGTGCCACTGTGTGGCAGGGTACTTGCTAGTATATAACTATATATATATATATATATATGTAATTAACTCCTCTGTTATCACACTGCTGCCTCTCCCCCTCCCATCCCACACACCTGTGCACCTCCCCCTGTCTCTGCATGAGAGCCGCGAGCCACATCTCGTCCCAGAGCAGCGTGATGCGGCACAGCTCTGAGACCAGGTCCTCCACGTCCTTCACCAGCTTGCTGTTCTGCTGCTTCAGAGTGTCGATGATCACAGACAGACTCTTCTCCAAGTTGGTCTGCTCCACTGGAGACCTCTCATCTAGTAACCCAACACAACAAGGAATTTAATATAGGGACCGGACCGACTGACACCTTCAACACCCGAACAAAATTGATCAAAAATAAATTAATTAAATGAATAATAAATTTTAAAAAATAAAAATAAAAAATAAAATTAATAAATTTGATATCTCCCTGGGACACCTTGCCCACCCAAACGAAATTGATCAAAACAAACAAGTAAATAAATTCGATATCTCCCTGACTTTCAAATGTCAATATGACCCTTTTAAAACTTACATCTTGAAAGTGGGAAAACAACAACAAAAATAAACAAAAACAAAAAAATAAACAAAACAAAAACAAACAAACTAGAAAACCTGACTGTATGATCATAACAACACGTGAGTAGTTACTACTAGCAGCATGACTCCATGGTGAGCACTTCTTAGAGTACAAGCTCAAGGTTTCAGCAGAGTTTGATTATTCCCACTCGTACGTACCTGGTCCGTTGGAGCTCATGTCTGGATCAGAAGGTGTGAAGTTCTCCAAGATGTCTCTACTGCCCATTTCATAACTATTGCCTCCTTCTCTGTCTTCATTCTCTTCCTGTAACAGGCCATCAGCTGTATGTATATACATGTGTGTGTGTGTGTGTGTGCATTTGATAGAACAGGATAAACAGTGCTGAGGGTTCACACCTTCAGTGCTTCATTTCTAAAAGTAAGAGTTTGCAGCCGTTGAATTTAATTTATCTAACAAACATGAACTTACTTATAATAATAGCAAATTATTCTCGTTCTAACAGCCAATATTGTTAACTTAACCCGACGTTTTGACTTCTTGCTGAAGTCTGCTATTATTATAATTATTTCAGCCGCGAATGACTGAACCATTGAATGTATTCACTTTATCACTTCAACTTTCCCCGAGTAGTGGCAGTTTTGTAGCACCTATTTATTTAAGTCATTCTGACTATCTAAATGATAAGTAGCTCCCAACAAAAAACAACAACACTCGGCTACTAAAATGCGGCAGAGTTTTTCAATTGTGTATGGTAAAGGGTTTTCAATGCCACAGTAAATGCCACAGTAATCACTCTCTGCAACTTTTTGTGACCTAAAAATAAACATTTCTAAGAAATTATCGCAGTTTTAGGCTCCGCGACTTGACGTATTGGACAATGGATATTCAAGCAAGAACACTACTGTCGCATAGTGCACACAACTATGACATACACAACATTAAACTTACCACCACCACTAATTCTAAAAAATGAATTCCAGTAAGTTCGTAACAGAAACATCCTGACCACACCTACTCTTCACACAAATGCATGTACGTACCTGAGACAGACTCCGTCTTCTTCTCCGCCTTCCTTGAAGCGCCTACGATGGCAGGGTAGATGATGAAGTGTGGTGAGTCCTGGCCCACTCTGCACAGTAGGTCACACACACTCTGACGGACATTATTCTCCGGGTGGTTCAGACGCGAGAACAACTGCGGGATGATGCCTAAATACGTATGTATACATACAAACACACACACAAACTTAAAGACATAAGACATATAACTTAAATTAGTAGTATTAGTAGCAATTAGTATGTGGACTAAACACCAAACTTCTACTACAAGTTAAAAATATTGAATTTAATTTGAATTTATATATATATATACATACAAGACGAAAAAACAACAACAACAACATACACACAAATGCATAAATATATATACCACACAAGTTGAAAGATTGGTAAGTTCAGAAACACACAACTTTGTGATTTCACGAGTAAACAACCAAATATCACTGCATGCTCCGCCTACTTCATCACACTTCCATGACAACGATTTCCTACAACCACATGCCACCTAAGCCACTCCTTACCCTTCCAAGGTTTAGTGGGTGTGGTCACAAATCCCTGCTCAAGCTCCGCCTTCAATTCTCCGGCATACTTGACCAGGAGACGTAGCAGTCGCAGGCTAGCCGTCACGTTCATATCATCCAGGGCAGGGGAGGAGCCTGACTGAGCGCCCGAGAGCTTCAGGAAGGTGAAATAAGCGCGGGCAGACAGCTGGTAGTGCATGAACATGCGAACTCTGACCCCAGACCAGATGGCCAGCAGGTCTGTGATGGAGGGAGGTGGGAGAAGCTCCAAAGGAGGGCACACAGAAACCAGTTGACCCCGTACCGATTTGGAATCCTCTTCTATGTCAAGGTGCTAAAGAAGAAGGAAAAACAACAACAATAAAAACCAACAAAAATAAAAAACCACCAATAACGAAAGTAGAGTAAAGAGGCCCTTTTGCACTTTGTTATTATTGTTGTTGTTGTATAATTCTCCCTCTCCCCATCTCTCTATAGACTATATTGAATGCTCTAGTTATTCTGAGCCTTACCACGTCCTCCTTAGCTTTCAGGTCTTCATCAGTGGAGTCAGAGATATGGACTTGACCAAGTACACCCATCACTGCTGTACGCTGCTCTGGAGTCACTGTCACCTACACACACACACACACACACACACACGCACGCACGCACGCACACACACACACACGGGAACGGAGGACAGAAAGCAGGGATAAATGATGCAACCAGCCATCAAAAAGACTACTGTCCTATAGTTAGCTTGGCAGGAAAACTCAAAACATAACCAACCCTTCAGTTCCACCCTTACCTGCTCCATGATCTTGTCCACCTGCTCCTGCTCTTGCTCCAGAAGTGCTGCTGTCCCAGTGGCACTAAACACACACACAATTTTAAACACTACTACATTCCTGGAATAAGCACTTCCATAAGAATATATAATCCAATTCAATCTTGATTCCTGTGAAATGACACTAGCCATAATCACATTAACTTGTCCTGCATATTTGATACATACAATGAAAGGGCAGAAAGCAGCTGTCTTTCAAACATTGATAGGAATTTAGTTCCTGTACTTTAGTAAACACCCTCTACCTTGTGCTCTTATAATTAAAAACCTCCCCCCCCCCCATTTCCTCCCTAGTCATCACTGACACACCTAACCCCCACCCTCTCTCTCCCTCTTCATAAGTAACATACCTTAGAGCCTCCAAGTTCTTGCGTCCTATTCTGTAGCACCAGCCTGCCAGCGACCACCAGCCTTTAGCCAGGTCAGGGCAGTACATAGTGGTCAAGTGCAGCAACTGTCCCATGAAGTACTCGTGCTTCTCAAACCGGGCCACAGACTCGTCAGGCTGGAACAACTGGTAAGACTCATTGGCGCTGGCGGTCTCGTACAGCCCCCCGTGAGCCTTCCTGTACTCAAGCTCCGATTTAAGCAAGATGGAAACGCCCTGTGAGCCGGCAAACTCCGGGCTCCAGATGGCCTGCATCACTCGCGAGTCTGCCTGCATCCACTTGACGATCACGAGGAGGCTGCGTGCGGCCAGCTCGCTGCCAGATCCCAGACGCCCCGAGGCTATCCCCCCTCGGTGGGACTGGCTATAGCTCACCACAGACTCCGTCAAAAGCCCGACGCCGTGCGAGGCCTGGCCCCGAGCAGAGTACATTTTGGCGAGTTCACGCATGATCCGCAGCTTCTTGGCTGCCGGGATGCTGGAGGACGTCCTGAGGGTCTCCACGGGATTGTCATCGTCGCCGGTAAGCTCCACGATCTGCTGCTGGATGAGGGCGTGGGCGTGCTTGAGGTTGCCGAGGTTCCTGGCTAGACGGTACGACTCCAGCATCATGATGGGCGCGAAATCCTCCCCCTTACTGCCTCCACTACCATCACTTTCGTCGGGAAATGATGACGGAGAGTTTGCAGCGAGGTGCGAAGTGATGCGTAGGGCATTGCTCCACACGCCCGTGTCGTGGGTGGAGGGGTTGAGTGCCTTGATGGGTACAGGGTGGAGGAGGAGGCCGGAGGACACAACCTGGACAGTGAATAGATACAGTAGTATATAAATTTTGCCTACTTTCAGAAATTTGGGAGTAGATCACATGATTTTATTCTAAGTTGTATGCGTGTGAGTTTTTTCTTTCTTTCTAATTCAAACTGAAGTTATGGCATGTAGAGAGTAGTATAGAATTGGAGTGAGCAGAAAATAGATTAATAAACTATTATTCTAATCAATGTCCCAAAATATACTGCCTGACAAATTACATATTGAATAAATGGGTACTCACTCAAGTGATGAAATAAAATGACGACCAATTTTTTAAAAATTCTACCACTAAAATATTTCAAATGCTGTAAGCACTACATTATATACATAAAATAATCTATAAAAAAAAAAAAAGAAAAAAAAAAGAAAGAAATTAAAACAACAAACAAACAAGAAAATGAAAATGCTTTCTCCTCTCTGTTTGTCACCATCTCTCCCTTCACTCCCTTACCTGAGCATGCCTGGACTTGATAGGGTTGACCGCCCTGAGGGCAGCTGAGGACTGAAGCTGCAGTGAGTGGGCGGGAGAGATACGCAGCGGCCACTCCAGAGAACTCACTCGTAGAGGACTCTCCGCGTAGGCAGAAGACAGCTTCAACCAGCGCTGCTTGTTAGACCTGGCAAAACAAAACACAAGACATCATGAAAGAAAGGTGTACCTATACGGGCAGATACATGCACTGTCTATGCAAAACCACACATCCCTACCCCAACTTTCCTCCCAACCAATCTTTCCCTCCACCCCAACTTTCCCCCCGCCCCAACTTTCCCCCCACCCCAACTTCCCCCCAACCAATCTTTCTTCCCACCCTAACTTCCACCCTTTTCCCTTCCTCCCAGCACACGGTACATTACACAATACAATCCACCATCTGGATGTTCTCTCTCTCTCTCTTTCTCTCTCTCTGGTTGCATTCCTCACTCACTTGGCTCCCTCGTCACTAGTCACACTTTCGTCATCACTGCCCGAGCCGTCCTCTCCGCCACTAGCCTGCACGGTGATAGCCTTCAGAAGCAGCTGCTGACTCGTCTTCAACAACTGGCCGGGATCCCACAGCGGAAACACCTCCGGGTCCCTGGACACACCCCCTCGAGACTCACTCTGCATGTCCAAATAGTCCCGACACTCCCCCAGGTCTCCGGCATCGAAGGCAGCGAGAGATTTGATGTGGTTGATGTCGTATTTAAGTTTGTAGGTGGAGCTAATGCTTGTGTCCTTGTTGGGTAAGGTGAGATACTCGGCATTTTCTTGCATGCTGCCCACTCGGCAATACCAATCCTGGACTGCCTGCCAGTCTGACACCTTCATGTAGCACTCAGAGATCTGTAACCACACCCAAAACCACACCCACAATTTATTATATGCAGTATCTTATATGGCACGATGGCACAGAAGAAAAGTTAAGAAGGACTGGACGAAAAGGAAACTGATTAAAATGACTTGAATAACTGGAATCAATTTATACACAAAACTATTCCTTTAATAGCTTCCACCTGGCCTGGAATAGTCCCGCCCACCTGCCACACCCATGGACCTTACCTGGTTTATGATGAATTGAATAACGACGGCCGATGCACCCTTGGATGAGCCCAGGGAAGAAGAGGAATTAGGGGGAGAAGAGGAGGAACTAGTTCCTTGCACCTCCGACTCACTGCCTGACTTCTGAATGGCATCCAGAGCCTTCAGGTACTCCTCACTTGCAACCTCATAGCTGAACACAACACACAGTCACACACAAACACGCACCACTCCAAACAACCCGTGAGCTCTTATTCCTATTTTATCAAATGTAATAATAATCCATAGTTATTGGCGAGCGAGCGGAGCAAGCAAGACACTCTCAGAGGTAACACAATTGAAAATTGGGGATATTTGTCTGTTTATATATATGTGTGGACGTACATATGTCATTTTGTACTTTGACCCTGCCGTATTTTTGTGTTAGCTCTACGTTTGACCCCGTCCCAAACTTCACTAAACAGAATCTTCTGGTTTAGCGATCATTACCCGTATCATCCTAGAAATTGAATTGCTTACCGCTTTGAATTCTTTTGCGGGTGCAGTTAAAACTCAAAAACTTACAAGAGCTCTATTTCTATTCGAGTTAGTGGCGGTGGTAAGTTAATACGCTATTTGTCACAGTTATAAGCCCTACGCAACAGTATTTACTTGAAAATTCATTGTCCACTAGACAAACCGCGAAGGTAAGTCTTGCGTAGGTATATTCAGTTGTGTGAAAGTATTGTGTGTTACAAATACTACTAAGAATATCACAAAGAAAAATTTAAACTCCGTGACTTGATTTTGTTGCTTTTTTTTTTTTTCCTCTCAATTCAAACAGTTGCAGGGAGTGATTACTATGGCATTGAATACCTTAACCATATAGACGTAATTTAAAAACTCGGCTATATTTAAGTAGCTTGAGTGTTAGAAGCTAAAATCAATCATTTGACAATAGTGTAGTTTTAGGCTTGCTCGCCATTTGTGCCCAAGCACACCACTAGTCATAATTTACATGAGACTCCAATGTAGCAGTATAGATAACATCATGATCAATAAAACAACCCAGAGAATACAGTACCTACAATAAGAAGGAACAAAAAAAAGAAAAAAGAAAAAGAAAAAAAAGATAGACGATAAAAAAGAAGAAAAACTAACTAAATATTACAGCAACCCACCCCACTCATAAACCACACCCATAAACTCCACCCTACTACCCACTCTCACCTAGCCTTGGCCTGTTCCTCAGCAGCCACTATCCATGGAGGAATGGAACCCAGCTGTCTTCCAAGCCACACCCCCACGCCCTGAAGTGCCTGCCATGCCCCCATCATGAGGAGGGCATGGATAACATTCACTGCCATTTTCCAAAACTCGGCACTCTAAAAAAAGAAAAAAAGAAATTTTTTAATTAAATCGAATCTTATGTGCCTCAACTTGTCCAAAACACACACAAAGAACACAAATCTACACTGTCTACACACACACATACCTCCTTGAAGTTCCTCATCTTGATATAGTCTTTCAGTGCAGTGAACCCATGCCTGACAGCGACAGCAGGCATGCCAGCATGTATCGCTATGGTGACCACACAACTGCTCATGCGCGACAGCCAGTCCTGACATGTCGTGATGTTCTTGCGGAAAAATATCCGAACAGACTACAAAGTATTGCAACACAACTCTTGAGTTCCGAAGAAACAAAACAAACAACTTTAAAAACAACAACTTTTATGTAGATGAGCCATTTAGATACATATGTATGGTCACACACACACACACACACACACACACACACACACACACACACACACACACACACACACACACACACACACACACACACACACACAGGGCACAAGTCTCTGTACAGACAGAGTCAGTGGTCTGGACTGTAGCCCTCTTCTAATAGTTCAAACTCTCTTGGATTCTTTCATGAGTTGCAATAACCTACTATCCAATATGTCAACACTAATGAGACTCAAAGAGTACGGAAAGAGGGCATTATGAATCACTTACACGCATGGACACACACACTCAGTGAGTGCTTCCTTCTCACCTTTGGTACAGGAGGCAGAGTGACACACGATCCTTCGTAAGCATTGTACATGAGTTTGTCGAGGTGCTCCATGAACTGAAGCAGAAGGACTGCCCTCAAGTGCACCGTGTAGTGACGAGGACCTAGCCCTGCACCCATGTGTCCAGAAAAAGAAGAGGGTGTGTCCCTAGTGTGCTTGTGAGACTCCACTTCTGCAGCGTAACCTTGGAGAACACCTACACAAACAATAAAGTTCACACTCAAATGGGAGGATGTTGGTGGGCTTGCTCATGTATGTATGTATGTGTGTGTGTATGTATGTGTGTATGTATGTGTGTGTGTATATATGTGTGTATGTATTTGTGTATATATGTATGTATGTAGTGTGCATGTATGTATGTATGCATGTATACAAATGATTAGAGTAGCTTAAGAAGTGATGACCCCTTACCCTCTAGTGCACTGAACGTTTCATTGGGAGGTCCCAGTGGTGTCCTGAGTCTGGCCAGGAGGCAATATTGCGCAGACTCGTACGTGGCCCAGAACCACAGCACGGAGTCACAGTTGCACACGAGGTGTGACATGAGGAGTGGGTGGAGCTCCGGATGGTCGAGGCTTTCAGGTATGGGTGGGCGTCGGTGCTGGCACGAGTGGTACATGCGCTCCAGCCAGTCGTCAGGGAGATGCTTGCTGGAGAGGGGAAGGAAGTGGAGAGAAGGGAAGAGAAGAGTTGTGCATGTGAAAACATATTTTAACAACAACAAATAGTGCACGAAGCCAACCCAATATTCCAATCATCATGCTCACTAAAATAAATATACCGTGTTGAGTCATTTGCTAACAAACTTAGTGAGATGGATACTGTGCATCATACTCGATTGCCCATTAGGGATGACATCATCTCTAAAGCAATCAATAATGGCACAGTATAATCTCGCTTAATAGTTGTGCTGCTCAGTGTGTCATTGTGTGATGCTTAGAGGAGGAAGAGGAATAGAAGGAGGAGGAGGAGGAGGAGGAGGAGGAGAGTCCGCCACTGCTTGCCTGGGGGAGTATCCCTGCATGATGAAGCCCATGATAGCCTTGAAGTGGTGGCCATGGAAGGTCACTTGAGACTGCTTCGTCATGTGGATGCGACGAGCGTGCCAAGTTCCCTTGCAGTTCCGCAACCCGTCCAGCCACTTGCGGCCATTGGGAGGGTTGAAGGTGTCCACTCCACGAGCAAAACTATGCAAAAGATACAAATAACTGATAAATAAAAAATGGACCAATGATTTAAAAACTATTTTTTTCTGAGAAAGGCATCAAGCGCATCCTTGCTGGTTATCTTAGCATTTGTAACTTGTGGTTAATCTCCATGGTTACCTGGTCATGATGTGGGTGGGGACCACCTCCAGGAGGGCGGAGTAAGCTGCTCTGATCTCTCCTCTGGTATCCGTGAGCCGCATCAGGCACTCCGGCACACACCTGAGGATAAAACATTGGGAAAAGGGGGGTGGATTAATTAGAAATAGAAGTGGCACGACCAAACAATTATTGAAGCACAGAGTGTTATCAGCTCAGTGCATGCAGCATTAAAGATTCAACCTTATCTCCAGTCCATTCTGAGCATGTGCGTAACACAAGGGGGGTAAAGTGCCATTTAATATGTAATATCAGATGGGAAAGCTAAATATCATCCTCAACAACACCCGGTCATCCACCACATACACACACACACACACACACACACACACACACACACACACGGACGTGCAAGTAAACAACTACCCTCTCACTTCTGAATGACGGAGTCATTGATGAGTCTATGTTGGAACAGAGACTTGAGAACACCTGCATTATCCAGTCTGACCGTGTGCTCCTTGGAGAATGCTGCATCAAACAAATATCAAAATAATATAGCATCACAACAACTACAACACACACTGCTACGATGCATTAGAATCGATTGTCTCTTAATATTTTGCAATTAAAGCCAGGTATTTTCAGCATCGCCTGCCTAATCGCCGCTTTCTTTTAATCATTTGATCCAATGATTTCACCTTAAATGTTCCTATTACTTTATAACGCACATCGTGACCACGCCCCACATCTTGACCATGCCCCACATCTTGACCACCCACGCCCCACATCTTGACCACGCCCCACACCTTGACCACGCCCCACATCTTGACCACCCACGCCCCACATCTTGACCACCCACGCCCCCACATCTTGACCACCCACGCCCCCACATCTTGACTACCCACGCCCCACATCTTGACCACCCACACCCACATCTTGACCACACCCCCACCACTGCATACTGAAATCCAGTAGCTGACAGGTGAGGTCGTCCATGTGCACTCGCAACTTCTCCATGAATGTCACCTCCTTGTCTGTGTGCTTCACATTGTCCACTATGTAGTCCACCCAGCGCTGAACAAGACGACTGGAATAGAAACAGAAGAATGGATTAATCAATGAATGAAGTAGTTGAATGAGAATGAATTATGAATGAAACAATATTATCTACACCTTAAACCAAACAAAAATAACACAATGATTAAAACACTATACTTATATTGCCTTCCCCTCCTTACCTAATGTCCATAGGCAGCGAATATTTCTGCATCTGTCGAGTGAGCAGACAGATAATATCAAATATGGACACGCCCACACTGGTGCCCGAGGATAGGCTGATGGCTGTCCCAGACTTGGACACTGAAGCCCCTCCCCCTGATTTGCCTCCAGGAAGGTAGTTGTAGTTGCTAAAAAAAAAAAAAAAAAAAAAAAAAAATTTCACTCAACTTCTAAATTCTCATTTCTCCACCACAACTCCTGTACATTCTCCTGTTCCTTTTCACTTCCACTTCTCAGCCTCTCTGTTACTTCTCCCTCACCTTCCTCCTCCTGTACCTCTCATCATCCTTGTCCCCTCCTCATCATCCTCACCCCCTCCTCATCATCCTCGCCCCCTCCTCATCATCCTCACCCCCTCCTCATCATCCTCGCCCCCTCCTCATCATCCTCACCCCCTCCTCATCATCCTCGCCCCCTCCTCATCATCCTCACCCCCTCCTCATCATCCTCGAAAAAGAAGAAGAAGAAGCGCAAAAAATCATAATAAATACTCGCCCCGCGAAGGCATACTCGCAACATCTCATAATCATGAACCTGCCTCATTCCATCCTCGCACCATCCCTTAATCATCATCGGCCAAATCCTCATATCCTCGCCCCCTCCTCATAATCCTCGGACCCCTCCTCATCATCCTCGCCCCCTCCTCCTCATCCTCGCCCCCTCCTCATCATCCTCGCCCCCTCCTCATCATCCTCGCCCCCTCCTCATCCTCCTCGCCCCCTCCTCATCATCCTCGCCCCCTCCTCATCATCCTCGCCCCCTACTCCCACTTCCATATTTCTCTGCTACTCGTGAACTCCTCACTGTTCTCCTACGTAATTACACTACCAGATAAAAGGGTGTGGCTTAGATGTAAATACGAATGCAGAAGGCAAAACCCAGGCCAAGCCAGCCACTTAAAACAACTAAGGCCTATAAGACAGACAGAAGAGTCCGAGACTCTGAGCAAAATATTCTCTGTCAAGAGACGCCCTCCATCCCTCCCTCCCTGATTTCCATGTAAGAGAAAATCAAAACTTGACCTACGCCAGACCAGACTACATACGTAGTCACTCCCTCCCTGCTCCGATCGTCTCACCTGCGGCAGTCCTGGAAGAGAGCATACAATATGGAGTAGTGAATGGCTGGGTATTCTGAGGCCAGCACGGGAGTGAGGGCATCCAGGCGAGACTTCAACAAGGAATACACACTCGGGTTGGGAGACCACATCTGAACGACGAGAATAATAATAATAATAATAATATAATAATAATAATAATAATAATAATAAAACAAGCTCTATTACATCATTCCTGACAATAACTTCAATGAGTCACACCCACCCACCCACTATCCCCACTGGATGATCACATCATTACATGCCTCTAATCTCTCTCACCGCCGCCACCTTGCAATTATTGCAAAGGACATACCCCAATTATGGCCTTGGACGTGTTGGCTATCTGTGAGATGACATTGAGATCGAAGATGATGGCAATCTGCGCCTCGATGGGACTGAGGGGAGGTAAGTTTCTCCTCGGCTCTCCGTCACTGATGGAGGAAAATGTGGCGTACTCCTCCAGGTACTTGAAGCTGCACTCTAAATCAGCAATGATGAGTCTGGAGAGAGAGAGAGAGAGATGGAGAGAGAGAGAGGAGAGATTGTTTTAGGGTAAATTACACACAAACAAAGGAGTTTATTTTTCAATTCACTGGCAATGTTGCACAGGCTGAAGGACAGTTTACAAGTACTCTGATATGCTGGTCCTAACCATATCCAGCTCGCTAGCAATCATATGTGGGTATATCAAGTGCCTCCATTAAAACAATGTGGGCGTGTCTTACGATCACAGAATGTGGGATTGAGTGGCCTAGACTATTAACAACATGGCAGGTCATGCATTAAAATTAATAATACTTACTACTTACTGAAAACAACCATGAATCTAATTATTGCATTGTAATTAATTTGTGCTTCAACTTTTTGCATTTCAATATAAAGCCCACCTGTACATGTTGTCTAGTAGAGGAATGTTTCTGATGGCCAAAAAGCTGTTGTACAACTTGATTAGCTGACTCAGCAACTATGCACGACAACCACGAAACAGGCATCATAAAAGCTGAGAGAGAGAGAGAGACAGAGAGAGACAGACAGACAGAGAAACTCTCACTTTCTCTGAAGCCATATATCTGAGCATGAGGATGGGAGACTCCAGAGAGAATATACTCTGAATAAACTGAGAAGGAATGGCTGACTGAAGGTCTTCCACCAGCTACAGCCATCAACACACACACACACACACCAAACACATACATCAAAACACAGTTAAGATGAGACCACGACTTGATGAAAGCTCCACCTTCCGATGCCCGACTCACTTGCAGAAGCAGCTGCACAATGGAGGAGGCGTGTCTCTGCGAGCCCAACTCATCTTCCTCCAGTTGCTTGAGAATGAAGGACGCCACTTGGTGGCAATGACTGGCGAAGTGTCCCTGCAAACACCGGCTGAGCTCCATCATGCACTGGTTCCCCGCCACCAGGAGGTCCTCGGAGAACGCTACCTCATTACCGGCGAACACATACAGGATGATGCGACTGACAGCCTACACATGCACACACACACACACACACGCAGACATGCATGGTACATGTGCCGTGTGAAAGAACATGCCTGTTGCACTTTACACTACAAGTCTCTGGTCTAATCCACTGCTCCGTGCCATCCATCCATGTATTCATTAGACAAGTGGAATTTTTAAGAAGTGCAGGTCAGCATTAACCAAAAGTAATACAAAATACAGTTATGTTGAACGTTTCACAAGTATTGCCTGCCTTCCATCTGTGCCACAAAGACTGGCAATCCAAAATAGCAAAATTGTTAGCATATACAATTATTGTGATTGTTTATATTTGCAAACTAAAGGTAAAGGTCAAAATTTGAAATAGCGGTAAGGCAAATCTCACGCCAAAGCCAACTGTTTCAGGACAAAGGTCAGATAGAAGCTCAAAAGCATGTCACAGTGCAGAAAACCCACTGTAACAATTGGAGTTTGAATGAAAAATAATATGAGTCTGTAAAAAATATGAAATAACGCTCAGAGGGCCTAACATAACAACAAACCAGTCAAAACAAAAAAAATTCCTGCTGGTTGCTCCCTCCCTCCCCTCACCTCCTGCACAAAATTGGGGTTGATCTCCACGCTTCTGGAAGGAGAGAACTTGGTTCCCAGGGAGATGAGCACAGTAGTGAAGACCCTGATGAGAGCCGTCAGCTTGGACAGAGCTCCTTCTGGAGACGTCTCTTCACTCTCTTCCATCTCTCCTGACAACTCCTATAGGATAAAGAAGAAAGATTCTTTCTTATGATAGTACAGAACACATACCGAGGGAGATTGTCTGTGATATGGGAGGAAAATAGTCACTTATAAAAAAAAACTTCTTAATTATATAACGGACACCCACTTTTTGCCACGCCCACATACTAAAATTGGTAAACCACACCCACTTCATAACTTACGCTGCTGTAAGCATCCATATCTTCCAGGAACTGCTTGAGTAGCTCCACAGAGAAGGGCATGTCCTTGGTCCAGAACTCACCCATAGAAATGAGCGTGGAAGAGATGAGGTCTATCAAGGACTGGTCCTGCTGAACATCGATGTGCCAGCCTACCAACAAGTCCACCGTGTTCTGTGGGAGTGGGAGGGGCCAGAGATTGAGAATGCAGGGGAAGTGTGCACGTATAATAAAGTCACGTATATTGACATTGACCGTCAGAAACATTAATAGTAAAAGAAGGGGGAAAAAAAAAGAAGGAAAAAAAGAAAGAAAAAAAGAAAGAAAGAAAAAGGAATCAAACAAAGAAACATCATTCATTTCAACAACAGTGAATGCATTCACATACACACACACACACACACACACACACACACACACACACCTTGAAATGATGTTCCAAGTGTTGTGGACACAACTTTGCCACCAGAGAGATATCCTTGACGAGTGCCTCTAGTAGCACGGGCGACTCTGCCATCTCCAAGACACCTTGAAGGTTATCCACCACAAACTGTGCCAACCACAAAACAAAACAATTACATTCAGCTACGCTTCAAGCAAACAAACAAACAAACAAACAAACCCATGTTAATCCTGCTCAACTCACCGGCAACATAGGCGTGTGAGGGGATTTCCCCCCGTCACTGGACAGCATCTCGTGCAGGACCCTCAAATAGACTGCCTTGCCGTCATCAGAGAGATCATCGCCATTGATGTGGAAGAACAGCCACTCCAGCAAACTGAAGGACCAACACACACCAACACACACACACACACACACACACACACACACGAGTGCTCATGAGGATATCCTTTACCAGATGAAATAATGCGTACTACTATATTTCGAGTCTGTCTCGGGTTGTTAATTAAAGGCAATGATACGTGTAACCTATTGGGCATGACAAAACATCACAAACACCAATCACTAGGAGGCCAGCAAGTTCTACTACTGAGGATTAGGCCAACTCACTGCAGTCGTATAACAATCCTACCTACTACCATAAACATTACACTGTCCTGACAAGGTATGGATCATCAGTATAGTAAGCTAGACCCATTCAATGTATTACAGGATGTGTGTCTTACCGCTGAGCGTCTCGCTGGGTGTGGCCAATGATGCCGACACACTTCTCCACGCAGAGAATCACATCTCTGTCAGAACTGCACAAACAAACAAACAAACAACAACAGACCCTAATAGCTGTTGCCATAGAAAGTAGATATTTAAATGATTGCCGCGTTCAGAAGACGACACAAGATTTACAGGCAGCAAAGAAGACAAGCCGCCATTTGCCACTCGCTTGGCAAACCTGAGCTCACTTGTAACCCACAATATGGAACGGCCATGATAACCGTACATTACTAATGTCTACAGGCTTGGCATACAACATGAGCACAGTAGAGACATGTAATTCACCTTATCATGAAACGTGATAGGACCTACGTAGACCCCCCACTACATGCACATGTGACAGCCTAAAAAAAAAAAGGGGGGGGGGGGGGGGGAAGAAGAAGCTGAATTGTACTTCACTAGGAATGTTAAAAACAACAACGAAGTTACTTATTTTAATATTGCAAACTTCATGGAAACAATCCATTCTTTTTACTATGTAATAAGAATGGATCTTATGAAACGGCTACAACAACCTCAATGCTTCTGAATGTGTGTCAATCCCATGTGTGACCATGCATGCCATGTGTGTATGCGTGTGCAAGTGATATACGCGTGTGATTGGGTGGTGACAGAATGTGCCACCCACACCTTACCAGTCCACAATTATATAAGAGAAAATCCTCAATACAGAGTTCAAGTTCCTCCACACCTGCAGGGCCTGCAATTAATAACACAGCAAAATAAACCACAGTCTGATTACTGGATTTCCTAATATGGTACATGTGAATCACATGCAGTGCACACGTGAATGCATGTGTTTTCCCGTTAAAAATTAACAAGGATGAGGATCTTTAAAACCGATTTGTTCAATGGTATTATTCTATAATTGACCAGTTACAACCTGTCCCTTGAAAGACAAAGAAACGAACCCTCAAAAAAGTGTTTCAGCAACCAAGATAAAGTTTTAGTCCCGTATAAGTCTGCACATGTGCACTCACGGCAGTATGCCCACCTCAAGTCACGCACAGACATTTAAATACATCCACACTTTACCTGATTAAGCCGGTAATCCCCGGAGTGCAGCTCCAAGAACTCTACCACTTGCCTGATGGTACGATAGCTGCTGTCTGAGTCTCTTGACTGCTCCAGCCTTGTCATCAGCTGCATCAAGTCATCTGCACACACACCACATGTGTATCAGACATGCCTCCCTATTGCTTCACCTTGAAGCTGAATGCTTTGCATGCCGGAATGACCTCAACTAAAACAAGTACAACCCCATGACTTGTCCAACCAATTTGTCCACCAGTCCAACTATATGCTGATCTGTCACTATTTCGGCTGTCGGTGCATTTCAAAATACTTTGGTTTAACCACAATCATGACCCCCTTCAACCATTCTTTAAAAGTTATGAAAGCTTATTAACCCTCAGCATGCATGCGCGAGAGGGTTATAGTAGTCGTCCTGTCTGTTTGTCTGTCACGCTCTGATTTTGGAGATTACTGACAATTAACAGTTGATTTAGGTATGAACTTACTCAGGACGAAGATTTAAGACCTTTTATTGTGCTACTTTTTTTTATTTCGGGCTATTCATTGAGAAAAAGCGAAGCTTTCAACTCCGCGTAGGTACCAGCTTTTATGGGCAACTCCCCCTAGCGTCACGTCATAATCACGTGAGCAAATAATTCTGCAGCCAGCGGTGTACTTAGCTTTACGCTCAGGCTCCTAAGTGTTACTCCGGGACGGAGTTGAAAGAAGTGAAGTTTCGCGTTGAAAATGTATACAGGTGAGTGTTTCAGCTTCTTCTCTTATGAAGACAGCGTTTCCATGTACCATTTTCATTGGTCGAGCTATTTTGATACCTCATTAAAAATAGCTAACAGATTGCTTGTTCTTTTGGAAGGAGATTATATTGTAATAGCTGAATTAGACCACCGACTTGACCCAACTGATGGCTAAATAAACTGATGAAAGCTACCTCTGACTGGGTTGTAAATTCCAGCCGTTTGACTCGCCTTCAGAATTAGTTCAAGTGTATACAATTTACGAATAAATATTATTAATAGTAAATTACAAGAACAACATCAAAGGCAGTCGGTGAGCGCAAAACGAACTAGTAGAGGTAGTAACCTTCCAAAATGAGAGATGATACCAAAAATAATAGAGAGAGAAAAGTCCAAATCACAAAGTTTAGAGAGAGAACCAACAACTGAAGGAAGAGAAAGCAATCAAGTATAAGAGAGTAATTCTAACAGTAATTAGTGTGAGACAGAAATACGAATACTAGTGAGTGAATGAAGGCGTGAACTAGTTCAAATGTAAATTAGTATTTATGATCATTAAGTTAGTTTTCATGCAGTGCCTTCAACAATAGCTAGGTATGTAGTGTTTAATAGCCCTGAGGGTTCACACCTTCGGTGCTTCATTTATATTTAGTAACTTTCTGCCGCCATATCTCTCTTTTAAAATCTTGTAATCCATTCATCCATCAATAACTATTTATTTAACTATTTATTCATACCATAACCTTAGTCCCACTTCTGTTCTTACACATCCTCTCTCCTTTGCAACCCCCCTCTCTCTCTCTCTCTATCTTCTCCCTCTTTCAACCCCCCCCCCCCCCCATTTCCCTCTATCTCTCTCTCTCCCTACATATATAAATTAAAACATGGCAGAACAGGATATATGACTGAACATGCAGACTTGTGTTAGCTACCAAGACAAAGAACGTATCTTGGACATGTAGTTAATAACATCACCTTCCTTTCTAGTGTTGGGTAGCCAGTCTGCAAGGAATAGACCTCACTACAAAACCCACTAAAACAAACTTAAATGTAAAACATCCCAGTGCTCTGTTTACATAATAACACTCAAGTTCTCCTCCAATCGCCACCTCAAGGACTATTAGGCTCGCATTTCACAAAGAATCCCTGAGACTCAACAACTCCCCCAACTTAACCCCTGTACTGCGTACTGCCTGCCCATCCGGGTTACCCTAACATGTGCATGTTGATGCTGGTGTGTTTGGATTGGAAACTCGAGCACCATTCATTTCAGTCCCACTGTGTAATTGGACTCCTAGTTAATGCTCAGTACAGATAAGGAAAGTTATTCACTGATTTTAGAAGTAATTAACGTGTCCTACTAAGTTGTTGAAATTCCAATACAGTCCTGTTTTCTGCAATTTAATTCCCTTCTCACCTGCTTATATCTGACAAATGCAGTAATAATCAGTCTTCATAAGTCATGAAATACTTCCTTTGACTTGCTTGAATGAGATAATTCCAATAATAATAATTAGATGTATTCTCTCTCTTTCACAAGCTTTTTTTTTTTAACAATACAGAATTAAAAATATCTGGTCGCCACAAGGACCGCTTGCTTAATGCACAAGTCTGTGAAAGAGAGAGAATACATCTAATGAGTAAAAGAAGACTGAGAAAGAAATTGCGGGGGGGAAAAATTAATATACTGTTGCATCACTCAGTGACGGCTATCCTTGTAACACTTAGTGCACATGCCCACTGGGAAAACCAGTGATGGACTGCTCAGCTGCTAATATACAAATGGTGTCATATATTTTAGTAGAAACACGCCCATGTACACGAGAGTTTCCCACACACCCGTTAGTGCTGCTTTTTAATATTTCTCGAATTGAGTAAACAAGCAAAAAAACAACAACAAAAAAACAAAAAAAACAAAACAACAACAATGAAAACCACCAGCACTGCTCTGATTTGATACTTTCATCTAGATATATCATGCTCCCTCTAAATCTACTGGTGCCTAGAAATTGTACCCAGACACATACCATGCATGTTCAAACACTGCTGGTGACAATGCAGCTGTGTATCACCTGCACATGCCTCTCCTTTCAGACGTTACCTTAACACACACTCACCAAAGTTCCCTGCTCTGCCTGCTACTGATGAGGAAGACGCCGAACCCCCTTGCTGGGGCCTTCCTCCAGTTCCTTTGTAACTTCCTCCACTACCAGGGTTACCCCCTCCTCCACTTCCCCCACTTCCACTGTTGCCTCCATTGCCCCCACTAGACCCACTGCCTCCACTAACATCCCTTCTGCTTCCACCACCACCATGCTCGCCGGCGCCATAATAGTCTTTTGAATCTCCGCCATTTCCGCCCGGACCACGCTGCCTACTTAAGAACCTGGGTGGCGGCTCCCTGCTGGAATGGTGGCGACTGCTACTGTGATTGTTGGAGGAGCTGCTGCTTGACTGACGGCTATTGCTCTCAGGATAATCGAACGGCTTTCGGTGGCTTTTTCTGCCTTTATTGGGTCCTGAGCGACCACTCATAACATACCTCGCAACCAGTTACTATTATACGGCCTAAGAATTGTCTTAACTTAAACGTTTCTTTGACAGAAGACATTCATCACAAATAGGGGGAATGAAAAAAAAATGTGCACAGCCCCCAGTTCCCGGCCACAAACTGAGTGTAGACACCCACACGGATATCGAAACAACCACACCTATTTGGTATTGGTCGTTGATGTTTGCATTTTCGGGGGCGATTATAGATCTAAAACACTTTACCTAACTTTCTTACATAAACCGTTTTAACAGCTACTATCAATAAACTTATTATATTCAGTAGCATTTGGGTGGTAATTTTTACTTACATACTATTTAATTCAAATATAGTGGAACCTCTTTACTAAGGGATTCCGCAGGACTATCAACAACAGCAAATATGAATGAAGAAAATCTTCCAAAATAACCTTCTGAAAGCAACCAATGCTCTGCAAGGGTCAAAAGACTTGTCCCCATGGGTGGCCTTTGTAGAGAGGTTTCACTGTGTGGTAGGATCATATTTAGCTATTCTTTTCATGTAGCTGGGAAGAAAAGAAAAAAAAGCTAAATATACTTACATGGCATTCAAACTCCCCCACATCACCTCAGACCATTCAACCATCTTTACATATAGCTAAGTATTTTTTTTTTTTCACCTGGACTTTTTCAATGTGGGTATACACAGAGCAACATCTTATACACACAGGTATGGCATGGCATGGTTGTGTTAGTGCCACAGGACAGCAACATTCACCAAACAAATTGACTCGAACCATACATACATTCAGCTCAGTGTTACCAGGCCCATGTAAGTATCATAATGAATTTGGAAAAAGCAAAACAAAAACAAACCTAGAATGACTTCATGACTGCCAGTTCATGTATTAAATAAAATAAAAATTAGTGAAGTATACAATATTAAAAAATGTTATGAAAAGAACTTGAATGGAATAAGAAGGCATTTGTAATAAATAACTGCTATAAATACAAATGTAATCATACAGAGAGTTCTTTATATGTATAACTTGGTCCCTTTGATGGCCAAAAACTTTGCAGCGTTAATCTTGCAAGCTTCAAGCGACTGTCAATTGCTGCAGAGTTCTTGTTGTACACGTTCAGCAAGATGCCGATAAGGACCAGAAGTCCAGCCCACAGATATCTAGAAAAGAAAAAAAAACAAAAAGAAAGCATGAATCATGTCAAGTTGTACTATAATGTGCACTGTGGGGTATAACATGCACACATGCATGAGTGGACTAGCACGGACTCACTGCCAGTCCTTCTGTCATGGCAGAACTCAAAGAAACTTGATATTTAGTTCTTAAAGCAAAGCCTAAATCAGATCAAGATTAGACTTTGAGGAAAGGGTTCCTATGAGTGCCAGCTTACATGCACCACTGAATACTCATGACCAGAACTAGTAAATCTCTTGGTACAATATTTCAACAGCTCTCTGCTATGTAATGCACTACTGAACTCGTGCAGATTCATAGATTGAAACACACAGAGCAACTGACACCCACAGCTGCACTACTGATGCAAAACTGTATTTTTCTTCAACAATGTACAGACACAAACCTTGGGTTTATATCTCAAGGTTACTTTATAAGAGGCACTTACTGCAATGTGAATGGTTTTGTGAATAGCAGAAAAGAAAGCACTACAGTCAACGTCTTCCTGAAGGTGGTTACTACACAGCCACAAGAATCATCATCACTACTGACACAATTCATTACTCTTGAGCCAACACCAAACCAATCCCGTACCAGTCACTGAACCCACCCTGTCCCAGAACCCATCCTGTACCAGTCACCAAACCCACCCTGTACCAGTCACCGAACCCACCCTGTACCAGTCACTGAATCCACCCTGTCCCAGTCACTGAACCCACCCTGTCCCAGTCACTGAACCCACCCTGTACCGGCCACTAAGCCAACCCTGTACCATTTGGTCACTGTGAACCCACTCTGTACAGGTCACTGAACCCACCCTATACCTGTCACAGCCACCAAAGCTCCATTAGTCTTGACTAAGGCCAGCACAAAATTGATCCCCAAGTATCCAGTGAGAGAGAACACCGCAATCATCAAGTACAGTTCAGGGTTCTGAATAAAGAGAAGTGTGTGCATTGCAGGAAGAAGTATAGGATATTCTAGGATTGGTCAAATCTGGAAAGGATCACTCATCACCGCTAACAGTGTGACAAGAAAACAAATTAACTTTTAAAAGCATGTCAGATTTAGTTTGGCTGTCAATATAGAGCCTAACTAACTAAAAAAAAATTTTTTTTCCTTCAAATTTTGTCAGTCAAGCTTAGAAAGTGCAAATATAAAATGTCTAAATATAGTTGTCTAAATATAGGATGCTAAGCATTAGTCAGTACTTTTTGGATTATGTATTACCTACTTATTTATAGGTGTGAAGACTTGAGCACATTCTGTTACACCAACAATATCTGCTCACCAATTTAAAAACGACAGCACATTTTACAAATAAATACTAGTGGTGTGCTTGAGCACAAATGGCGAGCGAGCCTAAAGACTATACTATTTTTATTGACTTCTAACACTGAAGCTACTGAAAATAAGGTCAAGTTTTTAAATTTAGCATACAGGGTAAAGGGATTTCAGTGCCATAGTAACAACTCTCTGCAACTGCTTGAATTGAAGGAAAAACAACAACAACAAAACAATACACGTTATTTAAAAGTTTTCTTTGTGATATTCTTTAGCTAAGTAGTGGTTGTAACACACAATGCTTTGACACAGCTGGACATGCACCTACACAGACTTACCTTCGCAGTAGTCTAGTGGACAATGTATTTTCAGGCAAATACTGTGCGCACGGCTTATAACCATGACAAAGAGCGAACTAACACAAAAACGCGAGGGTCAAAGTACAAAAATGCCTTACGTACGTCCATACATATAATATACAAATAAATAAATAAATAAACTGACATCCCCGATTTTCGATTGTGTTACCCCTGTAAGTGTCTCGCTCGCTACGCTCGCTCGCCAATTATGGTTATGTAACACACCCATCTATTCGCACTGTCATTGTTATCTAACCGCAAAACATTTCACCAATTTAGTACATTCTTCAATGACAGATAGCACACTTTCTACTTCCTTTTTAATCCATGGAGTACGTACATGATTGAAATTTATGAGCCAGTCTAGTCTACTATATACTGTACTTCTCAGAGTGTGTGTATCAGGAGTGGGTGGTGATGAATTAGCAGCCAGTGGGGGGCGGGAGCACAAGAGGCCAGCTGCATATTTGAGTACACTTGGAGTACTAGCAAGAACATCCTAAACAAGAAGTTTCTAATGAGGGTAGAGAAGCCAAAGGTACTCGGAGCATAATTGATACTTGCATGGCAACTATTCTTATACTCCCACAACTATGGATATGAACTAGTGACAATAAAAAGAAATTGTGTTGATAACAATTCAGCTAATGTGATTTTAGTTCATTAATTCAGGGTTTCATACAGACTATGGGAGCCTAGTCTCGCGTAGCCAGACCCTTTACCAACCATAACCGCTATGCGGGGAAGGAAAGGGTCTGGGAACATACAATACAACAACTTGTTCAGAAGCACCCCAAAAAGGGTGCTTAATTATCACATTCCAGCAAGCTTGCGGTATACTGTGTGACGTCAACATCACATCTGGGCGGGTGAGAACGTTGCGAGACTTCGTCAAACTGGTGAAGTTGTTTTCGTAGACTATTTATAAGCACTCCTGGAAAGCAATAAACGTACCAGCATGAATAGGAGAGCTGCTACCCGGCCGTGGCCGTGACGTCATTGGCCCACAAGCATTGGAAGGTGATAATTGGAGCACCCTTTTTGGGGTGCTGCTGAACAAGTCGTTGTATTGTATGTTCCCAGACCCTTTCCTTCCCCGCGTAGCGGTTACGGTTTGTAAAGGGTCTGGCTACGCAAGACTAATGGGAGCCCTGGGATTCCCCCCCCCCCCCCCCCCCCCTAAATTTTTTCTACCCTGACTGAATTTTTTTAATAAAAAAATAATGATCAGTACAAGTATGAAAAACTATAGAATAATTACTCTACTGCTAGTTTCTTTTATAATATCAAACAATTCTTCAAAATCATGACTGTCTAGGACATCACGATTTTCATGTGGCTAAAATATTTTTGTGACTCTACAAATCCCCGCCCCCCCCCCACCCGCAAAAAAAACCACCCTGTATGAATCCCTGAATATAGTGACAACCTTGATCAAATTAGAACCACCCTCCCTCCCTCTAAGATAATTTCACCAGGCAAGTTAGTTGAAGTTAAGTTATGACAATTATCTTACTAAATTAAAATTTCCTATATAGGCGTGGTTTCATTCTGTCCCCCTCTCTTATTAGTCTGTAGCTGCCACACTGTAAGCATGGGCTATTACTCACCTTCATACAGAACAGGAGAGCTGGCAGAAGTGAACCAGACACAGACACCCACACCAAGATATACACCATTCCTGTATACAATTAACAAGACAAATATATATATATATAATATAATGCAAAGCATAACAGCTGAGGACACGCCCACACAGCAGTTGAGGACACACCCACACAGCAATTGAGGACATCCCCCTATACATCAATACTTGAACCTTAGCAAAGTACTGTAGCTCTAAGCTTGGTTTTCTGTGTCCACCTCACTAAGACACCACACTGCCTGAATGGAGTAACAAAATGCAGCTAATGCGATTATAATAAAGGAAAGAATAGAAAAAGAATGGAAATCATTTCTCTCAGAGAAGAGCCTGCTAGCAACTATAATGGTACAAATATACTATTGATTTAATAAAATTAATCACCAATCTATATATAGAACGTTAAAAATAAAATACAATAACAAAAAAAAAGGCACTCCAAAGTACTTGTATTAACACGCATTATATAGTACTCCATCAAATCCTAGCACAGTGACTTGAAAATGATGTAAGAGTTCTCCTCTCACAGTTCTTTCAAACAAATGTCAGCAGTTACCTGCACACTAGCACCACATGGCTAAGTGACAGTTTCCCTATAAATATGGTTGCATACATACAATGTATCTTATAGTCCAATCAAAAGTGCTGGCAAAACTTTCGAGTTCAAAAAAAAAAAAGGGAAGTTGGGACATAAAGAATTAATAGTATATATTTTATACAATTCATTAAAATGTACTAAAATATAATTTCATTAAAAAGTGCAGGTGTACTCACCAATAGAATAAGAATATAAAATCATCTCCAGATTGGAACCAGAATATTGCTTCATGGCCTTCTCTTGGAGGTTGCCAATGACGGCATCTGCACACAGAGCCAGCGATATCAACAGAATACCTACAGGAAAAAATGAAACACAACCAGCCAGTCCTCTCAACTCTAAATATAACTTTCTCTTTAATCCATTATACACTCAGCAGTGACTGTTAGATGCCGAGCAGTGGTCCCATAGACCAGGTGTCAGACTCCATTTGAGTAATTGCCTTTTAATTGCATGCATTCCAAGCTTGGTTTGGATGTCATCTCCCAATTAAACAGGCAATTTTAAATAATTGAACTGCTGCTTCAGTGGCCTGAACTCTATTTTTAAGTGCAAATGTAACATTTAACATAAAAAATAAAATTAAAAAAAGTACCAAAACCAGGCAGTACATATTCTAGAGAAATATATAAGCAGGCTACAAGAATACTACAGACGAATAAAAAATATAGCAAGCGAAATGTACCACTTGGCCACACCCACATACCTGTCTTGTTCATGTTGAGCAGCACGGACAAGTCCGCCAGGTTGAACAGTACCAAACCTGCGCTCATTAACACCACAGCAACTCCATTCAGCAGGTTATACCGTTTCCCTGGCAACAGTAAATATAAACAAACAAAAACGTCATTCTGACAGTGCAAGGATCACAATATTGAATAGACTGGCTTCCGCCATTGAAACAAGATGCACTTCAGGAGGGGGCGGTAGAAGGGGGCATGTGTGTGGGGGGTAACAAAAGAAGGAAGTCTTATTATTGCTTCCTTTTAACAATAAAGCAATCACTGGAGATGAAAAAAGGTCAACTACCACAACTTGTTGGTATGATCAGTAAGTAATTACCACCCACTCAAGTTATTTCTTAAGTTAGCATACACATTTCTATTCGATATACAAAACTCTGTGCGGAATGTGAGGTGAGCTGGTACGACAGGTATGAGTGGCATTAACTGGACTTCCTCTTCAAACCTGGTCCGGCAGTGGAAGGGCCAACAGCTGGTCAGAGTCCACTGCATTCTTGCACTCCTATACTAAGAGCAGGGCCAAGTGGAAGGTTATTAGTAGCAGGTTCTCCCTGGCCATCTGCAGGATGATGGTTGGGTGTCCAGAGGTTGCTAGACCACATCTGAGGATGTGCCACATCTAGTCGGGCTAGCTGCAGGCATGCTAGACTATACAGTAGGATGTACCCTGCTCATTAGGGAGGGAGGGGTATTTGACCAGGCTGTGCTGAGAATTAATATTATCTTACACGTTTAGAGTGGTGTACAGAGTGGGTGAGTGGGGAGGATGAGTAACTATGAAGTAAGGCATGATTTCCTTGCAATTGACACACTGATGGGCTATGGCAAAGTAGCCAAGCTATGTGAACCCTTTACCAGATGACAGAAGTCTTAGCGTTGCAATGTATGACTCTTGTACTAGTAGAGAACTTGATGTGATGAGCAAGCCAAGCAGCATCACATACATCATTAACCCTCAGCGCGCATGCGCCCAGAGGGTTACAGTAGTCCTAGTGTCATTCATTCATTCATTCGTTCGTTCGTTCTGTCACTCTGTCTGTCAACAGGCACTTCTGGAAGGTAGGAACCAGCCAGGCTCTGAAAGCGGCATCAAACAGCAGTATTTCACGAAGTAAGTTCCTTTAATATGCCAGAATTTTGATTTTGGACTTCATTTTCCAGAAAAAAGCGAGTCTTTCCAGAGCCGTGCGATTGTAGGCTTACAGCGGGAACCGCCCCTTAAAAAACGTGCTTGTCACGTGAACCAGCTTGCAGGTTGCAAATCACTTTTAAATAGCTAACAATTACATGAACTGAGCGTGAGGGTGTTGCATTGCGTAGTGGTTGAGTGAGCAAGTACCTAACCTAATAGTCTCTGGTTCGAATTCTTGTCGACGGTATTTTTTTTTTTTCATCTTTTTTTTTTTCATCCTGTTTTTTTTTCTTTTTCCATTTGTCTTCTTGCTTTATTTTTCTTTATTTTCCTCTTTCTTCCTACTGTTTTTATTTCTTTCTACCTTTTCCTTTCTTTTCCTCTTTCTTTTGTCCCTTCATTGTCTTTTTCTCTTTCCTGCCTCTCTTCATGCCACTTCTCTTTCTTTTTCTTTTTTTCTACACTTTTCCTTTGTTATTATTTTCTTTATCATACTAGCTAACTAGCGCTGAGGGTTTGCACTTCAGTGCTCTAGTTCATTTCCATGGTAAGGAGTGTCAGGTCATATGATAAATCCCTGTTCTATTCATAAAAGTGTTGTAAAACTGTACAATAAGTAGCTAGGCCATATAAAAGCACTAAGCCACAAGAAACCAGCCAGTACTATATGCATTGTTATAACATACTTACTTAACACTATTATCAATTTCCATTATTTCAACTGTTGCTATGACTACTTATATCATATCTCATGCTACAAGACTACCCCTGATACATATATAATACTTATAGCACGAGTCAGAGTACAATATGGGAAAATATTTTACGAGCACGCAAAATATTTTCACGAGCCAAAGGCGAGTGAAAATGTGGCGTGAGAGTAAAATATCATTCCCATATTGTACGACGAGTGTGATAAGTGATTTATTGCTTCTTTGAAATTTTTCTCAACCGGTTACAATGCAATTTTCATTGATTTTACTCGCTATGCGCGCGCTACAAGTAGCGTACAATATAAACCGTACAATATGGGAGAATACAGAACGCTCGCGTGATGCGGAAATATTCAAGTAAAAATATCAAAGCTGCAATAAATATATATATATATATATATTTATTTATAATATATTCCAAGCTAGACATATTCACAATGTTATTTGTAGGTAAATAACCTGGTGAAATAACGAGTTATAGTAACCGGCCTAGCTTACTACTTTTTTTGGTGTTTACAGCTACCTTCCTCGAAAATAAATTAGCCTGGGCTCTGTGAAATATTTCACCATATCACACTCTGACTCATGTAATAAGTAGCACTATATATATATAGTTGGTATCAATGAGCATACTCACTTTGATAATGAACTACAGTGTACATACAATAGAAAATTGAAATGGGTGAGATCTGAATGTGTCTGCTCACTTTGCTTGCTCACCAATCACCAGTACCGACAATACTCCTACATTTGTAATTGTATTATTTAAAGGAAAAGAGAGAGAGAGTGTGTGTGTGTGTGTGTGTGATAGAACTTATGTGTACCAAATATGGGAGGGCAGAATACGTGAGAAAAAAAAAAAGAAGAAGAGAGAACAGTGTTGGGTGAACCAACTGAGGTGTAAAAGTGTAGGAAACTATTTACACGAAGAAAAAAAAAAGTTCTGAGGGTAAAGTTACCTTGTATAAGAATACCTCCAATCATGACTGGAACCAGCTTGCAGCTTTTGAAGATAACCTGGCAATAAATACAGGTTACTGTGATGATACAATGATATCTGCACCTGGCTGGGATTCTGTCTGCTTGGGATCAGTTATTATAGTGTTTATAAGTTCTAAGATGTCATAACGTAACTGATATATTATTATAGTAACCAATGAACGAAGAATACGTACATGTAGTGACAATGATTAGAATTCAAACATTTCCAGATGGAAACACTATAAGGTCAACTTAATTAATTACAGAGATGTGTGAAATAGCAGAACTTTTTTTGGCTCTCCTTCTTTCTTATCCCACATCACACACTTGATTATCCTACTCCATCACAAGCTAATCTCTACTGAATTACTTTCTATTCAACTCCACTGCATATTTTTTAGAATAAGTTCAGTCGTAAATACTAAACACACCACACACACACACACATGCACACACACACACATATGCACACACACAGTGTCCCAGAGATATTGATATTTCCTAACATGGCAGTCTGTTATATTTCGGTCAATTAATGACACCTGGCTAAATACATATTTGACCCGGCTTCACCCCTCGTCCCTCGTCGTCCAACCCTGACCTGCGTGGGATAGTTGAGGTAGCCAAGAGACGTGTTGGACAGGCCCATCGTAGCTACTGTTAGAAATGCTATCACTGCATACGTAGACAATGGAATGCTAAATAACAACAAACAACAACAACCACACAAATTTAAAGCTTTCTTATAAAATAAATATGTGGAGAAATGCTGGAGTTGTGTTGTAACAGGAGGGATTGTGACTAATTAGAATATAAAAATATTATGCTAGAATTAGTGGATGGATAAAAAAGTCAAAAAAACAACAAAAACAACAACAACAATTCTTCCACTCAACACAACAATAAAAGACTCAATGCGAAATATTTCTACTTGGGCCATAGGTACTGAAGCTAAAACAAAAACAAAAACAAACTTGCCCCTCCCTTCTACTCCATACATACCTTAATTTATATATTATACATTACATATATACGTAGGATACACCACGATGTGGAGGTTGGTATGGGATTATGCAACCAAGGACCGAAGGCCAGAGGATAGTGTAAATGCCGTACCGACTGAACGGAGGAGAGCAACCAACTTGTACTATGGCTCTAGGTGGCTCTAGCAAGCACATCAAAACTAATTTTTGACGTATTCACCTCCTAGGAGGTGTGGAGGGTATGAAATACATTCACTGCTAATTGAGCAATCTGATTGGACGGTTTGAACGTACAATGGCGCAAGCATACAACATTTACATAGCTTTCCTTAGCCTAGAGCTACCCAGCAATAAGGAGCGTCTGCTAGTTAGGGACTCACTTCCTGCCCGACTGTTTCTGTACTGATCTCTCCACAACACCAAAGACTGAATAGAAGAGGAACTGTAACAGAGTGAGGAACCAGCCAAACTTACGGAACCCTTGCACTCGGAATATCCACTCCTGCAATTCACACACACACACACACACACACACACACACACACACACACACACACACACACACACACACACACACACAGTCAACTAACAATTGCAAGGGATTTACCATTCACTAATAATCATTCCACACTTTACCATCACACAGGACCCAGGCAAATACAGCACGAATAAACACTGGTCTTGATAGCAGTAATAAAAATGTTCAGTCATATGTACTTAATTATTCTCTCTATTGCAATTATTTCGTACTTTGATTTTTTTTTTTCAATCCTACCAATCATAACTTGCGTATGTCAGTGTATTTGATATTTCCTACTGGTGAATATGTGACTGTGCATAGGAAAATAAGGCACAAAGCAGGCCTTGTCAAAAAAAATTTTTTTTTTGCACTACTAGTTTGTCAACATCCAGATATTGAGCTCTCCCGGTTTTATAACAGTAGCTTAACAGTTGCTGACACAACGACCTAACCATTTCAACCCACAGACTTCGTTAATACATTTTTTGAGAAATACATTGATTTATTCCAATGTTTACGTTCTCTGGTTATGCCCAATTTTCCTGTGCATGGTCACATGTGGTCCAAGTCTTTCCTGGAATCCTCTCACCTGTGTATACCCGTAGAGCAGATAGAAGCTCAGGACGCCAGCAACACACACACCAATCCTCACTGGAGGAGACATCACATGGAGGTTGATTCCAAGGACGTACATCGTGTCGCCATCACTCTTGGCGCTGCTGCTGCCGTCACCACCCTTCACACCTCCATGACCCGCCCTCAAGGCACCAGGAGCAGTCAGGGGCAGCAACGGTTCCGTTCCTTGAGCCGACGACGATGTGGTTGCCATGGTATTGTTGGATTGGGAAATGTTGGCGGTGTAAGGATGGTTTTTGCCTTGATCGACATGTTTGGTCCTAGAGTAGCCGTTGGCTTGTGGTATGTCGGAGGTGTGGTGGTGGTGGACCTTGTAGTGGTGTGGAAAGTGAGGACGGTGCAGCTGAGATACGGGAAGCACGTCTTGTGTCGCCATAACTGGCCAACCACACAGTGTATCATACATACAACACAGAGCACATGAGGACACTAAAAATATAAACAAGATGGTGCTAAACAGAAAACAAATCAAGTTTAGGTAGTGCAAAGTAGAAATGAACTATATCCAGACTAACAATTGGATAATAAATGACACATTTGCTTGCTTGTATGCACATTTAGGATAAGGATGTCCATCCTAAATTCTAATTTTTGTCTGAACAGTCCCTATAGCTGTGATAAAAGAAAGGGCATTTGCACCACCAGTCATTAAATCACTCCAGGAGTCACCAGCTCTAGTATACTTTCAATTAATAGGTCAAGGAACAGTCTTGCCAGTTGTATTGTTGCCGGCTAGTTTTTAACTTTCCCCTACCCACTCCAGTTACAAACGGAGATCAGCTGATATAACTGGACTACACTCACCTAATGCGGTCCTATAATCGTGTCAGCAGATGCTGCAGGAACCATATCATACAAATCCACTCCAAGATGTTAGAGGAAAAAAACAAACGAGTAACTCGCGCGCCACTCAGCTCAGAAGCCAGATTACAGCCCCGGTATAAGTCGTCACCGCAACGAACTGAAATTGCCAATCAAATACACCGCGCTTTTCGCGCGAGGGAGTCCCCTTCGTTAGCTGAACTGGAGGCGCTGCGAAGTGGGCGTGCCAATTGGGTTCCTTTATTTTACCTTAAACCTCAGTTAGCTCCCATTATTAGTTGATTCGCATTTCTCAGCCATCTAGGTTTTTTTTATAAAGCCACTGAACTAACCGGAGGAGTCACCCACCTCTGTTCATTCGTCAAGCATTTTGAGTTGGTCTGGAAGATGTCAGAAACATCGAGCGAGAAGCAGGACACTACGAGTCTGGACGAGGACAGCGGGCATGATTCTGTGGACGAAATAAGCTCGGAGCGGGAAAGGATAGCATGTTTAGAGACCGCTGTGAACTGGATCAGGGACGAAGTGGTGAGTTGATTTTTGTTGTTGCTTTTAGCTAGAAGTTAGCTAAACAGCGAAGCTTAGTGTTTTTTTTGTTTTTGTTTACTTTGACACTCTCTGTTTAGAAATTCCAGAATAGTCATTGGCTGTAGGCGATATTCTCATGTTTGTATCTACCATTCAGTTAAAGCTAGTTATTTAGGGGTACACAATAGCTGGTGATGTAAGAGGCAGCAGTGTATGATTGTTATTTGACAATCCCTGAGCAAGCTTTTGCCCCAGGAAATCGGGCCACCACATCTACACTACCTCAACTCCCCTGCATGGGATAGTTACACCATCCAGTTTGTTTATTTTTGGGTGTATGTGTGTGTGTAGCCTGAATGCAGTCTCTGTATAGCAATGAGTTTATATATATTCTGTGTTGTGCACTATTGCAGCTTGATTAGTCAAGTGTGTTCTGGTGTCACTGCAGAAACTACTTTTAATACAGCTTGATAGTTTATACTTCTACAGAATTTGCTCATGCCATAAAAAGCAATGCAATGTTTTTCCCTTTCTGCCAGACTTGTAGCCTTAGATTGATTGTGGTACCAAAGTGCAGCAGCGTCGAATTCTGAGTTCCCCCATAGAATTAATTTAGTAGATAGTGCAAGTCCTACAGAATATAGTAAAGGGGTATTTATAGTCAACATTTCAAGTTATGTAGGTGCTTTTAGATACCTCACTTGTGTGGAGTTGTTAGTAGCCACTGTCAGAATACAGTATTGAGCTTGGTGTGAAAGGTACGAGAACGCAGTGGTCAACATTACCATTTGTAGTCCCATGAGGGAACTATAGGATTGTACGTGTATTTCTTTTTGTGTGTGTGTGTGCCTCATTTTCTTTTCTTTGTTTCTACCTTCCGGTCGGGGTTGTGTTTATAAAAGTCGTATCTAATTATTAGCAATGAATGATTCTTTAGCCATTCCGTCTTATTCTCTGGAGATTCTGGGGCAGAGGTCAATCAGCTTTTTCCACATCCTCTCGTTAATGTCACCAATTCCCTGCATTATAATCCATAGATATGCCTTGGGCAAGTAGCTGAGGGTTGTGTGTGTGTGTGTGTGTGTGTGTTGTTGTTGCTGTTGTTGTTGTTGTTGTTGTTCTTGTTGTTGCTGCATGGGTGGTGATGCATACCTTGTTCCATGTCCTGATTCATTGTTCCTACTCAGTACTAGTTATGCAAATATTGCTTACTCAGTTATAAAATACCCACTGTTGCCTCATGTGATCTCATGTGATGAACAGGCTGGACTTGGTAGCCTGTGTTTAGTTATTCTAGTTTTAGATCCTGTTTACACATGCCCAGTTGCCTCTAGCAACTTTGTTTATCAGCATTTTCACAGAAATGGCTAAAGGCAAAAAATAGTGCACACTTACCAAGTTAGTACACCTAGTAACAATATAGCAACGGGATCTAATATTTATTATTATTATTATCTTATTATTTTTTATAATAATAATAATAATAATAATATTATTATTATTATTATTATTATTATTATTATTACTATGATTAAAGCATTGCTTGCTTACAGATCATAGTGTGTAGGCCAGTTAGTGTTGTTAGAATTGAAGTGAAATGAAATTTCTATAAACTCGTTCTCCAAGTTCTCTCACTTGTTGACGTGGGGTTGCTATAGCACAGTTTAACTGTAACTTGATAAATTCGCAAAAGTTCTACCAGGTTATTTGCTGTGGGAAAAAGGACCTCTCTAGTTTCACTGCAGAAAAATGAACCTTGTCTTGCTGGCCGTACAAAGCATTGTGGCTTTAGCTGGCACTTGTGTTTTCTCATGAGGTGAAGAAGCCAATTGTTGTGTTTGCGTTCGTCACATGCCTGAGCGTGCAAGTGTGAGTCATTGGTTCAATAAAAGGATGGTTCTGTTCACCAGCTCAGTCTTCCTATAGGTCATCTCTTTTGTGTGATCCTCTTTGGTTGGGCATTGTGCGTGATACAGCCAGTGATTGTGTAATCTGGGAATAATAAATTTTGGTCGTCCTGCGTTGTTGGCCGCTATTGAACTGCATTAATTTTTGTGAAATAGTCACTCATATATACACACACACACACACACACACACACACACACACATTCACTGACACGTACAGATACACATGCACGCGCACACATTTGTTTTCAGTTTAGTTGTCCGCAAAGACGTATCTCTGCTGATGGTAAGACTAAATACCTCACGGGATATTGGTGTGACCTAATTAGGAAGATTACCTCGACACCATCAGCTGTGTAAAACACACACACACACACACACACTCTGGTAGTACCACTTTGTAAGGATTAGGTATAGCAAGCAAATTAGTGGCTGGAGATTGGTGCCGTGGGCATCAAAGAGGAAGCAATTCCCTCACCTCCGTCTCTGTGACTAATAGGTGCTTGGCTGCAGGAAAAATCCGCACAAATTTCTTACTTTTGTCAATTTAAAAATCATAAAATTTGCAATTCAAAGCCATAATTCTATCTCTCCTGGAGTTATGATTTCTATCAAGCAGACAGAGGTACACCACAGCAGCAACTACATGTAGTAGGCATGTACACATATTGCAGTGCCTGAGGGTGAATGTTGACCTGCTGGACACTGGGCATGTGTGGCATGTGTGACTCCTTGGCTGGCTCTATCTAAATGGCCCTCCACAGAAGGTAGGACTGGCCGACTGACTGACTGACTTGACTGACGTGTGAACTTTTCTCCTTAATGTGTTGTTACTTGTGAACAGAATGGAAACCAACCAAAGTCCTTTCACAAACAACGTAGCAGGACATGAAAGGTATTGAAAAGTTGGAAGTCCAATTAGCAGACCTGAAGTGGGAACACCCTTCAATATTCAGATCGTTAGAGATCTCCTACCAAGTCATCCAAACATTTGCAGATTGAAGTTACCTCTGCCTTATATTTTGTCCATTAAACTTTGCATGTGCTGGCTAAATTATCTCGACCTGCTGTTGGTATGAGGTCAAGTGTTGTGGTTACGAATTAGGTGTTAATTGAAGTACGACCGATACGATTGAGTTGCATAGCTGTTGAGGTAGCATATGGTTGTGGAATTATTGCCGTGCCTGCACTTGAGCTTCTCGCATTCATAGGAATGCTTGTGGGGACTGGATAATTAAGAGCCTTGTTCTTGCATCCTAAACGAGTAAGTGCTCTGTTGTCCAATTATCAACACGCCTCTGTGCACGAGACACTTGAAAGGTGGGTGTCTTTTTGGTGGGTGTGTCAGTAGCTCTCCTGGTGTCTATGTAGTCACACTGTCGTCCAACCCCTCCCCGCTTCCTCCCAATCCCCTCCCCCCCCCCCTTCCCTGACTCTACTCACCATACCTTATTTTCTTTTTTCTCTCCTCGCTAGTCTCTCAGGTGTGGCGTGCTAATTGGTGGCTATTAATGGTGCTAGATTTCAGTGTTGTGACAGTGGCATCCTATTCCCTCGGCAGGAAGCCTCGCCGAGTGCTTGCTTTCGTTAGGTCGTCATGGAGACGAAGCTGTTTACAAATATTTGCGGGAGACAAGTGTGGTTTTATGTGTCCTTTACTTTGACTGAGGGCCAATGATTGTGTCCTATCTAAGGAAAACCCAGACACAAAGTTTAAACAGAATGGTTATGAAAAGTAAGGCTCTCATAGTCCTCCCCCCCCCCCCCCCCCCCCCGCCCCATCCCCCTCCCTCTCTCCAAACACAAATTTGTCACTTTTCCACACCCTCCTCTCCAGCACATTATTTGTATAGTACATCTTCAACAACACTTCATTATCGCTTTGTTTCAATTATACACTGCAAATGGTTTCAAGAGTAAGCCCGGCGGCTACTTGATAATAGGAACTTAAATGTTCCAGTTCGTAATTCCTGTGCCTCCAACCTGAGCCAGTTAGGAACTCAAGTTAGGTTTATGGTCTGGAGTCACGGCCTCTGGGATGGTTGCGGTTGCCAGTAGCAACGGATAGCAATGATTGTTTGCAGAGGGATCGTCAGTTTCGTGTTTATGGAAAAATTATACCCATTAGTATGAAGATGCCATCTTCTCAGCTTTCTTAGGCTCGACCTATGTCAAATTGCATGTGGAATGTCAGGAATGAGCTGATATTTGATCGGTTAGCAACATATGGCCTTTTTATTTTTGAGGAAAGTTGACTAATCTTATAAATCAATGATTTGTGTATAATTGTAATTTGATGGTACGTGCTATTTCAAGGATCAGCTATAGCTAGCTAAAGTATACGAAAAGCCTAGCTATCTTGTTTGTGTTAGCTTAGGATTTTTTTTTTTGAAGTACATCGTTCATCTAAAATTCTCTGACTTCCTTAACCGGCTATTGGTGACTGCAGCTATTGTAGTTGACCTAGCTGTAAGGGCAAGGGTGAGAAAGCATGTGGAGTGAGAAGTGTGTTGTTTGTTTGTGGTGTCCTCTACTACTTCTGTCGTGACAGTGCCGGCATTGTGTCTTGTCTTGCTAGTCAGCTACGCCCAATGTTGCTCTAACGGACAGAAGGCTGGAGTCATCTCAACGTTATTCACGACTCTCTGATTGTGTTCTTATTCATGGCTGTGGGAGCCAGACATCCACATGTGACATTCTTTGAATTCTTGTGATGTTTGTGGCAGAAGTGACTCGCTGGTTGGATGAGGTGTCAGAGCCTGCCAAACTTACTGCTGGGATGTGAATGGCTACATTGCCTGGTCCTACCCTGATCTATTACATTTTTATTTACCCCCTTTAAAATATTCTCATATCTGATTGGATGCTGATGAGTAAGCGTCCAAATAAGTACTGAGCAAGAGATGTGTGTATAATGTATGCACACACACACACACACACACACACACTCATTTACACACACACACTCACACACACAAAACCTTCCTTCCCTCAGTCTGTTTTGTTTGTAAATGCCTAGTCTGTTTAGGGGAAGATGTTGACACCTTATCTTGGCATGCATGCTTGTCATTTCTTGAGAGCAATGATCCTCCAGCTGCTGTTGCTCACCCATAAAACACAGTGTACAGCTGGAATTTGAACTAGCTGGAATATGAAACTGGTTGCATGACAAGGAGAGATATTTGCTGCTGGGGGTGGGAGGGGGGAAAGAGATTGAGGAAGTGTTTGGAGTAAACTATCTTTGGTAAGCTATAAGACTGCAGTTATGTATTAAATACTCTTCTTGCTAACCTTTGACACAGGAGATGGATTATTTCACCTCTAGACAGACTTTCTTGTATGGTATGCTTTATTTAATTATCGAATAGTTCCTTAAACTATATTTAGCCGTGCTGCCTTTTAAATTAAGACCGATTATCCTTGGTTGAGTTGATGGCTGGCTTGCTGTGAGGGTCGGGTGGTTACTAAACTAAACGTAGCCTCTGGCTGTTCCATTTGCCGGGATTTGAGGTATCAGTGTATGGTATGGTATGGGGTAAAAGTAGCTAATTTGCAATAGATTCTTTGTCTTGCGATGCTTGGCTGGTTCTCTGTAGCTGACGTATGGATGACTGAGTAGGTAGTGGGCACATTGTCAGGGAACAATGAAGTGCAATGGATGGCGTCTTTTCCTCATTCCTGCAATGGATGGAACATAGCCATATTTGTGAATGACATCAACATTTGTATATAGTCCTGTGCCCAGAATACTATGAAGAGCTGCACCATTTTTTACAAATAATAACTGGCTGTGGACTGATGTATGTTCTAATCACACACTACCCTCCTTCTCCTCCCTCTCCCCCTCCCCCTTTTCTCCTCCCCTTTTCTCCTGGTCTTCACGTCAGTGGCATGGAATGTTTCTTATTTATAGTAGAGGATGTGCAAGTCAGTGTGGAAATTCCCAGAGTGAAGTTTATGGCTGCAGTTTGTACTGTGAAGAACTTGGCAAGGTTTTGTTTGAATGCATACAAACAGAACAGTTGGGCAGTTGGTAGCTATAGGTGTGATGACCATTAGCACTGTGTTGATGCTACATGGGACGGGGGGAAGAATTAGTTTGGATTGGCTGTGTGTGTGTGTGTCTGTGAATGTATGTGTTTATATGTGTGTATTTGTATGTGTGTATTTGTATGTGTGTATTTGTATGTGCGTGTATGTATGTGCGTATTTGTGTGTGCATGTGTATTAATGTGTTTGTGTGTGTCATAAATGTGGAATGCATGTATAGATGCAATGCCTACTTTGAGGTCTGGAAATAATTTCGTTGGTAAATTTGTAATTCGTACGGCTTGAAGTGATGGTCAGCCTTTCAAGTAATTTTGAAGAATTTGTTTTAAAACATATTCTTCCACGTGTGCCTCATGTAGCAAATCAATCATCATTAGAAGATATTATGTAATGTAATGGAGATAAAATCAGTAGGGAAGAAACCATAAGTTTTAGGATAAATAGACCTTGTGCCTTCACATTGAATTACCCTCTCTATTTACTCTTTAGACCCAATTAAAAGATTATGACAAGGACATCCTCCAAGAACTTTGGAGAATCAGGAACACCATCCACAGCATTAAGGATGTTCACAAGAAGGTGCGAAGGGAAGAGAGTCGTTTCCTCGACGAGACCGTCGATGACCGTTCACCCACACCCGAGTATGTTCCAGAGCCAGCAGTGCAGTTGGAGTACAAGCAGCAAGAGAAGGAGAAGCAAGAAAAGCTGCAGCTAAAAACTCATCAGCAATCTAGTAGACCAGAAAAACTGCCGGAACCTGAGGCCTGGAGAAATAACGTGGTCTCCCCCAAATCTGAGGAATCCCCACCACCATCTCCTGTTCAGTCGCCAGAGTTTATGAATTCAGAAGGAGAAGTGTACAAGATGGGGACTCTGCAGCTCATGGCCACCGCCCCCAACCACTTGAAGAAGTCCAGTGATGAGAAGCTGCTGGAGGAGTTCTTTGGATCGGATCACGTTAACAAATTAGGCATTTTTAAATCACAAACTTCATTGAACGCAACATCTGAAGGGAATAACAGCGAAAGTGAAGAAGCTGCGGAGAATAACGGTAAACATGGCGGGCGAATGGCACAAGGGGTATCCATGCCGAATATATCCACGCCCCCTTCCAGTTCACCCCATGTCGTGAATGGCCAACAGCAACATCAACAGCGGAGTAGCCCTTACAAGCAGTATGAAGCTAGCCAGCCATCGGTTCAGAGGAGGCTTCAAATACCTCGGAACCCCAACACAGACGCCAATCGGATGTCGTACGATGTGGCTTCTGAAATGGAGAAGCTTCGGGCCAGACTGCAGGAAACTGCCATTCAGGAGCTAGCTGAATTTGATCGCAAATACTCACCCAAGTTTATCCATGCTTCTGGCGGTGCTGGTTTTTTGCAGGTAGGAGGAGTTGCCGACAGCTTTGACGGGCGGAGGAGTGGAGAAATCTCTTTGAACCATTCCCGCCAAGGAAGTCTGGATAGTTCCATGTCATCCCAGCCCACGTCAAGTACCAATCTCATCAACGGGACAAAGATTGGGGGGTCAAGCAACGGAGGGGGCCATGTCCGCCAATATTCCCTGCCCATCGATCCCAACTATTTCCGCCAGCTGCAGCAGGAACAGTCGTCCAATGGGAACACCCCGCCCAATATGTCCCCTCGAGGCATGAGGACGGCGGGCGTTGTTATCGGACGCAAAGTTTCTGGTTCTTCTTCTGGCAGGACCCATCACATCTCTCCCTCCATCAATAACCTGAGAAGCCCCTCCCCTCCTCTTGTCGGGCATGTGCGACAAGTTTCGGGGGCATCGGCGGGATCGTCTGAGGGTGGGATGGTTTCTCCTCCTCTGGTCATTGGCAGCAGTTTCAAGTTCCCTGCAGGAATGGGCAGGCTCGGAGATGGAGCAGACCCCAAGGGAAAGCAGCAGAGTAAGCCTCCAGGCATGACACGTATCCCTAGCAACGGTAGCCAAAAGCAGCAGCAGCAACACTCGTCTCTATCCATGTCTTCTCCAGCAGGAATGTCTTCCCTCAACAACAGCAACAGCAACAACCGCCACTCCCCCGAAGCCCAGTTCCCTGCATCTCAGTCGTACGCCAACCAGCCCCATTACTCCACTGGTGCTCTGAAGAGGGGCAAGAGGAATAGTGCGGAGATCCAGGGAGACCAGGTGAGCACTTATCAGAGTCTGTACCACCACAACCAGCAACACCAGCAGCCGCCACAACACCAGCAACATGTCAACGCCTCCAAGCCTCTCGCGAAGACACATAGCTACGATGAAAAGGTCAGACAGGGCTTCCGACCTCACACCTACGAGAAGCTGTCGACCGTGCGCGACCAGCTGGAGGCGGATGTCGACGGGAACGGTCTCGTCATGGAGGTCAACAGAGGAAGCCGATACCAGGAAGGGGGAGTGGCGAAACATCAGCCTCATCCGCGGATGGACACTTCGAAACTCCCAGCTTCTCCTCGAATGGGGAGAGCGCCCATGTCTTCCAGCTTTGGCTCCAATGGGAAGCTTCCCTCTGAGGATATTCAACCTTACATGACCTCAGCCCAGCTCAAGCAACAGATGAAGTCTTACACTCCTTTCTCTAGCCACATGCAGCAACAGAGGGCGTACTCCATGTCCGCAGCGGACCCGCCCAGATTGCAGAAGAGGGGGAGTGGCAGTAGTGGGAGTGTCAAGTCTGTGGACCAGCGGACTTGGATTTGAACCAATCAGTAATAAGTTGTGCCGTATTATGGCTGTCATTGTGTTGGTGTTTGTGGGTCATGTTGAAATGTGAAACACTGTACAATATATTTTATTTTAAATGCAACTTGCAAATTTTATGCAGTATTTTAATTCCATTTCAACCATATTTTTTTTTTGCAACCATTTAATTTTGCAATTGTTTATATTGTAACAATTTAATCATTAGCACCTTGTGAAGAGATATTACAGATCATAACAGCGCCTTGCATACCATGTTTAGTCAAGACACAAGGTATACATGCAGGCTTTGTGTGAGCAAATAGAAAATATACCAAACAGATATGGTAAGAGCACATCACTGGTCATACATTTTATTTTATTAGTTGGAAAGGTTCCACCAACAATTGATTCAAATAAATGTGCTGTTCAGAAAAAGAAATTGTATAATTAAATAAGTGATAAGGTCACAAATTAACAAGCACAAGTTTTTATTTTTTAAACTTGCCAAATTAGTTTATTATTTCAATAAAAAAATAAATACTACTCAGGGTATCATTTGTGACACAGAAAAGAAAAGATGGGAATGAATTAGTAGCTTGCGCTTGAGAGAAAGAGATAGGGAGTTTAAAGCTGCTGGTATCATCGCCATGGCTACCTCCTGATGCTATCTGATCCTCCCATTAGCCCCCACTTCAGAGAGGCGTGGCAGTTCCGACTTGGGGTCAGGGTACAAGGAACTCCACTCGGTGGCAATGCAGTAGTCCAATCTCCCACACGGAGAATCCTCTTCATCCGCTCCTCCTGCCAGCACATCCCCCTTCACCCGAGGCTCTCCGGATCGGCACACGCCCTTCATCAGCCATTGCGTGGACATCAGCTCATCCATCCACTGCTCCAGATCCGGACCTGACTTCACCACGTTCCTCTTCCACGACGGGAATGAGGGGTGGAGTAGCTCCTTGCCGCTGGATGGGATGCGCTTGGCGTTGACTTGCTGTGGGGAAGTCAGCACCCGCTGGTTGGTGTGGGTGAGGGGAACCACCAGGAAGGACACCTGAGCCAGGAGGGGATTCCCCTTGGTGGTCAGCTCCACTTTGACGGTCCAAGTACCCGGTCGAACCGGTCTGTCAACCTTGGGCTTGTGGTGAGCGACAGATACAGAACCCTCTAGTCCCAAGGTGTGAGAGCTCACCAGGACACCCAGGGGATCGTACCACAGGACCTTCAAGTCCCCTTTCTCTCCCGCAGTCAGCCTCAGGGCGACCCCGGGCTCATCCCAGACTCCAAGGATTCCACCATAGTTGCGAAAAATACTCTCCTTGCCATCCCAGTGACTGCCAACCTGCAACAGAACGATTTATTCATAAGTCATTACCTGTTGTGATTACAATGGACACAACATAAAGAGGGGAAATTATGTAGCTACATAATGCACGATAGTACTTGGCCAAATGGTTGAGTCATGTACACTGGCAATGGGTTTACCCACTTCAAGTAAAGGATATAACTTCAGCACACCACTTGCTTCACAACACCGCCAGTACACACGATGTGATTCAACCATTAGCCTCATGCTCAGCCCGGTACCTTACCACACAGACTTTATCCTATAAATCAACCCTTTCATCCTCTCAAACCCTTTACCACAACCAACCCTTCAACGCATCGACGACCCTTTACCACCTCAGTGACTGCCACCTCGTCAGCTTTACATAAACACAACTCCGTCATGCACTCTACTCTTCACTTACCTCAATCTTCAAGATGCGTTTAGCCACATTGTGGTCGTACTCATATCGTCTGTAGTAGGGAGTGGGAGAGAAGAGGGACTCAAACTCCACCCCATTGAGTGTGTCAGAGAGAGCGTCATGGATGACAACCACCAGACCCACAAACTTATCTTCCTTCCTCAGCACATGGACCTCCTTCACTGCAGCCTGATGGGGAATGCCACATGCTGCCACGCCCCCTTCTAATATAAAGCAAACAAGCAAAAACCAACCGTAGATGAAATCAAATAGCCCCACCCACCTCGCTAATACACACTTCACTGCCAATGGGTGCAAATACAGTGCTATGAGATTAAAGAGTAGAATTTTGTTTTTGTTTTTGTTGTCCTTTTTTGAATGTTTTGTTATTATCTTCCAAAGTACAGGCTCCACTGACTCCAAACTTGGTACAGACATGAAGACTTCTCTACTTGTCACATATGTGGTTTCAAATTTCCCAACACATTGTGTACTTAATTTATAAGGTGTGAATTAACATGTGTTTTTCTCACTTGAGTGTCAAATGGTCACACCGTGAACACTTATCAACATTGCCCTTCACATATCTGAAACTACAACACACACACCACACTCTCTCTCTCTCTCACACACACACACCACCCTCTCTCTTTCTCACACACACACACACACACACAAATTAGCTATACGTTACCTTGACGAGTCACTCTGGTGTACAGTTGCTTGAGAGTGGTCCTCAGAAAGGATTGGTATGCAGAGAAAGCAGCATCAGCAGGCTTTGTGATGTCGTCTTCTACATGGAACACGCTCTCCCAGTACGACTTGAGGCTGGGTGTGGCAGGTGGGAGGAACCCATAAAGGTGGGCGTCCAGCTGCTCTATGGTCTCTTGGCTCACTATAGCCTCAAATTTTCGAGCGATGAAATGATGACCCTGAGAGGCCTATGCACGCACACACATACATAGACAAAATACCAAGTGCATAAGTAAAATTATATCATGAGGATATACTAAATGTTCGCTGCCGATGATGCATTATTATAGTTGTAATTCTAAATGATATATCAGCCGGGATGCCATTTTCAAAACATAGAAAGTAGAAAGCTGTCATATTAGAGATCCAGTATTCATATACTAACAAGTGTGCATACCCAAGAAACTTTACGACATTTGCAACCCAGTTCCGCTATATAAAGTCAGCCCATGCATATGATGACCCCTTACCTTCAGTCTTGGGATGTCGTGCGTGAGGAAGTCGTTGGGAGAGCAGCCGCACCAGTCCACGATGTGCTTGTACTGACAGCGACAGCCGAGCTTCCTGTTCCAGTTGGTCACACGCAAGTTGGTCTTGACGAAGGTGTGGCACATGTGACTGTTACGAAGGACAGTGTGGAAGAAGGACTACAGAAAGAACAAATAAATACAATAACACAACAACAACAACAAACAAAAAGATTACACTATACTAGTTTATTAACTTAGCTGGTTTTTTAATTCATGGACCCCTCAAATAATGAGCCCACAAGACAACCACCAGTTAAAATAATAATAAATTAACCTCCTGCTTTAAAATTATTCAAAATAATAAGTATCTATACAAAAAAAAGTATTAATCATTTCCCAGTCAATTGATGTATTATCATGCACATTAATCTACCAATCCAAGCTAAGGAGTATGTACCTCAGCTGGCAAGAGTGAGTAGCGATAGTAAGTCTTGAGCCCCACCAAGAAAGGGTCAGTTCCAGTCACCAAGTAGCGAGAGAAATTGCGGTGTATGGCGATCCAGTCGCTGCCTCCGTCCACGTTGATGTCAGGTGGGAGTGGCCTGTTGCTCACGCGCCACATGTGGTTGTCACATTCTACGAACGTTCGGTCCAGACCTTGCTTCATGATGAACCTGACAAACAAACAAACAAACTAACTAATGCATGGACTTCTATTGGAGAGTTTACAGACCTTGGAATTGAAGTAAACTAAAGTATCCTTCATTATTCGTGCGGTCCAATTAAAAAATTGATGTTAAATAAATGCTATTGTACTTTATGTTCTGTGATTATAAAAGCAGCTAGTGATCAGGATACAAAGGGAACGTCATCTATTGCTATGTGCACTGCCTAGACAGCGTGTCATACCTCACTCTTGTTTACATGTAGACAAACCAGTCCTAACCAACACACCCAGTACATGAAACTAACTAGTGGCATGCTTGAGCACAAATGGCGAGCGAGCCTTAAACTACACTATTGTTAAATGATTGATTTTAACAAATAACACTCAACCTACTAAAATAAAGTCGAGTTTTTAAATTAAGTATATGCGGTAAAGGGGTTCCAATGCCATAGTAACCGCTCCCCGCAACTGTTTGAATTGAAAAAGAAGCAACAAAATCAAGATCTCGTTATTTAAATTTTTCTTTGTGATAATCTTAATAGTAGTTGTAACGTAAAATACTTTCACACAACAGAACATACCTATGTAAGACTTACCTTCGTGGTTAGTCTAGTGGACAATGAATTTTCAAGTAAATGCTGTTGAGTAGGGCTTATAACTGTGACAAATAGCATATTAACTTACCACCGCCACTAACTCAAATAGAAATGGAGCTCCCTTGAGTTTTTGCGTTTTAACTGCACCCGCAAAACAATTCAATTTCTAAGGTGATACGGGTAATGGTCTCTAAACCAGAGGATTCTGTTTAGTGAAGTTTGGGACGCGGTCGAACGTCGAGCGAACACAAAAATACGGAGGGTCAAAGTACAAAATGACATGCATACGTCCAAACATATATATAAATAAATAAACAAACATCCCCGATTTTCAGTTGTGTTACCCCTGTAAGTGTCTCGCTCGCTACGCTCGCTCGCCAATTAATAAATGAAGCCAAATTTTTTACTTGCATTGCATGTCCAATACGTTAGTCCCTTCTGATTGCTTAGTCTTAATTCACACAGAAGAATTTTTTTTGTCAACAATACAGAGTGAGATGCACAAATAATTACAGTATAAAATGATATATCATTTTTTAAAAGCTACGAATGAAAATCTAGTTGTTGTTGTATTTGAAGCTTTCTTTGTGAATGGTTGCTCCATCCTTGTATAAAGGACATGGTAAATTATTTATTAGAGTATAAAGTCTTGACTTTGAACCTCACTGGATATCATCATTCAATCACCACTGTGTTTGTTAGAAGGCGGCAGAAAGGGAATGAAATGCACTTATCTTGTTGTCGGTGTTTCGAAATGACCTTAGCTGCATTAACTGGACATTTTTACACTCAAAAAAATCCTCTCTTTCTATTTGGTCTTTTACTCTGTTCAAAAAGATAACTATGGTATAAAATAGTTAAACCATGGCAACTCTCGGAATTATCGCTAGATGATTCCTCAAACCCATGGTTTAACTATTACATATAATATTTTATGTATATACTGAATTGGTACATTTCTAATAGTCTGGCTTCGCTTGTCTACTGCAACGATTTTGTAATATGTACAGGTTATATCACAAGGTGGAGGTAAGGTGGAGGTTTACAGGAGTAATACCATCGTGGGCTGAAGGCCCAAGAAGATTAGTGTAAATCCTGTACAAACCGAGCGGAGTGGTGCAAACCAACTTGTACCATGGCTCTAGGCTATAAGAATTGCATAAAAACTAAAAAACAACAACAAACAAACAAAAAACAACAACAACAACAACAACAACTTTATTGGACGGTTCACTAATTCACCTCCTAGGAGGTGGGAATGAGATATATTCACCGCGAATAGAATAATCTGATTGGACGGCTTTGAAATAACCATGGTACAACAATACTTGCTAGCTCAATGATTGCACCATCAGTACAGCACTGCTGGGTAACACACTCACATACCACACTTACTTCTTCAGTTCTCCTCCGTGAGTCTTCACAAAGTTTTTTCCACGATGCATTGACAAGAACTCCACTAAGTTATCATTGGTCCTGTACACACACACACACACAAAATGTACATCATCGTCCTTCTTTTGACCACACCCACCTGATGGGATAGTCCGATTCACTGAGGTTGATGAGATAGTCCCAGCTCCAATCAGTGAGCTCCTTCTCCAAGTCGGTAAGGGTGGCTAGCATCATCTGCAGGAGGGAAGCCCCGCCCCAAATGGTGGCCATTCTCCAGGTAGGGAAGTAGACATTGGGATAGTCAGACATGTCTTCATAAAGCTTGCGATACATGTAGTCTGAACGCTGTGGGGGGAGGGGGGGAACAAACACACAAACAAACCCTCAATAGCAGTAGCTTTCGTAAGCTTAGCTTGGCTACGGATTATAGGATTAGTAAGTCTTGTCAACAAATACGCTGTTCAATTATTACCTAAACATCAGCAGAAAGTGGTTCTTATGACATTGAAAAATCTCAGAAAAATTAAGTCATAGAACACAGCATAGCTGAATTTCAGATACCTCTATATTCAGAAACTCAGTGCTGGTCAATGATCAAATAAAAATGCAGACTCCCCCCCTCCCCGTTAGCAGTTGCTATGACATTGAAAACAGAGAAAAGCCACAAAACATGGCAGGAGCCAGTGTGCTAAAATGAAAACACCGTATTGTGCTGTCCCTGATCAAAGGATGATTGTGCATTGGAAAGAAAGAGAAATTCATTTTTTGTTTATAATAACCTGCAATAATGAAACTTCTTGGGGGTTTGAATAGCTCAGCATCAACAACACAGTAATAATAATACGGCGATAAGTCACGAAAGTGGGCGGCTCACACAAATGAATACGTGTATGAAAATCACTGTTACTTCTGAGAGTGTGTTAGTGTATGCAGTTGCTTCACTTGCTTGCCTATAATGAATTGTCCACAAAGTCACACCTACTTAGCCACACCCACTTACAATAGCCACACCCACTTACAGAGTCGACATGGACGTAGTAGTAGTGGTCAGAATGGTAGGTAGCTTTGAACAGTCTCTTGACTTGGCGAACAGCTCGTCCGTGCACAGAGAAAAGGAACACAATCCTCACCGGAGGCTTGGCTTTCAAAGGTGTAGCCACACCTCTTTTCTCGCCTAGTTTCCCACCTGCTGCCCCCACAGAGGCATAGCTTACCCCCATGCTTGGGTTGGGACCCAGAAGGCAGGTCTTCTTAATGGCAGTGTCGTAGAGAAGGTTGGCTTTGTGGAGACAGGTCACGTTGTGGATGAGCTCCTTGCAGCTCGGCGTCTTGGCTCGATGGATGGCAGACATGGCGTCTTTCTCTCGGGAGATATCGCACTTCCACACATCAGCGGGGACAGTCTGAGTGGCTGTGACAGAACTCAGGTCCTTGTAGCCAGGGACGGTCTTCTTGGGCAGTGTGTCTCTGGAGGAGGGCCTATCAGAAGGCGTGGCAGTGGAGGAGGGTAGTTGAGTGCTGGCAGGCGATGAGGAAGCATTGTTGTGAGTTGACCTGTGCTTGTTGTTGCTATGGTGATGGGTGGGTGTGGTGGAAGACTTGTGGGTGTTTTTAGTAGAGACGGGATTCTCCTCCTGCAATAATAAAAATGTGCAGAGCTAATCTACAACGTGGAGCAAACACCTGCCAAGTCATGTAGTAGTAGTTGTAAACATGAAAAGAATTGTTGGGAAAATATTTTCACAAAAAGGGGAAAGTAGTTAGAGTTTTAAGAAGTCAGTTTGTTGAAATATAAGCGAACACAAACTTGTGTCAAGTCAATCCCAATTCCCACACCATGAGCCTAGAGCATAACAAAATGGTAACTCTCTCTCTCTCTCAAAAGCTTGTGCATGACATGTTGAGTGTACATTCATAGTCCTTATGTCCGTGTTTGTGCATGTGTATACACATGTCCCATATGGGAGTGCCTACACACATGAAAAGAGGAGGAGTTAATTCCTAGTACTGGTAAAATAAACAAATAAATAAAAAAAAACAACACCAACACAATCACCAACACTAATGAATACGTTTATAAAAAGAAATATTAATAAATGTTCTCTCTGAGAGCAATAAACCAGCTGAAGCCGCAGTTAGGCCAGGGCAACACAGCACTTCGGTATGTACCTGAACAGGTGAAATACAACCACATCTTCACAGTTGTCACGTACGTAAGGGAATTTCTCCCAAATATCAAGGTTTCATTCATTGCTTCACTGCGGAGTGGTACAAGTGCCTTGTGGGTGTTATTACAACCTGAACAACAGTTACTAAACACTAAACTTTTCATAGTACAACCGAAAGTGCGAGGGACACAGAAACAACAAATAAACATGATACTTTCGTACGGAAAACAAACAACTAGTGAAATGGATCGGCTTACGGAATTACTACCAAATGCATTCACAACAGCAGATTAACTTTTACAACTACAATACACATCCTCCCACTCATTCCTTATCACTTCTACTTTCGTTTTAAAATTTTTTTAACCAAATAAATATAATACGGACCAAATTTTCCTTAACAGGATTATTTAAGAAGGTGTGAAGATGAGAGTAGGAGCATAGCAAGAGTGCACCTATTATGACCTAAACTAGCTAGTTTATGCTACATACACAATTATAATATATGAATTATAGTAATTGATAGTACAATGAAATTTAGAAAACAAGTTGATAAAGTGTTAGTCTTACAATTCTATTGTTATTTTGCAGCATAACTGCTGCCTCAGCATTGCCAACATTTGTGTCAGCTGAATTTTATCTTGTATCAATATCAGACAATCTAAATTACCAAAAATATCAAGTAATATCTAAAATATATTTCGATCAGATTATGCTTGAAAAATGAACCTGTTATGCCTCACTCTTTTTTATTTTATTTATAAAACCTATTAGCTATGCCAAAAATTGTGCCGGCATAATGTAGACATCCGTAACCTATGACCCGACTGGCTTGCCTTTAACTAACCACTTCAGACGTGTAACATCACATGCTTCATGGAGTGTGCAATTAGAGTACCAAACAGAGATAAACGAGGTGAATATAAACTAACTAAACAACAACTGTCTAATCATGACCATGCTAATCACTCACTCCAAGCTTTAAACATCCTCCAAACAAAACAAGAAAAAAAAACAATAGCAAGCTAGAGTCATAATTGAGGTTTCAATGACTTGAATTTCTCATTTAATTAGTTAAAGTCTTCCAATCTGACATAACTGTGATGCTAAATTCCCTGCAATAGGTATCTTTTCTCACTAAAAACTCCCCTGCATCTAGCTTCTTTTTTTCTTTCTTATTTACTCCAGAGGATGTTTTTACCTGATAACCTTTGGTTTATGATATCACCAAAAACCACAAATTTCTTCTTCTTTATAAGAAACATCCTTTGAAGTAAACAAGAAAAGAAAAAAGATGCGAAATGCTGGAAAGCTTTTAGTGAGAAGAGATGACTAATGCAGGGAATTTAGCATCACAGTTATGTCAGATTGGAAGAATTTAACAAATACAATTGGAAATTCAAGTCATTAAAACCTCAATTATGACTCTAGCTTGCTATTGTTTTTTCTTATTTTGTTGTTTGGATGTTAAGATCCATGCTGAACTATATCGGTTGATATTTTTTAGAACCATACCCTTTCATAAAGCGACAGAAATATCTCTATAGCAACGACATGCACCCACTACATATAAAAATGAATTTCTTTACTTCCCATGTAGACCTGTCACATCCTACAAGTGCAAGTACTTACCACTCCATTGGGGGTACTTGACACAAAGTTTATTTTATATCTAATTAGTACATCTTTGACATGCGTACATAAACACTCAATGCAAGCATAGGCAGTGCTTACACGGCGTATCTTGAGCATGGTCCCATTCATCTGGCTAGCAAGACTATACTTAGATTGCAAGTTATTGTTTTGTATATGAAGAGTGTTTTTCTGTTGTCATCTCATTCTATCTGTATATTTACCAAAATGCATTAAGTGTGGATGTTGATATACCCATAAGACAGCTAAGATCTTTACTACACTCTTGCCGCTGTTATAAACAAACCCAATAGCAAATCCCACATCTCTTGCTTTCCTTAGAACCTCAGTTTACAGTCACTTATCCTCCATACACTCACACACACAAACTCATTATATTAATGTATGCCAACTTATACAGTCAGCCATAGACTAATTCAATGACACGAGCTCCTCCTAATACCACGGTACACAGGTACAAGTCCACATGAATACTTGACAAGCTCTAATCTGTACCAATGCATGCACCACTTTTCAAACTACTTTTTTATATTCCTCTTATGTCTGTACATGAGCTATACTTCTTACAGATTGGTTTTAGATTTGCTGCTCACCTGGTGTTGACCATCTGGATTCAGAGTCCTCTGTTCCATTTTGTGAGGTCTGCTAGATTCCTGTGGAGCTGAAACAAGACTCCGCTGAGGCCCCAGCAAGCCAAGGGCCACCATCTGGAGTAGCAGTACTAGCGCAGCTAGGACCATCACGATGATCACTTTCTTCCTTAGAGTCATGGTTAGTCTGGTATTCGAGGACACTCACATTGCTGCTGCAAATTCACTGCTCCTCATCTAGTCATCATCCCTCCAGCTAAAGCCACTCGGGCTTTTTTTTTTCAGTTGAGCGCTAAAATGGATTAAAGCATTCGACACACCTCTCTCTAGTTGCATTTTATATTAACACCCCAAATGGTGCACAGTCAACAAAATTTCTAAATAGCGCGCAAGAATTGAAACCATACCAAAGCTTACGAGAATTTATTATTTATTGAGGGTGATGCGATTGTGATGATGATGTGATGATGCGTCGCAACATGGTTATTTTCAGTGCGGATCTACTTAGGTGTCCGTGTTAGTGCGGGAACGAAATATCAATCTATCTTAGGCTAGTTTCATCTCTAAGCTGAAGTGGGGGAGTACTATCTTTCCTGGCGAAAAGCTTGAAACTAAGTATGAATTTGCAGAGCGAAACGGAACTGTCCGTAGATGAAAAGCAGGCCAGCAATGCTAGTGACCGAGAAGAAGGGTCTAGTTCACCCTGTGAAGAAGTTGTACCAGCACTTGATAAAGCCAAATCTCTTCCTGATCAAGTAGAAGAATTGATAGAAGTTCCACCCCCAGTACCAAAGTCAGGTTCATCAGTACTGGCCCACAAACTGTGGATTGGGAACTTGGACAAACGACTGACTGAGTAAGCTTACCAGTATAATCAGTTACATAGCATAGCTGACATGGAGATAGTAACTGTAGACAAGCGTATATCGAGTTTAATTGTGAAGTGCTAGCATAGCAAGTTAGTATGTTTACAATTAAATATTTCTCTGTAGACAAAATATCCTGAGGTTTGTTGTGAAATATGGAACAGTGGTGTCTTTCAGATACCTCTTTAGAACTGGATCAGAAAGAGCAGAGCCTAGGGATTATGTATTTGTGGAATTCTCTACAAGAGAAGTGAGTTAATTAAGTCAAATGATTTAGGAGCAAAGTGTTAGATGTTTAGATGGAAATGGCGTGGAAATTAAACTCATGGAACAGATTGAATCACAAAATTTTGATATAGATTTTATATCATATGTTATAAGCAAGCTATTGTAAGATTATATACAGTATGTATGAGGTCCTTACAGTATGTATATACACTCTCCATGTGTTGTTCCATCTGTGTAGTGCTGCAGTCCTTACGTTTGTACCTAATGATATTCATGCATTTGTTCCTAGGCTTCCTGCAAGTATTCTGCCAGCTACATGATTAAAAACATGTGATTATTGGTCACACTACATCAACTTTACCAGATATAGTATAAATAAAGCAAGTCTATCTGTCGAATGCTATCAATTATTGGCATTCCTTCATATGAACCGGGGCCTGTGAGTCATATAGCTAGCTACATACGCATAAAGCCGTTAATTGCTCCAATTAATTGAGAAAAGTGGCATCTCTCGCATCCTGTGCAACAGCAGGTATCTCAGCTTTGTGTACACTACACAGCCTTAGCCCTTACTACTCATCACAAACACACACACACACTCAAAATGTGACTACCAAACTCAAGGCAAACAACAGCCCCCCCCCCCTCCCCCCGTCCTGCTCTCTCTCTCCTGCCAATAAGATTGTTTTCTTTCACTGTTCAATTTTTTTTACCAACAAATATTACGCCCTCGGGCGGCGTACTTACAACACCATGTTATCTCACACAGCTGACTCCACTAGGTGGTCACATCAACAAGCTACTCTTTCGTTCATTAAACTCCATACCTCTTCTTCCCCCCCTCCCCCACAAGCCTATCACGTCACTTAACAAACTACTACAAGCCCTAAATATTTTTCCTTTGTGATTAGATTTGCTTGCACTCATTATGCTCAAAATTATGCTGGCATAATTTGTAAACCCTATACAACAAGGGTGAGGGTGCCTATTTTTTAAGAATGGTATACAATCAGTGCTACATGTGTGTGATAGTGTGTGTATGTGTGTGTGTGTGTGTGTGTGATAGTGTGTGTGTGTGTGTATGTGTGTGTGTGTGTGTGTGTATGTTGCCCATCCTTTAGGTATCAGTCTCTTTGAGATAGATCTCCACCAACTGTTGGTATGATATACATGGCATCTGTCAGTGTTTGCTGTGTGCCATGTAAGGTATGGGGTGGATTACTGCTCCAGCTTATTGCATTCTTACATGTATTAGTTCCTTTGCTCTCTTTGAAGGGACCACTTTTTCGATGGAACATGTTTCTTCTAAGACTGTGTGAAGCCAGGCTAGTGGTGTGTGTGGTTTATGTGTGTGGTGTGTGTTTTATGTGTGTGTGTGTGTGTGTGTGTGAAGACACAAGAGCTGCAGTAAAACATCCCTATTCATATCTTGTGGTGTTTGTGGTGGTCTTTTCCCTTATTACCTATTGTCACTCTTTATTACATCTATTCACCTCCTTGTGCAAGAGCTCACACACACACACATACTGTAATGTCTGTACACACAGGACAGTAGTAGTAATAATAGTAGTAGTTGGCGAGCGAGCGGAGCAAGCGAGACACTCTCAGGGGTAACACAATTGAAAATCGGGGATGTTTGTTTGTTTATATATATGTTTGGACGTACGTATGTCATTTTGTACTTTGACCCTTGCGCATTTTTGTGTTTGCTCCGTGTTCGACCCCGTCCCAAACTTCACTAAACAGAATCCTCCAGTTTAGCGATCATTACTCGTATCACCTTTGAAATTGAATTGTTGACCGCTTTGAATTGTTTTGCGGGTGCAGTTAAAACTCAAAAACTTATGGGAGCTCCATTTCTATTCGAGTTAGTGGCGGTGGTAGTTAATACGCTATTTGTCACAGTTATAATCCCTACTCAACAGTATTTACTTGAGAATTCATTGTCCACTAGACTAACCACGAAGGTCAGTCTTGCGTAGGTATGTTCAGTTGTGTGAAAGTATTGTGCGTTACAACTACTATTAAGAATATCACAAAGAAAATTTTAAATAAAGTTCATGTCTACATGTTCTGGAATGGAGAACTGTTTGAAGTTTTTCTGTAGAACACTCGGGAACTGTATCATGTATACGTGTATGCATTAAAACAGCTGCCTGGCTGTGACTTTGTCTGGTAAAGTGTAGCTTTTTAGAGCTTCACAGCATAATGTTGTTGTTGTTGTTGTTGTTGTTGTTGTTGTTTTTCACTGCTGCTGTATTGGGTTATCCAAAGTAATCAGCATTCCAACAGTTAATGATGGCATGGTACCCACCCACCTTGCTATGTGCAAACTGGAGCTATATATGTACACTATATAAGCTATTTAACAGTCATTCTGATAGTGTAACCTTCCATTAATCCAGCCAACTCTGGGACTCAGATTTATTATGGGTACACTCTGAATTCTAAAGTGTTAAAAAGAACAGTTTACAGATTAGTAACTTTGTAGCGAAGTTGATGAAGGTTTGAGCTGCGGTGTATTGTGTGAGAAAATAATACACATCTCTACTAGCATTATGTTTGGGGAGTGTTGGTTGTCATAGAACTATTTCAGGAATTTGGAATGCAAGTGTAGCCATGCCATGTGAATGCGTGTCATGATTCTTGTGGGATGCAGTCATTCTAACTCAACATGTTGCATACCCTCAAGCACATGTTATCTCACAAGACATTCCCCACCTATCTAGGGAATGGCTCCAGGGTGGGTTGTAGCCAGCCTTGGTGTGAGGAATGGCTGGAGGGTAGGTTGTAGCCAGCCTTGGTGTGAGGAATGGCTGGAGGGTGGGTTGTAGCCAGCCTTGGTGTGAGGAATGGCTGGAGGGTGGGTTGTAGCCAGCCTTGGTGTGAGGAATGGCTGGAGGGTGGGTTGTAGCCAGCCTTGGTGTGAGGAATAGCTCCAGGGTGAGTTGTAGCCAGCCTTGGTGTGAGGAATAGCTCCAGGGTGGGTTGTAGCCAGTGAGGAATAGCTCCAGGGTGGGTTTTGGTGTGAGGAATAGCTCCAGGTTGGGTTGTGGCTAGCATGGCTCCTCCCTGTAGCTCCCAGAATCCCCAGGAGGAGTGGGGCCAGATTTTGGATGATTTGTGGTTTTGAAAATGTTTTGTCTCCTGCTTTGTACACTATCGGTACTTTGCAGGCAAACCACAGTTGTTTTATTTATTTTTTAATTTTTAAATTAACATTTGCTATTTATTTATTTCTGTAATGTAGGAAGCAGAGAGTGCCAAAGATAACTTGAATGGCAAGAAAGCTCTGGGCAAGAAGATTATTGTAGACTGGGCCAAGCAGGACCAAGGGGCCTTGAAAAATGTAAGTAAAGTGATCTCTGGGGGGGGGGGGGGGGGGGGGGTCCAATGTACGTATGGATTTTTAAAATGTTTGTTACGTATACATACATTGGTGTTACTAACTTTCTGTGAACTCCACAGTGCATGTGTTGGTGAAGTTTTAGGAATTGAGTCAAGTCTGAAGTAAAATGAGTAACCAACTAGTGGACTTTGAACTCGGTTACATGTATGGAAGTACAGTCGGTCTGTATGCTGAAGTGGTTAAATAATAAGTGAGGTGTGAATACCGTGTCAAGTACGTACAATCCTAATCGAGTACTGTAATAACATTTGCTGGGCTAACTTGCTTGTCATTGTTGCAATCAAGCATACTGCTAAACTGTGGCACGCTGTGTCTACTGGTAGACTCAATCTCCTCTTATCCCGGCACCTCGACTACGGACATGCCTCCATACCGGGCACAAGCTAGCCACTCAATTAACCAATTCTTACCTTGCGAGTGCGAGGACTCTTTAATGTGACGACCACTACCAAATGTGGCAGAGCAAGAAAGTTATAGAGAGTTGCAGAGAAGCCTACTGAGGGGTGCAAGAGAAAGAGGACTGTACTTAAGCAAAGCCTGAAACTTCTTGCAACTATGGTCTTTCCCTGAGTGGCGGGCATTTGTGAGATACGGGCACCCTCAGGTCCCAAGGTGCCTGGATAAGAGGGGATTGAGAGTCTGTATATGTTGGCTGTCACACACACACACACACACACATACATACACACACACACACACACACACACACACACACACACACATACCACTGACACATACACACAAACACGCACAACTCTGTTTGTGTTCTTTCTTGCATGGTGTGAAGCAGTGTTTCTTGTTGTGCATGTGAAATTTGACGTGACAATGAGCACATTGTTACGCTATAAGCTTGGAGCAAGAAAACAGCAGCTGCTCTACCTTTCCCCTCCCCCTCCCTCTCTTTCTCCCATTCCCTCGAAATTAACTGTTGATTTAATAAATCATTTCCATTTTATGTCATGTCAGGTTGCTGTCCCATCCAACTGCTGGCATGAGCTCCTTTCCTAGTATTCAGACACATCACGGGGTTGAAATGTTTTTGAGCAAATGTACTGAATAGTACCAAAGAAGTTCTAAAATAATGAATATACTGTTATGCTGAAGCACAGTGTGTGTGTCTTATCTTTATGATTAGAAGATAGCCAGTCACATGAGTAATCTGATTGATCTCTTACTTGAATCTATTCAATCAGAATCATGCTTTGCGGCATTTAGAAATTGAGTATATTGGATGTTAGTTGCTACTCTCTTAATTAAATCTTTTAGATAAATTTACATACAATTGCCTGTGCATTCAGTTGGGCTGTGGTACTGCCTTTCATTGGCAATATCTTACCATTTAGTCCAGCAAATGAACTACAGACATTTTCTTTTGGTTTTAGCTGTTGCTATGTTCTAAATCAGAATCTGCTACATTGATTTCATCTTCTACAATATCAGGATTAGAGGAGGGAGGGGTTGGGCTACTGCTAGATGAGTTGCTATTACTGACTTCTTCCATGAATTACTATTCCAGTTGACTAAGATTCTCTGTTAGTCCAATGGTAATATACGAACTGTTTGTGTAACTCATCCTCTCTTCAGAAATACCACAATTTGTTGGTTGCATTAAACATTAAATTAAGTAAAATGCATTTAAATGACACATGAGGTTCTGAATGGACCAGACCATTACTTTATAATTTTTTTAATATATATTTTTAGTCTGGTGCAGTATCTGAGACTTGGAATGTCAGTTCTGTGTCAGACACTCTCAGTAAGAAAGGAAGGTGAGTGAAACCAGTATCATATACCACTCCATTTTATTACCATTATTATTATTATTATTATTATTATTATTATTATTATTATTATTATTATTATCATTTTGTTAACCTGTCATAATACTTGTTTCCTCTCATAACAGGGATTGCACTGCTACTCACAACTCTTTTTTTTATTTTATTTTTTTTATTTAACCTTCTATTTTTTAGCACATCAGCAAAGATAGCTGCTCTTGAAGCCAAACTGAAGCAAATGGAGGAGTGTGACCTCGGGACTGCCCCACCTCCTGCCAAGAAGAGGAGGCCCAACAATGGCCGACCATGGAAGACACCTCTCATCACAGCCACTGGTGGTTACTCTACTGTCAATCTCACACACAGAAATTCCTGTCAGCAAGGCAGCTCAAACCATCAATCAAAACTTTCTTACCGGACATTGTAATATATTGGCTTCACAAACTGAGGATACACCTTACCAGTCATATACCAACCTCCTACACATACAGTCACAAGCAAGATACACTCAATTTACAGGTGTTCAATTATGGCTTATTTATACTTCATTAATTAACTCTATGTTTTGGCATTCAGTTGCAAGCCAATTTTATTGTTAAAGTTGGTATAGCGTCGTCACGATAACTAGTACAGTGTACTTAGGCAAGCTGTGGTGAATGGTTCAATGCTTACATTTTGCGGTCGTTAGAGTAGTCTGTCGTCACTCTTCATTAGTTTTAACTTTTTACTTCCATCTTTGTGGAAATCATGGCTGACAATGGAGGTACTCCGCCGCCTAGTTTGGAAGAGGACTCTGAAAATGTCGTGGACGACACCCAGGCGAAGCCTGAACAGCCCGACATTAGTTTGGAAAGTATCCTGAGTGTTTGTAGAGAGTCCATGGTCTCATAAGTTGGGTAAAATAAAATATTAAGGGACGGCAAATTGTTTGAGCTATGTGCCGGAGTCGGTCAAGTATGTGTAAGGTAAAGGGTCGACAACACCTGTCTCCTTATTCATTTTTAGTGTGGAAATGTCCTGTTCTGTAAAAAGTGTGTTACTTCCTTGACCATAGATCAGTCCTTCCCTTAATAAAGGAGGCACAGGGTCAGCATGGGCTGAGGCATGGAGACTACCAAAGATATAGGTAATGTTTAGTGTGCTGGAAGGTGTGTCATGTGATCTCTGTGGTGATTCACTCTGAGGATCACGTGATCGAATTAAACTGTAAACAATGAGGAAGGGTCAAGTATGTAATGGCGGAAGTGAGAACAGTTTTAGTCTTGCAATTATTGGGTATTTGCTGTTGTTGTGCAGGATGTATTGCAGTCGTAGGCTGCGCAGAATTCGCAAGTCACTCCATTTTGTTCAAGGCCACAGGAACAGGTTCCAAAAAAGACCTGTTACAGTAGAGAAAATCACAGATGCCAGGTATGGTAAGGTGATATCACACAAGTTGGTGATATCACACAAGTTGGTGAATGCGCTTAGAGAAGTGGAGGTTAACTGGCTCAGAATAGTGCACTAGGGCTTGTTATGCCAATGCAAATAAGTATTTCTGCATTGAGTAATATGTTACACAATGCATGTGGAGTAAATAACTGGTAAAAGGATGATATTTGCAATGGCAGTAAACCAAAAATGAACTGAAATAGTATTGGGGAGGAAACTACAAAGCATATGGTGGCGATAAGATAAAATGCTCTTCTCTTAGAGTGCTTCGTTTTGTTGTTGTTGTGAAGGTACTTGTGTATTGAGCTGGTGTGTTCTGAGCGTGCCTGGGCCGCTGGCATGGAACTGAAGCAAGCAGCCAACACCGAGCCCAGGAGGAGGTTCCACTTCCTTCGCAAACTCTCTCGTGCCAGGAAGCACGCCACCAACCTGAGCAAGCTGTGCGAAGAGTGCCCGCGCTGTGACGCCCGCACTAGACTGGAGGCTCAGGTTAGTGAGGTCACAGCTGGCTGGGTGGGAGTGAGAATTAACTGTAGGAGATTTATATATTGCTATATGTGTGGGTGGAAGGGAGGGGGTGTGGGAGGGGAGGGGGGGGGGATTTGGCGTAATTTTTTTTATGAGTGATGGCATCATTTTTAGATTAAACCGACTTTACATAGCTACGGTAGTCCATACAGGTATTCCACTAGCTCCAGTTAGTGAGTTTGTATTTATAATCCTTTTATTTTTTTAAATTATTTTATTAATGACCGTTTACTGCCGTCGTCTAGCTGTATGTGTTACGTAAATAATGTGTGCAGGCATATAGCAGTTGGATGGAGGGAGCACTGATGTTTGAGCAGCAGAAGTGGCAGGATGCCTTGCAAGCTTTCGGGCAGTCTCGGTAAGTGCTTGTAGTGGTGATGGTGATACGTGGTGGTTGGATTATGAATAAGAAAGCACCATCGATGTAACTACTTTATTTTAAGAATGACTTGATAGTATATGCTGCGTGATACTGTAAAGTTGGTCACAAAAAAAATTGGTATAGTTGATTATTGCTAGTAGATACCCAGACTCACAGTCACCCTAAACTTTTGTACATTAGGAATGCAGTAGCATAAAGTAATTTAATCCATCCATTTCTTATTATCCTCTCACCACTTGGTTTAGTTGCATCAGTTTCCATCTCCTGCTCTCTTTCTTGAGCCCTTTCCTCTCTTCAGCTCTTGTTTCTGGAGTCGTAAATTCCCATCTCCTCCTTTGTCTTGAAGCTTATAATTGTATATATTTCCTCGATTGTTTTCTCTTCAGTACTTCCCATTTATGTCACAGGTAGGGAAGGTAATTGGGGAAGATAATTGAGCAATTTGACTAGTACGAGTTAGAATTTACAAACGGTGTATTCTGTGACAGGACCATCTACGAGAAGTTGTCTAGCGCGGTATCGGAGGAGCAGAAGGGCGTGTACCTGCAGCGAGTGGAAGAGATCTCTCCCAACATCCGCTACTGTGCCTACAACATTGGAGACAAGTCCACAGACATCAGCCAGCTCATGGAGATGAGGAACGTCTCAGACATGGTGGCCTCTAAGATTAACGTGAGTGAGTGAGTGAGTGAGTGAGAGGCTGATCGTTGATGAAGAGAGCGTGTCTGGTTATTTTTGGTTGTTTTCTTTTTTTTTAATTTTGAGCTAATTTTTGAGAAAACATGAAACTGTCAGTTCTGCGTTGGTACTAGCTTTTGTGAGTAATGCCCCCTAGCATCATGTCTTAGCATGTTACCTAGAATAATTTTTTGCTACCCACGGTAGTTTTACTTATGCTGGAAAGTTAATGAAGTGCTGGAAGTGGAGTTTCACGACAAAAATATATATTGGTGAGTGTCTCTGGCCTGTTTAGCTTCTTCTCTTATGAAGACAGCGTTTACGTGTACCGTTTACATTGCTCGAGCTATATTGATACCTGATTAGAATAGCCAATAAATTATTCTTTTGATCTGAGATGATTTTGTAACAGCTAGCTAGTGTATCCTAGCACTGAGGGTTCACACCTTCGGTGCTTTGCTATTATTTATTTGTTTCTCTCTTGTGTGCATAGAGGAATTATGCTCTCATAGTAACTCTTAACACGTTCATCATAACATTGCCTCTAAAAGTACCCAATTCCTAAATATTTTGACTGTACTTACCCCATACATGGATTGAATAGTCTATGGTCAGTGTGTATTTTTCTATATTTAGAATATTATGACCTGTGGCCCATCACACTCCTCCCAACTCTCAGTATTTTAATGCAACAGATTTAACATTTGTTAAAGTGCAGTCGATAGTTTTACTGCTGGTAGACTCCACTGCATATTTCCAATGGAATTCTGCTGGCTAAGCTAGTTCACTTTCTTTTTGTTCCTTTACCAAATCTTCAAGGCTCCACTTGCATGTGTGTTAATTATTATTCAATACCTCCTAAATATAACTGGCAGTAAAGGCTCAAATTGTGATGGCGTGTAAAGTGTAACATTGTCTTCTTTTTTTTTTTTTTTCCAGCTTGTTCTGACCAAGACCCAGGAGAAAGCTGCCTCATCTCTGACAGAGATCCAATGGCTGGGTAAGAAGGTGCCTGTGAAGAGTGAGAAGATTCGAGTGAGCCTCATCAAGCTACAGCTGGTGGAAGGAGAGCTGGGGAGGATGGAATCAGAGACAGACAAGATGGAGGCGTATGAGGGACTCCTCATGGAAGTGCAGGACACAGTGCAGCTGGTGCAGCAGGAGCTCACCAACACTGAGACAGTGAGGCTTGGGGCCTGAGGAGGGTGGGGCTGGGTGGGAGGGAGGGGCTGTGGAGAATGGGGCTGGGTGCAGGACACAGTGCAGTTGGTGCAGCAGGAGCTCACCAACACTGAGACAATGAGGCTTGGGGCCTGAGGGGGTGGGTGGGGCTAGGTGGGAGGAGCTGGGTAGGATAGGATGGGGGTGGGAAAAATCGAGTTTACTGTTTTGTTGGATGAGGGGGGGCAGGGCTGTGTAAATGGCTTGGCTGGTGTAATGGTTGTCTACCAGACAGCAGGATTGGGTGGAGCTGTTTTGTTGGAAGACGAACTATTAATAAAATTCACTTTCATTGATTGACTGTGTTGTTGGGCAACCCTGGCATCCTCAGTCTCTGGATGTTACCCAATTCCTTCCTTCATTTGTTCACCTGTTCCACGTGCTTGCTGTGTGTGTGTGTGTGTGTGTGTGTGTGTGTGTATGTGTGTGTGTAGTCTGCCAAGGAGAAGCGCACCATGAAAGTGGACGCTCTGGTGGGGCAGCTGCACGACACCTTGGATTACCTGTCCCATGTGAAGATCACACACACCATCCACAGGAACCTCCTCCTCCTCAGTCTCATGAAGTCTTCCGCTGAGGCTGGACATGGTGCTAAAGTGGGCGGGGCCAGTGGTGGGAAGCAAGGAGGCGCTGGAGTGGGGAAGTCGTCTAAACCACAGGATTTTGTTCGAGTCTATGATATTTTGTTGCAAGTAAGGATATTTTGGAGAGCACAGTGTGAGGGTTTTTAATAGCCTTAATTAATGACTGTATAATTGGTGTTAAAATTTGAATTAAAAACTGAAACTGCCTACAATTTTACGCACATGCAATGATGAAATAGAATCTCTCTATGCACTCACTCTGTAGATATGCAGTGTATGTGTGTGGGTGCATATGTACTAATACACATGTGTGCGTGGATGTGTGTGTGGATGCACATGTGTGCGTGGATGTGTGGATGCACATGTGTGTGTGGATGCACATGTGTGCGTGGATGTGTGTGTGGATGCACATGCGTGCGTGGATGTGTGTGGATGCACATGTGTGTGTGGATGTGTGTGGATGCACATGTGTGCGTGGATGTGTGTGTGGATGCACATGTGTGCGTGGATGTGTGTGTGGATGTGTGTGTGGATGCATGCCTCTCACTGAGTTTCTTTGTAATTACTATATTCTATTATAGTATGTGGTTGAACTGGGAGACTTGCTCAATCAAGCTGATGACTTGAGTCGACAGAAAGAGACGATGGCTCGCACGTTTGCCTTCAAGGCGTTCCGCTGCTTCTATCTGGCTGAGTCGTATGTCGCCATCAAGAAGTGGGAGGAGTCCATGGGCCTGTTTGACCGCGCCTCTCAGCATGTGGCGCAGGCTCTAGAGTACTACAGGGAACGCAAGACAGAAGTGGAGGACAAGATCGACAAGGTCAGGTGACCTGGTAGTGTGAGGATAATGTATCATACTCCTCTAATACATGTATATATGTTGTTTTGACAACCTCTTACCAGGGCTACTGACTGATAAGTGTCTGTAAAAAAAATTGGATCCTAATTTTATCTGATAGTTGTGACAATTGTGTTGGAAACTTTAATTGCCAAGTGTTTACTGGTGAGCGAGCGAGACACTCTCAGGGATAACACAAGTGAAAATTGGGGATATTTGTTTGTTTATATATGTGTGGACATACGTATGTCATTTTGTACTTTGACCCTCGCGTTTTTGTGCTTGCTATGTAGTCTACCCCTTCCCATACCTCCACTAAACAGAATCTTTTGGTTTAGCAAATCCCGTATCATTCAAGGAAATTTAATTGTTTACCTCTTTGTACTCACTTGTTTCTAAATGCCACAAGACACACTATTGTCTTAAAAACTTACTGTTAGACTCAACATTGTGCAGTAATTCTTTAAAACTTCTTGTTTTTTCAAGTCGCAAAATGTTACGGCGAAAGGTTACTATGGCATTGAGACCCTTTACCAGTCATACTTTCAAAAAAATCGGCCGTTTATAGTAGCTTTGACCACTTGTCAGAAGCTACTGGATTAGAGACAACATATAATACCAGACACTACAGTTTTCTATTTCCTCACTCTCTTTCCTACGGTACATTTCCTTCTGTCACTTACATTGGACATTAGTAAATATCAGAAAAGTGTTGGCATTTCCCTGGGAGTTCCTTTAGTTTTGTATTAAACATAGCAATACAGAATTTTATTTCTAATTGGACAAGCTTGATAAAAGTAATGGCTTGTGTTGTGGGCTTTAATAGGAGAGGTGAGTGACCTGTATCTAAGTATCTGTTATTATGAATGCCTATTGAAAGGTAAAGGACTTGTTCGCTACGCTACTCTTGCCTGGTTGGCATTTTTAGTTTTATAAATGGCTGTGTGTTTTTTGTTGTTGTTGTTTCACAGGCAATTCTTTCAGACCTCACTAAGTTGAGAGATGCCATTCGTGGCAGAAAGTGTGAAGTCCATGTGGATAGTGTTCTAGGTAAAGGGTAGTCATTATTATAAGTATACAGCATGTCTCACTCATGTGTGTTTCCTTACAGCTGATGAAGCACCACCTGAAGAAGCCATGAGCAAACTCAGCCTGGCATCTAAGGTATTTTATGTTTGTGTGTGTGTGTGTGTGTGTGTGTGTGTGTGTGTGTGTGTGTGTGTGTGTGTGTGTAGGTGGGCATGTAGGTGGGCATGGGCATGTGTTGGTGTGGTTGTATCCATTTAGCTACATTGTGTGCATGCACATGTGTGTGTCACATGTGTGTGCTGTAATGCTGTGTTACAACTGATTGTGGGACATATCATTACTATTTCTGATTAGCCTCTGACTGAGAGACTCGATCAATTTGATCTCGGCTCCTCCACGGCTAAACCCACTTTGGCGACCTTCCCTCCAAGTTACCGCCCAGTTCCCAGCAAACCTCTGTTCTTTGACGTGGCCCTGGACCGCATTACGTATCCTTCCCTGGACCAGAAGGTGGAGAAGAAGGCAGGTGGCCTCACGGGCTTTGTGAAGGGACTCTTTTGGGGCAAGCAAACTTGAGGATCTGGACTAGCTTGGTGTGTTTGTTTGTGAAGACGATTCTTCTTATCATGCTATAGTCATAGCTTCATTATCATCAGGTACTGTATTTTATATTATACTTTATTGCTGAACTAAAACTTGCCAGATTGTTCATTTGTAGGGCAAGAGAACCTGTAATTATATTGGGCCAGTGTTATTGGGAAGCTCCATCTATCCCATAATTGGGATTTTGCTTTACAATTTATTTGTCGAATTTTCTGTTGAGGAATTTGTACCTGCCTCGTGTGTTGTAGGCTGGGCTGTGAATTTTGAACAGTCTTGGGCCAATGAGAGAGAGATTATAGTGTGGGCACTAATTAGAAAGTGTTCACGGATCCTGTCATAAAGTAATTTAAGTTACTGACACGATTATTCCCTTGGGCATGACTATATTACAGTGAATGAAGTGGCATGCTCAGACCATGTGTACAAATATAGTCCTAACAATTGAGGTGTTGTTTTTATTGCTGTTTGTTTTGAATTGTGTGTATGTAGTAGTTATTAGAATCAAGATACTGTCTAAAAATAATGGTATAATATAAAATATAACAATTCTATGATCATAAAATTGGAAAAGGTTTGGCAAATGAATTCTACTCAAGATATAAAATTTTTTTTTAGTTCTAAAAGTTCAATGTTAAAATTCTACGTCTCTAGATAGTTTGTAAACAGTATTATAGTTCAGCAGAAATTTTCACAGCGCATTCACTAAGCTTCATCGTCAGCCGTCAAAGCAGATGATTGTTGCTGGAAAAAGAAAAAAAGAAAATACGTTTTTAAAACTACCTTTATAAATATCATCACTCGTGTCCATGTGTTCTCTTAACCAGAACTAACCGCATTTTTGACTCATTACCGACTCCTATACCAACTTGACAATTATCAAGTCCTATCCAAGGAGAACTCACACACACACATATATGTATGCACACACACACACCTTCTTCCTCGCGGCTGCCCTGAGCTTGGTGATCTGAGCCTGCAGCATGTTGCTGGTCTCCTCCGCATCATCTGCCATGGCTTTGGCTTGCTTCAGCTTCTTCATCAGAGACTCTGCTTCGCTCTCGGCGTCCTCCTTCTCACGACGCAGGCTCTTGATTTTGCTGGAGAGCTGATTGACTTGGTCCTGGAGACGTTGCCCGTTGCTGCGCTCATCGTCGAGCTGGCGAAGAAACTCCTTCGACTTGCTGTCACTCCTGGGACACAACAACAACCGCGAGCTATGTAGTTAGTGTGGGTTCTTGAAAGGGGGCCCTAATTTTTTGCCCACCAGGCTTCTAAGATTGTTGTTGTATTTTTCATTTAGTAAAAGTGTAGTCACAAAAATTATACGACTTAACCAAATTATTTGATGTGTGAGGCCTTGCCACTCAACTGTTCACTACTACAAATTACACACAAACACGTACGCATATAGGAGAGAACATCTGATCTACTATTACGCCTTTTGTCCATGTAAGTGAAAATTTTCTTAAAGCAACGTCTTGGAATTGTCGTAATCACATGAGCTAATGATGCCATATGATCTATTGTCCTTATCGTGCATAGTTCAATAAGCCACCCACACTCACTTTTTGAGGGCTTTCTGGGCATCTGTCCTGGCCTTGGACTCACCAGCCACCTCCGTCTCCAGTTCTGTAATCTATGCACGGAGGAAGACGAATAAATAGTCACACATGGTATACATAGCGTGAGTACACGCACACACACACACACACACACACACACACACAAGGTGGGTACCCGGGTCTGCAGTCTGATGACATCCCTCTTGGCTGCCTTGCTGGCGTTGGCTATCTCTTCATCCAGGCGGCTGTTCAAGTCCTTCACTTGCAGTTCTAATGAACCCTATCATTACAACATGAATGAAATATGTCCAGCAACACAGCACCAAGGATAGTTTTTAATCACATATTTTGAGGGAGCTCTACCTTTTTTTTCCCAGTCATTTCATTTTAGTTTTATCACATCAGTGATAAGATTGGGCATAATATCTATGTCAAACTAAGCCAGCTCTTCCTTAAATAATATATTTATTATTCCTTACCTTGGCCTTCTCCAGTGCTGACATCTTGTTCCTATTGGCCACCAGCTCTGTCTGCAGGCGGCCATTTTGTTCCACAGCCTTCCTCAGCTTCTCGCTGTTCTCCTGCACTTCTCCCTCCATCTCCTCGTGTTCCTCTTGCAGAGTGGCCAGGTTCTGTTCTGCCTTGCGCTTGGCAGCCTGGAGTGTGGTGGTAGAAGCCAGCAGCTCCTGCACACGCTCCAGAGCCTCGTTCTTCTCCCCATCACTGGTGCGGAAGGCTCGTTGGAGCTGAACGTGTATATTTGTGAGTGAGCATGTGTGGAGGGGTGTGTGGAGGGATCAGAGAAAAGGCAAGTCATTTACAGAAATAGACGTTTTGTGACATCTACTCTGTGTGTGTGTGTGTGTGTGTAGGGGGTAGAGGGTGATGCAGGACACTGTGTTTAGAAGCACAGCAGTCCTGCAAGTTTTAATCTCGCATGTTGTTTAAAATAAAGCTTTATATCCACACGCACTTGTTCCAGCTGAGCTTTGATCTCCTCCATTTCCAGGTTGAGGTCGTTGGCTTTCTTCTCGGCCTTGGTGGTGGCCTGGTGCTGCTCCTCACGCAACTTCTGCTCATCCTCGTAGAGAGCATTCAGGTCCTTCAGCTGACCTTGACTCACCTTGTACTTCTTCAAGGCATCGTTCAATGTCTGACAGAATACAAAAGTGCACCAATGAATGAATGACTGTCTACTTACAAAACTGTGTACCGTCAGACTAACACAATGGAGTTGATTGAGAGGTGCTGAAAACTTCAGTACTAATATTGAGTGAGTACACCTGCTATATCTTTTTTCTTTCTTTCTTTTTTTATTTTTTTATTCATACAGTAGGATGTCAATTATCCAAACACTTCAGTTAATGCCCCTTCATTAATGATACACTTTCTATTGCGTTCAGTTATCTGTGAACATTTCAGTTATCCAAGCACCTCTCAGTCCCAACGTGTTCGGAAAACTGACATACATACTAGCTACTGTATTTGCTAACAGAGTTTTTGGGCGTTAAGATAATTATTTTGAAATAATGGACTCTACTGTAATCTTATTCAAATGCTACTTCACTCAGCAATGATGCATGCTTGTGCATGCTAACATTCTCTCTAACCTTCTCCAGCTCTTCAATCTGTCCCTGCATGTCATCCACCTGGGCCTCGATGGCCTTCCTCTGTTTCATCTGATCATTCTTGGCTTTCACCTCCACGTCCACCGTGTGCTGCATGGCTTGCAGCTGCCTCTGCTGGTTCTTGCGAGAAGACTCCATCTCCTCGTCCTTCTCGTTCAGTCGACGTTCCATCTCCTGCTTCAGCTGAGTCAGCTCTAGCTGCACACGCAGGAGCCTGGACTCCTCACTCTCAAGGTGAGCCTCAGCTTCCTGATGGGAGAAGAAACAGTAAAATTAATACAGTTGTTTCTTATTAATGACCCCGTTTTTGTTTCTGTCTGTCTACTTACCTCGAGTGCTGTAAGATACTCTTCTTTCTCTGCCTCCAACTTCTTCTTGGCCTTGTCAAGCTCATGGGCAGACGCACCGCCCTCGCTGAGCTGCTTCTCGGCATCAGTAAGCTCGTCTGCATAATGAATATCATTAAGTTAAAGATTGGGTTAAAGATTGGGGTTTGTTGACAATCACTATTTGTCAAGACTACAAATTCAGTTCACTGTGACAAGATACCTTGCAGACGCTTCTTCTCTTTCTTGAAAGCTTCAAGTGCCTCCTGTAAGTCTTCAATCTGGCTCCTAGCATTCAGGAGCTGGCAACCGAGAGGTAAAAATAAAGAAACAACAATAAGGCCATTTGCACACAATTATCACGTTGCCATGGTAGCAATGACCTTACCTCAGTGGCAGTGACATGGGTTTCCTTCCTGGCTTGGTCCACTTCCTCTTCTTTCTCTTCATACTTGGACTTCCACTCTGTGATTTGCTTGTCAATCTGCTTCTGTTTCTTCTCCAGATGCTGGGACTTGTTGTGTTCCTGAATCACACAAATGATGAGCTATGAACTACCTACCACCAGTATATTTATTTAATAAAGTCATTCTTTGTTAGCAAAATACAGCCACAACAAACAAATCAACAGACATTTTCCACTATCATATAAATCCACTTTTTACTAACTTTAGCTGATAATAATAGACTCAAAATTTTTACCGATAGAAGTAGTAGTACGAAAGTAGATGACAATATAATCGTCAAATGTTTCGACTCTTTCGAGTCTTTACGACAATATTCAAAATTCAGTGCTAAAATGCTTTTTTTCTTGAGGATTTTTATCGATGTTGAAAACAGTTCTCCAGATGCTTTATCAAACTTCAATTCATATTGAATAAAGCATCTGGAGAACTGTTTTCAACATCGATAAAAATCCTCAAGAAAAAAAGCATTTTAGCACTGAATTTTGAATATTGTCGTAAAGACTCGAAAGAGTCGAAACATTTGACGATTATATTGTCATCTACTTTCGTACTACTACTTCTATCGGTCAAATAATTGAGTTTGTTATTAATACTTTTTCCAAGTCCAGGTTGAGATCTTCCAGCTCTGCAGCCAAGTGGAGTTTGGCCTTGTCTAAGGAGGAGTACTTAGCCTGCAGCTCTGAATAAGCTTCATCAGAATCCTTCAATTTCTTCTGAAGCTTTCGTCTACAAAAACAACAACAACAAAAGACCAGCAATAAATAATACAATAAAATAAAGTATTCTTTTAAGCTATTTGTGAGGTTTTACCGGCTTTCTTCTAGCTCTTCCATTTTCTGGGCCACTTCTCCCTGAGCTTTAGACTTCCACTGGATAGACTCGTTCTTGGCAGCACTCAGCTGCTTGGCGAGGTTGTTCTTGTTGGTCTGCTCCTCCTCCACCAAGTCCTGAAGCTGGACCACTTCTGACTGGGCCGACCTCAGCTTAGATTGGGCATCAAGTTTGGCCTGAAGATTATAAAGCCATGAGGCATTTAAGTGTAATGAACTAAAGAATCAATTAATGAATGTTGAATGAATGAATAAACGAATGAATGAATAAATTAATTCAAGAACTAATAAGTAAATGAAACAAATAACTTTAACGATTCCATTGAATACACTCTGTTCAGTTGTTGTTTTTTGCATTTCAACACACATTGCATTAAAATAATGAATTTATCCATTCTTACAGTGACTTCCACTTGGAGCTCAGACTTGAGTTCCTCAATCTGTGCCATTAGATTGGAGTTAGTTTTAGAGAGAGAGCCGTTCTTGCTCTCGGCTTCTGAGAGTTGTGCGGCCAGGTCATTGCTCTCAGACTGCAGCTTTGCCTTGCTAGTCTGCAGTGCATTGATAGTGACCTCATATTCAGCCACTTTAGTACTGGCTAGGTTGAGCTGTTCCTCAATCTGACCCAGCTTGCGACTTGTGGTAGCCTGCAGTTCAACAACAACAACAACAACAACAACAATAAACAACAACAACAACAATAAAATGGTGTTATTATTACTAACAAACAAACAGCATCATATGTACCTTAGCTTTTTCCACATCTTCCAGCTGACCGGTAGAGTCGACTAGTTCAGCGTTCACTCGATTCAGTTCTTTCTCCAACTTGCTCTTGGATTTCTGCAAGATGGCCAGCTGGTCTTCCAGCTCCGACATGGCAATTCCTTGCTTCTTGCGGATATCAATGACTGCCTTGTCGTGTTCCTCTGCCTGAGCTGCCATGTCCACTCGCAACTGGTTTAGCTCCGCCTCTCTCTTGCGGTTAGTGTCCATCTGCGCGGCAGTGGCCCCGCCCTGTTCCTCCAGCTGGATCTTGAGGTCCTCCATTTCTCTCAGCAAATTGTTCTTTTGCTTCTCAAACTGTAGCATAAGGTAAGTAGTAGTCACTGAATGAACTCTTAGTGAACTATGACAGATTGTAACTGTCTCCAAGTTGATTTGATTGGACTAATTGTTATTATTATTATTATTATAAAATTATTATTATTATTATAAAATTATTATTATTATTATTATTGTAATAATAATAATTATTATTATTATAATAATTATTATTATTATTATGTCATTATTTTAATTATTATTGTTGTTATTATTATAGTTGTTATCTTTAAAACTTCTCATAGAAAGGCTATTTGGTATGCCATCATTAGAGATGTATTACTTGGTTATTGAGGAGATTTCGTCCTACTACTTCATTGTAGTGGTTCTCTGACTGACTTCACTGGCGGAATAACTTCAATAACATACATACACATATCATACCCTGGTCCTTGCATTCCTCTCATTCTCTAGGTCTTCCTCCAACTCTTCTATCTTGGCCTCCAGCTCGCGTATCTTCTTCTGCAGAGCAGCTATTTCTGCGGCATTTTCATCAGCATTCTGTTGGAGCTGATAAATTTCCTTGTCTTTGCTGTAGTGAGAACAACAGTTAGTGAAGCTGCGCATTGAGACAGAGGGAAACTAGCATACCTGGACACGTGCTTCTCCAGTTCCATCTTGGAATGATTCAAGTTGTCTACAGTGTCTTGAGTTGCCTGGAAATAATAACAATAATAATAATAGTAATAATAATAATAATAATAATAATAATAATAATGATAATAATAATGATAATAATAATAATAATAATAGCAACAACAACAATAATAATAGTAACAAATAATTCAACTTCCACCTCTGTACCTTGAGATCAGCTTCCACTTTCCTCTTGTTCTTCTCTGCATCTCCACGAAGCCTCTTCTCCCTGTCCAGTTCATCGCTGACCTCAGCAATGGAGTTCTCCAGCTTGGCCTTGGTCTTGGAGAGACGGCTGGCCTTGTCTTCCTCTTCCTGAAGAGAATTCACTAACTCCTACAACACATGTTACAGCCACATGTTGAATAACATGTACCTTTCCTACAACACATGTTACAGCCACATGTTGAATAACATGTACCTTTCCTACAACACATGTTACAGCCACATGTTGAATAACATGTACCTTTCCTACAACACATGTTACAGCCACATGTTGAATAACATGTACATTTCCTACATATATTTTATTGTAACAATTAACCTAAAACATTTTTTTTTTGGTTTGGTCATTGTCATCTACACACGAATTACAGCGCTCCTCTATCCTTTGCTTATAGACATTTGGGGTTTAGCACATATTTACACCCAGTTGAGAGATTTAGGAGTTTAAATCTTCTAGTCCTTTGTGCACATATCACTGGCATCCCTTACCTCCAGCCTGTCCTCGAGTGATTTCTTCTCTTTGTTGGCCCTGCCCAAGCTGTCGTTGACCTTCTCCAGCTCCCCCTCCAGTGCCTGGCAGTCCCTGTCCTTCTGCTGTTTCTCCTGCTCCATGGCGCTCATCTGGTTCTGTTGGTCTTCCAGGGAATCTTGGAGATGGTCTATCTCTGCCTCAAGCTTGCGACGTGTGGCTGCAATATTGGCATTGTTGTCCACCTCTTCGTCCAGCCTCTCCGTCAGCTCCTGGATGTTGCTCTCAAGCTCCGCCTTCTTTGCCATCAAACGCTGCACATTTTCCTCTGCCTCTACACATTGGTCTTGCTCCTGCAATTATGTAAAGGAGTTGATTAATTATTTTCAAAGAGAAAGACAGAAAACAAGTAAAGCTATTATTTTTTTACCCTTTGCAGTTGAATGAAGAGTTCACTCTTTTCCGTTAGCAAAGCCGTCTGCTGATCATCCATCTCCTTGCGAGATTGCTCCTCCTTGATGAGCTTTTCCCGCAACTTGTTGAGCTCCTCCTCCTTCTGCTTAAGCTCATCCTCGCTGCGAGCCACATTGAGCAGAGGCTTGACTTTGGTGTAGAGACGCCACCACTTCCAGTTGCGCAGGAACAGGTACTTGTGGATGTTTCTCTGCAGGACTGCAATGGCCACTCTGCACACATGCACAGATAAATGAAGGAATGGAGAGAGAGAGAGAGAGAGAGGGAGAGAGAAGAAGAAGGGAAGGATTGGTATTGCTGCAATACTTTGTATCACAGAGGGACAGTTATACACCTAAACCTACTTTTTTTTCCTCAATGTATACAAACTAGAAAAGTGTATAAAGAAAGTCCCACGCTTGATAATCTAATGGTTAACTTTTGTTGTTGTGTGTGTGTGTGTGTGTGACAAGTTAGGCATATGCAACATCGGCCAAAACTTATTTATTATTAAATAACAGAGAACATGCTAAAGTATTTATTATTTTATTCTGCCAACAACTTTAAATAAATGGGATTTATATAATTATTAAAGGATCCTTTTATTACCCCTTTAATTCTCCCCTTTTGATTACACCTTTAATTCTCATTCTTAATTGCACCCTTTTTACTTCCTTCCTCGATTGCACTTTTTTAATTGGCCCTGTGGGCACACCCACATGAAGAAGGAAGAACAAGGAACATGTGTGTGTGTGTGTGTGTGTGTGTGTGTGTGAACATTAATTGTTTATGCTGTAGCATGAGAACAGCAATTGATTGTGTAGTCATGTGTGGTCATAATTTATTTGTGTCAGTTGTGTTAATAAATGTAGGAATGTTGTATGCATGTGTGCATGTCTGTAGCAGAGCAGGAACTTTGCAGCCTTTAGTGTGACTTGTAGGTGTGGTTTCTGTGTTGTATTTAAAGCTGAGTTTTGTGTCATTGTGGCAGTCTTGGTTCATGTCATTCAATTCGTTGTGTGTGCATTTTTCTCTAATTAAAGTAATTTAATCTACCTTAAGACCTAGCCTGAGGATTGGTCAGTGGTTCGCCTTGGGTAGCTAGAGAGGACCTTGATTCTGGTGGCAGGCAACTATTTTGCCGTCATCAGGTGCGAGCAAGCCAAGCAGAGTGACAACTCTCCTGAGCAAGCCCACAGCCCCATTTTAATTATTTCCATGTAACGCCTTTAATTAGCTCACCGCTGGTCCAGAAGTTTCCTGTAGGCCTTCCTCATACAGAACCCGCGTGCGTATGCCTGCAGCTGAGTCAGCACTGCGCTCAACTTCTCGTCTCTCATGTCCTCCAATCGGCCAAGAACTCCAGCTTTGAAGAAGACCTTGCTGTGACCCAGTCGATACTCGCTCTGCTCCAGGTCCTCCACTGCAGATAGCAGCAGCTCACATGCCTTGCGGCCGTCCATGAATCCAGCTGGAATAGCCTTGGGGGCCAGGATGGCATACCTGAAATACAAGGGGGAATTAATGAGTACATTTGATATAACAATCATGCATCCTTAAGGTTTATTATTATTATTATTATTACTATTATTATTGTTGTTGTTATTATTATTATTGTTATGATGATGATGATGATGATTACCATTATTATTGTTATTATTATTATTTATTTATTGATAGAAGCTGGCTTTTTTTTTTAGAATAAAAAATTTTAAAGAAAAAATAATTTAACATAAAAAGGATATGTCTATTACAATTAATAATTAAGATGATGATAATGATTAAATAAATAACTTGTTTATTTATTATTACTACTACTTTTCCCTTATTTCTTTCTGTCCCTTACCTTTGTCTGAACTCCTGGTAAATGAGTTTGTTGGGAAAGCCCTTGCGGCAAATTCTGATGCCCTCCAGAACACCGTTGCAGCGGAGCTGGTGAAGGACAAGGTTGGCGTCGATGAGTCCGGGCTTCTTCAGCTCGTTGGGGATGATGCAGCGCACAAAGTGCGGCACTGTGTTCCTGAGCGTTGTCATGAGGTTGCCCAGAGACGTCTTGTGGAGCTGGGCCATGGTCACAAACTGACTGCCCTTCTTCCTCTTGCTGTCTTGGCCCTCTTGACTCTGGTAGTCAGTCCACAGGCCCGCGATGAATGGCTCTGTGGACTTGCGGAGCAGCTCCACCACAGAATCGTTCAGAGGGTCTTTGTTCTTGTTGAGCCACCCCTGGACCGTGTAGCCGACCTGCAGGGAAGCAGTGGGGATGGAAAATTGTCAAAAATGAAATGGGAGCTCAGGAGAGCAGAATTAGAGATAATTAGAGGCAGGTTGACTAATGTAAATAGAAAAATAGAGATAGATATTGGAATTTAAAGGAATGAATTTAAAGCAAGTGTGAGTGAGGGTATAGGAATGGAGTAGTGAGTTAATGCAGTGTGACAGACACAGTACACAAGATGGACTTAGAGCTTCAATTTTCCCTCTGACTCACAGTTCCGGCGTAGTGATTCACTTCAAAGTGGACCACGCTACCCCTGGACTTGAACTGGGGCTTGCCGAAGGATGCAGACTTGCCGTCGTGAGTCTTGAGCAGTTTCTCCACGTACGATGAATCCGAGGCTTTAGGAAACAAGCTCTCCTCGTCAAGCAGTGACAAGATACCCATGGGCTGGGGGAGAAAAAAAAAATGAAAATTTAATATTTAATATTATTATTAGCTAAGTAGCCTGGAATTTATAACAGTCAAAATACGTTTTGGCTTGTGAGCCTTCGTCAGTTGTGAAGTAAAATACAAGTGATCATTTACATTTAGAAAATTAATAATTTAAGACTACTACTACTACTACTACTACTACTACTACTACTACTACTACTGTGCACTACATACCTTCTCAATGAGGTCGATGGTGGTCTGCAAGTCCAAGCCAAAGTCAATGAACTCCCAGTGGATCCCTTCCTTGCGGTACTCCTCCTGTTCCAACACAAACATGTGGTGGTTGAAGAATTGCTGAAGTCGCTCGTTGGTGTAGTTGATGCACAGCTGCTCAAACGAGTTCACCGTGAAGATCTCAAAGCCAGCAATGTCGAGCACGCCAATGAAGTAGTTCTTCCTGGCCTGAAGAAAGTTGAAAATACATGCATAAATGTTTGAGATAATTTTTAGCATAATTCCATTATTATTATTCACTCTCCTTCAATAAATAATTTAACTTAAATAAAAAGTACGGTATGTACAAACTCTCGGATGTTTCAAATCTAGCGAATCTTCTGTGATTGATATTACAATCAAAAGAAATGAATGTAACATGGATCCCTGAAGAAGATTCATCAGAGTCAAAAAGTCAAGAGTTGTGGGCTTGAATATACTGTACTACTTATTAAAGTTAAAAATTGTAAATTAATTCCTACAATCTTTCATAGTTTTGTATAGATTAAGTTTAGTTGCTCACCTTAGTGTCTAGAGTCTTGTTGACACGCTTCACCAGCCATGAGAACATTCGCTCGTACAGGCTCTTGGACAGAGCTCCGATGGAGTAGATGACTTGCTCCATGTTGCGGCCCTGCTGCACATACTCCGTCCCCACTCGGATGCGAGGTCTGATCAGAGACTTGATGAGTTCCACAGAGTTGATGCCCAGCAAGTGGGACACCTTCTCGGCATCTGGTTGGAAGGGAAACAACGACAGAACAAACAAAAAAAAGTTAACAGTGCTCCATTATTAATTGTCTTTTTATTTATCTATTTATTTTTTATTTCTCCTTACCTGTGGTGGTTGGGATGGTTGCCCACTCTTCTCTTGGCCTCTGCTTCACTTCTATGTTGCCTAAGTGAAGAATACCAGCCACCGTCCTAAACAAGGCCAGGATCTCATCTGGCTCCATTCCCAAGGTGGCCATGGCTTCCTGAAATATATAGAGACAGGTTATATAGAGTTGGAAGGTTCTTATGAGTAATGTGAAACCACACATTTGAGAGCTGTCTCCTCAACTCTGCTGAGTTTTTTAAAAAATCAGTCCTCAACTACACTGGAAAGAATTCTAAGAAAATTCCAAGTTAACATAATGTACTGAAACAGCCTACATGTGATTGCAGGCTAGTAAGCACTAGAGAGTTAAGAGTATATAGTTACCACAGTTGATAATATGTGTAGGGTTTGTTTTTGTGTGGGTGCTATATAATTGCAAAATCTGTATTAAAATTGGATGAAATTCAAAGTTTTCTTACAATGCTAGATCTTGAATTCTTGAATGCAAACCACGTACAAGATTAAAGCATTGTTTTATGTGGTTTCATTGCCAGGAGAAATGACTAATTAAACAACTCTTTTTATAGCTTCTTATTCAGTTAGCCAGAGACATTAACCAAGCAATTGTTCCACTCCAAAATGTCAGCTTGTAGCAAATTGCACTTAGTGACACCCCAACACACGTGTGCCACAATATGTGTGTATGATGAAAAGATCCATTGTTTCTGTCTGTCTGTCTGTCTGTTCATCTGTCTGTCCGTCTGTCCGTCTGTCAGTCTATTTGTAAGTCTCTCTTTCTGTCTGTCTGTCCATCCGTCTGTCAGTCTCTCTTTCTGTCTGTCTATCTGTCAGTCGCTGTATGTCACTCTTTAGGTCCTTAATTTTTTCCCTTCTATTGAGAGTCCAACTAAAGCTGTGCAGCTTCACTCCCGGTAACGTGCTTCAAGTCATTGCCACAGTCACACAAATCAGAACTCGTCATCTGCTATCTTTATGGTTACTGTGAGTTTGTTTTTATTCAAAGTTGATTTAGTTTGTTTGGAAAAGGAGAAGAAGATAGTGCATTTTAACAATATAGTGATAGCTGGTACCAGTAAATTCCAAAAAATAAGGATAGCTACACATCATGGTAAGCTATGCCTTGAACACTAAAGCTATGCCTTGAACACTACACCTACCTTGAAACTACAGCTATGCCTTGAACACTTACAGTAGCCTTGAACACTACAGCGATGCTTGAACACTACAGCTAAGTCTGAACACTGAACAGCTAGCCGTGAACACTACAGCATGCCTCTTTGAACACTAAGCTAGCTTGAAACACTACGCATGCCTTGAACACTACAGCTAGTCTTGAACACTACAGCTATGCCTTGAACACTACACCTATGCCTTGAACACTACAGCTTGCCTTGAATACTACAGCTATGCCTGAACACACAGCTAAGTCTTGAACACTACAGCTATGCCTTGAACACTACAGCTATGCCTTGAATACTACAGCTATGCCTTGAACACTACAGCTATGCCTTGAATACTACAGCTATGCCTTGAACACTACAGCTAAGCCTTGAACACTACATATCACCAGTGGTGCTTTGTTATTTTTTTACAAGCCTCTTTGGTCTTAATGTGTAACTTAATTTTTCAGTTACTGAACCTGCTGATCATCCAAGTGTTGTTGACAAGATGGAGGATTCACTTACATTAGTAGCCTTGAATTCTTCGGCATCATCCACATTGTCGACAGACACTTCTCCGTTCTCGACAAACCTGTAGCTCTTGACCTGCCTGGTGAGGAGGAGAGAGTTGAGCAGTTCCTGGTCTGCCCCTGCTAGCAGCTGGTAGAAGACGTGGTAGCATCTCTCCCCAGGCTGCTGCGAGATGACCCGAGACTTCTCCAGAAGATCTGAAAGAGGAGAACGGATGAATGGATTAGTTGTTAGATAATAGCTAAATGGGTATGTGTAGATATCAAAGTTATAGATTGCTGGACTAATATTAAAAACACAGCTAGCTAATAAACGATTGTAGTGTTAGCTGTTCTTTTATATTATATTGACACTTTCTCACCTAGCTAAGGGGTCTGGAAAAAAAGCAAAGGAAAAATGTGAAAAAAATCTTAGCTGTCAATTTTTTCACATTTTTCCTTTGCTTTTTTCCAGACCCCTTTAGGTGAGAAAGTGTCACTCTAGTTTTTATGAAGGGTCAGAACTTGATAATTGTGATCTTTGTATATTATATTTTCTGGTTATTTTATTGACTTACAATACTCTATATCTGCTCCAGCAATCTTCCCTTGGTTTCCAAAGTGGATTCTGATGAACTTGCCCTGGAGCATGAGAATATTCCACAGTAATCCACCATCAAATTATGGACACAAGTAGAAATAATTCATAGCTACTAGTATATGGATTGAATAATTATCAAAAAAATAATTCAAGGAATGATGAATGAGTTTGTGAATGAAGGATATAATAGATAAATAAATTAATAAATAGATAAATTTGCATATTGGTAAATGAGTAGATTAATAAATAAATAATGAAATGAATAAATAAATAAATAATAAATAAATAAATAACTAAATAATAGGTAATTGACTTACAAAACGTGAGGAGTTGTCGTTCCTAATTGTCTTGGCATTCCCGAAGGCCTCCAGTACAGGATTGGTCTGGATAACCTGTTCTTCCAGGTTCTTCCTCTTCGCATCCTCCTGTGCAGAGAGGGGAGGGGACAGCAGTTAGGATGTTGACTGCAAGTCAAGGAGCTGGACACTCTCCAACAAACACACTCACTTCATTGGTGCTGGGGTTCACTCAATTTAATCTTTCTTTCACACCATTTATTATGCAATTTATCATCGTCAACTGCTACTTATGGGCCCCCCATGCTTGGTTAGTGGACACCTAAATACTTGTCTAATGGAGCTCATACAAGCTGGTGTTGTTGACTACTGACCTAATCTACATCCTAACCTAATCTTCTCTCTTTCTCTTCACCTCACCCCCCCCCCCACACACACACACACACACACACACACACCTCCTTTATCCTCATCCTTCACACACTCCTCCACTTTCACTTCAAACAGATTGTGTTGCTACAAATCTTCAGAACAAATAAAATATCACAACTGTTCCTCTCCCATACATGCCAAACTGGCCATCAGCTTGAGAACACATTTGGAAGGCAAACCACACTCTTATGGGGCCCATTTGCACAGCTACAAATTAATGCATGCCAATTTGTGCACAAAAGAGCCCGAAATTTGGGGGATGTTGTAGTCTACTTTAGTCTTCTTATATGAGTTGTCATTCTTACTAGGAACTCATTTGGTTCTCGTGGTACTGCAACTAATTATAGCATGTCTCTCGGGACACTCCTCCAGGAAGTAACCTGAGTGAACCATACCAATCGACTCGAAAAACAGCTCGTGTAGGAGGATATTCAAATGGTATAGAAATACAAGCCTCCATAGCTAGTGTTTATGTTTCTTCTCTCCTTTCGATTCATTTCATCTTCTCCACTCACACAGGGAGTTAAAAGCACCTCAGTGATATCCATGAGCGTTTCGAACACCCATGGAGATTCATCTTGTGCCCATTAGTCTTTAGCTGTTCTCATGCATGCTCCAGGAAATGCACTTCCTACATGCGAGCTTGTTATTTGTATGTCCCTTCCGTGCTAAATTAAATGACACCCCCCCCCCCCTCCCACACTTTACTAAAATGCAGCTACAACATAATAACTATTGGTATTTTGAGGTTTGTAATTTGACTAATGAAACAAGCATTAAATGGAAGCATTAGTTGGCGTCTTAGACAAATCTGATTTCTTTGAATAACTCAACTCATGCAGGATCCTTATGTTAAGATAGTTGAGCCTCCATATTTTGAACCTAGTTTTATGTATTGCGTACCTTTCCAGGGTGGGGAGGAGCTATGAAGGCAAAGTACTGGATCACTTTTTTTGTGTTCTCAGTTTTTCCTGCTCCAGATTCTCCACTACAAAAATTAAAAGTATAAAATTAAAATTGAATGAATACAATATAACTGTATACAATAGTAAATTCATCTTACGTGATCAAAATAGACTGATTCTCACGATCTATAAACAAACAAACAAACAAACAAACAAAAGTACTTAATGCAGCAAATACAATTTGCTTTATCATTTTTAGTTCACAATTCAGTAATTTCAGTATGAGTTGTGCAATTGAATATTTTTAAATCACCAAACCTTCATGTGTGAATATTTCTCACCTTGAAGCATGTCTCTGTAGGCATTGTCAGAAATGGAGTAGATATGTGGCGGAACTTCAGTCCTTCTCCTTCCCTTGTACATGTCCACCACCTTGGAGGTGTAGATGGGTAGCTGGCGATAGGGATTCACTGCAACGCAGAATAGTCCAGAGTACGTCTAAATTAACAAAAATCATACATATAATAATATATACATACATATATAAAAAGAAGCAAGAAGTCTAAATGTCAAGTTAAATTTTAATTATACATGTGTATATTTTGACTGTTAAAACAAAAGAAAAACTGCTATTTTCAATAGCAAGAAGTCGAAATGTTGGGTTAAGTTTTAATTTAACATATATTGGCTGTTAGAATGAGAAAATTTGCTATTATTATAATTATTCAGCCGAAAATGACTGAATCATTATTGTTATTATTATTGTTGTTGTTGTTGTTGTTATTATTTTTTAGCTGAGAATGGGAGTAATGCCAGACATTTGTGTCTTGTCTGAAGTGCAAGGGTAACAGAGGAAATGTAGATAATTTACACAAGCTGGGTTCACATTTACATAGTAGAGTGCATTTCTATGCACACATAGAAACGGATCCACTTGAGGGAGTTTAGATATGATGGCAGACAAGAACAACATGTTTCCTGGAACATTTCAAATAGGACCCTATTAATTCCCTAGCCACCTTCTGTACACGGCATCTGTGACAGATGAGCACGTTTCCAATGTTGAGTTCCAGACTGGACCATTTCAATAAGGGAATATCATTACAGTGCTTGTGTACACTTGGTTTCCTTGGAATGCAGAAATGGGAGAAGTATTTTATTTTTGTCTCTCTCTCTCTCTGTGTCTATATTACAATGGCCGAGAGAGAGGTAGGTGTACGTTACAAGTGAGTGACTGGATGGGTAATAGCACAAGTGTGTGCTCTATTGGGCCTTGAACTTCAACCGTTTGGTGAAAGACTAGAATAAACTAAAGAAATTCAAACTGGAGGAACTGGAGGCTGGTTCAATGACCACCTGAGGTTATGCTGTTGTAAACAAACAACTATACGTCTCAAGTTACTTCAAATGGGACCTGTAATGATTTGACTCTGCATTCTGACCTGACTCTAGTATTACAAGTAATGCCAGTGAAGAAGTTGGACATTTGAAGCTGTAAATGCAGAGGCTTTACTCGCTGAGTTGTAAGCAATGCTTAGGCTTTTCATGCACACTATTTTTACATGTCCCACACTCTAGAAATGTACCAATCCTATATGTAGAAGAGAGATGAATCTAATGCTGAGGGAAAACCATCTCTGAGACATAGCATAGTTTAGGATAGGTACATTACTATGTTTGTGGTACATGTAGGAAATTGTATTCTTGGCCTAGAGTTTTCTCTCTTTTTTTCTTTTTATTTCCACTTACGTATATGAGACTTGAATAGTAACGCTGCCTCAGATTGTGCAAGACTGCTGCTTCATTGAGGTAAGTAAGTGAAGCCATGTCCTCTATCTTCTCAAATTTTGGAGGGTTCATCTGACAGGTGTCATTGATGTCCAGAGTGAGCTCCTGCAAATTATGCAAAAAAAAATAAAAAATAAAAAATGGATATTTGAAAAGTGTGTATAGTCGAGACTCACACTGCCATTGGCAAGTTCTAATGTAGCAACATCTCCAGTCTGTTCCTTGACAACAGCTGACACAAATCCTTCATTTTCATCAGGCACCCACACACACTTTTTAAAGTCCTTAATGGGGCTATCTCCAGTATTCTTCTCAGCTTTCAAGAAAGCTGATGGATCAACATCAGCCATTTTCTTTTTGCTGTGATTGCTGCTCAGATTTTGTACTACTTCTTTCTTATTTCACTAGTTCTTCCTTGTAGATGATCAGGTAAGACTCTCAATCTTCTTCTCCGCTTCGCTGCGGAGCTCAGAAGTAGAGCTTAATAATGTCTAAAGCTATCATTATAAACCTGCTGCTCTGCGAATCCTGCGCATGCGCGAAATGCTTCAGTGGAAGCAGAATTATTTGAATCGCGTGTGCCCACTGTTGTTGAACAACGACTGAGTTGTGAACAGAACAGCGAAGAGAGGCTAGATACCCGCGGGAAGTAGGTTACAAAAAACCAACAACAACAACAACAAAATAAACAAAAAAAAACACGGACACAAAAACCCACTGTTAGCTATCCTTTGCAGTCATACAGTACACCCATGAAATACCGTCAACTGGGAGTCTTCGAAGCCAAACTCAACATGTGTTATTGCAATCGCTTTGATGATTGGTACTGATGCAGTTATTTGTGTAATATTGGTAAATGATTAACAAGTGCGGATCACAAATTAATTATGGGATGTAGCTAGTTTTCTGAAAAGGACAAAAATTGCATACAGTAGCAATGTATATAGTTTGAATTATTATATCTATAGATGATAATGTAGCTGAACTTATTTCTGCAATAGCTAGCTAATACTTTTATTGCAACCTCGAACGATATGTTACTAATTCGTTTCCCTTTTCCTTTGAGCCACTGAGGTCTGCAGTCAATGAAATAAACTCCTTCATGCAGTAATCAAAGAGATTTCTACAAATTGCTTGAAAAATTCAGGGGTTCCATCTTTTAGAAATGAATAGGAGATGTATGATGAAAGTCTTTGTGCTTCACCTTTGAGATTGTCATACCAGTCATGAATAATATGCAATTTGCAGAGACTTTCGGCTATTTTGTGTGATTTTCCATAGAGTGGTTAAGAATCGTACTAACTCATTTATAGGTCCATAATGGTGTGTATAGAAATATTACGCTAACCCTACTTTCTTCCTCCTTGTTGTACAGATGTGCCAGACTCCGCAAGCTGGATGGTACATGCGCGTTATTATACCACGCCTCCTTTTTTGGATAATATTCGCGCGGGCACAATAAGGAAGCCTAATTAAACGGCATTGTAGAGAAAAATACTACAAAAAAGGTACCACTTGCTTCTGGAACATAACATCAATCGAGAGGGAGAGAAGGCTGCAGGCAGAATCACCTGAGAGTATTTGCCGGTATACATGATGTCTGACGACAGTTTTGAGGACTCGTTTGAAAGTGGCTCGGGTTCGGACCATGAGGCAGAGCCTGTTGTTGTTAGAGAAATACGCGTCATGCAGACGTTGGGTCCTGGTAGTAGCCCGCGACCTCTATCCATGTTCAGTGGAAGCATCCCCCCTCCTTCACTGTACTCCAAAAGCCTCGCAGTCAGAGGCAAAGATGCTGAATACAGCGACGATTCCAGGTGCAGTTACATAAACTAGTGATAATGTTTGTAGCTAGCTAATACATTAAAATTTGGTAAGGGATTGAGTATAATGATAATTGTAGATTAAAAATATGGAAGTTGATAATAACGAAAGCTTTTAATAGCTTGGCAGTGTAATTTCTTTGAAGACATAGTCTGTGTTAATTTGACCAACCCAGCATGTATATATTATATATATATAATAATAACACACATGTATACTGTGTATATATAGGATGTTGTAGCTTGTTAGAGGTTGAGGTTGTTGAACACATTGCTGGAAAAGCGTGAAACAAGCAACAAAAAGCTAGTAATGGTTTGATAACAATAACATGTCCAGTGTAAAAAGGAAGAAAGGCAAAAGTGAAAATAACAAACTGTGTCCGTATCAACAGCAGGGTGTGTCGCAACAAATATTAAGTGGATTTTTAATGTTTTTTTTTTCCCCTTTCCATTTTTGTACAAGTCTTGCATAGGTTTGCATGATTGCTCACTGATAGAGTGTGTGAGATAATGCTTGCTAGTAGCTTACAAATTGTAGTTATTCCTTGTTTCACGTTCTCATCTTTTCTTTCCCGTTCTGGTTCTAATGTCACCATATATGAATATATGACATTTTGACTGAAAGATAGTGCATGAGGTAGCTGGAGTGATTGTTCAGTATAAGCTAATTTGGTATGAATGTGGTCTAGGTAAGGACGAACAAGGGAAGGGAAACTATTCCGAAATGGAATTCCTTGAATTGGTTTCATCTACCACCATCCAGTGGCCCTCCCTCTCTCATGACCTTTTTTAGAAATAAAACAAAGACAGCGATGCAAACAAACAAAAGTGTCAACATGCGTTGAATGCTTGGGTTATCTAGGCAACCCTAAATTTGTCACAAAAACACAGTGGTGTTTTGAAGTTAGAAATTGTCTACCAATAAGTGCTGCATTAGTTCCTTACTTCTTATTAACAGTCAGTGTGGATTTATTTGGAAATTTGGTTGGGAAGGAAGAGGGGACGGGTGAAGGGGTAATGATGTTGATGAGTGGAAATTTGAAAATAATTAATTTCTTAACATTTAGATTTAAAGAAGAGAGAAGTCCCAAGCCCAAGAAGAAGTTTGGCTCCAACTTTGGCTCAACTTTGAGGAAGTCTGCCATAGGGAGCATTCGACGCCCTAATATGGCCAACTTCAAGCAGAAGATTAAGAGCAAGCTGAGAAGAGGTTAGCAAAGAAATAAAAAGCTACGTAATGGGAAGGGATGGAGATGAAAAGATTTGGTATATTGAAATGTGGTTAGAAGGTGGTGGTGGTACATGACAGAAACAGTCCCTGCTATTTATATTTTTATTTTCTCATTGAGGTTTCAGTTTTGGTTTATGGAGAGATAAGAGTTAGTGTGGGGGAATGTGTTGAGGTCTGTGCCTGCCTCAATGTGCGGGTCTCCATTGATTGTATTCACGATGGATAGGCTGCAACTATATAGGTGATCATCTTACATGGCAGTGAATTTATGACGAATCTGCGATGTTCTGTAGATAGGGCTATTTCTTGTATGTCTTGCATTAAATCACTAGTTCATGAGTCCCAAGCAATGCTGAACATTAGACACGCAGACAGGGCGTGCGTATGTTTCGGTTGTGCGGTTTTGCAGGAGCAAAGGAGTTTGACATTGCAGATTGTTATTATTATCAGGTTCAGTGAGTAATTTCAAGCGTAGAATTGGCCAATGGTAGTAAGCGAGAAAGTGATCAAGTCTATTCAATAAATTATTAAATTAACCCTTGCTGTGCATTCCTGAGGTATGGTATGAAATAAGTATGTTATAAATTATTGTGGGACTTTTGAAGAGCAGTATTCTGATTGTGCCACTTTTTAGTTCCGGTGCAAACTGGCAGTCTCTGTTCATCCCCTAATATTAACTAACTCTACTTTCAGTTAGAGCTGTGGACATTTTTAATGTAAATTAGGCAAACCACATGTCGTCCTAAAGATTTGACCAAAATTAACAATAAGTGATTTCATCTATTTAATTAAAAAACAACAACAAACCATTTACTAGCTTATTCCCCCCCCCCCCCCCCCCCCTCCCCCCCCCTCCCTGCTCTTCCCTCCTTTCCCCTTCATCCACCACCCCCTCTTTCCGTGAAGTGTGAATGATATTGTGTATGTGAATGCATGCACATGTTATTGGAAAGTATGATCACAGTATAGGCAGACGTGGTGCAAGATAAGACCGGTCCAACCAGTCCAGTAGGCAGGTGGTAGCACTCCTGGACCACGTCACAGCCTAATCAGAGAATTTTAGTCAATGTAACAACCAATAATAGAGTAAGTAATGTCGGCTGGAATCTGTTAGTGTGGGCAGCTACATCTAGTTGTTTCAGTTTCGCCACCTTCACATACATACAAGGATTTCTTAAGGATTCTTTACACGGGGTTAGCGGGACCATTCCGAGCATAGCTTAACTCTCCAGATTCTAGTGTTCAAGGGAACTAGTGACTTTGGAGTCTATTCAGTGAGTACAAGTGAGGCAAGACCAGTGCTTGCTTTGAACTGCAGTGTGGCTTCCTGCACAACCTGGACATCAGGCTGATGTGTGCGATTCTAGCAGCTCAAAGGAGAGTGGTGGGTGTGGCTGCACCAACCACACCGATGGGATAATAATGTGCGGGAATGAAAAGGAATAAAACAGCAGAACTACAGAAACAAATGCATATAAGTACAAAAAAAAATCGAACAAGTAGGACGAGCTAAATCATGGGTTGAGTTGAGATTTTTATAGGACATTTTACAACGGCAAGTGTCCTGAACTAGGTGATGCCAAATTTAGCCCGTATGTGCTATTAACGTTGGGAGAAACTTCTCAAGTTTTTTTTGTAAGTAATTTTGCTTAAAAAGCATTTAATATAAGGCCCAGACCTAACTAAGTAGTGAAATTTATTTTCCTTTGGAGATATCATATTGGCTAATTTAATTAATATCCGGTAAGACCTAGATGTAATTCACAATAAGACCTGATGTCTCTGTAGGTTTGTCTGCTGTCATTGCTCAGCCAAGTCTATTAGACTCCAGATGGATAATATTAACATTCTCCAATTCAGTGCGAGCCACTGAGCTTCCTTTCCTTTTTTTTCGCTGTCTGCTATTGTTCGCACCCACTGTATGTGGAAGTGTTCAATTTGGCAGAGAGTGTGAAGACATTCCATGAGGAGTGAGAGTTCTAGTGAAGTATTTCATGTCTAGAATTAGTCAGTGAATTCTCATCTGTTACCATCAAAGTTCCGTCTTCTTGGTATTTTACTATTGCTTTTTCCTGTTGCTCCTTTGGCTTCCACTTTGTCTGGCTTGTTTGAAGTACTTCATTTATGATATACTATTTGGGTAGGCTATATTTAAAGTTGTATGGAATGGTCCTGTCTTTACTACTCAGTATGTGTGGATTATGTATGGATTAAGGTACCTGTCATCAGTTGGTGTTGGCAGCTTACGAATGTTAACTAGACATAGCTAGAAGGCTTGAAGCGAGGTGCGAGATTTATTTAGTGAGTGTGACAATTGTGGCACCACCAATAAAAGGAACTGTTGGTTGTCACCTCCTGGTACAGGGTTGTTGTGATGGAATAGTGGGTGTGGTAGTCTGGTGAAGTTGCATTGTAAGGATTTTTGTGCGTATGTACGCGTGTGCTTGTTGCAGATCAGCCAGTGTTTGGGGCTCCTCTGGAGGCAGCCATTCAGAGAAGTTGTTTAGGTACTGACGGTATTGAGCTCCCCACTGTGTTTAGAGAGTGCATCTCCTACTTGGAAGACAATGGTAGGTTTTAATGTATGTATGTGTGTGTGTGCTCAGTGTACATGTGTATTTACGTGTATATGTGTGTATATATTGTGGCATGTGAGTTTATGGCAGCAGGGAAGTATGTTTAGATGGTGGGGGGTTGAAGATGTGTGTGTGTATGTGTGTGTTTGCCTCCTTGTGTCACAAGGTATGTGTAATGTGTTTTTTAACAAATTAGGCAGAGCATGTAACCTCAGTTGCCTGTTGTCATGGTGACATCAACAAGGAACTAATTCAGAGTGTTTGTTTGTAGCCAGTGAGCAGCATGAGGGATGGCTGAGGCAGTGGCCATTGTGTCTTGTGAAGAGTGAGATGACTTACCAGCTTTGTTTCATTGTTGGAAAGGAAAAGGTATACTGCTTCTTCTTCTTCTTTTTTTTTTTTTTTTTTTTTTTTTTTCTCCACCTTTTCCCCCAGGATAGGAAGCTACAGTTTATAGTTTTGTAAAGGCTTTGTTTGGCTTTAGCTGCTGTCCTACTCACTGGCATGGATGGATGTGTGTGTGTGTGCATCCATGCATCAGTGCATGTGCGTTTTCATAGTTTATATTTATATCATTGTTATGTATAGCTAGGTCTAACTTGCTGTAATAATGGTTTACGTGTATCTATTTTGAATTACTACTAACAATGATATGAGCTCAATGAGAGAAAATCTAACTTTTAATAACTTGAGCATAGCATTTCCATCAGTACTGGTTCAATCTTGAGCCATATGTATAAAGAGTGGAAGAGGAGTAAGTGGTTGGTATGTGTATGTACTTGGTTTATTTTTCTAGGATCTTGTCAATATTGATATTTCCTTGGTAGTCATCACTTGTATCTTCCTTTCTCATATTTCAGGTCTTGAACAGGAAGGTCTTTACAGGTTGCCAGGAGTGAAGAGTAAAATAGAGGATGCCAAGTCTCGCTACGACAGAGGTGAGTGAGGGAGGGAGGGAGGGGGTGGGTGGTGTGGTGAGTGAGTGGGTGGGTGGGTGGGGTTGTGAGTGAGTGAGGGAGGGAGGGAGGGAGGGAGGGAGGGGGGTGGATGAGCGAGCAAGCCAGTGTGAGTGAGTGTGGGGAGGGATGCTTACTTGAGGAGTCATACTTCAGTTCTTTTCTGTGTTCACACATACCCCTCCCCCTTTCCTTCTCCCCTGATTGAAACACACATGGCTGTATGCCCAGTAGTTAGACAGTTGCACGTCGTCGGAGCAAGTTCAATATCTCTATTGATACAACCACTAAACCCACCTTCACAATTTCTCAAGTTCTGATATCCTAACCCATGTAGTTATTTGAACACATATTCTTCAATCCCAATGGTTTAGACTAGTACTAACTCTTGCATGATAAAGTTATGGAGAGATGGGATGGCAGGCCTGTTTGCTCACTGGTTTACGTTTGTGTGTTTGTTTGTATTTTAGCTGTTGATAGTTATATAGTAGGTGATGTTGTATTTGTCATGGTGTTAAATGAGGGCTCAGCAATGGCGGGCAGGACTCCTAGGTCTGTGATGATGTCTTAGCTACTTTGTGTATGTATGTGTGTATGTATGCATGCATGAAATATGAATGTGTGTATATGTGCGTGCAGTGCTTGTGTATATTCCAGATGTCTGCATGTGTACGTATGTGTGTGTGTGTGTTTCCTCCTTGAGTTGTGTTGATAGCTAATGGAATTGAGAGGTTTGTAGTTCATAAAACTTCAGGATATATAAAATTATGATGAGGTTGAATGTGGGAGTGGGTTGGGTCATACTATAATTAGTGTCATGTTACTCTGAAACTAGCAGTATGGCTTAATTAATGTTGTGAAACATCAATTAAATTAATAGCCTGGTTTGATATTTAGTTGTGTGTGTGTGTGTGTGTGTGTGTGTGTGTGACGCAGGAGAAGTGGTGGACCTGGATGACTATGACCCCAACGTGGTGGCCAGTCTGTTGAAGCTGTATTTGCGTGAATTGCCGGAACCTCTCATCAACCCCATCACCGCCATCAGACTGGAATCCATCACTGGTAAATTAACACACATACTTACATGCAGGTGTGGCTACATGCACGTGCTTACTGAGGCACTCTGCACATGTGCACGACGCATGTGCGGATATACTTGCAAGCAGTTTGATTTCATTGCCGTGTGTTGTGTGAGTAGTATTGTGCTCTAGTGGCAAATATGTGTGTGCATATGTACTATATGTATGTGTGCATGTGCATATGTGTGTGTGTGTGTGTGTGTGTGTGTGTGTGTGTGTGTAGCTATGAGTGAAGGTACCTGTGTTGTGTTATATTCAATTATTGATTTTTGCTTGCGGTAGTCTCACAGTTGGTGGTAATTGGAACTAGAACCATGCATGCACACACACATACACACAGCTTCAGCACACACATGGGCATGCATGCATACATACATACATGCATACACACAAAGAAGGAGTAGAGAGGAGGGTGGTGGGTTTGCTGTAATTTGTTGATGTCATTAAGTGAGTGAGTGAGTAGATAAGTGAAGGTGGGCATGTTTGCTTCCTCCTCTATCCTCCATGGCTCAATGACTGACCGACCAGTGGCTCTGTTTGTCCGGGATGTAGCTCATTAGTTAGTCATATCTAGATAGGAACAAACAGGTACTAGTTGTAGCGTGTGTGTGTGTGCGTGTGGAAAGGCATGTTCTCCTGCGAGTTCCTAGCCCGGCTCCAGGAGCTTTGCTTGCACGGGTCACAGTGCTTACTTAGGCACAGGCATCCTGGCTCTGCCAGGTGTGCATAACTGCTAGCGGTTGTAAGAGAATTTGCATTTTAGTGTGTGTGTGCATTTGTGATGAATTTGTATCAAATATGTATGTGTGTTTGCATGTGCATGTGTGAGTGAAAGTAAAGTATCACCTTACTCCTTTATTATTATTGTTGTTGTTGTTGTTGTTGTTATTATTATTATTATTATTATTATTATTATTATGTTAAGTGATTTTGCAATGAGTCTTACAACTTGCAAACTTGCAGCCTGTGCATGCTGTGGCTATTCTGTAGTAATGCCACGATTGCGTTAGGCTGTTTTTCTCTCCCAAGTAGAAGTTTCAGTGTGTGCATGTAGTCTATGTTTGTATGTGTGTGTGTGTGTGTGTATTTATCTGTGGGTGTATTTATCTGTGTGTGTGTGTGTGGTGTGTGTGTGTGTGTGTGTTTTTATGACTATATTTGGGAATAAGTTTGAACTAAGGCATTTGGTATTCTTTCATAGTGAAGGTATTTATATTACTGATAGTAGCCCGCGTTGATGTTGACTCACACGCACACATGCACACACACACGACCAATTGCCTAATCAACTCACTTGGCAATATTGTCATACAAGGTTCTAACCTTTCAAAAAAAAAAAAAAGCTTAAAAGGAACTGCAGTGAAAGGGGTCAAATGATAAGTAAAGGCAACAACTTGGTTGTTGTTGGGAGATCCAATCCAGGACCCCTGGTTGTAGAGATAGCACTTCTAAGTGCACATCTTTATGCTGCTAGCTAATTCTGCTTGTTACTCAGGCCATTCATTATGTGATGGCAGAACACCTTATGGTTATACCTTCCCGTGGAGGGAAGAGAGTCTCTATTAGTGAGGAAAAAAAAAAAGCAAAAAAAAAAAAAGCCTTAATTTCTTCCATCCTCACTCACGCACACATACTTCACCTCTGCTTTCTTTTGACCCACCCTACTGTCACTAAGTTATGTACTTTTATGTGCACATGCCATATGCTGGCGACATGCTAGCAGTTTGATTGATCTATACATTCTTAGTAGATAGTCAGTAAAAGTTTGTGTAAATAAGAGACATTTGTTGCCACGTTATAGTAGGTTATTTAGAGTGTATGCGTACCTTGTTTACAAAATTTGGCCATTTCTAATACTGTATTGGTCCCAGATCAATAAACAGACTGGTTACAGATTTATCTAATCTCTACGTGTTAGTCTTGTTATTGTATGCTTCAGTACCTTGTGTGTGACAATAACACATGACTGACTGTCTTCCGTCCTTGTTTATGTCCAGCCCTTCCCAGGGAGGAGCAGGGCGTGGCCATCATAGAGGAAATGGAGGACGTCCCCATACCCAACAAGCTCACGTTGGCATGGTTACTGGAACACATGTCTCACATTATCAAGCTTGTAAGTAACTTGTGGTGTCAATGTGTGGGCATGGCCAAGAACTCAGACTTGCTATTAAATGGTTGTTGCTATAAAAGAGAGAATTTGAGTGTTTTTTTTTTTTTTATTTCAGAAGATTTTCCTTTCTGGAATGTTTGTATGTTGGGATATTAAAATTAAATAGCTGCAAGAAAATTAGCTTGTGTGATGGTGTGTTGGTAGTTAGGGTGACTGCACTATTTTGTGTGTGCACGATATGTGTGTATGCGTGTGTGTGTGTGTTGTCACATCTAAGGATTTGTAAGCTGCCATTGTAAAAGCCACTCTTATCTGCTGTAGTCGCCGAGTGATTTCTTTTCTATAAGATGTATCATTCATGTAATAATTGTGTATTGTGTGGTTAGGTATGGGTTGTCACTGACTTTTGAACTGGTCTGGTACGAGACTACATTAGTGTGGGATATCATTAATTATGATGTTATCAGGGATTTTCATCAAAAAAGGGGAGGGGTTGCTTTTGTGAGATTAGGTGTTAAGGAAATAAACACTAATGTGCACACAACCATATCAACTTTTTTTTTTAACTTTTACATGCACCCTCCCCCCCCCCCCCCCCCCCCCCCCACACACACACACACACACACTACACAGAGTAATGTCAACAAGATGAGTCTTCCGAACCTTGTGATAGTGTTCAGTCCTACCTTACAACTGTCTGCTTCCATCCTCCACGCTCTCTACAACAATGCTGCTGAGGTCTTAGGGACAGTGGAACTGGCCAAGTGAGTGCAGTAAGAGGACAGAGGGAGGGAGGGAGGGAGGGAGGGAGGGGGGGAGGGAGGGGGTAGTGGGCAGAGGAAGGAAGAACAGTATGTGCGGTGTGTAGTAGGTGTAGTTGTCGTGGACATAAACAAGCAATTCCCTACATAGTGAGAGCGGCAATTACATTTCGTAGGAGTAGCCCAACAGCTCTTGACAGTATACATATGTAATGCATATATACAATTCCCCTTATGTATCTCAGCTCTCTATGGCAGTCTCTCTCTCTCTCTTAGAAGTAGTAGTGATAGTTCTAGTCATCGTAGTAGTAGTAGTAGTAGCTCAAGCTACTCAAGTACATATAAAGTCCCTTTGCCTGAGTTCTCTATGACTGTCCTTCCTCTGTGTCACAGGTACGAGAAGCCAGTGCTGGAGAAGAAGTCTGGCCGGCTGAAGCTGCCCAACCTGAAGGAATGCGAGGACCTCACCACAGAAGAGTGAGTGCTAGTGAATGTCAAGGTTACTATATTACGATCTTTTGTGAATCTTTTATCTGGCAGTAACAAGAGTGTGCGGATAATTAGTCACTACAGGCTAGCTTTGTGATTGGAATTTTGAAAGTCATTTTAAAGTTTTCGTTGTGTACTTTCCCCCCCTCGATCTCTTTTCATGAAACCTTTGACCCATGATGCTAGTCTGTCATACCTCTAGTTATATGAATCTCATGGAGCTGTCGTCACCTTTATACCTCAGCCACATGTCTGCCAATTGGCCATCTTATCATTGCAGTAACACATCCATACTGTTTACTAACCCTTGCCACGTTCTATAACTCACTTATCAGTGCACACTCCTGTACTTGCACATTCATTGTGGTAGCTTTTGTCTTTTGTAGATGTGTAGTCAGAGAATTGATGTGTGTTTTGTGTTGGTTAGGGAGATCAGTGCTGAATTGGACAGACTTACTGCTGTATTAGAGAAACTGCATGCCAAAATGGCGGGAAAGTATGATGAGGTAAGTCTTATTTGCAATGCTCGTGATGAATGAATGAATGTATTAATGAATGAATGGATGGATGTACTGATGAACTGTAAGACAGCAGATAGTCAGGGTCTATTATGTGATTATTCACAGGCTATGCCTATAATTAACTAAATTATTTTTGTAGCCTACCATTTTTATACAGACTGTTGCTAGCAGATTTGAGAACTTAGTACAGTTATATATAGGTCATCAGCTATTGTGACAAAAGTCAGTGCTTCACAACATTAAGTAGCTCCAATGCATCCCATTGCAACTAACTGTGTGTGTGTGTGTGTGTGTGTGTGTGTGTGTGTGTGTACCTCAAACAGTAGCACTGAGCTTGTCACAGAATTCCTAAGCAACCACTGACTTTTAACACTTATTCTTTATTTGGAACTTAATTTTAGTATCTGCTACTAGTTTTATTTCACCTTGAGCAATATTTTATAGTGTGTGTGTGTGTGTGTGTGTGATTGTGTTGGATTTTGGTGTTTAGAAGAATGACTATTTCTGGGAGTTGCAAAGAACCATTACAGACTTGAGGAGGAAGGTATGGTGTGGGTTGGCTGAATATGTGGTGGTTATGAATGTAGTTTGTGTATGTGTGTGTGTGCTTGTGTTTTCAATAGAAAAAGAATCTGCAGAAAAAGAGTCCTGTGGCCACTTCTACTTGTACAATGTTGCCTATGGCTGGTGGAGAGGAAGGTAAGAAGCTATGTATTAGTTTTGGATGTGTTTGTGTGTGTGTTGTGCTGGGGGGAGTGTCAACTAGTATGACTGACTGACTGACTGACTGCTAATAGTGTTTACATATATTTGTAGTTAGCTTGGTATTCCCAATTTTTGGTGAATTGAGTATTTGCATATGCATCATTCAAAGGAGGTTTGAGAGCATTGTATGGTACGATGGTGTGTGTATGTGTGTGCATGTGTGCGTGTGTTACTTTGTAGCTCTATCTTTTGAACTGTCGGTTAAAGTGAAAGTAACATGGTGTGTATCCCATAATAGTGTTGATCTGTAATTATGCCTTTAGGTCCATAAGATTTTCCTCTAGATTTCTTTCCACTTAGAATTTCAGTAATGCACTGGATAAAAGGAGGTATCGAATACATTATTATTACTCTCTCTCTCACACACAATTCTTCCCCCTCCCCTCTCCCTTCACTTTGTGTAGAGTTTGTGCGGACTCTGGTGCTGATGGAAGCGACACTGACTGCAGAGAACGAGGTGAGAACTCTTTGGTTCAGAGTTTCTGTGTGGCAGTGGTGTGGTGGTGTGAGAGAACCCACAGAGCTGCGATGTGCTCTCCGCCTGCCTTGTCCCTAGCAAATACAACAAGAGTATTTTTAAAAGCAATATTAGTTACTTGCCAATGTCCATGAATGCTTGTTGCATAGAGGAAGTTTATTTTTGTACAATAGGTTACACATACAATAATGTGTTTGTTTAGGTGCTTTTAGCGAAGAAAGAGAAGCTTCAGGCTGCTATCAGAGAAGAGACGAAACATATTGAAGATTACAAGGTAATGTACTGTGTTGTATGTACGTACTAACACACACACACATGAAGCCCAGTATAGGGTGTGCTTGTATTAGAATTAATCTTCTCACATGTCACACTCACACCACACTATCTATGTTTCTGTAGAAGAAATTGCTGGAGCAGCGATCAAGACTGCATCAGTCAGAGGGAGATTCAGTGAGTATTCTGACAGAAGGGAAACTACTAATAGTATTATATGTGTGTGGAACGTTGTAATATTTTAACAAGTGGATAATAATTAAAATAAATAAAAATATTAATTTTAATCTCAATTATTTATGTTCCATTTGTTATCCAATCTTCAAGTCCTCACTATTTTGGTTTCGTGCATACAAGGTCACTAATTAGTTTGTTAAGAAAACAGATTTTATACTAACATTGGTGCATTTACATAATACAATCAGTTCAGACAGTCTGGGCCCAAGGGTTTCTTCAACTAAGAAATGACTGTAACTTGAATAAACACAAGGCAGCCTCCTTTGCAATACTCCTTGATGTTTTAAACTTTTCCAATAATAATAATAATAATAATAATGATGATGATGATGATGATGATGATGATAAATAATAGTGATAATAATCATAATATAATTTTATCATTTGTCTTCAGGAAGAAGAGAATGGACTAGACAATGAGAATGAACTGGCCAAGAAAGTGGCTGAGTTGCGATGGCACGAGAAAGAGCTGGAGATGCGTAACAAGAACCTGGTAAAGAGCATCAAGGAGGAGGAAGACGAGATCATGCAGCTCAAGGTCAAACTCAAAGTCCTTCCACTCAAGCAGAAGCTGAACGTTGACGAATGAATGGGGTTGGGGGGAGGTTTGGCAAAGTCAGGGGACACCATTTCAGCAGAGACAGGCAGGTGTTCTCGGCAATTAAAATCACATATTCAATTTATAATCCAACCAGCCAGGTATATTTCATATTTGCAGATGTCATCTCACCATATTTTGTTTTATTAGGTTTTTCTTTTCAACTTACGATGTTTCTCTTGCCTCACATTATTTTATATAACCTTTTATTTTATTTTATTGAGGCACTGTAATACGGTGCTTAAAGTTGCTTTCGGTTGTAGAATTTTTGTACATATGACATTTTATAATTGAAACTTAATGAACATTTTTAAATTGGGCTGCAAACAGTTAAAAAGATAAAGTGAAAGCTAGATCATTGTTTTCTCCAGTCAAATATTTGCTGTGCCTCGTCAGCAATGTGCTGGGCAATGGCCAGAGAGGATGTAGCCGCAGGAGACGGAGCATTCCTGACATGGAGGACTCTGCTCCCTACCTCTCCAACTCCCTGGTCAAACTGGAAGTCTTCTACCAGAGTGCCATCTTCATTCATTGCCTGGGCAACTGTTCCACAGGGACCACTGGAAGGCACAAACAAACACAACTCAAACTGATAACAAAACCCCTACAGTGTGGAGAACTATACATGTATATGTATATAAATTCAATTAACAACCACGTGAAGTTCAAACACATGTAGTTCATCATTTTATATTTAAGTTTATTCCCACAAAACCACAACAGCAACAACAAAAACAATAACAATTAAAAAAAAAACAACCTAACACAAAGCAAAACAATAACAAACAATGAAAAACAAACAAGCAAAAAAACAACAAACAAAAAGCAAGTCAGTGAAGCAAGACAGATATCACCAAACATACATAATGGTTGTGTGTGCTGTTATAATGTAATCATGTAGGTGCACTGTGTATTGTTGTAGTGTGGTTTGTAGTTCACAGGTGTAGTTATAGTCTTAAGATGTATGTAGGTGCTAATGAGCGGTGTTTGTGTGTGAGTATGGCATGAGCTGTGTGGCAGAGCAGGAACTTTGCAGCCTTTCGTGTGACTTGTAGGAGTGGTTTCTGTGTTGTATTTAAAGCTGAGTTTTGTGTCATTGCAGCAGTCTTGGTTATACATTCAATTCGTAGTGTGTGCTTTCTCAAGTTTTAAATTAAGATTTAATTAACTCTATCAACTCAACCCAAGGGTGGGGTTACAGCAGGCTGGGAGTTAGAGAAGCAACTTGACTCTGGTGGCAGCAACTAACTCTGCTGTCTCCAGTGCGTGTTGACTCAGAGGATTGTGTCCAGACCAACCCCCATCAGCCCACAATGGTGGCCATGAAAATTATACATGATAAGACTGAGTGAACTCGGCAGCCCCCTCCCCCCCAACCCTGCCCCACGGTGTGCCATCACACTCACCTGGTGACATCATCCAGGGTGAGCTCTGGAATGTACTTCTGAAATTGCTTCACTTGAGCTCTCATGAACGCAGCCTTGTAGAGTTGAACAGAACTGTACCACCAGTGCTTGTACACCATCTTCCTGAAACCTCTAGCAAATAACAAGAAAGACTTGTTCTTACAAAGAATAAGAATAACAACAAAAACAAAACAAAACAAACAAACAAACATATGCAACACATTTGTAACCTATTTACTTGAATTTAATTATTTCTTTCAAGTCATTCCAATTATAGGACTCGTGTCTGTCCCTGGAAAATGCAACGGTTACCACAGGACCCAACCACACGGAGCCATCTGGACGAGGAGTGAAGTGCGCGCCTAAGAAAGGGAAATCAGGATTTGGCACCTGGAAAAAATACATAAATAATATTAATCATACTTTTATAGTAAAAAAATCCACTACTACTACTACTACTACTACTACTACTAGCAACAATCTGGTATAATATTAATAATAACTAGCAAGTACCCTGCCACACAGTGGCACTTGACGTACAGCAAAGTAAGAATGTAAGTTATTTTTACTCATTGTTATCATTCTCAACCATTGATAAGGTTACATCAGTTTCCCTTTCCTGCTCTCTTTTTTTCCTCTCTCAGCTTTTCTTATCCCCCTCCTTTCCTTTCTTCAGCTCTTTCTTTCTTAGTTATGGAGTCCGTTCGCCTTATGCCGATTCCACCCGCTTTTTAGTTACAATTAATTGCCTTTTGCCTTCTCTTTCAATTTGTACTTTCACATTTGGTAAATAAATGCTTTACCAAACTGTTTAACCGCATGAATTATTCATGAAAACACACCGTTGTCGTCATTAATAACACGCAATAATAATAATAACAACAACAACAACGACAATAATTATGTAACGACCACGTAACTCACTGGATAGATGTTTCCTCTCACAAGATGTGACTTCTCTCTTTTCAGCATTAGATAGTGGGGTCTAAAAGGAACAATTTGGGGAGTGGGGCCACAGCCTGTCATCTGAGCTACCTTGTCAGAGTGCAGGCCACAGCATGTGATAGCATTGCGACATCTTATGGCTTTCTAATAATGGTGGAAGCAAAAAGTAAGACATCGCAAAAATAACAACTTCAAACAACTACTATAATTGTTAACTAGTTAGCACTAATACATGTATTAAGTGGATTAGCTGGTACAAGTCATGGCCATCAAGTTCTCAGTCACAGATACATACCCACACCTTCTAGCACTAAGTATTGCGTGAGGTCAGAAAAAGCTAAGGGTTGTCCACTGTCCATCGTATCAGTGCAACTCTTGACTACTTGAGTATTTCTCAGTTGACTGTAGTTAGCACTTTATAGCGTAATGTCTTCTCTCCCCCCCCCGCCTAGTCTCTCTTGCAATTTTATCACTTTGAGCACACATTGGGAAAAACCATCATACGTATTAATTAATGTCACTTCACTTCAATTAACTGTGATTGGCACATGCCACTGCATTGTGTGGACATAGCAGAATGAAGCACCAAAGGTGAAAACCCTCAGTGCTACTCTACACTAGTAAACTACATATTACAAATAATTTCTTGAAACAAATTTATTTGGTGTATACCTAATCAGGTATCAACAGGTCTACATTATAGTTTGTGCACTGAAAACAGTAGATGTATTAATATTGTTTCCACAAGAGAAGCTAAACATGAAATAAAGACTAATCAGGTTGCTTCAGCTCAAAGCTCCAATTCCAGAACTCGTAAACTTCTCAGCAGAAAGCAAAACTAATGCAGGCAGTAAGACAATATTTGCTCATGTGATTACGATGTGACATAAGGGGGGGGGGGTTACCGACGGTGCAAAAGCCTACAATCATTCGGCCAAAAAAAAAATGACTGGCTTTTTTCGGAAAACTATGTCTAAACAATGAACACACGAAAAGGACTTAAATTGTCCAGTACAATAAATTGATGTCTCTGTCAATGCTCAGGAGGCCACTGTCCCCAAGATCTGTTGTTGGAATGACTGACTGACAAAGTAAATACTACAACGTGTTGAGGGTGAGGCCAAAAAAAGAAGGAAAAAAAAAAAAAGAGGGCTTGCAGAAACCCCATACGAATAAAAAATAAAATCCTCAGAAAGACAACAATGTGTGTTTCAATCACCCCTGCTACATTTAGCTTGCTATTGTAACTGAAGAACAAATCTCACCTTATCTTTAGACCCAATAACCATCAGACCATCTGCAAATACAGGAATGTGGTGAGTCGAACTAAAACAACATGTACTCATCACGTACCTTTGCCCATTTCAAAACTGTCAACCTGTACATAGACAATCAGAGGGAAAAAATATGATGCACAGGGCTTTGCTACATATGCTGAAATATTGTACACTTGTGGTACCATTAGGAGCTGAATTAATCAATGTATTAATTATGGGGGAATGTTTCTACTAAATGGCCTGAGACTCAAGCAAGCAACTGAGTATACTAATGTCATACATACTTCAAAACCGAAAATGACTTTTCCTCCAGTCTGTACAAAATCATTTGCTAGTGAGTAGGCAACTCTGTTGTAGTCCACCACGCCTGTGTGAGGAGAGCGAATGGCTGCCTTCCCCTAAACAGAAACAACAACAATAAACACCATTTCAAAATATCAAAACTGGTACAACAATCTTCTTTTCTAAATATAAAAAAACAAAAACAAAAACAAAAAAGGACCCACATCATCCTAAAGTAAATAGCTAGCAATAAAACTCTTTTCTCACTCATACTTCATGTCCCATACGTAAACAAGTAATGTTATAAATAGTATGTAACTACAAAATTAAAAACAACAACAACGGACAAAAATTGATATTTAACTGTCTGTTAAGAATAGTTTGCCATACTACATCATTAGGCAGTAAATTTCGAAGTTTTTGAACAGTACCAAAATAAACTTCTTTGTATCACGATAAACCTTATTACTAGCACTTCAATACATTGTAACTTACTTCACAGTGAGGCTCGTAAAGTTTCATTTCCTCGGGAGTGATGAGACGAACATCTTTGACTCTGTTTTGAAGTGCTGTGATGTATATTTTGTTGAGGACAGGAACTTCATTGTCGTCAACTGCTACCACTATCTTCCCATTTTTCTTGTAAGGAATCTTCTTTTCATCCATGTACCTATATAGCATCTCAGATCCCTCCACACAAAGCTTTGCTTTGAGTGAGCCAGGCTTGTAGTACAGTCCTGCGTGGATGACATTGCTGTTCAGGCCACTCTGGTGTGAAGCTGGAGAATAAAAAAAAAAGACAATTATTATGACTTTCCTAAAATGCCATAATTAGAATCCTGGCATGAAGGTGTGTACTCAGAAGTTACAGATTGCAGTTAGTTACTATGCCGTCAACCTAGACATCTTGACATATTTTCAACCTATTGAATAGATTTTAATTGTATTATGTATGTACATGCTCCTACAATATATACATGTATGTAGCACATGCATAAATCCATACACACATGTACAAACATTTACACATTCTTACACACACACTTGCACTAATTCATATACATGTATACACATGCACAAATTCATACATACAAACATACAAATTCTTACATTCAAATGTACATACAAACACCTGTACTTTAGCTGTTCCCAACTATATTAATTCTCTATCAAACAGTCCATTTAAAAACTACAAAGATGCTTTAGATTACTATTTGACCAACACCACAGCTAATTAGAAGCAGTCTTGGGGTGGGAATTCCCAAGGACAAAAAAAAGGGTAGGACCAGTTATTGAACACTAAGCCATATTACCAAGTACGAGCTCTCTCTCCAGCAAGGCTATCTTCAAGTGAGGCTGTCTGGTAGCCACTTCCCTAGCAGTAGCTGCTCCAACTATCCCTCCACCAATTACCACCAGATCATATTGTGTACTGTGATCAGTTGCAAGACTGCCTTTACAACTGGCCCTGCATAGGAAAGGATTCTAGATATGACTGCAGTAACCATCCTTAAATAAACTAACAGCTTCTTACCTTAGAGGCAGTTTAGGCAGGGAAAACCCAATAATTGCCCCAGCAGCAATTTTAATATAATGTGCTACAGCTGAAAAGCTTCCACCATTTCTAAAGGAAAAACCTAGAAAAACAATGAACTATTGAGATTCCCATGAGGCATTATTGCCTTACTGGACAAGTCTCGATATGTAGAAAATTCTTCACAACTTTCCATGTTAGTTCAATTGTGGTAAAGGGTTTCATAATTGTTGTGTAGCGATCTCTTACCTGGTATGAAGTTACAAATGTGCATTGCCAGCGATTGGAATAGGTCTCACGGTTTTTATTTATTAATTATTATTATTTTTTAATGAATGTTGTTATTTACAGATTGTGTAATGTTCTCTTGCATGATGTGATATCCAACTCCTCTTCACAGTTGCAGAATTTCCATAAAATCCCCACCCAAACCAGCTAATATGCCGGTAGAGGCAGACATATTATGGTGGCCTTCAGGCACACCCCACCATCCACTAAGCACTCTTGTGGGAGTGACTGCGTGGTCGCTATGGTGAGGGGACCTTCAAGCCGAAAGTTGTTGGCTGCTACCTAACGGTCGCAGCCGAACGAAGGAAGCGAAGTAAGCATTAGTACGGTCGTGCACGTCGACATGGCTGAAGTAAGCGTAGTTCAACCTGTCCGCGGAGAGCCATTGTATGACCCTTGTAGTCCCGAGACCTGCTAAACTCCTGGGTGACTCACTGCTGTTGAAGCCAGCTGCGGGTGAATAAGGTTGGGTGATCAACTCCTTTATATACTGTAAGGAATGCTAAGTAATTGTAGTAATAAATGTATTTTTAGATAATTATGTAATCCTTACGTCAACTATTGATGACTCAACGTTTATAGAGCTTCGTCATTAATTGTTGAGGCGCGCAGCGTTCTATTATATGCGCATGCGTATTAGCAATAAGAACAAAGGCAGATGGCTGCAACAAATTTTCCGTTGTTCACTGAGCGCCATGGTGGTCACTCTTCAGCCTGGTGCATTTCGGGTTTTACTCTTCCAGCTTTCTGTATTGCATGTGCATCAGAAAGGCTGGATAACAAGCGAGAAATTAGTGTTAATTTAAAGAAAATTTTGTCAGAGTCAAAAGCCTTATTGTCTCGTGGAAATGAATTGTTTACTGTGTTGAAATCTGACAGGAGAGTGTTTGAAAAGTTTTGTAGCAACTTATATGGTATGAAAAACATCTAGTACAAGCTCAAATTATGTACACTAATCAAATGTAATCTCAGGTTTATTAGCCTCTCTGGATGTAGAACTTTTAAATTTAAGTATGGAAGGTAAGTTTTTATTAATAATATATGAAAGCTTACTACTATGCTAATTTCACAGTTATTACAATTGTGATGGATCTGGCTCAAGATACAGAGCTCAACAATAAACTACTTCATAGTGCAGTGCAAATGGTCAGTCTTAAATAATAGATAAGCATGTTGATTTATGACTTCAAAAACACATGAAAACAGCTATCCCCTATCAGTGAGGGGAAAGGGAGGGGGTGTGGCCAAGTCTTAGGCTATAAGATGCTCTTTTACTGTATTTGGAAGTTAAGTAGATTATAGTACAAGTTGGTGAGATAGTTTTAGGAGAGGAAGAGTGGGTTCAAGGGTCAATGTTGAGCTAGATGAAGGCTACATTAGCCACTGGTGTTACTGCCTCTAGTGTGCATACTGACACATGCATATGCAATTGTATATTATGTAGGTAATAAAATCACGAAGTTTTCCCAGCTCTTTACCTCACTTGACCTTCCTAGGGAAAATGCTACATTCTCACCCATCATTGAGTGCAGGCGTGGTTCAAAATCAGGGTGAGAAATGCCTGACATCTACACATGTAGCCATTTCTCCATGTGGCGAATTTGACACTTATTGCATGTGTATGCACCTCTATTAGTATGTACATGTGGAATTCATGTATATGTTAGAGAGATAAAGTTGGTTAAGAGTAAAAATTGTGCTTGTTTGCTTGCTAAGTTAAATACATCCTTTAAACTTGAAAATGAGGAGCAATGATGGATGAATCATTAGTCATTATTATAATACAGTTATTCCAATATAATTTTTTTAAAGGTCATTTTATTGACTTCATACTGGGTGGTCTGAGTTACCCAGATGACAGTGTCAAGTCTGCAGTGGTGTACATCTTGGTGCAGATCTGTAGCAAGAGCCAGCAGAATTCTCTAAATAAATTGCTGGTCCAGAAAATGTGCAATAATATTTCAAGTAATTTAGCCACAGCAAAATCTCAAGAGCTAACTGTTAACCTTCTTGGTGAGTAAATATAATTATATATAATATATATATATATAAACACACACACGCGCGCACACACACACACACACACACACACACACACACACACACACACACAATAGTTTATACTTAGAGAATAAACTGAATTGCCTACTCAAGCAGAACTGTCCAGTGATTGGAGTCAGAGAGTAGTGGGTGGTGATTGGATGTGAGGAGAAGCGGACCAGAGATAGTTGGGGATTATGCTCGGGGATTCATACCGACTTTTTTGCTAGGGGGGAAGGGGGAATTTTGTAAGTCACAAAAAACCAGTTAGCCACATGAAAATGGTGAAGTCACGACTATGAAACAGATTGTCAAATAAAAACTTGGACAAACTATTATGAATTGCTATTGGAAGTGTTTATTTTGAAGAATTGTTGGACTTATTTAAAGCAAACCAACAGTAGAGTGATCAGTCTATACTTTACATATCTTATGCTGATCATTAATTTTTTTTCATAAAAACAATTTAGTCGAGGTAAGAAAAACCAGAGTTCTGGCAGTCTGACCTATATCTTACCTAGGTTATATGGCTTAAAAAGATGAGTTAGCCAGTTCCACTATGTGTTGTTGGGAGGAGAAACTATATTTAGGGGGCAGAAATAGAATGTAGGGGAAATCTCAGGTTCCTGTTGTCTGTATGAGACCCTGTTGCTGCCACTAGAGTTCTGACAGTCTGACCTATATCTTGCCTTGGGTTGTAAGGCTTGGAAGGAAGCTGCCACCAAAGTTCTGGCAGGCAAACCTATAGATTCTATAGTTTTATGTTCTGGTTGAAAATCTTAATGCTATGTATATCTTTGCTCCTAAATTGTGGCTGTTTGCTTTTTTTCCTTCATTATTCTGCAGACCCAAATGCATGAGAAATTTTAAATGCATTTTATTGACTGAAAACAGAATACGATTGAGAGACAGAGACAGACAGAGACAGACAGACAGACAGATCTACAATAGAATATTGTTCCCTTTATCATCTAATTTTTTACTTAGTGTTTTTCTCTACATAGTAATAATTATTTGAACACATTTAACTTCAAATTAAAACTTTTTCATATCAGGACTAGTCAGGCATTTATTGAAAAGTGGAATGTATACTCAGTGTATTCTTCAATCTGACAAAGTCACTTCAGATGCTAAAGGTACACACATAGCTATTACATTAAATGTGAGTCAGATCGTCTTCTTCTCCAGGATCTACGTTTGCCTCAGCCTTCAGAAGGGTATGATCAATAAAGTATTTGGAGAACTGACATATTTCCAGAGATTATATGTTGTTTAAACTCCCCTACCCTTATCCCTCAACCCATCCACCACCAAATATATTGTGATTAAATATTCGTAGGTTTTGTTGAGTAGCGATGAAGTCTTGCAGTTGTCTGCAGTCCAGTGTGTAGAGGAAGTACTAGCTCACCACATGGACTATGGTTTAGTATTACTACGATCTGACATTGCTGGTATGCTATATGATTAAATTCTTATAAGGAAATAGCTAAGATTTTTTTTACAGAGTTTCTGTTTGAAGCATTGTCTACCAGAAGTGAGCAACTTTTATGGTAGGTTGTCATTTGTTCTTTAAGTGGCTTAGAACATCAGTATACACACGGCATATTATAGTGAATGAGCTAATTATGCTATTCAGTCAGTTTTAAATTCCATCCATACAGCAATTTTGTGGTACAGATAAATCTACAGATAGACAGATAGGTAACAGGCAGGCAAAGAAGACAGACACATAAAGACAGAATAGCATTTTCCCCTTACTATTGTCTTTCAAAAATTGATTTTCTATGTTAATTTATCCTTATTGCAGTTCCTTGTATTCTTGCTTGAAAGCACTGGCGGTGGTGGATGAATTTTATTCCAAGTGTCATGTGTTATTTGGTAAGACTATTATAAATAAAATGGTAAATACTAAACATCACACAATTTTGAGAAATATGAACATAATTCAAATAATATGTGATGGATGGGAAGCGTTAGATTGGATGGAGGGTATAGTATTTATAGCCTGTTTTGGGAAAGTTTCTCTAAGGAGTGAGCTAGTTGTTCAATATTTACTGTAAGGGCCAAATGGCCTATAGATCATTAGCAATGAGTTTGCAATAGAATTGTGATATGTTGCAAGTAAATATTTTGAACAGTTCAATGAATAATTGCTTAAAAGTCATAGAAGTTTTAACTACCCATCAATAATTCCAAAGGTAAGAAAAAAATTAAGCTCATGTTTTAAAATATCCCGCATGAGTTTCTTTGGTGAGATACAATATTGTTAGTATGCATCCGAGCGAGGCATTGTCGCAGCAGTATATTGAAACGTTTCTGCTCCATACTAGACTGAACAAGCCTAGAGAAAAACTGTTTAAAATCATCTTCAATTCCATTGTTTGCTCCTAGAATCACATTCATTTAGCTAAGATACACTATATGGAAAAAGCATGCTGCTTGTGTCTATGTTTTTTAAAGTTCTCATTACGATATATTTGTTAGCAAAAATAAAACTATGTATTGTGAATTCTATGCAATAGGTTTGAAAGATAGAACATTGTAGTAATTTTAATTATGATAATTTACGATATGGTCATATTCATGTATAATAAAAGTGCTTTTTAAAATGTTTTGTTTTTCTTGTCTTTTAGGAATTGATCCAATACTGAGAGGCATTGCATTAGCTATCCAACTCAGGGCAACTACTGTGGTTGAGAAGGGGTAAGCTTTCCATAGAATGTATTGGGTAAACAATACAACTTCATCATGCTAACAAAACTGTAGTTTCCATTTGTACTAAAGTTATAGTTAATTAAAGACAGCAGAGTAAAATGTAGGTCTATCAGCTCTAGTTTATTTTTAAATTAATTGATATGCTAAAAATTATTGTTATTTCAATAGTATGTTATATGAGTAAGTTATTGGGATTGTTTGCTTTGCCATTACTGCAATATTATGTGCATTACATTACTATAAAATCTGAAACTTGGAATGCATAGATGAAGTTTGGGAGTACTGATTTGTGTGATTGAATGCCACTTGTTCTTGATTTCAGTTTGAGCTTGCTGCTAACAATTTTTGTAAGGTAAGCTACAAAGTTCATGATACGGCTTGATGTATTGTGTAATACTTGACTCCATTCCAGAAAACCCAATGACATGCAGATCTTCTCTACTCAGCAAGGGATTCAGAAATTATTGGATCTGCTAGTTCCTGCTGTTAAAATGAGCTCTGCTGTTTTATGTGCCAAACTTCTATGTGCTCTTCTCAAGTTAGTCGATATAAATTATAATACAATTAACTGACATTATTTTTTATATGTTTTGAAGTCCAAACCACCTTCCTATGGACACTCAGATAAATAGTTTTTATCCAGTACTGGCCTATCTGATACACTTGATAGAGCCACTTACTAGTTCTACTGCAGGAGGGGAGGACTCAGATATGTCCTCATCCAGCTTACCTGACAAGGTCTTAATAACACTACACAAAGAATTGCTGCTGATTGTTAACAATCTTAACAAGTAAGATGAGAATATTCTGAAGTAAGCATCTTAGGCATGTCTTGTTTTCAATAAGTTTTTATAGCCAAACCATTTAAGGACAAGAGTGATTTTTTGAAACAGGGTTCTTGGTATCTCACCCACTTTGAAATACACTGTTAGCTTTAGTCCATGAATACATACATACACAGTGGGGAGTTTGATATTCTGCTGATGTGGTTGAATTAAATTAAACTTTTTTTTTTGCTCTGAGTAAAATATAACTCAGCAAAAAAAAAATTTCTAGAAAATATCAACATTAATAACCGTATTATAGTACCAGCCTTACCAGTTTTATTGGGTGCCTGTGCTAATTAGTAGAAATTGGCAAGTGAATGTCTGGTCAGTTTGTGATTGGTAAATAATAGCCAAAATAAGGAATGCTATTATTTAAGGTTACCACATTTTTTCCAGTCTCTTATCATTTGGGCATCCTTGATATCATGCTGGAAACACTCATTTTCTAAATAACAGAAATTGGCAAGTGAATATCTGGTCAGTTTGTGACTGGTAAATAATAGCCCTCAGAATTTATTTTGTAGATCCTGGTAATAATCGCACTCTGCATTGTTTTTGCTCAGTCTAAAGTAAGAAATTTATTGTTTTTTTTTTTTAGATTTTCTCAATTGAAAGATCATGATAATAGAGATCAAAAAGATGAAGACAGTGAACTTACTGGCAAGATATTTGAAGAAATATTTTTACCTTCATTTTTGGTAAGTATTTAGTATGTATATTTCCTACCACAGACATACCTGGTTTTGATTAAATAAGTTCGTCAAAACAACAAACGATACTATTCACTTGTAATCTTCCAATAATTGTAATTACCCTGCTTTTTAATACATATTTCAGATCAATATGCCTGTTATTGATGATCCGGCTCATATATCAATTTTCTTTGATGTACTGGCATTTGTTCTCTCTGTGCCACATGATAAAGAACACTTGATTTCACTCATTAAAATTCTTGGTAATTAAAGTTAATTTTCTTATGTGTTTTTTTTTGTCATTATTCTATATCCACTTGTAAAGGTGAAACTGGGTTCATCAGTCTTATCTTTGAGGAAAAAGCTAAGTTTTCTTCGCAAGTTATGGGGTAAGAGTGAGTCAATTTATTGAACTTTAATAAATAAAAAAAATCCCTCCCCCATACCTCTAAAGCTTACAAGACATGCATAGCAGTGGGAATAGACTTCTCACTAGTTTGTGCTGCATTATGGCTCAGTTGAGAGGAGAGCCCGAGTCTGGTGCTACTTTTATTACTGATCTACTAGGAGCTGTACTTCCTACCCTTCAGGGTAAGTTATGAATATTCATGAAGGCATGTGTGGAGTCACTTGTTAATGCCAATGACATAAATATCTAGGTAGTGCTGAGGCATGTCTCCATTACCTTAGTCAAAAGGTCCCCCATTCAGTTCTACTCCGGAAAACTGGCCACCTGCAAACTGGAGTTCATTCAGGGTCACTGGCAGCTCAGCAACAGGCCATTATCCTGTTAACATATTCTGCCTACACCTATGAAGACATGTATATAGCATGTGTTTGTGTGTGTGGATGTGTACATGGCACATGTGTAAATTTGTTACATTTTTTTGTCTTTAGGTTGATAGCTCCAGATAGGCTTCTCCAAGCATTATGCAAGTATGTCAGTTTGAATCCATCCATCCACTTTCTTTCTCCAATAATCCTTACTGCATTGATAGGTTTATTCTCAGTGAGTAATTTTACTTAAAAGATGATTTAAATAGAATGAGTAAGTTTGAGTTTGTTGCAAGTATTTTTGGCTGCTTGTATAGGAAGGCAAATACTTGCAGGAAACATTAAAAACTATGCAAGTTTTATTCCAATTTATAAAATAACATGTGACTTAATGAACTGAGCACAATTATTACAATTTTAGTTAAATTATTGTATGATGAAATAATATTATGTATAATAGCCAAATAGCTTATGAACAGGAATTCTAGTCATTTTTTGTTTCTTCATATGCTGATTATTGCAAATGGTCTTTTGATAAAGATGTATAATTTTAGTTCATCGTCACTACAGTTTTGCTCACTCTTCTTGTCAATGTAAACATTAGGATGTGTTGGCATGTGCAAATGACACTCATTACGAATGCGTAACTGATGGTAAGTGGAATATTAGCTACAGTGAATAAATATTCAATGGTCTGTCCAAGTTAAGCTTGCAAAGCTATATATGCCATATAAATGAGGAGCAAATAGTTACTTAACCTAATTTGCTGCTTTTTTCTTTACATGTTTTTTTGGGGGGGGGGGTTCGTTTTGTTTTTTAAGTTTTCTAGGTGCAAACCCTGGATATGTACCTACCTTGCCAGCTCAACTTGGACAGCCTTTGTATTTTAAAAATTTAGTATGTTTTTTCCTTCGTTAGCCACTGAGTTGATTGTACATGGCCTGCTGAAGATTTCCCCTGCTGTTCCTGTGAAGCTATCATCGGACTCAACCTTGATTTTGTGGGTCTTAGACCAGCCAGCACTTTTAGCTCATATAGGGAAACACTGGGTAAGAATGAGCATGACTATTAGTATAATAGAATGGTCCTACTATAATAGAATAAATATAACATTTTGTTCTTCAAAAAGATTCAATGTTCAGCATCTATTTAGTACAATTTCAGCTTCAATCAAAGCTTGTGCATGGGACAAGTAATATAAATTGACTGCTTCTGTAGCCCGCACTCTGTCTTCAACTGATCCTCCTATTCCTTGTCAGTCCTTCAAAACATATTAAACATCTATTTGAACATAATCTAATTTTTAGTCCCTCTCTCCACTCCCAGTCTAGTTTGCAATTGGAATCTAAAAACATTATCAATTTTTTTAGTTCTTGGAATGGACGTCTTCTCCACTTAACTCAGAATCAGATATTGTAACAATTTTGGAATCCTCCAGTCCAGCAAGAAAAGTGCTGTTGGTATGTTAATTAAGCATCTGGATCAATAAATATGTCAGTTTCTTATGTTAAAGGATTTAGTGATGCAGGGTGTGGATGTGAAGGAAACATCTCTTTCTAATGTGGTAGAGCTAATAGGAAAATTATTAGAAAAGGTATATTGCAAGTGTCTGTCTAAGAAAATCGTTATGAAATATCTACTTTTGTTTTTCAGTGTCAGTTAGAGGTCAAGTTGGAGATTGCATGTGCACTCCAGGAATGTCTAACTGTTCAAAGACTAGAACCTATTTCAGGTTGAGTATTTATTTTCATGATTACTATAGGTTGGAGTTTAGGTGTAATTGTTGTAATAAAGTACCATTGTAAGGCTTTGACAATGGATGTTGGTTTATTTTAGATTCTGTGATTAATAAAGTTATAAAGCTATTAAGAAACTTGTTGGAATCAAATAATGCTTCCAAAGCAAGAGGAAGTCAAGAATTTATAATTGTGCAGCAAAAATGTATTTATATAGGTATGTACCTCATGTGTTGTCTAGTCGTTACAATGTAGTTGAATATTGTGCAGTTGTACATGCTGTGTGTCAGGCTAATCCAGAAATTAGTGGATGTCAGCTCAACATTATTGAAGAAGGTCTAAATTTCCTTAGAGTAATTTTAGAAATTCATTGTACAGATAATCAGAGTAAGTGTTCCATTCTACGTACTTGACTCCTAAATTGTGTTTTTTTTCCTTTTAGTTTGCACACTAATTTTAGGTAACTCAGAATTTCTACAAACATCAGCTTCCTTTATATCTCCTTCATGTAAAAAGGTAAGTATCGTTTAGAACTAGCCTTTAAATAATGTGATTTGGTAAGCAAGTTATACCTGCTTGCTCTTGCCATGCTGACATGCAATATGTGCTTTTAAAAAAAAATCACTCTGGGCAATTAAGACAATTCTGAGCTTTGCATCTGGTTTCATTTTGTGCTTATTGTTACAAATTTCTTTAGTGAGCATGAATAAGAAGAATATGAGGAGGGACATTTGCCTGGATTATGTCATGAGAATAAAGCAATAATGTTGCAGAGACACTAAGTTATTTCAATCTAGAACTGAGCTTCTTTAGCAGTTAGAGCATCAGTGGTAAAAGTCTTCAGGATTGGTTTTTATTTTAATATTAAGTGAGGTTGTCCAAGCAAAATTGGGGCAAGTCTTAGCTCAAGGACATGTCTTAAAAGCAGGCATACTTCAGAAACAGGAGTGATGGAAGTTGCTTCAAATTGGAGGGGAGGAGGGGGGCACCATATATCTATCACAAGCCAATTTACTCTTATAAAATCTTATAAAAAAAAACCCCACTTATATTTCATGAAAAATATAACTTCATATTAACTAAGCTAAATACAAGTTTACCAATGCAATTCAATACTTAATTCTGCATAATATTTTCCCCCTAGCTATAAATCTGGGGGGCCAGTGGCCCCCTGACACCCCACTTCTATCATCCCTGAGAACGCTTTTTAATAAAACCACTTTTCTCACCTTCAGAGTGATTTTAGACAGTGGAAGACAACACCAAATATGCACAGCTCAATACAAATTGGCATTAAATTAAACTAGTATGGCATGATAAACTATTTGCCTACTCGATTGCAGTGGGAATAAAAGCGATGCCACCCCTGAAACCTGACATGTGTGCTGAATGGAAATAAATTTCTGGCTGACTAAGACTCTGAATCACTAAAGGCACTTCAATTGTCGAGTACTATAGTTTTTATATCCCTTATAATCATTAGGAGGCTGTCCGATTTGAGATTCATCACTGCTTGTCTATTGGCTGACTGATTCTATAACCCTCATGTGCATGCACTGAGGATTTTATAGGGACTAAATGTCAGTTCACCTAAGTTGTCAACATTTATTTACCTCTTATTTAAGCATCAAGTATTGTAATATTAACTATATCCTCAAACCTATATGCTTCCAATTGTGTATTAGTATTTACACTCGCTCATTCACCAATTCAATATTATGTTTAGGAAAGATGTGGAGTATTTTCTGCTGCTCTTCACTTGTTTTCACATGTTTTAAATTGCAGCAAACTCAACTTTGGACATGTAAGTTAATTACAATATTCTAATGATTCTTATTTAGATCAATGTTTGAAATAGACTAGATTTTTTGAACCCGTTAAGATTTCATATTCTGGTGCAGCTGGATCACTTGTTGGATTGATTCCCCATGTTCAAGGTACATATATAGCTAGTAGTGTCATTACAGATTTGACAGGGTTTGAGTAGATTTAAACTAAATCTAGAATATTAATATTATTTTAAATAATAATAACAATAGTAATTATAATAATAACAATAATAATGGCAATAATGGTATAATAATAATAATCATTATAATAATATGTGACATGTAAATTGTCCATTAAAATGTACAAGGAAAATCGCTGTTTAATTGAAATAGCGCAAGGAAAATGAAATAGCACAGTGTAAATGAAATGGAATGGTAAATAAGTGAAATGGCACAGTCTTCGGCTAACAATATGGATAAAGTTTTTCTTTAGGGTAGTGAATGGAATACTATTTATTCAATATACAGCAACTTGATAGCTTTTGGCATATTTTAAAACATAATTTTTTTAACGTGTTGACTTGCAATCACTAAGTAACACATTTACACAACATGTTTGTGCTTTTTTGTTTGTATTTTCTATATATTTAGTGGCAGGATTGAAATTTTGGAAGTCTTTATTCTCTAATGGAAATTCACGATGCATAGAAATATGTTATGATACTTCTGATTCACAGTGTGCTGTTGACAAAATGAAGTGCCTAATATTCCTCATCTTAAACTGCCTTGTAGCGGTAAGGAGATGATAAATTAATTATTGTTGATAGGTATTATATAATTTTGTATGATGATGACAGGAATTTGATGGAGTGAAGGCTGCAGCTGCTAATTGCATAGTAGAAGTCTTACATTATATTGAACAAGGTGGGTGTGGAGTATAATGTGGTCAGTTCTTCCTTATGCATGATATGTTTTGAAGTGCTACTTTTATAATGTATTTTTTTTTTGGCTATTTAGAGAAACTTCATATTGAATGTCGATGGATTAAGCTGGTTATAGATCAGCTGCTGGAAACTTATCAAAGTTCAGTTATTCCATTATATTTTATTCCAGCAATTTCTGCAGTAAGTATATTATATATATATATATATATATATAATATACATGTATATACTCTCAAGTATCTCGCCACACAGTGGCACCCTGACGTACAATCTTGTTTAAATTGGGAGTGTAAGGTGCTTATATCCATGGTTTACCTCTCCTGCTCTCTTTTTTCCTCAGCCATCCTGGCTCTGTTTTTTCTTATTCTTCTTTTCAACTGATGGATTCCCTTCTCCTCCTCTGTCTACCTCTCCTGCTCCTCAGTATCTCGGTCCTTTTGTGTAATTTCTTTCAGTTCTTCATTGAAGTAGTTATATCAGTCAGCTTTTTTTCACCTGCTTCTATTTAAGATTCTCTAAGCTGTTAGGTCATGACGGTTTAATGGTTTGTGTGCGCACTCCACAATTGACGGCTGCAGATTTGAATATGCACACCATTGTTGTATGCTACCATCGTCGTCATCATTACTGACACACAGGCATATATATATATATATATATATTTGTTACAACAACAGTATTGCAACAGTATTGCAATGATTTATCAACACTTTATTGTGAAAATATTTTTTTGAGTTAGTTGCACCCATCTGTTTATAGCTATTCAAGCAATTTATTGTAAATGATTGAAACTTTCTCACTTAGGGGTCTAGAGAGAAGCAAAGGCAAAATGTGAAAAAGTCTTAGTTGTCGCCCGGAAATCCAACCCAGGATGATTCCCCGGCGATTTTTTTCCTTCACATTTTTCCTTTGCTTCTCTCTAGACCCCTTTAAGTGAGAAAGTTTCAATCTAGTTTTTATGAATGGTCAGAACTTGATAATATTGTAAATGCTTATGGGGAAAAAATTGTTTACTATTTATAGCTTGTAAATGTTGTGGTCGGGTCTCCTGATGGTCCACAGTTGAAGTCACTTGCTCAACTTTTGTACACATCATGTATGAATGCCAGGTCTCCAGATTGTAGAATAAAATCCAATGAACTGTATGATCATTATGGTGCTGCTTTCAACACATGTTTCTTCAAGGTTAGATAAGAATCCAGTTTATTGGTGAGCAAGTGAAGCGAGTGAGACACTATACAGGGGTAATAAATTGAGAATTGGGGATATTTGTTTATATATATGTGTGGATATACGCATGCCATTTTTGTACTTTGACCCTGGCATTTTTTTGTTAGCTCAGTGGCCGACCTCATCCCAACCAAATATCACTAAATAGAATCCTCTGTGTTTTTTTTTATCTTTACCCGTGTCATCCAAGGAAAAGGAATTGTTACTGCTTTGAACTCTTTTGCATAAAACATACAAACTTATCAGAGTTCATTTTCTGTTCAAATTAGTGGTGGTAAGGTAATGCACCATAGTTATACGCCCTACACTAGAGTGTTGTTCTTACTTAAAAATCCATTGTCTAATAGTCTAACATGAAGGTAAGTCTTGTGTTGGTATATGGAGTGAGCAAGTGTGTATGAAAGTGTTGTGCGTTATAGCTACTGCTTAGCTCAAGAATAGCACAGAGTAAAGTTTAAGTAACAAGTAAACATATTAGCTACCTTTACACAGCTTTTTTCAGCTACTACAGCAGTAAGCATGACTTAGATTTAAACCTGCACAGTAATTCCTCAGAAATGCCTGTTTTTTAATTTTTAAATTTTTTAAATTTTTAAAGTCAACTGTTGAAACCCCTTTACCATATATATACTTAAAAAAAAACTCGACTGTTTTAAAAAAATAGTACACTGGAGTGTTATAAGTTAAAATATCATATAACAATACTGTAAACCTACCTAGGGAGGCTCACTCACCAATTGTGCTCAAGCACACCACTAGTATTAAGTATGCCTTTAGCCAATTGAGAGGCCCAGGCACCAATGGCTTTTAATTTTTAGTGTTGGAAATACTGACAATGACATCTTGTGACAGATTTCCTGTATAATCACCTCAGTGAGGAAATATACCAATCTATAAGGTATTTATTTACGGTAGTTGATATTGTTGTTAGTTATAAGCAAATCAAATAGAAATAAAATATGGTACAATGAACCCATACTTTATAACATTGTGCAGATATTATCTGTCTCTCAAGAAGCTCTGAGTTCTCAGCAACTACTGGATCTAGGCCTGCAATGAATTATAACAGTCTTTGTCAGATAGCATAAAAAAACTGAGATTATGATTATGACAAGTGCCTTATCCACATTATTTTGTATATTTAAAAGATAACTGATATAGCACACACACCCCACCTCCCACCGTGCAATCTGGGAAGTTAAATGTGTAGTATGATTGAGCACAAATGGTGAATGAGCCATTCTGCACAAACAATTCAAGCAACAGGTTATAACTGGTATACCTTATATTTGATAAGTTGACTTTTGCTATTATAAGATCTGAATGCAAATATTTGTTCAGAACACTACTAAAATGGCTTGTTCAAGCCTCACATCATTACTTTACAAACTTTACCCACTTCTCACCTATTCACTACATTTCCCTGCTCACACCACACCTGCTAGTCACCTCCTCCTGCAGCTAAATAAACATTGATCCATTAAACAGTCACCCTACCCTCCATTCATTTTGTATCATTATGTGATTTATTTAATTTGTGGAACAGTTATACACACATGTTCATGCAAACACTTCTTTTCCATATAATGTATGTTCTCCACTCATGCTCACCTTTCCTCATCCCACTATTTAAACTAGAACCTTGCATCATTTCCACGCTCTCTGTTTTTTTCTCCTATACAGATAGTTTTAGTTAAGTTTGACTGAGCTATTTTTGCGCATAGCTGGCCTTACAACCCAGCTACAGAGGGCAATCCATTATTACTAGTGGATTACACAACATTGAATGGTCTTTCGAGCCGGATTACCCAACTCTATTGGTCGATCCTATTCTTCATCCTCTACTCAACTCAACTGCTATCTATCGTTCACCCAACACTTCTACTATCACTCATCATGGAAGCTATGAAGAAAAGCCATTCTGCATATGGTGGTGCTATCACTAGAGTACTTCGTAGGCATAAGAAACTCCTGGATGCTGATCCTTCCACATTCGACATTGCTACTCTCAAGTGTCAGATGGAGTCTGTTCAGGCCACTAGCGGATCCTTCATCCAAGTTCACCAAAACTTACTTGAAACTCATGCAACAGAAGTTGATGACGAGCAAGAAATGAGAACACTTCATTCACACGAGGAGTCAGTTGCACTCACACTCTCCACCCTGCAACGTTTGGTGGACTTGAAGTCAGTTCACATGGAGGCATGCAACTGCGATGAGAAGCTAGCCAACCTGGAAGCAAAGATCGCAACCAACCCAGAACTCAGTTATCCAGATGCTTTGAAGAAACTTGAGAATACCTTGGCTCAAATGGAGAAAACAGTCAATCAATCTACCATACCTCGCGATCACAGAGTATCAAAGATGGTTAGAGCATTTGACACACGCATGCTTGATTTGTCAGCTTCTGAAGCACGGGCTATAGTCCTGCTGATGTTAGCATCTAGTGACCATCATCATCATCACATCAAATTACCAAAGCTCCATTCAATGGAGACATACTGAAGTGGGCCGTCTTCTGGGAAAGATTCAGTTCTATCATCCATGATAATCCCAAGCTTGACAACCATGAAAAACTCACATATCTACGCCAGGCCATCACTGATCCTGATGCTTCTCAACTCTTGTCAACTACAACAATTGCTCCTGGTCAGTATGATGAGCTGGTCGACACTCTCCAGAAACACTATGATAAGAAGTGGATCATCCATCAACATCACGTCATGGCACTGATCAGTGCCAATCTGTGAAGCATGACACTCACAAGGAGCTCTGTGCCTTCATAGATACCTTCTCTCTCAACATCAGAGCTTGACAGATGGAGCCTAACACGCGAGATACAAAGGCTGTTCCTAAAGTCAAAGACTTGCTAGCATTCTCACTGAGCACGCCAACTCCACTGCTACTGCCAGCAACATCCTCAACAGAGCTGAGATGGGAAGGGATCCAGCACGCAAGCCAAAGGCTGCTGTTCATGTCTCGCAACCTTCCACAAGCCAGAGCAACTCGGGTGCCTTCTCTGCCTACAAAGGAGATCGTCACAGTCTCTACTACTACACTGCTGCAACTAGTGAGGCCATGTTTGGGGTGTAGCAGGTTCTGTTTGGTAATGAGGGAAGTGGAGAGGGTGGGGAAGATGAGGAGGAGGGAGTAGATGGAGAAGAGTTTTCAGGATGAGATGTAGGGTGGTTTGGAATAACTGGAAAAGGAGTGGGAAGGGAAGAGGTCTAGTCTTCACCTCCGTTGGAGCAGTTCTTGCAGTAGCAGCAGGCAGTACAGTTCTCACTGATCTCTGGTTTGTTTCTTTGTTTGCTGAAAGTGATTGTGTGTGGGTAGATCAGGAAGTTCAACAGGGGGCATTCGTCTGTAGAAGTCGCGACTTTTGTGTCTGTGCTGCCTACCTAGGAGTTCATTCAATTTGTTACATGCTGTATAGTGCTTCTTGTCTCTTTGCCTATTGACATTTGCTTTGGTGGCTGATAAAAAAATTTCATGGGAGATCAGTTCTGTTGTGGATGCCGAGTTGATAGCTATTTCCATGTCAGCTGTGGCTTTCATAGATGTTGCTAGTTCTGCATCTGCAACAGCTTGAAAGTGGGACATAAGTTCTTTTTGTAGGCTCTTTCTGCAGCAGTGGTTGTGGTAATTGCAATTGGTAATTGTAATTAGCTGTAATCATTACACCATCTGCAGTAATTGTAATTGCATACCTGTAATTGGCAAGTAGTTGGGGTCAAAGACCACTTTGGTAAAGGGTCAGTTCTAAAGCACATGGCTGAATAGGGGATTTGCATGATGACATCACGTAACATCGGATGTCCTACCACGCCCACTGATGGTATCACTGCACACCTGTCCCATTGAAAATGTATTAGTTTTGCTGACCGGTTAGTCTATTTTTTGCTGTAGCACCAGCTCCAGGCTGCACAGAGCTTCCAAATTACAGGAATAGCTTTATTATGAAATTTACTAACTGCTGATAGCAAAAGTTTAGGATTTTCAGCCCTGGCTATTGGAATTCCTGGGAGTGAAATTTGGTGATGGTTATCTAACCACCCTACTTCTTCTTGGAACTCGCCTTGAAAACTGAGACTGGCTGGTTTTTCTCAGAATTCTATAGCCTGGTGGTGGCCTGCCTATTGTGCTGTGGATTTTCTTAGAAGTAACCTGATTGTGGTGAAGTTATCATCTCCATAAACTAGTCAGGAAACATAAATGCAACCACCTGTCTGACAGACTCAGACTCTGGCAGAAATACCATTTATAAAAGCAAGCAGTAGCTATAGTTGAACATCTTACTCTTAGTCAGCTTCATGTTGTGAAATTGAGATAGATAAAAGGTATGTATTTGCTAGCAAATATTGGCAACTTAAAAGAAAGGTAAGCAAAATGGTATGTAGCTAAACAACAGCCTCGCGATACTGTGACTTGTGACAAAGTAAAGAGGTCTAAGACATACTTCCTAAATTGAATATATATAGATCCAGATAGTTGTCTTTGAGAATCAAGGTATAAACAAAAAACAAGAAAAAATATTTACCACAATTTTGCTAACTCCATTACTAGCTATCAGAAGTTTGGACATTGAATTAGCATTAACAGGTTTTTCTCTTAGTGCACTCAATTATTGGTCCACCAATTTGATTCACTTCATAGTATTTTATTATGATTATCATCATCATTATCACTCGCAGTAATAAATTTTCCCTCAAAGCGTGTGGGACTGTTGTATATCTATGGACTGTATCAGTAATAATGTCCTGTTTGCTAGTTTTTAACTAGAATTTATATGTCCCTTCACCATTTTTTTTACCTCTTCAACAGGTAGCTAGCTAATGGCATTACTTAACTCCACAGTAGGTGGGTTATTTTAGGTAGTTAATGCACGGACATTAATGTCCTGTAGAACTGGCATAACTATTGCTTTCATGTTTTACACTGTGGTTAAACTGTAACTAAACAATCAAAGAAAATGAATACATATTGAACTAAGGGGAGAAAGATAATTAAAATAAACATAAAAACATACTCAATCTAAATAAAGTAAACTTGATCAGTAATAAGAGGCAATATTAATTGTAGGCTTGCCAATTCTCCACTGCCGTCCCTGTAGCAATGCTTTTTGTTACAATATCCTCCACAAAGATATTCAAGAGTTCTTCCACATTGTGGAGCAAAACAGCTGATGACACAAATCCTATCTTTTTAGAAATTAATCATTTCTTTAAGTTATGAAATGATCACCATGTTGTTCTTTCTTCTGTTATCTTAGCACTCAGGAACAAAGCAATCTCTTTTTCTAACTTCTCTGGTAAGACTCACTAATCCCTCCAGAGAAATTAGTATCTTCACCACAATCAGCTTCTAAGAAGCAGGCCACTACAGCCTTCTTCGTGCCACAGGCAAAATTGCATTATATTCACCTTAATTTATTCTTTTCATGCATTTTGTAACCACTTAGCTAGTTATTCACATGCTTCAGGTGTAAACATTATCAATAACTTGCTCTACTTATACCAGCTCTCAGCTATCATTCTTTTTAGTTTCACTACTTTGAAGGGCAAACTGAGCCCGAAATATTATAGAATATTATTACAGTAGTCAAATATTGGTCAACTGGAAGGTATAGCTGGTGCGTCTTGCCACTTGAGTACTTTAATTAACCCAAAAAAACCTGGGAGTTTTTGTCTGAGGGGGGGGGGGGGGGGTTGTTGTGGGGGTTGGATAGTTTTTGTAAAGTGATTATAGGGCTAGGGAACTGGTGAGCTAGGCTGGTTATTATAACTACTAGCTTATTTGATGGTAATGAGGTTGCAATTTAGCATGGGATATATAGTGAGTTATTACACCTGGTCACAACCTGAAAATACTATTGTGACAATATTATGTAGAATAGAATGAATGAATATATTTATTCCATGCTAGATATCTTCACAATTAGTACATTAGCCTGCTCATGAAATATTTCGCCACATCACACTCCAACTCATTTAATAAGTACTACATATACATTATACCATAGTTGCTTAGTAACTGCCATGTGATAAAAGTGATATCTCTCTCAAAAAGTGATGTCACCTTTCAAAATCATCTACAGACAATACATAACTATGTACCACAAAGAGCGTTTTAACTGCATAACACAGAAGTACTTCAAAATAGAGTTAGATGTACAAATGATATATATAGTAATAAAAACATTAAAAATGTAAAAAATGGGGATTTAGGGTTGCTAATAAAGTATGGGAACTAGAAAAGCTCTAAAATGTATGGAAACAAGAAGTCCTTCCAAATCTCTTTCAGATTTATCCAGAGTTATTGTACCTCATTATAGGTAAGAACTAACATTAAAGGTTGTACAAATAATGCTGAAAGTTCATAATGACAAGACTAGGCTCACTTGGGAGTGTCTGGGTTGTAGCTCCTCCACCAACCGGTGATCATGCAATAGCTATAATATGAGAACAGCCCATCAGTGAGCCACATTGGCTGCAAAGAAATTTGTGTGTGGTATTGCGGCTTGTGGTTGGGCATGTGGGCTGGGTTCATACCATCCAACTTACTAAGTACTCATTGATCCTTGGACAAGCCCATTGAATAGACTATGAGAAAATTAGGAGTCCACACCTGATGTCAAAGTTACTGTGGAATTAGAATGTATGGACTATACCCTCATTTAAACTATGTACTTTAATTTTGAACACATGTCATATACTTGAATTGTCCTTGTTGGGTAAATCTCTTTTTTGTTAGTTCCTCAACCAAAGTAAGAAAATCTATTATATTATCACCAGTTTCAACCTTATCAATCAACTCTAAAGAAGTTGTTACACTATGTGTAGCTAATATAGAACAACTAGAAAGGAGAAGATTGGGAATCCCTATTTGAGAGCTAGACATAGTCAATACAGGATTTGCTGGGCTCAATCTAACCCTTGATACCGTGATTAGCATAGTGCCAAGGGTACAATGCCATAGTGTGGAGGTGGTATGTGTGCAGGACATGCTCCATAGGAGAAATGATGAGCCCCCTGCCCACCACTGTGGGGCCTGTGCAAAGTTATGACCAGAGGTTGAAGAGAAGGGTGAATTATTAGCGACACTTCTCTACAAAGGCCATGATTGGGGGGGGGGGGGGGGGGGGGCTATTAGGAGTTGGCTGCTTTCAAACATTATTTTATTCCATTCATGCTAGCTGTTGATGTGGCTGCCTTGCAGTGTCTGAGTCAGCTGATGAAAATTTTCAATCTAAAGTACATACTAAAACTGTAATCCGAACTGTAGCTAGAGTTTCCATACTCTAGTTAGCTAGTTGTAAAGCAATCTTATCCTTACTGCTGGGAAAGAAGACTTGATTCCTACCATCATCTCTGCTAGGTAGATAATTCTGGTGACTTTGGGCTGAGTCTTCATCTTGACCTGACTACTTCACTTTCCCAAGATGACTCACCACAAAAAGAATAGCAATTATGCTAGCAATTACTTGAAGGGTAAGGATATAAGAAACCTGATAAACTTTCAGAGAATACTTCTGTAGCTTATCTTTTAAAGTATACATACATGTAATGTAGTGCTTGCAAAAATGTATTTGCCACTTATACTGTAGCTCATCAGAGATTACTTTACAGTAAATACAAGAAAACTAATGAGTTCATCTGTAGTATATTGTAACATACAAATTAAAGTAATGCTGACTTAATAAACATACAGCTTAGTTTACCAGTCTGCCACTGTGTAGTTTGACCGTAGATGTACAAAGCAACTCGATTAGTCTGGCGTAACCAACCCTTTACCTTCTGTTATTGTGGGCGTGGGGAAGTGGTCAGTGCCCCACCTCCCTTATACCTTAATTTCTACCACAATGATTGATCCTCCCACAGCGGCATGTAGAGACGCATGCTTGCTTGCTAAACCTAGCTGTGAAAGAGTGGCTGACAGTGGTTGAGGAGGGCCATTCCGTTAATTTGCTAACAGTAATTGACTGCCGCAATATACAGAACAAATTTGGTATGGCCATGTCCCCAGACTCTTTCCTTCCCCCCCCCCCCCCCCCCCCCCCCCACCCCCCCCCAATATAATAAAAGGTTTACCTTCTAGATGATATGGTGAATAAAATGTGAATACAATCTACAACACTACTACAGCGGTCTGGTTGAGATAAACCGACTTAGTATTTTATCAAATACTTTTATCATGCCTAGTTATAACAAGTAATGAATAAGATAATCCTCCACCTCTATGAAATCGCTTGACAATGCCGCAACACCACAAATTAACTTCATCCGCCACCTGCTAACCTAGTCTGGCGTTGCCGACCCTTTACCCTCTATTAATACGGGTTAATCGAGGGTAAAGGGTCGGCAACGCCAGACTACTGCTAACCTACCAATAGGAAATGGTCGTCACCGTTAAAGATTAACTGTTTTGCCGACCACACAACTACTGGATCGGATCGGATCGACTGGCATAAATGGCGGGCGGGTTGGATGTACGAAACCAACCCCACCAATCGCGCTGCACTCCGCGTTACACTTACGTCATTGGGATGTCACAATTGTGGTTACAGTTCATTGAGTACTTAAACGGGTTTGGTTGCCACACACCGCCCCAATTTCTACCGTCCCAACTTCTACCGTCCCAACTTCTACCGTCCAGTAAAACCTCACGTTGGTAATTGAGCCTAAACCGTAACCGAGCTATCGATGGCGGGAGTACCCGCCGCCAAGAGCAAGACTTCATTCGGCTTTGAAGAATGCCCCGTGTGGAGAAAATCTTGTGTCACTACCTCTGCTATGCTGAAAGATATTACATGTTGGAGAAAGAATTATGATAACCTGAACGAAGGCAACGAAAAATTCTTGAAGACGTTTACGACAACTATGACAATAGATTATTTGTTGAGTTTAAATCAAGATGAACTGGTTGGTACTCAAACGAGGGAGGATACTGAAGAAGTTATACAAAAGATTCTTGAGGAAATGAAATCAAAAGACCCATCCCAGGTTGAGAAAGAGACAGTTAATACATACACAGCTATGAAAAAAATTTTCAAATTAAATGCTGAAATGAATGACACAGGATTATTAACTGTCGATCAGATTAATGCTGTACACAAAGTCTTGCTGGACAGCCTTCACCCATGCTGTGGTACAATCAGAGATACTCAAGTATTTACAAGTCATGATGGTGGTCTTCATTTTTATCCTCCTCCAGAAAAAGTGGAAGGACTACTGTATGCTTTGATAGATCATCACAACATATCAATGGAGTCTCTTCCTGAAGACATGAATTCTTTGGAATATACTACCAAAGTATTTAAATGTGCGGCTAGACTTCTCTTTGACTTTGTAGACACTCATCCATATGGTGATGGGAATGGGCGGATGTGCAGACTACTGGCCAATCACATTACTGGACTCATCACTCCTTTTCCTGTGTCTCTTTACCACAAGCGAGGTGATAGGAGTGATCGCGACGACTACATCAATGCCATAGTTCGCTGCAGAAACAATCCCTCAGAAGGCCCACGAGAATTGGCAGCCATGTTAGTTGAGGGAGCCTGGCATGGTTGGAAGAAGTTATTTGAGAATATCGATAGACAAGCGATAATGTCGGTAGTTGTCAAGAAAAGCCTCATTGGCTATGAGTATGTTCAGAAGAAAGTTCAACGCATCAAAAAAGATATCGAATGCAAATATCCTGACATAAGTATCGAAAAAGTGATATCAAAAACTATAGAAAAAGTGAAAGAAGTAGACACGGATGGCTTAGATAAGAGTCAATACTTACCGATTCCTATTGCTATGAATGGCCATTGTTTATTTGATTTACATTTATATAACTAAATTTTTTTTTTTGTTAGTTACTTATTCTCATGGGGTAATTTTTTTTAATCATCATCAATATTTTTAAAGCATTATTTTCATTAAATTTATTTGTTTTTTTGCCATCATTTTTAACTGTATACACTTATACATTTTGATCGAACCACATTCTACATTTATTATTATAAAGTTCTCCACATTTGTTAGAATGTATGTGGATGTGTGTGTGCAGGTGGTTGGAACCACTGGGAAACATGCTGCCACAAGTTCTGTGCTTATCTTCTCTTGCCCTACAGCAAGACCCTTTCCCAATTCTATAGATACTGCCTTAGTGATGCTAATATTACATTTTTATGTGTACGTGTTGCACATCATTTGTGATAGTGATGCAATAGTTCAAAGGTCGTCTATTGTTGTACTTCCCCTAGGATTAATTAGAGAGCAAACTACTCGGGTAGACTTTGCTAAATGTATCCAGCTTAATGTGCATGCAGGCAGTATACAACAGGTGTTGGGGCAGTAGGAATGACAGGTGTGTTTGGGGGTGGTGAGTTTGAACCAAAGGGCGTTGAGATTTGTCCCACGTGGGTGACCTCCATCTACACCAATTAGTTGTAGGTGGATATTGGAGGGGAGAGGAAGAAGCTACTAGCCCCACCCCTTTCTCTGTCCTGCTCACTGCCATACCTACAAAGCATGACTGTGGAGCTGAGGGACAGCTGAACAAACTGAGGATAGTAAGCTGAGTACTACACAACTAAGTGGGTAGTTGTGGGTGCAAACTGCTACACACCCCACAAGATAGTGCGGAGTGGAAAGGGTTGATAATTGCGTAGAGATTACGGTATGGCTTGTGCATCATGTGTGTATTCTGTTCATTTAGCCTTCTCTGACTCCACCCCCCCCCCCATCTTATCTTTAATTCTCTTCTTTCTAATTCTATTTCTTTATCTTTCTCTGACATATAGGGTGAGCATTGTCATTCCAGCAGAGCTGACTTGGTTGTCAGACTGAGCTATACACAGGTCAATCAACACCAATTCATCACACATACACAAACAAGTTCTGTTCACAGGTTAACACCAATTAATATTAATCATCACACACACAAACAAGTTCTGGGTATATATCAATCATCTCTTCTGAGTTTTATTCATTCACCACTAAACTAAACTTCTATCTCTTGAAGGGATCACACTTGGGGTAGCCTAGTAGCAGTAGCTACAATCTAATACACTCATGAACACTAGGCAAAACAAGCAACACAAGTGTCCAACACACATAGATACTGCCTTAGTGATGATAATATTACATTTTTATGTGTACGTGTTGCACATCATTTGTGATAGTGATGCAATAGCTCAAAGGTCGTCTATTGCATTACTTCCTCTTGGATTAAAGCTGACAGCTAACCAATATGTTTTTTTTTTTTACTGTAACTGAACTGTACTGACAAGGATTTTCTATTAATACAAGCATCACTTTGCTTCATCACTATTATATAAGAGTTAGGGAAATTTTTTGGGAAAAATTTGCTGTAAAGAGATAAGCACCGCTAAAAGAAAGGCACACAGATTTGTAAATCAAACATTTCCTATTCTAGCCAAACATTAGTGTACCTACTGTCTTTAGCAAATTACCGGGAATATCCCTCCTCAACCACAAATAGAAATTACTGTACGTGTCAGCCACCCTTTCAACGCTAGGTCTAGCAATCATGGCTAATTTGCGGTAGAAATTCTGGTGGCAGCATGCCCCCCCCCCCCTTTATTTTAGTTAAATTGAATGCTGATCCATCTGTTACTTGAAACTTTTTAGGCAAGCTTATTAAGGTCTGATCAATTTGCTGCTTGAAGCTATTGTTGTTGTCTGTTTTATTACTTGGGAAGATAAAATCCTTTGTCAAGGTTACTAAACCTGTTTACTGACTGATTTTTGTCCACCGATAATAACACGACCCATGAAAGCATTGTGGCTCTCTTCCCAAATTTGTCACCAAACATATAAGCTGAGGATGCGGTGATTAAGATGCTTGGCGGCTGGTGGAGCAGCGTGGCCTACTTTATCATATCATAACATTAATTAAATTATGTCATAATAATAACAAGTGGGATTATAGTGTGCATGCAGGCAGTATACAACAGGTGTTGGGGCAGAAGGCAAGACAGGTGTGTTTGGGGGTGGTGAGCCCACCTGTTTGAACCAAAGGGCATGGGTATAATGAGCTTGCGCAATGCAATACAGCGTGTGATAACATCCGGTTTGTTACCGTGAAATATCACACGGGTCACATACTTAAAAATACTAATTGTGAAGATATCAAACATAAAATAAATAAATAAATGTATATATGTATGTATGTATATATATATATATATATATATATAATATATACATGTATATTCCACTGCTAGATATCTTCACAATGTTATTTTTAGGTAAGTGACCTAGAGATCATTACCACATAGTGTTATCTCACGACTGTAATGCCAAGCTCATTACCCTAGCAGTTATAGCATCCAGGCTTACCAGTTTTCTGGGTTTTTATAGCTACCTTCCTCTAGTGGAGCCTATCCTGGGAGTGAGGTGAGCCCTTAGAGAGTTCTATACGGCCTACTTTACACTAGGAGTTACTAGTTGAACTGAAGGTATCTAACATGGAGTGAACTACTTAGTACACTCAGTCAGAGTGATATGGCAAGATATTTCACTCTCAGGCTCTATTTTCACTCTTGAAAATAAATTAGCCTGCTCATGAAATATTTCACCATATCACACTCTGACTCATGTAATAAGTATTTATAATATATTATTATATATATATATATATATATATACCTACCTGTCCTATTGGTTTGCTCAAGTATATTTCATACTCACCTCCTAGGAGGTGAATAAGTGAATCATCCAATCCAAATAGCACTCTGGTTTTGCCTTGTGCTATTTCAGTTGTGTTACTCATATTATTAATCCCGAATAGCATGGCTACCTGTGCTATTACTCATATTAATTGCACTAGTGCAGCAAGAAGTTTCATGTGGCTTTGCCTTGTGAAAAATTTCTCATGCCACTCGTGCTATAATTCCAAATAGTACAGTTTCCAAGCCATTATATCTCCATATATTATGTGTGTGTGTATATGGACAAAGTTCAAAGAGGTCATGTGTGTCGTGGAAAGTATCTTTGTTAACATACTGTTTGTCATAGCTATGCACCATGTGCAACAGAATGTTGTCCAAGTCAAGCCTTACAACAGAATCCCTTTGTGTATCAATGTCATCCATTGATATTTAATTGTTTGCCTTTTTGAATTCGGTTGTCTCTGACATGATCTGAATGTTGTGTGGTGTAATCCACCACCAACAGCACAGCAGGAACTGTGTCACACAAAACACATAGATTATCAGCACACACTCATATTATATTTCTGTAGTTGCTAATTATCACACACCTCATTCCCATGACATCTCCCTTACCTGTATCACCTAACCTATCATTGAACATGCTCAGGCTGGTTTGGTATATATGGCCAGTCCTGCCATGTGCCTTTCAGTTGTACCTCATGCTGGCATACCCTTTACCGACTTCTTCAACAACATAAGATTAAGCCCCTTTGAGTTTGGCAAACTTGGAAGCATTGAACTGCTTGGGCTATCTGATACAACTCTGGTGGCTGCCCAAACCACCACATGTTGCTTGGCATAGTTAGTTCTTGAGCTGCCATCAGTTAAAAATAATATGCCCATTAGCACCGAGCCATCCATAGTATACTATACCCTGCAGCTGTGGTAAAGTATAAATAGGGATCAGGATGCTTGTAATAGAAGTAATGAGAAGGTTTCAGCCATTGCTGAACATGCTTTAAGCTTAGTGGAATTCATTTTCCATTCAAATTAGTAGCCTGGTAAATTATCTTGGCTAAGGAGCAGTTTCTCATAACTATACTCAAACCAACTTGTTCTTACATTAAAATCCATTGTGCAATAGTCAAGTTACAAAGAGAATACAATGTAAGTCTTGTGCTGGTATATCCAGTGGACAAGTGTGTGCGTAAAAGTGCTGTGTGTTGCTAAAGCAATAGCACAAAAAATCTAAGATCAAACAGTTAAATAACACTATTTCTATTACTATTATTATTAGGTACTATTATAATATATTATTATTATTCTTTAGGCAAGACCATATTATGTATTGCAGAAACAAAAGCCAGCAAGTGGATTCTCAGAATGGACAAAAATATTGTCAACATCATAACTTATTATTTGAACTACTAATTGGCATTTATTTTTCAGTTTTGTTGCTGCTATTGCTACTTTGTTGTAATGGCAAAGGGATGAAGTAAAAAAAAAAGGGGGGGGGGGGCAAAACTTAATTTTGGATTGAGTTTGAGATTTAGACATAGTTCTAACAATTAATATTTATATATGCTGCGGTATCCAAATGAATAATACATTTTATGTACTACTCATGTGTGATTACCATAATAACCAGTTTATAGTGATGTATAACCTGGGAGATGTAATAACCCAATGTAAACAAACAGTTTTATTATTGTACTGAACATGGCCTAATACCTGTTGCCACTTAGGAAATACATTAAAGTAAACAGGTATTTCTCCATATCACCTGCTGTGTTTAGAGTTATCACGTTGAGTTATTACGTCCCCCTAAGTCATACAAGTGTTTATTGCATAAGTAATGTTTCACCATGAGCCAGTACTTAATAAATTTATTATTCATTGAATATCGCAGAAGATCACTCGTCTGATTGGCCATTCTCCTGTATCAAATGAATAATACATGTATTTCTGTGAATACTATATATGTATTTCTTTGGAAGATATCCTTGTACCGAGAATTGCTTTAGACCGTTTCCAGCATAGCATGGCGTAGCAGTACTATAACACTCCAGGGAGAAAACGAAAACGCAGGTTCGCCGGGTAGGTGTGGTCTTTAACTTCCGAGGTAAAACGTAATACGTTTGATTCCGGAAGGGGCAAACTGTTACACACACCCCCGTTTTAGATACTGCGGAGTGGAAAGGGTGTAACTGCGTAGAGATTTCGGTATGGCCTGCGTACCTGCTGCTGAGAGCAAAACTTCGTTTGACATCGAGGAAAGACCCACATGGAGAAAATCTGGTGTCGCTACCTCCACTATGCTGAAGGACATCACGAATTGGAGAAAGAAATATACTAACTTCAGTAAAGATGACGAAAGATTCTTGAAAATCTTTGTCAAAAGTATGGCAGTAGATTATTTGTTGAATTTAAATCAAGATGAACTGGTTGGTACTCAAACAAAGGAGGATACTGAAGAAGTTATACAAAAGATTCTCGATAAAATTAAGCCTCACGACCCACCCCAGGCTGAGAAAGAGACAGTTAATACATACAAAGCTATGGAAAAAATGTTCGAATTTAAAAATGAAATGGATGGCACAGGGATTTTAACTGTTGATCAGATTAATGCTGTACATAAAGTCTTACTGGAAGATCTTCACCGATGTTGTGGTACAATCAGAAAGACTGAAACATATACAAGTTGGGATGATGGCCCGCATGTTTACCCTGATCCAGAAAGAGTGGAAGGATTACTCTATGCTTTGATAGATCATCACAACATATCAATGGAGTCTCTTCCTAAAGACATAAATTCTTTAGAATATGCTACCAAGGTATTTAAGTGTGCAGCTAGACTTCTCTTTGACTTTGTTGACACTCATCCGTATGGTGATGGGAATGGGCGGATGTGCAGACTACTGGCCAATCACATTACTGGACTCATCACTCCTTTTCCTGTGTCTCTTTATCACAAGCGAGGTGATAGGAGTGATCGCAAAGACTACATCAATGCTATAGTTCGCTGCAGAAACAATCCCTCAGAAGGCCCTCGAGAATTGGCAGCCATGTTAGTTGAGGGAGCCTGGCACGGATGGAAGAAGTTATTGCAGAATGTCGAGAGCCAACCTAAAACTTCAGTAGTTGTCAGAAAAAGCCTTATTGAAGGTGAAAATTATGTTCTGTATAAAATTCAGCACATTAAAAATGATATTGAATATAGAAGTCCTGGCATAAGCATTGAAAAATTAGTCTCAAAAACTATTGAAGCAGTTAAAAAGGCAGATATTTCTTGCTTAGAGCAGAGTCATTACTTAACAATACCTATTATTATTGATACCCACTCATTGTTTTATGTACATATATACAATTAGAATAACAGCCATTCTCTTACTTGTGAAGTGCATAGCAATATGTTTTGTAGTTCTTTGATAAAATATTAGCCAAAACAAAAAACAACAACTATGACACAATGAAATATTGTGATTCTCAAACATGTTGGAGTCATTGTATAATTCACTTGTAACTGAAACCTGCAAATGTATATTGTACTGTTTCCACACACACACTACACACCATACTCACACACTCACACAATGCAAATCTCTTTGGTCATTCACACCAGGCTGAGGCAGCCAGATGACCTGATGGAATGCTGCCAGAATAGGGCTTAAACTCAGGACCTACAGGCTCTGAGCTAAAGACACCAACACAGCACACACACACACACACACACACCTTCAACCTTGAAGCTGCCCACAATATTCCATGTGATAGCAGGGCTCTTGGGAAACCCTGGACAACTAGTAAATCGTCATCTTAAACTGCAGAATTTTCTATGTCTTATGAAGTCACCTTGTCGGTGAAAGGTTCTGCCACATTGACAGGCATAAGATGCTCTAGAGGCAGCACAAATGACATGTCTTCTACTTCTAGCTAACTCACCCACTCCTTCTTTACATCTCCTACCCCACTCCTTCCTCTCCTGACACACATGCCCATAGTCTGCAGGCCTCCCAACATTTGATCTCTCCACCTTTTCTAGGTTCCATGGCAAGGCCTCTTTTCTTTCTCTGAACAACATCATCTTAAGTAAGCCCTCCTCACTCATTCAACCCAAGTGTCCCAAGAACTGCAGGACTGCAAAAGTGTCGAAGGTTTTTGGAAGTCTGAGTGATGTAGTGTTTAGTAACCCCACTCTCTCTCTCTTTCCATCAAGAGTGACGTGCATGAGGCACTACAGTGCTGGCGGTGTTGTTGTATGGAGCTGAGATGTGGACATTGAAGGCCAGCCATCTGAAACACCTGACTTCATTTCACAATTGTTGTGTGCGGACCATCCTGGGTGTGATGAGATTAGAGCAATGGAAGAGACTGACATCAAGGACCCTCCTGCATGCTTCTAGCACAAACTTCTCCGTCACAGATTCCAGACACTCACTCACTCACACACACACACACACACACACACTATCAGAGAGAGAGAGAGAGAGAGAGTAACCACAAGCACTCAAGCTAAGTGACTACAAGTATGAGATAAAAGAAGCTGTGACACATATACATACCCACCCCACATGTGTGTGAGCAAGCACAACATACTTACTTCAGGGTAGACCACACGCAATTAAGCAAAGTGACCACAAGTATGAGATAAAAGAAGCCTTAGTTGTGGCACATTGCAAAGCTGGTGTGAGGAGAACAATGGTTGTATTACATGCTAGCTCATTGAGTCACTAAGTCACAGTTGTTCTGCAACTGACAGACAATGACTCACACTCTCACCATGCTCTACTTCTTGATTGCCATTGGACATTGCTTTTTGGATCTGCACGTGTGTGGAAGTTTGGGGGCCCCAACACAATAGTTTCTATATTATAGTTAGGTCCCGAGACCAAGGGATCTACCAGCTAGTAGGATCCTGAAGGCCCTAGGTTGTAGTGTCCCGAGCGAAACGAGGGCGCTACTAAGGGCCTCAGGGATCCTACTAGCCGGTGGATCCCATTGGTCTTGGGACCTAACTTATTTAGAACACAACAACGTACCTTGGCAACAAAAGCTCACGTTAACCATGCTGAAGTTTTGTGACAAAAACCCATGAAGTAGTAGTTTTGGAAGACCAGCTTGTTTATTGTGCAAATCCAGACTGTTTAGTAGAGCCTCGTGGGGAATATGTAAGTCTGGTACTGAAACAAATATGGAATACAAACTTTTTGAGTTGCTAAGCAGACAATTAAGACGCCGAAGCCGAATTTGTGCAGGCCAGTACCAGCCCCTCCCTGACCATCATCCTGACAAAGTTTTACGTCAATTTGCACCTCAAAAGAACGACATTGAAGTTGAGCGAGCTATAGGGATAGTGGCATTCCCACCAAAACTAAACAAGACACTAAATAAGAACTGGTCACAGAAGCTTGCCTTGTGTTAGAAGCTACAAGTGAATTTCTTCTCATCAAAAAGAAGTGCTTTCAGATATTCTAAACAAGGTACCAAGGATCTTTCTTCAGGAACTGCTTATGATTTTTCATTTACTTCCAGTTATAAATCAGGACCATCCACTTTAAATCTTTCTGGACATGAATGAACACCTTCCGTATCCTTGCTGTCAACTCCAGCCCCAGCTATAATACCTTACACTGCCACTTCCAACCTATGCAATACTCACCCTTCATCAAAATCACCTGCAAAATCCATGTCTATCCAAGAAACATCAAATATTTTACCTACACCCAATTCTTCTATTTCCATAACTAACCCTTTAACACACCTAAGTGTTACTAACATTCAAACAAAGAACAGTATTCCAGGAACTTTTATATTTAACTCATGCTCATCAATTACTTCTAACATTCATTTCTAGTGTCTGCATATTTATGGTTATTGTCAGTTTTATTATCATAAATATATTGTAACAATAACAAAAATTATTTGTTTTGCCTCACTTTCCTGACATGTATATATATATATAGCGAATTCCATTATCATGACAAGAGAGCATACTCCCTTGCTATATCAACAGCAACAAGCACAATCATGAAATTCCCATGCCTGAGAGAGTTTCAATACCTGTAAAAATGCAATAACATGGCAACAGGAGCCCTGAGAGATAGGGCACTATATATAGATGCCTTATGCCCTCAGAGCCAGGGAAACTACATATAATTGCCCTATGCCCCCTAGGAGAGGCACTAATAGAATATGTAGCGCCTTCAATTTGACCAATCAGATCGTTCAAATTCACTCACCAATGTTCTAATTATTGGTATCCTTACATGAAATGGTCAGGACAATTTTTTCCTCCATTAATTCATAGTTTTCTATTTTGATTGATTGCTTGATTTTTTTTTTGTTGTGCTAGTCTCTAGGGTTTGTACCAAAAATCATATCACTTCTTTTTTACTTTTAAACATCAGGAAATATAACTTAGATATCTATTAGGAGTTTTGCCAGATTTAATGGTGGTTAGAATAGTGGTAATGTTGATGATGATAATCATAATGATATTGATAATAATAATATCAATGATATTGATAATAATAATAATAATGATAATAAAAGTTAACAAAATAATGATTATGTCCATGGTTTTTCTATTAATACTACCACCTACTACTTATTTAACTACTACTGCTACTGCTGCTGCACTACTACTATTACCATATATTGAATTGAATCATTTTTTAGTTTCCTTACAAAATAGTTTGGCCAAGTTTGGCCGGTTGCTATAACTACTGGGGTAATGAGCTTGCTCAGTACAGTTTGTAATAACAACTTGTAGTACAGCTTGAAAAAGATATCATTGTCAAGATATCTAGGGTGGAATATATTATATATATATATATATATATATATATATATATATATTTATTCCACACTAGATATCTTCACAATGATATACAATGATATTTTTAGGTACGTGACCGTGATATCACAAAGTGTTATCTCATGGCTGTATTGTGCAAGCTCATTACCAGAGTAGTTATAGCAACCGGGCCTGGCGTACACGTTTTCTGGGTTTTTACAGCTACCTTTACACCATGAGTTACCAAAAAACAACAACAACAACAAAACAAACAAACTACTCCAGTGAAGATATCTAGTGTGGAATAAACCACTTATTACACTCGGCAGAGTGATATGGCTAGATATTTCACTCTCAGGCTTTATTTTCACTCCGCCTTTGGCTCGTGAAAATAAATTAGCCTGCTCGTGAAATATTTCACCATATCACACTCTGACTCATGTAATAAGTACTATATATAATTATGTATGTATGTATGTATAAATATAAGAATATAAAAATATTATATACAACAATCAACAAAAATTTGCATAAAAATTGTCTTTAATTCCCCTTATACTTTTCACAGATAAAGAATTTGAAACAAGATTTGTAACTGGGTATGATAAGTTGCTTATTTTCCTAATTTAAATCACATGAAAAGTCATATTTCATTACTAAATATATCTTCATTATTAATTAAGCTAAAGTTTCCCAATGCAATTCAATGCTTATGATGGAGGCGCTGGTTCACTGGACATGATACTTGTACATTTCCATGTTGAAAGAGTAACATATCATAAACAGCTTACTTATCTATACTTCCACACACAAACAAACAGAAATTCTAGAACTTTCTTTTTGACCATGTGGCCTTTGTGTGTGGACTGTTCTCTGGTCATTTGTTTATATGTTTCACCAGTGTTGGTGGAACATACATACCTGACACAGTGGGTGGGTCCCACAGCTTGCACCAGAGGACAAGCCATGAATCCTCCTCTAACTGCAGTTAGAGGGGGATTCGGGGAGTTATGAGAATTTCTGAGAAATCCCCTTACAATCATTTGTAGGGAATTTCTCAGAAATTTCCGTAACTCTCAAGCAGGTAAGAGTTCAATCTCATGTTGTCAGTGATCACTGCCACCAAGATAAGCCTTATTCTAGTGGCTGCAATTCCCTTGTCACTCCCAAACTCACTCCTTTGCCCTTTGTGATTACTCCTCAAGTTCCTTTAAAACTGCTGACTGGAACTAGGGGGGAGCCACTATCAAATTCATAGGTCTTCATAGGAACTCGAACATGCTGACCATGTACAGCAGATTAAAATACAGAAGAGAGAGATTGGGTAAGGGCAAAACAATTTTTAATTTTGAAACAACTGACTTTTGCTCGTAAGCACATGATGCTCCTATATGACAAGTTCTATTGATGTGTTAATTAGCAGCTTCGGTTAATCATGATAATACAGGAGGTAAAATTTTGCTTTGAGACTTACAAGTCTTTGAACTATGAGACTTCTTGGAGACCGGACTAACAGCCATTTTGGGAGCGTAAGCCTAGTGACATAGTAACAATACTCTCTCTCTCCTCTCCATCACGAAGCTTAATGTGTGCTCCCACAGTAGAGTACACACTTAGAACTGTGACCACATTCACACATACGTAACACTACTCTCCTCTCTACCACAGTAGAGTACCCAGCACTTATGCCTGTGACCACACTGACCTCATTCACACATCCCAAGTAAAAAATCCTTGTAAGATCTTGCAGAGTATCATGCCAGTGGTATTGCACACAATATCTTACCAGGATTTGAAACACTGATCTTACATTATACTGCATGAAAATTCCTACCTGATCATGCAAGATATTCTAATATCCTGAAATAATATTCTTGTTAGATCCCTGAAGTTCTTTTATGATCATGAGACAAGAATCGATCATGAGACAAGAATCTTATGAACTCAAAGGAAATGATTCTATTATATAGTATCAAGTCAGATCCTTAGTGATTCTACAAAATTCTGCCAAGTCTCTTGTGAAATCTTACATTGTACACCTTGCATGATCTTACCCAGGATATGAAAACCTGATCTTAAATGATCCTACATTGAAATTCCTATCAGAACATGCAAGATTCTCTTTGAGCCTTGAATAATATTCTTGTAAGATCTCAAAAGTTCATTTACGATCTTCAGACAAGAATCTTGTGAACTCCAAGGAGATCCTTTATAATCCTGTCATAAATATCCCGCCTGGTCTCATGGAATCTGAATGACTCTTGTGAAATCCATTTTTTTTGGTATGTTTTGACCACCAGGACAAACCCCTATCAATAATAATCCTACATAGAATACCTCATCTGAATGTGCAAGATCTTCTGTGATTGTGAAATGATATTTTTTTGTAAGACCCCTAAAGTTCTTTAATAATTGAGACAAGAAATTTTTTCATGATCCTAGAAAAATTCATTTACTGCAGTATGGTCATGCCAGTATTTGAAGCCCTTATTTTAATGACACTGCATTCCCTGATAAAAAAAATACTATATTTTCCTAATAATTTAGTATCAAATCTTTAAAAATCCTTAAATGACCATGATCTTACACAAAATATACTTTTAATGCATTTTAAGATTAAAAATGCAGATTATTTAAATTATCATAATGTGCTTGTGAATTTGGAATGATCGAAGAAACCAGATTTTACACTTAGATTTAATGCAAGATCATTCAGTATAACACAGGGGCCCAAAACATTAATTCAATGATAATAAAAATTGTTGTGCGCATAATCCAATAGAAGATTAAGTTCTAATGCTTATGGCAGTGCTAGTTACTTGAGTTTTAAAAGAAAATTAGACAAATTATTTTTTACTACTGTATACTGTACAATAGCATCTGGGTTCTAGTTATATCTCACTTTATCTGAAGATAACAATCCGTAAACCTGAACTGAAGTATATTTTTATTGGTTCATTCCATGTCTGCATAAATGCACAGGTACACATGTCAGCAGTCACATTACACTTCACATCATATCCTATAAAAGGAACTGGCCACATAATCAAACAATAACAACAACACCAGTATTAATACAAAAAAATATTTGCTGTAGAAATCAGTTTACATACATGCCACCAATAGTAGACACAATTATTGGGTTTCTTTTGTGCTCTTACAAGATCATATAGGACCTGCAATCTCATCCAGTGAAATCTACACATTACATTGTTGGTATCTAGTTTTCTGATGAATGTGGTCTGTGCATGTGTGAATGAGGTCAGTGTGGTCATAGGCCTAAGTGCTGGGTACTCTAGCACAGTAAGAACACACATTATGAGCCGTGGTGGAGAGGAGAGAGAGAGAGAGAGAGAGAGTATTGTGTTAACTACCCAAGTCAAGTTATTGGAAGAAGAGAGGAGGAAGGAAAGATTATCAACACTTGCTATAAGAAATCTAAAATATAAATTGCATGGGATTTTTAACTGCTAATTTATCACTATTAATAGATGGAAGGATATTATTAGAAATAGATTTGAAAGGTACTTAAATTTGAAGATTGATTATGAATCAAGCACACAAGTTCAGTGATATGTGAGCCAGGGCAAACTGCAGGCTGCACTCTCAGCAACCTGGCATTAGTCAAGATATGTGAGCCAGGGCAAACTGCAGGCTGCACTCTCAGCAACCTGGCATTAGTCAAGATATGTGAGCCAGGGCAAACTGCAGGCTGCACTCTCAGCAACCTGGCATTAGTCAAGATATGTGAGCCAGGGCAAACTGCAGGCTGCACTCTCAGCAACCTGGCATTAGTCAAGATATGTGAGCCAGGGCAAACTGCAGGCTGCACTCTCAGCAACCTGGCATTAGTCAAGATATGTGAGCCAGGGCAAACTGCAGGCTGCACTCTCAGCAACCTGGCATTAGTCAAGATATGTGAGCCAGGGCAAACTGCAGGCTGCACTCTCAGCAACCTGGCATTAGTCAAGATATGTGAGCCAGGGCAAACTGCAGGCTGCACTCTCAGCAACCTGGCATTAGTCAAGATATGTGAGCCAGGGCAAACTGCAGGCTGCACTCTCAGCAACCTGGCATTAGTCAAGATATGTGAGCCAGGGCAAACTGCAGGCTGCACTCTCAGCAACCTGGCATTAGTCCGGCTCTCGGCCTAAGAAAGTATGAATGTGATTACGAGTATGAATAGACTCAGCACCATGCTCTCCCGTGAAGCCTGAACTAACTAGGCCGTCCTCTCGCATCACATGACATCACATGGTCCTGAAAACACATACATACACACATACATATGTGAGTGAAGAGGTTATAAATATCAAGTAAGCACTACACGGACTGTCTTTAAATAATACACAGTATGTGCATGTGTTGTGTATCACGTGTGATAATGATGTAATAGTTTGCTACACAGTATGTGCATGTGTTGTGTATCACGTGTGATAATGATGTAATAGTTTGCTACACAGTATGTGCATGTGTTGTGTATCATGTGTGATAATGATGTAATAGTTTGCTACACAGTATGTGCATGTGTTGTGTATCACGTGTGATAATGATGTAATAGTTTGCTACACAGTATATGCATGTGTTGTGTATCATGTGTGATAATGATGTAATAGTTTGCTACACAGTATGTTCATGTGTTGTGTATCACGTGTGGCAATGATGTAATAGTTTGCTACACAGTATGTTCATGTGTTGTGTATCACGTGTGGCAATGATGTAATAGTTTGCTACACAGTATGTTCATGTGTTGTGTATCACGCGTGGCAATGATGTAATAGTTTTCTACACAGTATGTGCATGTGTTGTGTATCACGTGACAATGATGTAATAGTTTGCTACACAGTATTTCCTATGTATCATTCTAACCCTAGTCTGTTACATACTAAACCAACAGGTTATAAATATCTGACCAAAACATTTCGGGAACCATCATAAAGCAGAAAACAAACAAGCAAAATTTTTTTTTATAACGACAAACAATAAAATGATTAATTTCTTGAAAGTGTTTGTACCTTGGGATAGAATGTAAATGTAAACTGTTGTGGAACTGGAGCGAGTAGAATTCTGGTCTAGCTGAAGGTATATCCTGAAGGATGTGGTTGTTCTTAACCACATCTAATCTGACTTATCCCTCATTGTTTGGGCAAATTTGAAGTCTTAAACTTTTTTTTTTTTTAAACACCGGTTATTATTAAAAAAAAAAATATAAAACTATTTAGATGGTGTTAGTTAAGAGTGTTTTAAAAAGTAGTGACACTAAAACAAGCCCAACCGCACAGTTCCAACTCTCTGAAATATTTATTAGGGACAAACCACACTCACTTATTAATCTATTGTGAATATCATTAAAAATGGCCAAGGCTGTAACTATGACTTTATTGTTTCATGAGCTAAATAAGTGAAAGTTGTCATAAAAAATACCACAAACTAAACTCCAAAGACGTCAGATCAACTGAGAAGTATTTGGCACTTGTGTCAAAGTTTGGACTCGCAATGAGTTGAAGTCTTCTCAGTAATAAGAGGATCATTATTCTGAATGCAATCTGAAATACTAATGTAGTTTAAAGTAGTTAAACGTAGTTAAGGAAGAGTACAAGCAGTCAGCTCACAGGCCACAGCTTGGGATTATGGATAAGGGGTAAGGTAATCCTGGGGTGTGGTGGCCCTTTTGGTGGCTCTAGACAGGCCTCGTGAGACCTGTCCTCATGGCCACCTCCGTAGCCAGTCAGGCAGCAGTCGAAGGCACTAGGTGGACAGTAGCGACCACGCTTATAGTACTGATTTAGGTAAACAAGGTTCCCCCTGGATGGAAGACTCCCCAGCAGAGACCCTTTTCTCACCGGAGCAGCTGGCCTGGTTGGCCAAGAAGTACAGAGGGCCAGGCTTTAGTGACTCCAGCGACCCCCTGGGAGCATCAACCTCAGCGACTCCCCCAACCACTGGGCACCCAGCTGTCTCTGCCTCCACGAGCAGTGGTAAGCAAATATCTAGCTCCTGGGGTAGGGAGAACCAGGTTAGCAGCAGACGAGGAAGGGACAGGTTTAGTTGAGCGGCCCACAGGTTGTAATCATACCTATACCTAGGGCTGCAGCACTCTTGGTGCTCTGACTCTCGGTAAATACCTACGGCTAGGGCTATGGCTAGGGCTATGGCACGCTGCTGACCCTCAGTAAGTAGCAGGCACGCTGCCTGGCCATAGTGATGGCAAGGGACAAGTGAGAATATAGGGTTGCTCTCCCAAAGCAAGTCTCGCATCAAAAAAAAAAAAAATAAAATAAAAAATTCAGGGGTAGGCGCAAGGCACGCTGCCCGACTCCAATTGATTCCATCTGTATTTCGCCCCTTGTAGATCATGCGGGCACGAGTACCATGGGCATGGACGCTCTCGCAGAGCTCCCAACCTTCACTCCAACGCCGGGGAGTGGCTCGGGTCTCGACCTGCTGGCAGCAGCGGCTGCGAAGGATGGGTGCGTGGACGATGCATCTGGGCGGAGCACAGGCATTACTCCCCTCAGCAAGGTGGGTCCATTCAACCCAGCAGCCACGCTGGCACCGAAAGTGGCGAAGAAGGTGTTGGGATTGGAATTTGTGGAAATGTCGGAGGTGACGATGGATGCCCCCCCAGAGCCAACCCCCTCCCGCCCCCTACAGCCCTCCCGACCAATGATCACGGACATCTCCCACTGGGTGGAGAGATACGCTACCATGGCGGCTCTTCTCACCACCCGTTTCCCTCACAAGGCCCCAGAGTTGCTGGCCTACTTGGCAACGATCGTGAGGGCTGAACGGAATTATGAGCCAGGAAGGTGGGTAGCTTATGACCGGCAGTTCCGGAGGGAGGCACTGGCCAAGAAGTGCCTGGATTGGTCAGTCCCGGATGCAAGGCTGTATAGCGAGGCATTTACGGGGAGGGCACGATCTATCCCGCGCTGCTCCCTGTGCCTGCAAGACGATCACCAGGCCAACGTGTGCCCACAGAACCGGGACCAGCCATGGTGGGTGTGGTCATTCGGCTCGGGGCCAGCAGGACCACCACAGGGGAATCAGGGCACGCTGCCCCGGACACCGAGGAAGGCAGCCGACGTTTGCAGACGGTTCAACGAGGGCCGCTGCAGACTGCCGTCTTGTCGGTACGTGCACGCCTGCAAGGAGTGTGGGGGGGACCACCCCAGTATGCACTGTGGCAGGACTCGGCTGCGAGCGAGGTCCCCTCACCGCCCCACAGCCTCCCCCTCGCAAGGGCAGTCAACAGGCTGGACACGCCGCTGAACATAATGGACAAATTCACAATTATTATGATGTGACGGAACTGATTATTCTGTATTAGAGGCATTGATATCTGTCAAAAGGACGGGGGTAAGGTCATTGGGGTAAGGGGAGAGGGTAGGCAAGGGAGACGTACAGTGGGACTTCAGTTATGCGAACTTCAATTACCTAAACACCATGTTGGTGACACACCTGAAACCCAATAGTAGCACATGCAGACGTAAGTTACTGGGTAATATCCCCACATGAGTATTCTACTAACCTGGTTCTGAACTAGATGGCTATTCAACCTCGTGTTCGGGTAACTGGAGTCCCACTGTAGTTAAGTATCCACCTCCGTGGTGTGACGGTCATTCTGACCACCATAAAGTGCGTATTGTTATAGTAGCCTCAATCTCATTTAGGCTGGGAAGACATGTACCCCTACACGGCAGATTTAATCTGCCTAAGCAGTTGTCGCCCTCTGTGCCAGTTTACTATCCCAGACCTCCGTATAGTATCAACCCAGCTGAAGGTCGACGCATGGGAACTCTTCCTGGCAGCTCACCCGGACAAGGCATATGTAGGCTACGTAACTCAGGGTTTACGTGAGGGCTTCCGGATTGGATTCAAATGGGAGAGCCCCCTAACATCAGCCACATGCATTCCACCAGACTCCGGCCTGCTGCTATATCGGGCTACATTGCCGACGAACTGTCCAAGGGTCGCATGCTCGGCCCCTTCCCACTCGCATGGAAGGCACAGGTGCACATCAACAGGTTCGGCCTCATCCCTAAAGGCCACAACACGGGAAAATACAGACTTATTACCGACCTGTCCTATCCCAGCGGATGTAGCGTGAACGATGGCATTTCACCAGCCCTCACATCCCTGTCCTACGTCACTGTGGACGACATTGCAAAGATGGCACAACAAATGGGTAAGGGCTCTCTCTTAGCCAAGATGGACATAGAGGCCGCATACCGCCTTATTCCGGTACATCCTCAGGACCGAATCTTGCAGGCAGTGGAATGGGAAGGAAAACTCTATGTGGACCCCATGCTGCCATTCGGCCTCCGCTCAGCCCCCAAGATTTTCAATGCGGTGGCCGATGCATTGAACTGGTGTCTGCAAAAGGCTGGCATTCGCTATATCCAGCACTATCTGGACGATTTTATCGTAGTGGCGCCCCCACAGTCAGGCGAGTGCAAGGAAGCGGTGGAGACCATGGATGCAGTGTGTAGGCAGTTGGGGGTGCCAATGGCTCCTCACAAACGAGAAGGTCCCACAACATGTCTGGTGTTCCTAGGTATCGAGATCGATACAGTCGCGGGCGAGCTCCGCCTACCAGCTGAGAAGCTGTCGAGGTTAACTACACTACTCAATAAGTGGGGCGCTAGAAAGTCGTGCCAGAGGAGAGAGCTGGAATCCTTGATTGGGGTGTTGTCCCATGCCTGCAAGGTGGTAAGACCCGGACAATCATTCCTCCGGAGGCTGCTAGACCTCTTGCATGCTACAGGTACACGGCGGGGCAACAAATGCATCATTCGCCTCAACAGGTCCTGCCAAGCAGATATTGCTTGGTGGAGGGAGTTTGTCGGGCCATGGAATGGAGTGTCCTTCCTATGCCCAACCCAGGAACTACCAACAGTGGAGGTGACGTCGGATGCGTCGGGGTCTTGGCATTTGAGTGAATGGTGCCAAGTTCCCTGGGATAGCAGAGCTGACTCCCTGTCAATCGCTGCAAAAGAGCTCGTCCCCATTATTCTAGCTTGTGCTATTTGGGGTCAGGCGTGGTATGGCCACAGGGTGCATTGCAGATGTGACAACCAGGTAGTCGTAGCAGCTCTGCAATCCAGAGCCAGTAGAGATGCAGGGGTGATGCACCTGCTAAGGTGTCTGATTTTTGTCGAGGTGCAATTGGGGTGTCATCTATTCGGATCGTACATTGACACACACGCTAACCATTTGGCCGACGACTTGTCTCGTGACCGTGCCTTTTCTTTCCTCTCTAAGGTTCCGTCAGCAAGTCACACACCCACACCAGTGCCACCCCATCTCCTGGACCTTCTCCTCAATCCCCAAGCCGACTGGGTGTCCCAGGAATGGCGTCAGCGGTTCAGCGGTACTTTCAGGAGGGCCTGGCGCCGTCCACACGTCGCACATACGACGCGGCAATGAGGAGATTTCACAGCTTCACCATTCATTTCAGCATTCAGGCACCCTTTCCAGTCACGGAACATCTGCTGTGCTCATTCGCTGCATATCTGGCGGACCAAGGCCTGGCACCACAGACAATCAGAAGCTACCTTTCGGCTGTCCGCAACACACAGTTAGCCTTGGGATTCCCAGACCCTAGGGACCACTCGTCACTGCCGATCCTGAAGCGGGTTCAGGCGGGAATCCAGCGAGTCAGATCAATGGGGGGTCCTCCTTCGCGTCTCCGCCTACCGATCACAGTGAGTGTCATGGAGCGAATCAAGAGTCATCTAGATGCAGCAGATACTCCACACAAGGAACTCATGTGGGCGATCTGTTGTACGGCCTTCTTTGGGTTCTTCCGACTTGGTGAACTCCTCCCAGAGTCTAAGGCCAAGATCAACCAGGCAGTATCCCTCATGTGGGGTGATGTGGCTGTGGATAGCAGAGAGAGGCCGACGATGATCAAGGTGCATCTGAAGAGATCCAAGTGTGACCAATTCAGAACTGGGGCGGACATCACCATGGGGGCAACAGGCCTGCCACTGTGCCCGGTCACAGCGATTCTTCAGTATATTGGGACTCGGGGTGCCACACCAGGGTTGTTTTTTAGGAAATCTCCCACACAACCGGTCTTAAAACCCTGGTTTGTGGACCAGTTGCGGGACATGTTGGCAGCGGTGGGCCTGCCTCGGCAGCAGTACGCCGGACACAGCTTCCGAATAGGGGCGGCTACGACGGCGGCTATAGCTGGGATCGAGGACTCTACAATCCAAACCCTGGGGCGCTGGCAAAGCTCTGCATACCTCCAGTACATCCGCTTACCAAGTGAGAGTCTGGCAAGGGTTTCAATGGTGTTGGCCAGGAACTCGGGTCCAGTGTAGAGGACCCAGAACATGATGTGTATGTGGTTCTGTGAGACTATATAGCATGGCATTGTCACTGGTTTACCACTGTAGTTGTGATCACCATTGAATATCAATTATTGTGCATTGCACTGTAGTATTATTTGCACTGGGGTTTAAGTAGTGGCAATGGGTTGTGATCTAATCATGCTCAGTCATGTAGCAATCTGGAGCGGCAGCGGGGCCTAGTGGCAACAACCCCCCTACTCCTATCATCGTTGCCTTGGGGGTGGGAAGGGCACCTCCTAGTGGCCCATCCCCCTTGGGGGACTTGCCGATGCTGGGAATGCACATGGTACAGCATCGCCACGCCTCTCACCCCCCAAGGCGCCGCTGGGGGAGACCTGCGGACGGGAACCATCCCGGGCTCAAGGCTAGCGCAGGACCGCAGGACGCACGTGAGCCCATATTGCCAAACCGGTAGGTATGTTGTTATGGTAAGTCCCATCCTCCATTGGGAGCGTAGTTAAAGGACACTAAACCAGTGTTGTTGGAGATTCTAGACAATTTTAGCTTTAGTTGTTCATATTAAAACTAGAGCACTAAGAGTGCAAACCCTCAGCATTAGTTTAAAAAATGCAATAATTCGCAAAAAAAAAAAAAAAAAAAAAAAAAAGTTACTACTGCTGAATAATAAAGTTCCTAAATTTTCAGCTTATAGCTAACAGTAATAATTTTGTTCTATTTATGAATATAAATTATAACTTGTCTAGCTAGGGCATTTCAAAAAGGCCTGCTTGCATCTCTAGGATTCTTCAGTCATTTCAAGGACTTTTATTTATGGGCATAAACATTTAAAACCAGCCCTTATACACACCTGGGACTGATCCATACTTTCTAAAGCTGTTTTATGAGCTTGATACTCAGCAATATGGTTTTTACGATTTTCTGAGGACTTCATGGCATTCTCTGGCTTTAGTATTAACCTTGGATTGGTAGAAAATAATATAGCCACAAGAACATTTTGACTTTCTGACATGCACCACTACACAAACACTTAGGGCACATTTTTTGGAGAGCAGGCATACTTACAGTTGGTGAAAGAAACACACCTCCAGCACCAGAGACTTCCCAACACCAGACAAAAGTTGAGCACTGGAACTACAGAATGCAAGCTACAAATCTGAAGCATGGTAAAATTTGTGTGCTCATCATGAGTGTGCGTGATTCTAAATGGCAGCTAAACGATTGAATGGGCATGGCAGTATAGCAGCACTCACCAGAGTCTGCCTTTTCTCTTGTTTTCTCAAAAACTAAGCCAAAATTAAAAAAGTGGCAAATTAAAGGGACTTAAATTGCTATCGAGTACGTGTTCCTCTTCTCTCAAGTCATAAAAGTCTGTCATCTTCAAGATCCGCAGTTGAATGACAAACAGACTAATAACCCTCTCAAATTGGAATTCTTAAGTGAGTAATTCATGTATTTTTCCCCAAAGAACTTCAAAAATTGCATATTTCTGTGAAATCTTTGGTATTATATAAGTATTATAGTTTAGAAAATGTTTACTAAATGGCAAGTTAAATCTTCACTTAATAATTGCATAATTCAAGGTGAACTGGTTACAATAAAAATGGCTTAGTTTTAGTTCTTGTCATCCATTCAAGTGTTTATTGCACAAGAAACTTGTTGCTATGGTATTCACCATGAGCAGTACATAATACATTTTTTTATTCATCGGATACCACAGAAGATCACTCGTCTGATTGGCCATTCTCCTGCATCAAATGAATAATATATATGTATTTCTTTGAAGATATCCTTGTACTAAGACTGGCTTCAGACCGTTTCCAGCGTAGCAATCTACCAGAGAAGGTGGTTTTTAACTTCCGAGGTAAACCTTAGTGTTCGTGGTGATTCCCAAAGGTGCAAACTGCTACACACCCCGCAAGATAGTGCGGAGCGGAAAGGGTTGATAACTGCGCAGAGATTATGGTATGGCTTGTGTACCTGCTGCTGAGAGCAAAACTTCGTTTGACATCGAGGAAAGACCCACATGGAGAAAATCTGGTGTCACTACCTCCACTATGCTGAAGGACATCACGAATTGGAGAAAGAAATATACTAATTTCAGTAAAGATGACGAAAGATTCTTGAAAATCTTTGTCAAAAGTATGGCAGTAGATTATTTGTTGAATTTAAATCAAGATGAACTGGTTGGTACTCAAACAAAGGAGGATACTGAAGAAGTTATACAAAAGATTCTCGATAAAATTAAGCCTCACGACCCACCCCAGGCTGAGAAAGAGACAGTTAATACATACAAAGCTATGGAAAAAATGTTCGAATTTAAAAATGAAATGAATGGCACAGGGATTTTAACTGTTGATCAGATTAAAGCTATACATAAAGTCTTACTGGAAGGTCTTCACCGATGTTGTGGTACAATCAGAAAGACTGAAACATATACAAGTTGGGATGATGGCCCGCATGTTTACCCTGATCCAGAAAGAGTGGAAGGATTACTCTATGCTTTGATAGATCATCACAACATATCAATGGAGTCTCTTCCTGAAGACATGAATTCTTTGGAATATACTACCAAAGTATTTAAATGTGCGACTAGACATCTCTTTGACTTTGTAGACACTCATCCATATGGTGATGGGAATGGGCGGATGTGCAGACTACTGGCCAATCACATTACTGGACTCATCACTCCTTTTCCTGTGTCTCTTTATCACAAGCGAGGTGATAGGAGTGATCGCGACGACTACATCAATGCCATAGTTCGCTGCAGAAACAATCCCTCAGAAGGCCCACGAGAATTGGCAGCCATGTTAGTTGAGGGAGCCTGGCATGGTTGGAAGAAGTTATTGCAGAATGTCGAGAGCCAACCTAAAACTTCAGTAGTTGTAAAAAAAAAGAAGCCTTATTGAAGGTGAAAATTATGTTCTGTATAAAATTTGGCACATTAAAAATGATATTGAATACAAAAGTCCTGGCATAAGCATTGAAAAATTGGTCTCAAAAACTATTGAAGCAGTTAAAAAGGCAGATATTTCTTGCTTAGAGCAGAGTCATTACTTACCAATACCTATTATTATTGATACCCACTCATTGTTTTATGTACATGTAATTACAATGCTAATGAGACTGAGTAAGCTATGAGTGCTTTGAAGTAGTGACACAAAAAATAAGCCCAATCGCTAAAACCTTTCCAAAAAAAATAATAGAACTGTCAACTACACCTTGCCCAATCACACAAGTGTGATAATTTAGTGATAATTTAGACCCGACAGTGCCTACTGTATTCACTAAATAAAGCCCTTTCTCAATTTAATTTTTGATTTAATAAATCAAAGGAAGACTCCTTATCACCACTCTAACAATAGCTAAATACAACATCCATATCATTTCGCCAATTCTTTATTCTTCGTAGTTATTGACAGCTCTGGACACCACCCCAAAGTACTTGACAATTGATATAAATTTTGATTATTGTTCTTATGAGCATATCATTATGATTACAGCTGAGCAAGACCTAATACGTACATAAATAAGCCGCCATTGAATCAGCACATGAGACTGAGAGAGTCACTAGATCGGAAACACTTGCCAGTCAGCACCTCCCTCAAGCCACACCTAAGTCAGTGGGTGGAGCCAAGATACCATTGGTAAAGTGAGATTGGTATACCAACAAGGGTTACTCCTGCAGGAGCCTGTCATGACTATTCCTAGAGAAAACTTGTACTCATTAAACAAGTATGCTGGAAGTTTCTTTTAAGCTGCTATAACAAAGATTCCCATGGGTGACCTCATGCGTAGGCTGCAAGCAGTAGCAGTATTAACCTCTTCATTGAGAACTGACAATAGAATCTTCAATTGTATTGCCCTACTTGAACCTTTTTTGGAACAATTGATATAGTAGAAAAAAGAGAGCAGGAGAACTATAGCGTTAATATATAGATTATTACTTTTATATTAGACACAGCAAAACAAAACAAAACAAAACAAAACAAAAAAAAAAAAAAAATTCTGAAGTTCATGAAGACCATATTCATGAGATCAAAGGCAATCAGGTATATAACAAAACTTCACTTTTTATTTCTATGTAATTTGCATTTGTATAAATAATTTGTATAAATAAATTATTTAATAGCAGCTTGGGTCATTTTTGGTCAATTTTTATTGCCATTGTGTCATTGCTATTCTATGTATTTTGAATTGCAGAATTTCTTTCATATAATGATGCTGCCTTCCAACACATGTTTCTATGGAAATCAGACAATACGTCCAGTCTATTATGCCTACCATTCCCTGTGTAGGCATACTTACTCTTCTCCTGAACATCCATAGGAGCAAATGGTTGCCTAATATCCCAAATTCTATCTTTTTTATCTTGTCCACCTGCAAACACATACATGTACGTGCAAATGGTGCAACCTGTTCCCTTAAAACAATCTTCTTAAAACCTCTTCTAGACAATAATCCAGTTTAATACGCTTGTTTTAGCCACTGAGACAATAATCCACTACATGTGTTCTTTTTTTTTAAACAAGCAAATAAAAATAACAATCACAGACCATCAAATTCTCTAAAGTTATATATTTACCACACCAATGTGGTTATTATTGTTGGTATCCTTACATGAACTACGGATGACTACTGAATTAAAAAAAAAAAATTCATTCATCATTTTTAATAAGTGGGTATGGGATAAAAGGATCTTGCAGTGCTAATGTTTTTTGTTATGAGGCAAAACAGCCTGCCAAGAAGGGATTACTTCTTGCAGTCGCTCAATTTCAGGTATATGTACACGGGGATTGTAATTATGGGAAATTCCGTTAAAACTCTGAAGTAAGCATTAATTAACCCCTCAGCGCGCATGCGCGGGAGGGTTACAGTACTCAGTTTGTCTATCAGTCAGTCCTTCTGTCAGAACAAGTAGAGGATTTCGAAGATGGTGGCCTCCCGAATATTGTAAGCATCAAAATGTTGCACTGGACAATTTAAGTCCCTTTAATGTGCCAGAATTATTATTTTTTTGTTTCGACGTACTTTTTTCCAGAAAAAGCTAGTTATTTTTGGCCGTATCATTGTAAGCTATTGTTAGTAACATCCCAATTGTCACGTCGTACTCACGTGAGCAAATAATTTCTTCATATCAAAACTTCTGTCAAATATGCTGTACAAAAAATTACAAGCCTTTTGTAGCTGCACCAACCACATAAATGTACTGTTGTCAATTGCAAGTCAGACCAAATATAGGTAATTTATATGGTTTTTTTCAATTCTTTCTTATTAGGTCTCAAAACATCAATCAATACGGTTAGATTCTTGTTTTTTACCTTCTATTCTTGCCTATGATACCCAGCACATTTGGAGCAAATCCACTACATCGCTGCATTTTATCGTTTTAGTCGAGTTCTCCGAATTTAGCCTAATAAAATTTGTATTGCAATTTGCCGACTCAGCAAACAACTTGCAAAAAAATCTTTTACTGCAATGGGAAAATCCCTTCATTACGGGAAGCATTAAATAGAGGTGGTTTTTAGCTGCACATTGATATAATAGTTATCCGTTGAATTGGACCACTAACCACCGTACTTTGGCAAAATCGCTAGCTATATAAGGGAAAGCTGTGAACCTGTGTGGAATGACTCTGACATACAATATCAACAAGTAAGTTAAAGCTAAGTGGCATGATTGTTAAAGTTAAGCCTAAAAAAAGGCAATATATTAGGCTGGGTATAAGACTAGGTGAGTACCAATATAAACTAGAACAACAGCAGTCTCTATACTGTCTACACTCAATTACAAATGTTTGAGAAAAGCTTAGTATTATAATTATTAGTAAGATGATTAAATTATTGTTGTAGCTATTTTCTTTGGAGTATCTCTCATCCTGGCAAGACTGGAGTAGCTACCGTCTTTTGATTTATCCCAAGACAAGGATGCTATTGTTGTCAAGTCTAACGAATTAACTCAAATCCAGTTGAACTGTGAACGTGTTATTATGAAACTATTTAATCATTATTCAATACTTATTGAAGTGACTGGCGACATTCGGGCAACAGTAAAAACTAAGTTATGGAGGATGGGAAAGTTGTATTCAAGCTATGGGGGAGCCAAGCGTAAGCAACAGCTGTTGAAATGGCCGAGCACTTCATGGAAATTTGAAGTCAGTGAGGTGAAAGTAAATCATCAGCTCATAAACAGAAAAAGAAAACTGGAAAGCCAGTTGGAAGAAGAAAATAGCAAGAGAAGGAGACTTGAGAGTGAATTGAAGAATATGAAAAAAGTACAAAGGAACAGGCAACAGTTATTGCTCGACTGAAAACTGGACGATTGGAGAAAAGCAAAGGATCTTCATTATGACCATGGAATGAATGTAGTAGACAGCAGCAGTATAACAGAGGGAAAAATATAGCCAATGGAGTTAAGGCTGCTTTAAGTTTTTGTAGTGACAAGGGATTCGAGCCGTGTTCAATCGAAATTCTAAATGTTGACACAGGGAATCATGAAACGCTACAAATTAAGAATGCAATGTTTTCACACAACAAAGACAATTCTGTAAAATCAGTTGGTGGTGAACTTCATTCCAGTCTTTATATAAAGGATAAATTTTGTATATCAGATGAAGCATTTCATGAAATATGTATGCTTCCCAGCCTTCCCAAGTCAGGTCAAGTGAAAAGGCTAGCACATGAAATAAATTCAAAATATAAAATACTTAACACACCGAATGGGACCATTGGAGTTCAGCAGTCACTGAAAAGTCGCATAGAAATTTGAATGCCTTACCTTGCAGACAAATATCAAAGAGAAAAACAGGCATTGACTTGTAGTAAATGTAAAGAGTTGGTCACAATCGTCACACTTGTAACTAAAGTAGTTTGCATCAAATCATTATTACACACATTATTGGTGTAGTTTGTATTCATGTTTTACAAAATAAAATCAATTTACACATAAAATAACTCCAGGTCTTCATTTCTGCTGAAATAATCTGCCTTATGTGCTAAAAGTGACTGATGGTCAGCAGTAGAGTGGAGTCCAGAAGATGAAGAAGAAAAAACAACAACTTGTATTGAGGTTCTGTGAAGAAAGTTTTGGTTTTAGTGAATAAGAATGAGCGAACAATTTTGCAAGCTTATGTACTTGATGTTCAATTACGGTTGTTTAGGAATGAACTGTCAAGAATTTCACATGATTTTTGAGAATCTTCTTTCCCATGCTGACGTTGGTCAAGATAAAACTACTATGTAGAGACTCTCAAAGTGTTTCTCTTCCTTCACACAACTGGAATGAATGAATTAGATACAATAATTTTGTTACAGATTTCCACAACAATGGCATTCTCCCATGAATTCATGGCAAAGAATGCCACTTGCCTTGCCATGAAATTGTCTTCTGCTTCAGTAAAACATGTAATATCATCATTGCAGAATTACACTGAAGAAAGAGGTTTAGCATAGCCCTTTTTCTTCAGTGTAATTCTGAAATAGTATGATGATGATGATGATGATGATGATGATGATGACGATAGAACAACAAATAATTATTTTATTACTACTTCTGGAAAGCCATAGCAGACAAAATACTATTCAATAGCAATAAGAGTAGCCCACTGACTTAAAACTTGAACAGCAAACAACAGCACTACAACTATTCACACTATCAATTTGCCGGGAAGACATAAAACATGGCTGTAATGGAAACATGGAGAGCAGGCTTTGGTTAAAGACAGTGTTTAAGCAACAGCAAACAAGCAAAAAAAAAAAGAAAAAGAAAAAAAAAAAAGCCAAATTTCGGACACCTGATATTTAAAAAACAAATTTGCTAATAGACGATCACATAATATTTGCTAAGATTTTGTGACTTTTCACTTTGATGAAGCAACATCAAATAATATACCCCTTGACATTTTAGATACTTCTCTGGAAAACATCTACTAAAAAAAAAAAGAAAAAAAGAAAGAAAAGAAAACTAATAAAAAACAAACAAACAAAAAACTAATAATAATTTAATAAATATAATCAAATAAAACTTGCTCGACTAGCTCAGACTACAATTCTATGAACATTGCTAGTCTAAAGAAAGTTATGAGCAAACAACAACCAGTACATAGTACATAATGTACATACTGTGGTAATACCTACAAGATGAAAAGCTGCAATACACACAGTGCCAGTCATGTCTAATATTTTAGAACAACTCAAGTTTCTTGCCTTGTGAATCTACTGCTTCTCATCAACATTATTTGTACAGTTTTCAGTCATTCCAAGAAGCAGAATATCCCTCCATCCCATTATTTTCAGAGGGTATGAAACCCAATCACAATCCAGATGCTTTGAGGAAACAATTGAAAGAGGAATACATTAATTCTGAATGACCTGACAAGCATTGTTTATTGTAGAGCCAATGTCTGACAGTTGTCCATGTATGGGAGTGAATTAGATGCAGTGACTGGTCACTCAATGAAAGTTACACAACTATCCAAAAGAACAGAACACCTCACTGGGAATGTGTCCCTCTCTCTCTTGTAAGTGTTCCGCTGTTAGCTACTTCTAGTGTGAAGTTAGGCCCACCCCAGACACAATCTCAAGAGAGAGCATGGAGATGAATTTCAACTAAACAGCCGGTAAATGGATTGATTCCGACATTCCAGGTGAAATGTTAATTAGTTTTCTTGCTCTTGTGTGTGTGTGTGTGCGTGTGTGTGTATGTGTTTGTGTATCTTCGGTTCAAGGGAAGTGGAATGTGTTGTTTGCTGCAGGAGCTCTAGAAGGAATGATGATAGGTAGAGGCACTAATGTCTGGCGGAGATGCAACTGTCAGTGAGCAGCACGGGTCAGTCCAACGTTCACAGTGCAAGAGACGGTTTAGAAGCAAAGGAAGGCTAGCAGTACACACGTGCAGACCAGGTGCCGAGTGCTGCGTGCCGACCCGTCAGTGTATGACTTGCTTCCCTATGGGGGCATGTGTGATTGAATAACAGGAACAGGTGTGTGTGTGTGTGTGTGTGTGTGTGTGTGTGTGTGTGTCTTGATTCTAGTAGTCCAAATGAAGTGTTAATTAGCTAGTTATTAGTTGCTTGTGCTGATTTGCACAAACTGTAAGATATCCTGGAGGTAACGCCAGAAATACTGGAAGATATGGAGGCTCAGATGAACTTGACGATGAAATTCCAGCTTATCAGTTGCATGTGCTGTTAAATGAAAGGCCATTTGTTGTCGATTAGATCAGTTCTCTGCTACATACCAGTGCCAGGACAGACATTGCGGTAAATTCACTCAGAGAAAGCAGTCATTTTGGAATGTACTCCTTCCAAAAACAAAACAAAACAAAAACAACAAAAAATAATAACATTGAATAATGCACATTCTCAGTATATTCAGGAGCTCATACTGCAGGGCAGCACACCTAGAGGCGGCTACTCTGTACCTCCATGGAGCCGAGACTGGCTTCAGAGTATTTCAATGAAACATAAGGGCTTTTAACTAAATATTATGCAACAGTAAATAGGAGAACTAGAACTGCTCCAGAGCAAACCATGTAACTACCCAACCACAAACTGAAAAAAATAAAAAAATAAAAATAAAAAAAAATAAAAATAAATAAAAGCCCCAATAAAGTTAAAAAAAGAAAAGAAAAAAGCATCCGGTGAAGGTGCATGTGTGGGGAGACTCTCTTTGTATTTATTTTATCCATTTGTCATCATTTTATGCAAGACAATGACCACAAATGCACACCCATACACACTCCAGCATTGATTAGAGACTACCACATACACTGGATTCACACACCATAAGGTCCCCAGACATCAATCCCATTAAAAAAATCACAGGCAGAGTGTTGAAAGATTATATTCCATGAATACTATATTCTGAGAGAACAAAGGCAGAAATGTCTGGCAGAATTTAAGACTTGGATATACAATTTATAGAACATCCATGAAAAGTTTTACAATGCTTTACGGATTTAAATGAATAAGCTATCCGGATATTAAATATTAATTTATAATACAAACATTGTTAGTTTTTCAACACTGCTGAATTGATTCCGATTCCACTCACATCTTCTAATTCGACCAAATTGTCTCAGCTTGTGCAAAATTAATCACATGTAGTTATTATTTCTAGCTATGTTGTCGGGTTGTAAGGCCAACACTGGAAGATAGCTAGCCAATGAATAGCTAGCCAATGAATAGTCCTACTCGATAAGTACAACGATAGGAAGTATTCCCAACGACGATAGATGATGTTTCCCAACTATACACGTAGCCAACAACAGATAGCTAGCTAATGAATAGTCCTACTCGATAAGTACAACGATAGGCAAGGGGTCGACAATATGATAAGTTCGATTAGGTTGACCAGGTATGTGGTCGTCAAGTTGCTAAGTTCGATTAGGTTGATTGTGAGGGAAGGCTCACGGTCCTGGTGATCGAGTTGATAAGTGATTGCAGAAGGTGGTCTGCGGTCTCGGTGATGATGGCCTCGTCGGATGGTAGGTGGTTTTCCTTCTCGGCGCTGGCACGGATCCTCTGTCTAGAGTATCCGGCTCGAAGGACCAACTCAATGTCGGGTTGTAAGGCCAACACTGGAAGGTGGTACGTACTAGATAAAATGAAACTATATTCTCGAAGGACCAGAGTTAGTAATCAGCTCTTCATGCAGGTAAACTTAGCCCGAGAGATAAATCTAGACATAGCTATTATGGTTCTCACAATTTTAGAACATTACTGATAACTGAACACAAGGTGGAAAAATACAAGTTAAATTAGTGGTGGGTGGTACAGAACTAAGGCTCACGTGCCCGCATGCAGGCAACATGACGATATATTATGGAGGTGATTATGTTCAAAATATGCGTGTATATTTTTCAGGTTCAAAAGATACAGATAATGTTGTTGTTCTATTCCTGGAGACAATGTTCCTGGTTGATGTGCCGGTCAGACTGGCTGCCTAGGGTGGCTGCTCTGACAGGTCTCAACTGGAGTACTACCAATCTGGGTGTAGCTTGAGGTAGAGCCCAGACATATGTAATTGCAGTGGGAGGGGCAAATAGCCTCATATGCAGCACAATTTGAAGTGATGTCTGTCCAAAAACTAGCACCTTGAGCAATCTTATATGTTAGCTTTTTTATACAGTCTGCAGCAAGGTCCACGGGTTGTGCATATCAATACAAGCTATTAAACCGTACTAGGGTCTTTAGTATACATACACTGCACTCAGGAAAGTGCCCGTATCTGAGAAATGCCCATACTTCTGGGAAGTCAAACTGGCTTACACTCCTGCAATCGGTAATGGTTGTCAAGTAGTGAAGTTGCGTGGTCGGCATTGATAAATTGAGTGGCTAACTTTTCCCCAGCATACAGGCCTGCCGTAATAGAGGCATCCAGATAAGAGCGATCTGGGTTTGATACAGAGGGGGGGGACCCTGGGATTCTATATACTATAGTAAAAGTACTAATTTCATCTGCACAGTAAAAAAAAAAAAAAAAAAAAAAAAAAAAAAAAAAAAAAAAAAATCATTGTCTTGCACAAGTGTCACCCAATTCTGAATCTTCCATTTCCTCACTTTTCTTTCAGTTGCTAATAATATTGTGTTGGCCAGAAAATTCTGCCACAATTGCTTAGTGCAGTGGATGAAGTGCAGCCAGTTCGTGAATACATTGCTGTGACTAATAAGACCATTACTACAGTTTTTCACAGCTAAAATAATGCCACACCATTTTAAAATGACTCAGCAATATACTATTAAAAGTGCTATCTGTATCTCTTTGAAATAATTCACCAGATAAGGGATGACATTCAGACCTCTAGCAGGTCTTACCTAAAGGTATATTGTTATCATCCGTTAACCTAAAGGTATTGTTATCATCCGTTACCTACCCTAATCTATTAAAGTATAAATATATTATTCCAACACTCCACAAGTTGAACAAATCACAAATAAATTTTATTGGCTACCACGATTAATACAGCAACTTGCACTGGTAACTTCTCCCAGTTCCAAAAAGGCAGCTCTATCCAACAAATACCAACATGTCACCCAACACCCACAAGGAGGAGCTTTGGTTTGTAATGAATGGTGTGGTAGTCATGTCATGCAGCCAAAGGTTACCAGGCTATCAATGGGCACTTTTCAGTAGTTGCCATAACAGCTAATTTTATTATTTAATTGGTAGTTTGATAATTCTCTGCAAGACTAGAAATTTTAACTCCCCCACCCTTTCTTTCTACACCACCAGTGTCACTCTTGGGACCTTCGACTCCATACATACCAGTAGTTCATTGAGTGGATGATTGTGTGTGTGTGTGTGTGTGTGTGTGGTTTGTGCACGGGTGAGCCATGCATGCCTGCTATTTAAGTGGAAAAGGTTTTACCATAAATTAGCCAGAGGGAATACGATTTCCTCATAATGGTCTCTGGCATAAACCAGAGAATCGAAATCCAGCACAATATATTTTACTCGCAACTACTAAAAATAACTCACAACTGGATATTTTTACCTACTTGACTGTCAGATACTGCAGTTGCAACCGACTTCTTCCACATCATCATCACCCGCAGCTGAAGAATCATCACACACTGCTGGAGAATGTTGTGAGGACTTCACATTCAAGGCCCGCTAAGATAACCACATAATCAACTTCAAAAGCTGGGGTTGCTATGTATATTGTACCACTTGTTTTATTGAGCACATTTTAGTAATTAATTAAACACATAAAGTATGTTCCTCCAGAATCTAGAGGAATGGAGTTGAGTAAAGGCAGTTGTTCAGACTCTCTTTCCCCCATAGCGGTTAGGTAAAGGTCCGACTCGATACTAAACGCTACCCACCACCACACACAGACATACATTGATGCAGTACGAGACAGATATCAACCCATTGAACCACTTGCTAATTCCTTGGCTTCACCTCCTTCCTATATTTTCCCTATTATATATCTTGACGTACTTGCACCACCACCTCCGCTTTTCTTAAACGGAGCATTGCGAGGAGTTCCAACACACCTGCCGCGCGCACTGCGATAGGATCGAATCTGCAGTCCAGCTCAATCCGGCTATAGTCACAGCTTGACGTGGAGAGGCAAGTTAGCAGTAGAATAGCGACGGCAGTCACTAAACTCTTTTAATTTTACGTGCATGAACAGGTCAGGGAGAACTGAGCAGGCGCATGCCATTCTGCAGAACCTGAGGAACGGAGAGCGTGAAGCGGTATAGGTAGTGTGAACCTGCCACAACTGGACACAGTACCCCCAGTGCAAAGAAGACAGGAGCAATTTGAGTAGGGAGATGAAAGATATTGGGGAAGATATTGGGAAGGGGGGGGGGGGGGGGGGTGAAGGCAGATACTTAGTCAGCTGTGCTATCAGAGCAGAAAAGTTATGTTCACTACTGGAAGCTGTAACTGGATCACATCAGGAAACATATGAAGGTGAAGTTTCAGTTTTTGCATATCAATATCTCTGCTGCACATATCTTGAATCTTCTCAGAGTTACAAGCTTACCATTAGCACTGTCTACCAGTAACTTCTCGACAGTTTGTGCAAGAGCAAGTTTTGCTGTCAGAAATGCCTCTCAAGTTTCCCTGCAACAGCACCAATTGCTTCAAAGTATTCTTTTCTATGCATATCCTCAACAGTATTAAACCGGTGCTGAGATGTGCCATTGTTTAGTCGTCTTGGAAAGCATCTTTAGGTAATAGTGGGAGACCACACTTATCCTCTGCTGCTGATTTTACTGATTAAAAAACCCTAGTAAATTCCGCATCTGTTTGATGCAGTCAGTAATTACTCAAAATACTTGCATTGCTCCTTGCGTACAGTCCGCCTTATAGGATTCAGGGTTTGAATTCCTGAACAATTTTGCTGCTATTGGACTGTTTCTAACAGTACTTGACATTTTGAAGAAAACTTGATTAGTTGTATCAATTTCAGTGAAAAATTTAATGCCTGCTACAACTTCCTGGAAAGATATCTTGTAAGCAACAATGAGCTAGGCAATTGTGGCAAGTTTTTTTTTCACTTTCAATTTTTTAGCAACACCATTAATTTATCCATGAAAATTTGCTGCCCTGTCATATTCATGCCCTCTACACAGTTCTCTATAGGAATACCAGGCATAGTACACAACCTGTATAATCAACAGGATATGTTCTGCTGTGATCTTATCAAGTTGAGTTAGACAAAATAAATCTTTCTTTAATTTTATATGAATCACTAACAGTTCGGAGAGAAATAGTCAATTGTTCTTTATTAGAAATATTCCTTGTTTCATCAGCTAGTATGAAGAGCCAACGACTTTTATGAACTTCAGATAATAGTGAAAATAAAACTTTATTGGCCATTAGTATTGCTCAATAGTTCTTCTCTTAAGCTTATGCTAGATCAGTTTCTTTGCAAACAGACACAATGTATCTCAGTTTTTACAATTGCAATTACTCTCCCCCACTCAAAAATTGTTGTATATGAATTCCTCGATAAATGAATAAATAAATAAACAGACAAAAAACAACAACAAACAAAATAAGATAAATGAACACAAATAAGGTTCTCAAAAGCATCGTCGTTGTTAAATACAGATACAGAAGAGTTATAACATGATTGCATGTCTCAAATATTATAGGACAATACCATTATTAATACAATTTTAGACTCTCCCAACTTTCACAGCAATTTTATCTTCCTATACTTTCACAGTTGATTGTAAAAACAGATTCTATTGTTTCAAACATAATGGAACTTCATGCTTGCCAGTGCATATCTAACTATCGATATTTTAACCAAAAACACAAAAGGAACAATGTCAACCAGGTTTAAGTAACAGACCATGACAAATTTATGGCAGGAGAAAGTTGTAGTGCATACGGTCAAGGCAGTTGTAGGTTTGGCCGGCCAGTGACAAAACTAAAAAAGATGGATTTATTTCATGAACTAGTCTTTGGAAACTACTCAGCCACTACAGCAATTGTAGTATCAGCTGTGCCAATGGGAGGAGCTGTTCTTATGGTCCTCATATGTGGAGCATTTTGCATTATGAACTGTATTTTAAGGATATATGCTATTAAGCAGCACTTCCAGCAGCAACAAAGTAGACAGGGTCAAACCGAAAATGCCATTGTACCAAGTGAGTACTTTATCCTTTAAAACGTAATGTACATGTTTTATAAATGTGCAGCTAGCAGGAGACAGAGAACTAACAATGAAATGGGTTGGTTATGTTGTATTTTTTTTATCCTTAACTTTTATTGCTGAGCTATTTGTTTAGGTGGGGATCAAATAGCCATGTCCACTCTAAATGATTGGACAGGGTCCAGAAATCAACCAGACTATTCATGTCTTGATGGGACAAGAACAATTCATTCAAATAGCATGGGTTCACTGGAAGTAAGTTTTGTCATAAATAATTTTGATGTTGGGAAGACCCGAGTTCCTTTAGCAAACTATTAGCTAAGATGCATACTAGTCTAAGCAATTAATAGTTTTGAGTTTTTATTTTTTAATTTTTTAATTTATTTATTTTTTATAAAGGGCTAATAAAAATTATCACAATTTAGTGCACATGTACAAAAAGGCTGGTAATGTAGCACATACACTCAGGAGGTAACAGTTTCATCTGGTAGTGAGATTTGATGCACACTGTTTGTGTGGTAAAGTGTCATCATTTCTACAGGTACAAGACGTATACAAGATTCCAAGTGATAATGTCAATCTCTTGTATGAGCAATTTGAGAACAAACACAGAGGAAAAATCACCCGTGAGAGCGTTGAGTAAGTCATTGAGTATAGGCAGCTCACTATGATGGTCGGGCAAACTGACCATTAGTTAATGAATACACTTGGCAATTTGTGAGATGACATCTGACAGTACACATACCAACTGTGAGATGATATTGAACTACCACCACCACCACCACCACCAGTACTACTACTACTACTATTACAATAACAACAACAATGAAACAACAACTTCTACTTTGTTGTTGTTGTTGTTGTAGTAGCAAGGCACTAGATTGTGGTAGCACAGACATTTCTAAATCCCTAGCTCCCCATAGCTTTCTCTATTATGACTTTAACAGTGAGTTAGCCAACAATCTAAGGCATCCCCCGTTGAAACTGATCCCTCAGTTGTGGAGTTTGAAATAAAGGCAGTAGCTATCAATTAGTGAATACCCAATGGGTTCTTATGGTTGTTCATTGGCTGTAGTAATATCACTTATATCTTTGTGCTGTTCATTAATTTATGGTCATAGACTGGGGGAATTTCTGGGCTCAGGGTTCTTTGGTGAGGTCAGAAAGGGAGTATGGCATGGACATTTAGGAAAATTGGACGTAGCTGTCAAAAAATTGAAGGGAGGAGCTGATGAAGAACAAAAGATCAAGTTTCTTCAAGAGGCAGCAATAATGACACAGTTCAACCATTCAAATGTAGTTACTATGCATGGAGCTGTTACCAATGGAGTACCAGTAAGTAGCTAAAGTAGGAAATATTCTATTATTAATTATTATTATATTATTGCCAGAGGACATGGTAGCATTATTATTGGGAAATTATACCGGACAAGCTATCATTTAAATGTATTTCTCAGTATTTTAATGCCGTTATTACCTAATATTGCTTTGTCACTTAAATAAGTTATATATATGATGTATGCACATTATTTTTTGTAAGAACTGATTAAATTCATCAGTTATTCTTAGATTATGATAGTTTTGGAGTTACTTGCCAAAGGAGACTTAAAAAATTACCTTCAGAATAGCAGAACTAACTTCTCGCAATACACTTTGTGGAACTATTGCTGCCAGATTGCCTCAGGGATGGTGTATTTGTCTGGTAAAGGGTTTGTCCATAGAGACCTTGCAGCAAGGAATATTTTGCTGTCAGAAAATGAAGTGTGCAAGGTGAGTTCAAGTGCTTTTTTTTTTTTTGAAATTGATTTTTTTTTGTAATTAGATTGCAGATTTTGGACTTTCACGTGATTTAAGGAACGAGTCGTATTATGTATCACATTCTTCAATGGTCCCATGGAAGTGGACAGCGCCTGAGGTCATAACTGAATATAACTTCTTTGATGATGCTTATTGTGCTGCTGTTCAACATTTTTTCTAGGGACTGGAGTATAATAAGAAGTTTTCTACCGCCAGTGATGTATGGAGTTTTGGTATAGTCATGTATGAGATCTGGAGTCTTGGGGAAGAGCCGTATGAAGCACGAGAAACAGTGAATCAAGTATGCATATTAGAGGTTTGATCACGATCCTTGATAGTAACTATGAGCTTGTTTCAGCAATTCTTGGTGAAATAATTGCAATAATAGCAGTTTTTCTCTGTTTTTACTGCCAGTATTGCACTAAATGTCAGGTAAAGTTTTAATTTAATATATTATATTGGCTGTTAAAACAGAGAAAAACTACTATTATAAGCTTGTTGTTCCAAAACTATTTTATGGTTAAAGTTATGACGACAGCAGAAGTAACACTGACTTAAACATATTCCACCATTAATTTAATTCACTATGTAAGTATAATTTAATAAATTAACAGTAGCTTTGTTCTGGATCAATATATTATGATATTTTATTGTTTCCTGGAAGTATTCTGAAAGATATAATGGTATTAAGCTACTAATTAGCTACTTCCTCCTTTCTGTTCTTTTATGTCTGTAGCTGAAGCAAAAGCTGAAGAATGGTCATAGATTAGAAAGCCCACCTGGATGTCCTAGAGCAATTTATCAAATTATGAGACGTACTTGGTAAGAAATGTTAATTAACACGTATAAAAACTATGGGGGGGAAATAGTGTGCTCTTTGTTTACTTATTTGTGTTGCCTTAGTAAATGATGTACCAGCATTAACCTTGCTAGGAGTAGCTATGTGCTACCTATCTAAATTCAATTCTTGTAATTTTATTCATTTTATAATGTTTATTTATCTCTTTTGTATGTTTTGTCTTATTGTTGTAATAGGGAGTATGAACCAAGTCAACGGTCTGATTTTGTGCGACTGTCCAGAGCCTTGACAGTGCTCAGAGCAACGTTTTCAAACGGTCAACCTTATGCACTGTTAGACAGAAACATGTGAACATTTGTATTATTTTATATTCTAGCTATATTCCACAAATCCAATGTTGTAGTAAAAGATGTACTTTTTCTTTTGAATGTGAGATAGCTAGCTATAGTTACAGTGTGGGGATATAATGAACAATGTGAATGGTTGCTATCAGTTGTGGCTATGGCTAATGAGTTGGAGTGGGAGGGATGTATGGTCATGAATGTTGATACAGAGTGTATATTTAGTTTACTCTTTTAAAATGTACTCCCAAGGAGTACGCTATTAATTTGCACTGCATATCTAGCAGCAGTGCGAAGCAAGAGCTATTAGCTTAAGACAAGAGTCATAAGGACAACATTATTCTATAATAGTATCTGGTGTGCCAGCAAAATTAATTGCTGACGTAGCTATTTAGTAGATATTGCATCCACCAGAATAGCTTAATTCTATACTATTATTACATATAATATTGTTTAGGCCTAAGGCCTTCATAGATTTTTTATTAACATATTAACTACCACCATTTTCTTATATGCATGCTTCAGTTAGTATTGTCAATATCAGTCGTCAATCTTTTTGTTTATATTTTATCAGTTCATCCTAGTTATGTCTATGAAGCTATAAAGTAGTATCTACTTTCACATTTACATTATATATCTTGTAGCCAATGCTAGTTGTAAAACATCAATAAATTAGCATTGAAGTGATTTCACACATGCCCTCGCCATATTGCATAATAAAGCCTAACAAAGTGAATGTGTTAGCAGAGTGAGTTACCTCCAAAGCTATATATATAAGTACTGCATTAGAACTAGTCTTATAGAAATAATGCCGCTAGTCAGAACTAGCTAGAACGGCTTATCAGATTAGATGCTAATATGTAGTTTAAGAGATTATCATACACATGCACTCACATATACACTCTCACATACACACACACACACACACACACACACACACACACACACACACAATTGAGACAGATCACTAAAGCTGAGAATGAATGAAAGTTAGGTCTCATTAAATAATTTTAATTTAAGTTCCTGTAGCTAACTGATCTGAATTTGCTCTATGTATTGGACATTTAAAAAGCCAAGTTTGCCAAGGATTAACCTGGAAGTACGCAGTATCACCTACTACACTATTATTATGTTGAAGTGTAACAACACACATAAAGACATAACAGAGCAAATCGTTTTGTATAACATTGCACTCTGGAAGATGGAACAAAGATGTTAGTTAATAAATGCATGTTTGTGCCCAGTGTCAAATATACCAGGAATGAGACAGGCCAAATAGTGCTAAGTTGCAGTATAACAGTAATGCATGAAATGCAGGTAAATGAAGTAGGCCAGACTCCATTTTTGACATATCAGATCATTTTGTTTCTGTTAGAGATGTTACTCCTAATTTTTCTAACTGGACTATGCATTCAATGTAAGTTCACTATTCTAGCTACTGCACACACTATTTGTCATATACTGGGATACCACATATTATGTCCACTTTGACTCTATTATTCAATAGCTGATATGGTTTGTCTTAGGTGGAGATGGGTTCCTATGGCAATGCTCATCCCGGCATCATACCAACAAGATTTACCTGCCCAATATACCAGTGAGTTCGGCAAGAACTGTGCTCAGGTGGATGAAGGAAGGTATTGTCAGGGAAGCGGAAAGTGATGCCAAGTACTTATTTCCAATTCACACACGCGAGAGAAGTTGTGATGGAATAGTGGACTTTGTCGAGTTCTGCTATATCACTAACTTTACGCAAACTGACTCCAAAGGCTTATTTAGATTATTTGTGCTGGATAGTGATTTGGGCACTGATGATGTAAAAAGAATCCAAATCACAATGCCTATTTCTAAATCTAAAAAAAATAGTGACTGTGTCCAAAGTTCGAAATATTCCACCACGTTGTGTTGTAGTAAGATAAAAATTAGAAAAAAGTTCCGTTTGCCTCAGTATTTGATATTCGGAGTGGATACTACCAGTTATGCAGTTTCTACTCATCTCGTCGAATTTATGCCTCATACTAGCTATGTAGCTCCCTCTTTCCTGTCCTCGTCATTTGAGCTCAATGTTGTCATTCAAAATTTGGAGAAGGGAAGGATGATTTATAGGCCTCTTTATCTCTTACGTTTCGGCATAAGTAAGTTGGTTCGGTGAGTTCACAAAGTATTTAGTGAAGCAAACATTGCGGTTGAAGCTGAGATTCCGACAAGAGAATTGGGATTCATACATAAATACATCCATATATACATACATACATACATACATACATTCATACATACATTCATACATACATATTATATACATACATACAGTTGCACAGGATACCTATACACAGGATACAGTAGCACAGGATACAGTTGCACAGGATACAGTTGCACAGGATACAGTTGCACAGGATACAGTTTCACAGGATACAGTTGCACAGGATACAGTTGCACAGGATACAGTTGCACAGGATACAGTTGCACAGGATACAGTTGCACAGGATACAGTTGCACAGGATATAGTTGCTCAGGATACAGTTGCACAGGATACAGTTGCACAGGATACAGTTGCACAGGATACAGTTGCACAGGATATAGTTGCACAGGATACAGTTTTGGATATAGTTGTGCTGAACTCAATTGTAGTAAGCTAAGCATTGCCTCAAAACAATAAATAGAGTGATGGTTCAATTTTCTATTCTTAAATTAACCATTTTGTATAGTTAGTGCAGGTGTGGATATTAAAATTCTTCCTTATATTCCTGTGCTCCTTCATATTCTTCCTCCTTTTTCTTTCATTCACTCAATTCTGTTAATACATTAAGATGAGGATGTGGAAGTGAGTATGTTGCCCCTTTTAGAAAAATACAAAGGATAAACAACAACCTTGTGTAATGCTGTGGTCATTGTATTTAGACCCCGGTTTCTCTTCCAATGTCTACTCAACAGCAGCAGCTAGCGACTGGATAAATTCCACATATGTTGGTAGTACATCAAATACTTTCACAGAACACATGGAGGAGATGGAGGAGATGGAAAAACGCAGAGTGAATCAATTCGTAAATATAATTGTAATCGTTCTTTATGTTATCAGTGCCATCTCAATAGTTGTGGCAGTTGCGATTCTCGGAACTTTGATAATCGTTTTTCAAGTCTCTAGGATTAAAAGAAGACAGAATACAGATTTTATAGCACGACCACAAGCCACAAACAATACGAGGGAGCTTGAAGATCGCTATATGGACCCACAGCAGATAATTGCCAACAGAAAGTAACATTAAAATTTGTGTTTTTTTAAGTACTTTAATTTTTTCCCCAGTGGAATCTTGACTGTGTATAAAACTCATTGGACATTCTACTTTGTAGAGATGTAATTTTGGAATTTAGTGTCTGTCTTTGTAGCTTAACTTGTGTTGAGTATTTTTTTGAAAAGTTATTTTATATTGGAGTTAAACATTTTTCAGTCAAAGGTCAGAATAGTACAACAATTGTGGTGACCTAATGATGATTTTTATGGCCAATTGTTTTCCTAGATAACTAAGTTTTATGTGAGTTGAAAATGCATGAAAGGTACTCTGAGTAAGGTAGGAGTCACTATTACTTCACTGAAGGCAATGACCACTTGATGGACTTGTTAGGATCCTTCAAGAAAGGAACTGAGACTAAAAATTTCCATGTTGCCTTACTTTGTTTTGGAACCATTTTTTTGTGGCAAAGGCAGTTGGGATAGTCATAATCAGCTGTCATCATTGCAAGAGTATGCTCCATAATTCTAAAGTGACTTCTGTAGATTGCTTTTTATTTAAAAAATTTGAAAATTTCCTCTAACTTTATTCTAATCTTGTGAGCATGTGATTATCATAATGATGAAGATACAATCTATTTACTTGGATTGATTAGACATTTGCTAATCTTC